>Ga0179596_10000004_pt1 | contig 389542 bp, 307 predicted proteins | sample CZODoug1_1_08_16_FD_155494 | JGI IMG/M metagenome (GOLD analysis project Ga0179596, IMG submission 155494) | Vadose zone soil fungal communities from Angelo Coast Range Reserve, California, USA - CZODoug1_1_08_16fungal (Illumina Assembly) | ecosystem: Environmental > Terrestrial > Soil >... | reverse complement strand
GGTCCCGTAGGGATCACTACCATCGCTACCGCCGTAGGAGAAGAGACAGGCACCCTGGAAGAAGTATATGAACCCTTTCTGATACAGGAAGGGTTTCTCATGCGCACCCCCCGGGGCAGGGAAGTCACGGCAAAGGCCTATGAACATTTGGGTAAAAAAGGACCGGCCGGAGAAGGCCAGACCTTGTTCTAAAAACGCCCAGCGTTTTTAGAACAAGGTCCCATCATTAGACACGAGGGGCTTAACCGCCCGGTTAAGCCCCTCGCTCAAGCTCCTGCCTTCACAACCCGCCTGTCCTGTGTTCTACGCGGTAATCGGAGCCACCAGCCTGAACCCATTGCCGTGAATATTCACGATCTCGATGCTCGAATCATCCTTGAGATACTTACGCAGCTTGGCAATATATACATCCATACTGCGTCCATTGAAATAGGTATCGCTGCCCCAGATTTTTTTCAAAGCCTGCTCACGGGGTAGCAGGTCATTCATATGCTCGGCCAGCATTTTCAACAATTCATTCTCTTTAGGCGACAATGTCTGCATCTGACCCTTATGCGACAGCTCCCGCAGTTTGGGATTGAAATGGTAGGAGCCCATTTCAAATTCCTTATTGTCCGCCTCTTTATTCATGTCGTCATTTCGTTTCAGGATCGCTTTGATCTTCAGCAGCAGCACCTCACTGTCAAATGGTTTGGTGATATAGTCGTCAGCCCCCAACTTATAGCCCTGGATGATATCCTCTTTCATCGTTTTGGCGCTGAGGAAGAATAAAGGAATATCCGGATCGACGTCCCGTATTTCCTCCGCCAGGGTAAAGCCATCCATATGAGGCATCATAATATCCAGCAGGCATAAGTCAAACCGTTCCCGCTGAAAAGCCGCCAGTCCAAGCCGTCCGTCCCGCTCCAGCGTCACGTCAAAATCACTCAGCTCCAGGTAATTCTTTAGCACCATTCCAAGGTTCTGGTCGTCCTCACATAATAATATTTTGGGTTTCTTTCCTTCCATGATTATCAATTTAGCTACAAATAAAGATAATTCATTTGCGGGAAGTGGCTTTCTTCCGTCTAATTTTTTGTTAATACCCCGGGTGGAGTACGTAAATTTGCCCTATGCATCTTACTTCTGACAATAAATTCAAGAAACTGGTCGTCATCGGCGACCGGGTATTGATCCGCCCCTCCAAACCGAACGAAAGGACCGAATCCGGTCTTTACCTTCCCCCCGGCGTTGGAGAACGGGAGAAAGTGCAGCAGGGCTATGTGATCAAAACAGGTCCCGGATACGCCATTCCCATGCCGGTCGACGATGAACCCTGGAAGCACCAGGACGAACAGGTTAAATATATACCCCTGCAGGCCAGGGAAGGAGATATTGCCATCTTTTTGATGAGCGGCGCCACCGAAGTCCTCTACGAAGCGGAAAAATATTTCATTGTCCCGCAGAGCGCCATTCTTATGCTGGAGAGAGAGGAGGATATATAAAACCCTATTCCCTTATCTTTGTCGGCTTAAGACATTAGATACTAAGAAAAAACGCATGGACGCAAATTTCAATCCAGACAAACAGCACACATTAGCCTCGGTCGTCAGCATATCCGGAACAGGGTTACATACCGGCATTAATGTAGATATGACCCTGAAACCGGCCAATCCTGGTTTTGGTTACCAGTTTCAACGGATCGACCTGCCCGGTCAGCCAATCATCAAGGCTGATTGCGACCTGGTAACCGATACTTCCCGGGGTACTACCCTGGAGGAGAACGGCGCCAAGGTCAGTACGGTGGAGCATGTCCTGGCCGCCCTGGTAGGGATGGGGGTGGACAACTGCCTGCTGGAGATCAATGGTCCGGAGATACCCATTATAGACGGTAGTTCCCAGCCTTTCGTGGAAATTATCGAGGAAGCCGGCGTCCTGGAGCAGGAAGCCGCCAAATCCTGGTATAGCATCGATACGAATATCACTCATTACGACGAGAAGAAAAGGGTGGAAATGGTGGTCATGCCTTCCATGGAATACCAGGTCACTACCCTGATCGACTTCAATAGTCCCGTTCTGGGAACGCAGCATGCCGGCCTGAAAAGCATGCGGGATTTCAAGACGGAAATATCGCCATGTCGCACTTTCTGTTTCCTCCATGAGCTGGAAATGCTGCTGGAACACAACCTGGTCAAGGGAGGCGATATCAATAATGCCATTGTTATCGTGGACAAACCCGTCACGAATGAAGAAATGGAGCGCCTGGCCAAAGCCTTCAAAAGGGACAAGATCGAGGTCAAGAGCGGGGGGTACCTGAATAACCTGGAATTACGTTTCCCCAATGAACCCGCCCGGCATAAGCTGCTGGATGTAGTCGGCGATCTGGCCCTGATCGGCTATCCCATTAAGGGCCATATCATTGCCAACCGGCCCGGACACTCCACTAATGTGGACTTTGCCAAAAAGATCAAACAATATATTAAGAAAAATAAGCATTTGAAGAATATCCCGGTCTATGATCCCAATCAGCAGCCTATTTTCAATAGTCAGCAGGTTGAAAAGACATTGCCCCACCGGTATCCTTTCCTGCTGGTCGACAAGATCATTGAACTCACTGATAAACATATCGTTGGCGTTAAGAACGTCACTTTTAACGAGCCCTTTTTCGTGGGTCATTTCCCCGGGAATCCCGTCATGCCGGGAGTGTTGCAGATAGAAGCCCTGGCGCAGACCGGGGGCATCCTTTGTATCAATGCCATGCCTCCCGGCGATTATGATACCCTGTTTCTGAAGATCGACAATTGCAAATTCAAAAGCAAAGTGGTTCCCGGCGATACGATGCTCCTTAAAATGGAGCTGCTGAGCCCGATCCGGCGCGGTATCTGTGAGATGAGAGGAACGGTATATGTAGGGAACAAAGTAGCTACAGAAGCAGATCTGATGGCACAACTGGTAAAAAGAAGTTAAGACAAATAAGTTTAGGCTAATTGTAGCAAATAAGTTTATTTTTGTCATTTATCGTGAAAAACAAGACCGCAACCCATAAGGAAGATTCAATAATAATGGAAAAAACTGGAAATCAATCAACTGATAGTCGAATGATCCATTCTCTCACCTCCATTCATCCGGATGCCCGCCTTGGGGCCCGTGTAAAAGTGGATCCATTCACGATGATTCATCAGAATGTAGAGATTGGAGAAGGGACCTGGATAGGAAGTAATGTAACGATCATGGAAGGGGCCCGCATCGGAAAGAATTGCCGGATCTATCCTGGAGCTGTCGTATCTGCTGATCCTCAGGATCTTAAATTTGACGGAGAAGAGACAACCGTAGAAATAGGTGATAATACCACCATCCGTGAGTTCGTAACGATTCACCGGGGTACCCGGGATCGCTGGACGACCAAGGTGGGCAATAACTGCATGATCCTGGCCTATAGCCATATCGCGCACGACTGTATCATCGGAGACAACTGTATCCTCAGCAATAACTCCCAGGTGGCCGGACATGTGGTCATGGGGGATTGGGTGATCCTGGGGGGGATGTGCGCCATCCACCAGTTCGTCCATGTAGGTTCTCACGTCTTTATCGGGGGAGGTTCCCTGGTAGGGAAGGATATTCCGCCTTATATCAAGGCGGCACGTCTGCCGCTGAGCTACTCCGGTGTTAACTCCGTCGGCCTCAAACGCAGGGGATTCACCATCGATAAGATCAATCATATCCTGGATATCTACCGGGTCATTTATAATAAGGGGATGAATACCAGCCAGGCGCTCGAATACCTGGAAGAGGAATTCCCGGCCAGCGATGAACGCGACGAGATCGTGACATTTATCCGCGAGAGCGGCCGCGGCATTATTAAACGCTATAGCAAAAGCAGCTTTGATGAGGATTACGCTGATTGATGCCGGTAAACGTTTCAACCGTGACTGGATCTTTCGTCATCTCCATTACGAATTCATAGCAGGACATACTTATGCGATCACCGGCCCCAACGGCTCTGGAAAATCCACCCTCTTACAGGTCATAGGGGGCGCTATCGGGATGAGCGAAGGATCGGCGAAATACCAGGATCCGGAAATATCCGTGGAACAGGTGTATAAACAGATTGCTATTGCCGCCCCTTACCTCGAACTGATCGAAGAGATGACCGCCACTGAATTTCTGCGGTTCCACCAGTCTTTCAAGCCTTTCCTTCCTTCCTGCGCCATCCCGGACATCCTCTCCCAGGTAGGTCTTGGCAATGCCGCCCATAAACAAATACGCTATTATTCATCCGGCATGCGGCAAAGAGCGCGCCTGGCCCAGGCCATTTTCTCCGATACGCCCGTCATCCTGCTCGATGAGCCCTGCACCAACCTGGATTCGGAAGGGATCGCGCTCTACCGGCAACTGATCCGGGATTATTGCACAGGCAGAATGGTCATCGTCAGCTCCAATGACACCCAGGAATATGATTTTTGTGAGAAGATCCTCCCGATCGGAGATTATAAATAGGTTCCTGCCGGAGGATCTGCGCGCAGTTGGGAAGCAAACCGGCCGTTTAGCGCTGACTGGCAATCAGCAGATTCAGATCCGTATACTTCAGGTCAAATCGCTGGCTTAGATGGAAATTGGTCAGGGCCCCCTTGAACAGGTAAATGCCGCTGCGCAGATGTATCTTATGCCATACCAGGTTTTCAAATCCGCCTTCTTCTCCCGCCTCCAGCAACAAAGGCATCAGCACATTACTGATGGCATGGGAAGCCGTACGGGCAAAACCGGAAGGGATATTCGGTACGCAATAATGAATGACGCCATATTTCATGAAGATAGGATGCTCATGCGTCGTGATCTCGGAAGTCTCGAAACAACCTCCCCTGTCAATGCTTACGTCGATGATCACACTACCCGGCCGCATATTGCTTACCATCTCGTCGGTGACGACCACGGGCGTGCGCCCGGTCTGGGAAGAGAGGGCTCCTACTGCTATTTCGCAGGTTTTCAGCTGTTTGGCCAGGATACGGGGCTCCATGACCGAAGTCCACATGCGCTGACCGATATTCACCTGTAACCGCTTCAGCCGGTATACACTGTTGTCAAATACCTTTACCGAAGCCCCCAGGGCCAGTGCCGCTCTTGCCGCAAACTCTCCCACGATACCCGCTCCCAGGATAATTACTTTGGTAGGAGGGATGCCGGAGATACCTCCTAATAGCACGCCCTTCCCATGATTGGCGGAGCTGAGGTATTGTCCCGCGACCAACATGACGGCACTACCGGCGATCTCACTCATGCTGCGGACAATGGGATAAGTACCGCTGTCGTCTTTCAGATTCTCGAAAGAAATGCCTGTTATGCGTTTATCCATCATCTTCTGTAAAAGCTCCGCTTTCATGGCAGAAAGATGGATGGGGGATATAACGATCTGGTTGAATTGCAAAAGGGGCAGGTCCTCTTCTATCACCGGAGCGCTTTTCACCAGTATGGGCGCTTTTAATACCTCTGCTTTATCATACACGATCCGCGCGCCGGCCTCACTATAATCCTTGTCCCGGTAATGGGATGCTTCCCCGGCATTGTGCTCGATGATCACCTCATGGCCATTGCTGACCAGCACGCCTACCGCATCGGGTGTCAGGGCGATACGATTTTCCTGAAAGGCAATTTCCTTGGGAATCCCGATGTGCAGGGGCACACCCTTTGGCTTTACGTCCAGGGTTTCTTCCAATGTTTCGTAGCTGAAGGAGGTACTGATGATCGGTTTTTGCTGAGACATGTGTCTGTCAAATTACAATTTAAAATTGGATTCCAACGGTGAAGTCCTCATTGAGGCCCTAAAAAAATTTATAGCTGAAGCAAACCCCCGACCTGGGTTAATCTGCGTGTATCCGGATCTAATGCTTCGATCTTCAGTTCTACTGTCTCCGGCGGAAAAATACCGGGAGCCCTGTCCGGCCATTCTACCAGGCAAATCTCTCCGCTGTAGAGAACATCTTCCACTCCTGCCCGCAGCGCTTCTTCTTCATCTTTTAGCCGGTAAAGGTCTATATGAAAGATTGGGCCGCCCGGATATCTATACTCATTAATAATAGAAAAAGTAGGACTTCCTACGGTGTCAGTTACCCCCTTGATCGTACATAACGCATGGATAAAAGTGGTTTTTCCCGCCCCCATGCCGCCATGAAAGGCAAAAACCTTTTGCAAGGGATACTGCTGCCAGAACTTTTCAGCGTAGGACAGGATCTCCTGCAAATGAAAACAGACTTCCATGCCGCAAAGATATTATTTTTGCATAATAATGTTATGGAAACGATCAACTGGAAAATAGATGGAATGAGCTGCTCTACGTGCGCACTTACCATTGGCAAATACCTGGAGAAGAAGGGATTGAAGAACGTAAAAGTGAGTCTGGCCAGCGGGGATGTAAGCTTCGATACGCCCGGACAGCCGGACAGCCAGCAACTGCAGCAAGGTATCCGGGACCTGGGCTATACGATTGTCAAAGAAGAGGCCCCGGGCGTCAGGACCAAACAACCGCTGAATAAACACCTGCGTTATTTATGGTTCTGCCTGCCTTTCACGCTGGCGCTCCTGCTGCACATGCCTTTGGACTATCTGGCCGGCAGGCTCCCCCCGTCCGGCAATTGGCTGATGAATGTCGCTCATGGGCTGATGAACCCCTGGATCCAGTTTGTCCTCTGCCTGCCCGTCTATCTCGCAGGAATGAATTTTTTCGGCCGCAGCGCCGTCATGAGCATCCGCAACGGACTGCCAAATATGAACGTACTCATCGCGGCAGGCGCAACAGCCGCTTTTTTATACAGCTTTACCGGCACCTTCTTCGGCCTGGGACCGGCTTACCTCTTCTATGAGACAGCCGCCTCCATCATCACCCTCGTCTTTCTGGGTTATTATATCGAGGACGCCTCTGTTCTGGCTACGCAAAAGGCATTGAACAGCCTGGCCAGATCCCAGAAGACCATGGCCAATATGATCGCCTTTGACGACCAGCACCAGGAACAGATCTTCCCCCTGGAAAATACACAGCTGCGAAGCGGTGACCTGGTCCTCGTACGATCCGGCGAACAGGTCCCGGCAGATGGTAAAATCCTCTGGGGGGAGGCTTCCGTGAATGAGGCCATCATCACCGGAGAGAGCCTGCCTGTCGACAAAAAGGCAAAAGACAGCCTGATAGGCGGCAGCATCCTGGTATCCGGCACCGTAAAGGTACAGGTAACGGCAGCGGCCGCAGATTCCGTTCTGGCCGGCATTGTTCAGCTGGTAAAGCAGGCGCAGGGAGAAAAGCCGCCCGTTCAGCAGCTGGCCGATAAGATCAGCGCCATCTTTGTCCCCGTCGTCCTGGCCCTGGCAGGAGTGACATTCATCGCCAATTATATTTATGGACATGAATCCACCCCCGCCGTGATGCGGGCCATCGCCGTACTGGTGATCGCCTGCCCCTGCGCCATGGGTCTGGCTACTCCTGCCGCCATCGCCGTAGGTCTGGGCCGGGCTGCCAGACAAGGCATCCTCTTCCGGAATGCCAAAAGCCTGGAGTCTTTTAAAAATATCCGGCAGGTAGTATTCGATAAGACAGGCACCCTGACGACAGGAAATTTCGTCATCAGCGACTGGCGTCTGACGGACGACAGCATTACCGGGGAGGAATTCCGGCAGATAACATTCTCCCTGGAAAAATACTCCACCCACCCCATCGCCAGATCCATCACCGGAGAGTGGCGGCAAAAGAACCCCCTCTACTGGACGAAAATCGAAGAGCTGAAGGGACTGGGAATGCGCGCCCGGGCGAAGACCGGAGACGTCTACCTGGCGGGCTCCCATAAAATAGCGGCTACGCTTACCTCCGATGATACACATAATGTCTATATCGTCCGCAACGACCGGCTGCTGGGCTGGATAGACGTAAAAGACAGCATTCGCCCGGAAGCGGCTTCCGTCATTCAGGGACTTCATAAGAAAGGGATCCGTACGATCCTGCTCAGCGGGGACCGGGAGGCGGCTTGCCGGCAGGTGGCGGAAGCCACCGGTATCCAGGAAGTGATGGCGGAACAGACGCCCGCACAAAAGCTGGAACAGATCACCCGGCTTAACGGACAGACTCCCACCGCCATGATAGGAGATGGGATCAACGACGCCCCGGCCCTTGCCAAGGCCACTATCGGTATCTCCATGAGCGAAGCTTCCCAGCTGGCCATGCAGACCGCGGATGTGGTGCTCATCGGTCATGGGCTGCAACAGCTTCCCGTTGCCCTGGGATTGGGCAAACACACTTTTGCCACTATCCGGCAGAACCTGTTCTGGGCCTTTTTCTATAATATAGTCGCTATCCCGGTCGCCGCCTTCGGCCTCCTCACGCCGGCCCTGGCTGCCCTGGTGATGGGGCTCAGTGACGTAGTGCTGGCCTTCAATTCCGTAAGGCTCTTTGTAAAGAAAGTTGTCTAGTGCCAACGGCGAATGGCGGAGACTTACCTAAACCTCAATCAGAACCATGACTCCCATTGAAATACTACAGCAATACTGGCATCATAAAGCGTTTCGTCCCTTACAGGAAGAGATCATCGGATCGGTATTGGAAGGAAGGGATACCCTGGCCCTTCTCCCTACCGGCGGGGGAAAATCACTCTGTTTCCAGGTGCCTGCCATGGCCCGGCCGGGATTGTGCCTGGTGATCAGCCCGCTGATCGCCCTGATGAAAGACCAGACAGACCATCTGCGCCGCAAAGGCATCACTGCTTTTGCCCTCAACTCGGGCATGAGCCGCAAGGATGTGATCAATGCCCTGCAACTGGCTGGCGGCAGTAATTGTAAGTTTTTGTATGTATCCCCGGAACGTCTGGAGACAGATCTTTTTTTGGAATACCTTCCTTCGCTGCCTATCAACCTGGTAGCTGTGGACGAAGCGCATTGCGTATCGCAATGGGGGTATGATTTCCGCCCGACCTATCTCCGCATTGCCGCCCTGCGGGTGCAATTACCGGAGGTTCCCCTGCTGGCCCTCACGGCCTCCGCTACCCCGGAAGTCATGGACGATATTGGCGACAAGTTACAGCTTCGGCAACCTGCCCGGTTCTGCGCTTCTTTCAGCCGGCCCAATCTATCCTATAGTTTTTTCAAAGTGGATTCCAGGATCCATAAGATTGCAGAGATCCTCCAAAGAGTGCCGGGCAGCAGCATCGTCTATTGCAAGACCCGTCAGTCGACCCGGGAGATCAGCGAGCAGCTGGGCAGGATGGGTATCCTGGCCGGCGCGTATCATGCAGGCCTCACCCGGGAAGAACGATCGCAGAGGCAGGACGACTGGATAAAAGACAGGATACAGGTGATCGTTAGTACCAACGCTTTTGGAATGGGCATCGATAAATCCGCTGTCCGTACCGTCATACACGCCGATCCGCCTGATTCCGTGGAGAACTATTACCAGGAAGCCGGCCGCGCCGGCAGGGATGGCGACAAGGCATATGCCGTATTGCTTGCCCGCGAACAGGATGTCGCCCAGCTGGAAGCCTTGCCGGACAAGCGGTTCCCCACCCTGGAACAGATCCGGCCCGTATATCAGGACCTGATGAACTACCTGCAGCTGCCCGCTGGCAGCGGCAAAGGCAATTACTATGACTTCGATCTGACGGCTTTTGCGGGTAAATTCAATACGGATTCGCAGACGACCCTGAATACCATCAGGGCACTGGAGCAGGAAGGGCTGCTGAATTTTCAGCAACAGGTCTTTCTGCCGTCGAAGGCGCGGTTCCTTACCGACAAGCCCGCCCTGTATGATTTTCAGAAAGATCATCCGGCGCTGGAACCGCTTATCGACACGCTGCTGCGCAACTATGAAGGTATTTTTGATCAGCCGGTGCCTATCCGGGAAAAACAGCTGGCTTATATAACAAGAAAGGATATCCGGGAGATCACCGACGAACTGATGCGGTTACAGGCATTTCATATCATCGATTACACGCCGCAAAAATCGACTCCCCAACTCTATTTTATCCATGACCGGGCGAGAGCGGAGGATCTCTATATCGATCCCATCAGCTATCGCCTGCGAAAGGAGCGGTATGCAACACGCATCCGCACGATGATCCGCTATTTGCAGCTTAAAGGAGAATGCAGAAGCCGCTACCTGGCTAACTATTTCGGCGACCGGCAGGCGACCGATTGCGGTATCTGTGATAATTGCCGCGCCCGCCGCTAACCTGCCTCGCGGCAATCTCCGACCGCGGGGTATCGGGAATTAACGCCGCCCTACACCACTTTTTCCGCCAGTAATTGCTTCACCAGGTCTTCCAGCTCCTTCAGCCTTTTTTCCAGGTCGGGCAGGTTCCGGCTCAGCGCCTGGCTACGCAGCGCACTGGTATAATCGAAGGCCGGGGATCCGGTGACGGCGCCGCCGGGATTTTTGATGGATTTGCTGACCCCGCTCTGGGCATTGATCTTCGCCCGGTCCGCGATCTGGATATGCCCTACGATACCTGCCTGGCCACCGATCATCACATGGCTGCCGATCTTAGTGCTGCCACTCACCCCGGCTTGTGCGGCGATCACCGTATGATGCCCCACTTCCACATTATGCGCGATCTGTATGAGATTATCCAGCTTGGCTCCCGTCCGGATAATGGTCGATCCGATCGTGGCCCGGTCGATCGTGGCATTCGATCCGATCTCTACATAATCCTCCACCACTACATTGCCGATCTGCGGCACTTTTTTGAAGCTGCCGTCCGTCTGTGGTGCAAAGCCGAATCCATCGCTGCCGATGACGGAGCCGCCATGAATAGTGACATGCGCGCCGATCACACAATCATGATAGATCTTTACGCCCGGGTTCAGGACGGAGTCATCCCCGATCTTCACATTGTTGCCCAGATAGACCTGCGGATGGATCTTCACGTTATTCCCGATCACGACTCCCTCTCCCAGGTAGGCGAATGCGCCGACAAATACATTTTGCCCCAGACTGGCCGTTTTGGCGATATAAGAGGGCTCCTGGATACCGGTCAGCTGCTGTGCCTGGATTTCCTGGTATTTGGTCAGCAGGCTGGCAAAGGCCGTATACGCATCCGGAACCCGGATCAGGGTAGCGCTAATAGCCTGTTTCAGCTCCAGGCTCTCGTTGACAATAATGACGGAAGCGGCTGTCGTGTATAAATACTCCTCATACTTGGGATTAGCCAAAAAGGCCAACTGTCCTTTGGCGGCTTCTTCGATTTTCCCGAAGGAGCCTGCGGAAGCATTGGGGTCACCTTCTATCTTCCCGTTTATGAGCAATGCTATTTGTGCGGCGGAGAATTCCATAGTTTTTACGTCTAAATGATAACACCTATTTCAGATAGCAAATATAAAATTTTTTCACGGCGCTTGCCAATGTTTGCTGAATCAATGCATTATCTACCTGAGATATATCTTTTACAGCGCCATTTTTAAACAGGATATTGATTTTTTCATCCGAAGGGTTATACGTGGTATTCGTCGTCTGCCCGGTAAATACAAAGTAACCTGCCTCCTCTATGGTCAGGTCTAATTGACGGCTGATCTGCTCTTTCAATTCCTCTACGGTCTTTTCATCGAAAGGAGTTGCCTGTAACCGGACTTTTAACAGTTGCCGGTCGATCAGGTACCGGGACAGCGTCGACAATACCTTATCGGGGTGAAAGACCCAGTTCTTAATCGTTCCCATTACATCATAATCATCCAGCAGGCAAAATTTATCCAGGTGCCGTTCAATAGGGATAGGGCCGTCTTCCTCTTTCAAAAAGAAGTCCAGCACCGGGGATGATGAGGGCACATGGGCTCCCTGAAAAATAAGATCCTTCGCTCTTTCCAGGATCTTTACCAGCATCTTTTCCGCGCTTAATACTGTCTTGTGCAGGTATACCTGCCAATACATCAGCCTCCGCGACACCAGGAATTTTTCTATGGAATAGATGGCTTTTTCCTCCACCATCAGTTCTCCGTCGTGCACCGTCAGCATTTTCAGGATCCGGTCATAACCGATCACTCCTTCCGAAACCCCGGTAAAAAAGCTGTCCCGGGTCAGGTAATCCATCCGGTCCGTATCCAGCTGCCCCGACACCAGCTGATGGAGGTAGCGCTTGGGATGCTCATTTTTGAAGATCCGGATAGCCGTATCCAGCTGTCCGTTAAAACAGCTATTCAGGGCTTCCATGATCAAAATAGAAATATTCTCATGCCCTGTATCCCGGATCAGCACGTTCTCCAGCGCATGGGAGAAAGGACCATGTCCCATATCGTGCAGCAGGATAGCGATCTTAGCCCCCAGCTCCTCTTCCCCGCTGATAGGGATCCCCTTTCGCTTCAGCTCGGCCAGGGCATTGCACATCAGGTGATAGGCTCCCAGTGAATGGTGCAGACGGGTATGTACGGCGCCGGGATAGACCAGGTGGGCAAAGGCCATCTGATGGATACGGCGTAACCGCTGGTAATAAGGATGGGCGATGATATCCAGCAAAAGGGGATGATCCAGGGTAATAAAGCCATATACAGGGTCATTAATGATCTTACGCGGTGCTTGAGACATTCCTGTGTTGATTTTGTTAAAACGATCTAAAACAACCTCCAAATCTACAAATGCAGGCCGGATAATTTACATTTGACGCCGGGATTTGTTAATTTACCCTTTCGGCCGGCTTCCGATACGGGATCTGAACGGAAAAAGGGCCTGGCTCGCAACGAAATCCAAAACCCTCAAAAAAAGAAATCTATGGCTTTAGGTAAAATACTCTGGGTCGACGATGAAATAGAAAGCTTGCAATCCCAGATCCTGTTCCTGGAAAATAAAGGGTATGAAGTGACGGCCATGACCAATGGCTTCGATGCGATGGACTTCTTAAAGGAGCATCCCGTCGATGTTGTGCTGATGGATGAGAGTATGCCCGGCATCACCGGACTGGAGACATTGGCCAAGATCAAGGAGGCTTACCAGCAGATACCGGTCGTCCTCATCACCAAGAACGAGACGGAGAACCTTATGGATGATGCCATCGGCAGCCAGATCACGGATTATCTTATCAAGCCGGTCAACCCCAACCAGGTATTACTCAGCCTGAAAAAGATCCTCGATAACAAAAGACTGGTATCCGAAAAGACCACCACGGCCTATCAGCAACAGTTCCGCCACCTCTTCATGGCCCTGAACAGCAATCCCGACTACAACGAATGGATGGAGATTTATAAGAAGCTCGTTTACTGGGAGCTGGAAATGGAGAAAAGCGACAGTCCGGAGATGATCGAAATATTGCAATCCCAGAAGCAGGAGGCCAACACCGAATTTTTCAAATTCGTATCGAAAAATTACGCCCGCTGGGTGAATCCCCGCTCGGACGAGTCCCCGATCATGTCCCATTCCCTGTTCCAGTTCAAAGTGATGCCCCATGTAGAGAAGGGAATACCCACTTTCTTTATATTGCTGGACAACCTTCGGATCGACCAGTGGAAGGCGATTCAACCCATCTTCGCGGAAAGTTTCCGGATCCTGGAGGAAGATAGTTTTTATAGTATATTGCCTACGGCTACCCAATACAGCCGCAATGCGATCTTTTCCGGATTGATGCCTATCGATATTGAAAAGCAATTCCCCTCCCAATGGAAGAATGATGACGAGGAGGGGGGGAAGAACCTTTTTGAAGAAGAGTTTTTCAGGGGCCAGCTGAAGCGCCTGAAAAAGGACCACCTGAAATCGTCCTATACCAAAGTGGTGAACTACCAGGCTGGCCAGGACCTGGTGAACAATATCCACAACCTCCTGAACAATGATATCAATATCATCGTATATAATTTCGTGGATATGCTGAGCCATGCGCGGACCGAGATGGAAGTGCTGAAAGAATTGGCCAGTGACGAGATCAGCTACCGCAGCATCACCACCAGCTGGTTTGAACATTCCCCTCTCCACCAGGCCCTGAAAAAGATCGCCGACAAGAAGATCAACATCATCCTGGCCACCGATCACGGCAGCGTACGGGTAAAAACTCCCTATAAGGTCATCGGGGACAAGCAGACCACGACCAATTTGCGGTACAAGCATGGCCGCAACCTCAATTATGAGCCTAAAGAGGTGCTGGCCTTCCGGGACCCGAAAGAAGCGGGCCTCCCGGTGCCCACGGTGAACTCTTCCTTTATTTTTGCAAAGGGGGATGGGTTCCTTTGTTACCCGAATAACTATAATTATTACGTGAATTATTACAAGAATACTTTCCAGCATGGAGGGGTAAGCCTGGAAGAAATGATCATTCCGGTGATCCGTATGACCAGCAAGGGGTAACCCATACCCCCTAACCCCCTAAAGGGGGAATTATGTTCCGGAAGACTTTTGTAGGTTTAATATTATTCACAAGTACCTGCTTGTTCGTGGATAAGTTTGGAATGCCCACTTGCTATAACATCCTGTTAAGTGTTAACTTTGGGACTTACCAAATTCCCCCTTTAGGGGGTCAGGGGGTATGAAGTATACACAAACGACGCTCGACAAGATTGAAAGGGTATTAGATGAGGCGGAATACATCGTTCGCTATGAAAGAGGTAATTTCCAGAGCGGCTATTGTATCCTTGAACAAAGGAAGGTCATCGTACTGAATAAATTCCTGCAGCTCGAGGGTCGTATAAATACCCTCGTCGATATTGTCCCCCAGTTGAAGATCACCCCCTCAGCGCTAAGCCCGGAAGTCAAGAGAATATATGACGATATCATGGCTATGCATCAGCTAAATGAAGAATAAGAATCCCTTATTCCTTATTTTTGACAAGTGAAAGTGAGTAATCCCCCGTTAAAGATCACCTTTCTTGGCACAGGCACCAGCACCGGCGTTCCCATGATCGCCTGCCCCTGTGAAGTATGTGCCTCCCCGGATAAAAGGGACAAACGGCTTCGCTCCAGCATCCTCGTACAATCGGACACCACTACTATCGTAGTCGACACGACGCCGGACTTCCGCTACCAGATGCTCCGGGCGGACGTAAAAGAGCTGGATGCCGTACTCTTTACTCACCCCCATAAAGATCATATAGCCGGACTGGACGACATAAGGGCCTATAATTTCTTCCAGCGTAAGCCCATGGATATTTACGCGAATGAAATGACCCAGGAGTCCATTGTAAGGGAGTTCCCTTATGCTTTTGCCGACGTGAAATATCCCGGTATCCCGGATCTCCGTTTAAACAGCATCGATAAGGATCCCCTGGTAATAGGCGATATCCATGTGCAGCCGATCTATGTCTGGCATCTTAAAATGCCCGTGCTGGGTTTCCGCTTTGGGAAGTTCACCTATATCACCGATGCCAATCGTATCGAGGAAGAAGAAAAAGAAAAGATCAGGGGCAGCGAACAGATCGTATTGAACGCTCTGCGGCATGAAAAGCATATCTCACACTATACTTTACAGGAAGCAGTGGACGAAGTAAAAGACCTTGGAATTCCCCGGGCATATTTCACCCATATCAGTCACCAGCTGGGCCGCTATGCCGACACCAACCCCACGCTTCCGCCGGGTATGGAACTGGCTTATGATGGTTTGGTACTGCATGCATAAAAAAAGGCCGTATAGAAATACAGCCTTGTTCTAACGATTGCTTGCCATATGAAAGCACAATATTACAACCTATCTATTAGTCTACAAAATTAGTAGACAATTATTTTTTAATATTCTACGACTCGCTTCTTCCCCTACCCGGCCATGGTGACTGTCATACCGTCGTCAGCGGCACATTTTTTGCATTCTTTTAACAATGGTTAAGTTTTTGCAATTCCGGTCCGTTTGTTAAACCTTATTGAAATTTGGCCGTCTATTAGGGTATAAACTTTTTACGTATGAGGAAAATCGCCATAATCCTGCCAATGGTCATCTTTGCCGCGCTGCATTCCTTTGCGCAGACATCGGTGGAGCTGATTCCCAATGCGGGATATACCTTTGCCAGCCGCACCGATTTTTATGATACCTATGGCCGCATTAATGGGGGGCTCAACCTGGGAGGCTCTATAAAATTCAATCTTAACCGCAGCTTTGGCATCGAATTGCTCTACAATCATATGGGCACTCAATCGGGGCTTTATCAATATGGTTATGGCGGCGACAAGCTGGCCGGAGGGGATCTGTCCCTGGACTATATCATGGCGGGCGCTGTCCAGTCCTTCAGCATCCCGAATTCTACGGTCCATCCTTTTATAGGGGCTTTCCTGGGAGCCGCCGTGCTTACTCCGGGGGCGAACTCCGCTTATTCAAGCGATACGAGATTTGCCATGGGATTGCAGGTGGGGACGAATATTTATATGTCAGGCCGTTTCGGCCTTCAGCTAAAAGCGCAGCTGTTAGCCCCCGTCGATGCTGCGGGTGGCAGCTATTATTATAGCAATTATGGCTCCGGCACCAATATTTCCACTTATTCGGGTATCTATCAGTTCAGTCTGAATGGCGGGTTGATCATTGGCCTGGGAAGGATACTCCCGGCGCAGCAATATCATAGGAGCCGGTCTTATAGAGCCCGTCCCCGCCCTTACCGGTATTATTATTGATTTCCATATCAAAAAAAAGAGGTCCCGGCTAAAACCGGGATTTTTTTGCCAAATGATACTAACAATCGTTAGTTTTCATAAAAAATATAGTAAATTTACAATATAATTCGGCAAAGGCCGATTAATAGATTGCCAATAATGATTGTTTGCCAGTGTTGCCAGGCAATGACCTTAGGTTGTTGCCTGGTTTTTTTAAAAGCAAACGCAGGAAAATAAAAGGTGCTTACATGGAATTTTCAACCGATGAACTTACACAACAGGTAGCCCGGACAGCCCGTGATTTTGCGATCCAATATATCAGGCCCCACGTAATGGAATGGGATGAAAGTCAGGAATTTCCCCTCCAGGTCTTTAAAGAGCTGGGCAAGCTGGGGCTGATGGGCGTATTGGTACCGGAAGAATACGGAGGATCCGGCCTTTCTTATATTGAATATGTCACCGTCATACAGGAAATCGCTAAGGTCTGCGGGTCCATCGGCCTGAGTCTGGCCGCCCATAATTCCCTCTGTACCGGGCATATCCTTGCCTTTGGTAATGAAGCACAAAAAAAGAAGTACCTGCCGGTTCTGGCAAGCGGAGAGTCTCTGGGAGCCTGGGGATTAACCGAAGCCAATACAGGCAGCGACGCCGGCAATATGCGCTGTACAGCCGTGAAAGAAGGCAATGAGTGGGTTCTCAATGGCACTAAATGCTGGATCACCCATGGCCGCAGCGGGGACATCGCCGTAGTAGTGGCCAGGACGGGAGAGCCCCGGGCCAAAGATAATGCTACTGCTTTCATCGTGGAAAGAGGGACGCCGGGATTCAGTGGCGGGAAAAAAGAGAACAAGCTGGGCATGCGTGCCAGCGAGACGGCTGAAATGATCTTCGATAATTGCCGCGTCCCGGACGCTAACAGGCTGGGCAATGTTGGAGAGGGGTTCAAACAGGCTTTAAAAGTCCTGGATGGCGGCCGTATCTCCATCGCGGCGCTTTCCCTGGGCATCGCTAAAGGCGCCCTGGAAGCCGCTCTGCAATACTCTAAAGAAAGACACCAGTTCGATCAGCCTATTTCGAATTTCCAGGGTATCTCCTTTAAGCTGGCCGATATGGCTACGGAGATCGCCGCCGCGGAACTCCTGACCATGCAGGCCGCCGACCTGAAAAACAGGAAACTCCCCATGACCAAAGAGGCTGCCATGGCTAAATATTATGCCAGCGAAGTGGCCGTCAGGACAGCTACCGAAGCCGTTCAGATCTTCGGGGGATATGGATATACCAAAGACTTTCCGGTAGAAAAATTTTACCGCGACAGCAAGCTCTGCACCATCGGTGAAGGCACTTCTGAAATTCAAAAAATGGTGATCGCAAGGGAAGTATTAAAAGGCTGACGATCCCCTTGGAGCGCGTGACTATCTGCTAGGGCATGAAATCATCTTCCTCTTTCGTACCATATTTGTCGAAGAGCTTGTCGATGGCGCCCGCAAAAAGAGGGAATTTTTCTTTCGTAAAAACTTTGATTACTTCAATGGCTTTATAGGCTTGCTCTTCCGTCAGCCCCTGGGCCTTCATCCGATTGATCAATTCGTCCATATAGTATATTTAAAGCTAACGACCTGCCCAAGGCAGGTCGTTAGCGATTTATAAATTAATCAGGCTACTTTGAGCAGGTTCATCTTGCTCTTGTCGAATTTCTTACGGGCATATTCCAGGTCGAGGTGGAACTTGGTTTCCTTGGCGGAAGGGAGCTCGAACATAGCATCGGTAAGGATACTTTCACAGATACTGCGAAGACCTCTGGCGCCGAGCTTGAATTCAACGGCTTTATCCACCATGAAATCCAGTACGTCCAGGTCAAAGCTTAACTGGATACCTTCCAGCTCGAACAATTTCTTATACTGACGGATAAGAGAGTTCTTGGGTTCGGTGAGGATGGAACGAAGCGTCGTTTTATCCAGGGGATCCAGATGAGTGACCACCGGCAGACGGCCCAGCAATTCCGGTATCAGACCAAATGATTTCAGATCCGGCGCATTGACATATGCCAGCAGGTTCTTTTTGGCCTGCTCCTGCTGTTCCTTATTCACATTGAAGCCAATGGCGTTGGTATTGATCCTGCGGGCAATGATCTTGTCTACTCCGTCAAAGGCGCCGCCGCAGACGAAGAGGATATTCTGGGTATTGATCTTGATGAGCTTCTGTTCAGGATGTTTGCGGCCGCCTTGCGGTGGCACCAGTACATCCGTTCCTTCCAGCAGTTTCAGCAGCCCCTGTTGTACGCCTTCCCCGCTTACATCCCGGGTGATGGAAGGATTGTCTCCCTTACGTGCGATCTTGTCGATCTCATCGATATAGACGATGCCCCTTTCTGCCGCTGTCACATCATAGTTACATACCTGCAACAGCCTGGTCAGAATGCTTTCCACATCTTCTCCGACATACCCCGCTTCCGTGAATACGGTAGCATCCACAATGGCAAAAGGTACATTCAGTAATTTGGCAATGGTCTTGGCGAGCAGGGTCTTTCCCGTGCCCGTCTCTCCCACCATGATGATATTGCTTTTTTCGATCTCTACTTCGTTCTCCTGCACCTTTTGCTGCAGCCGCTTGTAGTGATTGTATACGGCGACGGACAATACTTTTTTCGCATCATCCTGCCCGATGACATATTCATCCAATATCTTTTTTATCTCGATAGGCTTCTTAACGGTCAATTTGAACTGTGTACCGCCCGGAGTATCTTCCCGGATCATGAGTTCCTGTTGAATGATCTCCTGCGCATGTTCCACACAGTTCTCACAAATATGCCCTTCCTGCCCGGCTATGAGTATCTTTACCTCATCCCGGTTACGACCACAGAAAGAACAATGCAAGGTATTTTTTGCCATTATCTCTTTTTATCAGATTGAACTGTAAATTTAGACCAACTTATTGGATTATGCCAGTACCGTGGAAAAAAGACCGTGTTTGCTCCGGCCTTTTAAGAAGAAAACCGCTGCCTGACAGCGGTCTTCCCGGGTGACATCCCTTAAATAGCTGATATTTAATTGTTTATGTTATAGCTTGTCAATGAGATGGTCTACGATGCCATACTCGATGGCTTCCTTGGCATCCATCCAGTAATCCCGGTCGAAATCCTTGAGTACCTGCTCGATTTTTTTACCGCAATTATCGGCCAGGATCCGGGCGCTGACTTCTTTCACCCTTTTGGTTTGCTTGGCCTGGATTTCCAGGTCAATGCTCACCCCCTGCATATAACCTCCCAGGCTCGGCTGGTGGATCATAACTTCAGAATGCGGGTAAATGAATCTGCGTCCCTTGACGCCCCCGCTGAGCAGGATTGAGCCCATGGAGGCCGCCAGTCCCATACATAGGGTGCTAACCGGGCTTTTCAGCATCTTCATGGTATCATAGATCACCATACCGGAAGTAACCACCCCGCCGGGGCTGTTGATAAAGAACTTGATCTCTTCGCCGGGTTTATCTGCATCCAGCAGGCGTAATTTTGTCACGACCTCCTTGGCTGAACGATCGTCTACCGGTCCCCATAATTCCACGCTCCTGCTCTCAAAAAAGTATTTCTCCATCTTTTTTGACAACATTCCCAGGTCGGCTTTTTCCTCTTTAGGTTCCTTTTCTTCGGGCTCGTCGTCCATTCTTACCGGCTTCACCAAATATTGATAAGGATTCATTGTATTATTTTAAATTTTTGAATGATAGATTTTTGAAAAGCTCCTCCAGCGGCTCCCGGAGAGGGATTAAGATTCTTTATTTTCTTTTCTGGGGTTGAGCAGAAGGACCTCGTCCACCAGGCCGTATTCCTTTGCTTCGATGGCCGTCAGCCAGTAGTCACGGTCGCTGTCTTTTTCCACCTGTTTGGCCGTCTTGCCGGTATGGAATGCCGTGATTTCATAAAGCTCTTTTCTCAGCTTCTTGATTTCGTTGACCGTGATCTCGATATCCGTAGCCTGTCCGCCGATAGAGCCACTGGGCTGGTGCATCATGACACGGCTGTGTTTTAAGGCCGTACGCTTGCCCTTGGTGCCCGCGCACATTAATACCTGTCCCATGGAGGCTGCCATCCCGATACAGATGGTGGCTACATCCGGGGTAACATATTGCATCGTATCATAAACCCCCAGGCCGGAGTATACGCTGCCTCCGGGGCAATTGATATACATCTGTATATCCCGGTGACGATCCGTACTGTCCAGGAACAGCAGCTGGGCGGTCACGATATTGGCTACCTCATCATTGATAGGGTACCCCAGGAAAATGATACGATCCATCATCAACCGGCTGTAAACGTCCATCACAGCCACGTTCATAGGACGTTCCTCGATAATGTTCGGGGTGAGATTGGTGACAACATATTTGTTGTAGTCGTTCAATGTATTGCTGGAAATTCCGCGGTGCTTTACCGCATACTTCTCGAATTCATTTGCTGGATTCATAGTTATATTTTTCAATGTTTTAATTCCGATTCTATTGGCAGAACAAGAATTCCTTTCAAATCTCCGTCCAAACTTTCAAACTGCCAAAAAACTGACAGAGTTGCAGGAAAAGTTTCTGCGGCCCTGACCAAGCTGGAAAAAATCGGTCCCCTGACTGTCGAATGATCGTCGCATGACCTCACATGACCTCGAATGACCTCGAATGACCTCGAATAACCTCGAATGACCGGTCCGGCAGGTCCCAGGTCTTTTTTAAATGCAGGCGGCCCCGGAACCTGGTCCCGGGGCCGCTGCCCTTATAGTTGTATCCCGCTCCGTCGCGGTCCGGCCGGCCGATTAGGAGGACGCCGACCCTGTTTTACTAATGGTGATGGTGCTGATGCTCCTCTTGCATATGCTGGAACTCTTCCCGGCCCACAGGCTTTTCTGTAGGATGGATCTGGGTTTCAGCCCAGCCGAATACTTTTTCGGTCTGGATCCGGTGAACGGTATCTTCCACGAATTTCTTATCCTGCATCATGCGCTGTACATAATCGGCTATCCAGGGCTGTTCTTCGCCGCCCAGCTGTCCCAGCTGACCGCCCATATACCCGAGTAACTGTTGTTTGGCGAATGCGCGGATATCGTCGGCGCTCACTTCGATGCCATTTTCGTTGACGATCTTATCTATGATAAGGGTCCACTTCAGCTGATTGACAAAAGAGGGGAATTCCTGCTCTACTTCCGCCTGGCTCTTGGGCTTTTCGCCGCCTGTCTGCATCCAGCGCTTCAGGAAAGCTTCAGGGAATTCGATATTCGTGTGATCGAGGATCTCGTGATAGAGGGTGTGCTGTAACTGGTTGCCACTTTGGCCGTCCCAATAAGCCTGGATCTCTTCGCGGATCGTATTGCGGAACTCTTCGAGGGTCTTCAGTTCTTTAGCAGGATAGGCCGTTTTGAAGAATTCTTCGTTCAGCCCGGCTTTTTCGATCAGTCCTACTTTCGTGATCTCGGCTTTGAAATATTTATCAGCGGCGGCAGGATCGTCTTTTGGCAGGCCCAGGTCGTTCAGCACCCATTCCCTTTCTTTTGCATCAAAGGCTGCAGAGGGCTGGATAATCAAAGAATCCCCATTTTTAAGGCCGATCCATTTGGGGCGGTTAGCCTCGTTGAAATATTTTACCAGCAAGGAATTATCCTTAGCGATACCGCCTTCGACGGGTTGGCCATTGGCATCCGTTTCGGTAAAGTGCAGATTCAGTACATTCTCGTCGCCGGCTACTGTTTCGGGTTCCGTCATTTTGCCATTCCGGGTCTGGAGACGCTCTACTTCTTCGTCGATCATGGCGTCGGTGACGTCCACCTTGTAACGGGTCAGCGTGGCCTTTCCAAGGTCAGTTAAATTAAAAGCGGGCTTCAATCCTACTTCGAAGGCGAAGGAATAGTCGGCTGGTTTGCTTATGTCGATCTGGCTGGCGTCATTTTCCGGCAGCGGCAGCGGTTGTGCAAAGATCTCCAGCTTCTCGGTGGACATATAGGTGGTCAGTTCCTTTTCGACGGTTCTTAACACCTCATCGGTAAAGACCGAGTTGCCATACATTTTTTTGATCAGGCCGGCGGGCACCATTCCTTTACGGAATCCTGGAATATTTGCTTGTTTGCCATAATTTTTCAATGCTTTTTCGAAAGACGGCAAATAATCACCCTTTGCTATATTGACGGTGATCTTGTCCGTCAAAAGCCCAATATTTTCCCTGGTTACTGTAGCCATATTAGTATATTATTTTAAATCGGGCTGCAAAGGTAGGTATTTTTAGGTTAATTCCTTAACCGGGCGAAGCAGGATTGCAGGCAGAGGCCCGGCACAGAGAGCCCTACCCCGTTCCCACGGAATAGATGGCGGAGGGCAGACCCGCCGCAATCCCTTGACGGACAATGGGAATGCCTGAAAGGGACAGGATGGTAAAGGCAGGGTACCCGATAGCAATGCAGACACTGTTAACCAGCAGGAGCGCCCCGGGGAACCAGGCCAGCCTATCGCCGCCCTCTGAACGAAATGCGCACCCGAAAAAATTATGCACAGTCCTCCCGTTTTCGCATTTTTTCAAAAAAATATTTTGGGAAGTCGATAGTTTTGTTATTCACAATCCCTTTTTATGCTCCTGTAAGAAAATCTCCTTCATGATGTAAACAAGTATGTCATGCTGTTAATATGCGCCCACCAGGCATAGAGGGATAGCTATATCCCATACGGATATGATTGCCACATTTTGTAACAGAAAAAATGATACCAATGAAACAGGAAAAACAATTTGCGGAAGTGGCGTTGCTGATCAAACAGGCACGGGCCAATGCCTATAAAGCCGTCAATACGGAATTGATCAACTGCTATTGGCAGGTGGGCGAATATATCAGTAAACGTATTGCCCTGGCGATTTGGGGGGATAAGGCGATAGATGAGCTGGCGAATTTTATAGAAATGCGTCACCCGGATTTGAAAGGGTATAATCGCAGTGGCCTTTATCGGATGAAACAATTTTATGAAACATATGTAAATATTCCTTCAATTGTCGCGCCACTGGCGCGACAATTACAACATATTGATAGTCAAAAACTTGCAATTGTGTCACCACTGGTGACACAATTGCAAACAACCAATATCCGGGATAGTATCCTGACTAAGATCAGCTGGACAAATCACCTTATAATTTTTTCCAGGGCCAGGACTGCCGAAGAAAGGGAGTTTTATATTCGACTATGCATTCAGGAGAATTATGGTAAGCGGGAATTAGACCGGCAAATATCCAGCGGCGTCTTCGAAAGGGTAATGCTGGGTAACCAGCAACTCCCACCGAAGGTCAAAGATACAGGACCCGATATTTTGGGCGCTTTTAAGTCCGATTATATTCTGGAGTTTTTAAATCTTCCCAGGGATTACAACGAAGGGGATTTGCAAAAGGCATTGATCAGTCAGATGAAAAATTTCATCCTTGAATTGGGGAGGGATTTCCTGTTCATGGGCGAAGAATACAGGATTCAGGTTGGCAATAGTGACTTCAAAACGGACCTGCTCTTTTTCCACCGGGGCCTGCAATGTCTGGTCGTAGTGGAATTAAAAGCCGACAAGTTTAAACCCGAATATCTGGGGCAGCTCAATTTTTATCTGGAAGCATTGGACCGGGACGTAAAAAAAGAACATGAAAATCCCAGCATTGGCATTTTGCTTTGTAAGGACCAGGATGCGGAAGTGGTGAAATATGCGTTGAACAGGAGCCTGTCTCCGGCAATGGTAGCTGCATACCAGACGCAACTGCCCGATAAAAAATTATTGCAGGACAAATTGCGGGAGCTATTTGAGAAGGGATAGCAATCCTGGCAATCCGCCAGGCGTTATGGAGGCGGCGGGCAGGATAATCGGCGTGTCTGCTCTTAAAACAAAAAACCTCCCGGTTTATACCGGAAGGTCTTGTGCGGGCGATAGGGGTCGAACCTACATGCCTTGCGGCGCTAGATCCTAAGTCTAGTGCGTCTGCCAATTTCGCCACGCCCGCTTTTGGAGAAGGGTGCAAAACTAGGGCTTTTTTTTGTAAATTCGTACAGTATGGAAATGGAAACTGTCGCTGCAATACCGAAATACAATCTTACGGAAGACCAGGAGAAGAAACTGATCCTAAGGGAATACCGTGCCTTGCTCCGCTCGCTCAAGCCTAAATTAAAGGCCGGCGATAAGGAGCTGCTCCGGACGGCTTTCGAAATGGCCGCGGAAGCCCATAAGACCATGCGGCGCAAAAGCGGGGAGCCTTATATCCTGCATCCCCTGGCCGTGGCCAGGATCTGCTCGGAAGAAATAAGCCTGGGCGTACGCTCCACCATCTGCTCCCTGCTGCACGATACCGTAGAAGATACCGATATCACCCTGGAAGACATCGAACGCGAGTTCGGCGGCGAGATCGCCCGTATCGTAGACGGATTGACGAAAATCTCTAACGTCGTGGACGTCAATGCCTCCCGGCAGGCAGAGAATTTTAAAAAGATCCTGCTGACCCTCACCGACGACCCCAGGGTCATCCTGATCAAGCTGGCTGACCGTCTACACAATATGCGCACCCTGGACAGCATGAAAAGGGAGAAGCAGCTGAAGATCGCTTCCGAAACGGTCTATGTCTACGCCCCCCTGGCCCATCGGATGGGCCTTTATAATATCAAGACGGAGCTGGAAGACCTGGCCATGAAGTACCTGGAACCGGAAGAATACCGGGAAATAGCCCGGAAATTATCGGAAACTAAAAGGGAACGCTCCCGTTATATCAATGAATTCGTCAAACCCCTGAAAGAAAAACTCGAAAAGGGAGGTTTTAATTTCGATATCTATGGCCGTCCCAAGAGCATCCACTCCATCTGGAACAAAATGCGCAAGAAAGGGGTCGCTTTCGAAGAGGTGTATGATCTGTTTGCCATCCGGGTGATCCTGGACTCGGCGCCGGAAAAGGAAAAAGAAGAGTGCTGGAAAGTCTATTCCATGATAACGGACGAGTATAATCCCTCTCCCGAACGGCTGCGGGATTGGTTGAGCAATCCCAAATCCAATGGCTATGAGGCCCTGCATACGACCGTAATGGGGCCCCAGGGCAAATGGGTGGAAGTGCAGATCCGTTCCAAACGGATGAATGAGATCGCAGAGAAAGGGTTGGCGGCCCATTGGAAATATAAGGAAGGGGCTGCAGATGAGAGCCGTTTCGATAAATGGTTCCAGCAGATCCGGGAAGTGCTCAATACACAGGATAATGACTCCGTGGATTTCCTCCAGGACTTTAAGACCAGTTTCCTGGCGGAGGAGATCTATGTATATACTCCCAAAGGGGACGTAAAGATGTTGCCGGTAGGGTCCACCGCACTGGACTTCGCCTTCTCCATCCATAGCGCCATCGGGGTGCAGACCATCGGGGCCAAGGTGAATCACAAGCTGGTGCCCATCAGCCATAAGCTGCGCAGCGGCGACCAGGTGGAGATCATCACTTCCGGTAAGCAGAAGCCTAATGAGGACTGGATAAATATCGTAGTGACCGCTAAGGCGAAAACCAAGATCAAGGACGCCCTGAAAGAGGAGAAACGTAAGATTGCGGACGAAGGAAAATATGTCGTCCAGCGCAAGCTGGAAAATTTCGGAGCGGCCTACAATCAGCATAATATCGATGTCCTGACTACTTTCTATAAACTTAGCTCCTCCCTGGATTTTTTCTACCAGGTGTCTGTCCGGAATATCGATCTAAAGGAGCTGAAAGAGTTCCACCTGCTGGGGGACAGGCTGGAACCACCTAAGCCGCCCAAACCTGTTTTTGAGGCCAGGACGGATGCCTCGACCCTCCATGTCCCCCGTAAGGACACCGAACTGATCATTTTCGGGGAGAGCAGCGACCGGATCGTCTATACGCTGGCAAACTGCTGTAAACCTATTCCCGGAGATGACGTATTCGGGTTTGTGTCCGTAGGAAAGGGCCTTACCATACATCGCACGAACTGTCCCAACGCCGCGAAGCTGATGGCCAATTACGGCCATCGCGTCGTGAAGACCAAGTGGGCGAAAAATAAAGAGATCTCCTTCCTTACCGGTGTCCGGATCGTAGGAATGGATGATGTAGGGGTCGTAAATAAAATTACCAACCTGATTTCGGGAGAATTGAAAATCAATATCAATGCCATGACGATAGAGGCAAAAGAAGGCCTCTTCGAAGGGAATATAAAGATATACGTACACGATAAGGAGGAATTGGAAGAGCTGGTGCAGCGGCTCAAACAGCTCAGCGGGATCCATTCCGTCGTAAGGTATGATACAGAGCCTGGCTAAGCTCTCCCCTTTGGCCGAAGGCACATATGGTCCTATATGGTCCGGGATAAACCTGGCTCTGGTAAATTCAATTTTTGTCATGGAAGATTCTTCACCTATTTTTGCCGCCTTGTTGAAATGTTTCCGGATAGTAACCTGCAAATTTGTAATGAATGGTTGATGTAATCTTAGGCCTCCAGTGGGGCGATGAAGGAAAAGGAAAGATCGTGGACTATTTTGCTCCCCGTTATGATCTGATAGCCCGTTTTCAGGGTGGACCGAATGCCGGCCACACTTTGTATGTGAAGGATAAAAAGATCGTTCTCCACCAGATTCCCTCCGGGATCTTCCATGAAAGCACGACCAACCTGATCGGCAATGGCGTAGTGCTGGACCCCGTGACCCTGAAAAGGGAATGCGAGACCGTCGCTTCCTTCGGAGTAGACTATCGCAAAAATTTATACATCAGTCAGCGGGCGCACCTTATATTACCCACCCATCGCGCACTGGACAAAGCTTCTGAAGTTTCGAAGGGACAGGAGAAGATCGGCTCCACGCTGAAAGGCATCGGACCGGCCTATATGGATAAGACAGGCCGCAATGGCCTCCGGGTGGGGGATCTTCTGGACAAGAGCTTTACGACCCAATATATCAAGCTGCGCCTTAAACACCAGAAATTGCTCGACGGGCTTAATTTCCATGAAGATATCTCCGACTGGGAAGAAGAATTCTTCGAGGCGCTGGAATTTATGCGGCAGTTCAAGATCGTCAACGGAGAATATTTTATCAACGAGAAGATCAGCCAGGGTAAGACCGTACTGGCGGAAGGAGCGCAGGGTAGCATGCTGGACGTGGACTTCGGCACTTTCCCTTTCGTTACCTCCTCCAATACCATCTCGGCCGGGGTATGTACCGGCCTGGGTGTCGCTCCCCAGCAGATCAGGGACGTGATCGGCGTCAGCAAAGCTTATTGTACCCGGGTAGGCAGCGGACCTTTCCCCACCGAGCTGGAAGATGCCACAGGAGACGAATTGAGGAAGACCGGCAGTGAATTCGGCGCTACCACCGGCAGGCCCCGCCGTTGCGGATGGATCGACGGAGTTGCCCTTAAATTCGCCTGTATGATCAATGGAGTCACCAAGATCGTCATGACCAAAGCGGATGTGCTGGACGCTTTCGAAGAGCTGAAAGTATGTACCGCTTATAAGGTCAACGGTCAGACTACCAGCGAGATCCCTTTCCAGATGAACCGCCTGAAGATTGAGCCGGTCCTGGAATCTTTTAAAGGCTGGAAATCAGATACAACTTCTTTGAAAAAATATGATAACTTGCCTGAAAAGATGAAAGAATACGTTCATTTTATCAACAAATTCCTGGGCGTGAACGTGGCCTATATTTCCAATGGCCCGGGACGTGATCAGCTGATCGAAGCGTAGGTCTGATTTCGGACCTTCGGTCAAGGGGGTGAAACCGCCCGAAAAAGTTAAAAAAAAACAATTTAAAAATTTGGCGAATTAAAAACTTCGCTGAAATTTGTACCGAACAATCTTATTGGACTATGGCACCAAAATCTGATAAGGAGGGAAAGGGTTCAAAGAAATCCGCGCCTCAATCACCAAAGGAAACTTCGGAAAAAGTATCTCCTAAATCCAAAAAACAATTGGATGATGAGGATGATGACGGTGATGATGATTCCGATACCCCCAAACCCTCCGCGAAAGCTTCTAAGGCATCTGCTAAAAGCAAAGGTAAAAAAGACGAGGATGAAGATGATGACGACGGCGATGATGTCGAAGAAGTGGACGAATGGGAAAAAGTAGAAGAGGAAGAAGAATGGGATCCTGACTTTGATGAATTTGATATTCCTAAATCAAAAACAAAAAAGAGTACGGGAGGCAGCCCTGCTAAAAAAACAACCAAAGGTACCGAGGAAGATGACCTGGGTCTTGACGATGATTTCAAAGACCTGGATCTTTTTGGTGAAAGTGGTTTCGATGAGGAAGAGGATGACTTTTAAGAGGCATACGCCGGTGAAAAGGATTTTTGTTTCATTCCCTATAGGTAATTTTCAATTAATTAAACAACAGATGTTGAGTTGGGCTTCCCGATTTAACATCTGTTGTTTTTTAGACAATCATACCTATCAGCTACCTGCACATTCGGTGGAATGTTTGCTGGGGGCAGGCGCTCTCCGGTCCGTTCGGGCCGATGCGGGTAATGCCTTCGATCAGTTGAAAGAATTTACTACCGGGCAGCGGGATTGGCTATTCGGACATTTCGCTTATGGACTGACGAAAGAGACCGAACCCATCGATACCGGCCATCTTGCTGCTGATTCCCCCGCCGCTGCCCCCGACCCTATCGGATTTCCGGACTTGTTTTTTTTTGTTCCTGAAATACTTATCGAGCTATCCGCCGACAGCATCCGCATCGGATCCTGTCAGTCCGACCATGCGGCTATCCTGGAGCAAATAGGCAGAATGGAGATCCAGGCCCCGGTCGCTGGTCAGCCGGAGCCAAAGGGGGCTGAGCGAAATGAGTATTCCCTCTCTGGCCTGGTTACCGGCTCCGAACCGGCTGACCGCGATCAGCATTCCCGGTCCGACCCGCCGCCGCCCCTGGCGCTGCACCCCAGATTTACCAGGGACGAATACCTGGCGACGGTTACAGCCCTCCGGCAACATATCCTCCGCGGCGACTGCTATGAGATCAACTTCTGCCAGGAGTTTTTCGCCCATCCCGCCCATATCGACCCTATACTCACCTGGTTTTCCCTGAGCCGGGCATCGCCCAACCCCTTTGCCGCCTTCTACAGACTGGAAGAAAGCTATTTACTATGCGCCAGCCCTGAGAGGTATTTAAAGCGCACAGGGGACACTCTTCTTTCCCAGCCGATCAAAGGTACTTCCCCGCGCCTCCAGGGCAGCCCTGCGCAGGACAGGGCCGGCAGGGACGAATTGTACAATAGCGCCAAGGATCGTTCAGAGAACGTCATGATAGTCGACCTGGTAAGAAATGACCTCTCGAAAATATGTTTGCCGGGTTCGGTCAGGGTAGAGGAGCTTTATGGCATTTATAGCTTTCCGCAGGTCCACCAGATGATCTCCTCCGTCAAGGGTGAATTGCCCCCTGAAACGCACTGGACAGAGGCTGTCAGGGCCACTTTTCCCATGGGGTCTATGACCGGTGCACCCAAGAAAAGGGTAGTGGGGCTGATCGATCAGTATGAGCGTAGCCCCAGGGGGCTTTTTTCCGGCGCCCTTGGCTATGTCTCGCCGGACGGAAATTTCGACTTTAATGTGGTGATAAGAAGTATTCTATATAACCGCAAAGAGAGCTATCTGGCCTATCAGGTGGGCTCCGGCATCACTTTTTACAGCGACCCGCTGGCCGAATATGAAGAATGCCTCCTGAAGGCAGAAGGAATTTTAAAGGCGTTGTTTGCGGGAGGCGCTTTATTTTGACGCAACTCCCTGACTGGCAGTATCGGCGCCTGGCATCTGCTCGTTCTCACTCTGCAGGAGCCGGACGGATTCGGTTAAGATCTCATATTTATTAGCCGCGAATAATTCCATTTTATCGGCAGGCAGCTTCAGATCATAGCTGTTGTTGCTGCTGGCCATCACCTTGTCGAATTCGGGATTATACCTGGAAAAAGTGGCCATATCCAGCAGGGTATAGCGGGCAATGATCGTAGAATGATATTTCCCGGAAACAGCCACGGTCCGCACATTATTCAACTCTTCCCGGCTCAGCTTTCTGCTGAACACATACATGGAGGAGCCGGATAGCTGCTCGGTAGCTTCCTGCTTGGTCAGGGTGGTTACGCTGCCCTGGCCTTCGAAAGTATATTGGGTCCCGATAAACTTCTTCACGTGCAGCCTGGACTCTAAAGGCAGAAAATACTGGAGGTCCCAAAAATTACGACTTCCGCTCCGGTGGATGGCGTGATAAACGTGATTCGTACCGCCATTGTAGGCAGCAATTACCAACAGCCAGTCTCCCAGCTCTTTATACAGGTCGCGCAGGTAGGTGGCAGCCGCACGGGTGCTCTTGTAATAGTTCTTTCTTTCATCGTTGTTTCGGGACACTTTCAGGCCAAGATCGCGGGCCGTCTGGGGCATCAGCTGCCAGGGGCCTACGGCTCCTACCCTGGAGCGGGCGGAGGACTTCAGGTTCGATTCGATAACGGCCAGGTACTTCAACTCTTTGGGGAGCCCATACTCGGTCAGCACGCTCTCAATGATGTTGAAAGAGGCTTGTCCCCGGATCCGGATGCTCTGCAGCTCATCCCAGTTGTCTTTCATATAGTCCTGAACGAAACTGAGGGCCCTGGGGTTAAGCCGGACGCCATTGCTGCCCCCGATGGTGGTAGCAATAAAAAGCTCTTTAAAGTCATTTTGAGAATCGGTGGAGGAGATATCCGGAATCGTGTTGCGGGCGATCGCTACTTTTTCGGTGTCAGAAAGGGGCGCATTTTCCCTGGGTTCAACTAATTGGGTTGAGGTAAGGGGATGTATCCAGGCTGCACCCAGAATGATAATGATACCCAACAATAAAAGCCTTTTGTGGTTCATGTCCAACGCTTTAAGATGGTAAATGACCTATATCGGTCTTTACAATCTTTCATAGGACGGGATAGAGGGAGATTTGCTTGCTAAAGCCATCAACCATCGGATTACGGTTACGGTAGTTTACGCTTCACGATCTCTCAGTCACATAGAGTAGGATTTTCGTAGGACTTATATTGTTGCATCATCTGATGCGAGAATCGGAGCAAAGGTAACTCTTTAAAACGGTTTGTCATAGCCTGAACACCAAAAGGCATGCCATTTGTGTGCGTGAAAAGGGGGATAGAAATACCGGGAATCCCGGCCAGATTTGCATAAACTGTATAGATATCAGCGAGATACATCGCAATGGGGTCTTCCATCTTCTCCCCGATCGGGAAGGCGGTGCTGGGAGCCGTAGGTAGGAGAATTATATCGAAGTCGTTGAAGATCAGGTTGGTGCGGTCTACTAATAACTTTCTCACTTGCTGGGCTTTCGTAAAGTAGGCATCGTAGTAGCCTGCACTTAACACAAAGGTACCCAATAAGATACGTCGTTTGACCTCTTTTCCGAAGCCCTCTGAGCGGGTCCGTTTGTAAAACTCTGTTAAATCGAGGTCCTGCCCGGCGGTGCGATAACCGTATTTAACTCCGTCAAAGCGGGCCAGGTTGGACGAAGCCTCTGCCGTCGTCAACACATAATACGCCGGCACAATATAGTCAAGAAGCTCAAAATCAATTCCTTCAACGGTATGGCCGTCGGAGCGCATCCGGAAAATATATTCCCGGAGCGTATCCCGGATCTCCGGATCCAGGCCGGGATGTTCCAGCGCTTCTTTGAAATAGGCGATCCGGTATTTTTGATTGAAGCCTGTGTTTTCCGGTGACCATTGACTGTTAAGGTTTGTCACTGGGGCTTTTCCCGCTTGCTGTCCGCCGGCCGATGGCTGGTTGTTGAGCGTTCCATGGGAGGATGCCATGGCCTCGGCCTCCGGCAGGACGGTACTATCGAAGTCATCCTCTCCGGCTATCACTTCCAGCACTGCTGCCACGTCCGGGACGGTGAGCCCGAAGATCCCTACCTGGTCAAAGGAGGAGGCGTAGGCGATCAGTCCGTACCTGGATACTTTCCCATAAGTGGGTTTGAGACCCAGTATCCCGCAAAAATCGGCCGGCTGCCTTACCGATCCACCCGTGTCACTTCCCAGGCTGGCCATACAAAGACCTGCCTGCACAGCCACTGCCGAGCCACCGGAGGAACCTCCTGGTACACGGCTTTCATCCCGGGCATTCAGCACTTTCCCGTAAGTCGAATTCTCATTGGTGGAACCCATGGCGAACTCATCACAATTCAGGTGGCCGATAAGGATCGCTTCTTCGCGGATCAGCTTCTCCACCACGGTGGCATTATAGACGGCTACAAAATCTTTTAAGATATGGGAGGAGGCAGTGAGGGGATGCTCTTTATAGGAAAGTACGTCTTTCAATCCGATGACTACCCCGTGTAATTTTCCGGAGGGCTGGCCGCTCTTTCTTTTTGAATCCAGGAGCCGGGCCGTATCCAGGGCTTCATCCCCGTATACCTGCACATAAGCGTTCAGATGGGCCCGGGAGGCTATCTGTTTCAAATAATGCTGTACTGCCTCTTCACAGGAAACAGTACCATCCCCTAAGGCTTTGTGATAGTCTTGTATTGAGTGGAATGTAAACAAAGGCTGATACGATCTTCAGTCTTTTATAACGAAGATCGGTTGACAGGAATGGTGGGGGTTAGGAAATTATTGCTGAGTAGGAGTGGTAGGGCTTACAGCCTTTGTATCCTTCTCGTTCATTCCTTTTTCCAGTTCCTCTTTTACATTGTTCTTGGCATCATTGAATTCACGGATCCCTTTTCCGAGGCCGCGCATAAATTCAGGAATCTTACGACCACCGAATAAAATCAGTACTGCCAGGATAATCAGTATCCATTCACTTCCGCCGGGTGCCGAAATCAAAAAAGTAGTAACCATAATCGAGTCTTTAGAATTGAAGTACAAAGTTAACTCTTTATGAAATGGGAATGATTTTTTCAGGGGTAATTTATTCTCCGGGAGGGGAGAAGAGGGGGAATTAACTTCTACCTAACAAAAAGGGCCATTTTCCGAAGAAAATAGCCCTTTTATATACATTTAGAGGCTTATTTCGCTGCTGCGAGGGCATTTTTAGTTGCCACTGCCATTCTTTTTTCCTGGATACGTGCGCTCTTACCGCTTCTTTCACGCTGGAAATAAAGCTTGGCGCGACGAACACGACCAACTTTATGCAGCTCGATCGACTCGATATTCGGAGAGAAAAGAGGGAAAGTCCTTTCAACACCCACTCCATCGGAGATCTTACGAACCGTAAAGGTAGCCGTATGGCCAACACCCTGACGTTTGATAACATCACCTTTGAAACCCTGGATACGCTCCTTGTTTCCTTCCAGGATTTTATAATTGACAGTGATATTATCACCGGCTTTAAACTTCGGAAATTCAATTTTTCCGGTCAATTGCTCATGTACAAAGGCCACTGCAGCGTTCATAACTCAATTTTTTAAGGATGGCAAAGGTATGTATACCACCCGGGATTACCAAACTTATTTACATCTTCTTTTCTTCGCCTTTTACGGCCGGGCCTGAGTCCAGACCGGACCGATCCGGTCAACTGAAACTACCTGGCCACATTCACCGCCCGCTTTTCGCGGATGACGGTCACCTTGATCTGGCCGGGATAGGTCATTTCCGTTTGTATCTTCTGGGCAATTTCAAAGCTTAATTTATCGCTGTCGATATCAGTCACCTTATCGGCTTCAACAATCACCCTCAGCTCACGACCAGCCTGGATGGCATAGGCTTTCTCGACACCCGGATAAGCCAAGGCCAGATTTTCCAGGTCTTTGATACGCTGCAGGTACTGCTGCATGATCTCCCGGCGTGCTCCCGGACGGGCGCCGCTGATCGCATCACAGGCCTGGATGATCGGTGCGATGACGTATTGCATTTCCACTTCATCATGGTGCGCGCCGATCGCATTGATAACAGCAGGATTCTCGCCGTATTTCTCCGCCAGCTTCATCCCCAGCAGGGCATGGCTCAATTCTGTTTCCTCATCCGGCACCTTGCCGATATCGTGTAAAAGACCGGCCCTCTTAGCCAGTTTAGGGTTCATGCCCAGCTCAGCAGCCATAATGCCGCATAGATTAGCTACCTCACGGCTGTGCATCAACAGATTCTGTCCGTAAGACGAACGGAATCTCATTTTACCCACGATCCTTACCAGCTCTTTGTGAAGGCCATGAATACCCAGTTCGATAACCGTACGTTCTCCGATCTCCATAACCTGCTCTTCGATCTGTTTGCGGGTTTTCTCCACGATCTCTTCGATACGGGCAGGGTGGATACGGCCATCGGTCACCAGCCGCTGTAAGGACAGCCGGGCGATTTCCCGACGCAGGGGGTCGAAAGAAGATAAGACAATGGCTTCGGGAGTATCATCCACGATCAGGTCAACCCCCGTGGCAGCCTCGATAGCCCGGATATTACGTCCTTCCCGGCCGATGATCTGTCCCTTGATCTCATCGCTTTCCAGGTTGAATACCGTGATGGAATTCTCTATGGCCTGCTCGGCAGCGGTACGCTGTATGCTTTGAATAATGATCTTACGCGCCTCTTTATTGGCCTTCTGTTTGGCATCGTCAATGATCTCCTGCTGCATGGCCAGAGCCCTGGTCTGGGTTTCCTGCCGGAGGCTTTCGATCAGCTGGCTCCTGGCTTCATCAGCCGTCAGGGCGGCAATCTTCTCCAGCCGGCGGATATGCTCCTCCTGGTGTTTCTCCAGTTCCGTCCTCTTCTGGTTTACTACTTCGATCTGGCGGGTGAGGTTTTCCTTGATGACATCATTGTCCTTGGCCTGCTTATCAAGGTTCTCCAACTTTTGGTTGATGCCCTGTTCTTTTTGCTTGATCCTGGCATCTCCTTCGTTCAGCTTGCGGTTCCTTTCCAATACCTCTTTGTCATGCTCGGATTTCAGTTGGACAAATCGCTCTTTTGCTTCCAGTAATTTCTCTTTTTTCAGGTTCTCGGCAGTGATCTGTGCATCGGCAACCAGTTTCTTAGCCTGGTGTTCAGCATCTTCGACCTGCTTTTGCGTATTTTTGGCAAAAAGAACCTTACCTAAAAGGACCCCTATTATTAAGGCAATGATCCCTACGATAATATCTATAACCATCGATTCTAGAATTTAAAGTGTTCACAATCATATATTTCTTATTCAAGTTCATGATTGCATGAAAATGTGTTAGTTGGCGAAGATAGTAAAATTGCCCCACGCTTCAAGCTGTCGGATGCAGGCCGGATATCAATAAGTTTGCTGTAAACAGTTAAAAATCTGCCAAATTCCAGCCATCGGCCGCCGTCTGCTGTCTGCAGCTGCTCTAAAGCGCCCGGTCCAGCTGCTGTTCCATGCGGGTCAGCGACTCCAGCACGGAAGAACTCAGCGCCGGCAACCGGTCGCCGGCGGATGCCTGGGTCGCATACCATAACAGCACCATCGCTATATAATCCTGCATATCCTTCCCGGCAAACTGGGTCTTATATTCTATAATTTTATCATTCATCGTCTTTAAAGTCTTTCGGACTACCTCCTCATCGGTCGGTTCTATCTTGATCCTATAAGTGCGATCACCTATAACGACATTTATTGGTATTAACTCTTGCATAGTTCAAATACTTGTTTTAAATTTATTCACACCTTATGCACAGACAGTTGGGAATTGAGTGAAGGTAAATCCAAATTCACAGGCACCGTATTCAAATATCCGTAATAAAAACATAAGTTTTGCTCACCATTACCCTATCTAAAAACTACGAAAGCCATGTTCTTAACAGTAAAGTCCCCCGTATTTATTGACAGGTTGACGTTTCAGGTTGACCATCCGCAGAAGTGCCTTTTCAGAGCGGTGCTTAAAGATGACCTTGGTATTGTTTGCAGTGCGATGGAGACAGAGGTGGAGAAAGACCAGCAGGAATTGAACTGGAGCGGTCTCAACGATCTTCCCTATGGTGTCTATACCCTGGAAGTATCCCGGGGACAGGATGAAATGAAAATGCGCCTGGTTAAGAGAGTCTGATCCGGCTCACTCGCTTAATAAAGCTATACACCGGTCAATTTCCCGGATGTACTGGCCAAGCCTTTTTTCCAACACTCTTTTTTCCGTCTCGCTCATTTCCCCCCTTGTGGTTCGGAGGATCTCCACTTGTTGTTGTAATTGTTCCAGTCGTTCCGAATGGCCGCTTTGGTCCTGTCGCAATTGCCGGATCTCTTCTTTCAGTTTACCGTTCTCTTTCAAAAGGGATTCCCGCTGTCTCAGCAATTGCTGAAGCTTGTCCTGGATCCTTTTTATCTGAAGCTCAACACCCTCCCCGCCAACACCCCCCCCGCCCCCTGAAGGGGAGGCTGGTAACCCGCTGTTTTTTTCGTTGGCTTCGCTCATTTCAATTCTTTTACAGATATATATAAATCTGAAGGACTTAACTCCCCCTTTAGGGGGTGGGGAGTATTATTTTCTTATCTCTGCGCTCAATTCTTTCTCCAATGCTCCCATGATCTTCCCGACCATCCCATCGATTTCCTTATCCGTCAGTGTTTTCTCTTCATCCAGGAACGTAAAGCTCACGGCCAGCGACTTCTTATCTGCTCCCAGCTTCTCGCTTTCAAATATATCAAAAAGCTTTATTTCCTGTAACTTAGGCAGGCGCACCCCGCGGATGGTCTTCTCCACCTTATCGAAGGGAAGGGATTTCCCTACAATCATCGCCAGGTCGCGCTGCACCGGTAATTGCCTGGGCAACTCCCTGAATTCGACATTTTTAGCGGCCGCCAGTTCCATCAAACGATCCCACCGGAGGTCGGCAAAGAATAATTCCTGCTTGCAGTCGAATAATTTGAGCAGCGAGGGGCTCACCGGTCCCAGTTCCAGGACGGTCTGCCCATTGATAAGGACAGATAGGCCTCCCGATAGCTTGGGATGCTGGCTGGCTTTCACTTCCCATACACTCTCCTGCTTATCCGGATCGATCATGGTTCCCCAGCTTCCCGTTTCCAATCCTATCGTCTGAAAGATCCTTTCACAAAGGCTTTTCAGGTAATAGAAGTCCGAAGGCGCTCCCTTTCCTTTCCAGGAATCCTCCCGGAGGGCCCCTGTGACGTAAAGGCATAAGTGCAGACGCTCGCTATAATTGCCTACTCCCGAAGTAGCATAAGACTTGCCAAACTCAAAGAACTGGAGACGGGTGCTCTTCCGGTTCAGGTTCCAGGCGATGGACTCCAGTCCGGTCTCCAGCAGCGATGGGCGCATAATATTCAATTCGGCGCTGAGGCTATTGATCATTTTCACCGAAGTCTCCAGCTCCTCCTGGCTGAAATAGGCGCTGTTGGTGATCGAGTTCGTGAGGATCTCGTTAAAGCCCTGTCCCACGAGATAGCCGGCCACTGAGGATCTCCAGACTGACTGCGGCCTGTCCTTTTCCACGGAAGGAGAGATGGTGATTGCCGAAGGGATGGCTATATTATCCAGCCCATCGATACGCATAATTTCTTCCACGATATCGGCCGGCAGACTAACGTCAGGTTTATGCCAGGGTACCGCAACATGAATGGCATCGATCCCTTCTTTTATGATCTCGAATCCCAGACCCGACAGGATATTCTTCACGGTATCGGGATGGTAGTTCTTTCCGCTTAATTTTTTCAGATAGTGATACCGGAGGATGACCTGCGTCTTGTTCCGGGGATCGGGGTATACGTCCACCAGCTCGGAGGCTATCTCGCCGCCTGCCAGTTCCTTGATGAGCAAGGCTGCCCTCTTCAGGGCATTCACCGTTCCGGAAATATCCATTCCCTTTTCAAAATGAGTGGCTGCGTCTGTCCTCAGCCCGTGACGAAAAGAGGTCTTGCGGATCGTAACCGGGGCGAACCAGGCGCTCTCCAGGAAAATATCCACCGTATCATCCTTTATCCCGCTTTTAAGTCCACCGAACACACCCGCTATCGCCATAGCTTCTTCCGCATTGCAGATCATCAGGTCTTCGGCGGATAATTTTCTTTCTTTCTGATCCAGCGTGACGAACAGGCTTCCTTCGGGTAAGTTCTTCACGATGATCTGTCCGCCTTTGATCGCCCTGCTATCAAAAGCATGCAGGGGCTGACCCATTTCATGCAATACGAAGTTCGTGATGTCGACAATATTATTGATGGCGCGGATACCGATGGCTTTCAGTCTGTCCTGCATCCACCGGGGTGATTCTTTAATAGTAATACCCTTCAGGCTGATGCCGGAATACCGTTCACAGGCGCGGGTATTCCCGATAGTCACCGTAATGGGCAGACTATTATTATCCGTTTTGAAGGTGTTGAGGGAAGCTACCCTGGGCCTGTATTCCTTATTTTCATGATGCGAAAGCCAGGCGCATACATCCCGGGCGACTCCCTGGTGGCTCATGGCGTCCATATGATTGGGCGTAAGCCCAATTTCCAGGATATGATCCGTATATGGGTGGAACCAGGCCGCGGCGGTCATTCCGATCTTTGCTTCCCTGGGTAGTACCAGGATGCCAGCATGGCTCTCACCCAGCCCGATCTCGTCTTCGGCACAGATCATTCCATGGCTTTCCTCCCCCCTGATCTTTGCTACTTTCATGGTAAGGGGATCTCCCTTGACCGGGTAGATGGTCGTTCCGACGGGGGCGACCACCACTCTTTGGCCTACGGCCACATTCGGGGCGCCGCAGACGATGGATAAAGGCTCCGGCCCTCCTGTATTTACTTTGGTAAGGGTCAGCTTATCCGCATTGGGATGGGGGCTGCATTCCAGCACTTCCCCGATCACCAACCCCTGTAATCCGCCTTTCACCGCTTCATACTTTTCCAGGCTTTCCACTTCCAGTCCTATAGATGTAAGGATCTTAGACAACCTTTCGGGATCGATCTTTACCGGTAAATAATCACAAAGCCAGTTATAACTAATGGTCATGACAACAAATCCTGTTTATTAAATAATTGAAACCTTTGTAGGGCACAAAGATAGTTTTTTTGGGGCCTTGGTCCCTCTCTCCAACCCCCTCTTACAGAAATATTTAACGGATAAATTCGTTTCCAGGGGATAAATCAGGGAGGAAAAGATTACAGAGAGTTTGCCTGATGGTAATCAAATGTTAATACTTTTGATAAAATTATACTTTGCATGAATAATGCGATCATATAAATGACCTAAAAATTTCGAAACTTCTTAAAGTCTGGTTTATGAAAAAACACCTATACCTTTTGGCTGTTCCAGCCATCCTTGCCCTGGCATTGAACTCCTGCGGCCCGACCTACGTAGTGCACCAGGATCCTCAGCCGGCTTATGTGCCGCCCCCGTCGCCGCCTCCGCCGCCTCAGCAGGATCCGCCCCCGGTTACCGATCAATCGTTTTATGACCAGTTAAGCCCTTATGGTCAATGGATAGACAATCCCACCTATGGCTATGTATGGATGCCGGATGTGGGGCCGGATTTCAAGCCTTATACCACCAATGGCCATTGGGTTTATACGGAGGATGGCTGGACCTGGGCTTCCGATTACCCCTGGGGTTGGGCTGCTTTCCACTATGGCCGCTGGTTTTTCCAGGACGGATATGGTTGGATGTGGATTCCCGGACATGAATGGGCGCCTGCCTGGGTAAGTTGGAGAAGAAGTCCTGATTATTATGGATGGGCTCCTCTGGGACCCAGTGTCAGTATCAATATATCCATAGGCGGAGGATATAACCCTCCTGCGCATTACTGGTGTTTTGTGCCTCATCAGTATGTGACCAGTCCCCAGGTTAACAATTATCGCGTCAATGAAACGAAAAATGTAACGATCATCAATAACACCACGGTCATTAACAATACCGTGATCAATAATAATGTCACTAACAATAATATCCGCAATACGAATATTACGAACAATAATGTGACGAATAACAATACAACGAACAATATCACGAATAACCGGATCAATAATACTACCGTCAACAATTACGCCGGTGGTCCCGATCCATCGGAAGTGTCCAGGGTGACGGGTACAACGGTAAGGCCAATACCCATCCGTCAAACCAGCACCCCCGGCGAGCAAGTGAATAACGGGGCTTTGACTATTTATCGACCAAGGGTCAATACTGCGCCACAAAATGCCGCAGTTAACGGAGCTGCCAGGCCTGCGCCTTCCAGGGTTCAGAGTCTGAACAATGCAAGGCCATCAAATACAGCGGTTTACAGCGCCAGTCCTACTGCGGAGCCAGGCATTAGTAACCAGCCTGCTACCCGCATTAATACAGGTTTTCATCAGTCACCTGCCCAGCCGGTCAATCAAAATCAGCCTTTCAACAGGCCTGTAACGCAGCCAGCCAGTCAACAACCTGTGACTCAGCAGCCCTTTAACAACAGGCCCGTACAGCAGCCTGTGAATCAGCCGCCGGTCAATCAACGGCCCGTGAATCAACCTGCTATTCAGCCGGCCGTTCAACCGGCAGGCAGTGTCTCCGGCAGGCCCTACAATCAACCATCATCGACCCCGGCAAATCAAAACCCGGCTGCGGGTCAGCCTGGGAATGGCAGGCCCTTCGACCGGACTGTAACGCAACCCGTCAATCAGCAGCCGATCAGTCGTCCGACCGGCAATCAGCCGGCCGTGCAGTCCGGGAACCAGCCAGCTGGTCAGCCTGGAAGCCAGCAGCCTTATAACAGGCCTTCCTCACAGCCTGTGAACCAAAATCAACCGGCCATGCAGCCCGGAGGTCAGCAGCCCTTCAACCGGCCAGTAACATTGCCTGTCCGCCAACAGCCGATCAATCAGCCATCGGCGCAGCCGGCTATCAATAACAGACCTGTAACACAACCAGTACAACCCGGAGGAGCACGTCCGACCCCGGCTGTCAATCCTCCCAGACCCGCGCCAAGACCCGTTTCGGCGCCTCCCCCTGCCAGAAGAGATACTGCCAGAAGGGACACAAGGCAACGATAAAAGAGAGGAATATGCAGCAGTATGGCCACTTTGAACTAATAGTAAGGACAACCATCTGCCGGAATATAAGAGCATCCTCCTTGTAAGAATAATAGCAATAGGCCAACAGGCTTGCGTCCCGAATGCTTCGGGACGCTTTTTTTTGCCGGGGTTTTTCTTGCAAAGAATAAACCCGGGCCGCAAAACTGCGGCAAACCGTATTCTGTAGTTTCAACATCCTGGCAAAATATTTACCCCGGAATCTTTGTGCACAGATGGTGTGAATTTAAAACGGGGAATGGCTGAAAACTTTTTTAAATTGTGGAAAGCTCATAGGTTGGTGTGAATAAGACCGGTAAATATGTTAATAACCTTGTGCATTTCTAAAGGAAAAATATAGGAAAAGAAAAATTTTTTTGGTGGGGAGGGAGAGTTCTATATTCGCCCTCCTGACTCAGCGGGTAACATTCTGTTCATGTTGGCGTAACAATTTCTTAATAGAACTTATAGCCTGAACACTGCACCAATGAGCAGGCTCCGTAAACGGAGGCCCGGGGATTGGAAACCTTATTATTTAATTTTTTCGGACGGCTATTCAATGGATCTTACTAATATTAATCTCAACAAGGACCGCAGCAAATTAAGGCGCAAGCCTTCCGTGGACCTCAGCACCATGGTATACGGCAAAGTACCCCCCCAGGCCAAAGAGCTGGAAGATGCCGTATTGGGCGCCATTATGCTGGAAAAAAGCGCTTTTGACACCGTAGTGGAGATTCTCAAGCCCGAATGCTTCTACGTGGAGGGGCACCAGCGTATCTATAGGGCTATGCAGGGATTGGCGGCGAAAAGCCAGCCTATCGATATCCTCACCGTAGTGGAAGAGCTTAAAATGAGGGAAGAGCTGGATATCGTCGGCGGTCCGTATTATGTGACCAAGCTGACGAATTCCGTAGTCTCCTCCGCCAACATAGAGACACATTCCCGTATCATCCTTCAGAAATTCATTCAGCGGGAGCTCATCCGCATCAGCGGCGAGATCATCGGAGATGCCTATGAGGACAGTACCGATGTATTCGACCTGCTCGACGACGCAGAAAGCAAGTTATTCGAGATCACCAATAGCCATCTTAGGAAAAATTTCGATAGCATCGACAGCGTTCTGGTCAAGACGATCCAGCGTATCGAAGATATGCGTAACAAACAGGACGAGATCACGGGAGTTCCCAGCGGCTTCCCGACCCTGGACCAGATCACTTATGGCTGGCAGCCTACGGATCTTATCATATTGGCAGCCCGTCCCGCTGTCGGTAAAACCGCTTTTGCCCTTAACCTGGCGCGTAATGCGGCGCTGCATCCTACCAAACCGACTGCTGTCGCCTTTTTCAGTTTGGAAATGAGCTCCGCCCAGCTGGTGCAACGTATCCTTAGTGCGGAATCCGAGATTTTCATGGAAAAAATAGCCCGTGGCCGCCTGGAAGACCACGAAATGAAACAATTGTACAAGAAAGGTATCGATAGACTGGCTAAAGCCCCCATCTATATCGACGACACTCCGGCGCTGAATATCTTCGAACTTCGCGCCAAATGCCGCCGGTTGAAGAACAAACACAACCTTGGCTTTATCATCATCGACTACCTGCAGCTGATGAGCGGCTCGAGTGAGAATAAGAATGGCAACCGTGAACAGGAGATCAGCCAGATCTCCCGCGCGCTGAAAGGACTGGCCAAAGAGCTGCAGGTCCCCATCATCGCCCTGTCCCAGTTAAGCCGCGCCGTGGAATCCCGTAAAGAAGGAGAGAAGATCCCCCAGCTGAGCGATCTGCGTGAATCCGGAGCGATCGAACAGGATGCCGACATGGTCATGTTCCTCTATCGCCCCGAATATTACGGCATCACGGCCAATGAAATGGGAGAAAGCAACAAAGGAGAGACCCACGTAAAAATAGCCAAGCATCGTAATGGTTCCCTGGATACCGTTAAGCTCAGGGCCCTGCTCCATATCCAGAAATTCACTGAATACGGTACGGATGACTTCGGAGGTATCGGGATGCCCGCCGGCGGCAGCTGGAAGCCGGTACAGGGAGGGGATGAGGCCGGAGGCGCCAAATTATATATCCAGGCAGGCAGCCGCATGAAAGACGTGCCGATCGATGAGGATGAAACTCCTTTTTAACTCAGTCTGAGGTTCGCTTTTTTGCGCCTGGGGCTTTGGTAAATGTGGCCCCGGCGCAAAAAATCTAATGATTGGGGCTTCGCCCCGGAAGACCTGTGGTCTTCCCTTTTTTTAGGGCCGCCCGGATATCATAGATTTGCTGGCTAAAACATGACTATGGCTTTGCCCTTTTTTTATATCGCCTCTTTTGATCCCCAACGGGCAGAGCTGGTTCTGGATGAAGACAACTCCCGGCATATCGTCCAGGTCCTCCGCATGCAGCGGGGCTCTCCCCTTCAATTGACCGATGGGCTGGGCAATTTGCTGACGACCACGATCCTGGACGACCATAAGAAAAAATGCACCGTGCAGATCCTGACCGTCACCCGACAGCCTCCCCGGGAGAGAAATGTGTCCATTGCCATCTCCTTGTTAAAAAATGCCAGTCGTTTCGAATGGTTCCTGGAGAAGGCTACGGAGATCGGCGTCACATCGATCATCCCTTTGCTCTGCGAACGCACCGAAAGACAGCATTTCCGGCAGGACCGCCTGCAGAATATCCTGGTCAGCGCCATGCTCCAGTCGCAACAGGCCTGGCTGCCCTCCATGCCGACGCCGACGCCCCTGACCGAACTGATAGAGAACCACGGCCACGACCAGCTATTCATCGCCCATTGCCTGGAGGAGCAGAAGGTTGCTCTGGCTGATGCTGCCCGTTCCGCTGCTGCCCGGCCCGGCCAGTCCGAAGTTTCCCGCTCCGCTGCTGCCGGCTCCAATGGCACGGACTCCGCTCCGGAAGCTTCCTCTCCTTCGCGCGGCTCTCAACTGATACTGATCGGACCCGAAGGCGATTTCTCCCCTAAAGAAATTGAATTAGCTATACAGCATGACTTCCTCCCGGTAACCCTGGGGGCCACCCGCTTACGGACGGAGACGGCCGGCATCGTTGCGGCTACGCTGTTATGTATCGGATAAACGGGCAGGGCGATGCTCCCCTATGCTAAAATTAGCGGGGCACTCCAAAGGAGTTACCCCGCTGCAGGTAAGCGTGGATCAATTAGGAGAGAGGTCAAAAAAGATAGTTTTTTATTAAAATGTTACATAAAAAGCACCGGAAGTGATCGATTCTTTGGCTGCGGATATATCCCCATTAAAATAGAAATCGCCGCTAAAAGTGCCTCTGATGGATTTATTATCAATAGAAGTAATTATCAATTTTAAATGATTGACAAGGGCCGTGCCTGTATTGGAGGCATCAGAAGCAAGTATGGTGCCTGCTTCATATAGTGTAGTGGTATCTCTCGTATGCGCTCCTGAAACGGTAAAATGAGAAGTGGTATCCGTATACGTGCCGGCCACGATGGAGTCGAGGCTAAGGCTATTATCGATATCAATCGAGAAGCTTTCTCCCGTGTAGGGAGACGTGAAACCCAAAATAGAAATAAAGGTAGCACCATAGATGGTTGATTTGGAAGCGGAGGCATTAATATTGAAATTTTTCGCTTTGCCGTCGACGGAGGCTGTGATCTGATAAGAAGAGGACGAATTATTTTTTTTACAGGATGCGAAGAGGATAATCGTAATGACAGAGAGGGCAAGTTTTTTTTTCATAGTTAATTTTAAATGATAAATCAAGATAACAGGCTCTCTTTAACGATGTAGCCTTTAACGAAAGTACTGCCATTTCTTTCACAAAGAGGAGGATTTGATATTCGTGCAGTTTTCGGGAAAAACCGTGTACGATTTACCGGTAGTCGTGATCTTTTTCTTTTCGCGAGAAGGATTTCCGGTAAGAGGTCTTCCAAGGGATAAATTTCGACTTCAGATGATAGTGCCAGACGGAAACAGACTGCATGACCAATCTGTTGTCCGCTGGTCTTCATAATTTGGACGGGTAAAAATAACGGGTCCTCTGCAAATAATAACGCTCAATCAGGAAAACAAATTATTAATTCGGGAAAATAAAAAAATATCGCCCTATTTCTTACCCGGACCGGGTTTCTTTTTCATTTTCGTATTCAGCAACTCCACTCCAAAGGCAAAGGCCATAGAAAAATAGATATACCCTTTGTCGATATGCGTATGATGGATGGGCTCCAGCCCTTCGAAGAAAAGACTGAATCCTACCATTAACAGGAAGGACAAAGCCAGCATTTTCAACGTAGGGCGCCGGTTGATATAATCGGCGATCTTCTGCGAAAAAAAGAACATGATGATCATCGCGATGATCACGGCTGTGATCATGACGGGTACCTGCCTGGCCAACCCTACCGCCGTGATAATACTGTCAAAGGAAAAGACAGTGTCCACCAAAATGATCTGGCTGACCACGGCTCCAAATGAATTCACTCCTCCTTTTTTTACTGACTCCGCCTCTGCCGACTCTCCTTCCAGCTTTTCATGGATCTCCCTGACGGTCTTATAGAGCAGGAATAGTCCACCGGCCAGCATAATCAAATTCCGGAGACTGAAGCCATAGCCAAATACAGCAAACAGTTCCTTATTTCCCTTGGTCACCAGCCAGCCGAGCCCCAGCAATAACAGGGATCGGATGAGAATACCGGCAATCATCCAGGCCCGCCGGGCTGTTAGTTGACGGACGGGTTCCAGGCGCCCGATGAGAATGGATACAAAGATTACGTTGTCAATGCCCAATACGATCTCCAGGATGGTGAGGGTAAGGAGGCTGATCAGGGAGTCGATACTAAAAAGAGAGGTCATGGTCAGTTCAGTTGAGATGCGCAAAAATAAGGCTTTACGACTGAACCTTGCAGCCATGATGGCCGGCTCTTTCTTCGCTTGCCGGGGAAAGATCGGGTAAAGAGATCAGGGATTCTTTATGCGCTGACATGTGCTGATTTCTTATCGCGATAGAGTAGCAGGAAGGCAAGGACCCCGATGGTGATATACAGATCGGCAAAATTGAAGATACCTGTCCTCAGCTGCAGGATCCCGAGATTCATAAAATCGGTGACATGCCTGTTGAAAAAAAGCCGGTCGATAATATTCCCGACACCTCCGGCAAATATTAGCCCCAGGCATAGCATTCTGGGAAGGCCCATCTCTTTGGACTTTCGGATCGTATAAACGAATAGTAAAAGAAGACAGGCTAAAGGCAGGATGCTCAGGAGCCAGAAGCTGGCGCTTTTGGACAGGTCCTCTCCGAAACCCATAGCCGCTCCCGTATTCTCAACATATTCCAGCCTGAATACATCATGGAAATAAGAGATAGCTTCCTTATTCATAAGCTGCTCTTTGGCCAGGGTCTTGGTAATCCTGTCGCATCCGATGAAGGAAAGCGCCAGCAGGCAGAAAAGAGATATTTTATACCATTGTTTCATGGAATGAGTTTATAATTTCCCGCAGATCGTTCGGGTAATAAAAGGCCCTTCATAGATAAAGCCTGTCCATACCTGTACGAGTGAAGCGCCGGCCTGTATTTTTTCCTGCGCATCTTCCCCGGTAAAGATCCCTCCGGAAGCGATCAGCGGGATCGACCCCCAGGTCTTTTTATGAATATACCGTACCACTTCCGTAGATTTTTCCTTGAGGGGCGCCCCGCTCAATCCTCCTGCGCCGATAGCTATCAGCCGGTCAGCGCTGGTGAGCAGCTTTTCCCGGCTGATGGTGGTATTCGTGGCGACGAGGCCATCCAACCGGATTTCCATGGCCAGGTCCACCACATCGTCGATCTGCTGCCAGCTGAGATCCGGAGCTATCTTTAGCAAAAGAGGCCTGGCAGACATTCCTTTTTCCCGGGCCAGCTCCCGGTTGATCCCCTGCAGGTTGGTCAGGATCTTTCGCAGCGCATCTTTCTCCTGCAGCTCGCGCAATCCCGGGGTATTCGGCGAACTCACGTTCACCACGAAATAGTCTACAAAGTCGAATAGTTCCCGGAAACAGATCTCATAATCCTTCCAGGCATCTTTGTTCGGGGTGACTTTATTCTTACCTATATTGCCTCCGATGATCAGCGATCCCTTTCCCGTCTGGCCATCATTTTGTTGCCTCCATCTTTTCAGTCTTTGCGCCACCACTTTGACCCCCTCGTTATTAAATCCCATCCGGTTGATCAAGGCCTGATCCTCCGGCAACCGGAACAATCTCGGCTGCTCATTCCCATCCTGTGCCAGTGGCGTAACCGTCCCGATCTCTACAAACCCGAATCCCAATGCGTGCAGCTCCCGGAGGTAGAGGGCATTTTTGTCAAATCCTGCTCCTAATCCTACGGGATTACGGAAGAAAAGGCCGAATACTTCCCGGGACAGGTGGCTGCCGTCATGCGGCTTGGAGTTTGCGTCATGCGGCTTTTCCTCCGGTCCGCAGGTCCAGGCGACCAGTTTTCGCGACCAGCCCCATTTACAGAGCCGCCGCAATACATTCATGGAAAAATAATGTACGCGCTCCGTAGGGAAAAAGAATAACAGGGTTCTGACGATTTTATACATATCGTCCGCGAAGATACCGTTTTTCACTTTTTGCCTGGAACAGGTTCTCCTGTTTAAGCGATGATTCGATTGATAATTTCCTCTTTTGGATTTGCCGGCAAAAACTTAACTTTGATACAGAAAGTTGCATAGACAACCATTTTGAGCGCCAAAGGCCCCGGCAGTTCGGGTGACTCCGAAAAGCGCCGACATCTAAAAATTTATCTTTATGCAAGACGCATATATCGTTGCCGGCTACCGTACGGCCGTCGGTAAATCCAAAAGAGGAAAATTCCGGTTCTACCGCCCTGATGACATGGCCATCGATGTTATCAAAGGTCTCCTGGCCTCCGTGCCTCAGCTGGACCCCCATCGGGTAGACGACGTGATCGTAGGCAATGCAGTTCCCGAAGCCGAACAGGGCCTCCAGGTGGGACGTATCATCGCCGCCCGGGCCGTCGGCATCCATGCTCCGGGCGTCACGGTCAACCGCTATTGTGCCAGCGGACTGGAGACGATCGCCATCGCCACCGCCAAGATCCGCTCCGGGCAGGCCGAATGTATCATCGCCGGGGGAACAGAGAGCATGAGCCTCGTACCCACCGCCGGCTGGAAGACCGTACCGGCTTATTCCATCGCTTCCGACGACCCTGACTATTACCTTAATATGGGTCTGACGGCCGAAGCCGTCGCCAAAGAATATAAGGTAAGCCGGGAAGATCAGGACCAGTTCTCCTATCAGTCTCATCAAAAAGCGATCAACGCCATCAAAAACGGTTATTTTAAGGACGGCATCCTGCCGCTGACCGTCGATGAAGTCTACGTAGACGAAAAGGGGCGCCGCCAGAAGCGCAGCTTCACGGTCGATACCGACGAAGGCCCGAGAGCCGACACCTCCCTGGAAGCCCTGGCCAAACTGAAGCCGGCCTTTGCCGCCGGCGGCTGCGTAACGGCCGGCAACTCCTCCCAGACCAGCGATGGCGCCGCCTTCGTGATCGTCATGGGGGAGAATATGATCAAAGAGCTGGGCCTTCAACCTATCGCCCGGCTGGTGGCCTGCGCCAGCGCCGGGGTTCATCCCCGCGTCATGGGTATTGGTCCCGTCGAAGCAGTCCCCAAAGCTCTCCGGCAGGTGGGTATGAACCTGGGACAGATCGACCTGGTGGAACTCAACGAAGCCTTCGCCTCCCAGTCGCTGGCTGTCATCCGCACGCTGGGCATCGATCCTGCGATCGTCAATACCAACGGCGGCGCTATCGCCCTGGGTCATCCCCTGGGCTGCTCCGGCTGCAAGCTGACCATCCAGCTCACCCATGAATTAAAGAGACAAAAGAAGAAATACGGCATCGTAACGGCTTGTGTGGGCGGCGGACAGGGAATCGCCGGAATTATCGAAAATATCAATTAAAAAAGCATGGACCGGGTCGATAAAAGACGCCTGGGAGTACTCATTTTTAGGAAAGGCCCCCGAAAAGGGGCTTTTTTATGCCCTCATATCATAAATAGTTCTAACTTGCTTTTTTAAGGAAACGCTTACTGGTCATAAGCATTTTCATCCTAGCTAACCTTATTTACCTCAAACGAATCTTTTACAATACGATGATTCGAGTTTTTATTACTGATGATCATGAAATGTACCTGGAGGGATTGGCTTTATTGCTGGGTAAACAAAAGGACATAGAAGTGATCGGTACCGCGGCATCAGGGCAGGCGCTGTTGGCACAACTACATGATTTGCAGACAGATATTCTATTATTGGACGTTTATTTACCGGATACTACCGAAGAGGAGCTCCTGCAGACTATCCGGGCCAGCCGGCCCGACCTGAAGGTCATTTATCTTACCCTCTTACGCGGCACCCGCTACATACACAAACTCACCCGTCACAATATCCAGGGGTATGTACTCAAGAATGCTCCTTTGGAAGAATTGCTGACAGCTCTGCGCGCCGTTCATGAAGGGAGCAGCTATTTCAGCAAGGATATCCATATAGGGGATCGGGACGAAGACTTTCGCAGCACGATCACCATCGAAGACCGTCAGATCGATGATATCCTCTCCCGCCGCGAACTGGAAGTATTAAAGCTGATCTGCCGGGAATACAGCAATGCCGAAATTGCCGAAAAATTATTCCTCAGTGTAAGCACGGTAGAGACTCACCGGAAGAACCTCATCGCTAAACTGGGCGTCAATAATACCGTCGGCCTGGTCAAATTCGCCCTCCGGCATAAATTGATCGACTAGTGGTATCTAGGTAGTGTAATAGCGGAAAGAATACTATCTTGGGCCTAAATGAACAGTTACAGCCTGTGAATCGCGTATTATTCCTTTTTTTCCTACTGAGCTCCCCTGCCCTTTTCGGACAAGCAGATATCGATACCGTCGGATTGAGCCGGGTCTACTACAAGGCCATGCACATGACCGAAGCTCAGACGGATTCCATCGCTCATTACGCCAGCTACTTCAATCGTCTTTACCTGAAAGGAAAATACCCGAAAGCCAAGGTCATAGCCCTCCGCCTTACCGGCTATTATTATGAGAACAAATCCGATTACAAACGAGCGATAGACTATTATCTGCAGACTCTCGATGAAGCCCGTAAACTGAACGATATCGAAGACCAGATCAACTCCCTGACAGACCTGGCCGTCAACTACACGGAGATGAAGCAGCCCCAAAAGGCAAAAGATGTCTACCTGGAATGCGTAAAATTGAACCAGCAGCGGGGCGACGCCAGCTCCCTGGTCACCAGCTATATCAACCTGGCCCCTCTTTATACCCATCTGGGTCTCTATGACAGCGCGCTCATCATTCTGAATGAAGGATATCGCATAGGTAAGCCCCTCGAAGACAAAGGACTGGAAGATCTGTCAAACCTCTATAACAACTTCGGCCAGACCTATTACTACCTGAAGAATTATAACAAAGCCATCTTTTACTTCAACCGTAATTTCCTGCACCACCGGACTGCTGCACAAGATCTGAACGGTAAGGCCGCTCTCTGGTTTGACGTCCTCAACCTGGCCGATGCCTACACGCAAAAAGGAATATTCGATTCCGCCGCCCGATTTGCCGATTCCGCCATATCCCTGGCCCAGGTGCTCGAATCGAAAGGCAAGCGGTCCGATAGCTATCATATCCTCTCCGAACTTGCCTATCGCCGGGGGGATTATAAAAAAGCCTGGGATTACCAGAGCAAATGGTACACGCTGGACACGGCTATCGTGAATGGTGAGACGTACAAAGCGATCGCAGAGCTGGAAGAAAAATACGAGGCCCGGGAAAGAGAAAACGAAAAACTACTTCTGCAGGGAGAAGTGACCCAGCAGAAGTTCCATTCCCGCATCATGTTGATCATGACCATCAGCCTGCTCCTGATTGCTATCGCTGCCGCCCTGGCTTTTTTGACCAAACGCAGGGTAAATAAAAAACTGCAGGCCACGAATGACCTGGTCATGAGACAAAACGAAAGATTGTCCGAACTGAACTACGAAAAGAATTCCCTCATCAGCATCGTATCCCATGACCTCAGCACTCCCTTTGCCAGTATCGGCATGTGGAGCCAGCTGCTGCAGACGGAAACGGACAACCTCACCCCCGAACAAAAAAAAGCCCTCAGTCGTATCGAACAGGCTACTAACTATGGCGAAAAACTGATACGCCACATTCTCGACGTCGAGAAAGCAGAGACCAATCAACATAAGCTCAGGCTGGAAAACATGGACCTGCGCATTTTCACCGAATCCATCGTGGAGGAATTTCTTCCCACCGCCACCAAAAAGAATATTCAGCTGCACCTGGATTTCGACAGCAAATCCCTTTATTTCCTCAGCGACCGTCAATTGCTGAGCCGGATGCTGGAAAACCTCTTGTCGAATGCCATTAAATATTCCTCCGCCGGGAAACAGATCTGGATCAGCGTCAGTGAAGAAAAAGATGCCGTCAGCATCAAGGTCCGCGACGAAGGAGTCGGCATCGAACCCGACGAATTGCCCCATCTTTTCTCCAAATACAGCAAAATATCCTCTCAGCCCACGAATGGCGAGCCCTCTACCGGCCTGGGCCTGGCCATCGTCAAACGTATCGTCGAGGAACTGAACGGAGAGATCTCCTGCGAAAGCTCAGTAGGCAAAGGCTCCGTATTCACCGTTGTCCTGAAAAAATAACAGGCGCTTAGCATCTTTTAACCGGCAAAATTTGCCCGGGGCGCGCGACTAGCCTAAATTTGAAACATTGTAGCAAAAACAATAAGCTCCCCCGGATCTTATTATTTAACCAGTATACGCTCATGAATCGATTTATATACAGTGCAGGATTTGTTTTGACCTTATTCGCAATAGCAGTATCCGCAACTTCCTCATTCGCAACCAACCCGCCTCCTCCCGGCACAGGCTCCCTTTCCGGGAAGATCATCGATCAGGGCGGAACGCCCCTGATCGGCGCCACGGTCTATATTCCGGACCTTAAGCTGGGTGTGATCACCGACACCGGTGGCTACTACAAATTCAATTCCCTGCCTTCCGGCAGATACCTCATAGAAGTACACTCCATCGGATTCAAGACGATGACCAGGACAGTGACGATCTCCGGCCCCGTCACCCAGGACTTCTCTCTGACTGACGAATATGTGGAAGAAAGTCCCGTAGTCGTAACGGGCTTGTCCAAAGCTACCCAGATCAAAAGAAGCCCGGTCCCCATCGTATCGATCTCACATAGTTATCTTGAGACCAACCTGAGTACCAATGCCATCGACGCCATCGCCAAAATACCAGGTATACGAGCCGTCACGACCGGCCCCAATGTGTCCAAACCGTTTATCAGGGGCCTTGGTTATAACAGGATCCTCACTTTGTACGATGGTATCCGGCAGGAAGGTCAGCAATGGGGAGACGAGCACGGTATCGAAGTAGATCAATTCGCCATCGATAGGGTGGAGGTCATCAAAGGACCTGCCAGCCTCAGCTTTGGCTCCGATGCGTTGGCTGGCGTCGTCAATCTCATCCCTACCCAACCCGCGCCGGAAGGCAAGATGATCGGAGACCTCACGCTTAATTACCAGACTAATAATAAGTACATAGGCGGCTCCGCCATGTTGGGCGCCACTAAGAACGGACTGGAATGGATCGCCCGCATCTCTCACAAACAGGCAGTCGACTATCGCAACAAGATCGACGGCCGGGTCTTCGGCACCGCCTTCAACGAGACGGATGCCAATGCCTCCCTGGGCCTCCACCGCAAATGGGGCTATTCCCACCTGGACTTCGTACTCTATGACGACCTTCAGGAGATACCCGATGGCAGCCGCGACAGCGCCACCGGCCAGTTCACCCGGCAGATCAGCGAAGCGGACACCGTTCGCCAGATCGTCCCGCAATCCGACCTGGATAGCTACAAGATGGAGCATATCCATCAGCATGTGCAACATTACCGCATCTACTCAGGGAATAGCTTTATCCTGGGAGAATACGGACGGCTGCAGGTCAACCTGGGCTATCAGCGCAGCATACGCAGGGAATTCAGCCACCCGGTCCTCTACACCGTTCCCGGTCTCTATCTGCAGCTCAATAGTCTCACTTATGACGTAAAATATTTTCTACCCGAATTCGATAGCTGGAATGTGACGGTCGGCATCAACGGCATGTACCAGGATAATACCACGACCAACGGAACGGAGTTCGTTATCCCGTCTTATCACCAGTTTGACATCGGTCCTTTTCTGTTGGCCAAGCGCAGCTTTGACAAGCTCGATATCTCCGGCGGTCTGCGATTCGATACCCGCTCGTTTAAAAATTTTGAGCTATACACCAGCCCCGATCCGGTGACCGGCTTCGATAAACCGGTATATGGCGCCGACACCGTGGGCGCCAACCGTCAATTCTCCAATTATAACAAGGCTTTCAGCGGGTACTCGGGCAGCATCGGCGCCACCTATAATTTCTCCGAGCAGTTCTCTGTAAAAGCCAATATTGCCCGGGGATTCCGCGCTCCCAATATCGCCGAGATATCTTCCAATGGCGTCCATCCGGGTACCGGTATTTACCAGTTGGGCAACCCAGATTTCAAACCTGAATTCAGCTTACAAGAAGATATCGGATTCGTATATAGCTCTCACTTTGTGGTAGCCACCCTGGACCTCTTTAATAATTTTATCAGCAACTATATCTACAACCAGCGTGTCACGGCGGTCAATGGCGCGGATACTTTTTACCAGGGTAACCAGATCTTTCATTTCGTCTCCTCGAAGGCCCAGCTGTTCGGGGGCGAAGCCAGTATCGATATCCATCCCATCAAGGCCCTGCATTTCGAGAATAGCCTCTCCATTGTATACGGCACCAACAAAGGCACGCAGAACAAAGCACTGGGAGACAGCGCTAAATACCTGCCCTTTATTCCTCCTACCCACGGTATCTCGGAGCTGAGGTATGAATTCAGCGCAAAAAAATCCCGTGTTTCACATGCTTTTGTAAAACTGCAGCTGGAATATTATGCTTCGCAGGACCGGGCTTTTCTGGCTTATAATACCGAAACGCCTACGGCGGGATATAGTCTTGTCAATGTAGGAATAGGAGGCAGTGTCGCCGATAAGAAAGGAAAAACTATCTTTAATTTGTATCTCAACGTCAATAATCTGTTTGACGTAGCCTACTACGACCACCTGAGCCGGTTGAAATACTTCTTATATTCTTCGACCGACACCGATCGCAGCCACGGGATCTATAACATGGGAAGGAATATCAGCTTCAAGCTGGACTTCCCCCTTGACTTCAGCCTGAATAAGGGGAATGCGCCTTCGGCCGAATAATAATATTTATTTTTTAACGTTTAGATAAGAACTACTAACCCAATAGCATAGTTACCGAAAGGTCGTTTCCTGAAATGGAGACGGCCTTTTCTGCATTGAGGCCGGTTCGCCCGCGGGTGGGGGCAGGCACCGCCCTAGTCAAACGTTTTTACCGGCGTATTCTTATAGTCCGCATCGTACTTGACAAAAAAATACAGGTAGAGTACCCGGCTAAACCGCATGAGCCAGGGCTGCATCACGATCAGAAAAACAGCATTGAGGCCCATCCACCAGAAGAACCGGGAGTCTTCCGTAGACAAGCCGATACAGATCCACCACAGGAGAAAAGTAGCGACCGACAGGCCGAAAGAAAGGAGATAGCTGACGTAGCCGGTGCCATACCAGAATCCGATCTCGAGCTCGAAATGCTGTTTGCATTCAGGACATTTTTCCGGCATGGTCAGCGTCTTGCGCAGCTTCCAGGCATTGGGGTCGCTGAACATCGGCCCCCTGCGGCATCGGGGGCATTTCATGGTGAGGAGACTCCAGATATAATTCGGTTTTTCGGGCGTAGGCATCGGGCTGTTTTAAATTGGAAGAACGAAGGTATGGTTTTACCCCCAACCCCTTTAGGGTAACCGAGCGAAGCGAAGGTTACGGCCGAGGAAGAGCGACTAAATGTCGCTCTGACGAAGGTCTGCATTAGATCGTCCAGGTTGTCAACCCATGATCCGTAAATTGATAGGGCTGACAATGACCGCCCAATTTAACAAGGGCCTCCATCACCCGGTATTTGGAAATGGCAGGGCAATAGAAGGTCATGAACCCGCCACCACCCGCCCCGGATATTTTTCCGCCGGTAGCGCCTGCCTCCCGGGCCTGCCCATAAATATCCTCTATCAGGGCATTGGAAATCCCGTCCGCCATCTTCAGCTTTTGCCGGAACCCAAAATCCAGGATCTCGCCGATTTCATGGATACGGCCTTTCAGCAACGCCTCTTTCATCAGCTGCGCCTGGTGTTTCAGCTGATGCATCGCCTCGATCGAACCTTCTTTCTTATCTACCACATTCTGGCTTTGCTTCTCGATGATCCGGGCAGATTCACGGCTGGTTGCCGTATAATATAACAATAGGTTATTCTCCAGCTCGAACAGGTATTGCTGCTTTACCCGCAGCGGATTGACGATGACCTTATCTCCGGAATAAAATTCCATATAATTCACGCCCCCGAAAGTAGCGGCATACTGATCCTGTTTTCCGCCGGCCATTTGCAGATCTTTCCTTTCGATATCATACGCGAGATGGGCGATATCATATTCCCCCAGCGGCAATCGCAGCATCTCCGTAAATGCCCCGAGGATGGCCACTACCAGGGTCGAAGACGTACCCAGCCCCGAGCCTGCCGGTGCATCTACAAAGGTGGATAACCGAAAGCCTGTAACGGGTAAACCATATTCCTTCCGGATACGGTTATATACCCCCTTCAGCAGGTCCAGCTTGCCATCGATCGGCAATTCGGCCAGTTCCGTCCCGTTCTCATATCGTTGCTCCTCCTTGCGGTCGAGACCTTGCAGGATAATAGTATTTTCTGCCAGCGGCTCGATCGTCGCGTGTGCATAAAGAGATAAGGTCACATTCAGGATTGCCCCGCCGTACAAGTCACTATATGGACTGACATCCGTTCCTCCGCCTGCCAGCCCGATCCGTAAAGGGGCTTTACTTCTGTAGATCATAAAAAAATTGGTTTAATGGCTGCCGGCAGCTCCTGCTGCGCCCGCGCATAATCTTCCGGAATGCCGATATCTATAAAATATCCATTCTGCACCAATCCGAAAAGCCTTCGTCCGGGTTCCTGTTTTTCCAGGTAATCCTTTTCAAAAGAGAACTTCTCCGGCAATGATGCTGACTGGAACCGGACTGTATCCAGCGCATAGACTCCTCCGTTGATCAGTCCGGCCTTATAAAATTGCTTTTCCCGGAAATGACGGATGCTATGGTCGGGATTCAGCTCCACGACTCCGTAACGGTCGAAATTTTCCATGGGCTTGAGGCAAAGCGTACAATGAGCTTTCTGTGCTTCGTGAAAGGCCGCCAGTTCATCTATCCGTACACCGAAAAAAGTATCCCCGTTCAATACCAGTGCCGTTCCTTCGGTAGCCTGCTGACAGGCCAGCTTAATGGCCCCGCCGGTGCCGAGAGGTTCTGATTCGATGGACAACAGGCAGGAAGACGAGCTGAAGGGACCCTGAGTTTCCGGGTTTGGAGCGGGGCTCGTGCCCTCCGGAAATTCCGCCCGCAGCAATTCCTCGAAATGCTCACTTTTATACCCCAGCGCAAAAATAAATTTTTCGATGCCTTGTTGCCGGAGGCTATCGATCACGTAGGAGAGAAAAGGCTTCCCTGCTACCGGCGCCATACATTTAGGCAGCTCCGGGACAGCGGAACGGAGCCGGGTTCCCAGCCCTCCGGCTAATATAATCGCTTGTTTGATCATAGGTAGTGAGGTTAGGGGGCGGGGGTAAAGTATTTCTCTTCCACCAACTGGCAGATGATATGACCCAGCAGCATATGGGCTTCCTGAATGCGGGGGGTATTGCGGGAAGGGATATCGATCAGGTAGTCGCTATACTGTTTCAGCTCGCCTCCTCCCTCACCCGTCATCCCGATCGTCGTGATCCCTTTTTCCCGGGCCGTTATAAATGCCTTTAAGATATTGACCGAATTTCCGGAAGTAGACAATCCGACCAGGATATCCCCGGGTTTGCCAATCCCCTTGATCAGCCGGGAGTAGATCAGCTCATAGCTGAAGTCGTTGGCTACAGCTGTCAGATAAGAGGTATTGCAATGCAGTGCTTCCGAAGGCAGTGCATCCCTGTTGATATAGAATCGTCCGGAGAATTCTGCCGCCAGATGCTGGGCATCTGCTGCACTTCCTCCGTTACCGCAGAAATAAAGATGCTTTCCCTGCCGGAACCGGTCGGTGATGAGCGTCACGAGATCTCCCACCAGTCCGATCAGCCGGAGGTCACCCAGGACCTGGCTTTTAACCGTCAGCGATTCAGTGATAATGGCTTGTATTTTCTCGTTCATGGATGCAAATATCAGGATTTTTGCGCCAGCCTCAACAAAGACTGCCAACTCCCCCCGTTATGCACCCGGGTAATACCGGCTTCCCGGAGAATGGCCGCTGCCTCCAGACAATGGCTTCCTCCGCTGCAACAAAGAATAATGGGCTTATTTAGCGCCCGTATCCGGCTAAGATTAGCTTTAATACGGTCCACCGGTATATTCAGCGCATAAGGGATATGCCCCTGATCGAATTCATAAGGAGTTCTTAGATCGATGATCACCCCTCCCTCCCGCAAAGCCTGCCTGATCTGTCCGCCTCCTCCGAAAATTTCTGACAGCCAACTCATGGTTTCTTTCTTTGTTGAAGTTGATATAATTTAATGTATTTTAAAAAAGTGAGATGCGCAATATTGATGGCGATGACGAACCCGTAAAAGCCATCCAGAAAGCCTGCCCGTAGAAAATAACTGGTAAAAAAAGCCCAGAACGGATTAAAAACGATCTTAAACCACGGTGTCCGCTTCCCCTTCTGATACAATAGCAGGGCTGATAGCCGGCTATACCGGTTATTCTTTTCGATATGTTCGTCGAAATTGGAATAGGTGTTGTGCAACAGGTCCCCTTTCAGATGACTGATGCTGGCGCCGGGAGCAGCCTCCAGTGTCTCATGCACGATATCGAGGTTCCAGATCCCCTTTTCCCGGTGAATGATCCTAAGCTTCTTATCCGGGTACCAGCTGCCATGCCGGATCCACTGGCCGCAATAATTGTTTAGCCGGTTCATGCTATAAGCGTCATGGGAGAACCCCCTTTCCTTCTCTTGCTGTATACTCCTGCAAAGCTCTTCGTTGAGGAACTCATCCGCGTCCAGGAACAGGATGTAATTATGGGTGGCCAGGGCCGTTCCGGCATTCTTCTGCGCCCCGTAACCGGTAAAAGCCCGCTGGTGCAATTTGCCCCCCAGCTCCTTCACGATGGCCGCCGTACGGTCCGTAGAAAAGGAGTCCAGGACGACGATCTCGTCGGCAACAGCTTGCACCGATTGGATACATCTCCCGATATTCTTTTCTTCGTTATAGGTAATAATTACAACCGATAAGGGAATCATGAGGCCTTTGTTAAGATATTTAGACCCTGAAAAAGGGTTACGACTCCATAAACATAAAACATTTATTCTTTAAGGATTTGTTATCATTACCGGACCCCGTTCGGTACAGCCGCATATTTCCGCTCTCCGATCTGCTGCCGCCACATGGCATAATATAACCCTTTTTCCTCCAATAGCCTTCCATGAGTGCCTGTTTCCACTACTTCTCCCTTTTCCAGCACATAGATCCGGTCGGCATGCATGATAGTAGATAAACGATGGGCTATCAGAATTGTTATCTGGTCTCCCTGGGAGGATACTTCCCGGATGGTCCGGGTGATCTCTTCTTCCGTGAGAGAGTCCAGCGCGGAAGTGGCCTCGTCAAAGATCAGCAGCTTGGGTTTCCGTAATAGAGCACGTGCGATGGATAATCGTTGCTTTTCCCCTCCGGATAATTTCAGGCCGCCTTCCCCGATCATCGTATCGATCCCTTTTTCAGCCCGGGCCAGCAGGTTCGTACAGGATGCTTTATCCAGGGCTTCCAGCAAATCGGCTTCCGTAGCGGCGGGATTGACAAATAACATATTTTCCTTAATCGTACCGGCAAATAGCTGGGTATCCTGTGTCACAAACCCGATCTGTTTACGCAGATCGTCAAAATCGATCGAAGTCTCGTCCAGCCCATTATAGAGGATATTCCCTTTTTGGGGACGATACAAACCCACCAATAGCTTCATCAGCGTGGTCTTCCCGCTGCCCGAAGGCCCTACAAAAGCAATCGTTTCCCCCGTTTGTACGCCGAAACTGATATGATCGATGGCATAATGCTGGGCTGTCTGGTGTCGGAAAACGACATCCCGGAAAGCCAGTGTTTGTACAGGGCCCAGATGCTGAGGAGAAAGGGGCGGTAATTCCGGGGTTTTCTTCATCAGCGTGTCAAAATTATTCAGGGAGGCCTCCGCTTCCCTGTACGAAAGAATGATATTGCCCAGCTCCTGTAAAGGGCCGAAGATAAAGAAAGAATAAAAGACCATGGTCATCACTTCTCCCGGCGTCAGCCTCCCCTTGAAGACCAGCCAAAGGAGCAGGAACATAATGGATTGCCGCAGGAAATTCACAAAAGTTCCCTGGATAAAGCTGAGCGAACGGATGCTCTTTACCTTCCTCAGCTCCAGGCCCAGGATCTTGAAGGTGTTCAGGTTCAGGCGTTTGATCTCCTGCTCGGTCAGGCCAAGGCTCTTTACCAGCTCGATATTGCGCAGGGATTCGGTCGTACTGCCCGCCAGGGCGTTGGTTTCCGAAACGATAGTCTTTTGGATACGCTTGATCTTTTTGCTGAGCAGGCTTGTCAGTACGGACAGCAATATCATTCCCACCACATAGATGGGCATAATGGACCAGTGCAGCCGGAAAGAATACACGGAAATGAAGACCACTCCCACCAGGATCCCGAACAGGACATTGATAAAGGAAATAATGAATTTCTCCGTATCGGTGCGGACTTTGGAGAGAATGGACAGGGTCTCCCCGCTCCGCTGATCCTCGAATTCACTGAAAGGCAGGGCCATGGAATGCTGCAGCCCCGTGGTAAAGATGGTGGCGCCGAATTGCTGGACGATGACATTGCCGAAGTAATCCTGGAAGGCCTTGGCGATCCGGGAGATCATCGCCACGCTGATCAGTTTGCCTAAAAAGCCTAATACGCCCCAGATGAACTCGGTCCGAGTCCGGATGCCGGTTGGATGAAATATCTTGGTTTTAGGATCAAAATCTCCTGTTTCATAAGGGTGGGTGGCGTAGGTATCCAGCAGTTTCCCAAAATAATAGGGGTCCAGCATGGAAAAGGATTGGTTGATCGCTGCCAGGATCAGTGCCAAAAAGACCAGTTTTTTATAAGGGGCCAGGTATTTGAGGAGGGTTTTCATTCGTTTTTTTGTTATTTACTTGCTTTATCTCGTCTTGTTTTTTATCTCGGGCTAACCTATTTTTCTTTACCGGTTCCCTTCTTTCCAGGGTACAATTTCGGTAAAAATAATAAGATGGAATGTAGTTAACAGGTTATTGCCGATAAGGTTTAGACCTGTATTTTTGTCTCAAACCGAATAAATGCGATCTATACTGTTACTGGACCCTGTTGGAAAAGCTTTTACGATCAAGGAGAAGATCTTATATTTCGGGGTGGGCGCTTTTTTTATTTCTTTCTTGCTGCCGGATATGCCGGTCATTAATAATATCGTTACGGGAGCTATCATTCTCAACTGCTTCCTTTACAATAGCTTCGCCGAAAAAAAACAGCTGTTATGGCAAAGGAAAGAGATTTTTTTTATGATCCTTTTTTACGCGCTTCATATCGTCAGCGCCTTTCTCTCGGCTGACCGGCAGGAAGGCATGGAAATGCTTGTCCTCCGGGCGCCTCTGCTGGCCTTTCCCATTTCCATCGGGTTGATCGTTATCCGGGAGGAACTAAAGGATAGGATCCTGCTTTTCTTCAGTGTCATTATTACCCTGACGGCCCTGGCTTGTCTGATTTATGCGTTCGGCCAATACCTGAAATTTCATGATGCGGTTTATCTGTACGATGACAGCCTCACTGACCTTACCCGTAAACAATCGATCTATTTTGCCCTGTTGGTTAACCTTACCCTTTTCTGCTATGCTTATTTATTGCTAAAGCCAACTTTCCGGTTTTATTACAAAGGGGTGGTTTATCTGGCCATCGCCTTCCTGCTGGTTTTTCATTTTATGCTGGCCAGCCGGATAGCCATTATTACGCTTTATTCCAGCCTTCTGTTGTTTGCTGTCTTTCATTTCATGCAAAGAAAAGCCTTTTTCAAAGGAGCGATTCTGATCATTGGTGTCCTGGCAGGATCCTTCCTGCTGGTAAGGCTGTTTCCCAAGACCCTTAACAGGTTTAAAGAGCTGACTTATACGGAATATCAATTCAGTCATCACGGTGTTGAAAGTCATTACAATATGAAGGTGACAGCCGATCAGTGGAACGGGGCGAACCTCCGGCTGGCCCTGTGGAAATGCGGATGGGAGCTCTCCCTGCGTCATTGGGCCCTGGGAGTGCCATTGGGCGACAAACAGGTTAAGCTCATGGAAATATACAAGGAAAAACATTTTGATATTGCTTTTCAGTCCAGGAGAAATGTGCATAATAATTACCTGGATGTCTTATACTGCTTCGGAGTATTCGGATTTACCGTGTTCCTGCTGGGCTATTTCGTTCTTCCCCTGATAGAGGCCTTCAAAGACCGGGATATTTTGGGCGCCGTCATAATTGGAGCCTTTGCTGCCGCATTGATCACGGAAACATACATGGACAGGAGTATCGGATGCCTGCTCCTGGCGTTCTTTTTATCTTTTATCAGCAGCACCCGAAATTTCAGCAGCGTGGGAAAGAGCCAGGCTTAGTGATTATCTTCCATATAGAGGGCGATGGCTTTTTCTGTATCTCCGAAGAATTCAAGCCGGCCATGTTTCATGAACGCAGTCCGGGTGCAATACTTTTGTACGGTAGCCATCGTATGGCTTACCAATATCACCGTCTTGCCCTCGATCCAGGACGATTCGAAAACTTTGATCGCTTTCTCCTGGAATTTTACATCCCCTACCGCAAAGATCTCGTCCAGGAACATAATATCCGCTCCGGCATTGATGGCAATAGAGAAAGCCAGACGAGCCAGCATACCGGATGAAAAGAATTTTATCTTCCTGTCCACAGATTCTTCCAGCTCCGCAAAAGTTATGATCTTGTCAAAGATCGCGTCAATTTCCCTGATCTTCATTCCTAATACGGAGGCGGAAACATATACATTCTCCCTGGCTGTCAACTCATGACTCATGCCCACTCCCAGGTTCATTAATAAGGTACTGCCAGTGATATTGATATAGCCGGTATCCGTAGGATATACGCCTGCCAGGATCTTCGTCAGGGTCGATTTCCCGCACCCGTTCCGGCCGATCAGTCCGACGCATTCTCCTTTCTTCACCTCGAAGTCCATTGTTTTTAATGCCTCCACTTTCGAAGCGCGGGGAGGATTAAAAAGATTGAAAAGCCGGTGCTTGATCGTATTATGGCTGTCTTCTGTTATATGAAATGTTTTACTTATGTTCTTCGCTTCTATTGCAAGTGCAGCATCCATATTTATAATTTTTCCGCGGCTTTTGACCCTAATTTGTTTAAGAAAAGAAGACCTATTGACAAAAAGATAAAAGCATAGCCGAAATCAAATCCCAATAGCCAGAAGTCCGGTTGCAGCCCCTCCATCATTACTCTTCTGGCATTAATAATGATACCTGCAATGGGATTGCCGAATTCGAAAATGGGCAATGCATTTCTAAAGGTGCTTAGCTTATAGAAGATCGGGGAAAGGAAAAAGAGAAAAGACGTAAATACCACCCATATCTGGGTAATATCCTTTGCAATGATATAAATGGTCGATAGGATGAGGGCCAGGCCAAGTGACAAGAGGAACAGCGTGATGAACAAGGCGATGATCCAGAAATTAGAGAAGGCAAACCCAACAGACCGGCTTTCAAGCAGGTTATAGAATAACAGGAACATTATAAAATTGAAGAAAAAACCTATGCTATTGGCAAAAAGGGTGCTGATATAGATCTCCAGCTTATTCATATTGCTATACTCATAAAGATATTTTTTTATGTAAAGGATTTGAATGGCGCCGGAGGTGGACTCAACAAAGAAATTCCAGAATATGAGGCCGATAAAAAGATAGGATGCAAAAGACGGTACATCGCTTTTGAGAATGACCTTGAATGCCACATAATAGATACACATATCCATAATAGGCTTCAATAAAGCCCAGAATAGCCCTAGCTTATTTTCATAATAACGCAATTTGAACTCAATCTTGGCTAAAAGCCATATCCTTTCCAGTTTATTCGATCTTTTCGACCAGTCTTTCACAATGCCGGTACTCATGCTTTAGCGTTTAAGTCTTTTGATGGTCAAAGCAATCCGCTTTAAATACTCACTCCTTTTGACCAGGGATTTGATTTTTAATAATAGAACACTTTCTCCGGCCCGTTGGGTACTAACTCTTACTTCAACCGTCGGGTTATCGAATAAATAGCCCGGGCCATTGGCATTCAACAAGTTAATTACCTGAGTCGCAAATTTAGTATAATAATCAGCATGTTTTTCGGTAATACGTTTATTTGAATAGAGTAATTTTTCCATCGAGATATTTCTGATCATCGATCCTGACCTGACCCTGTAGTAAAATAACGGCTCCGGTAGTACAATACCATTATAGCCTTTATCCAACATGCTTACCACGCTGTCATAGTCTTCCAGACCGTAATCCACCTTCCTGTCATTTAATCCACCTGCCAGGAATGCTGCTCTTTTGTAGACCAGCCCACTGCTGTTCACCGGGTTATGTACCAGAACAAATGGAGGTTGGGGGGTAAAGGTCGGCCAAAGTTGGGTGCTATTCCCGAAATATTTTACCCAGGCGCCTGCAAAATAGACATTTCTGTTACGTCGCAGGGCGGCAACGGCTTTTTCATAGTACGTAGGAGCTACTTTATCATCTGCATCCAAAAAAGCCAGGTAATCGCCTTTAGCCACTTCCGCCCCATAATTCCTTGTAAACGCAAGCCCCTGGTTTTTATGATGAAGGACCCGCACATTTTCTAACCGGGCGACACTCTTCAGTTTTTCGATGCTTGCCGGGTCCGTACTTCCGTCGTTGATCACCAATATCTCCAGCTGTTTATAGGTAGAGTCCAGTACTGATCGGATACAATCGTCAATATAATCACCCATATTATAATAAGGAATGACTACGGAGAGCAGATCGCTTCCGGATAATTCAGCCTTCATGGGCCTGATTGTCTCCTGGTATAAAAAGGGGAAATGATCATTTTTGGGGAGTATGGCCTTATCAGACTCCAGGATCTCTTTCTTTTTTTCATAGATGACTTCAAAGGAATAATGGTCGCGGACCCATTGGCAGGCATTCATACCGATTCGCTGCATTTCACTATCGGTCAGCGCGAGGATCTTCTCCAATTGACGGGCGAAAGACCCAGGATCTTCATGATCGAAAAGGAAGCCCGATGCCCCTTCCTCCATCATCTCCCTTTGCCCTCCCTGCCGGGAGGCCAGTACGATCTTCCCAAGGCTCATGGCTTCCATGACCACATAGGGCAGATTATCCACTATGCTGGGTACGAGGATCACATGGGCATCCTGCAGGTATTCTTTTATCTGGCGGGGCTGAATCTTCCCATGCAGCTGCAGCAGCCCTTTTGCTATATAGGCGTTATACCGTTGGCCAACCAATTGTCCCATGGTCTGCATCTCAGGATGATAGACAATGTCCGTACCTCCCACTATATGCAAAGGGTGCTGAAATCCGCTATCCCATAATGCCGCAAAATAAGCCAGCAATTCAAAACTCCCTTTCTGGGGGGAGAGCTTGCCGTAATAGACGATCTTGTTACGATGAACCTTTCCCGCTAACTCTCCGATCTCCGGCTCCTGGTAGGGATTGGCTAATATCCGTATTTCTTTACCGGTCAGATCGACATACTTCCGGATTTCCTCTGCCAGGAAACGGGTGGGGGAGATCAGCAGGTCGGCAGCCGCCATGGCCTGCTTTTCCATTTCGCCCGTCCAGAAGTCGGGAAAGCGATAAGTGGGCACCCTGTTATATTCCAGGTAAATAAAGGCCGGGGAATGCAACGTGATAAGGATGGGAATACCGGCAACGAATGCGTACCCGGTATGCTTGAACTGGGTGAGATAATAGGCGATACCCAGGTAATCCTGCGCCTCGATGAAATCGGGCTTACCTCGTTGTTCAATGATCGTTCTTACCATGTCCGCAAAGCCATAGCTAAGCCTTGCTGTATAGCCTAATGCTGTTTGCAGACCATTCCGGTTGCTGTTAAAGCGGATCAGGATGATCCCCGGCGCCGGCTCCGAAATAACATAGTCGGCAACGCTGTCTTCCTGTACGAATACCGTCACGGCATTTCCCGCTGCCGCCAGCATCCTGGCAGTAAAATAGCAGTAGGTACTGATACCTCCACCATGAAAAGGAGGATATTCTGTGGTAAGCAACCAGTAGTTCAATTTTTATATTTTTTTACTCCATCCCTGAATAATGATTGGAAAGTTCTTTTGCCGGTCAACACTTTCAGGATATGCCCGAAACGCTTATACCACAGCGGCAATATTTCATACTCATTGTTATAATAGTCCTGCAGCTCTTTGGTGGCATGATCCGAGCGGAGGATTTCCAGGTATTGCTTCTGATGATTCAGTTCTGTGTACGTGGAAGCATATCTCCTGTTCAGGGAATGCAGCTCTTTTTCCAACCTCCTGTTTGTTTGAATAAGGGAATATAATTGGGGCACCTCACGCCTGTATTGCATTTCTGCCTCCTGTAAAGATAAAAAAGCCGATCGCAGGATTTCCCCGGAAGCGGGATAAAAAAAAATAGTGGCATAGCTGTCAGGCTCACTTCGCAGCAGATGCGTGTAACCCGCGGCCAGCGCCTCTCCGGAATGAAAGGATCCATTGCCCTCCGCCACTTCGTCCCCGGTGATTATATGGAAGACAGGTTTCGGGATCCCCTGCAGGGAAAAGTAAGCGGATAAAGAGGCTGCTTCTTCCCGCAACAGCTCCGGGTAATGACCCTTCAGGTTGATTACCGGCCGAAACTCCAGGGTTAGGTAGGAGGGTATAAATAAAAACGAGGTAATGAACCGTATTCTTTCGGCCGTAAGCCGCTCCCGGATATCCAGTGTCAGGGCCAGGGATAAATGTGTGGAATGCGTTATCAGGGTATAAGCATCCTCCAGGGACCCGTCTACCAGCGGATCTGCCAGGATGGAATAATAGATATTTTCTTCCGGCGGCAACAGGTCGCCGGACAGAACCGCCTTATCCGATATAAAAAAGATCCGGTTGATCATTAAAGCCCTTTTATGGTATATCCCTGCGCAAAAATAAGCCAGCTCAGCATTCTTTCCCAGGCATGGGTATTACTTCCGCTCGTTTCATCCATAATATTGCCTTTTTCAAGGGTTTTACGGATTTCCAGCGGGGGGTACCTCCTGAAAAAATCTAGCAGGGGTAAGGATCTTACCCAGAACATGGTACCGGCCACATAACGGTAGTCCGTACTGTCGATAGCAAACCCGGATCGCAATTGTATTAATTGAGAACGGTTGTTGCTGATAAACGCTTGTTGAGAATAGTCATATTCATTATAAATGCTATCTGATCCGGCTATGATACCTATCTCTTTATTTTTTGCGAAAGAAACCATTGCTTTTTCTGCAAAAGAAGGTTCTATGATCCGGAAAAGCTTATCCTTCCATTCCTGGTTCTGTATCTTATAAGGGCTTTTTTTGTCATGCAGAAAGATACTGTATTCGCTATTTTCCTGTTCATGCAGGCAGGTGTCCAGCAGTACCAGCTTGCCTCCGATGTCTTTTCCCTGATTGGGCGACCGGCGCAAAACGATCTTTTTCAACCAGGGGCCCGATATGGCCTGTTGAAGCCTATCCATCAGCCGGTGATCATCCTCCAGGTTATAAAGGCTATCGTCTGTTATATTATAGAACAGGGTGAAGGCGATCCCTATTTTTTGGGAAAACAACCGTATCCAATCTTCATGCCGGCCGTAATAATTATGGAAGAATATAGAACAGGAAGGAGGATTCATGTATTATTTATAGAACGTGAAATTACTAAAAACCATTATACCCGCGTGATTAACAGCCTATTTTAAAATAAAAACCTAAATTTTAGCGACTTGTCTTATTTTAGCACATCTCGTACTGTTCCCCTTTTTTAATTCCAAATCCATGTTGACAGCAAAAAGAAACGCTATAAAAAGCAGGTTGATCAAAATGTACAAGAAGGCCAATGCAGGGCATGTCGGATGTTCTTTATCCTGCCTGGAAATGACCGTATTTGTCAAGTTTGATCTGATGAAGGCCGAAGACGAACTTATTTTATCGAAAGGCCATGCGGCAGCATTATTATACAGTGTTTGGGCAGAGGACAATATCATCTCCGAGAAAGAGCTGGAAACTTTTTACCAGAACGGCACTCATTTATCGGCTCATCCTCCCGTGAATAAAATCAAAGGTATTCCTTTCGCAACAGGCAGTTTAGGCCACGGCCTGTCCATTGCCGCCGGCCTGGGATTAGCGGGCAAGCTGAAAAAGAACGATAAAAAAATATTTTGTATTACTTCCGACGGAGAGCTTAATGAAGGCAGCACCTGGGAAGCCGCTTTGTTCATCTCTCATCATAATCTGAAAAATGTAGTGTGGCTGGTTGACAGGAATTATTTGCAGGGCTTCGGCCGGACGGAGGATACGATGAAGTTGGATCCCCTGGATAAGAAATTGGAAAGCTTCGGCTTCCAGGTGGAGGCCGCCGACGGACATGACTTTAATTCATTAAAAGGCGCCGTCGCGCGATTCAGGGATGAGCGCCCCCTGGCCATAATTTGCAATACCATCAAGGGCAGGGATCTGGCATTACAGGACACCGTAGACTGTCATTACCTGCCACTAACCGATGCAGAGTATCAAAAATTAATAAATCAGTAGAATGCGGAAAGAATTTGCCGAAGCTATCATTAACCTATCCAAAACCAATGATAAAATCATTTTCCTGACGGGCGACCTGGGCTTTATGGCGCTGGAAGGAGTAAAAGAATATTTGGGTGAAAGGTTCATCAATGCCGGTGTAGCCGAACAGAATATGGTTACGATGGCGGCCTCTTTGGCATATGAAGGATTTCTTCCTTTTGTTTACAGCATTTCCCCTTTTGTGACCCTGAGGCCTTATGAGCAATTGAGAAATGATGTTTGCCTGCATAATTTGCCCGTAAAGGTAGTGGCCAACGGGGGAGGATACGGATATGGAATAATGGGAGGGACTCATCACAATATTGAAGACATCGGCTCCATGAGGATCCTGCCTAATATGAAAGTTTTTGTTCCCTTTACAAAAAAGGATGTTCATGCCGGCCTGCAGGAAATGGCTAATGACCCTTCTCCCAATTATTTAAGGTTGAACCTGGCATCCACACAGGATCTCACCGTTTTTTCGCAATGGAGGAAAATAAAAGCGGCTGAGGGGAATGTCCAAGCGGTCATTATCGGCACGGGTACCGTAGTGGATAATTTATTTAAACTACCGGATTCGTTATTGGGCGGGCTGGAAATCTGGTTACTGAGTAAATTCCCGGTATATGATATTCCGTCGGAGTTATCGGAAACGATCCATTATACCAAAAATGTAATTACGTTAGAAGAACACCAGGGGCAGTGCGGCTTACACGAGACATTGGCCAGCCTTTTGCTAAAGCAGCTCAAAACTCCTATACAGTACCATACTCTCTTCGCCTCAGGCTATCCCAGCGGTAAATATGGCTCGCAACAATGGCATCAGGAAGAAAATAGCCTGGCAGGGAAAAATCTAGAAAATAAAATCATCGAATTTATAAGCAATCCCCATGCTCGCTAACCAGATAAAGACCGAGATCCTCAAATTAGAAGGCCCCCTTGTTATATTCGGCGCCGGAGGATTCATAGGAAGTAACCTTTTCAGGAATATATTGCAATATAGAGAGGATGTATATGCCATCACTTCAAAAGAACCGTTTATCCCCTGGAGGATCGATGATTTACGGGAAGATAGAATTATACATACCGATATTACGGAAAAGAATGACCTCAAAAGGTTATTCTCAAAATATCAGTTTCGGACCATTTTTGATTTAGCTGCCTATGGAGCCTATGCCAAACAGGGCGACGTCCATTTGATTTATCAGACAAATATTATAGGCCTGCTCAATCTGCTGGAAGTAAGCAGGGCTTATAATATAAAGGCATTCGTCCATGCCGGCAGCTCTTCAGAATATGGATTGAATTGTAAAGAGCCTCTTGAAAATGCCGAATTGCATCCCAACAGCCATTATTCCGTTACAAAGGCATCGGCAGCGCAGATGATAAAATACTATGGCACTATTTTGCAGTTTCCCATTGTTAATTTGCGGTATTATTCCATTTATGGAGAATACGAAGAACCAGACAGGCTGATACCCCAGGTAATAGAAAAGGGGATGAAAAAAGAATATCCGCCATTGGTACAACCGGATATATCAAGGGATTTTGTTTATATCGATGATGCTATTTATGCAACGCTTCTGGCAGGCAATGCTGATTATTCGGTTGTCGGCGGTCAGTCCATTAATATTGCGTCCAACAAAAAGACCACCATCCGGGACATTGCCCAGACGGCAAAAGAAATTTTCGATATTTCCGTGGAGCCTGTCTGGGGCGATTTCACCAACAGAAAATGGGACCTGAAAGAATGGTATGGTAATGCCGGCCTGGCAAAAAAAATATTGAACTGGGAGGCCGTCACCAGTTTAAAAGAAGGCTTGCTAAAAACATGTAATTGGCAGAAAAAATATTCTAAACCTCTTTACGAAAAGAAGCTTTACCAGGACCAGGTACAACATAAAATCACAGCCGTCATCGCCTGTTACAAAGATGCGCAGGCTATGCCCATTATGTATGAAAGATTGGTGAAAACCTTCCATAAGATCAATGCCGACTATGAAATCATTTTCGTGAACGATTGCAGCCCCGATAATACATCGGAAGTGCTGCAATCGCTTACTCAGCAGGATAAGCATGTGATCGGCATCGAACATTCCCGCAATTTCGGGTCCCAGAGCGCTTTCATGAGCGGCATGGAAATTTCCACAGGAGATGTCGTCGTACTACTGGATGGCGATCTGCAGGATCCGCCGGAGTTAATAGAAGACTTTTATGCAAAATGGAAAGAGGGCAGTGACGTAGTGTATGGACAGCGGATCAAAAGAGAGGGTAATAAGATATTAGTACGATTATATAAAGTGTTTTACAGGATATTCAGGAACCTGTCTTATGTGCCGATACCATTGGATGCAGGAGACTTTTCCATGATAGATCGAAAAGTAGTGAATGAATTGGTGAAACTTCCGGAAACCGACCAGTTTTTGAGGGGCCTGAGGGCCTGGGTTGGTTTTAAACAGATCGGTGTTCCCTACATAAGACCGGAGAGAATGTTCGGCGTGACCACCAACAACTGGAGAAAGAACCTTGCCTGGGCAAGAAAGGCAATCTTTTCCTTTAGTTATGTACCTCTGGAATTATTGACCTATTTAGGATGGACGCTGACCCTGATTTCTTTTTTAGCGATCATTGTCCAGATCGTTTTATATTTTACAGGCTCACCCGTACCGCATGGTATTACCACCATCATCGTGCTCATCTTATTTTTCGGCGGCCTTAATATGCTGGCTGTCTCCATCATAGGCGAGTACCAGGCGAAAATAATAGAGGAAGTGAAGAAAAGACCCAAATTTATCAGGCGTAATGTAACTAAACATCAGGTAGATGCTTAAATTAAAACCATGATCAAGAATCAAACTTCCATTGTAGACGACAGGGGCTATAATCAAGGCTTCAAAGAAACGCCGGCCCTTAAAAAAAGAATGGAGAGGCGGGCGGATTGGATGATCAGAGAGATGGATGCACCCCTGGGTAAAAAGACACTGGAAATAGGATGCGGCACCGGCTATGTATCATACTATATTGCCCAAAAGACAAATATGCAGGTGATTGGTTCCGATCTGTGCAAGCCCTTTATTAAGGAGGCAAAGGGAAAATATGTACTTCCTGATCTTTCGTATGAAGTCCTCGATTTTAATGAGGCGGCTGGAACTGTCCATAATAAATTCGATTACATTATCGGAAATGGCATTTTACACCATCTATATTATCACCTGGACAAGGCCCTGGTTACCTTGAAAGATCTGCTAAATCCTCATGGGAAAATAATATTCATGGAACCGAATATTTATAACCCTTATGTAGCATCCATTTTTAAAAATAAAACGCTTCGTAAATGGGCGAAGCTGGAGCCGGATGAAATGGCTTTCTCTAAAGGCTTTATTCGCCGGAAGCTGGAACAAACAGGATTCAAAAATAGTAAGATCTCTTACAAGGACTTTTTATTGCCGGGCATACCGGAGTTTCTCATCACTCCATCGATCCTGGCAGGCAATATCCTTGAAAAAACCCCTTTAAAATTCATAAGCCAGTCTATATTGATTAGTGCAACCAACAATTAAATATAGCGGAAGACAAACAATCATCACGATGCAAGCACCAAAACTTTTGGCAAACGTCCTCAAAAAAGGCGCTAACAATTTTGACATACTCAGATTAGTCGCAGCGCTTGCAGTAATCGTAGGGCACGGCTACGCTATATCTCCTCAGCCTCCCCTTCAGGATGGCGTTTTAAGCTTATTGCATTTTGATTATTCCGGTTCGCTGGCAGTCAAATTTTTCTTTTTTTTAAGCGGATTATTGGTTACGAACAGCATCCTGCAAAAGCCCGATGCATTTCATTTTCTAGTAAAAAGAATATGCCGCATTTTCCCTGGTCTGCTGGTTTGTTTATTGGTATCCGTTTTTATCGTCGGCCCTCTGTTCACAAAATTGCCTCTGGCTGAATATTTTTCCAATTCAGAGACCTGGAAGTATATTGTAAAAAACTTCTTTTTATTCAACATGCTATGGAGGTTGCCGGGGGTATTTACCGAAAGTGCGTATGGATTAAATGGTTCACTGTGGACTCTGCCTTTTGAAATGATCTGTTATATCTATCTCGCCGTTTTTTTCGGCCTGGGGCTTTTAAAAAACAAGATTGTCGCCAATATTTTTTTTACTTCGGTAATCGCTGTCTCATTTATTGGTCCTCAGTATCTTCCCGATATGTTCGCACAGCATCCCGAAGCTCACTTGCTGCCGGCCTGCTTTGCAATAGGCGCGTTATTCGCCAATAATAAGGGATGGATCAATATAAATATTTCCCGGGTTATCTTATTCTGGCTTTTAGTGATCCTGGTTAAAGATTCGGTAGTATATCAATTTGTTTTTTACATAGCCTTTTTTTACACTGTTATTTTCATATCGTCGCTTGATTTTGCGATCCATCGCCTAAAACTCCCGTTTGACGCCTCATACGGCGTTTATGTTTATGGTTTCATGATCCAGCAATGCGTCCATGCTTCATTCCCTGGCATTGGCGTGCATGGCAATCAGCTCCTGTCTTCTGTTATTGCGGTATTCTTGGGCATATTATCCTGGTACTTTATTGAAAAACCATTTATCGCGTTTGGAAATAAGGTGGTTAACCCTGATTACCAGTTGATGCTGAAAAACAGAATAATGGATTCGCGAAAGGCCGGTTTGTCTCCCTGGAGAAATATGAGTGGGGCAACCGGAAATAACATTTTTGTTTTCTTTTTTCTTAGCATACTGGCGTTTATAGTTCATGCAATTGTATTAAAATTCATCTTTCCGGGGTATTATAGTCCTTTATATCCCCAGCATTCAGACTTCTATATCCCTGCTGCATTCGCCAATTCTGCGCAGGATAGCTTTAGAAGCTTGCTTTCATGGCCCCGTCCTGTAAACATGATTTTTGCCAAATTAATCGGCTATTCCGGCATTCATGGGAGTATTGCCTGTGTAATAGCTATAGTCTGCATGAGCTGCGCTTTAACGGCGTTGTTAGTAATACGGGTATTAAAACTGAAGTTTAACTGGCAGTTGATGCTTGTATTTGCCGCATATTGCTATCTGCTGTTTTCAGAGCCTTATTTTTATATATTTTACGCCCAGGATATCGGGGCGCATGTATCGTATTTTCTTTTAATTCTCGGTGCCTATCTTTTTTATTCTACGTTCAAGAGGAATATAATACTGACAAATGCTATATTGTTTTTTTGTTCTTTATTGGCGTTTTTGAGTAAAGAAACTTATGGTTTGGCTGCACTGATTATTGCTTTGCTATGGTTTGTTTATTATCGGAAAACTTCCTTTTTGCGAGCGACTTTGCCTGGCATAATGATTGGCCTTGCCTTTGTGCTTGCGTTCGTAAATAATATGCTCATTAAATCTGTCTTTGTCAATCCGAATGCAACGGCGGCGGACCCTTATCATATAAGCCTGAACCCCCGGCTGGTATTGAGGGAGTTTTTCCTATATGCGAAAGAGGCCATGAATGTTGCTAATGTAATCCTGATATTATTGTTGGGATATGTATTTTTAAAATCCAGGAATGAAAAGAAAAACATATTGATTTACATCAGCATAGGGTGTCTTGCAGGAGCTCTTGTATCCTGGGTGCCGAATGCTATCCTCCCGAATCACCATTATAAGGGATACTCTTTTAACGGAGCTTATTTACTTTATGTACCACTGCTGTTTTTCCCCATTCTCTGGGTTGGGAAAAATGTTACCAATGGCATCGTGATTGCGGTACTGATATTGTGCTTTGGCAGCCCATTGCTAAACATCAACAAATACAAGGATAACGATTGGGTGCTCATCCAGGAAGAAACCCAGCGAAATTTATTAGGAGCGCTGGATCCGTTAATCAAAAACATCAACCCTTCTCAGGCTCCCCAGAAAATTCTCATCGAGGGCATAACATTTCCTTTTCACCCTTTTGCATTTCCGAAATCATTGAGGACTTTCCCGAACGCCAAATACGCCACTTTTGACATAGTGAGGTATGGCGTCCCAACTGCCGGAGCAGAAAGGATAGATTTGGTGAAATTTATTAACCCTTCTGATACGACAGCGGCCGACTATCAGCAAAAGTGGATATTTGATAAAGACGGGAAATTGGTTAGTACTGTGAACCTCGTTGCGGAGAAGATATTTAATAACCACCGGGCAGACACGAATGAAACAGTACAGGTCCGCCAGGATAATTTCTCTCTTTTTACTACTAATGGTTTTTATAATGCTGAAAATGGGATAAGATGGACCAATGGAAAGGCTTCAATTAATCTTAACGCCGTTGTCTCCGGCAGGGATAGTCTTGTCGTGCAATTGAATACATACATGCCTCCGGTTTGCAAGGCCATCGTCCCCCGGATAGTGCTTATCGATACAAATAATCGGGAACATATTTCGGCGTTTTCCACCAGGAAAGGGGACATTTTTTATTATTTATTTGTATTGAATAAAAAAAGTGATATTAAGAAGGTCGATATTTTATCAGAAACAGTTGACGCTTCTCCCGACCAGAGAATATTATCGTTTCCCTTTATGAGCCTGGAAATCAGAAAAAATATATTTTAAAGGTCAGCTTCTTCCGTTTATCGTTGATGGGACGCTAATAATGCCGAGAAAATTGATTTTGCGGCGGCATGGCTGAAATTCTCCTGCATGTAAAGGATTTCTTTGCTACTCAGTTCCATTAAATTCGTATCTGACCTGTATAACTTTATCACTTGCTCCGCAAATGATAAAGTATTTCTTACGGGTTTAATAAAGCCGGTATCTCCTGGCAGGCCCTCTATTCCTTCTGGAGTGGTTACAAGGGGGATGCCATTATGCATTGCTTCCAATGTTTTTCCTTTTATTCCCGCTCCATAACGAAGCGGAATTATTGCCAGGCGAATCTGGCTGTATAATCTTTCAAGATCTGCATCGGAAACATATCCGGCGACTATGATGTCCGTCCCCTCCAGTTCTTTTATTTCGGCTGGAACGTTTGATCCGACGATAATAAATTTTATTTCCTGGAGCTGATCTTTTATTAATGGCCATACTTCTTTAAGAAACCATATTACCGCATCAACGTTCGGTGTGTGGTTGAACCCCCCAACAAAAATGATATTTTCCCGGGAGCTGAAATCCGTTATCGGCGGATTCGACTCTTTGAAATAGAAAAGGGGGATCGTCGATACGTTAAAGGACTTTGACAGCGCAGTAATTATTTCCCGCTCTTTTTCACTAGGAGTGATTATCAGGTTGCTCTTTTCAAAAAGAGATATCTCTGTTTTTTTCCAGTTATCGGCGGATTCCAGGAGCTTTTCATTTTTCTCGATCTCGTATTGCTTTTCTTCCCGGTAATAATGCAGATCGTGTCCGAAGTAAATAACCTTGCAATTAGTATTTTCCTTGATGAAATCTATATATTTTATGGCAATATGCGGCCTGTGCAAATATATAAAGTCGAGTTGATTTTGATTTTCAAGTATCCATTCCTTCCAGTGATTTTTGAAATGCTCTCCATATAGTACTTCTATTCCGAGTTGCTGCAAGGTAGTCGTATAGGGTTCGTGTTTGTAAAAATTATCACCGATGAATTTTACATTTAACCCCATTTCCACCAGCAATTGGAGGTATTGATAGGTATGCCTGGAGCCGGCGTCCTTATCAAAATGAGGTACATAGTGGTCGATCACCAGGATGGTTTTTTTATCCCGGCTTTTATCCCGGGCCCAAAAAACATTTTCTGCATTCGGAAAATGCTTTTTCTCCAGGACATCCTTCCATTTTTCCAGGAATTTTACTTTATTTAAGTTCTGATAATTTTTTATGCTCCCTTCTTTTGTCTGACCGTTATTTTCAGACCCGTGACTGAATCCTTCAAAATGTATTATTTCGGACAAAGGTTGATACACTACCTTATATCCTCTATTACGTACTTCAAAGGCCAGGTCCGTATCTTCAAAATAGGCTGGCGAATACCGGGTGTCAAAGCCTCCTATAGCTACCCATAAATCGGCTCTTATCATGACAGATGCCCCTGATATATAATCAACCTCCTTTACATAGTTGAAGATAGGGTTAGCAGGATCCTGCTTATGTCCATAATTCCAGCCCGATGCATCCTGCCAGATGATGCCTCCTGCTTCCTGGAGGCGGCCGTCGGGATATACCAGTTTGGATCCGGTCATGCCGATTGTTTTATCGTTTTCCAACTGGGTCACCAGGGAACTCAACCAGCCGGTTGTCACTTCTGTGTCGTTGTTCAGGAAATGCAGGTATTCGCCCCTGGCGAATGAAGCGGCGTGGTTACAGTTCTGCAGGAATCCCAGGTTCTTTTCATTGCGGATGTGGACTATATTCTTAATGGTTCGATCGACATATTGGGTCTCATCTGTGGAGAGATCGTCTGCAAAAATGACCTCATAACTCAATCCTTCCGTGTTTTCCTTAATGGAACGCAGGCACAGGTAATTCATTTCCCAGCCATTATAAGCTGGAATGATGATAGATACTTTCGGGTTGGAAAAACGGGGAAATTCGAAAGGGATGAATTCCACAGGAGTTTTCCTTTCATACCGATTGGTGCTCTCTCCGCCGGCTGCGGAATAATCTTTCAGGACAATATTGTCATTTTTTTTCCTTCTGAGCCAGTTAACTATTTTTTTTACTTTCTTTTGGCGGGGCGATCCCTGCGGGAGAAGGCCGTTACGAAGCCCATAATAAACGGATAAGAGCTTCCACCCTTCAGAGGCATAGATCTCGGATAATTTTACATTTAATGTATCTATTTGCTGGTGGAGTCCGTGTATCTTGCGATTTTGCTCTGATATAATATTGTCCTTGTCTGACGCATCTTCGTTGAGGCGGCTCCGTTCATTTGCCATTCCCTCGTTTTCGTCGGTCAGAATGGAAATGGATTGAATGAGCGTCGCAATAGATGATTTGAGCGTCGCCATAGAATCGGTCTGTATGCCCAGCAATTCTTTTTTCTGATAGTATTCAACCAGTAATCTTTTATAGTCGCTCTTTAAAAGACTTAGCTCTAATTGCAATTGGGTGGTCAGGAGATTATCCGGTCCGGGATTATTGTCAATAGGACTGCTTTCCGATAAAGGATTTGGAGTGCTTTCCATAATGACAGAAGATGGTGTATTCAAGATTCGGGAGGTTTTCTTCAAATGGGAACTTTACTGCAAAAAATGCAGTACATAAATTTTGGTTTTAGAAACGGTTTTTGATTTGATAAAGGATCCTAATACCGACTGCTGAAAGACTACCCTATGTCACGGAAAGCCCAGATTAAAAAGGAATGTTTTAAAGGAGAGTAGCATCTTAAAGCTGGCAGTATAAAAGTCAGAATTATTCCTAAAAATAGGAGTTATTTCTTATATTATTTACGAAATTTAGCGGCTATTTTTTGCTTTAAGACGCCCAACAGGCTTCTTTCTTCATAAGTCTTCCTATACCAGAGGACATCATTTTCCAATTTGGATATTTGTTCTTTCCGCTGCTGATCCAAAGAGGCTTCGGCCATAAAATGGGGACTTTTTGCCGGCAAGGGTTGGGGCTGATTTTTAGCGACCCTCCCGGAAATCGCATCTTTTAAGCGGGTTATTTCGCTGGTAAATTCTTCCAGGCCAAAAGAATAAGAGGAGTTCACGTTTTTTTGCTGTGCGGCTTCCTGTTCTGCCTCCAGAAGAAAAACCTTATGATTGGAGCGGGCAAGGTCTTCATATAATTTCCGGGAGGCGTCCGTATAAAACCTGATTTTTTCCTCAGCCTGCTCTAAGCTTTCCAAGGCCCTGTGCCTCTCCTGGGCCAATGCCTGGATCGTTACGGATTTTTCCTGTAGTATGGTTTCCGCGGCCGATCTTTCCTGTAACAGCTTTTCCACTTCTGCCGACGATCGCTTACCCCAGGATCCCAGTTCTTCAACTTCCTGTTGCAGTGCCAGAATACGATCGATCAACTGAAAATAGGATTTTTCGCTTTCGGGAACGATGCTGGAAATGGAGGTTTGAATGGCTTGGGGTTGGTCGCTGCAGAGGCCGATCAGGTACTTCCCTTCAAAGTGATAGGCGCCATTCACCGGAATCAGGTTAAGAGGCGAGCGGGAGTGATAATCATCCTGATTCATGATCACGCTGGTTACTTCGTGGCCTTGGTTATATATCCGGACATGGCCGAAATGTTCCCCGAGTAATTTTTTGAAATCGTCCTCGTATAGTTCATGCTGGTGAAACTTGTTCTGGTGGTTATAGCGGTCGGTGTAATTTTTCCTATTGGGTGTAGAGACGATAAAAGCACCGCCAGGTTTCAATACCCGCCTGACCTCGGCAATGAATTGAATTTGCGTATCTGCGCTGACATGTTCCAGGGTTTCGAAGCTGACGACGATATCGATGCAATGGGATTCGAGAGGAATGGCTTCGACGGAGCCATGCAGAAAACTAATATTTTCCTGGTTATATTTCCTGGCGGCATGCTGCACCAGGTCCCGGTTGATATCCACGCCATATGCCTGTCTGGCGCTGGATGACAGTATGTTCGTTCCGTATCCTTCACCGCTGGCTATATCCAGCACCGTCTTTCCTTCCACCATTGGCAGCATGCTGAGATAACGCTGTTTGTGTTCTATTTCCAGCTCCGGATTGTCGGCATTCTCATTTTCTATATCGTGGGGAATAAAAAATTCTCCTGTAAACTTCATAACGAAAACTAATATGATTGATTAATAACGGCCTGCAGGAGGTAAGCTGAATGGGCAGGATAAAGAACGATGACATTGGTCCGGACGGAGTCATTTTCGAAATACTTTCTGCCAGATAGTCCCGGCAAGGCTTCTTTTTTCATAAGTCCTCTTATACCATTCTATATCTTTCTGGTAGTTGCTGATATCGTTGAGCAGCTTATTGATCAGCTGCCGGGTACCTTCATTGGTCTGGCGGCATTCCTGCAATTGATCTTCCAGCCGGGTGATCTTTAACGCCTTGTCGTCCGATAAGGATTTTAGCTGTGTGATCTGTGCACCCTGCCCCTCGATAATGCTTTGCTTGAAGGCAATCTCTTTCTCCAGGTAGACCCTGATCTCCTCCAGCCGTTCGTGGATGGATTGCATTTCAAGCGCCTTATTCCCGGTTTCTTCGATCACAGTATACATTTCGGACAAATTTATAGGGTTGAACATTAAAAAAGAATTAAAAGATGGTCATTAACTAACTCTTATATAAATCACGATAAGAGCTGCCGGTTGAATCGACATCGAATTCCTGGGCGCAGAGCTGCTGTGAATACTCGCCCATCACCTCAAGCATATCCTGGTTATTATAATATTGAAGAATCTTCAATATTGCCTCCTCTTCATTATTAAAAAGATCTCCGTTCAGCCCTTTATGGACAATATCCCGGTTACCGACGCAATCGCTCAGCAGGACGGGTTTCTTTAAGATCAGGGCTTCCAACACGGCAAAGGGCATTCCTTCGAAATTGGCAGTAGAGAGATATATCTGCGAGTCTGCTATCAAAGCCTTATTTTCTTTGGACGAAAGCCATCCGGTAATACGGATATTTTTGGCAGTAAGCTGATTTCTGTCCTCTCCGTCTCCTACCCATAGGAATTCGAAATCGGAAAATTCTTCAAAATAAGTTGCTATAGCGTTGAAAAGAGTAGGGTTTTTCTGTTCTACGATCCTCCCGCTGGTAGCGATCCGAAATTTAGCTGGCTTTGCAGCGGGGTTTATGGACGGCAATATAAGTCCTGGTTCGTCCTTTATCCAACGGTTATCTAATCGAAATGGGTCTGCCTTAAAGAGATGCTGCTCCCCCAGGTCAACCCCATTGTTGATGTTGACGGCATTAATCCCCAGCGCCCGGTATGCCTGCCATTCGGAAGGAGAACAGCAGACCACCTGCCCTCCGAATACAGACCCCAGTCTTTCCAGCTGCTTGTAAATAAAGTTTACCATTTTGTGGCTGCCCAGAAAAGGCGCTCCATTGGGGGTATAAACTACGGTATCGATCCCTGCCATCTTACAAGCCAGCCGACCCAGGAATCCGCTCTTGGAGGAATGCAGGTGGACGGCATCGATATGAACGTGTTTTTTCAGCCGCTTGAGGATCGCGTATAATTCCATGAAAGCGACTGTGTCCTTTCGGAGATTGATCTCCCTTTGTGCTGATTTCCAACGGATAAAGCGTACGTTTTCCTTGGGGAAGTTCATTTTCACCTCTGCAGATTTCGTCACATACTCTCGCTCTCCATGAACGACAATATGCAGATCATCATTCAGATTTTCAACCAGTGATCGCACAAAAGTGGCAATACCGGAAGCAAAGGGTTCAACAACGTGTACAATTTTCATAATTAACCGATAAGGTGTATAAAATACTATATCATTATTTTTTCAAGGGCAGGAGACGTATGAAATGTATTTTATATATATTCTGTTCTTAGAATAAGTCGTCTGACTTTAATTAACGACAATATCTTTAATTCCGTATATCCGTTTTTTAATTTGTAATATCCATTCATAAGGGATTACCATTAGAAACTGAAGTTTTATAACCCCCATAAGACTGAATATCCTGTTTTTCCCATACTGCCTCACTACCCGGGCCCGGCTTTTCAACTGCTCCTTACGGAAGTACACAGAGAGGCCTTTCGGATTTATTTCACATGTGACAAGATCTTCGGGTATAATCGCGCCCTTACCACTGTTAAGAATTTCATAAAAGAAACCGTAATCCTCCGCATGAGGGAAATTTTCAGGATAAATTCCTCCTTTCAATGCAACGCCGGCCCTCCACATGACGGTCGGATGAATAAAGAGATTTCTGAAATGCATGCCCCGGGTTATCTTTTTATGCTCCGTCGGGGTAATATATCGATAAGAAGATCCGGTGGAAAAGTCCTTAAAGAGGCACCAGCTGCCTACCAGATCGATATCCGGATGCCGTTCAAGAAGTTCCACCTGCTGCCGGAACCGGCTGTCTGAACAGAGATCTCCGCAATCCAGCCTGGCCACAAACCGAAAATCCCTGTTCTCCCTCAACCATTGCAAGCCGGTATTCAGCGCCTTGGTAATGCCTTTATTCTCAGCGAGCCGGATGATCTTTACGAAAAGAGCAGCCGGTATGTGGGGCGCCAGGTCTTCATAATATAAAACGGCTGTACTGCCATCATCTACTATCAGTAAGGCGTATTTGACGGGATCGTATTTCACGCTTTCCAGAGAGCGGATCAGTCCGGGAAGGTTATTATAGTAGGGGATGAGTAAATAAAAGTCGAACCTGCATTGCTTGGATTCTCCCATAGGTTGCATTGGTTTACGAAGGTAAAGCAAAAGACAAGCAGTTAAAGGTTATTGTACAACCGTGTCATTTTTGACAATAACCGTGTCATTCCAGCCTATCAGCGTGTCGGGTCGAAGGGGCTGCAGATGTGTAAAGGTAATACTAATTCCGCATCGGGAAGGGGTTCGGGGGATAAGGTTTTTTAAATATGTCTGACATGCAACGTTTTACGTTGCATTGTTGTCATCGGATATAATAGTCGCAGATAGTCAGGCAGGATGTTTATAATAATATGATAACATACCCGCAATGTAACTCAAATAACATACCACTTAAGTGGTATCGTTATTATAAATTAATATGTTTTCTTTGCAGGATTGTTAAAGTTCTGTTTTCCCTGGCACACTAGGGATTCGGAATTTTCGTTATTCGGAGGGGCAATACCAGCAAAAAACCAAATCCTCATTTAGCATGCGCAGTACAATTGTCGAATCAACAATCTATTATCAAAAGAACTGTGAGGAAGGGCAGCAAATTGAAATTCGCCATCATCTGTATTCCAAACGAAGCTACTTCATCGCCAAGCGCGGAATGGACCTTGCGTCCGCTTTGCTGATTTCCCTGCTGATCTTCCCATGGCTATTCCCTATTATTATAGTATTGATCAAACTGGATTCCAGGGGACCCGCCTTTTTCAGGCAAAAAAGAGTAGGTTTTTTAGGCGAGACCTTCCGATGCTATAAATTCCGCACCATGTACGTCAACGATGCCGCCGATACCCGGCAGGCCATCAAAAACGATCCCCGCGTCACCCGGATCGGAAGATTTCTTCGCAATACCGGCCTGGATGAATTACCCCAGTTCATCAACGTGCTCCTGGGACACATGAGCATCGTCGGTCCCAGACCCCATATGCTGAAGGATTCACAGGAGTTCGCAGAAGTGGTCGCCGACTATAAATTCCGTAACCTGGTCCGTCCCGGTATTACCGGTATGTCACAGGTCCGGGGCTATCGCGGCCCTGCCACCACCTTCCAGAGCATCTTCCGGCGCTACCAATGGGACGCTTATTATGTCAGAAATATTAATTTTTTCCTTGATATGAAAATCATGGCTGAAACGGGATTATTAATGTTGAAATCCGTTTTTCAAAAGGAGAAGCTTCTTGCTGCAGGCAGTTCCATATATGACCACGAAACAGCCATCGGGTCAGCAAAAAAAATAGCCTGAGGGGGGAGTCCGGTAAAATAAATTGTAACTTCGGATTTCACTATAATACCCTACCGGAATGATCGTAAACAGACGGGCAGCTCTTAAGCAGTTCCTGGTTATTTCCGCAGGCGCCGCCTTGTTGCCCTCCTGCCTGCAGGATCAATTGAAAGCGACGATCCTGCTAAAGAACTTTCAAATAGACGGTCAGCAGGAAAAATTGCTGGCAGAGCTGGCGGAGACGATTATCCCTGCTACTTCCACCCCGGGAGCCAAAGATGTCTCGGCTCATCTTTTTGCGTTGAAGATGCTGGATGACTGCTATTCGAAAGGAGACCAGCAAAAGTTTCTGAAAGGCTTACAGCAACTGGATGAAACCGCCAGGACTACCACCGGACAATCTTTCCTGAAATGTACTCCCGCACAAAGGGACGCCCTGGTCAGCGGCATCGAAAACAGGATCACCGCCGGTAAAGGCGCAGTCTCCTCCATCAGCGGGCCACATTCCTCCGTCAGCGAGCTTGACTTTTTTTACTCTGTGATGAAAAGACAGACGATCCTGGCGTATTCGTCTTCTCAATTTTTCCTGACGAAGATCCATGTATATGAACTGGTGCCCGGACGATACCATGGTTGTGTTCCGGTGAAAAATATTCCCGGTAAGGATCAAATGAATTGAAAACCGCATCTAACAGTAGACTACTATGGGTGATTCTATAAAAGGGCATAGCTTCGACGCGATTGTGATCGGTTCCGGTATGAGCGGCGGCTGGGCCGCTAAAGAATTTACAGCCAAGGGGCTGAAGACGCTGGTACTGGAAAGAGGCCGGGACGTCCGGCACCTGAAAGACTATCCGACGACCAATAAAATGCCCTGGGAATTCGAACACAGAGGGGAGATCCCCCTCGACATCCGGGAAGACAGCCCTGTTGTCAGCCGTTGTTATGCATTTCGGGAAGACGCCATGCATTTCTTTGTAAAAGACAAAGAACATCCCTATGTACAGGAAAAGCCCTTTGACTGGATCCGCGGCTACCAGGTGGGAGGGAAATCCTTGTTATGGGCCCGGCAGACCCAGCGTTGGAGCGACTTTGATTTTGAAGGCCCTGCCCGGGATGGCTTTGCCACCGACTGGCCTATCCGGTATAAAGACCTTTCTTCGTGGTACAGCTATGTGGAGAAGTTCGTAGGTATCTCCGGCAATAAGGACGGACTGCCTAACCTGCCGGATGGAGAATTCCTGCCTGCATTGGACCTTTCCTGTGTGGAGAATTACTTTAAAGAGGCTGTGCAGAAGAAATATAAGGACAGAAATGTCATCTACGGCCGCTGCGCCCATCTCACCGAGCCTGCGTCCATTCACCTGGAGCAGGGACGGGCACAGTGTCAGAAAAGGACCCTCTGCCAGCGGGGCTGCCCTTTCGGCGGCTATTTCAGCAGCAATTCCTCTACCATACCCTGGGCTGAAAAGACGGGTCATCTTACCCTCCGTCCTTATTCGGTAGTCCATTCCATCATCTATGACGATAAGAAAGGAAAGGCCACGGGCGTGCGTGTCATAGATGCCAATACCAAAGAGACCTTCGAATATTATGCTCCCGTCATCTTCGTGAATGCCGGAGCTTTGAATACCAACCTGATCTTACTGAATTCCATTTCCGGCCGTTTTCCCCATGGCCTGGGAAATGATAACGGACTGCTGGGGAAATTCGTGGCCTTCCATAATTACCGGGGGCATATCTCGGCGCAGTATGATGGATTCAATGACTCGACGACGGACGGTCGCACGCCTACCAGCGCTTATATCCCCCGCTTCCGCAACCTCCACCGCCAGGAGACAGACTTTCTCCGGGGCTATGCAGCCGGTTTCTCCGCCCACCGCTATTTCAATCGCGGCACGGAAGGATTTGGGACTACCCTGAAAGACAACCTTTTCTCTTCCGAACCGGGCCCCTGGCATGTCGGATCGCATATGATGGGCGAGACCATACCCAAGGAGAGCAGCACCGTCAGCCTGTCCGGCGATAAAAAGGACCAGTGGGGCATGCCGCAGCTAGTGATCAATATCGGCTATGATGACAACGATGAGAAGATGCTGAAAGACTTTTTTGAACAAATGACGGAGATGTATACGTACGCCGGTTTTACGAATATCAAAACCAGCGACTCGGGACAGGCGCCCGGCCTTGACATTCATGAAATGGGCGGGGTGAGAATGGGGCATGATCCCAGGACCTCTTTGCTGAATAAATGGAACCAGCTGCACGCCTGCACCAACGTATTCGTCACGGACGGGGCCTGTATGACTTCCACTTCCACGCAGAACCCATCCCTGACTTATATGGCCCTGACAGCGCGTGCCGTCGATTATGCCGTATCTCAACTAAAAAAGAATGCCTAGAAAACCATGAAAATTTTTTTATTGACAGTCGTATCTTTTCTGGCGGTCATCCTGGTACTCAACGCAGGATACTATAAGACATGGTTCGTGGATAAACCCATGCAATATTGGGCGGATTTTCAGAAACAGAAAGATGATACGGTAGGGATACAAGGTATCATGACGGGCCGGTTTGGACTTCCCTATACCATCTGTGTGAAAGTGAAAGAAGTCCTTACGAAAAAGAAAGTGAAGGATGCCGTTATCCTTTTTGAGCCCAACAGTTATTACCGGGACTCCTTACACATGCCGCTGAGAGTACCGGAACCCGCCGTTTTTTATTATTATACCGGGCTGAAAGGCGTATGGACCACCTCCGCGGAAGTGAATAAAGCGAATTACCTGGTGCGGGTTTCCAGTAAAGGAGTGAGCCTCGACGAGATCAAATCCCCGGCCCAGCTTCAGCAGCTCCTGGCCAACTACCGAAAATTTACCCCCATATTATAATCTTCATGGCCTTCATTGCATTGATCTTACTGGTTCTTTGTCACCTGCTCTCCGGGTACGGTCTGCTCACCCTGTTTACTATCCGGCAGAAGACGGCCATTACCCTCGCCCTGGCCCTGATCCTGGGTGTCGCCGTAGCTTCTTTGGTGCCCTTTGTATTGCAATTGTGCTTTATACCGCTGACACCTGCTACGGTCTTTGGCTCGCTGGTCCTTGCCGGCCTGCTGTTGAATATCCGTACACTTCTCCGGATCGGAAAGACGGCCGGATCTTTCGACCGGTCTTTTCGTGAACGCTGGGGACGCTTTGTCCGGGAATGCGGGCGCCGGGTCCGTGCCTTCCATCTGCTTCCTTATGAGATCCCTTTCGTGCTGATCCTGGGCTTTCTCCTTTTCGTAAGCGTATGGAGATGTTATTATCTGCCTCCCACTTCGCGGGATGCTCTCTCCGGACCGGAAGCCATTGCCGAATATGCGGTCAGGGAGCATACCATGATCAATTCTTTTTTCAATGTGGATCTGTGGACGACCAACAATCAATTTAAATCCCCCTTCCTGATAAGCCTGCAGATCATCTATAAAATGGCCGGCTTTCCTTTCGGGCAAATATGGCTCAGTCTCATCTTTATCTCGTTTACGGTACTGCTCTACCAGGTATTGAAGGAGAAGCTTCATCCCATTATCGCAGGGCTGCTGTTGCTGCTGTTCACGATGGAGCCCGAATTGTACGCCTATTCGTTTATGATCCTGTATGACTACAGCAATATGGTATTCCTCTTCCTGAGCCTATATTTTCTGTTTGATTACTGTAAGAGCAAGACCTCCGCCACGCTGTATTTCGCGGGACTTTTAATGGGCATAGCCACCTATATCCGGTCGGAAACCCTGGCGCTGGCCCTCTTTTTCATACCTGTGCTTATACTTTCGCAGTGGCGGGAAAAATACAGCTACCGGCAGATGGTCCTTTCTGTCGTCCTGTTCCTCCTGCCTGCGGTCATCGCCTATTACCTTACTGTCTCATTATATATCGGGCATTATCTGCCGGTACATTATGCTATTGGCAACCTGGTGAATCAGCATCTCTCTGACCTGCAGCCCTTGTTTAAAAGATATGGGGATATTGGCACCCGGTTATTGACCGGCGAGCTGGCGCTGCACTTATGGGGTTATTTCATGTTTATCTGGGCCGCGCTCTTTCTTTTAGAAGGTGTGCTCCTGCGCCGTTATAACAGGGACGCCCGCAACTGGCTGTATGCCATTGGGGCTATCTTCGTCGGCCTTGGCCTGTTGGGTTACCTGTTGCCTCTATTCGATCTGACCGATACTACTAAAAGGGGATTGTTCAAAGTACTGCCCCTTATGTTATTGTATATGGCTAATAATGGGGTACTCCACCGTCTCTCCGCATGGATCGGCCAGTGGGAGAATGCCGTTCCGGTATTGCAGACATCCCCGGGTAAAGCCCCGTTGCGATCAACTTATGGAAAACTGTCAAAAACTACCGGAAATAAGCAACCGGATAAGAGGGCAGGCAAGACGCCCCCTCCGCCTCCGGACAAAAAATCGCCCGCGCCTGGCAGGAAAAAACGGAAATAACAAATGGAGATTGCCGGTCTGTATTACCTTTGTTGCCATAGGTATAGTGCCATTGCCCATCGATAAAAAATGTTATATGTGTGCTGATAAAGACAATCACAAACCAGGGCTTCTTAAAAGCGTCTTCACCAACAAGTGCCCCCGTTGCCGCAGAGGGAACATGTTCATATACCCGAATCCCTACGATCTGAAGAAGATGATGAAGATGCCTGTCGATTGTCCGGTATGCGGGCAGCTATTCGAGATCGAGCCGGGATTTTATTATGGAACGGGATTCGTAAGCTATGCCCTGGCGATCATGGTGTGTGTCGCCAGCTTTATCGCCTGGAAAGTACTGATCGGCATGTCGCTGGATGATAACCGCCTCTTCTGGTGGCTGGGAACCAATGCTGTTCTCTTACTGCTCCTGCAGCCTATCCTCATGCGGATGTCCAGGTGTATCTGGCTTAGCTTCTTTGTGTATTATGACCCCGCCTGGAAAGAAGGCCCTCCCGCTGCCCCCGAGCGCAACAATTAGGGTTGAGGAATAGCCGGCGGAGCGGATACCTGGCAAACTGCAGGATAGGGCGTTTTATCTCACCCATCGCTCCCGATCCAGGCTCCTGTACTGGATTGCTTCTGCCAAGTGTTCCGGCCTGATGGCCTCACTCAACGCCAGATCGGCGATCGTCCTGCTGACCTTCAGGATCCGCTCATGGGCGCGGGCCGACAGATGCAGCTTGTTCATGGCTATCCTCAACAGGCTTTCTCCGGCGGCATCGATCGGGCAAATCTCCTTCAGCAGCTTGCTGTTCATTTGTGCATTACAATGGATACCCGGATGCCCGCTGTATCGTTCCAGCTGGATCATCCGGGCGGCGACTACCCGTTCCCGGATCTGCAAAGAGGGTTCTTCCTCGCCGGGAGCAGACAGCTGCGAGTAGGGCACGGGCGATACCTCCATATGAAGGTCGATCCGGTCTAATAAGGGTCCCGAGATCCGGTTGAGATATTTCAATACGGCGCCGGGCGGACAATTGCATTCTTTATCCGGATGATTGTGGTAGCCGCAGGGACAGGGGTTCATGGAGGCGAGCAGGATAAAGGCGGAGGGGAAGTCAATGGAGATCCGTGTCCGGCTGATCGTTACCTTTCTGTCTTCCATCGGCTGCCGCATCACTTCCAGCACGCTCCTGTTGAATTCAGGCAATTCATCCAGGAACAGGACCCCATTATGGGCCAAAGAGATTTCTCCGGGCTGGGGGTGAGGATTTCCTCCGCCGACGAGGGCCCTGCCGGAAATTGTGTGGTGGGGGCTGCGGAAGGGGCGCCGGGTAATGAGCGTGGCATCTGCCGGCAGCTTCCCCGCTACGCTGTGGATCTTCGTGGTTTCCAGCGCCTCCTCCAGGCTCAGCGGCGGCAGGATACCGGGGAATCGCTTAGCCAGCATCGTCTTCCCCGCTCCGGGCGGCCCGATCAGAATGGCGTTATGCCCTCCGGCCGCCGATACCTCCAGGGCCCGCTTGATATTTTCCTGCCCTTTGACCTCGCTAAAGTCAGGTTCGGCGAAGGACAGTGAAGGAGCTAATTCTTCCAGGGCATCGATGAGGACAGGAGAAGGGAAAGCAGGAGGCTCCCGGAAGAAGCGAATTACGTCCTGCAGATGATTAAAGGAAAATATAGGCAGACCGCCCGCAATGGCCGCTTCCCGGGCATTCTGGCCCGGGAGTATCATTCCTGAAAAATGCTCTTTGAACGCCTGTATGGCAATGGGAAGGGCTCCTTTGATGGGCTGGATGCTGCCGTCCAGCCCTAACTCTCCCATGATCATATATTTTTTCAGTGCGTCCGGATCGGGAAGCTGTTCGGTGGCCGCCAGGATACCTAATGCGATCGGGAGGTCGAATGCCGATCCGGATTTTCTGATATTCGCCGGAGCCAGGTTAACTACGAGCTTGGTGCGTGGCATATAATAGCCATTGCTCTTGATGGCGCTCTCCACCCTTTGTATGCTCTCTTTGATGGCACTGTCGGGCAACCCGACAAGAAAGGTATGCAGCCCCTCCGTAACATTGACCTCGACGGTAATCGTAACCGCCTCCACTCCATACACGGCACTCCCAAATGTCTTCACCAGCATGACGATCCGATACGTTTAGCCGATGAAGGTAGAAAATAAGCAAAGGCAGATTTGAAAAAACAGCTCTGTGTTCCACGGGTAGTGTTCCACGAATAGGCTGTCGCCGGGGCTTTCCGGCAGGCTAAGCCAATTTACAAATTCTCCAGCATCTCCACCACTTTTTCTCTTTTCAGGATCAGGTAGCCGATCCGGTCGTTGCTGATACCGTCCTTTAGCTGGTAGCTGAACTCCAGCTGATCGTCCTTTACGGAAGTCTCGAAATATTTGAAGGATATATTGGGATACTGCCTCAGCTCGTCCCCGATCTCATACAGGTGCGTGGAGAGGATGAACAGCGATTGGCGGATCCTGATCAATCCCTTGATGACGGCGGAAGAACATTTCATGGCATCCTGCACATTCGTGCCTTTGAATAATTCGTCGATCAGGACCAGCCATTTACTCTTACCGCTGATCTTGATAAGGGTATCCCGGATGCGCTGTACCTCGTTGAAGAAATAACTCTCTCCCTTTGAAATATCATCCACTACATTGATATTGCTGAGAATACCATCGAACAGGCTGAGCCGCATTGCTTTTGCCGGCACCCCCATCCCCAGATGGGCCAGGAATACGGCTACTCCTACCGATCGGATAAAGGTGCTCTTGCCTCCCATATTCGCGCCGGTCAGAAAAAGAAAATTGGTTTCGGGGTCCAGCTGGATATCATAAGATACCGGCGACGGTAACAGGAGATGATAGAGGGCGCTGACCTCCATATAAGGTTCTTCCTGCTCCAGGAAAAGCGGAAAGGACAGCTGGTACTTCCGCATGGCCATTGCCATGGAATACCAGGCATCCAGCTTATTATAGATGTCGATCAGCGAGAAGGCCGCGGTCTTAAAATGGGTAAGGATATGACGACCGTAATGAATGACCTGTACAGGCGTCAGTGGGACAGACGCTTCTTTCCGGGCTAAGGCGTCGATAGTCTCATGTTCCAGCAGGCGCCGCACCCTGACGAGGAGCTCACTCAGCATGGGCGGGCACTCCTGGCGGTCGAACAGGTCGGCTATCTTCAGCATTCCCCGGATAAAATCGGCAAAATGACCGATGGAATACCGGATCATCGAATAATCCGGCCCATGGAGCAATTTATATTGCAGCGCCCCCAAAAGATGAGGGGTGACGGGCATCTCGTCGAAAGCCGTGCCATAGAACTTTTCCATCACCATGATGGTGCCGTTGCTGATGGTCAGCGGCCATTCCCCGCTATGTTGCAGGATCAGGGTAAGGATCGCTTGCGTTTCACGGATGGACCGGAGATCGGAGAAAGGCCGTTCGAACAATTCCAGTAACTGATCCTGACCTCCCCGGGTACGGGTAAAATTCAGCTTGTGAAAAATAGAGAACTCCTCTTCACGGCTGAAAAGAGAGAGGTCGGTGTAGGTTGTTTTGTCAATTTCCATATATATAAATCTTCAAAATTCACCCCCTGCAGGGGGTCGGGGGGACGTTACAGGTTGAACGATAATCGTTTCCCCCATTGAGATTCATTAAAGACCCCGTTTCCATAAACTAAATGACCATTTACGAAAGTATGGGTGACGGAAGCCGGGAAGGTAAATCCTTCCAAAGGGCTCCATCCGCATTTGTACAGGATATTTTCTTTATGGACGGTGGAGGGGTGGTCCATATCCACGATCACCAGATCTGCATAGTATCCCTCCCGGATATATCCCCGCTCTTCGATCCGGAAGCAGGTGGCTACCGCATGGCTCATTTTCTCTACTACCTTTTCCAGGCTGATACGGCCTTCTTTTACATAATGCAACATCAATAATAAGGAATGCTGCACCAGGGGCAGACCGGCATGGGCTTTTTCATAGGGCCCTGCCTTTTCTTCCCGGGTGTGCGGCGCATGATCTGTGGCGATCAGGTCCAGCCGGTCGTCCAGCAGGGCTTTCCATAAGGCTTCCCGGTTATGCGGGGCCTTGATGGCCGGGTTGCATTTGATGCGGTTGCCCAGTGACGCATAATCATCACTGGTGAAATGCAGGTGGTGGACACATACTTCCGCCGTGATCCTCTTCTCTTCCAGCGGTAATAAATTGCTGAAAAGCTGCATTTCCTTTTCTGTGGAAAGATGGAACACATGCAGCCGGCTATCGTATTTTTTGGCGAACTGGATGGCTGCCAGCGAGGATTCGAAACAGGCTTCCTCATCCCGGATCAACGGGTGGTCGGCAGCGACCAGCTCCCTGTTCTCTTTCCGGAGACGTTCCAGGTTCTGCCGGATGATCTTTTCATCCTCGCAGTGCGTGGCGATCAATACTTCACTTTCCCGGAATAACTTGTCCAGGGTGAGATAATTATCTACCAGCAGGTTACCGGTGCTGGCGCCCATGAAGATCTTTATTCCGCAGACATCCTTTTTCTTTTCATTGGTTCGCAGGGCCTCCTCTGCATTCTCATTCGAAGTGCCCATATAAAAGGAATAGTTGGCCAGGGAATGCTGAGACCCGATCGCATACTTCTGCTCCAGCAATTCCTGCGTGAAGACAGGCGGCAAGGTATTGGGCATTTCCATGAAAGAGGTGACCCCGCCCGCTACCGCGGCTTTGGCCTCCGTATAGATAGTAGCTTTATGAGTTAGCCCCGGCTCACGGAAATGGACCTGGTCATCGATAGCGCCGGGCAATAAATACTTGCCTTCGCCGTTGATCTCTGTTACAGCAAAAGCCGGTTGGATGTTCGTTGCTATTTTTTCGATCCGGCCGTTTTGGAGTAATAAATCTGAGGTAATGACCTTACCTTCGTTAACTATCGAAATGTTTTTAATCAGGTAATTTTGCATATCAGGAAAATGGATCGTTCTTTTTATTAAACACCATCATGACGCAATTTATAAAAACCCTTGTAAGACATTGGATAATTTTATTGTTGCCTGCCTTTGTGTTACTATTCGCTTCCGTCTTTATACCCTGCTGCGGCTTCGCCCAATCCAGCTTTTTGCCCCAGGGCTCTAAGTTCGACCATTTCCTGGATAGGATGGAGATCCTTCAGCAGACTGACCCCGAGCTGAATATCACCACGGCCAAGCCGATCAGCCGGCGTTCCGCCGTCCGGATCGCGGAACTGGCGGATTCGCTCCATAAGTTCTATCCCTACGACGATTTTTACCACCTTTCCAAGGTAGACCGGGCCAACCTGGCCTCGCTTTTAATGAATAATTCGGAGTGGGTCACGGGCAATAAAGACAGCTTCCTGAGCAAAAGGCCCTTTTTAAACGCTTTTTATAAGGATAAGGCTAATTTCTACGAAGTGAATGAAAAGGATTTTTTCCTGGCGGTCAACCCTGCCATTCAACAGACCCAGTCCTATGAGACCGGGAACAAAGAGCGGGTATTCCTCAATTCCAAGGGCCTTACCCTTCGGGGCATGATAGCCGGCAAACTGGGTTGGTCCGCTTACCTAACGGACAACCAGGAAAGGGGTCCCGGGTTTGTAATGGACCGTGTCAGTCAATTCCATGCCGTACCGGGCGCGGGCTATTATAAGAGTTTTCACCAGACGGGCGTAGACTACTTTGACAACAGGGCTTCCATTTATTTCAACGCCTGTAAATACTTTGACATTCAGTTTGGGTATGATAAGAATTTTATCGGCAATGGGTATCGCAGCCTGTTCCTGAGCGATTTCAGCGCTCCTTACCTGTTCCTGAAAATAAATACGCGGATCTGGAAGCTGAATTACGAGAATATTTTCATGGAACTGATCAACCAGCATCTGCCGGGCGATTACCAGTATCCCAAAAAATACGCTACGATTCATCATTTAAGCGTGAACGCTACTCCCTGGCTCAACCTGGGGCTCTATGAGAATATTGTTTATAGCCGGCCCGATCATTACGAGTTCTCTTACCTGAACCCGGTCATTTTTCTCGTAAGCGCACAACAGGAGAACGGCAGCCCGGACAAGACTACGGCCGGGCTGGACTTTAAAGCCAATATCGGCCATGCTGTACAGTTCTACGGACAGATTCTCATCAATGAATTTATCCTAAACCAGGTCCTGCATTACTCGCGTGGGTATTGGGCCAACAAGCAGGGACTGCAGCTGGGGCTAAAATATATCGATGCCTTCGACGTGAAGAACCTCGACCTGCAGTTCGAGACCAATATCGTCCGGCCCTTCACCTATCAGCATGACGACACCGTCTCCAACTACTCCCATTATAACCAGCCCCTGGCGCATCCCCTGGGGGCGAATTTTTATGAATTCATTGCGATCGCCCACTATCAGCCTACCTACAAATGGAATATAGAAGGGAAGGTCATTTATTACAAGCAGGGACTGGACTCCGCCGGCGTGAATTTCGGGAGCAATATTTTCGAGAACTACCTCACCCGCCCCCGGGATTATGGATTCAGCATCGGCTCGGGCATACCGGCCACCTGTCTGAATATGTCCGGTCTCATATCGTATCAATGGAAGGAAAATCTTTTCCTGGAGCTATCCGCCATGTATAGAAGATACTCGGTCAACGACCCTACGAATACCTATCACAGCGCCAACTCCACCACTTTTACGGCCGGCGTTCGGATCAATATGTTCAGAAGACAATACGATTATTAGGTCAGGGCCGGCCGGTTTGCCTACATAGCCAGTAACACCGCTACGTAATGACAAATGGCTGCCGCCAGCACCAGCAGATGCCATACCGCGTGTGTGTAGGTATATTTGTCCCAAAGATAGAAGAATACGCCGATGGAGTACAATCCGCCGCCGATGCAAATAAAGACCAATACATCTGCCGGCAGATGATCGAAGAACCTCCGTCCTCCCACTACCATGATCCATCCCATCGCCACATAGATGATGGTGGAAACGATCTCGAATCTTCCGGTAAACCGGGTCTTAAAAAAGATGCCTACGATGGTTAGCCCCCATAATACGGAGAGAAGGGTGATCCCAAAACTATTGTACATATACACCAGCAGGAAAGGCGTATAGGTGCCCGCTATGAGGAAATAAATGCTGATGTGGTCAAATATCTTGAACGCGCGTTTCACCGCGGGCTCCAGCGCAAGATGATAAACGGTAGAAGTGGTAAAAAGCAGCAGGAAGCAGAATCCGTAGATGCCGCCCCCGATAATACCCGGCGTATTGTTGTGGGAGGTAGCGATACCGGTTAGCACCGGCAGGGCGGCGACACCAAAAAGGACGCCGATACCGTGTATCAGCCCGTTGACGATTTCCTGCTTGCGGGTATATGTATCCATGATAAGGGTACTACAATGATCTTACCCCGAAAGTTTAAGCTTAGGATATCAGTGAAGAGGGTTAGCCCTCGAAGGAAAACAGGGTTAGCCCTCGAATATCAGGGAAAACACGATCATTCTTGACTTGAGCTTGTCGATCACATTCGAATATTGCAGGTTGGGATCCCGGCTGTGGATATTTTTGATGCCCTCGCTCACCTTCAGCTCAGGGGATAAAATGAATACCGGGAAAAAGAATTGAAAACCCAGGCCGGCCTCTATGCTCATGTCGGATTGGGACAGCTTTACCAGGTTCTCGGCCTTCCGGGCGGCGGAATTGGAAGCCAGGTCATACTGATAATTGAATCCCCCCAATACATAAACCCTGAAATTGTTGATCCGGTCCGAAAGGAATTTTACCTGCATGGGGAAACCCAGTAACAGGGATGGTATGTTTTTGGTCGCTACCGTTTGCTCGCCTGTTGGCGGATACGTCACATGATAAGCGATGCTATTGGAACTGAATATAAATTCCGGGAAAGCCACCCTGAATTCGAAATGACTGGCGAGCCGGAAAGTGAACATGCCCGAAACACCGAATCCCCCATTGTTTAAGGAGTTGACAGACAATACACTATCATTTTGCAGGAATTTCGGATGAGCGCTGACCTGCAAATGGGAGTTATTGTATAGGAACCCGATGCCCAGGTAATAGGGTTTGGTATCATGGTCGGGAAGATTCAGATAATCCCTCAGCTGCGCCGACGCCTGCCCTCCGGCCATTAATAAGACACTCAATAACCCTGCAAGAAAGACCCCTTTTCTTTTCTTAGGGAGAAATAGATTAAACTTCATAAGTAAATTAAGATCAATGAATTAACACCGGCTTCACACTGGAACTACAAGTAGAGGGTAAATATCGTCGATAGGCTTGATTTGGGGTATTAGTTTAACGGCAAAAGAGCTATTTAATTGCGGAATATCTCATCTTAACAGGATTTTGGCAACTCCGCCGGTCTCCGGTTTTGGGCCCGGATCCTGACCCCTGACCTGGTCCGCTTTACCCCCTCTTCTCCCCGATATAGATTGTGCAGATTCCCAGGCTGAGCCGTTTTAGCCGGGTATGGATATAACCATTCTTATCCAGGATCCCCACAAAGTCTTCCCCTTCGGGGAACGCTTTGACTGACTCATTCAGATAGGCATAGGCCTCCCGGCTTTTAGACAGGAGCCGGCCGATGCCTGGCGCCACCAGCCGCAGATAGATTTCATAGAGCTGTCTGAAACCGGCTTTTTTAGGCTGTGAGAACTCCAGCACGACCAACCGGCCTCCCGGCCTTAGTACCCGCAGCATTTCCTGCAGGCCTTTTTCCAGGTTCTCGAAATTACGGACGCCGAATGCTACGGAGATCGCGTCAAAGCTATTGTCCGGAAAATGGATAGCCTCGCTGTCTCCCGTATACAATTCCACCTGTCCTTCTAATTTCAGCCGGGCGATCTTTTGGCGGCCTATCTCCAGCATGCCTGTTGAAATATCGATCCCGGTGATCTTTTCCGGAGATAAATACCGGGTCATCATAATGGCCATATCGGCGGTCCCGGTGGCGACATCCAGGATCTTGCTCCGGGGCACCGCCGCCAATTCCCGGATAGCTTTTTTACGCCAGTAAATATCGATCCCCCCGGAGAGAAACCGGTTCAGAAAATCGTACCGGAAGGCGATCCGATCGAACATATTGGCGATCTGCTGCTTTTTCCCCAGCTCCGAATCTTTAAAAGGGACCACCGTATCATGCGAGTATTTTGCCATAGCGGCTGCAAAGGTAAGCCCAAAAAGGGTAACTTCGCCCCTCGCTGCCGGTCAGGGCTCTTCTAAAAAGCAACCCCCGCGGCGCCTCAATAACATGGTCATTAAATCATCTGCCTATATTATCAGCAGCCCGGATTATACCAGCTGCCCCAAGCCCGATAAACCGGAATATGCTTTCATCGGCCGTAGCAATGTGGGCAAATCCTCCCTCATCAACATGCTGACCGGCAATGAAAAGCTGGCCAAAACTTCCAATACCCCGGGCAAGACCAAGCTTCTGAACCATTTTATCATCAACGGGCAATGGTATATTGTCGACCTTCCAGGGTATGGTTTTGCCAAAGTGTCTTTGGGGGAAAGGAAGAAATGGGAGAAGATGATCGAAGACTATCTGCGCAAACGGGAGAACCTTGTCACTGTCTTTGTCCTGATCGACAGTCGGCACACCCCGCAAAAGCTTGACCTGGAATTTGTAGATAACCTGCGAAAATGGCAAATCCCTTTTTGCCTGGTCTTCACCAAGGCCGATAAGGAAAATCAACGTACCGTTAGCCTCAATGTCAAGGGATTTCTGGCGAAAATGCGCGAGACCTGGCAATTCCTTCCACAGCACTTTGTCACCAGCTCCGTTAAAAAAATGGGCAGGGATAAGATCCTCCAGGTCATCGAAGAAATGAATACCGAGTTCGAAAATGCGGTAGAGTAAGCCCACTTTCTACATATTATAACAAACAACTATAAGGAGTTTGCTAAAAAATATTTTTTTGGCATAGCTTTAACAAGTTATATTTGTTTTGCAGCACTTCCTCCTACGGTGTTGTCTTTATTATTTGTTTAATTCCCCTAACCTAAGCTCTGATTAATCCTGATTTAGATAGCCGATAACCTGGTTGGTTCAACCTATGGGCCATTTTTTGCCAAATAATAAAATTTATATATCGGATGATCGAATAAACTGTTTTGAGTTTAATAACTGTTCTAAAATTTCAATCACATGAGAAAATTCCTTTCACTAGTCACAGTGTTGGCATTATGGTCAATGTCAGCACTAGCCCAAACCGTAGTTACGGGCAAGGTCAGCGATCAGCAGGGGCAACCCGTCCCTTTTGCAACTATCAGAATCAAAGGCGGTAAGCAAGGCGTTAGCGCAGATGCGAATGGCGCCTTTTCCATTCGCGCTAATAAAGGCGACAAATTGATCATCTCCGGCGCCGGTCTCACTTCAACAGAATTTGCCATCGAGAATTCAACTGTCCTGAACATCCAGGTGGCCCGCAAAGATGCCAGCATGACGGAAGTGGTGGTAACGGCCCTGGGTATTGCGAGGAATAAGAATTCCCTGCCTTATGCCGCTCAGACCATCAGCGCGGATGAGGTGACCAAAACCAGGAATTCCAATTTCGTGGATGGCTTGTCCGGTAAAGTGGCCGGTCTGCAGATCTCTCAGACCAACACTTTTGGAGGATCTACCAACATCGTATTGCGGGGTAGTAAATCCATCACACAGTCCAACCAGGCTTTGTTCGTGGTGGACGGTGTTCCCTTTGACAACAGCTCCATCAGCACAATTACTTCCGACAAAACGATTAACCAGCGGGCTGGCACCGGCGGCTACGATTACGGGAGTAATTCGGCGGATATAAATCCCGACGATATCGAATCCGTTACAGTATTAAAAGGAGCGGCTGCCTCCGCCCTTTATGGCTCCAGGGCCTCCAACGGGGTGATCCTGATCACCACCAAAAAAAGCAAAAGGGGATTAGGCGTAACGGTCAATGCAGGTGTCAATGTCAGCGAAATTGATAAGAGTACGTTCCCGAAATACCAGACTCAATATGGCGCCAATTACGGGGCGGGTGCTTACGACCCTACCGATCCGGCCAACCCTTATCCCCATGGTTATGGATCTCCGGATGGCAATTTTCTTTATGCCCCAGTATTTGGAAGTACTACTCCCCAGTTAATCGTCCCGACTACGGAGGATGCTTCCTATGGCGCCAAGTTCGATCCGAGCCTGATGGTATACCAATGGGATGCTTTTGCCAATTATCCCGGCAATGCCAATTACGGAAAGGCCACTCCCTGGGTGGATCATAGCAATGCCGCCACTTTTTTTACCAAACCTGTGTCCTATAATACCAGCATATATATAGATGGCGGAGGGGAGAATGGCTCTTTCAAATTAGGGTATACGCGTGCCAGCGATGGCGGGGTAATGCCGAATAGCAAGATCAATAAGAACCTGGTAAACTTCGGCGCTACCTATAACCTGACCCCTAACCTGACAGTTGGGGGAACCGTCAACTATTCCGGCGTTGACGGCCTGGGCAGGTACGGTACCGGGTACGGCGGAGATAATATCATGAGCAGCTTCCGGGAATGGATGGAGACGAATGTGGATTACAAGGAACAGAAAACAGCCTATTTTGCTTCCGGTGGAAAAAATGTCACCTGGAACATGAAAGACCCTGTTAATGGCAATACCAACCCCATTTATTGGGACAATCCTTATTTCATCCGCTATCAGAACTATGAGGATGACCACCGTGACCGGTATTTCGGGAATGTCTATCTGAATTACAAAGCCACCCCCTGGTTAAATCTCCTGGGCAGGGTATCCACCGATTTTTATAATTCCCTGCAGGAAGAAAGAGATGCCGTAGGAAGCGTCAATGTTCCTTTTTATTCAAAGACCAATTCTTCTTTTAAAGAGACCAACTTCGACTTCCTGGCTACTTTCGATAAGAATATAAGCAACAACTTTAATTTAAAGGCGCTGGCCGGAGCCAACCTCAGAAAGGATAATACGACCAGCAACTATGCTATCACCAACGGGGGCCTGATCATACCGGATTTTTATGCTTTATCCAACTCTGTGAGTCCGATCAATGCTCCTTTGGAAGAGGTACTGGAAAAAGAAATTGGAGGTGTTTTCGGTGGAGTAACCTTAACGTATAAGGAGATGCTGACCCTGGATGGGACGATCCGGCGCGACCAGTCCTCCACTTTACCTAAGGGCAATAACAGTTATACCTATCCTGCTGTGTCCGCCAGTTGGGCATTTTCCAAAGTGCTGCAGGATCTTACTTGGCTGTCTTCTGGTAAGCTCAGGGTCAACTATGCGGAAGTGGGGAACGATGCGCCTTACCATAGCGTAATAAATACCTATGATATTTATAGTTCTTTCAGCGGAAACCCTGTATTTTCCCTGCCTTCCAAATATAATAACCCCGATCTGAAACCGGAACGTACGAAGAGCTTTGAGGGCGGACTGGAATTGTCTTTCCTGAACAACCGGATAGGATTGGATGCAACGTATTTTCATTCCAAGACTTTTGACCTGATCACGGAAGTGGGTGTTTCTGGTGCAACAGGCTACACTACCCGGATTGTAAATTTTGGTTCCATCCAGAATAATGGCATTGAATTGTCCCTGACTCTCGTCCCCGTCAAGACAAGGGATTTCTCCTGGACGATGAATGTCAACTGGAGTAAGATCAATAACAAGGTGCTGTCCCTGTATAATAACCAGAGCAATCAGCTGATACAATCTTACCAGGGGGGTGTTTCCATCAATGCGACTGTCGGGCAGCCCTTTGGAACGATCCAGGGTAATGATTTCATCTACCTCAATGGTAAAAAGGAAGTGGATGATAATGGATATTATATGATGGATACCAAGACCACCGATATCATCGGCAATGCCACTCCCAAGTGGACGGGTGGTATGACCAATAGTTTCCGTTACAAGAGCCTGGCTTTAAGCTTCCTGATCGATATGCGCCATGGCGGCGACCTGTTCTCCCTGGATACGTATTATGGAATGGCTACGGGTATCTATCCCGAGACGGCTGCCAAGAACGACTTGGGTAATCCTTCCCGTAACTCAATCGCCAACGGAGGCGGAGTGGTGTTGCCCGGGGTAGATAAGAATGGAAAAGCAAATACGATTCGGGTAGACAACAGCGGGACGGGATATGGTCTTTTCGGATATGTCTACAATCCCGCCAAGGCCTTTGTCTACGATGCCAGTTTTGTAAAGCTCAGAGAACTGACCCTTACTTATTCCCTACCTCATAGCACACTTGTAAAAACGAAATTCATAAAAGGAATTGACATTTCATTAATAGGGAGGAACCTGTGGATCATTCATAAAAACCTGCCGTATGCAGATCCGGAAGACGGACTGGGAGCAGGGAATGCCCAGGGATACCAGAGCGGCTCTTTCCCCAGTGTGAGAACGATGGGCGCTAATGTTAAATTCAAATTCTAAAATCAGACAGTATGAAAAAGATTATATTTATCGCCATCGCAGCAATATTCATATTGGGTGCTTGCAAGAAAAATATTACCAGTTTAAATGTAGATACCAAACACCCTACAAGCGCTCCTTCTTACAGTGTATTCACCGCCGGGCAAAAGTTCCTGGTCGATTATATAACTACCACCAGTGTCAACTATAATATTACCGACCTGATCGCACAATACTGGACGGAGACTACCTATACGGACGAAAGCAATTATAACCTGGGAAACAGGGATATCCCTAAGAATTTCTGGACCCGCCTTTATAACCTGGCGTTGAATAATTTCGTACAGGCTAAAAAGCTGATCCCTACCGACGTATCTGATGCTGGTACCGTAAAAAATGAGTTGATCATGACGGATATCATGGAAATATATACCTATTATTACCTGGTTAATACATTTGGTAATATTCCCTACAGCCAGGCGAACAATATCGATAAATATCCTTTCCCGGCTTATGACGACGCAAAGACCATTTATGCCGATCTGCTCACCAGGTTAGATACCTGTATCGCAGGGTTGGATGCGGCTTCTGGTAGTTTTGGTACTGCTGACCTGCTATATAGCGGGGACGTCCCTTCCTGGAAAACCTTTGCCAATTCGTTAAAACTTAAGATGGCGATGTTGATTGCCGATACTGACCCGACTACGGCTAAAACGAAAGTAGGCGAGGCGGTTGCTGCGGGTGTATTTCAATCCGATTCGACCGATGCCATACTTAGGTATACCAACACCACTCCGAATACTAATCCGATCTGGGTCGACGTGATACAGAGCAACCGGAATGACTATGTGATCGCCAAGACCCTACTCAATCCGATGGTTACGCTGAACGACCCCCGTCGCAGCGCCTACTATACCAACGAGCACAGCGGCTCCGATATCGGCGGCACCGTGGGCGACAATAATACCTGGAACAATTACTCGAACATCTATTGGGGCAAGATTACCGGCACAATTGTGGATCCCGCGGCTCCTTCCGTTTTGCTTGATTATGCAGAAGTGTCCTTCTTATTGGCGGAAGCTGTTGAAAGAGGATTTATTGGCGGGAGTGCAGCAACGTATTATAACAACGCTGTGACGGCCTCCATCGAATATTGGGGTGGTTCGGCCGCAAAGGCTGCTGCTTACCTGGCTCAGCCGGATGTCGCCTATGCCACGGCCCCGGGCGGAGTGGGCGTTGGCACTATCGGGAGCACAGGCGTGAGTACAACCAGCGTGCACTGGAAGCAAGCCATTGGTATGCAGAAATATCTGGCCCTGTATATCCGGGGGCTGGATGCCTGGACGGAGATCCGGAGACTGCAATATCCGGCTATGGCAACGCCCACGACTCCAAAATCGCCCTTCCCATGGAGATATACCTATCCTTCCAATGAGCAGACCGCGAATGGAGATGCTTATAAAGCAGCTGCGGCCGCTATAGGAGGAGATGCGGTGACGACGAAGTTATTCTGGATACAGTAGCGGCCCACGGGGCCGCTGCGCGAAGCGCCATCATTAGACCCGGGCATGAGGCCTAAAGGGCCGAAGGCCCGCTCTGAGCGGCACGAAAGAGATGGATGACATAAAACTAAAAGACCCCGCTACAGCAGCGGGGTCTTTTAGTTTATATAGTTAGTATTCGTAAATAGTAGGGGAGACAATGCCCTGAGTCGTGATTGCACGACTTTTTTTCAGACTTTCATGGGGTACTTACAGGTCCGGATTCGATCGGCATCCGGTCTTCTTCGCTAGTTGACCACCTTATTCGCGCAGCTGCTGCTGGCAAAGGCTTCCGGCTTCGCTTTGAAAGCAAAGCCCATACCCAGTATGTAGCCCATTGCTTCCTTCAGCGCATCATTACTCTTGAAGTGCGGATTGGTATTGATGTCGGCATGAACTTCCATGTCTACATCATACCTGTTAAAGAGATTGCATAGTTCATAGGCAATCTCGATGCTCTTGGCCACTTCCACCAGCATACGCTCTTTAATAGTGTACTGGTGCCTTGTTTTTTCATTGTGGATGAACATGAATCCACCATGTCCTTCCCGTAAAAAAACAATGACGGTAGCAAATTCCGTTTCAAGACCTTTGACTTGTGAATCGGTGCCAATGCAGACTTTCAGGTGATAGCCTTTTTCAGTTTCGCGTCTGATCGCGTTTTCAACGGCATCGGAAATGGGGAGATCGATTGGGTCGCCATTAAATTTTCGCCATAACATATATAAAGGATTTTCCGAATTTACCGAAAAAACCGCTATTTACAAAATCGGGTACAGGTTAATGTATTATTAAGATTTTCCTGTCAGCCCTTGTCGGGAGAATGTTTCAGCGTGTCGGAATATTACGTCGAAGGGTTCCGGAGGATGGGATCGGTCGGGTACCGGATCGTATGGCGGCTTCAAAACTGTCCGGTGCTAAGCATCACCAGCGTGCAGGCATTCATTGGTTTGATGCCATGCGTTTGCGCCAGCTCTGCCAGTTCACGGTTTTCCGCACCGGGATTGAAAATAATACGCCGGGGATGAAGAGAGAGGATATAATTGTAGTATTCTTTCTGAAGACCCGGGCTCAGGTACAAGGTCACCGTATCGACATCGGGAAAATCCTTTTTCACCGTCTCGATGGCTACATCTCCTATGCTCACCGGTTTCCTGCCAATGGCGACCACAGGATGCCCTTTACTTCGCAGCTTATTGACTGCCAGGTAACTATAGCGTTGCGGGTTATCGGACGCCCCAATCACCAAGGTTTTTTTAAATTGATCGGACATGATACTTAGCAATTACAATTGATCCTGATATTTTGTTTGAATACCCACCCCCTCATCCATCAATTCCTCATCCATCAATATTTCGGGCAATCATACCGCTTGCCTAGTTTCTTCTCAAAGGTACTGCCCGGCCGGATGATCATGGCCAGATAGAACCCACCATTCTGTATTTTATCCTTCAGGAATACATTGGCCCAGTTATGTACCCCGAGCAATAAGGGGCCGGCCTTAGCGGCGCCGCCTACCCAGAATTTTCCATCCGTAGTCACCTGGATGGGCAGGTAAACCCCCAGGCGCTTAGTCTCCCATCTGGGGGTAAGGTTCAGCAGGTTCATTTCTTTCACGAAGAAGGTCTTCCCTTTTCCGGTGTTGGGGCGGGAAATGTTTAGTGAAAGATTGGCATTGACGGCGAAATTATTTGGTAAAGGCTTGTCTACGTTGATCACCAGCCTTGTTGGATTCCATACATTGAATTGGCCGCTCAATCCGCTGATATTATTTACGATCGTGGCGAGGCTGTCATTGAAATTCGCCAAACTGCCGACATGATCGAATTTTGCATTGAGCGCCGAATCCGACACGTCGGATTTAGGGCCACTGGCCGTCCTGCTCTGACTCCCAAACACATACGTATTCCGGCCGATATCCAGCAGCGATATTCCGATCTTCCAATCATAATCCCAATAGGCATCTTCTTCATTGGAGTAATTCGTCACTGCCTGGGTTTTTACCAGGTATTCTACGCCGAGATCCAGCGCGGCCCCGTTGCGGGTCTTGCCCAGAAGGCTTCCCAGGTTCTCTGTTGTGCTTTGTCCGTTGTGCCACCGGTCATAATTGGAGGAATACCCATAGCGGGCATTGCCGGCATTCAGTAAATAGATCGTTTGCGCGCCCGATACCGAGCGTTTGACGGAGCCCCCGTTTAATTGAGTGAAAGCGCCGGAAATGCCACGCATAGCTTTCAACGTGATACCTGCATTCAACCGGCTGGTCTCGTTGTCCCATAGCGTCCTGCTATAGGTTAAGAATGCTTCCAGCCAGCTGCTGCTCGCCATATTGATATTATAGGTAGTATTCTCATTGATGTTGAAGAACTGATTCATGTTCTGGAGCGAATCATTATAATTGGCGACTCCCGTTCGGGCCACCCCATATCCCCGGATATTGGCGCCAAAGGCAATGCCTGTTTTCTTGCTGAGGGCCAGCCGGACATTCAGCAAATGCAGGTTGAAATTGAAATCCGCATAACGCTTTTTATCTCCACCATCCCAGCTGTACTGAGAAGCTCCCCCGGGCTTCAGGTAAGAAAAATTATGGAAGGTGACGGCATTGGTAGCCGTTTTCAGTTGCAGGGAGAATACCGTGATATCCCAGGGATAGGGTGTCATAAGGATGGACGCCGGGTTATTCGCGACACCCAGACTGCCTGCAAAAGGCGATCCTTCGATAGCGTGATAATCCTGCGCCCGGGTATTCATAGAGAATAATAGCCCCAATAGAATCCCCATCCTTCCTAATCTCATAAAGTATGAATTATCTTAAAATTAATACGCTGCAGGGTCAAAAGGGCTGTCCATGCGTCTGACGGATCAAAAATGAGACCAATTTAGGATAAGGTTTTAGAGACCGTATTAAAAAATTGGTGCGGGACTCGCTGCCAAACCATCGTTGCAGCTGTCGTCCCATCCAAAGCCGCTTGCCGAACTGTCTGTTCCATCGGTCCATATATTCCTGTTCCATTTCGTGCCGGGCAATATGGCCCTGTAAAAAGGACTCTACACACTGGAACGCGATCTTGCTGCCATGCAAGGCCATGCTCATCCCATTGCCGGACAAAGGTGGTGCCATGCCCGCCGCATCACCGATGAACAACAGATGATCTTCCACCTGTGATTTCTTTTCGAAACTGATCTGGGAAATAGTAAGCGGCTGGTCATATAATCCCTCCACCGAAGAGAAGATCTTTTCTAAAAAAGGGTTCTTCTGCAGAATATTCTTTTCCATGACCGCAATGGAATTGCCGCTTGCCTGCAGATTCTCCGCCGTGGTCATATAACAAAGGCAATAACGATCTTCTTCTATTTTCGAAATGCCGCAATATCCGTCTTTAAAATTATGCAGTCCGATCAGGTCCGCCGGGAAGGCCGTTCGCACATGATATTTGACGCCGACATAATTATTCAGCTTCGTGGATTTTTTCCGGGTGAAAGACCGCTTCCACTTGATATCCAGGTTACTGCGCTTGCCGAATGTTCCGCAGACAACCCTGGCCTCGTAGTTCCCGGTAGAAGCCTGGATCCGGAACAGGGATCTTTCAAAGACGATATCCGTTACCTTGGCGGCTTCGTACACGATAACCCCGCTGGCCCGCGCGATCCCGGCCAGCGCCGCATCTATTTTATACCGGCTGATCCCAAAACCACCCAGGGGCAATTCCTGTTCGATCGATTCTCCATCGGGCGCCGAGATCAATACCCGCCGGATGACAGGCAGTCCCCAGTCGCTAAGGGGGAGGCCCAGCTCTTCCAGGAAATTCCAGCTCTCCAAAGAGATATATTCCCCGCAGACCTTGTGAAAAGGATAGGTTTCTTTCTCGAAGAGGGCTACGGAATATCCCCCTTTCGCCAACTGGATAGAGAGCGTCAGGCCGGCCAGTCCCCCGCCTGCAATAACAACATCATATTTATTGGAATTATTCAATTTAGTATTAAGTTTCAGGATTCCCGGGTTCCCGGTGTCGGACGATCAACCAGCGAAATGCCCATTTCCATTGAATGGAATAAGAGGCCATCCCTGCCTCCTGCAGGAGGTCTTCCCACTCCCTGCGGGTAAAACCGCGCAGCACGGACAACGGCGCATCATTTTTTACGAGATAAGACCTGGACAGCCACCCGGTTAGCCGGCGGATAGAATGATAGGCAAGCCGGTGACGCTGGAGATCGTTGATAAACCATCCACTCCTGGCGCTCTCCTCCATCCAGCTCAACATCGACACCAGCTCCTTGTCCGTAAAATGATGGCAGAATAAAGAAGAAAAGATAATATCAGGCTTCTCTTCCCCAAAAAGAACCTCGCGGTAATCCGAATGCACCCACTCCGCATTGTCCCCCTCCCATCTCTTCCGGGCTACCGCTATGCAATGCGCATTGAGATCAATCCCTATTACCTGTAACCCGATCTTTTTCCGGCGGCAATACCGGCTGAGCACCCGGAGATTATCACCGCCTCCACAGCCAATTTCGCATACAGTCACCTGTTTCCGCTCCTTTAATAATTGTTTCAGCCCGTACAGACTGATAGCGTGGCCACCAAGCCAGGTATTGATAAAATCCAGTTCCCGCATATTCCTTTCAATATCTTCAAAAGGAATATCGTTCCGGTCGAGCAATTCTTTTTGGTAGCTCCGCTTTGAGAAGTCCATAGACAGAAATCGGTTAACTCCAACCAAAATACGAAGTATAAACTGATGAACGGCAGATAGCCCTTACTCGAAATGTTAAATATACGATCACCCCGTCCGGTCACCCTGGTGACCGTCCCGGCAAATAAACAGGTTTCTCAGTTCGTACTGACCAGCGTGCAGGTTTCCATGGTAAGACCGGGTCCGAAAGCCGCCCCGAACACCTTATTCGGTTGCCCGTAGTCAAGCTTGTCCATGATCCGTTGTAAAACGAATAAAATAGTGGGAGAAGACATATTGCCGTATTCTTTCAGGACTTCATACGATATATCCAGGCGTCCGTTGGAAAGCTGCAGACTTTTGCCGATGCTGTCCAGGATTTTTCTGCCGCCCGGATGTATACACCAATGGCTGATAGCTTCCTCGCGGCTATTGGTCTTTTCCAGGGCCCGCCTGACAAGAGCTGCAAAATCTTCCTCGATCAGATCGGGAATATAACTACTCAGTACCATCTGGAACCCCGTGGAAGATAATTCCCAGGTCATATCTTTTTTGCCTTTTGTCACGATCTCTGAATAGAAACTGTCGATTTTCACTCCTTTACCCGTCTGTGCATCTCCTACCACCAGCGCGGCGGCCGACCCATCCCCGAAAAGAAGGCTGGAAGTGATATTGTCGGTAGAAGGCTCCTGCTGAAAATGGAGGGTACACAGTTCCGTACAAACGATCAGCACTTTCGCTCCCGCATCGGAACGGCAGAATGCATCCGCCAGCTTGAGTGCGTGTACGGCGGCATAACAGCCCATAAAATTGACAGAAGTACGGAAGACGGTCTTAGGCAGGTCGATCAGTTCCACCAGCTCGAGGTCCAGACCGGGGGCGCTCATTCCTGTACAGCTCACCGTGATGAGATGGGTTACTTCCCGCGGGTTTATTTTGCCGGTCAGGCATCGGCGAACGGCATCCAATGACAAGGGGGCTGCATATTGGTGATACCAGCGCATCCGTTGTTCCAGGGAAGGGAAGGGTTCCAGGTTCTCCGTAGGGGGGTAGAATTTCCATTCCCGGGCCGGACGGCTATAATCGGAAATAACAGAGTAGCGGGTCTGAATGCCGCTCTGGTGATAAAGGAATTTCAGCTTCCTCCGATCCTCCTCATTCAGCGCATAAATATGCTGCATGAAAGGGAGGATAGCTTCCTGTTGATGCGCGTAGGGGGGCACCGCTGTGCCGATCGAAATAATTTTACTCAAAATAAATAAACTTAATAGTTAACTGATCAGGAATACCGTAATGAAGCCCGCATTGGTGCATAGGGACGCCAGCAAATTCATCCGCATGGTATTTTTGAAATTAGCCTGTTCAGGGTCTTTCCACACTTTTACAGCCCATATAACAAAATAAACGAGGACAGGCAGCATGCAGGTTGCCAGCACAAAAAATTCTCTTATCTGCAGGCTAAAAATGAAATAATGCGCCAGCAACGCAAAAGCCACGCTGTAGATAATGCCCGTGAAGATAAAGCTGCCTCTGTAGCCCAGCAGCCGGCTTATGGTCTGTACACCGTCTTTCCGGTCCGCCTCATGCTGGTATAGCTGCGTCAAAGGATAGAAGCCTCCGATCAGCAGGGAGCTGGCGATCATCGCTTCCAGCGGCACGTCGAGGCTTTTCTGCAGATGGCTGCCGTGGTATACCAGGAAGAAGACCAGCCCGCCCTGGCAAATGATCACGGTCAGGTAACCCAGGACAGGATATTTTTTGAGCCGGATCCCCCGATAACTGTAAGCTCTGGACGCAAGGATATAGACCGCCAGTCCTGCCGCAAAATAGCCGCTGATCCAGGCGCCCAGCAGCAGCGCCAGTATGTCCATCCCGGCGGTCAGCCGGAAAAGCTGCCGGGTAGGCTGCAGCGGGTGCTCCAGCCCCCCGATAGGAGAGGTGTCGCGATCCATATAACTATTATAGCCATTGCTGGCCGGATATACGAGTATATGCAGGATAAAAAAGACCAGCAGTGCCCTCCCCGGGTCTTTGTAGACCACCTGACCCAGGGCAAACCAATAGACCGGCATCAGAAAGAAGGAGAATGGGAGCCGCAGCAGCTGGAAGGTGGATCTTTGTAATTTCATGACAGCGCAGGGATTTTCATGAACGGGGCGGGTTTATAGCGAAGCATGATCTGTTCATAGAGCATCTTACACCAGATCACCACCGGCATGACGGCCTTGATGCCATAGGGTTTTACGAACCCGCTCCGGATATAGGAGGGTACGAGATCCGATACGGACATGGAAATTAGAAAAAAGGCCATGATCAGCAATACCAGGTTGAGCCGGTTAGGTGTTTGAAAGAAATACCAGATGCCGATCCCGGCCGTAGCGATGACGAAAGTAGGCGACTCCGCCTTGTGATTGAAAATGATGATCCAGAGCAGCACCGAAGCCAGGTAAAGCATACGGAAAGCATAATCCTTGTATTGGCGGATATGGATCAGTGGGAGCAGAAATAAAAGAAGACCGGCCAGGGCTACTCCGTTCTTGGAGACATACAGGTGCAGCCAGCTTTCCATCAGTCCCATTACGGACAACCCTACGGAGGCGGAATGGTCGTTCTGCAGAAGATTCAGCCAGCTCTGGTAGAGAAAAGCCAGCTGATGCGGCCCTACCACTACCACCGGCAGGATAGCCAGCAAGACCATCCAGAAGACCGACCAGGCGGCAAGCTTCAGCTTGCCGGGGTAGAAAAGATAGAAGACAAAAGCCAAAGCCCCGAAGATCTTGATATAAAAGGAGAGCGCGATGCAGAGTGCCGAAAGGAAATATTTGGATCGTTCGGCAAGGGCAAAGGCAAGTACAATGAGCCCTGCCATCAGCCCGTTGCTTTGCGTATTTTGGATGGATATCAGCAATTCCAGCAGGCAGAACAGGAGGATCCAGCTCTGCTTCTTCTCAGTAAGCCCCGGCAAGAGGCGGATGCCGGCAAACAGGCAGAGTGAATTGAGCAGGTTCCAGAGCACCAGGCCGATCGGGTCGGGGAGCCAGGACAGCAGGCCAAAGCAAAGGGCAAAAGTGGGGCTGTATTTATAGAGGTCCCAATGATCATCAGGGAAGAGCTGGTAAATATCCTTCCCCTGGATCAGGTGAAAGAACGAATATTTAAAGATGACATAGTTATTGTAATGCGTATAGGCCCTCATGCCGGGGGCATAAACCTTTTCATGTGCAAACAAGCCCTGGGCGGCTGCTATCAGGGAGATCACCACATAAGCGATAAAGACGATGGTAAGGCTCTTTGAATCCCATAGGGCCTTCCATTGACCAATCCACCCCCCGGAGGGGGAGTTTGGTAGCCCGCTGCTCTTGACATTAGGTTCTCTCATTCCTTTCTTTTATTACATTTAAAAATCTTCCGGACTAACCGGGCGGAGCCCGGTCAGGAATTCATTATTACTCCCCGTTCGTGTACGGGCTCATATTTGCACAGTCGCAATCATCCTCTGCGGCTACCTGCAGTAAGGCGGCGAACTGTTTATAAAAACCGATCCTGTCCTGCCGTTCGTCTTTTGCGGCTGCGGCATTGGTATTGCATTCCACGCCGCCATTGATAATATTGATGGTCATGCCGAAGCCGGGCTTCCGCCGGAGGCGGATGTCTTCGGCCGTTGGCTTCCAGTGCCCGCATACGACATCGTGACAAGAAGGCTTGGGTTGCTGTGGCCTCATCCAGAACCAGAGTGCGGTCCTGAAAGCGATGACCCCGTCCTGGCTTACTAATTCGGGTTTTGCCAGCAATGGCAATCCCAGCTCCTCGCCGGCCAGTCCATAGTTATAGGCGTAAGTCAGCTGAAGCGGTCCTCTGCCGTAATAGGACTTACCCGGCACGGGCTTGTAAGGGCTGTTGCCTCCCGTGTTGTATTGGGTGCAATGACCGTCGAGGCAAGCCTGCTCTTCGGTGTGATAGAGACCGTCCCCCTTTCCGCCGTTGGTGGTCTCATGAGCGATATGGGCAAAAAAAGCGGCCAGCTCTCTCTTTCGCTGGGTGGGATCTCCCTCCCCGGCAAATAAAGGAAAGCTGGCCGCGGCCTTTATAAGGGCCTCATACGTATAAATAACGTGATGGTGCGGAAATGCTTTTTCATACAGATCCTTGCTGAGCAAGGACGAGAGAGGCCGTTCTTCCCGCTGACAGGAAGATCCGGTAAATCCACCGGTCAGGATAGCCGCTGATAATAGAAGACAAAACCGCATAGTTCATCTTTTACCATTTCTCGTCGCCTGAACTCTGGTTCACCGGAAAGGGAAGACTAGAGCCTGACGGGTTATCTGCCGTCTGTTGCTGTGGAACACGTTGAGGTTCCAGTGGTTTAAATTCCGGGTTTGGCCGCATGGCGCGCTTTACCTCGGGTTTTTTCCTGGACTCGATAGGCTGCTGTTCTTGCTGGAGCGGAGCTTTTCTTTTGGCTTCCAGGTCCTGCTGCTCCAGTTGTTCGATGCCGAGCCTTTCCCGAACCTCTCCATTACGGACAGGGGCCTGTATCGGGCGTTGAGGCTGGCCATTGCGCTGATTGCCGGATGCGGGATTGCGTCGGTTGCCGTTGTCTGATACTCCATTGCGTTGAGGAGGTCTTTCCCTGCGATCGCCGCCGGATGACCTGCGCTCTCCATTGGAACCGTTGTTACGGCCAAAACCGGATCCGCCGTTCCTTCCATTGCCGGATGATCTGCCTGAACCTGCTGCAACAGGAGGTCTGTAGGACAGGGAGGCGTGCATGACATGGGGATGATCTTCTACTACCGGTACAGGGCGACCGATCAGTTTTTCGATATCCCGGAGGAATTCTTTTTCTTCCGCATCGCAGAAGGACAAAGCGATGCCGCTGGCGCCGGCCCGTCCCGTTCTGCCAATACGATGTACGTATGTTTCAGGTACATTGGGTAATTCATAATTGATGACGTGTGTCAGTTCGTCGATATCGATACCCCTGGCGGCGATATCCGTTGCTACGAGGATCCTGGTCTGGCGGCTTTTGAAATTCAGCAATGCACGCTGGCGGGCATTCTGTGATTTGTTGCCGTGGATGGCCTCGGCCCGGATCCCTGCACGCACCAGTCCCTGCGCTATTTTATCGGCGCCATGTTTAGTGCGGGCGAATACGAGGGCCGTAGGGATATCATGGGTCTTTAATACATGCAGCAGCAGTGATCGCTTATCCTGTTTTTCTACGAAATACATGGCTTGCTGGATGGTCTCTGCCGTGGAAGAGACGGGCGTCACTTCTACCTTGGACGGGTTTACAAGGATGGTGCCAGCCAGTTTCTGTATTTCCGGAGGCATGGTGGCGGAAAAGAAAAGGGTCTGTTTTTTCTGCGGAAGACGTGCGATGATCTTTTTGACATCATGCACGAAACCCATGTCGAGCATTCTGTCCGCTTCATCCAGCACGAAGAATTTGATATCGCGCAGGTTCACATGACGCTGATCAACCAGGTCCAGCAACCTGCCGGGCGTAGCCACCAGGATATCTATTCCTCTTTGCAGGGCCTGTACCTGGGAATGTTGCGGTACGCCGCCAAAAATGACCAGGTGTTTCATCCCGGTATATTTGCCATACGCCGCAAAACTTTCGTCGATCTGGATCGCCAGTTCGCGGGTAGGGGTGAGGATCAATGCTTTTATCGGACGTGTGCTGCGTAATCCGGTATCTTCCTTTATCCCGGCTGCATCTTCGCAAAGGAGCTGTAACATGGGGATGGCAAAGGCTGCCGTTTTGCCGGTGCCCGTCTGGGCGCAACCTAAAAGGTCGTTTCGGCTAAGGATGATGGGTATGGATTGTTCCTGGATTGGAGTGGGCGTGGTATAGCCCTCGTCATTCAAAGCCTTTAATAAAGGCTCAATGAGCTTGAGATTGGAAAATGACAATTGTTTATTATTTAGATTGAAAAAAGGCCTGTCTACTCATCAATATCCTTCAGGAGTTATACAGAAGGTTGTCACGAAAGTTGATAGAAAGGAATATAACGAATGCAAAGCTACGCATTATTCATGAAACCGACTAATAAATGTATAATGGATCAACGAGGAAGAAAAAAATAAAAAAATATGCGGACTAATTAGACCACATTTGAATAATTATACTATATTTGTTCTCGTGATCGATGCGGGACATCAGCCATCTGGTTAAGGCTTTTAAAGATGGTCCCGCAGCTAAGAGTAATTCCGGCGGTAGGTGATTCAAGCTTGCCGTCTTATATAGTACCTGAAATCATAATTACAGATCCCGGCTTCTTTCGGACCTGAGTTTATCCATCGCGGGGTGCTTCCGTAATTTACTGATAAAATAATAGTGAGACTTAAAGTTGGTTGGAATAGCAAGGACACAGTTCTGAAGGCCGGTGTTTCTACATGTGGCCCAAAGGATAAGGTTTAAAAAAACGGGTCATATCCATGACCCGTTTCTGTTTATTTGTCGGGCGTCCGTGATGATGCAGTCATCACCCGGAGGCTGGTAAGATCGTCGATTTAGATGAGCATTCTCAGCGGCTCCTCGAGCAGTCCCTTCAGGGTTTGCAGGAAAGCGGCGCCTGTAGCGCCATCCACCACCCGGTGGTCACAGGTCAGCGTTAGTTTCATAATATTGCCCGGGATGACGGCCCCGTTCTTTACTACGGGCACTTGCTGAATGGCTCCAACCGCCAGGATACAGGAATCCGGGGCGTTGATGATCGCCGTAAATTCATCCATCCCGAACATACCCAGGTTGGAAATAGTGAACGTGCTTCCTTCCCAATCGGAAGGCTGCAATTTTTTATTCTTTGCTTTTTGTGCAAAATCCTTGACCTCTGTGGCGATCTGCGAAAGCGTTTTTGTATCGGCAAAACGAATTACCGGCACCAGCAACCCATCTTCTACGGCAATAGCCACGCCAATATTTACGTGATGATTGACGCGTATTTTATCGCCCAGCCAGCTGCTATTGATCGCGGGATGTTTTTTTAGGGCTACCGAAACTGCCTTTATCACAAGGTCATTGAAGGAGATTTTTACGGAAGCTACCTCATTCAGCCTGCCCCTGCTCTCCACCGCCTTGTCCATATCGATGACCATTGTAAGATAGAACTCCGGAGCAGAGAATTTGGTTTCTGCCAGGCGTCTGGCGATCGTCTTCCGCATCTGAGATACAGGCACTTCGTCAAAGCTCACCTGCCCTGCCGGTACGACGGGCCCTGCTGTCTGTGCGGAGGCGGCCTGCTGGCTGGCTGGAGCCGTACTGGCGGCCGTACCTGGTGAATAGCTGTCCACATCTTTCTTCACGATACGGCCATTATCACCACTGCCGGGTACCCGGGAAATATCGATCCCTTTTTCCGCAGCTAATTTTTTAGCCAGCGGAGAAGCCTTGATCCTGCCATCGGCGCTGACAGAAAGCCCCGGACTTTCGGCGCCGGTCGTCGTTGCCGTTGTTGCGGCAGCGGCAGGCGCCTGCGCGGCAGCGGCCGGTTGCGCCGTGGCTGCCGGAGCCCCGCCTTTATTAGCGGCGCTGGCTATGATCTTTGGCAGGTCCACCTTCGAGGCATCCCCGATCACCGCCAACAGATCGTTTACGGCAATTTTCTCCCCTTTCTGCGCACCTATATGTAATAATTTACCTTCTTTATAGCTTTCCAATTCCATCGTAGCCTTATCCGTTTCGATATCGGCCAAAATATCTCCTTTTTTAACGGTATCACCCACTTTCTTGTGCCAGTCGGCGATCACCCCTTCGGTCATCGTATCGCTGAGGCGGGGCATCAGAATGACCGCTTCTTCTTTGGAGAGATCCAGTCCTCCTCCTGCCGGGGCCGGAGCAGCTGCGGGCGCTGCAACAGGAGCCGCTGCTTTGTCCGTTTTGGCGGCTGCCGGAGCCGGGGAAGCCGACTGACCTCCCGCCTTGACGAGGGATGAAATATCCTCTCCCGGCGCACCGATAATAGCCAGCAGGTCATTTACCTGGATCTTGCCTCCCTTATCGGTACCTACATATAATAAAGTTCCATCTTTATAGCTTTCCAGGTCCATTGTGGCCTTATCCGTTTCTACTTCCGCCAGCAACTCTCCTTTTTTGACGGGCTCGCCTACTTTTTTATGCCAGGCGGCAATAACTCCTTCGGTCATAGTGTCACTCAATCGGGGCATCAAAATAACTTCAGCCATAGCGCAGTCTTATTTAGAATAGATGATTTTTAATTGAGCCGTGAAATTACGGAATTTATAAATAGCTCCGTCAGGCTGCCTTGACATTCCCGGTCCTCTTAAGGACTCCCCAGTGCTGTAGTTCGCCTTTGAAGGCCCGGCGGACTGACCGGAACAATACCAGCCACATCAGCCAGCGCCAGAAAAGCCTTTGCGGGATCAGCCAGAATAACCGGGCGAAATTTTCCTTTTCAAAGCTGAAAGCCAGCATGGCCACTGCCAGGTCCACCAGCATAAAGACGAGGTAATAACCGGCTATTTTGGAAGCATTGCCTGTCAATAGTCCGACCAACATAAAAAAGTCTGCCAGGGGAATGACAAAAGGAATGATATATTGAAAGATTAGAATATTTGGTAGTGCAACCCATCCCAGCCATCGGTATTTCCAGTTGAGCAAGGCGTCACGGTTCTTCCAGAAGGTCTGCATGACTCCATAGCTCCACCGGAACCGCTGCTTCATAAGCATTCTCAGGGTCTCCGGGGCTTCCGTCATGGCGATTGCCCGATTGTCGTTTTCGACCATGTAACCACAACGCAGGATACGAACGGTCAGGTCACAATCTTCCGCCAGGGTATCCGTCGTAAATCCTCCCGCTTCTTCGATGGCCTGCTTCCGGAAGGCGCCGATCGCGCCGGGCACCACCGTGATGGCATTGAGATACGCAAAGGCCTTACGATCGAAATTCTGACTGCTGATATATTCTATGGATTGCCACCGGGTGAGCAGGTTGACCGTATTGCCCACTTTCACATTGCCGGCTACCGCTCCGACGATCCCTTTCCCGGGCATCTCCGGATCTTCTGCAGCGACGGCTGTCCCTTTCTCCCTTTTATGGCGCAGGCGCTGGGGGATGGGCGAAAAATGCTCCATAAGGCTGGACACCGCATCCGGTTTCAGTTTTGTGTCCGCATCGATGCAAACCACATATTCCGACTTCGCCTGCAGGATGCCAAAATTCAGCGCAGAGGCCTTACCGCCGTTCGGTTTACTGAATACCCTTACTTTCGGATGACCGGCAAAGGCCAGACTGACCCTCTCATAGGTCCGATCCGTACTGCCATCGTCTACGAATATAATGTCGTAATTGGGATAGTCTCCTTTCAGCAGGCTCTCCACTGAGCTCACCGCATTCACCTCTTCATTATAAGCAGGCACGATAACGCTTACCAGCGGGGCGCCGCTGCCGTCAGGCGACCAGAAGGGCAGCAAAGCATGTTTTCTTTCCCGGAGAAATTCCCTGGTGGCGATAAAGGCCATGAAGAGCACCCGCCCTACCGACAGCACCATAAATACAATGAAGACAGAGAAGAGGATATGACCGCTCCAATAACCCAGCTCGGCAAAATAGTAGTTGATCTGCAACAGGTAAAATCCGCTTCCTTTCGGAACGGGCGGCATCATTTCATCCCTGGTCTTGCCCAGGATATCGGCTACCGTAGTAAATTGGAATTTCCGGGCCTGGAAATACTGGATGATACGGGGCAGGGCTTCTACCGTGGCCTCCCTGTCTTCCCCCCCGGCATCATGCAATAGGATAATATTGCCGCTCAGCCCGGAAGTGGTCATCTCATTTTTACGTCGTACCACCCGGTCGAAAATACTATCGGCCGGCGTTCCGGGCTCCCAGTCCAATGGGTCGATAGATTCGCCGATGTCCAGGTAATTTTTCTTACGGGCAATGGCCACCGGGATCAGCTCTTCCCATTTCTCCGGTTCGAAATCCGCATTATAAGGGGCCCTGAACATGATCGTGGAATGCCCCGTGATGCACTCGATCAGCAGACGGGTGGACTCCATTTCCAGGATCGCCCTCCGCTGGCTTACTTTGGCAATATTCGGATGGGTGAAAGTGTGATTACCGATCTCATGTCCCTCCTTATACTCCCGCTTGACGATCGGGATATTATTTTCCGCATTGATGCCCACTACGAAGAAGGTGGCGGGCACATGATATTTGCTGAGAATGTCCAGAATCCTGGGCGTATAATTGGGATCGGGGCCATCATCGAAGGTCAGCACCAGCTTCATTGAATCATTGGTGCCATACTTGCGCGCCACGAACCTGGATGGCAGGCTATCGTAAGTTTCCTCGCTGATCAGCCATTCTCCCGTATTCACTTCCGGTGTGATCCGTCCATTGGTAGGCGTAGCAATGATGTCCAGCACTTCCCCGAAACCTTCATAATCCACGAAATCCGCATTGGCCATCGCATCTACCTTGCTGAAGTCGGAAAAGTTAAAATGATAGAGGGCCTGCTTTCGCATGTCCTGGTCATAAAAAGACCATACCCGCGGATCTTCGTCTCCCAGTCTCCAGACGGCGGTTCCCGCCAGCCCATATTCCGTGGCAAAACGCAGGGTATTGAAAATGGTCGCCGCATCGGTGAACTGTACCTGGTGTTTGATATTATCGCCATCCTCATAGTCATAATGAAGATTGTAGGAGTCATTATCGAAATCGATGGTGGCCTCATTGTCCTTGGCGGTGAACAGGGCTTGCTGATAGCTGACGGTCCTGGCAGATACCTCTTTTCCCAGCTTCCAGTCATAGCCATAGGCGGCCAGGCTGAGGATCAGCTTTTGGATGGGGATCTTTTTTACGGCATCGTCCACGGCGCCCTCGATCCATTTTTGATGAGAAATGGGCCCCGGGCCGCTGGCATCCGAATATTGGTCATAGGCCATCAGAAAGATATAATCGTTGTATTTGGACAGCTCCTTAAAATTATAATCTTCATTGAAGGGGATTACATCTTGTGTAACGAGAAAGTGTTTCTCATGGAGCCGCGTGTATATATCCTTTTGAAATTTTACGAGGTTCTCGTTCTTTTTTTCCTGCAGCTCTTCAAAATCGACGTTCACGCCGATAAAATCGTTCTTCTCCAGTATTTTGACCACATCGTTGATCAGCCGCTCTTTCTTTTTCGGGTCGTTGATGATCCGGTGCACGGCATCTCCCCGGAAGACTTCTTTATAATTGTTGGATAAGATAGGCATGATCTTTACGCCGGAATTCTTCATGATGGTCCAGGCGCGGGCATCGATATTGGTGAATACCGTATCGGCGGTGGGGTCGATAAAGATCCATTCCGGGATCACCAGGTTCATCTTCGAAATGTATTGCTGCAGGGATAAGAAAGACTGGGCATCCCAATCCACATAGAAAGCTGCCCTGATACCGGTGGGAAATTTGGTAAAGGAGCGGAAGTTCGTATCCGCCTTCACCAGGTTCTGCAGCTTGTTTTTATCCGAATCTTTTCTGGCCTGGCCGGGGAAGGCTCCCGCCTTATAAGGCACTTTCTCGTTGATGTATTTGCGGAACCCTCCGTATTGCTCGATCAGGCTGTTCTTGAATAAAAAGGTCCTATTGGTATCCAATACCTTTTTATATAACTGGCTTTGCTCCTTGATCCTGGGCAGGGTAGGCGTATAGCCGCGGTTTACGGCGATGGTGAAAATAACGATGCCCAGCAGCAGGAAAAGTAATACGATCCTGCCGCCCCATTTTAAACGCTGCCACCGGCCGGGAGAATTGGTCTGGAAGATCTGCCGCATTGAAGGAGATTTAGAATTGCCTGTCATAGTGTGGTATTGGCAAAATTCCCGCCAACCAGGTGTATGTCAAAATCGGGTATATGATTTTTAACTGGGATTTAAGAAGAATGAGGGTCCATCAATAATCTAATTCCAGTTTCAGCCGGTCTTTCAGTTCTTTTACCAATGGATATTGCTCTATGATCTGAAAGAACTGTTCCCTCTTGTTCAAGGGCCTTTCGGCGGGCTCATCCGTATTCACCCTTTCTTCTATGATCACGGCAAAGGAGATGGTCTTGTTGAAAAAGGCTTTCTGGATATGATCGGACAAGGTTCTTTTTTCCTGTTCAATGAACTTTTGCTCCAGATTATTGCTGCTGACCACCTCGAAAGTGTTGGGATCCAGTATTCGTAGAGTCGCCATCTCCAGACTTTGGACCGCAGGATTTTTATTCTCACGCAGCTGATCGGCGTATTCCTGCCAGACTTTTTGCAGCATGTCCGGTTCCAGTGGCTTCCGGTTACCCGCTTCATCCGTCTGCTGGCGGTTGGAGAATTGCTGCCTGATCTTCGATAGCGAACCTAAAGAGGTGCTTCCTGTTGCCGCCGGGGGTGTCGTCTGCCCGGGCGTTTGTGCGGGCAGTTGCTCCCTTACCGGTGTTTCGACGAGCAGTTTTGCCCCGCCTTGCGGCCCCTCTTCTTCGGGGTGGGGGCTCCCTGCCTTGCCCTGAAGATCCCGTCCTGTCAGGCTTCCGCTTTCGGGGTTGGCTCCGTTCGCAGGCTGGTTGCTGCTGCCGGTGGCGGCTTTTGCCCCCGTGGACCGGGCGCTCCCGCCCCCCACCAGTTCCATAGCCGGAATATTCCGGAAAGACACCGGTCTCAGGGTATCAACTTTTTTTTTATTACCCGGCTCGCCACTGGTCAGGTGAAGGGCCTGTCCCAGGTAACAGAGCTTGATCAGCGCCAGCTCTACATGCAGCCGCTTGTTGCGGGCGGACTTAAAATTGATCTCGGCTTCATTCAATACATTCAGTCCGCTGATCAGGTAAGCGGCATCCGTTGCTTTGCCGGCCGCGATATACCGGTCTTTGAAACTTTCAACGACTTCCAGCAGCCCGGCCACTTTCTCATCCTTGCAAACGAGCAGATTACGGATGAACTCGGCCATCCCGTTGAGCACCAGGTCGCCTTCGAATCCCTTGCGGTTGATATCATCATATAACAGAAGGGCATTCGACAGGTTCTGCTGCTGCATAGCCTCCAGGATCCTGAAATAATAATCCGCATCCAGTATATTCAGGTGTTCCAGTGTATTGGTATAGCTCAGCTCCCCATTGGTAAAGCTGACGATCTTATCCAGGATGCTGAGTGCATCCCGCATACAGCCCTCGCTTTTCTGTGCGATGATCTGTAAAGCGGGCTTTTCGGCCTTGATCTCCTCTTTATCGCATATTTCCTGCAGGTGATCTACCGTGTCGGCCGTAGTGATCCGTTTGAAGTCGAAGATCTGGCAACGGGAGAGGATCGTGGGAAGGATCTTATGCTTTTCGGTGGTAGCTAAGATGAAAATGGCATAGGGCGGTGGCTCTTCCAGCGTTTTCAAAAAAGCGTTGAAGGCCGAAGAGCTGAGCATGTGCACCTCATCGATGATATAGACCTTATACCTGCCTGCCTGCGGGGCAAATCGCACCTGCTCGACCAGGGTCCGGATATCATCCACGGAATTGTTGCTGGCGGCATCCAGTTCGTGGATATTCATAGAGATCCCGTCGTTAAACGAGACGCAGGAATGGCACTGATTACAGGCTTCCCCATCCGCTCCTTTATTCTCGCAATTAATGGTTTTGGCAAGGATGCGGGCACAGGTCGTTTTACCGACCCCACGGGGACCGCAAAACAAAAAGGCATGTGCCAGCTGATTGTTCTTAATGGCATTTTTGAGGGTAGTAGTAATGTGTGACTGCCCCACCACGGTAGAAAAACCCTGTGGCCTGTATTTTCGCGCCGAAACAATAAATTTGTCCATTAGATTAACTCCTGTAGCAAACCTACAGTAAAGCGAGCAATTGGTAAAATTTGGGCTAAAATAGGCGAGCTTCGGGCCGCAAGGTCCAATAATGAAAAAAAAGTTGCCGGAATATTTGGAATATTAACAGTGTTAAGTAAATTTGTATCGTTAATTTATTTTTTATGGGAATAGCCGAGAGAAAGGAAAAGCAGAAACTGGAGGTTCGGAAATTGATCCTGGATGCTTCGATGAAACTATTTGTGGAGGAGGGGTTTGACAATGTTTCAATCCGCCGTATTGCCGACCTGATCGAATACAGTCCTACCACCGTTTACCTTTACTTTAAGGATAAGGATGAGATCTTCTTCAACCTGCATGAAGTAGGGTTTTTAAAGATGCTGGAAAATAGTAAGGAGCTGGATGCCATTGAAAATCCACTTCAGCGTCTTCATAAGATGGGAGAGAACTATCTCCGTTTCGGGATGGAAAACCCCGAATATTATGATCTGATGTTCATTCAGCGGGCTCCCATGAAAAAATTGAAGGAGATGGGCTGCGATTGGGAGAACGGGGATGCTGCATTGACCCGGCTTAAAGCAACGGTCAGCGAGTGTATGGAAAAAGGATTGATCGCAAAGACAGATCCCGACCTGCTAAGCATGTCTATCTGGAGCATGGTTCACGGACTGGTGGCCCTGGCTATACGGGACCGGCTGGATAAATTTTTGCCGGACGGAGCACAGCTTCTTCCCATCATGAATTACTCTGTAGACTGGTTGGTCGGGACCCTGGCTCTCGGAGCGGGGACGGTGTTTCCTAAGCCGACGATCTAAGATGCGGATCCTTTACGAACCGAAAAATGCAAAGGCCCAATGGGGCGTTTTTTTTACTCTATTAGTTAACAGTGTTAATAATATTGACATAAAAAATAAACAGAACATCATGACAAAGTCATTTTTTGCCATCCTGCTGCTTACTGCTTTTTTGCAGACCTCCCTCCTTCGGGCGCAACGGTCTGCCGTTTCCGCACCGCCCGTTGCCATCGCAGCGCCTACGGCGGCCCCCGCCGCCACAATCCTTGACGGCTATATCCGTATGGGCCTGGACAGCAATCTGGCCCTCCACCAACGGAATTTCGACTGGCAGAAGGCCCAGCTCGATCTTAAAAGAGCTCAGTCGCTATTTTATCCCCAATTGGACTTCAGCTCTCAGTATACAGCCGCTAATGGAGGACGTTCGCAGAGCATACCCGTCGGCGACCTGCTCAACAACGTCTATTCGACCTTGAATCAATTGACCGGCACCAATAAATTCCCGCAGGTCGCCAATCAAAACATTCAGTTCCTCCCCAATGATTACCACGATACCAAGATGGAAATATCTCTGCCTCTGTTCAATAAAGATCTTCAACATAACAAGCAGGTGAATGGGGAACTGATCAATACCCGCCGTGCGGACGCAGATATTTACAGAAGAGAGCTGGTGCAACATATACGTCAGGCTTATTACCAATACCTGCAGGCAGGCAAAGCCGTAGAGATCTACACGAACGCGCTCGGCCTGGTAAAGGAAAACCGTCGGGTCAGCGAAAAATTCGTAGCGAACAGGATGGCGACCAAAGAAATTGTTTTGCGCGCCCAGGCCCAGGTAAGCCAGGTGGAATCCTCTCTTATCGAAGCAAAGAACAACCTCCGCAATGCCGCTGCTTATTTTAATTTCCTGCTTAACAGACCCCTGGAGGCGTCTGTGTTGGTGGACCCGGCGCTGACGGAAGATCCTGCCGGCGCAGCGGCTGTCGTCACGGCCCCCGAAGCGCCGGCCGGCCGCGAAGAATTCGATAAGCTGAAGAGCGTACAGCGAATATTGGCCTCCAACCTCCGATGGAACAAGTCCTACCTCTATCCCAGGCTGAACGCTTTTTACGATATTGGTTTCCAGGGGTTCGGCTTTCGGTTTAACAGCAGTCAGTTCTACCAGCTGGCAGGGGTGCAGCTTGTATGGCCATTGTTCAGAGCAGGCGACAATAAGTACAAGATCCGGCAGACACAGATCGACATTGCCTCCATAGGGGACCAATACCGGGAGCTTACTCAGCAGCTGACCCTGCAGGTGCAGACCGTTTCCAATGATTATTCTTCCGCTGTAGAAACCTTGCAATCCCTTACCGACGAGGTCAACAGCACCCGGGAGACCTATCGCCTGGCAGAAAGACGATTCAATGAAGGGCAGGCGCTGCAAATCGAACTGGTAGACGCCCGTACGCAGATGACCGGCGCAGAGATCCGCTACTCCCTGGGTCGTCTCACCGTCCTCAACAGGGCCGCAGACCTGGAGCGTGTAACAGCCTCCTATAAATTTTAGCCCCCGGCCCAAACCTGAAAACGGAAAATCGGAAATACCTGGTTTGCGCATTAATAACAATAAACTTAAAAACAGCACTCTATATGAACTCAAAACTGCTTCAGGCCTTTCGCTTCCCCGTCGTAGCGATCATCGCCTTTGCCCTGGTGAAATGCAGCGATAACAAAGCCGCCACTATCCCGCCGGTAGACGATCCCATCACCGTAAGATTACAGCCGGTAACAACAGGGAGCTATAGCCGTAATCTGCAATACTCCGGGCTTATCGCCTCGAATGCAGAGGCCCGGCTCTCCTTCAAGATCGGCGGCATCATCTCGAAAATTTATGTAAAGGAAGGCGACCGGGTGGTAAAAGGCCAGCTGCTGGCCTCCCTCGACCTGACGGAGATCGACGCACAGGTGCAGCAGGCTACGCAGAGTCTGGAAAAATCCAAAAGGGACGAAGGCCGGATAACGAACCTGTACAAAGATACCGTCGCCTCCCTGGAACAATTGCAGAATACGCATACCCAGCTAAGTGTCGCGGCAGAAGGTCTGCGTATCGCCCAGTTCAACCGTCAGTATGCACAGATACGCGCCACCGAAGGCGGCGCCATCCTGCAGAAATTCCTGAACGAAGGCGAATATGTCGCCGCCGGCACCGCCGTATTACAATTCAATGGCACGGAAAAAAATGACTGGGTCGTTCGCTTCGGCGTCTCCGACAGGGATTGGGCCGCTCTGAAAAAGGGAGATCCCGCCACCGTCACGATCGACGCCTATCCCGATCAGCGTTTTACGGGCCTGATCACTAAAATGGCGGAAGGAGCGGATCCCGCCAGCAGCACCTATCCGATAGAAGTTACGGTATCTCCGGCAGGACGCCGGTTCGCCCCCGGCTTGTTCTGCACCCTTCAGCTGCAACCTTCTTCCCGCCAGACCCTTACCATGATCCCAGCCGAAGCTCTGGCGGAAGGAGATGGGAAAACAGGATATGTATATACGCTGAATGCAGATAAGAAGACCGTAAAGAAAAACCCGGTCCATATCGCCTTTCTTCAGAAAGATAAAATAGCCGTCAGCAGCGGACTGGAGAACGTGCGGGAAGTGATCACCAGCGGAGTGGGCTACCTGACAGAAAAATCTATTGTAACACCCGTTAACTGAGCCTCATGAAAATCACTGACTTTTCCGTAAAAAATTATCAGTTCACGCTCATCGTCTTCGTGATGCTGATAGCCATTGGAATGAATTCCCTGTTCAATATGCCGCGGGGCGAGGACCCGGATATAGAGGCGCCGCAATTTTCCGCCATTGTCATCTATCCCGGCACCAGCCCCAAGGATATCGAAGACCTGGTCGTAGATCCGATCGAAAAAAGGTTCAATGAAATGGATGATGTCAAACGTATCCGCTCCCAGATAGACGACGGGCTGGCCGTGATACAGATCGAATTCAAATACCAGACCGACCCGGACAAAAAATATCAGGATGTGATCCGGGAGCTGAATGCCATCCGGGGCGACCTTCCCAAAGACATCGTCAGCATCGATATACAAAAATTCACTCCTTCCGATGTGAACATCCTGCAGGTAGGCCTGCTCAGTGAGACGGCACCCTACAAAGACCTGGAAGAATGGAGTAAGACGCTGAAGGAAAGACTGGAAAAAATAAAATCGCTGAAGAATGCAGAGAACTGGGCTTTCCCCAGGCAACAGGTCCGGGTGTCCCTCAATCTGGAAAAACTGGCGCAGAACAGCATCCCGCTCAATACCGTCCTGCGGGCCATTCAAAATGAAAATGTCAATATTCCCGGCGGCAGCATCGAGATGGGCGCCAAAAAATTCAATATAAAAACCAGTGGCGACTATAAGAGCGTCGATGAAATTAAGAATACGATCGTCAGTGGCTCCGGCGGAAAGATCATCTATGTAAAGGACCTGGCGGACGTGGAATTTAATTATGAAGAACAGAATTATATCGGCCGGCTCAACGGGAAAAGAGGGGTATTCGTAACAGCCAGCCGCAAATCCGGCACGAATATTTTTGCCGTGGAAAAGGAAATGGAACCTGTATTGCAGAAATTCCAAAAAGAATTACCGGCATCCATCACCTATGAAAAGAGCTTTAATAATGCGCAAAGCGTCCATACCCGCCTGAGCCATTTTGCCATGGATTTCGTCATCGCTATTTTCCTGGTATTGCTCACGCTGCTGCCGCTGGGGCCCCGCGCATCCGTTGTGGTCATGATCTCCATTCCCCTGTCCCTGGCCATCGGCCTCTTTCTGCTCGATCTGTTTCATATTACGATCAATCAGCTGAGCATCGTTGGTATGGTTGTGGCTCTCGGCTTGCTGGTAGACGATAGCATCGTGGTGGTAGAGAATATCGAGCGGTACCTGCGGATGGGGTATGGGAAAAAAGAAGCCGCCATGGCCGCCACCCGGCAGATCGGCCTGGCTGTTATAGGCTGCACTGCTACGCTGATCTTTGCCTTTCTGCCCCTGATGTTCCTGCCGGAAGGGGCCGGAGATTTTATCCGCAGCTTACCTGCGGCCGTCGTCACTACTGTGCTGGCTTCCCTGTTCGTATCTCTCACCATCGTACCGTTTCTGTCCAGCAGGATCCTCAGCGGACATGAACATCCGGAAGGCAATTTCTTTCTGAGGGGGTTGAAGAAATTCATCAACGGATCTTACCGCCGCCTGCTTCACGCCGCTATTGCAAGGCCTGTGCTGACCCTGCTGATCGCATTGGGTATCTTTCTGGGCTGCCTGGCGCTCATACCCGTCGTGGGATTCAGTGTCTTTCCCGCTTCGGAGAAACCGATGTTCCTGGTCAATATACAGACACCCCTTGGCACCAGTCTGCCGGCTACCGACACCGTAGCCAGGTATGTCGAGCGGGAGATCAGCCATATCCCGGATCTGAAAAATTATGCTACCAATGTAGGCCGGGGTAATCCCAGGATCTACTACAATGTGATCCCGCAAAATGAAGTGAGCAATTATGCACAGCTGTTTATTCAGCTGAACGAGACACCTCCGCTCAAAAAAAGGCAATTGATCGACTCCCTGCGGCAAAAATTCAAAGACTATCCCGGCGCGAAGATCGAAGTAAAAGATTTCGAACAGGGTCCGCCGATAGAAGCGCCCATCGCAATCCGGCTGTTCTCCGATGACCTGGACACCCTGCGGGCGCTCTCCTTCCGGGTGGAAGACCTGCTGAAAAGGACGGAGGGCACGATCTATGTCAACAACGAGCTCACCACGCTGAAGACGGATATCAAGGTGAAGGTCAACAAGGAGAAAGCAGGTATTCTGGGTGTCCCCGTCAATGAGATCGACCGGACCGTGCGGCTGGCCGTGGCAGGGCTGGATATCGGTAAATTCCGGAAAGACAACGGCGATGACTATAATATCAATGTTTGTCTGCCCAGGACACAGCGCCAGACCCTGGATGCGCTGGACAAAGTTTATGTAAGCTCCTATAGCGGAACTTCCATCCCGCTGAGCCAACTGGCGGACATCCAGTTCCAGAGCTCTCCCACCAGCATCCGGCATTATGATAAGGACAGGTATACCACCGTGACGGCCTTTTTGCGCAGCGGCTACAATACTACCAAAGTGACGGATGTTGTCCTGGCAGCATTGGATAAGATGACATTCCCCAAAGGCGCCAGCTATATGGCCGCGGGAGAAGTGGAAAGCAAGCAGCAGAGTTTCGGCGGGCTGGGCACCATCATCCTGATCACGATCTTCGGGATCCTGGGTGTGCTGATCCTCGAATTCAAAACATTCAGAGGAACCCTGATCGTCCTGTCCGTCGTGCCGCTGGGCATCATCGGGGCGGTGCTGATGCTGCTGGCCACCGGCAACACCTTCTCTTTTGTAGCGGTGATCGGCATCATCGCCCTGATCGGGATTGAGGTAAAGAACTCTATTCTGCTGGTGGATTATACGGACCAGCTGCGCAAAGGTGGAATGGGACTGAATGAGGCTATCCAGGAGGCGGGAGAGACCCGTTTCGTGCCCATCATTCTCACGACCCTGACGGCGATCGGGGGGCTGATCCCTCTCGTGGCGGAAAACAATCCCCTGTATTCGCCGCTCGCCCTGGTGATCATCGGCGGCCTGCTCAGCTCGACCATCCTCACCCGCGTGGTGACTCCCGTACTATATAAATTGCTGGCTCCGCGGATCGATCCTGCGTGATTTTCGGGGGCTGACAACTTGAGGTCACCATATGAATTCCGGGTTCCACCCGGTTATGGTGACCTCAAGTTGTTTTTCTTATGACAACATCGGATGTCGTTTGAACTCTTTCGACCGGTCGAAAAGATAACGATAGGTGGTCAGCTTCCGGCTGACTTCTCCCAATCCCCTGGCAATATTCACCATCTTGGGGTTGAAATCCCCGATCCATTGCATCTCATAGTCCAGGTAGGCGGTTTCGTGCTGGACGACCTTCGCCGCTTCCGCAATCATATAGCCGTCTACGCCTTTCCCCTGGAATTCCGGGATGATGGCGAAGAGGATCCCGGTGAATCGTTTGCAGGCGCCCTGGCGCCGGAGCCAGAGAAAATGTAGCTTCTGCAGCAGACCGAACTTACCGTTGAAATGTGAAAAGTATTGGTTGAGGTCCGGGATATTGAGGAACATGGCGATCGGCCGTTCATTATAATAGACAAACCACACGATCTTTTCATCCATCAGCGGCTTCATTTTTTTGAACAGGAGAACAGCCTGGTCTTTTTTCATCTCCTTCAGCCCTCCATGACCTGCATAGGCAGGATTATAAATGGCAATGAAATCCTCCGCAAATTTCAGCAGTTGCTTCTTGTCGATCATCCGGGCGCTGTACGCCGGATCGGCAGCCAGGGTCTCATGGCGCCGTAGCAGCTTGGCATTCAGGGGCTTCTTATAATCCATGCTAAAGCATAGCTGGTAGAAGAAAGGTTTGAAACCATAATTTTCCAGCAGGTCCTTATAATAAGGAGGATTATAGTTCATGCCGTATAGCGGCTCGTGCCATCCTTCTGTGAGAAGCCCCCACCACTTATCCCGTTCTCCAAAGTTAATAGGGCCATCCATCGCCTCCATTCCCCGCCGGGACAGCCAGTGCCGGGCTACATCCAGCAACATATCCGCCGCTTCCTGGTTATTGATACAGTCGAAGAAGCCAATTCCTCCTACCGGACCCTCATCCCCCTTGGTTTTGTATTTTTTATTTACAAATGCCGCAATACGACCGATTAACCGGCCTTCTTCATCCTTCAGGACCCAGCGCGTGATCTCCCCATGCCGGAAGGCTTTGTTTCGGACGGGGTCGAATACTTCGTTGATTTCATCGTCTATGGGCCGGATATAGGCTTTATCCTGGCGGTTTAGCTGGACGTTGGCTTGTATGAACTCTTTCGCCTGCGAGGGGGTAATGATCGGTATTAGTTGCATAAAATGGTCGTGAAGGGGCAAAAATAGAGATATCTGTACTTGAAAGCACATTTTTTGGAATTTGCTTCCTACTATTTCGGATTTTACCCTGTTCTCCCTTACCTTTGCAGCCAAATTTTAAACCCTCAATATTAAGGCATATGGCAGGTACTGGTAAGATCAAGCAAATCATCGGCGCTGTGATTGATGTGCAGTTCGAAGGTAAGCTCCCGGAAATTTATAACGCCTTGGAACTGAAAAGGTCCACAGGTGAAACATTGGTGCTGGAAGTACAGCAGCATCTGGGAGAGGACAGTGTGCGTTGTATTGCCATGGACGGTACGGAAGGGCTGACGCGTGGCCTGGCTGTTACCGATACGGGCGCTGCGATTGCCATGCCGATCGGCGAGGGTATTAAAGGACGTTTGTTCAATGTTACGGGAGATCCTATCGATGGATTGCCGGCTGTGTCCAAAGTTGGCGGCCGCCCGATCCACAGCAAGCCTCCGGCTTTCGAAAACCTGAGCACCAGTGCCGAAATACTTTTCACCGGTATCAAGGTCATCGATCTGATCGAGCCGTATTCCAAAGGCGGTAAGATCGGTCTTTTCGGCGGTGCGGGTGTGGGTAAGACCGTACTGATCCAGGAGCTGATCAATAATATAGCCAAAGCATATGCGGGTCTGTCCGTTTTTGCCGGTGTAGGGGAACGTACCCGTGAAGGGAATGACCTGATGCGTGAAATGATCGAAGCCGGTATCATGAACTATGGCGATGACTTCAAACATAGCATGGAGAAGGGCGGATGGGACGTAAGCAAGGTAAATATGGCCGAGCTGGCCGAATCTAAAGCTACTTTCGTTTTCGGTCAGATGAATGAGCCCCCCGGAGCCCGTGCCCGTGTGGCCCTCAGCGGACTTACCATCGCGGAATATTACCGGGATGGCGACGGCAAAGGCCAGGGCCGCGATATCCTCTTCTTCGTAGATAATATCTTCCGTTTCACACAGGCGGGTTCTGAAGTATCGGCTCTGTTAGGCCGTATGCCTTCCGCCGTGGGTTATCAGCCAACCCTTGCTACGGAAATGGGATTGATGCAGGAAAGGATCACTTCTACCAAGAACGGTTCCATTACCTCCGTACAGGCGGTATATGTACCTGCGGATGACCTTACCGATCCGGCTCCGGCAACGACGTTTGCCCATCTGGATGCCACTACCGTACTTAGCCGTAAGATCGCTGACTTAGGGATCTATCCCGCGGTTGACCCGTTGGATTCCACTTCCCGTATCCTTACTCCCAAGATCGTGGGAGAAGCGCACTACAATTGCGCCAATAATGTCAAGCTGATCCTGCAACGATATAAAGAGCTACAGGATATCATTGCGATCCTGGGTCTGGATGAATTGAGCGACGAAGATAAAATGACCGTATCCAGGGCTCGTAAGGTACAGCGTTTCCTTTCCCAGCCTTTCCATGTGGCTGAGCAGTTCACCGGGTTGAAAGGGGTACTGGTCCCTATCGACGAGACGATCCGTGGTTTCAATATGATCATGAACGGAGAAGTGGATGAATATCCTGAAGCGGCGTTCAACCTCGTAGGTAGCATCGACGATGCCATCGAAAAGGGTAAGAAACTGCAGGCTCAGGCGCAAGGATAAAACTAAAAAGTATGAACTTAGAGATATTAACACCCGAGAAGAAACTGTTCAGCGGAGACGTATATGGTGTACAGCTGCCGGGAGTGACGGGCTTGTTCGAAGTACTGGACAAACACGCTCCCCTGGTAAGTGCCTTGAAAACAGGCAGGGTGAAAGTATTAAAGGATAAGAATAACCATCTTGCTTATTTTACCATACAAAGTGGCTTTGTAGAAGTCATTCATAACAAAGTGACCGTATTGGTAGAAGGGGCAATACCTGTTGAAACCAAATAAGAATAAGTACCCCTATAATACGCACGGTCCACACCCCGCGGAAAAATGTTAGTTTCTCCCCCGGCTTTTTGGTCGGGGGATTTTTTTTGCGCGGGGTGCGGAGAAAAGTACCCCGCGCAAAAAAAATGCTAATGATGGCGCTATCGCGCAGCGGGCCCAGTGGCCCGCTTCTGTTTGTACACGGGGAAGAAGAAAATACGCCGGTATGTTGGAGCGACGACTTGCCTGTTAGTTTAGTTGCGGATCGATGGGGTAATTGATCATCAATTCATATTCTCCTCCCAGGAGGCGGATGGCATCCTTCCATATTTCATCCGGCTTCTTATGAAAGACGAGCTTGCGGCTTGCCTGAACCGTCAGCCAGGATTTTTCTTTCAGCTCGTCTGCCAACTGACCGCTGCCCCAGCCGGAATACCCGATATAGAAGCGGATCCTGGACGGATCGACTTCTCCCGCCCGGATGAGCTCGACGGCCTTTTCAAAACTGCCACCCCAGAATACTCCGTCTACGATTTCGTAGCCTCCTGTGATCTTGTCAGGGTATTGGTGAAGGAAATGGATGGTATCCATTTGTACGGGACCTCCGTGATAAACGGGCAGCTTCAGGTCGTCCAGCCCGCTGACCAGTTCATTGAGCGTATAATCGTAGTGCTTATTTAATACAAAGCCAAAACTTCCCTCATCCTGGTGCTCACACAGGAACACGACAGTTCTCATGAAATTGGGATCTTTCAGGAAGGGATCAGCGATCAACAATATACCGGGTGCCGGGCTCTCCATATAATCTAAATTAAGTAATTATAGGAGATAACAAAATGGTAAAAGGCCGGAATTTTAGACCGAAATCCCTTTTCTTTGTGAAACCTTCGTTAAATACCCCCTTTACCAGGGCCAGACAAGGGCTTCCGGCTATCCTTTTGATAAATTTGCCATTGGACCAAAAAGTATCGGATTGAAAAAAATTTTCCCCATCATCTTTGTTTTGATCACTTTGTCGCTCATCGGGATCATCTATATCCAGATCAACTGGATATTGACCATGGTAGAGAACAAGCAGGAGCTGTTGCGGCATAAGCTGGTAGATGCCATGAATGATGTGGGACATCAACTGGTCGAACAACGGGAATCTTCTCCCAGTATCAAGACCCTGCGGATCAGACCCGGCATCACCTGGCGTCCTTCCGATCAGTTCATGATGGAAATGATGAAGACCCCTACGGTGGCGGAAAGGTTCACCGTGGAAGATATCAACGAGAAACTTCGGAAAGCCTTTGTATTCAGGGGGTTGAAGGATACGAAATTTGAATTTTGCATTTCTTCCGACCTGGGGGCGTCCAATCTCTCTTTCAGGCCCGAGGTGCGTTCGCCCAATTTCCTGAAGGAAATCGTGGATACCACCCACAACCTTTCGGTCTATTATCCCCTGATGGCGCCTGCTGACGCCGATCTGGGAAGTACGGTTCCCGCCGAAATACTGATCGCGGTCGTTCCCGACTATAAGAACATCGTGCTGGGGGAAATGAAACTGATGATTGCCGGTGCTATCTTTTTCACCCTGGTGATCATTGCGGCTTTTTATGTCACCGTCCATGCTCTTTTACGGCAGAAGAAGCTCAGTGAGATCAAGAATGATTTCATCAACAATATGACGCACGAATTCAAGACGCCTTTGGCCACCATTTCCCTGGCCGTGGATGCGTTGCGGAATGAGAAGGTAGTCCAGGACCGGCAAAAATCAGAATACTTCTCAGGCATCATTAAAGAAGAGAATAAGCGAATGAATAAGCAGGTAGAGACCATCCTGCAGGCGTCTCTATTGGATCGCCGGGAGCAGCAGCTCAATCTTCGTTCCATCCATGCGCAAACCATTATACAGGAAGCGATGGAGAATTTCCAGCTGCAGCTGGAAGGGAAGGGCGGAAGGGCGGAGTTGCAGCTGAATGCAAAAAATGATTTGATAGAGGCGGATGAGGTACATTTTACCAACCTGATCTCCAATCTGATCGATAACGCCGTAAAATATTCGAAGGACCAGCTGCTGATCCGTGTTACGACCCACAGCACTTCCAAGAGTCTTGTCGTCCGCATCGAGGACAATGGGATCGGGATGAGCAAGGAGACCCAGCGCCGTATCTTCGAAAAATTCTATCGCGCTCATACCGGCAACCTGCATAATGTCAAGGGGTTCGGCCTGGGGCTAAGCTATGTCAAGACCATCGTGGAAGCCCATCATGGCAAGATCAAGGTAGAAAGTGTCACCGGCAAAGGCACCACCTTCACACTCGAATTCCCGTTAAAGAAACCGGCGTAATATTTATCGCAATAACAAGCACCCATCTCCATAGCTAAGGAAACGGAACTGATGCTCCAGGGCATAGTTGTAGACCTTCCTCCAATCCTTTCCGATCAGGGAGGCGACCAGGAGCAGCAAAGTTGATTCCGGCTGGTGGAAATTAGTAATGAGCCCCCGGATTATCTTCCAGTCATAGCCCGGTGTGATCAGCAATTGGGTTTTGCTGAGCAATTGCGGCAGCCCCTGTTTTTCCATCCAGTTCAGTAAGGCTGTTAAAGCCTTCTCCGGGCTGATGGCATTATCCTCCTGATATGCGTCCCATTGCTGCACGGACAGATCTTCGGGCAGTATTGCAGGATCCCGGAAAGTTTTGACTCCCAGCCAATAGAGGCTTTCGATGGTTCGGGCCGAAGTGGTCCCTACGGGAATGATAGTATCGCCTAATGAGCCGAGTAATTTTTTAATGGTGGCTGGTGTGACGGAGATATATTCTACATGCATCACATGCTGTTCCATGGTAGCCGCTTTTACCGGCAGGAAAGTTCCGGCGCCTACATGTAGGGTGACGAACTCCCGCCGGATATTTTTAGCCGCCAGCGTCTGAAAAATGGTTTCGGTAAAATGCAGGCCGGCGGTGGGGGCTGCCACGGAGCCGTCATGGAGGGCATAGATGGTCTGGTATCTTTCGCTATCCGACTCTTCCGCCGCCCGGTGGATATAAGGCGGAAGAGGGATCAGCCCTGCCTGGTGCAGCAACGCTGCAAAGCTCAGATGGGCGGGTTCCCAGGATAGTTCGATAAGAAAGAAGTCTTCCCCTTTGCTGATATACCTGGCTTCCAGGGTGACCGGTTCATTCTGTCCGGCTTCTCCCTGCCGTTCGATGGTTCGGGTGAGCACCTGTCCGGATTTCCATTTCGAGGCGCCCCCGATCAGGCATTTCCACCGGACCGTTCCCTGCTGCTGCATCGCTGCCGTGATCCCGGCATACTCCGGCGGCGGCTCCAGGCAGAACAATTCGATCTGCGCCCCGGTAGGCTTGCGGAAAAGGATCCTGGCCTCTACTACTTTTGTATTGTTAAAGACGAGCAGGGAATTGGCAGGGAGATGATCGGCGATATGGCGGTAAAGGTCTTCGCTGATCCCGCCTTCGCGATAGACCAGTAATTTACTGGCATCTCTTTCGGCCAGCGGATAATGAGCGATGAATTCTTCGGGCAGGTGATAGCTGTAATCAGCGATGGAGATTTTTTTCGGATGCATGCCTGGGGCGGCTAACTGCCGCCGGTTTTATGATTTTGGACGGGACGGACCTGTGGTCCGTCTTTTGCCGCGAATGTACGAAATATTGCCTGTCCGGTATCCCCCTGGGCGGCGGGCTGATAAGCAATATCCACAGGTTATCCACCGTAATTCACAGTCAATTCACATGTCCCTGCTCATTCTCCGGCCTCAAACCACACCAAAGGCCTTGCTCCATAAGGTAATACACTGTTGTGGAAAAATTAAATTTTTCAAATTCCCCTAGGAAAGTGGGAAAAAGTGTTATTTTGTGTTAGTTATTGTTTAATTTGATTCAACTCCTCATAAATGGTTGGTTTTCTGGGCGAATACGAAGCTACACTGGACTCGAAAGGGCGCTTTTTGCTCCCGGTCGGCTTCAAGAAGCAGTTGCCGGAAGACGGAAACACCCACTTTGTAGTGAACAGGGGGTTTGAAAAGTGCCTGAGTCTCTATCCAATGAAAAGCTGGGAACCCATTTTCGCCGGAATTAGCCAACTAAATGATTTTGACCCCAAAGTTCGTGAATTCAGAAGATATTTCCTGAACGGGGCGACGATGACAGAATTGGATTCCGCCGGACGGCTCCTGATTCCTCAAAACCTGAAAGAACACGCCGGCCTTGAAAAAGATATCGTGCTGGTGTCCGCTGTTAACAAAATCGAAATCTGGGATAAAAGTAAGTATCAACAGTTCTTTGAATCTTTTTCACCGGAGGCATTCAGCAGCCTGGCTAATCAGGTGATGAACCCTGGAGGGACCAACCTTTGACCACACCTCCCTCCAACTATCACGTGCCTGTGATGCTGCAGGAGACACTGGATGGGTTAGAGATACGGCCGGATGGCACTTACGTCGACTGCACTTTCGGCGGCGGCGGCCATTCGAAAGGAATGCTGGAGAGACTGGGCGCAAAAGGCAGGCTATTCGCCTTTGACCAGGATAACGACGCCCGGCGTAATCTGCCGGATGACGTCCGCATCACCTTTCTCCCTCATAACTTTCGCCATATCGGCCGCTTCCTTCGCCTGCACAACGCCACACAGGTCCACGGCATCCTGGCCGACCTGGGAGTGAGCAGCCACCAGTTCAACCAGCCTGAGAGAGGGTTTTCTACCCGGTTCGAAGGCGACCTGGATATGAGAATGGACCAACGACAGACACTGGCCGCTTTTGACGTCGTCAACACCTACACCGAACAGCAATTGCATAAGCTCTTCGAGCAATATGGTGAAGTGACCAATGCCCGCACCCTTGCCAGAACGATCGTCGAACTACGCCGCTCTGCCTCGCTGAAGACCATTTCAAACTTTAAAGCTGCCCTTGGCAGCGTGGTGAAAGGGAATCCCAACAAATACTTTGCCCAGGTTTTCCAGGCTTTGCGCATCGAAGTGAACGACGAATTGGGAGCTTTAAAAGAACTGTTGCAGCAAATACCTGGCCTCCTCCTACCTGGTGGTCGTGCAGCTATGATCACCTTCCATTCTCTGGAAGACAGGCTCGTTAAGAACTTCTTTAAAAAAGGTTCTTTCGAAGATGAAGACCAATCAGACCCCTTCGGAAAAAGTACGGTAATCCCCCTTCTAAAAGCCATCACCAAGAAACCGCTATCACCCGGCGATGAAGAACTGAAAAGAAACCCAAGAGCACGCAGCGCCAAGCTACGGATCGCAGAACGCATACCCCCCGCCCCTTAAAGGGGGATGAGAACGGGGGGGCTTAGAGCTAAAAGATTTTTGAACGAATATGAAAATGAAAGAGGAAGATGAAAATATAGAAGTGGACCCGGGAGGGCAGGGCAAAGAAAAAAGGAAAGCCGTCAGAGCTGCAGCACACGATACTGCAGAAGCTTCGGCCCGGATTCGCTGGCGACCCGGATTGAGCTACCGGTGGATCATGAAAAATATACCCTTTTTCCTGTTCCTCGCAGCGCTGGCAGTGATCTATATCTATAACGGGCACTATGCCGATAAAATAGTACGGGATATCAACCGGACCAATAAAGAACTAAAAGAATTGCAATACGAATACAAGACATTGAAAAGCGAAGTGATGTTTCGGAGTAAACAAAGCGAACTGGCTAAGGCCGTCGAACCTTTCGGACTGAAAGAATTGACCCAGCCTCCCGTTGTTTTAGTAGACAGCATTCAAAATAAATAACAGCACACAATAAATAACAGCACCAGGGCATGGAAGTCAAACGCGACATATTATGGAGAGTTTATCTCTGCTTCATCGGCATAGCCCTGCTGAGCCTCGTTGTGCTGGGAAAAGCTTTCTATATCCAACGTGTTCAGGGCGCTTACTGGAAAGGATTGAGCGATAGCCTTCACCAGAAATTTATTGAGCTCGATGCGGAAAGAGGCACCATCTACAGCGAAGACAGCAGCATGCTGAGCACCTCCATTCCCTATTTCAATATCTATATCGACTTCGGCGCCGACGGCCTCCGCGAAAAAAATGGCAAACGGTTTTCAGAAAATATAGACTCCCTCTCAGGTTGCCTTGCCGCTCTCTTCGGCGACCAGTCCACTGCCGCCTACAAAAGAGACCTGCTCCAGGGCTACCGTACCACCGACCGCTATTATCCCCTGCAGGCCAACGTCTCTTTCGAACAATATAAAAAACTCAGGAGCTTCCCCCTCGTCCGTCAGGGAAGGAACAAGAGTGGCTTCATCGCAGAAGTGAATAATAAAAGACTCAATCCGTTCGGCTTGCTGGCCAATCGTACCATTGGCCTGGCAAGAGCGAATGCCCAGAACGTAGGTCTGGAACGTACCTACGATACCCTTTTAAAAGGAGAGAGCGGCAAGCGGCTCGTCCGTTACATTGCCGGAGGCACTTATATTCCCGTTGAGGGTTATGAGATCGAATCGGAGAACGGGAAGGATATCGTCACCACCCTCGATGTCAATATCCAGGACATTGCCGAGAACGCACTCCTGAAAGAGCTGACGGAAAACGAAGCCGAACACGGCACCTGCATCGTCATGGAAGTAGCGACAGGCAAGATTAAAGCCATCGCTAACCTGGGCCGTCAGCCCGATGGCACCTATTGGGAAGATCTCAATTATGCCATCCGTGCCTCCGAACCCGGCTCTACCTTCAAACTGGCAACCATGCTTTCCCTGCTGGAAGATAAAAACGTAAAGCTTACGGATAATGTCAACCTGGAAGGCGGTGTCTGGAAAGTTGCCGGCCGTACCGTTTATGACAGCGAGAAGCACGGAGAGACCAATGTAACGGTAAAACATGCTTTCGAGCTCAGCTCCAATGTCGGCATGGCCAAACTGGCTTATACTCATTACACCGGTAATCCCAGCGCCTTCGTGGACCGCCTCAGGAAGCTGAAACTAAATCAACTGACGGGGATCGACCTGGCCGGCGAGACCAACCCGATCATAAAGAACCCGAAATCCCGGACCTGGAGCGCGACCACGCTCCCCTGGATGGCCTTCGGATACGAAGTGCTGGTGAGCCCGTTGCAAACCCTCACCCTGTATAACGCCGTGGCCAATGACGGGAAAATGATGAGACCCTACCTGGTCAACACGATACAGGAATCAGGCATTACGGTGAAAGAAAACCAGCCGACCACCGTCATCGAAAAGATCTGCAGCGATGAGACCCTCGGGCGATTGAAAGAATGCCTGGAAGGTGTCTGCAAAGATGTCGGCGGCACCGGCGCCAAGCTGTTTAAAAACTCTTTTTATAAAGTAGCCGGCAAGACAGGGACTGCCCTGGTGGCCAATGGCAACCGCGGCTATGCCGACCATATCTATCAATCCTCCTTTGCAGGGTATTTCCCGGCGGATCATCCCCGGTATTCCTGCATCGTCGTGATAAAAAACAAGCCCTTTGCCAAAGTCTATTACGGCGCCGCAGTAGCCGGACCCGTCTTCAAAGAACTGGCCGACAAACTGATGAGCGCAGCCTCCGACCCTATGGAAGCGCCTATCTGGAAGAAAGACAGCTCCCAGTTCTATTACGCAGGATCGACCCGCGACATGAAACAGGTGATCAATACCGTCGGTCTGGATTATAAAGATTCCTCCGGTAAAAATGAATGGAGCCATCTGTATGCGTCTAACGATCAGGCGACGGTCCTGAACAGAGAAATAATCACCCGCACGACCATCCCCAATGTAAAAGGTATGGGATTGAAAGATGCCCTCTACCTGCTGGAAAGCATGAACCTGCGGGTGGCGGCAAAAGGAAGAGGTAAAGTAAGAACACAATCGGTAGAACCGGGCACAGCCCTGCAAAAAAATGAAACGATCGTTCTTCAACTAAATTAAAACAACTTAAAAGGGACAGCGATAGGAATATGGCACACCTGCAGGACATATTATACAAAGTAAGCATCCGCTCCGTTCACGGTGAACTGGACAGGGAGGTGCATGACCTACAGACAGATTCAAGAAAGATCGGTCCGGACTCCCTGTTTATAGCCCTGAAAGGTACACATACCGATGGCCATCAGTTCATCCCGTCCGTCATAGAACAAGGCGCCACGACCATCGTTTGTGAAGAGCTGCCTGCTGACCTACAGAAAGGCATCACCTATATCCAGGTGGAGAACAGTGCCGCCGCCGCGGGTTATATCGCCCATAATTTCTATGGCCAGCCTTCCGAACGGCTGAAGCTCGTAGGCGTCACCGGCACCAATGGAAAGACCACCATCGCGACCTTATTATATAAGCTCTTCACCGCATTGGGATCGAAATGCGGCCTGCTGAGCACCGTCCAGAATCATATCGGCGACCGGATCGTACCGGCAACCCATACCACTCCGGACGCTATTCATCTCAATGCCCTGCTGAAGGAGATGGTGGAAGAAGGTTGTACTTATGTATTCATGGAGACCAGCTCTCACGCCATCCACCAGCATCGCATCACGGGATTGCAATACGCCGGAGGCCTGTTCAGCAATATCACTCATGACCACCTGGACTATCATAAGACATTCGACGAATACATCCGGGTAAAAAAATCGTTTTTCGATTCCCTGCCTTCCGACGCCTTTGCCATCTCCAATGCAGATGATAAGCGAGGCGCCGTGATGCTGCAGAACACGAATGCAAGAAAATATTTCTATAGCCTGAAGACCCTCGCCGATTTTAAAGGCAAGATCCTGGAGAATAACCTGACAGGGCTGGTGATGACCATCAACGATCAGGAAGTTCATTTCCGGCTGATCGGCGAATTCAACGCCTATAATCTGCTGGCCGTTTACGGTGCTGCCATCTCTCTGGGACAGGACAAGAATGAGGTCCTGCGCTGTCTCAGTGTCCTCGACGGCGCGGAAGGAAGATTCGACTACCTCATATCTCCCAACGATAAGATCATCGGCATCGTGGACTATGCTCATACACCCGACGCACTTATCAATGTCCTGGTGACCATTCAGAAATTGAGAAAAGGGTATGAGCAGATCATTACGGTGGTGGGATGCGGAGGCGACAGGGATAAGACAAAAAGACCCGTTATGGGCGCTGCCGCCTGTCAGTACAGCGACAGGGTGATCTTCACCTCCGATAATCCCCGGAGCGAAGATCCGGAACAGATCCTGCTGGACATGGAAGCCGATCTGAATACGGCGGCGAAAAGAAAGTATACCAAGATCGCTGACAGGAAAGAAGCTATCCGCACAGCGATCAACCTGGCCCGGCCGGAGGATATCCTCCTCATTGCCGGGAAAGGACACGAAAAATATCAGGAAATAAAAGGAATAAAATACCCTTTTGACGATAAACAGATCCTGCTGGAAATGTTTGAGTTATTAGAAAAGTAAAAGACCGACATGCTGTATCATTTATTCGATTGGTTGAGACAGATGGGAATAAAAGTACCGGGGGGTACCCTGTTCCAGTTCATCACGTTCCGGGTGCTCCTGGCCGTGCTGTTCTCATTGGTCATTACCATGATCTTCGGGAAGAAGCTGATCAACTATCTGCTTAAAAAACAGGTTGGAGAGACTGTACGCGATCTGGGCCTGGCGGGAGAACAACAAAAGAAAGGTACTCCGACCATGGGTGGATTCATTATCATCCTGGCCATCCTCATTCCTACCCTTCTGTTGGCCAATCTGCATAAAGCGTATATACGCCTGATGATCTTCAGTACCATCTGGCTTGGTATGATCGGGTTTATCGACGATTACCTGAAGCTAAGAGCTAAACGGATTGCCAAGGAACAAGGCATCCCCTATAAGAAAGGAGACAAGGACGGCCTGGCCGGCTGGTTCAAGATTCTCGGCCAGGTAACCCTGGGTGTCGTCGTAGGAGTTACGCTGTATTATAACAGCAACACGAAAGTATGGCGTGAATATGTAGGACAGAACATGCCTTCCGATACTACCGGCCTTAAGATCGTCACCCTGGGGAAGGAAAAGAAATTATTTGTAGAGGCAAAAGAGCCCATCACGTCGATCCCTTTCGTGAAGAACCATGAATTTAACTATTCGAAGTTGCTGCCGCCGGCTTTAAGAGGATTCACCTGGCTGCTTTATATCATCCTGGTGATCTTTATCATCACGGCTGTCTCGAATGGAGCGAATCTTACCGACGGCCTGGACGGCCTGGCGACAGGCACCAGCGCTGTAGTGGGAGTCTGCCTGGGCATCTTTGCCTATGCCAGCGGTAATATCCGGTTTGCCGAATATCTTAATATCATGTACATACCCAATCTGGGTGAGCTGTCCATCTATATCGGCGCCCTTATCGGGGCCTGTGTGGGATTCCTCTGGTACAATGCTTATCCGGCACAGGTATTCATGGGCGATACCGGTAGCCTGACGCTGGGCGGGGTCATCGCCGCGCTGGCCATTATCGTGCGGAAAGAATTACTGATACCTATATTCTGCGGGGTATTCCTGGTGGAGGTGCTGAGCGTAACCCTGCAGGTAACTTATTTTAAATACACTAAGAAAAAATACGGAGAGGGGAAAAGGATTTTCCTCATGAGCCCCCTGCATCATCATTATCAGAAACTGGGCTATCATGAAAGTAAGATTGTGACGAGGTTCTGGATCGTAACGATCCTGTGCGTGGCATTTGCCATCGCAACATTGAAGATTCGGTAACCAGCTATTATAGGAACCTGCCCGGCTATGGAGCGGCCATGGACCATGCAGACGCCGGAAAGACTTTTATGGAAAACCAGATCACCGGAGAACCACCGGCAAAAAGGTGACCCTTGATGTTCAAGAAATTGTGGTGCAGTAAGTTCATGCTTTTGAAGAACCCCCAAATCCGTTACCCGGATTCATCGGACGCAATGGTCGACATTGTGATCCGGGATACATCCGTCCTTGTAAAACCCGCTAGTTATCCGTACCCGGTATCATTTACGCCGGGATGTGTAAACGTTCAGGATTTTTATAATAATTCGTAGTAACAGGTGTCTAAACGATTAGTCATATTAGGAGGAGGGGAGAGTGGTATCGGCGCAGCATTGCTGGCCGTGCAGCGGGGATATGACGTGTTCGTATCCGATGGGGGGCCGCTTAAAGACAATTACCGGCTGGACCTGCAAAACCGGGGTATCGCCTTCGAAGAAGGGGCGCATACGGTGGAGAAGATCCTGAATGCCGACGAGGTCATGAAAAGCCCGGGCATCCCGGAAAAAAACGAACTGGTCAGGCAGATCCGTGCAAAAGGCATTCCGGTGATCAGCGAAATAGAGCTGGCCTACCGGTACAAGGGAAACAGTAAGATCATTGGCATCACGGGCAGCAACGGAAAGACGACCACCACCGCCATGACTTACCACATCTGTAAAGAGGGCGGCCTGGACTGTGCGTTGGTGGGGAATATCGGCTATTCTTTTGCGAGGCAGGTGGCGGAAGATCCGAAGCAGTGGTACGTGGCGGAGATCAGCAGTTTTCAGCTGGACGATATCGTGGAATTCAGGCCGGATGTAGCCATCCTGACCAATATCACGGAAGACCACCTGGACCGCTATGAGTACAAATTCGAAAACTACATCCGGAGTAAATTCCGGATCATCATGAACCAGAAAAAAGAAGATTATTTTATTTATAACGATGATGACCCTGTGATAAAGGAATATATAGACCGGCATCCCATTCATTCTAACCCACTACCATTTACTATGCAACACGAACCAAACAAAGGCGGATTTATCAGGAACGGACAAATGAACATCGAGACCGGTAACGAAAAACTGCAAATGAGCATTTACGATTTTGCTTTAAAGGGCATTCACAATCAATATAATACTATGGCAGCAGGTATCGCATCAGCCACCGTTGGCATACGCAAGCAAAAGATCCGTGACGCAATCCAGAGCTTCGAAGCCCTGGAACATCGCATGGAATACGTCGGTACGATAAGAGGAGTGGAGTTCATCAATGACTCCAAAGCGACCAATGTCAACAGCACCTGGTATGCGCTGGAAAGCATGGAGAAGCCTACTATCCTGATACTGGGAGGCGTAGATAAGGGGAATGACTATTCCCTGATCCGCGATCTGGTAAAGGAGAAGGTAAAGGCGATCGTCTGCATGGGCGTGGATAACCGTAAAATACAGGAGGCCTTCCAGAACGATGTGCCCCTGATGGTCAACACAGCCACTGCGGAAGAGGCCGTCAAAGCAGCTTTTCATTTCGCGACAAAAGGGGATACGGTGTTGCTGAGCCCGGCCTGCGCCAGTTTCGACCTGTTCAAAAATTATGAGGACAGGGGACGGCAATTCAAGGAAGCGGTGAAAGATCTATAAGCGACTGGTTCAGGGAACCGGAACGGCGAAGTAATTTGAAATGAAATGAGCAATTCGGCGACGATAGAAAGAACTCCCTTCGGGAGCTTACGATCCAGGACCAAGGGAGACAAGGTCATCTGGACGACAGTGGTGCTGCTGGCAGTAGTGTCATTGCTCGTCGTGTACAGTTCCACCGGGTTGCTGGCCTATAAAATGTACAAGGGGAATACGGAAGTGTATTTGTTCAAACAATTCGCTTTCATCATGGTAGGCGTTATGGTGATCTATTTCGCCCACCAGGTGAACTATACCATTTATTCCAAAGTGGCAAAGATCCTGTTCCTCATATCCATACCCTTGTTGATCTATACCCTGTTTTTTGGTGTGAAGCTGAATGAAGGAAGCCGGTGGATACGCCTCCCGATCATCAACCTGACCTTCCAGACCTCCGATCTGGCCAAGCTGGGCTTGTTTATGTACCTCAGCCGTCTGCTGAGCAAAAAACAGGACACCATCAAGGACTTTAAGAAGGGGTTTGTGCCGGTCATCACCCCGGTAGCGATCGTATGTATCCTGATCGCACCGGCGAATTTATCCACGGCCCTGCTGATCGGCGCCACCAGTCTGATGCTCCTGTTCATCGGGAGGGTCAGTGCCCGGCATCTGTTGCTTACGATCGGAGTCGCGATGATCCCCGTGATCATCCTCATCAGCGCCGCGGTCATCCGTCATAAAGCCAACGGAGGGGCGCTGGAGAAACCCAAAACCGAGAATAAGGCGAGGTTATTTGTACGGGTAGATACCTGGATCAGCCGGGTAGAGACCTTCGTGTACGGAGTAAAGGAAGACAATGACGATAACAATTATCAGGTCAACCAGGCCAAGATCGCTATTGCAAAAGGCGGAATCGTAGGACTCGGACCGGGAAACAGCCAGCAACGGAATTTCCTGCCACATCCTTATTCCGACTTTATATATGCCATCATCATAGAGGAATACGGATTGATAGGTGGTGCATTCATTGTCTTTATCTACCTGGTATTCCTCCTGCGGAGTATCCGCATCTTCCGGAGATGTCCTTTTGCTTTCGGGGCTTTTCTGGCATTGGGGCTGAGCTTTACCCTGGTTATCCAGGCGCTGGCGAATATGGCGGTGAATGTCAATCTCTTTCCTGTCACGGGTGTAACATTACCCCTCGTGAGTATGGGAGGAAGCTCGTTTTTGTTCACCTGCCTGGCAATAGGAATCATATTAAGCGTGGCCCGCAACGCAGAACAGCAGGAGGGAAAAGAAACAACTAATATGGAGACGGCGTGACACAACGTATCATCATAGCAGGCGGCGGTACCGGCGGCCATATCTTCCCTGCCATCGCCATCGCTGGCGCCCTGAAACAGCAATCCCCCGGGATCGAGCTATTGTTCGTGGGCGCCAAAGGAAAGATGGAAATGGAGAAGGTGCCGCAGGCCGGGTATAAAATAGAAGGCATCGATATCGCCGGCCTTAACAGAAGCTCTTTGATAAAAAATATAGGGTTGCCTTTCAAGCTGATAAAAAGCTTTTTCCAGGTGCGCCGGATCCTGCGATCTTTCCGACCCGATGCCGTGGTAGGTGTCGGAGGATATTCCAGCTTCCCGGTTTTACGGGCAGCGCAGGCACAGGGGATTCCCACTTTCATCCATGAGTCCAACTCGTTCGCCGGTAAGGCGAATCAATGGCTGGGGAAGAAGGCTACCGGTATCTTCGTAGCCAGTGATGGAATGGAAAAATTCTTCCCGGCCGAAAAGATAAAGATCACCGGCAACCCCGTTCGAAAGAATATTTCGGGCAGCAGGATCGGCAGAGAGGACGCGATCCGGTTCTTCGGCCTGGACCCCGCAAAACAGACCGTCTTTTGCACGGGCGGGAGCCTGGGAGCCAAGGGGATCAATGAAGCGGTAGCCGCCGGCCTGGATGCCTTCGGAAATAACGGGCTCCAGTTGATCTGGCAGACGGGCAAACCTTTTGCGGAGAAAGCCGCCGCCCTTTCCGCCGGTAAGAACAACATATGGACCCGCGATTTTATTACACAGATGGAATATGCGTTTTCCGCCGCAGACGTAGTGATATCGAGATCCGGAGCCATGTCGATCGCTGAATTATGCGTGGCGCATAAAGCGGTAGTGTTTGTCCCATTCCCCTTTGCAGCGGAAGACCATCAGACAGTCAACGCACAGAACCTGGTGAATAAGAAAGCGGGGTTGCTGGTAAAAGATAGCGAGGCAAGAGAGAAATTAGTGGATACGGTGATCGCCATGACGAAGAATACGGACCAGCAAAAGGAGTTAAAAGAGAATATCGGCCGGCTGGCTGTGACGAATGCGGATGAAGTGATCGCCCGGGAGATTTTAAACCGATCAAACAATGGCTGACTTAAAAAATATAAGGAAGATCTATTTTATTGGGATCGGGGGCATCGGGATGAGTGCGCTGGCAAGGTATTTCCGGTTTCACGGAAAAGAAGTGAGCGGGTATGACAAAACATCCACCCCCCTCACCCGTCAGCTGGAGAGTGAAGGGATCGCCGTTCATTATGAAGACAACCCGGACCTGGCGCCCCGGGATGCAGACATGGTAGTATATACACCTGCAGTGCCGAAGGACCATAAAGAGCTGCTCTATTATCAGCAACATCAGTACCCTCTGTTGAAAAGAAGCGACGTGCTGGGTGAGATCACCAATAGTTCTTTTAATATCTGTGTGGCAGGTACTCATGGTAAGACGACCATCACCACGATGATAGCCCATATCCTGCGTCATAGCGGCTATGGCTGCAACGCATTCCTGGGAGGGATCGCCGTGAACTATAACAGCAATTTCTGGAGCGACAAGCGGAATGTCTGTGTGGTGGAAGCCGACGAGTACGACCGGAGTTTCCTGAAGCTGAGTCCCAATATAGCCGTGATCACTGCCATGGATGCCGATCATCTCGACATCTACGGTACGGCGGAGGAAGTGGAAAAGGCTTTTATCGATTTCTCCGGAAGGCTGAAGCCGGAGGGATTGTTAGTGAGCAAATGGGGGCTTAAGCGGGGAGGGGAGTTGAAAGGCGATCATCACCTGACGTATAGCTTGCCGCCCGCCGGTCTCAGCCGGTCCGCTGCTGCCGGTCAGCCCGATATTATCGCTTTCGGCATCAGCATGAGCGAGGGAAGCTACACATTCGGCGTACGGACAAAAGACTGGACTCTGGATGAGATCGTGCTGAACATGGGAGGAATGCATAACGTGGAGAATGTCACCGCAGCCATTGCCGTAGCCCATCACCTGGGTATCGAAGACGGGAAGATCAGGGCGGCGGTCGCAGCCTTCAAAGGCGTCAAAAGACGGTTTGAGTATATTATCAAAGAGCCGGGACTGATCTTTATCGACGACTATGCGCATCATCCGGAAGAGTTGAGGGCATTGATCAGTGGGGCAAAAGGATTGTTTGGCGGGCGGAAATGCACGGTACTGTTTCAGCCGCACCTGTTCACAAGGACACGTGATTTTGCGGATGCCTTTGCGGCAAGCCTGGACCTGGCAGATGAAGTCTTTCTGTTACCCATCTATCCGGCCCGCGAGCTGCCGATAGAAGGAGTCACGAGCGAGCTGATCGTGGAGAAAATGACGCCGGGGAAAGCTGTAGTCTGCGATAAGAATGAACTAATGAAGATAATAAAGGATAAAGTGGATCATAATGGAGAGCTGGAATTAGTGATCACGGCAGGAGCAGGAGATATCGATACACTCATCGGACCGGTGAAAGCATTGCTTGAAAACCGGTAGAACTGATTGTGTAAGGGGCTTATCTACCCGAACACTTGTGTACCCGTCTGACGGTCCGATAGGTCGTCGGGCGGGTCTCAAGAACCGGACGGAGTCCGGTTCGCAGACGAAAAAAGAAGTAAAAATGAAGGAAACAAAATGGCCAAAGTCAGTATCAGAAAGATTTTTGTTGTCATGTTTTGGTGCATCGCAGGCGCCGGCGTGCTGGTATTGCTGGTAGCGGCTATCAAATACAGGAACAACAAGACCTGTAAAGGGTATAAGATCGAGATCAGCGGACCATCCGGAGCGCTGTTCATCGGTAAAAAAGAGATCAACGACCTGCTGGCATCGGCAGGGGCGGGACAATGGAAAGACAGACCTACTCAATCCTTTGACCTGCGCCGGATGGAGTCGGTACTCGAAAAAAATGTCTGGATCCGGGATGCACAATTGTTCTTTGATAATAACGGGGTATTAGAGGTGAAGGTGATCGAGCGGGAGCCTGCCGCCCGCATCTTTACAGAGAGTGGCAACAGCTTCTATATCGACAGCAGCGGAGTGCAATTGCCGCTATCGGATAAGCTGCCGGTGAAGCTACCTGTCTTCACCGATTATCCGGCGCCGGGAATCAGGCTGCATGGAAAGGACAGCCTCCTCACCGTCCAGATCCGGCAGCTGAGCGCCTTTATCCGGAATGATTCGTTCTGGATGGCGCAGATAGCCCAGATAGCCATCACCTCTGACAGGGGCTTTGAGCTGGTACCTATGATCGGTAATCACCTGATCGAATTCGGGGATGGAGAGGACTACCAGCAAAAATTCCACCGGCTCTTCATCTTCTATAAAGAAGTGCTGAGCCGGACGGGTTTCGATAAATATTCGAGGATCGACGTCGCTTATGCGGGACAGGTGGTCGGAACTAAAAAAGGCAGTGAAGGGACACGCTTCGATTCGCTGCAGGGGATGAAGAATATCCAGCAGATGATCCGTTCGGCACAGCAATTGCAAGTCGATACGGTTCGCCAGCAAAATATCCGGCCCCTGGAACGAAATACCCAGACGGAACAGACATTGACGAACTATGACCTGATACCGGACTCATCCTATGAAAAACCAACGGCAAGGCAGGCAGACAACCATCCGATATCCGGTACTGTGAGAACCGTATCCGGCCCGGTACCTGTGAGGGCGCCGGTAAAACAAGGTCCGAGAGCAGTAATGCCCCGGAAAAACAGTAAAAACAACTAAAATTAAATAAACTAAACTATGAACTACGAGCAACCCATTATTGTCGGACTCGACATTGGCACGACCAAGATCGCGGCCATTGCTGGTCGTAAGAATGAGTACGGCAAGCTTGAAATATTAGGATTCGGAAGAGCTAATTCCAATGGCGTTAAGCACGGACAGGTGCTGAATATAGACGAGACGATCAAGGCCATTCAAATGGCCCTGGATAATTGCTATGCCTCCAATCCCAACCTGGAGATTACCGAGGTATACGTCGGTATTGCCGGGCACCATATCAAAAGTCTGCAGACTCGGGGAGATATCGTTCGCCAGAATACGGATGACGAGATCACCCGCCGGGAGATCGACCAGCTTGTTGCCGATCAGTACAAGACCTATATTCCCGCCGGTGACCAGATCATCGATGTGATCCCGCAGGAGTTCACCGTGGATAATTTTCAGAATATCCCCAACCCGATCGGCTACGGCGGCGTAAAAGTCGGCGCCAATTTCCATATCATCACCGGCGATAAGAATGCCATCCGGAATATCAACCGGGCCGTGGAAAAGAGCAACCTGCTGACAAAAGACCTGGTCCTTCAACCCCTGGCTTCCGCAGCAGCGGTTATGGGGCATGAAGATCTGGAAGCAGGTGTCGCGATCGTCGATATCGGCGGTGGCACTACGGACCTTGCCGTATTTTATGAAGGGATCCTGAAACATACGGCTGTCATTCCGTTCGGCGGCGAGAATATCACCAACGATATCAAGACCGGCCTGGGTGTATTGAAGACACAGGCGGAACAAATGAAAGTACAGTTCGGCTCGGCTTTGTCCAATGAGGCAAAAGCCAATGCCTATATCACCATACCCGGTTTGCGCGGTATGCCGGCCAAAGAGATCAGTGTGAAGAACCTGGCCAATATCATACAGGCGCGTATGAGCGAGATCATGGATTTCGTTACCTATCATCTCAAACAGGTAGGTCTGGATAATAAGACGCTGAACGGCGGGATCGTAATGACCGGCGGAGGCTCTCAGCTCAGGCACCTGATCCAGCTGACGGAATATGTCACGGGCCTGAATGCCCGGATCGGCTACCCGACGGAGCACCTGGCGGCAGGCCATATTGAAGAGTTGGCTAAACCTACCTATGCCACCTGTATCGGACTCATCCTGAAGGGGTATAGTGATTATGAACATAACCGCAAACAGTTTGATACAGAATACAGGAAAGTGGAAGTGCCGGATGCCCTGAGAAAAGCGGCAGCGCAACAGGCGGCGGATCCGCTCCTGTCACAGGAATTATCACAGCAGGAGAAAGTACGCAACCGGAAAGGAATAAAAGATTTCTGGGGAAAATTCAAGGATGGCATCATCGACCTCTTCAAAGAAGAAGAAGATCATGCCCTCTGACCATCGGTCAATAGACCGTTGGTTTATTTGCGACGAATCGACGGACCCGTGAAACGAGTAATGATGGACCCTCGGTCAACAAACCGGTGGTCTGTTTTGGTGAGTTAATTTATTTAAATTTTATTGTCATGATCCATTTTGATCTACCGAAAGAAAAATCATCCATCATCAAGGTCATTGGTGTGGGTGGTGGTGGCAGCAATGCAGTGAACCATATGTTCAGTCAGAACATAGAGGGGGTGAACTTCATCATTTGTAATACCGATGCGCAAGCTATTGCGACAAGTAAGGTGCCGAATAAAGTGCAGTTAGGACCCCATTTGACACAGGGGTTGGGAGCGGGTGCGAATCCTGACATCGGCAGACAAGCGACAGAGGAAAGCCTGGAAGAGATCAAACAGATCCTGGAAGTAAATACCAAAATGGCTTTTATTACAGCTGGTATGGGTGGCGGCACCGGTACGGGAGGGGCCCCCATCATCTCTAAAATATGCAAAGACCTGGGTATCCTTACTGTAGGCATCATCACCACGCCTTTTTCGTATGAAGGGAAGAAGCGGCAGCTGCAGGCGGAAGAAGGTATCCGGGTGATGAAACAATATGTGGACACCCTCCTCGTGATAAGCAACGATAAGCTGCGTCACCAGTTCGGTAACCTTAAAATGAAAGAGGCTTTTGCCAAAGCGGACAATGTCCTGGCGACGGCGGCTAAATGTATTACAGATGTTATCAATAGCACAGGACAGATCAATGTTGACTTTGCGGATGTATGCACGGTCATGCGCAGCGGTGGAGTAGCTATCCTGGGCAGCGCGACGGCTAAAGGAGAGGGCCGCGCACAAAGGGCGATCGAAGAGGCGCTCAATTCTCCCCTCCTGAACGACAACGATATACGGGGCGCCAAATGGATCCTGATCAATATCAACTCCTGTGAAGGGGAACATGAGTTCACCATGGATGAGGTAGAGATCATCCAGAATTACCTGCTCAGCCAGGCAGGAGAGCATACGGATGTGATCATGGGGCTTGGATATGACAATACCCTGGGCGCCAACCTGGGTATCACTCTCATAGCCACGGGCTTTGAGCACAAAGAACTTTTCGCTAAGGCTTCTGAAGCCGAGCCTGTTCTTAAGAAAGAAGAGAAAATTCTGATGACTCTTGGTCTACCCGCCGAAGAATCTTTACAACGGCCTGTCCTTCCTGCAACTGAAATCAAAAAAGAATCGCCGAACGCAAAAGAACTGCCGGCGGTGGGTCTATCCTCCCAACCCTCCGCCCCACTGCCGGATTCTTTACAGCCTAAACTGGTAGACACTCCCCCGTCGGCTACTCCCCTGAGCCTCTTCGGAAACGAAGACGCCGGTATAGCCGATGGCCCTGTCAATGTGGACAAACCAGTGGAAAAAAATGATCGGGCGCCCAGAATAGAATGGGTACTTTCACCTGATCCGGAACCTGCTCCACTTCCCAATAAAAATATCCAGGCGTCCGGCAACATACCGTCCGGTAATACATTATCCGGCAATACGCAGACGCCCGGCGCCGAAAGAAATTCTCCGACGTCTGCAGCGTCCGGAGGATACCTTGCAAGGCCATCCAATATCTATGCGGAAGAACCCAGGAACGAACGACAATCCAACCCAGAACACAATGGACCGGTAAAGACACCTGTCCTGAATACACCTGCTTCGACTCCGCCGCGTGAAGAAGAGACGGCGCCCGATATGCAGCTAGTATTCAGAGAAAAGGGTTCAGCGACGGATGAGCCTGGGGCCCACCAAACTCACGCGCTTTCGGTGCAGAACTCATCCGCAGAGGAACCTGCCATGCAGGACGATACGGATGATCCCAAACGCAGGGCGGCAGAACGAATCAACAAGTTGCGCAACTTGTCGTTCAACATCAATGCCGCCGATCCGAATAATGAGTTTGAAACTGTGCCGGCGTACATCCGTCGCAATTTGGAACTGTACAATACCATCTCCAACGTGGAGAACTTCTACAGTAACTATGAAGTGAAGACCGATGAAAATAATAATACAGAGATCAGCACCATCAATACATTTCTGGATGGGAAAAGACCGGACTGATCCGTCTTAACAATAGTTTGTTTTTAGTTGTTTTATTCCCCCTGGTTCTCCGGGGGGATTTTTTTGGCCGGGGCTTGCGACTAAAAGTCGCCCCGGCCAAAAAAATGCTAATGATGGCGCTATCGCGCAGCGGGCCCGTGGCCCGCTGCTGTTTATAGGAGGGGATGGAGAAAATATTCCCTTATGAAAAAAATAATAAGGAAGACTCTCCGCGCATCCGACCTGTGGTCGGATTGGACTATCTTTATGTCATCGCTACCTTTACGTTATCAACTGTCTAAATTATCGCTTCACAATGCTCAACATTCTCATCACCGGTGGAACAGGTATGATCGGCACGGCCCTTAGCCGGATGCTCCTCGAAAAAGGATATGATGTGACCCTCCTCTCCCGCTCTGCCCGACCCTCCGGATTTTCCTCATCCCCGGATTCCCAACCCGCACCGACCCTTCGCACGGCCCATTGGGACCTTCGGACACAGGCCATCGATACCGAAGCAATCCGCCAGGCCGACTATATCATCCACCTGGCAGGGGCCGGCGTCGCAGACAAACGATGGAGTAAAAAAAGGAAAAAAGAGATAGTCGAAAGCCGCACCCGAAGCAGCGTCCTACTCATAAAAGCCCTCCAGGAGAACCCCAATAAAGTACAGGCCGTAGTCAGCGCCTCCGCCATCGGCTGGTATGGTCCAGATCCGGCTATACCGAACTCCGATCCTTTCGAAGAGACGGCCTCTGCTGATGACGACTTTCTGGGAGAGACCTGCCGTCTCTGGGAAGACTCCATCACTCCCATCACGGACATGGGCAAACGACTGGTCATCTTACGCACCGGTATTGTGCTCAGCCGGAAAGGGGGCGCCCTGACGGAATTTAAAAAACCCGTGAAAATGGGCGTCGCAGCCATCCTGGGCAGCGGTAAACAAGTGGTAAGCTGGATTCATGTCGAAGACCTCTGCCGGCTATACCTGCAGGCTATTGAACAGCCTGATTGGCGGGGCGTCTACAATGCTGTGGCTCCCAAACCGGTCGATAACAGGACGCTCACCCTGGAGCTGGCGCGCCGCCTGAAAGGGAAATATTATGTTCCCGTATATGTTCCTTCTTTCCTTCTGAAGATAGTCTTAGGAGAATTAAGCATCGAGGTGCTGAAGAGCGCCACCGTGAGCTCAAAAAAAGCCCGGATTGCCGGGTTCCAGTTTTTGTATCCTTCGATTCAGAGCGCCCTGGAAGAATTACTCGCACCGAAGACCGGAGCGTGAATGCTGACAAGACTGCTGGTTACAGATCGCTCTTCAGGAACTTCCTGCCTGACGCCAGACAATAGATCACCACATAGATGAAGGCCACCAGCAAATAGTAGGGTATATGACTTTCCCAATTGGCCTGTTTGGGTAATAAGGCTTTCGCATAAGGGAAGGGGACCAGTTGGTCTGTCACCTCCTCCGGCAGATAATTCACCCCTTTGATATCGTATTTCCCCCGGAAAATACCCACGATGATCTGCTCCACGATCAGGTAGATAAAGAATAGTCCCATGGCCAGCCCAGCCCTCTTAACGAACAGCGCCATTACAAAAGCTATCAGCGAATAGGACAACATCTCTACAAAATAAAAAAGGACAAAACGGCTCTCCCGCCAGATAGAACCACCACCTGTTTTATTATTGAAATAACCGAACAGGAAGGCTGTCAGCAATACGGTGATCGTTGTCAGCACGGATAATAAGAAGACTTCGATCAGTTTGACGCCGACGAATTGCTGCCTGCTCCAGCCATCAATGACATTCTGCCGATGGGTCTTATAGGTAAATTCATTGGTCGTCAGGGTGATGATCAGGATAGCAGGAATAATAAACAATAGGCTGGAGTTCCAGCTTACGGTTTGCCATACATCCGGAAAACCGAACGGACTTCCCAGGATGCCCTTTCCTTTTCCCGAAGGAAAACTATTGTTCATTAGATTGTAGAGCATGTAATTGACTCCGGGAATACTGAAAAGCGTAATTGCCAGCAGGATCCAGAACGTGCGATAGCTCTTTACCTTCAGCCACTCTACCTGTAGTATTCTTAACATAAAAAAAGTTTTTGGTTTTGGGTTTCGGTTGGGTTTCGGAGGGAGAAGTTTTTTATTTTCCCGTCAGTTCCATGAATTTAGATTCCAGACTTCTTTTGCGCAGCTGCAAATGGTTCAATACGACGCCCTTCTCATAGCAATACTGATTGACATTGCCCAGGTCCATCATGCCGTTATCGAAGAAGACCTGCAGGTTTTGTTCATTGCCCTTGATCTGACGGACTCCCGGCAGGCTCTCTAATACAGTCCGCAGCTTTTCCAGCCCGGCCGATCCGGACCCCGTTCCCAATTCGATGAAATCCTCATTCACCAGCACTTCATTGACATCTCCGGCCATAAGCAGCTGCCCTTTCTGTAAGATCGCCACATGCGTACACACTTTTTCTACTTCATCCAGCAGATGACTCGCCAGGATGATAGTCTTACCTTGTTTGGAAAGATCCCGGATCAATTCCCTTGTTTCTGCGATGCCCACCGGATCCAGTCCATTCGTAGGCTCGTCGAATACGAGGACAGAGGGATTGCCCAGCAGGCAGGAGGCAATGGCCAGCCGCTGCTTCATACCCAAAGAATACGTGCTGAATTTGGAATGCCGTCTTTCAGTCAGCTTAACGATCTCCAATACCCGGGGAATGTCTTCTTTCCCATGTCCTTTGATGGCGGCAGCTATCTCCAGGTTCTTCTCGCCGGAGAGGTAATGATAAAAATTTGGAGTTTCCAACAACGTCCCGATCTTCTGCCGCTGCTTTTCGGAAGGCGGCTCGCCGAACCAGGAATAGCCCCCTTCACTGGCTTGCAGGACGTTCATCACGATCCCCAGCAATGTAGTCTTACCACTGCCATTGGGACCTAATACGCCGAAGACCGACCCGGGAGGGACTTCAAAAGCTACCTGGTGCAATGCCCGGATCCTTCCATAAAACTTGGTAATGGACTGAATAGATAAGATACTCTTCACGGTGAATAGATTGGCTAAGCCTCAAGATACATCTTCTATTCGTTTTTTAAGACTTGTACTCCCCCTGTTTTCCAGCCGTCTCCTATTATAAAAAGAGTATATATTCCTTTGGCCAGACCGGAGGAAGGGATCGTATAAAGATTAAGCCCTCCATTTACGGACAGCATATGCGTATAAATGATCTTGCCGGACATATCCACTACCTGCATCTGAGCCGTTCCCCTGGCTGCCGGAACGATCAGCCGCACCTCCATATTACCCCCTGCCGGCACCGGATTCGGATATACAGACACGGTTTCCGCATTGGCAATACAATCCAGGTTTACACGGACTACCACACTATACGTGAGGCTGCCATCGAGATCCTCCTCCCCGATACGATACAAGGCCTGTGGCACGGACTGCGGCACACTGAGCTGATAGCTGGAAGGAATCCCTTTAGCCTTGACAAAATCCACGGTCGTATAATTAATGCCATCGACGCTTTGCTGAATTTCAAATCCGCGGGCATTCTCTTCCAGCGCCGTAGACCACTCCAGCCAGGCCTTACAATCCTTTTCAACTCCTGTAAGCGAATTCAATAGGATGGGCAGGGGGACACTGGTGCTGCCAAAAGTAAAAGGGCTGAAGGAGGACACCGTATTGCTCGGTCCTACTGTCCCGGTACTGTTCCCGGCAGGATCTGCGCTGCTGCCTCCTTCCGACTGCCAGGCGCCCCCGGTAAAATGTGCTATGACCAGGCTGGCAGGCTGGGAATGATTTAACGCTTTGCGGGTGTCATCCCATTTCAACGTCACCGTCCCTGTGGCTGCACCCGCCGTCGGACCCAGGTCCCACCATTCATTGGTGAACACCCCGCCCGGCGCCAGCGATATATTGGAATTATAGGTCCCATACCCCGTACCGTTATAGAGTACCTGGAAATCCGCTGAAGCGGATAAGTTGCTCAGATCCAGGTCTGCTTTGTGGATGCCGTCTCCAATAGGGAAAGTGAAATTACTATTCCCGTTTTTGGTAGTATAACCAATGATATGATGCCCGGCGTCAAATCCCGTATATCCCGACCCCGGATAAAAATAAACGTCCTGGGCATTCGTGCCGGAATGGATCAGCCCTGCCGTAAAAGTAAGCGTACCGCCTGTGCCGTCTCCAATAGCCAGCCGATTGCCGAGGGTCAGCCCTGCCGCATTGTCCAGCACCATATTAAAACATCTGAATGGCGCCGACCCGCTCAAAGTCTGTGCCGCCAGCCCGTTAAACCAGGTAGTGCCTGCTCCCGCCGGTAAAGACGTCTGGCTATTGCTGGCATTCCCGTTGATATAGACGGACCCGTCATTTTGATAGCTGGCCCCCGCCGTATTGGTGAAATCTCCTCCTGAAGAAAGGATATTGCCGCTGCCTACATACAGTACTCCGGTATTATAGATCTGGGCTTCCGTTCCCATATAGGTCAGCAGCGCCGCGCAAAAGAGGATAAAATATTTCATGACATTCGGTTTAAAAATTTTGTCGGTATCTCATCATTTATCGATCGCTTTATAATGCATTTTCCATCCTTTGAAATTATTTTCCTCACTGGTCAGGAACCATACCAATACCGTGTTCCCCCAGCTTTTGATGGTAGGCGGGAGAGTATGACCGCTGAAGATGGCCAGGATCGGGTCCTTGGTGCTGTTGCCGTTAAAAAGATACACCTGGTCGATCTTAGGCTCTGTGTCGAACTGTTCAAAACTCAACTGGATCTTTTTCCCTTCCGGGACCGTGATCTGCCATTTACAATCATTACGGCCCGTATAATTGAGATCCCCGCTGCCATCTTCGATCGTCCCTTCACTTCCGTTTATTTCGGTAACCGTATTGCCGCAAAACAAGATGCTGGAATCGACCGTGATCACTTCATAATACCACCACGCAGCGGCCTGGGGGGGCGCTCCTTTCTTTTTGCCGGCAGCCGCATAGAGGTACAGGGAATCCGCAGACACGATAAAGGGAACTTTCAGCCTTTCTTTTTTAAGGATCGTATCCCGGCTGGCCCCGTCCTTAAAAAGAACTGCTTTGATGTCCGGCAATCCGGCGGCAGCAGCCTGGCTGGCGGCAGCCGAAGGTTGCAATAAAAATTTTATGTTTTTGTATCTGCCGGCAGGCGCCACCTTGACCGGAGAGGCCACTTCCAGTTTTTTCAGATCGATAAAAGCCTTCGCCTGACGGAATACGGGTCGGCCCAACCAATCTTCCGTATCCTTGCTCTCCAGCGCTTCTTTGATACCGATGACATTCACCAGTCCTGCTCCCAGGTTGCCGGCATACAGGGGATTCTTAGCTTCCAGGGGAATCGCTGTATTCTTTAAAAGTCTTTCGATGGCCTCCGGAGAGAGTTGGGGATAGGCGGAACGAAGGGCTGTCACAATCGCGGCTACTATCGGGGTGGCGGCAGAAGTGGCGGATAGATGAGCATCGGCTGTTTTTTTATACGGATCGTATGTAGCCAGTGAATCCCCCGGAGCGCAGATGTCCACAAAGACCCCGTAGTTGGATACCCGCAATTTGGTGTCGGATTTGCTGGTGGCTGCAACATTGATGACGGAGGAGACGGCGCCCGGATATTGGGGCTGCATCGCATAAAAGTTCCCGGCAGAGGCAATGATCATGATCCCTTTGGCCTGGGCTTTCGCGATGATCTCCTTTTCTTCGGCTGCTATATTCGGCCCGGACCAGCTACATACGATGATATCCGCCTTTTGTTCGATGGCATATTCAATGCCTTTATAACCTTCCTTCAGGTAATTATTCAGCTTGATGTCCGATACGGCTTTGATGGGAAGAATGCTGATAGCGGAAAGATCGCCGCCGGCGATTTGTTGAAGGGTCTCCCAATAGAGTCCTAACACCCTGGTGCCATGGTATTCCTGGGCGGCATATCTTGGATCCGGTCTTACGGTCTCGTCGTTGTCCCCGAAATCCCAGCCTTCGTAATCGTCTATCTTACCATTGTGATCGTCATCGATATTATTGTCCGGTATTTCTGCATTGTTATGCGCGATATGGGAGGCCCATAGAGGATTGTCAAGGTCAAAACCATCGTCGATGATGGCAATCTTCAATGGTTTCTTTAACCGGGCAAAATGAGCGGCCCGATCCAGGCCAATAGCTTCCCAGGCCCAGTCATTCTTATCCGGCGGAGGAGGACTCAGCGGAGGGGGCGGCTGTGACAGGGCGGCTTTAAAGAACAGGCAGCCTATCAAAACGAGAATGATCTTCGGTAACTTCATTGTTTAATGTTCGGGTAAAAGATAAAGTTTTGGGTAAACGGTATCGGATTTAATGGGCAATGGTTTTTTGTTCGGTTCCTGTCTGCTGACCGATGATATAGTTGGAAAGGCCAGTTCCCTGACCCTGGTGGATGGCCACTCTGCCCTGCAGATCGGGCAGACCAAAAGTAGTCTGTCCGTCCCCGCCGTACGTGGTGCCGATCAGCTGAAAAAGAACATCATTTGCGGAGATGGCTAATAGCTGGCCGTTGCAGGAGGCGAATCTGTAGGGAGGAAAATTAGAGCCCATGATGAAGATCTCGCCGATAAAGGGGTTAGCCGCATCCGTTTGAGAAGGGAATATCCCAAACAGCGATATGCAATAATTCACGGTCAGGTAGGGCTGACGGTTATCCAGGGTAAAACTGAACTGCAGGGGAGCCGGCTGCATATTGACCCAGTTATTCCCGTCCCAGGTGATCAGGTCTCCTGTCGCCGTGCCGGGATTGAGGCTGACCTTGTTGGTAGTGACGGAAAGGGGCGTCTTTGCCGTAAGGGGATTGGCCGTGGTTGGAGGCTGGAAGGATGATCCCCCCCAGTAAACTATTTTGCCGGTGCTGGCATCCGTCACCATCATACCCGCCTCTGCGGGAGTCAATAACCCTTGCAGGGTGGCTAACTGGGCGGCATTCAGCCTGGGCAGCAGGACGCCTTTCTGCGTAGAGCTGATATCCAGTGCTGCCTTGGGGTCAGGTGTCGTGGTGCCGATACCGATACTTTGCTGGCAATAGCCGGTATTCCGGGAAAAGAGGGCGACCAGCAAGAGGAGGGCGTAGGTATAAAAGCGTTGCATAAGTATAATTTAAAGGAGCAGGATCCTTAAGGGAACCATCGTTAGTGGGAAATACTGTTTTGCTCGATGCCGCCGGTTTGCCCCAGCGTATAAGAAGAGAGTCCGGCTCCGGACCCGAAGTGCAGCGGCACCCTTCCCCGCAGATCGGGTAAGGCAAAGGTCGTTTGCCCGTCGCCGCCATAGGTGGTGCCCAGTAAGGAGAACAATGCCTGATTCACATTGATAGCCATCAATTGGCCATTGCATTCGGCCCATCCCTTGGGGGGAAAGGTAAAGCTATACAGGTCGATCTCCGATAGGATAGGAGTATTCTGGGAAGGGAAAATACCCTGCAAGGCTATGCAATAGTTCAGCGTAAGAGAAGGTTGAAGATTGCTGACGACAATAGCGCTGAAATGCTGTGCCACCGGCTGCGTATTTACCCAATTGAGCCCATCCCAGGTAATGAGATCTCCCGGAGCCGTGCCCGGGTTGATAGAGATCGTATTGGTGCTGCTGATAGACAGGGGGCTGCCGGCTGTAATAGTCAGGGTGGAAAAATCTTTCCAGCCAGTGCCATTCCAGAAGTAGGGTTTTCCCGTGCTGGCGTCCGTCACCAGCATGCCTGTCTGCGCTGGGGTAAGCGTACCTGCCAGAGTGGCCAGCTGAGCGGCATTCAGCCTGGGGAGCAGGACGCCCTTTGTCGTAGAGCTGATATCGAGGATGGCATTGGGATCGGGGTTCGTGGTGCCGATCCCCGTTTGGGCCTGCGTAAGCAAGGGGATAAAAAAGACGAGGGAAAGTAAAATTTTTTTCATGATGGTGGGTTTAAGAAGGGGGCTGAAAATTCAGATAACTATTTGGCGATCGTGGTGCTTTCCGTACCACCGGCCTGTCCCTCCTGATAATTAGTCAGGCCAGTTCCCTGGCCGTAATTGAAGGGCACCCTTCCCTGCAGATCGGGTAAGGCAAAGGTCGTTTGCCCGTCGCCGCCATAAGTGGTACCCAGTAAGGAGAACAAGGCCTGGTTTGGATTGATAGACATTAGCTGGCCATTGCAAAAAGCCCATCCGAGCGGAGGAAAATTGAAAGGAAAGATCTGGATCTGGCTGACAAAGGGGTCGTTGTGGGCGGGAAAGATACCCTGTAAGGCGATGCAGTAATTTACGGCGAGATAAGGTTGCCTGTTTTCCACAGCAATAGAGAACTGCTGCGCCGGCTGCATATTGACCCAGTTATTTCCATCCCAGGTAATGAGGTCGCCCGAAGCTGTGCCCGGGTTGAAAGCGACCTGGTTGGTGCTGCTGACCGACAGGGGAGTGATGGCGGAGAGATTGGCGATATCGGTCCATGTCGTACCATCCCATCCAAGGGCCTTGCCGGTGGATGCATCGGTGACCAGCATCCCTTTCCCGGACGCTGTCAGTGAACCCGCCAGCACCGCTAACTGAGCCGATGACAGACGGGGAAGCAAGACGCCCTTTGTCGTCGAGTTGATATCCAGCATGGCGTTACTGGCCGGCGGGGAGGTTCCGATGCTTACCTGGCCGAAGACAGGCGCCACCAATAGAAGGAGTACCAGTACGAAAGCTCCGTTTTTAAAATGGGTATGCATACACTCAAGTTTTAGGGTTCAATGAATGTGACACAAAAGTCAATAAGGGGTACTAAGAAGGTAGCTCAGGTGGGTGGATAAATATCAGGTGGATACAAATATATAAAAAAAATTAAATAGTTGCATGCTTCTGATGATACAGGGAGGAGAATTCGCCCAATACGCCAAATCCACGGCGATCGAAAGAGAGGCGATGCAGCCTTAATTGTTCAATATCATTCGTCAATACCTTGCGGGTAAAAGGATTCAGGGTTCCTCCCGGCCCTCCGGCCGAGGCGGCAGGATCATATTGGAAAGCCGGATCGCAGAGCGTTCCCCGGGGATACATCATACCCGGCTGGCCTCCTCCCCGGATATCCAGCCGTTTGGGATGATCCAGGCCAAGGGTATGCCCGTACTCATGAGCGGCGGTAGTGGAATGACGGGGTAAATTTCCCAGCTTAAAATAGCCGGTGTTTGATCCGAGTCCATCCACAAAGGAGATATCGTGTAAAGAGAATTCTTCGATCCTGAAAAAATTGAGCCGGGGATCGATATTATGCCAGACGGTGGCCGGAGGGAGATCGGGCGTATACACTCCTTCGATCTCAAAATGGACTTCGTACCATTCCTTCCGGATCTTTAGGCTGGTCTTAGGCTCATTCCAAAGATAGCCGATCTCTTCGGCGATCCGGATAGCCAGTTCCTTATCCGCGGCATCCCCATAAAAATGTATGATGGAGCGAATGAGGAGACGGTGAGACGCGGTATGGAGCTCAACTTCACCCATGATTGGCCCCCTTTTTAATTCCTCAGAGGTTTCCCGCCCTTCAGCACACTTTGTATCCGTTCCAATGTTTTTTTCTCTCCGCAGAGGCTAAGAAAAGCTTCGCGTTCCAGGTCGAGAATATATTGCTCGCTTACCAGGGTCGGTTCGCTCAGGTCTCCTCCGCACATGACAAAAAGGCTAATTTTCTGGCAACCCGCATCGTGATCGGTGGCATAATTACCCCGCCACATGCCATTGATCCCGGCATACAGCGCCCCGAGCGCCGAGCGCCCCAGGACTTTCACATCCTTTCTGGCTACCGGTATCGTATAGCCATCTTCGTATAGTTCGATAACAGATTGTTTGGCTTCCGCAATTCTTCGCCCCTGGTTGATGCTCACGATATCCCTTCCTTTCTTTAAAATACCCAGATCATAGGCTTCGTAGGCAGAGGTGCTCACCCTGGCCGTAGCGATGGTAAAAAAGCGGCTCTTCAAAGTGATGGTTTCCGGCTCATCCTCATGCATCTCATCGGCTGCTCTGAGCGTGAACTCCTTCGTGCCTCCTCCGCCGGGGATCAGCCCGACTCCCAGTTCTACCAGCCCGATATAGGCTTCCGCCGCCGGTACTACCCTGTCTGCATGGAGGCTGAGCTCACAGGCCCCTCCCAGGGTCAGCCCATGAGGGGCGGCCACTACCGGTATCGCGGAATAACGGACCCGCATCATCGTATTCTGGAACTGACGGATAGCCATGTCCAGCTCGTCGTAATCCTGCTCGATGGCCAGCATAAAAATGAGACCTACGTTAGCTCCCGCGCTGAAATTCGGCCCTTCATTGGCAATGACCAGCCCTTTGTATTTTTCTTCCGCCAGTCCGATGGACCGTTGGATGCCTTCCAGTACTTCGCCTCCGATACTGCCCATCTTCGTATACCATTCCAGCCCCAATACATCTTCTCCCAGATGGTAAAGACGGCAGGCGCTATTCTTCCACACGGTCTGTCCTTCGAAGTTTTTCATCACCAGGAATGCCTCTCCGCCGGGTAAAGGTTTATAAGATTTCGACGCTACATCATAATAAAGACGTTTGCCCTGCTCTACCTTGTAGAAGGTGGCCGCCCCCGACGTCAGCATCTCGTCCACCCATCCTGCTACCGTATATCCGGCCTCTTTCATCTTGGTGGCGGTGGCTTGTACGCCAAGGGTATCCCAGCTCTCGAAAGCCCCGATCTCCCAGCCAAATCCCGCCATCATCGCATCGTCTACCCGATAGATCTCATCCGAGATCTCGGGAATACGATGGGAGATATAAGAGAAAAGGCCATAATGGAAAAGACGGTAGAACTCTCCCGCTTTATCGGCGCCCTGCACCAGCATCTTCAGCCGGGTCTTCAGGTCGTCTATGGGTTTGGCCGCTTCGACGCTGGCGAACTTAGGCTTGACACGGGGCTTATATTCCAGGGTCTTCAGGTCCAGTACATGAATCTCTTTTTCGCCTTTGGGGCCCGGCGGCATTTTCTTGAAAAATCCCTGGCCTGTCTTATCTCCCAGCCATTTATTGGCTACTATTTTGTCCAGCCAGGCAGGAATAGCAAAGGCGGCACGCTGCTCGTCCTGCGGGCAATTATCGGCTACCCCTTTGGCCACTTTGACCAGGGTGTCGATACCGACGACGTCCGCCGTGCGGAAAGTCGCTGACTTGGGGCGGCCGATCAGGGGACCTGTCAGCGCATCGATCTCATCGATCGTCAAGCCCAGCTTCTCCACGAGACCGAAGATCGCCATGATGCCATAGACGCCGATCCGGTTCGCAATAAAAGCCGGCGTGTCTTTGCAGAGAACAGTGGTTTTACCCAGGTAGAGGTCCCCGTAATGCAGCAGGAAATCCGTTACGGCCGGATCCGTATAAGGCGTAGGGATGATCTCTAAAAGGCGTAAATATCTTGGGGGATTGAAAAAGTGCGTGCCGCAAAAATGTTTTTTAAAATCATCCGTACGCCCTTCTGTCATGAGGTGAATGGGGATGCCGGAGGTATTGGAGGTGATTAATGTACCGGGCTTACGGTATTTCTCCACTTCCGTAAAGACCTGTTGTTTGATATCCAGTCTTTCCACCACCACTTCGATGATCCAGTCGCAGCCGGCGATATCCTTCATATTATCGGTGAAATTGCCGGTCGTTATTTTTTTGATGGTATCCCTGGTATAAACGGGGGAGGGGTTGGATTTGATGGCTGCCGCCAGCGCGTCATTGACGATCCGGTTCTTTACTGTCGGGCTGTCCGGGGACAGTTTTTTGGCTTTTTCCGCTTCATTCAGCTCCGCAGGAGCTATGTCCAGCAGCAAAGTCTGAATACCGATGCCGGCAAAGTGACAGGCTATCCTCGAACCCATCACACCACTTCCTAATACAGCAACTTTTTTTATTATCCGGTTCATATGCCAACAAAATTAGTTAGTTAAACAACTATTAGGTATCGAAGGTAATAAAAAAAATCCTGACCGGAAATTTCCGGTCAGGATCTCACTAAAAACGCTGGAAGCGTTTTGTCCGATAGGACAGACATTAGCTATTTGCCGAAGATTCGCTAAATTTTTACAGCGAATCTTCGGCAAATTTTTATGTTTATTGAATTATAATATTTTGCTAAGTCTGCTGATTTCGTAATTATCGGCCTTGCTTAAAACTTCCTGGCGGAGCTTGATCTGTTCCTGCATCAGGCTCTTGGGGTAGTTGTCGCCGGTAATATAGCTTACGGTGAGGTAGACGCCTTTTTCAATGATCAGCTTATTGCCGCAAATATCTATCATGTGGATCTTGTCGTCATCATCCAGAGAAGAGGACGCAAGGCATTGGTATTTATTCTTAATAGAATCGTATAAAATATCGTTGGTTTTTTCCGTGAAGGAGAGGAAACTGATCTGGGAATAATAGAAGAACCCGTTTATAAAATGAAATTGGATCAATACCCTTTGACGCAGCAGTTTGGTCCGGTAGAAGAGGATCTTATGGTCCTTAAAGTCATTGATATCTTTGACCTGGAAAGATGGCATCCCTATTTTCCAGATGACTTTCCGGGGAGATGCTCCGAACTGTATATCCTGGGGAGCTATGATCGTATTGGTCAGATAAGTCGTTACATCTGCCTCAGATAACAGCTGATGAGCAAAATCGAGATAGTACTGATTGATGAAGCTTCTGTAAAAACTTTCGCGCTCCTGGTAAAAGGTGTTATAGCGGTTATAGGGCAGTATCTTGTACTGGAGGTTCTGTTTCATAGCACCAATTAATGTGTTTGATATTAGATTTTATTTAAATGCTTAAGGCATTCAGTCTGTGAATGTAATTCTTCCACTTTTGGGTAAACATTTCTTTTTTAATGTTTGCTACCTAAATAAGGCGTTTTTAAACTACATCCGACGTAAATAAATTTCTTTAGCGACGTCTAGTACTAAACGCAGTTTGTACATGAATCCGTATTTGATTTAGTATAAACCCCAGCAAAAAAACGCCTTTTTAAGGGTGAGTAGGAATTAACACTTATATACAAGCGCGTCAGAAAACTACAATTGTTATTTTTCTATAATGCATTCTACGAGAATGATATCCGAAAGATGGCCTGCGCAGGTGCCGCGGATAGAGCAGCTGTCTCCCGCTGCCAGAGGGAGGGGGCGGCGGTTGTATAAACTATCGAGGATGCAATTAATGGAAGAGGGTTGGCTGGTATTTCTTCCGAGGGATACAATATAACTACCCGAATTATTTTTTTTGATATCTTTTATGACGCCTGTTACGGAGAAGATCTTGTCGAGGTAACGGCGATCGAAGGTGGATTGGCCGCTATCTGCCAGGCTGATCAGGTTGCGTGCGGAAATTCTATAGTCTGCTATTGCCATCACAGCCCCATCGCTCACCAGATAATTAAAATAACCAACTATCAGGATGCTTGAAAGGATGCATATCAGGAGAGCGGGCCCGTATTTTATTCGTTTCTCCATGTAAGTATAAACCTATATACGGAGAAACGATCCGGAGGGATTTTGCGCTGTCTTATGAAACCCCCGATCCTGCTGCGATCTTATCCTCGGGATTTACAAAATGTAGTTTGCCTTCCTTGTCTTCTGCCATCAGGATCATTCCATTGCTCTCGATGCCCCGCATTTTCCGGGGAGCCAGGTTGGCGACGACCACCACCTGTTTGCCTACGATCTCTTCTGCGCTGAAGTGTTGAGCGATGCCGGAGACAATGATGCGCCGTTCGGTACCCAGATCCACTTCCAGCTTCAATAATTTATCGGCCTTTTCCACTTTTCCCGCGGTAAGGATCGTCCCCACCCGGAGGTCCAGCTTTGCAAAATCATCGTATACGATGGCCGGCTTGGCGGCGGACTCTTTCGGCCCGCTGCTTTCGATCGCGGGGGCTTCGGCGCTTTTGGGCGCACTTTTCTTATCGCCTGATTTCGCTCCGGTCTGGCTGGCTTCGGCGCCTTTGGACGTGCCGGTTCCATTTTCCAGGCTGGCGGCGGCCTTCTGCCGTTCACTGGCTTCCTGCAGCTTGGCGATCTGCACTTTTACTTCCTCGTCTTCGATCTTCCGGAATAATAATTCCGGCGGCCTTAAACTATAGCCTACGCTCAGGAGCTTCAGCTTGCCGGCATTCTCCCAGTCCAGCATCTTCTCCACCACCTTCATCAGGTGCAGCATCTTCCGGGAGGTGAAGGGAAGGAAGGGATTGATAAGAATGGCCATATTGGCTGTTAACTGCAGGCAGATATGCAGGCAGTTATCTATGAGATGCTGGTTTGTCTCACTAATGCTTTCTTCGCCCTTGGGTACTTTCTTCCAGGGTTCCTTTTCCTGCATGTATTTGTTGCCTTTCCGGGCCAGGTCGATCACTTCAAAGAGCGCGTCGCGGAATTTATATTGCTCCAGCAGGGCTTCCACTTTTTTTGCTGCCTCTGCGATATCCCGGATGATGGTCTTGTCCGTCTCGTCCATGAGATTTTCGTGCAAGGGAGGTACTTTCCCCTTGCACAGTTTGTGCATCAGCACGAAAGCACGGTTGACAAAATTGCCGAAAATGCTTACCAACTCGCTGTTATTGGCATCCTGGAATCCCTTCCAGGTGAACTCGCTATCCTTTGTCTCCGGCGCGATCGTGGTCAGGTAATAGCGCAGGCTATCGGCCAGCTGGCTGCCGCCGTTGTCCTTATTGATAAAATCATCGATATAGTCCTGCATGTCCAGCTTCCAGTTGCGGCTGGTGCTCATTTTATCCCCTTCCAGGTTCATGAACTCATTAGCCGGAACATTGTCCGGTAAGATATTCCCATGCAGCTTCAGCATGACGGGAAAGATGATACAATGAAAGACGATATTGTCCTTTCCGATAAAATGCACCAGCTTGGTGTCCTTGTCATACCAATACGGTTTCCAATCTTTTCCCGTGTTCAGGCTCCATTGGCGGGTGGCGCTGATATAACCGATCGGTGCGTCGAACCATACATATAATACCTTTCCCTCCGCCTCCGGCAGCGGCACTTTTATTCCCCAATCCAGGTCCCGGGTGACTGCTCTGGCCTGTAACCCTCCGTCGATCCAGCTCTTGCACTGGCCTATTACATTGGTCTTCCAGTCATCCCGGTGCCCTTTCAGGATCCATTCCCGCAGGAATTCCTCATGCCTGTCCAGGGGGAGGTACCAGTGCTTCGTGGTTCTTTTTACGGGAGGGGTGCCACTGAGGGTACTATGGGGGTTGATGAGCATTTCAGGGCTCAGCGTGCTGCCGCAATTCTCGCACTGATCGCCATAGGCACGGGTATTGCCGCAGACAGGGCAAGTACCCATGATATACCGGTCGGCTAAAAAGGTCTTTGCTTCTTCATCATAATACTGCTCGCTTTCCTTTACTTCCAGCTCGCCCCGGCTGTTGAGTGCCGTAAAGAACTCCTGGGTGGTCTCGTGATGGATGGGCTCGCTGGTACGGTGATAGATATCGAAAGAGATCCCCAGATCGGAGAAGTTCTGCTTGATCAGCTCGTGATATTTGTCGATGATGGCCCTGGGCGTAGTGCCTTCCTTCATGGCCTGGATAGGAATAGCCGTTCCGTGTTCATCACTTCCGCAAATGAAGGCGACATCCCGCTGTTGTGCCCGCAGGTAACGCACGTAAATATCTGCCGGCAGATAGGCGCCTGCCAGGTGGCCAATATGCTTTAGTCCGTTTGCATAGGGTAAAGCTGCTGTGATCAGGTATCTTTTTGGTTGATTCATGCCCCAGGCCCCCAAAGGGGGCTTAATTTTTAATGAAGGACAAAATTAAACTAAAATTACTGTTATTCCTGCAGCGTGAATTCCACGGAGGCATTACGCTTATAGTCGGTAGAGAGGAACAGATTATAGATCTTCCCGTTGGTAGTGACCTCCATCAGGGCCGTATTGGGTGGGAGCCTGCCCAGGTTTTCGGCAAATAACAGCAGCTTATTCACCGGAAGGCTTTTGTCGAGAGGCAGGATAAGGGTCTTTGCCGAAGCCGTCAGCTTCAGGTGCCCGATCACCAATTCTCCATTCAGATAAAGGCTGACGGAATCTCCGTCGATCTCCCCATTATCATAGAGCGCTATCTTGACGGAATCGATCCCCCGGACGGGGATGGTGGCTGCTACAATGGTCTGGCGGTTTAGCAGCGCCTCGTATTGCTTTGCCTGGGCGGAATCTTTTTTCTTATGGGTGAGCAGGACTACCGGTATGAAGGGGGGCGCTTTTTTCTCCAGCCGGATAACCAGGCCACCCGGCTGCCTATTCCCGGTCAGGTCCGCCCAATGGCCTTCCAGCACTTCTTTATGCCCTATTCTCTTATAATAAAGGACAGAAAAGCCTGTACCTGCCCTGGCGGCTCCAGGAAAATCAGACTCCATGGCTCTGTCGTCCCGTACGCTATCCTCGCGGATGGAAAGAATGGAATCTTTGCCGTAATAGCGACCGCTTACAAGAACATGCCTGATATAGTGGGTTTCGGGAGTATACCAATGCAATACACCGCCGAAGGCTGAATCTCCCGACGCTATATTCAACACCAGCTTTTGTTTCGAATCGGACAGGTTATTGGTGGCGCTTCCCGTCCATTGCCCCGTAAGATCCTGTGCCCTCAATACCCAACCGGGCCACGGCAATAACAATAAGATTGCCAATAGAAAACGCATGTGTCTAAAAGTAGTAATTTTAGAGAATGTGCAGGATATTCGTTGTTAAAATTTAACGAATATCCTGCAAACGGCTAATGATTGTAGAACTTCGTGTTGAACACTGTTCAACGCTCGTTCGTAACCTTCGCTTTGCTCGGTTATGGACAAAACGCTTGCAGCGTTAATCGGCAATATTAATTCAAATGTTAAGATGAACCGAAAAAAATTTCTTTTAGCCTATTATTTGCAGGCTTTGGGCTGATCTTGTAGGGTCGGGATTTCCCATTATTTTTAGCTATTAAAATGTAACTTTATCAGGTAATATGACAAATATGGCCGAACCGGTTTACTTTTTGAATCTGGAAATTGAGAACTTTAGATGCTTTAAAATCAGGCAGAAACTTGATCTGTCTGATGGGAAAGGGAATTGGAAGAAATGGACGGTGATTTTAGGGGACAATGGGACAGGAAAGTCGAGCCTTTTGGAATTATTGGCTACATCAGAAATTGAAGAACATATTTCTAAGGACAATAAAGATAATGTATTTGGACCAATAGCTAAGATTTCCGGCTCAACTAAAGCTACTTTTCCACTTAATAACTCTTCCATAGGTTTTTGTGATATAGGTTTAAATATTTACTGGGTACATGGTAGGCAAGGAGGGGAATTTAGTGATCTAATTTCGATCTCTTTCAGTCAGAATTACCCATTTAGGGTTAATATTTATAATGATAAGAGATTAAAGAAACTATTATGTTTTGGGTATGGTGCTAACAGAAAAATGGGCACAGGCTCTTTATCAAAATTAATGGATAACAATTCGGAAACACTTTTTGATGATAATGCCAGACTTATTAATGCGGAAGAATGGTTGCTGCAATTAGATTATGCTGCAAGTAAAGAATCTGACGTAAGAAGCTTCGCAATCAACAAAAGAAACCAGGTAAAAGAAATTCTGATCGATTTGTTACCTGATATAAATGATATTCGATTTTCAACACCTACTAAAGAGAACCTGAATTCATTTGTTGAATTTCAAACCCCTTTCGGATGGGTTAATATTCAGCAATTAAGTCTCGGTTATAAGACCATGGTAGCCTGGATGGTCGACTTAGCGGCCAGAATGTTCGAACGCTATCCGGACAGTGACAACCCTTTAGCCGAACCAGCTATCGTATTGGTCGACGAGATAGATCTCCATCTCCATCCCAAATGGCAACGAAAGATCTTCGACTACTTATCAGATAAATTTCCTCAAACACAGTTCATTGTTACTGCCCACAGCCCCCTGGTAGTACAATCAGCGCCCATAGACGCCAATATTGTATTATTGAGAAAAGAGGGGGATCATGTGGTCATCGATAATGAGCTGGCTTCCGTCCAGAACTGGCGACTTGATCAAATACTTACAAGTGACCTTTTCGGAGTAGACAGCGCCCGCGGGAATGAGGCAGAAAGGAAATTAGAAGAAAGAAAGCGGTTGCTGGGCCAAAAGAACCTGACAAAAGAAGAAGAGAAAAGACTGGAGGAATTGAACTCTTTTACCAATAAACTCCCGACGGCCTATAATATGGAAGATATGGAGGCTATGAGCTTAGTTCGGGAGGCTGCCGAATATCTTAAAAATCAAAAAAAATAGCCGATCCCGTATGATTCAACTCAAAAAGAAGCATACGGTGCCTGTACCTGCCATATTAGCCGACAAAGGAGTGGCTGAAATGGAAAGGATCTGCAAAGCATTTGAAGCCGGAAAAGCTGAATTTGAATTCGATAACGCGATCTACGGCCATGCCGATGTAAAATCTTCCTTAAAAGCTGCCCAGGACGGTAAATGTTGTTTTTGCGAATCGAAGATCGAACATATTAGCTATGGGGATGTAGAGCATTATCGTCCTAAAGCCGGCTGGATCCAGGATAAGGAGGAATTAAACAGACCCGGGTACTATTGGCTGGCCTATGATTGGGATAACCTGCTGCTTTCCTGCCAGATCTGCAATCAGCGATATAAAAAGAATTTTTTTCCTCTTCTTGACAATACCAAAAGGGCCTTTTCTCATAAGGCTAATATCGAAGAGGAACTACCTGTCTTCATTAAGCCGGATAAAGACGATCCACAGAAATACATTGAGTTTAAAGAGGAAATCCCATTTCCTGTTAATGATGATCAGAGAGGACAACAAACCATTGAAAAACTTGGATTAGATAGGGAGGCATTGAACGAGAGGCGTCGCGAAAAGCTCCTGTTAATAAGCGATATATATAATTTTGCAAAAGATATTCCTGTAACTACATTGGAAATAAAGAAAAAAGCTATTGATCTCATAAAAAGGATTGCATTAGAATCTACCGCAGATAACGCGGAATACGCTGCTATGTTCCGGACTTTCTTTAAGAATAATCCAATTGATTTTGAATAATAATAAAATGAATCGTAAGCTCTTCCTTTCTTCCTTAATTGCTGCTGGATCTGCTCTTCCTGCTGTTGGAGCGCGTGCCGATGGCAGAGATTCCCGGGACGGCGCCCCCCTTCCCTTCATCATCCCTCCCTACCTGGCGCCCGGTGACACCATCGGTATTACCTGTCCGGCAGGCTTTATCACAGCAAAAGAGATCCAGCCTGCTGTCCAATTAATAGAAAGCTGGGGATTTAAAATAAGGGTCGGGGATACGGTCGGAAAAAGAGACTTCACCTTTGGAGGGACCGACGCGGAAAGAGCGGCCGATTTACAGCAGATGCTGGACGATCCTTCCCTGAAGGCTATTCTCTGCGCCAGGGGTGGATATGGCGCCGTCCATATCATCGACCGGCTGGATTTTAGCGGACTGTCCGCTTCTCCCAAATGGATCATCGGCTTTAGCGACATCACCGTCATTCTCTGTCATCTCCATCGCCAGCTGAACATGGCTTCCATCCATTCCAAGATGTGCAACAGTTTTCCTGAGGATTGGTCGAAGGCTGAGCCTGTGCAGGCCCAGTCGATCCTTTCCATCCGGCAGGCACTCACCGGGGAAAAGATACTCTATGATATTCCTCACCAGGAGAAGAACAGGCCCGGTAGTGGGGAAGGCCTCCTGGTGGGCGGCAACCTTAAGACCATCGAAACTTTATCCGGAACCAGCTCCGACATCGATACCGCAGGAAAGATCCTCTTCGTCGAGGACACCGGCGAGTATTTATATAGTATCGACCGCATGTTCTGGCATCTGGAACGTACCGGCAAACTCTCTTCCCTGCAAGGGCTGATCATCGGCGGTTTCAAAGTCAAACCCGATGATCCCGGTGATGAATTTGGCCGGACACTCTATGAGATCGTGCTGGAAAGGGTGAAGCCTTATGCTTATCCCGTCTGTTTCGACTTCCCGGTTGGCCACCAGAAGAATAATTTCGCCCTGAAGGTAGGTGTGCCGCACAGCTTACTGGTACAGGCTGACCAGGTAAGATTAATAGAAGGTCCCAGCCTATAATTCGCCAAAACTCCCTTTTTTGACCCACATTTGGCGAGATATAAGGTATTATATCTCGCCAGAACTTCCCCGTAAGACATTATTTTTGACAATGGTAACAACTCAGGGAGTGAAAAATAACGATAGCTATGTTGGCCTCGTACAGAATGAAATAACTATGAACGCCTTGTTTAAATAAACCTGCATGATAAAAATTCCTCCTTATCTCCAGCCGGGAGATACCATCGCCATCGTCTGCCCCGGAGGTTATATGCCGCTGGAAAAAGCGCAGACCTGTATTGATACCCTGGACAAATGGGGATACCGTGTACAGATCGGCGCGACCCTGGGCAGCGCCTCTCCCAATTATTTCGCTGGTACGGATAAGGAAAGGCTGGCAGACTTTCAGCAGGTGCTGGATGATCCGGCTGTTAAAGCCATCCTCTGCGGACGCGGCGGCTATGGCATCGGCCGCATCATCGAAAAGATCGATTTTTCCCGGTTTAAAAAAGAGCCCAAATGGATCATCGGGTTCAGCGACGTCACCGTCCTACACGCGCATATCTACTCGAATTATAAAATAGCGACCCTTCATGCTCCCATGGCGGGAGCCTTCAATGAGGGAGGGGCCAGCCTGGAATATGTTCAGTCCCTTCGACATGCTCTGGGAGGGAAATCGGCGAAGATTCACTGCCCGGCTCACTCCTTCAATAGAAAAGGAGAGGCGGTGGGAGAATTGGTGGGGGGGAATCTGGCCTTATTAGCACACCTGACAGGCACATCTTCTGATATAAAGACAAAGGGGAAGATACTCTTCCTGGAAGATGTGGGTGAATACTTGTATAATGTCGACCGCATGTTGTACCAGCTCCGGCGCAGTGGTAAGCTGGACCGGCTGGCAGGGCTGATCGTGGGGGGCTTCACCGATATGAAGGACACTCAACGGCCCTTTGGCCAATCCGTCGAAGAGATTATCCGGGACATTGTGCGGGACTATGACTATCCTGTTAGCTTCGGGTTCCCCGTCAGCCACGGAAAAGAGAACTTTGCGCTGAAAGTAGGGATGGGTTATAAGCTAAAAGTAGGTAAGAACAAGACCGTGCTGGAAGAGTAGGGGGCACTGGCCTAATGATTGCATCTTCAGTTATTTAAGCAGTAGATCACTAACCCTGTATTTCTTAATCTTAATTTTTGTTATGAAAAGAGTAACGCACCTCACGATCCTCTCTGTTGCAAGTGCTTTATTATTAATTAGTTGTGTTCCGACAAGAAAATGGAAGGCCTCCGAGGCCGCCCTGCAGTCAGCCAGGAATGACAGTGCAAAGCTGACTGGTCAGGTCGCCGACCTGCAATCCAATGTCGGGCAATTAAAACAACAGATTGGGGATCTCAATAACAAGATCAACGATCTGAATAACCAGGCTGGCGCCTTATCAACAGATGCTGCCGACAAGGCATCCCGCCTGAATAAAAGCCAGGAGCAACTGGCCGAAGAACGGAGGCGGTTACAACAATTACAGGCCCTGATGGATCAGCAGCAAAAGGCCACGCAGGAGATCCGCAAAAAAATGAGCGATGCCCTGGTGGGGTTTAATTCCAATGAATTGACCGTAGCTATCAAAAACGGTAAAGTATATGTGAGCCTTCAGGAAAATTTATTATTCCCCTCCGGCAGCGCCGTGGTTAATCCGAAAGGAAAGGTGGCGCTGGGTAAACTGGCCGAAGTGCTGAACAATAATACCGATATTACGGTGGACATCGAGGGGCATACCGATTCGGTTCCTATCCATGGCAGGTATAAGGACAACTGGGATCTCAGCACGGCCCGTGCTACTGCCATCGTGCGGATATTAGCTGCCGATTATAAGGTCGACCCCATGCGGATCATTGCATCCGGCCACAGTCAGTTCGATCCCGTGATGACGAACAGCACGCCGGAAGGAAGGGCCCTGAACAGAAGAACGGAGATCATTCTCTCGCCCAAGCTGGATGAGCTGTTCAAGCTCCTGGAGACAGGTCCTGGCACGGGCGGGAGCAACTAGACTTCATAACCACCTTATTACGACAAAAGCCTTGCTCTGCAAGGCTTTTGTCGTAATAAGTATAGCGCGTATATCGCTGACATGCATTAATTCGGCGCCACTACCTCGTAAGCATCCTGGCCATCCTGTGAGATTGGCGCATAATAAACATTATTGTATACAAGCAGTGTTTGATCGTTGTAGGTCTGTTCGACAGCGCCGACAGGTACCTGGCTGACCACGGCCCCGGGAGGAGCATCCACTACCTGGTAGCCCTGGTTGGTATTGACATAGAAGGCGCCGCCATAATAGTAGAAAGTGTCATTCCCTACCATCGTAGTCTCATAACCCTCCGGCAAATAACTGACCACGGCCCCTACCGGCGGCGGAACGACAGAGTAGCCTCCTCCTGTTGAAGGAGTGTAATAACAGCCATCATCATAATAATAACGCTGATTGGCGATCGTAAAGAATACCGCATTGGCTGCCAGCGAGGATAAGAAAAAGCCGATGGGATGCCAGTGCGCTCCCCAGTATGAAGGACGGAAAGGATGATAATAATAAGGATGGAACCCACGGTAACCACCGGTATGATAGATATTCACGTTGTCATGCCCGCGGTAATTGGGGTCGCGGACATTCACATTTTCGCGGACATTCACATTCTGACGGACATTGACGTTCTCATGGGCTGTTACATTTTCCTGCACGGTCACATTACGATTGAAGTCATGGTTGCCGGTATTGCGGCTTCCTCCATTAATCGTTTCGGGCCGGGGCGCCGGATTGGGTCTGTTGAACTCAGGCTGGCGTGCCGCTGGTTGTGGCTGCGGTTGTGGACGGCTGGGGGCCTGGCGTGCGGGTTCCTGGCGGGGAGCTGGCGCCGGAGCGGACCTGCCGCCACCGCCTCCGTTAAAGCCGCCGCCTCCTCCAACACTTCCGTGATTGAATCGTTGGGCCATAACGAGCCGGGGACAAGCCGTCAACGCCAAAATGACGAGAAGACCGATACTATTACTATAGAAGAAATTTTTCATGATGCAGAGTTATAGAGTAATGATTTATTTTTTTGCGGACAAGGGTACCAGCTTGATTTGCTTTGCTTTCGGAGGCGCGGAAAATTCAAACAGGGAATTAGGTAAGGTAGGATTTACCTGCCAGTCGGTAAGCACCGCCTCATACTGGGGACTCTGCTCTTTGCCGGTATAGACGATCACCATCTTGAGAGGCAGTGTATAAGCGTCATTGGAGATCCAGAACTGGAAAGTCTTATCGCTGGCCGTTCCGGCGATATGGTAACACTCCTTGCCGTCGACCTTGGTGAGGCCGAGATAGGAAAGCTGCTTTGCTTCTCCCAGGATATCATCCACAAATCCCGGGTAAAAGAAATCGGCGCCGGAAAACTCGATTCCATATAATTTATTGACTGTGTCGATCATCTCCATAATGGAAGCCGGGATCCGGATCTGACCGTATTGGTTCTTGTCCAGTGAATAGTAGCTCAGCGTGGTGCCATTGTAAATAAAATCCCTGCTGCCCTTGTCGCCTTCGGAGCGGATCAGCAGCTTATCAGGTCCGTGCAGGAATAATTCTTCTTCGTCGGAATGTTTCACCAGTCCCAGTTCCTTACTGCGGATGTCATAATTCGATTTGATAGTGACGCTGCAGGAATTCAGATCACCGATCAGCGCGCTCATTCTGTCCAGGATGGATATGGCTACCGTATCGATTTTGCGGGTCTGTGCCTGTATCCCGACGGATAAGGCCGTAACAAGGAGAATAAAGAGGATTTTTTTATACATGGTTCTTCATTTTTGAATTTACCCGTGCAAGATGTAGAAAAATCTCCCATATAAACGAGAATTAATTGGTTATTGAATCGTTAACGACCGGCTCCGCTTTGCAGGCCTCCCCAGATCGTCTGTTCGGTCAGCGTTTCTGCCCCCTCCCCTCTCTTATTCCGTTTTCAAACTCTTTACTGGATTGGCGAGCGCCGTCCTGATCGTCTGAACGCTGATCGTGAGCAGGCCGATCAACAAAGCCATCACCCCCGTAGCTGCAAACATCCATCCGGTCATCTGTACCCTGTACGTAAAATTCTGCAGCCACTTATTCATAAAATACCAGGCCACCGGCGAAGCGATCACAAACGCGATCCCTATCAGCCATAAGAACTCCCGGATGAATAGCAGCGAAATACCCGTGACAGAAGCGCCCAGCACTTTGCGGATTCCTACCTCTTTGATACGTTGCGATGTAGTGAAGAGGATCAGCCCATACAATCCGAGGCAGCTGATCAGCAGCGAGATCACGGCAAATACCTTGAAGATCTTCGATAGCTTCTCTTCTTGTTCATAATAGCGGGCGATCGTCTCGTCCAGGAATTGATGTTCAAACAAGGTTTCGGGAAAATAGTGGTTAAACAGCTGTCCTATTTGCTGTATCGTGGAAGGAATGCCGGTTGCGCTTAGTTTCAGACCCGCCATCGTGTAACCATGATTATTAGTGGTAATGGCTGCCGGATCGATCGGGTCTCTCAGGGAATGTTCATGAAAATCCTTGACGACGCCCACGATAGGCGCCTTCTTGTCATTCATGTAGATGTATTTCCCTAATACGGCTGCAGGATCGTGGATTCCCTCTTTCTTAAGAAAAGTCTCATTCACCACGTATTCACGGATCGTATCCGAAGACTGGTAGACCCGGCCCGCGATCAATTGAAGCCCATAAGTGGTAAAATAATTCGCATCGGCCAGCTTGACATTCACTTCGAAATTTTCATCCTTCACCGACTGATTGTAACGGAAGCTGCTGAAGCTATTGCCTTTTCCCGCCGGAGGGGCAGAGCTGAGACTGATCTTCTCTACGCCGGGCTGCTGCAACAGCTCCTGCCGGAAGGATTCCCATTTGGTCCGGCTGATACTATCCACTGGCAGGCCGATCGTAACGATGGCATCCTTATTAAAGCCTAAGGGAGCGTTGCGAAAGAAATTCATCTGGCTGATCGCTACCAGGACGCCTACGATCAATATCTGTGCCACGGCGAACTGCCCGACCACCAGCACCCGTCGCAGGGAGAGGCTTCCGCTCGTATTTGCGGCCTTATTCTTCAATGCGGCAATGGGACGAAACCCGGAAATGATCATCGCAGGATAAGCCCCGCTGACGAAGGTTACCAGTATCGTCAGACCGGCGATAAACAGGAGCGTAGCCGGGGATTGCAAAGGCTTTAAGGGCAAAGACCCATTCAATACTTCTGTAGAGAAAGGCGACAACAGGGTGACGAGCCCCACCGCCAGCAGGGAAGCCATACTCACCTGGAGGGCTGTTTCTCCCAGGAATTGGAGGCCCAGCTGCCAGCGCTGGCTGCCGAGCACTTTCCGGATGCCTACTTCCCGGCTCCGGTGAATGGCCTGCGCCGTGGCCAGATTGATAAAATTAATACAGCCCAATGCCAGGATAAAGGCCCCGATCAGCGATAAGGCCCATAACGTCTCTTTGTTGATGGTGCGCGCCCCGAAATTGCCATACAGCGCATTGAAATGAATATCGCTTAGCGGTTCCAGAGTAAAGAAATCAGTATTGAGATCGACATATTTTTTGCGGAAACCCGGGAGCTGATCGGTGATCCGTGTTACGGGCAGACCCTGCGGTAATTGGATATAACATTGATGGTGGCTGGATACGATACCCCAGTCTTTCTTTTCCAGGCTTTTCGCTATAGTGGCATAAGATACCACTCCCTTTAAAGGGAAATCGGTGTTGGAAGGAACGTCTTCCAGGATACCCTGCACTGTGAGCAGCGTTGTATTGTCCAGCTGGATCGTCCTGCCTATGGCTATTCGCCAGTCCCCGAAATATTTCTCCGCCGTCTGCCGGGTAAGGGCAATGGTATTGGGTTGGGAGAGGACAGTCCGGGCATCCCCCATCCCCCATTTGAAATTGAATATTTCAAAAAATGCCGGATCGGTATAAAAGATGCCCTCCTTCTCCCGGAAGCGTCGGGTCCCGGCATCTCCTGCTGCCGGCAAAACGCTGATTTGCGTATTGGAAGCGCCGACGACAGTTGCCACCTGTGCCTGCGGAAAATCATGCTTAAAGGCCTCCGGCAAAGGATAGGGAACCCCGCTCTGATATTCCAGCTCCTGCGGATAACGGTACTCTGACACTACGCGGTAGATCCTGTCAGGATGCGCATGAAAACGATCAAAGCTCAGCTCATAACGGACGATCATAAAGATCGCGACACTACAGGCTATGCCCAGTGTAAGCCCCAGGACATTGATAAAAGAAAAAACCTTGTTCTTGCGGAAATTTCTGAAGGCGATGAGCAGGTAGTTTTTAAGCATGAGGATCCTCTTTCCTTCATTAGCTCCAAGAGAATGCCAGTTTTGTACGGCCTTAAAAGTCAATTGATTAATTTGGGAGACGAAAGACCTGACTGTACGTCCCTGATACAGAGAGTGTTCGGTTTTACCCCCCAAAATAAGCGAGAGCCCGAAAGATGGACTTTCGGGCTCTCGGGTCTAATGATGCGAGGGCTTCGCCCGTAACCTTCGTCCGAGCTTTCGCTCGTTTCTCGGTTATGGCGAAAACGCCCGTGGCGTTTTAGGCGCCCACCGGCTCCTGGTGCTTCACTCCCTGCATAGCGTCCTCCACGTTCACTCCCAGCGCCTGCGCTACGGCCATTCCCAGACCGATATCCGCCCGGAAGAAATGACATAGCTGCCGGTTGATGATATCTCCCCGTTTGGGACCGGATATGCCGCTCATTGCTCCGACGATATTGCTCACCAGGTTCTTTTTATCCTGCGGACTCAGCACTTCGCGGTAGAAAATACCCGGTTGCGTATAGTGATCATTTTCGCCTTCTCCGTTACGGTCATACCAGTCCGCGAGATTACCCTCTATTTCCTGCGGTAAGCCCTTGTACTTTTCATCGGGACGAATATTGTCAAAACTGTTTGGATAATAATTGGGATTGCTCTCGCCATTGCCGTCTACCCGCATGTGACCGTCTCTCTCGTAATTGTTAACGGCATAGGGGCAGCGATTTACCGGGATCTGCTCATAGTTGGCGCCCAGCCGGTAACGATGTGCATCGGGATAGGAGAGGAGACGGCCCTGTAACATCTTGTCCGGAGAATAGCTGACCCCGTCCACTACATGCGCAGGGGCGAAGGCCGATTGCTCTACTTCGGCAAAATAATTCTTAGGCACTTCATTCAATTCCAGCTCTCCCACGTCGATCAGGGGAAAGTCCTTATGAGACCATACCTTTGTAAGATCGAAAGGATTGAAACGATGGGTCTTCGCCTGTTCCAGGGTCATCACCTGGATCTTGACATGCCATTTGGGGAATTCTCCCCGGTCGATGGCTTCTACCAGGTCACGCTGGGCAAAATCAGGATCTTCTCCCTTCATCTTCCCCGCTTCGTCGTTCGTGAAATTCTTAATACCCTGGGCCGTTTTGAAATGGAACTTCACCCATACTTTTTCATTCTTGTCATTGATCAGGCTGAAGGTATGGCTGCCATAACCGTTCATGTGCCGGTAGCCATAAGGGGTGCCCCGGTCGCTCATCAGGAACATCACCTGGTGCAGGCTCTCCGGGTTGAGGCTCCAGAAATCCCACATCATGGTCGGGCTTTTGGTATTGGTCCGGGGATCTCTTTTCTGCGTATGAATGAAATCGGAGAATTTCTTGGGGTCCTTGATAAAAAAGATGGGCGTGTTATTACCTACCAGGTCCCAGTTCCCTTCTTCCGTGTAGAACTTCAGGGCAAATCCTCTGGGATCCCTTTCCGTATCCGCCGATCCCTTCTCTCCGCCCACCGTGGACATACGCAGGATGGTGCGTGTCTTCTTGCCGATCTCACTGAATAATTTAGCCCGGGTGTACTTCGTGATGTCATGCGTCACCGTAAATGTGCCGTAGGCCGCGCTACCTTTTGCGTGTACTACCCTCTCCGGGATGCGCTCGCGATTGAAATGCGCCATCTTCTCGTGAAGAATAAAATCCTGTAACAGCAGAGGGCCTCTCGGTCCTGCGCTCTGTGTATCCTCATGATGATAATAAGGAATACCGGAAGCGGTCGTTAGCTTTTTTTCTTCGCTCATAATATTTGATTTTAAAAGTTCTTAAAAAGGATATTCTTCCCCCGGCCCCGCCCGGGGAAGACCAGACACTAAAGTTGAGGGATTTTTTTCGATTGTTATCATTGATTAATTTTATCTTTACATAGATTTAATCTATAATTAATGACTTTTGTTCAACTGGAATATATCGTAGCCGTAGACACTTATCGACATTTTGCCACGGCCGCCGGCCATTGTTTCGTGACGCAGCCTACGCTGAGCATGCAGGTGCAGAAGCTGGAAGAAGAGTTGGGGGTGAAGATATTCGACCGGAGCAAGCAGCCGGTCATCCCTACGGAGGCTGGCCGCGAACTGATCGATCAGGCCCGGAAGATACTGGCGGAAAAAGACATCGTCGGGGAGATCGTCCAGGCCAAGAAAGGGGTGCTCACCGGGGAGCTCCGTATCGGGATCATTCCCACCCTGGCGCCTTATCTGCTCCCTTTGTTCGTGCAGGGCTTCACGGCGAAATATCCACAGATCAAGCTGGTGGTGAATGAATTGACGACCGAGCTGGTCGTGGCGAGATTACGGGAAGGCCGGATCGACGTAGGCATCCTGGTTACTCCCCTGCAGGAGAACGGGATCCGGGAACACGTCCTTTTTTACGAGGAGCTGCTGGTGTATGTATCCCGGAAGAATGCGGCTTATAAGAAGACCTATATGCTGGCGCAGGACATCGATCCCAATAAATTGTGGCTGCTGGAGGAAGGACATTGCTTCCGCTCCCAGATCGTCCGGCTCTGCGAATTAAGAAAGGCCAGCAAGGAAGGAAGCCATTTCGACTACGAGGCGGGCAGTCTGGAGACCCTCCGCCGGATGGTGGAATTGAACGATGGCATCACTATTTTGCCGGAGCTGGCCGCCATGGATCTCACCAGCAAACAATTGCAGCTGGTCCGTCATTTCAAACGTCCGACCCCTATGCGTGAAGTGAGCCTGGTCGTACATCGCGACTTCGTTAAACAACGGCTCGTCCAGGCCCTTAAAGAGGAGATCATCCAGTCTATCCCCGAGAAGGTCCGGCAGAATAAGAATCAGAATGTAATTCCGATCTGAGCCGCTTCCCGCCCGGGATGCTGCACAATCAATCCCTGTGCACCCCGAAATAAATTTTTGACTTTTAAGCTTCGGCTTGTAGCTTGCAGTCTACTATGGGGATTAAACAAATTTTGCTGAAAGTACTGGGTGAAAAGAGATATCTGTCCCTGCTGGCTGGCGCCTTTCAACGGCTCTACCCGACCGGCTGGCTTGGTTTCGATTACCGGGATATCTATTTCCTGGGGCAGATTGTAGAGAAAGGGGCGTATTGCGCCGATATCGGGGCGCATCTGGGTTATTATACCCTTGAGCTAAGCCGGCTTGCAGGCCCCTCGGGAAAGGTCATCGCCATCGAGCCCATGCCGAAATTCAACCAAATCCTGGACCGGCTCCTGCAGCGCAAAAAAGCCGCCAATGTCACCCTCCATCAGCTGGCCCTGGGCGGAGATGGCGAATATGTGGAAATGGGCATCCCCCAGGTAGGCAATATGAAGAGATTCGCCTATGCCCGCGTAATGAAATATAGCGAACACTTCGAATACATCGAATCGGTAAAAGTGAAGAATGAGACCGGTGATCATCTCTTTAGCCATCTCCCCCGGCTGGATTTTATCAAGTGCGATGTGGAGGGACTGGAAGTACAGGTGTTTTCTTCGATGCTGGCCATCCTGGACGCCCATCATCCGATCCTGCTCTGCGAATTGGTAGGCAAGGACGAACTGATCCGTTTTTTCGAAATGGTTAGCCCTCTGGGATATGCGGCCTATCGCCTGGAAAAGGGCGCCCTATACCCCTTTGACGTATATTCCGACGACAAACCGGTCTCCCACAATCATTACTTCATCCCGGTCACCCATCAGCAACGGTTGCGGCATTTGATAAAGCAGTAGGCTTTTCGGTTGACTCTCCGGTTGGCTGGTCCCTGGCGGCTGCCCCTGAGGCGGCGGCTCTAAAAACCGTGACTGCCGCGCTCAATCGATCGCCCGCGCCAGCCCCTGCCGGAATGACCCGAAATCATGCAGATCGTTGTGGCCCCCGCCATCGATCGTAATAAATTCATCGCCCGGTTTTAAGAAAGCCTTCAGCCGGGCCGCATTGCTGTAGGGGATCAGCCCGTCGCTGCTGCCGTGAAAAATGGTGATGGGCGCCGTGACTGCCGGAAGGTATGTATTGGTGGGGAAATGATAATGCAGCATGCTGCCCAAGGGATAGATGGGGAAATAATGCCTTGCGACGGACTCCAGGCTGAAATAAGGACATTCCAGGATCAGTTTCCGGCAATCCCTCACCGCTGCCAGCTGTGCTGCGATACCCGTACCCAGGCTTTTGCCGTAAAGGATGATCTGCGAGGGCTTCCACCGGCTCCGCGCCAGTTTATAGACCTGCAAGGCATAGTCATATAGCTTCTGCTCGCTAAGCGGCCCCGTACTCTTGCCAAACCCCGGATAATCCAGCATCCATACCTCATAGCCCTTGCTGGTAAAATCCCCCGCGTACGGGGCATACCGGCCGATATTATGCTTGTTCCCATGGAAATACAGGACCACGCCCCGCGGGAGGCTGTCGGTGGCCCGGGATCCTGAATCGGCCCCGGTTTTGAAATCCGGGTGCCCGGTCACTTTGAATTCTATGATGTTCAGGTTCGTTTCCTTGTCATAGGGCAGGTTGACCTCTGCATAGGGCTGTCCGAAATCATATTTTATGCTGCGGTCTACGGCCTTCGGATGGAATAAAAGGGTTTCTTGCCCATAATATAAGCCGATGCCAACCAGGCAGTAAAGAAGAATAAAGACCTTGAGCGCCCTGCCCCATTTTGTGCGTAGAAAGGAAGTGTGCTGACTGCTCTGTTTATCGTTGATTTTGTTCATGGTGCAAGAATATCCCTCACAAAATTATGGTACTCGGGAAAAGTATTCAGATTATTATGTCTGCCTCCGTGGATCCGGATCAGCGTTATCCTTGAAGGATTGAGCTGCTGCAGCCGTTCACTATGCCGGATCGGGATCAGCCAGTCCCGGGTGCCATGGAGGATATAGGTATGACAGCGGACCCGGGGAAGCCAGAGGTCCGTCCGCAGATGATAACGCAACACATAACGCAGGGGCAGGATGGGCAGGAATCGTTTGACCACCTTCCTGAAATTATAATAAGGACTGTCCAGGATCAGGTAATGGGGATTATTATCCGCGGCGATCCGGGCGGCAAAACCGCTCCCGATGCTCCTGCCATATACTACCATCTGCTGCTCCGGACATTGTGCGAGCAGGGTCTCGTACACGAACTGGATATCATTGAGCATATCCTTCTCCCCCCTGCGGCCCGTACTCTTGCCGAATCCCCGGTAATCCACCAGCACGACATCATAATTATACCGGTAGAAGTCTCTGGCATATTTGGCCCATCCTTTAATGCTGCGGGTATTGCCATGAAGATAGAGGATCAGGCCTGCCGGAGCCGGCCTGAAAAAATGCAGTCCGTTGATGCGCACGCCGGGCGAGACATCGAAAAATAATTCTTTAAAAGGAACATTATACTTGTACACGAATCCCGCCGGAAGCTTCTCCGGCTGAAAGATGAATCGCTCCTGTATAAAATAAACGATGATGAGCAGGACGATATAACCCAGCGCGATATAAACGAGGTTATGTAACAGCATGCGATCGTTATTTTATAGTTCCGGGCCGCCCTCTGCAGCCGGCACATTTACTCCGTATCTGTCCTTTTGAGATTGAAATTCGGCACCGGTGAAATGATCAGCGGGAACTTCTCGATCGTCACATTGGAAGGATCCAGTCCGAATCCTCTTTCTTCCGACAAGCTCAGCTCCTTCAGCCAGAAATACAATTTCATCACCACCCGCTCGAAGAAAGGAAGCTCATTGTCCTGGCTCAGGTATTTTTCCATTACGATGAACTGGAAATCACCGACCACATTGTTTCGTTCCAGTGATTCATAACGGCTGGTGATATTCACCTCCCGGTTATTCACCAGGTCTTCCACCACTTTGCGGAACATGAGGTTGATCTTAGGCTCGATGCGGAACCCCAGTCTGAATTCCACCCGGATGATATCATTGGGGATAATATGATCCACCGAATACTCTGCCGTATAAGGATCATCCAGGGTATCCACATGGACGAACCAGTAGATGTCGGAACGCTTGGGCTTTTTATTGAGGATGGAATAAATGATCTTATGCTCGATCTCCTTTGGATTGTTGGCGCTGGTCATATATACCAGGTGGGTGGCAAATTTGACGATGCTCCGGTCATTGCTCAGCTCCTGGATCTGGGGGATATAGTTCTCCATCCGGACGAACTCGACATACCGGTTCTTGATCTTACGGGCGCGGTACCAGACATACATCACGACGAAAAGCCCACCCCCTACGATCAGGGTGACATAACCGCCGTGGGGGAATTTACTCAGGTTGGCGAAAAGGAAGCTTAGCTCGATACTCAGGTATACGGCCAGGTATAAATAGATCAGCGGTCGTTGTGTCCGGCGGGAGATCAGGTAATTGGCAAAAAGGATGGAGGTGGCCAGCATACACAGAGTGATGGCCAGTCCATAAGCCGCGTCCATATTGGAAGTGCTCCGGAAATACAGGGTAATCCCGCAACAGCCGATAAATAACATGAAATTGATCGCCGGTATATAGGACTGGCCTCTTTCTTCCGTAGGATAACTGATACGCAGCTTGGGCCAGAGGTTCAGCCGCATACTTTCGCTGATCAGGGTGAAAGACCCCGTGATCAGGGCCTGGCTGGCGATAATGGCGGCGGCGGTAGCGATAATGATACCCGGCACGACAAACCAGTTGGGCATGGTATTATAGAAAGGATTTCCCAGGTTGGTATCGAAGATACGGCCATGGTATTGGGCGAGGAGCCAGGCGCCCTGCCCGAGATAATTCAGGATCAGACAGGTTTTTACATAAATCCACGAAATACGGATATTTCCCCGTCCGCAATGGCCCAGGTCTGAATACAGGGCCTCTGCCCCTGTGGTACAGAGAAAGACCGCTCCCAGGATCCAGAAGCCTTTGGGGTAGGTGGTCAGCAGTTCGATGGCATAATAGGGGCTGAGCGCTTTGAAGATCCCCAGATCGTCCAGCAGGTGACTGGAGCCCAGGGCGCCCAGCATGAAAAACCAGATGAACATGATAGGCCCGAACAGTTTTCCGATCGACTCCGTACCGAATTGCTGGAGGAAAAAGAGGACCACCAGGATCCCCAGTACGATATAGACGATGGTGGACTGTTCGATATAGCGGAATGCAGGCATTTGGCGCAAGCCCTCGATGGCGGAAGTGACGGAAATAGGCGGGGTGATCATGCCATCTGCCAGCAGGGCGGCGCCGCCGATCATGGCCGGCAGGACCAGCCACCGTTTCTGACGACGTACCAGGGCATAGAGGGAGAAAATACCCCCTTCCCCGTTATTGTCTGCTTTCAGGGTCAGCCAGACGTATTTTACCGTGGTTTGCAGGGTCAGGGTCCAGATAATACAGGATAAAGCTCCCAGTATCAGCTTTTCTTCTATGATTCTGCCATGGATAATAGCGTTTAGAACGTAAAGAGGAGAGGTTCCGATGTCGCCGTAAATGATACCTAACGCAATAACAAGGCTTGCGAATTGTACTTTGTTGATCTGTTTGCTCACAAATGAGTCTATTTAGTATGTATGCCTTACGGCCAGAGGACAAAGGTATAGTGAAAAGAGTGAAACCGGCTAAGCATTTTTCCGTACCCTATAATTTTATGAATTTTTAATATTTACCCCCCTTTCCGGCTCCATTTTAGCTTTCAATAACACCTACCAAGCAAACTTTTAGCTATCTTCACTGGTAAAGTAAATTTGTAATTCCCAAGATCCGCTTGCAATGATATCCTTTCCAAAAAGACAAGAAAGATTGTTTATGAACAGAATCCTGTCCCTGCTACTGGTATCGCTTCTGATTGCTCCCTGCCTGCTGAAAGCTCAACAGATCACTTACTCGGAGCCTGAAAAAGAAGATAGCCGCCGCACTAATTTTGAGATCATCGGTAAGTTCAACGGCAACTTCCTCGTATATAAGAACAATAATTCCAATAGCGCCATCTGCATCTATGACGGGAATATGAAACTCGTGCAGCGTGTCCCCCTGGACTTTATGCCGGATAAGTACATCAATGTCGATTTTGTAGCTTACCCGGATTATTTCTACATGGTCTATGAACACCAGCGCAAGAGCATCATCCATTGCACCGCGATCAAGCTGGATGGGATGGGGCAGAAAATGGGCGAGCCTGTCGAGCTGGACACGACCCAGATAGGATTTGCCGCCAATAACAAGATCTACACGACCGTGGTCAGCGATAACAAGCAGCGGATCATGATCTTTAAGATCAATAGCAAGAACCCTAAGAGTTTCCTGTTCACCAGCTTCCTTTACGATTCACAGCTGGGATTGATCGACCGGCACCGCATCTTCCTTCCTATGGAAGAGCGCAACGAGCTTTTCACCGATTTCCTGCTTGACAACGACGGACAGCTGGTTTTCGGCAAATTCCTGCGCAGCGGCAGCAACGACTTCGTTTCCAGGGTCTCCATCGTCACCAAAGGTCCCCTGGCGGATACTTTTTCTATAAAAGACATCGGATCGGCCGACCGGATCCTGGATGAGATCAAGATCAAGGTGGATAACAATAACAAACGTTATATCCTGACCGGCTTCTACTACAAACAGAAAAAGGGAAATATCGAAGGTCTTTACACCGTAGTCTGGGACAAGGCCACCGATAGCCGGTCAAAAGAAACCCTGACCATTTTCAACGATGAACTCCGGGCCGTGGCAAAAAGTTCGGACGCCAACCTGAAAATGGCTTTCAACGATTACTTTATCAAACATGTCATCACCAAGAAGGACGGCGGATACCTGCTGGTAAGCGAATCCCTCTATACTACCTCCCGCGGGAATATGTTCAATCGATGGGACTATATGTATAATCCCATGTATGGGCCAGGCGGGTTCTATTCCCCTTATTACTACAGCCCTTATTATAATCCCTGGAACCGGAACTACGGTAATTATGCCACCCGCTACCATGCGGAGAATATTATGGTTCTTTCCTTCGATGCGGCCGGCAATATGGAATGGAGCAATATCATCCCCAAAAGCCAGTTCGATGACGAGACGGAGAACCTCATTTCTCACGAGGTCTTCAATACAGGCGGAGAGCTTCACTTCCTGTTCAACCAGTATGAACGCCGGAACATGCTGCTCAATGACCAGAGCATTTCCCCCGACGGCAAGATCACCCGCTACCCCACGCTGAAGAACCTGGACAAGGGGTATGATTTCATGCCAAGATATGGCAAGCAGGTCAGCGGCTGGGAATCTATCATTCCCTGTCTTTACAGGAACTATCTTTGTTTCGCTAAACTCGACTTTTAAAAAACTCTACCCAGGTGATTGGTATCTTCAAACAGCAAAACCCGGGCAATGCCCTGTTATTAGTGGTATACGCCCTGGTGTTGAAATTTTCTCTATTCCTGCACCCGGTGGCCCCCGTGCTGCACCCGGAGGATAATTACCTGTACAGGCTGATCCTGCGCGGCCTGGATTCCGTTTTCCACCAGATCCCCCTTCTGTACGCGATCCTCACCTTTCTGATCCTGTTTATGCAGGCTACCCTGTTCAACCGGATCTGCAATCATACCAAGCTGTTTCCCAAGCCGAACTTCCTGCCCGGCATGGCCTATATACTCATTACGTCCCTGCTGCCCGACTGGGGACATTTCTCTGCGCCTCTGCTGATCAATTCGATTATGATCTGGGTATGGTACCGCATGATCGATCTGTATAACAGCAGCCGGCCGGGCTCTGCCATTTTCAATATCGGGGTATGGACGGGGATCGTCTCCCTATTGTATATACCGGCCATGGCTTTCCTGCTCCTGGTCCTGTTCGGGCTGGTCACCATGCGGCCCTTCCGTATCCGGGAATGGTTCGTCGGGTTACTGGGCTTTACCTTTCCGTATTATTTCCTTTTTATCGTCTTATACCTGACCGGCAACTGGAACTGGAAGAACATTGTTCCCCATATCGTTTTCACCGTCCCCGCCATGCCCTCCTCCATCTGGACCACTCTGGGCATCGTCTGGCTGATCGTCCCTTTTATGTTCGGGGGCTATTTCGTGCAGAACAACCTCAATAAAGTGTTGATACAGATCCGTAAAAGCTGGAGTCTGCTGCTGCTTTTTCTCCTGGTAGCCGTCGTCATTATCCTGATCAACCGCGCCGATTCCTACGAGAATTGGGTCGTAATGGCCGTTCCTTTCGCGGCCTTCCATGCGGCGGCCTATTACTACCCGACGAATAAGACAGGGCCTCTCATATTGCATTGGTTGATAGTGACCTATATCATCGCTATGAATTATTTCCTCTGAATTTTCCCCGTTCAGGGGAATACCGTTAATTTTGCGGACGGGTGAACGGCAGGCGATCGCCGTCCGGTTTGCCCGGTAAAAATCTTACAACATGAAGTTTGGAGTAGTCGTTTTCCCGGGTTCCAATTGCGATCGTGACATGCAGGATGCGCTGCAATATGACCTTAACCAGGAAGTGATCATGCTATGGCATAAGGATACAGACCTCAACCGGTTCACCACGGAAGACTGTATCGTGCTGCCCGGCGGGTTCTCCTATGGCGACTACCTCCGCTGCGGCGCTATCGCCCGTTTCAGCCCTATCATGCAGAGCATTACGGAATTCGCCGGAAAAGGCGGCAAAGTGCTGGGAGTCTGCAACGGGTTCCAGATTCTCTGCGAATCTCACCTGCTGCCCGGCGCACTGCTCAGGAATGCCAATCAACAATTTATCGGTAAGAATATATGGCTTCGCGGCGAAGGAGATCAGGGTAGAGCCCTGAAGATCCCCATCGGCCATGGCGAGGGCAGATATTATGCCGACGAGAAGACGCTCGATGAGCTGGAGGCCAATGGCCAGGTGCTCTATCGCTACGCAGACGAGAACGGAACCATCAATGCCGCTGGTAATCCCAATGGCGCCCTGCGCAATATTGCCGGCATCTGCAATAAGACCCGCAACGTATTCGGAATGATGCCACATCCTGAACGGGCTTGTTCGGATGCATTGGGAAATACAGATGGACAGGCTATCCTCAAAGCTCTTTTTGTCCTGCAAAAACAGCGGTCGGTAAGTCTTGAAGCCGGGTTGGCCAACTTTTAGTTTTTTGCTAACATTTGGAAACGGAACTTTAGGGCTTATTAACCCTCCAACCGTTTAAAATAATATATGAATAAAATTACATTACTCCTTTTGGCCGTATTATCCGGTAGCGTGGCGATGGCTCAATCCAGTAAAGAAGTCACCTGGGCCACGTCCGCGAAAAAGATAAATGACAAAACATACGAAGTGCACATGACCGCCACCGTCGGCGGGGATTATCACATCTATGCCCAGCACCCGGGTGGTGACGGACCCATTCCTACCACTTTCAAATTCGCGAAGAATCCCCTGATCACGCCTTCCGGTACGGTAAAGGAAGTTGGCAAGGCGGTCAAAAAATTCGAAAGCGCCTGGGGGTTTAATGTAGTGTATTATGAAAAGACGGTTGATTTTGTGGTGAATGTAAATGTGAAAGGCAGTGCCAAGAGCAGCCTGACTGCTACCGTGGAGTACATGGTATGTGATGACCACCAGTGCCTTCCCCCTTCCGACACGGATCTTAACATAAAAATAGGAGGATAGGTGCATCGTCTGTCATCTATCCGACGTATAAAGTGATTATAAAACGAGTTCTTTGGAACTCGTTTGCTTTTTAAAGACATATATGAACAAAAAGATACTCTTCTTCCTGGCTTTTTTTTGCTGCCTGCTGCAAGGGCGACTGTTTGCACAGGATTCGACCGGCGTAGTAAGCTGGGAATTCTCAGCACAGAAAACCGCTGGTGGATATACTCTTATCCTGCACGGAAAAATAAAGGATGGCTGGAAATTATATTCCACCACCATGAAAGACGATCTGCCTAATACGAGGGTAGTATTGGACAGCACCGCTCCGGCAAAGATCGGAGCCATCGAAGAAAAGGGAAACCTCGAATCCAGGAAAGAACCTTTGTTCGATAACGCCGAGACCCGATACTTCGAGCACGATGTGCGTTTCCTGGTACCCATCAATCCCCTGACCAACGGGGAGAAGAAAGACCTGAAGGGGGTGGTGACCTTTATGGCCATCTACAAAGACTCCGTGGTCGGCCCCCAGGAAGTACCCTTCCGGTATTCCTTTACGCCCGGCGGTGAGCTGGTGGCTAAATCGGCCATCCTGCAGGAGTCGGCATCCGCGGCCGGCAGTTTGAAAATAAATTCCATCGACCTGGCGCATCCCGCCAATAATTGCGGAGGAACAGGCGCAGAGAACAGCCAGTCAAAAAGCCTGCTGAGTATCTTTTTCCTGGGTATCCTGGGCGGTCTGGTAGGTCTTTTTATGCCCTGCACCTTCCCCATGATACCTCTGACGGTATCTTTTTTTACCAAGCGATCCGGCAATCGTCAAAAGGGCATCGCCAATGCTTTCCTTTACGGGTTTTTTATTTTCCTGATCTACGTGCTGATCAGCGTGCCGTTCTATTTTTTGAAAGCCAACAATGCCAGCGTCCTCAATAACATTTCGACGAATATCTGGCTGAACCTCCTCTTTGCGGCGATCTTTTTGGCTTTTGCGTTATCCTTCTTCGGCCTTTTCGAGATCACCCTGCCCAGCAGCGTTTCCAATTCCGTAGATTCCAAGTCGAATATCGGCAGCCTGGGCGGTATCTTCTTTATGGCCCTTACCCTGGCGATCGTCAGCTTCTCCTGTACCGGTCCCATCCTGGGCACATTACTGGTAGGCGCCCTGGGACAGAACGGGGGAGCCGTACAACTGACCTTTGCCATGGCGGGTTTCGGCCTGGCGCTGGGACTGCCCTTTGCGCTGTTTGCCCTCTTCCCGAATTGGCTGCAATCCCTGCCGAAATCCGGCGGGTGGATGACGACCCTCAAAATAGTTTTCGGTTTCATCGAGCTGGCGCTCGTGCTGAAATATTTTTCCAATGCCGATCTGGTCTCCCATTGGGGGATCCTGAAGAGGGAGACTTTCTTCGCGCTGTGGGTATTGATAGGGCTGGCGCTCGTCCTGTTCCTTTTCGGTATCCTTAAATTCAAACATGCCCCGCCGCCGGCGAAGCTGAGCAAGGGCCGGATCGGGGTAGCCGTCTTCTTCCTCCTCTTTACGCTCTACCTGGCGCCCGGACTCACCAACACGCGGCATGCCAACAGACCCCTCATCAGCGGATTCCCACCTCCGTTGTCCTATAGCCTCTATGCAGACAATGGAAAAGGAGTAGAGGCCAATGTGGTCAATAATTATAATAAAGCCCTGCAGCTGGCCAAAGCGCAGCACAAGCCGATATTGATCGACTTCACCGGCTGGGCCTGCGTGAACTGCCGTAAGATGGAAGAGAACACCTGGCCTCAGCCTGGCGTAAAAGAACTGATCCAAAACGAGTTCATCCTCGTCTCCCTTTATGTCGACGACCGGAAGCCGTTGCCCGATGACCAGCAATTTCTGTTCACCACGGGAGATGGAAGTAAAAAAGAGATCAAGACGGTAGGGGATAAGTATGCGACCCTGCAATCGGAGAATTTCAAGAATGCGAGCCAACCCTTTTATGTGGTGATCAATCCCGATGAGAAATTAATGAATCTGCCGGTGGGCTATACGCCTGATCCGAAGGCTTATGCCCAATGGCTGCAATGCGGACTGGATGCGTTTCATAAATCTAATTAAAAAGATAATTTAATGAAGAAACCCGGTCACTGACCGGGTTTCTTCATTAATTAGGCGTCATTCTGTTCCAGCCTTCCGACACTAAGGGCAAGTGCTTGATCGGATGGAGGGCCAGAATGACAAGCTTGTTATTGGACAAAGGCCTGTAGGCCGGTACCCAACGAAAAAAGTCCCCGCTCTTTGTGAGCGGGAACTTTCAATATTTTTTTTAATGGATCTTTTCACACTTTGAAGTTAGCGGTTCTATCCGTTCCCCGTTGTCTTAAGGTAGTTAAAGATTCTTAAAAAAGCTTGCCCGTATTTCGCAACTCGTACTTACGAATGGGCGTCATAAATTATAAGGCTATTTTCTTTTCTGTCATCATCTTGCGCAGGTTGATAAGACCATAACGCATACGGCCCAGAGCAGTATTGATGCTGCAGTTGGTCAGGGCCGCGATCTCTTTAAAGCTGAGATCGGCATAATGACGAAGAATGATGACTTCCCGTTGATCTTCCGGTAACAAGTCCAGCATCTGCCGTACCCTGTCATGACTCTGACGTTTCATCATCTTGGTATCGGCGCCTTCTTCCGTGAAATTGATCACTTCGAAAATGTCCCGGTCATCGCTGGTCTTGATGGCAGGAGTACGTTTCACTTTCCGGAAATGATCCACACAGAGATTGTGCGCAATACGCATAGCCCAGGGAAGGAATTTTCCTTCTTCTGTGTAACGGCCGCCGCGAATGGTGTCGATAATTTTGATAAGAACGTCCTGGAAGATGTCCTCGGCAAGGTATTTGTCCTTTACGAGGAAGAGAATGGAGGTGTACAACTTGTCTTTGTGCCTGACGATCAGAGCCTCTAATGCGTGCAGGTCTCCATCACGAAATTGATGGATTAATTCATGGTCGGTTTTTTTGCGTAGCAATGTCATAAACTTCTACGGTTTTTAAGGTGAGGATATTTTGTTTGGATTTTAAAGATGGTTCGGTTTTTCAGTGTAGAAGTGATCAGTCGATAGGCGGAGAATTTTAGTTTAGATTAACAAAAGTAATTCACAATTTTTTCCGATTGTGTACAAATAGATCTTGTACGAATCGGGTTTAAAGATATACAATTTTTGGAAAAAACAACATTTTGGGAAATTTTTTGTTCTTTAATTCTCCGTTATCCCGTAGAAACAATAGGGGAAGCACTTATTTTGTCCTATCGCCCAGTCTTATTTCGGGAAATCGATATTTTTGACCTCCAAAAGAGGGGGGCAACTCCTCAAAAGCCGGTACAAAAGGCGCCACAGGCGAATTGCCGAAGGCCATTATTAAAAGTTTGCCGGAGACAGGTTATTTTTGCCAAAACCTGTCGCAGGCAAACAAGGTCCGGTCCAATTAATTCAGTGATCATTTTTAATATAAGTTTGTTATAATTATATATGGGCATATCGGGTAAAGTAAAACAGCCAGCGAAAGAGAAATTGATGGTTCCGGCGCAAGTGACACAGACAGACGCCATCTTTATTAAGGGAGCCAGGGTTCATAATCTTAAAAATATTGACGTTTCCATCCCACGGGGCAAGCTCGTGGTGGTTACCGGCGTCTCCGGATCGGGGAAATCATCCCTTACCATCGATACCCTCTTCGCGGAGGGGCAGCGCCGCTATGCAGAAAGTCTTAGCGCCTATGCCCGGCAATTTATGGCCCGGATGAACAAGCCGGATGTAGACTATATCAAAGGATTATGTCCAGCCATCGCCATCGAACAAAAGGTCATCACCCGTACCCCCCGTTCCACCGTGGGCAGCATGACGGAGATCTACGATTACCTGCGTCTGCTCTTTGCCCGGGCTGGTAAGACCATTTCTCCTATTTCCGGCCGCGTCGTAAAAAAAGACGATGTCAGTGACGTGGTAGCGGCCATCATGGGCGGTCAGGCCGGTGATAAAGTGCTTATCCTCACGCCCTTCAAACAGAATAAGAACCGCAACGCCAAAGAAGAGCTGAATATCCTGCTGCAGAAAGGGTTTTCCCGGATATATATTGAAGGCGAGACACTCCGTATCGAGGATTTGCTGGAAATGGACGATAAGACCCTGAAAAAACGACTTTCTGCCTCCGGCATCTATGTCCTTATCGACCGCCTGGTCGTCAAATCCTTCGACGAAGACGATCAGCACCGGATCGCCGACTCGGTAGGAACGGCCTTTTATGAAGGGGAAGGGGAGATGCAGCTGGAGACCAATGGGCAGCAGCGAGTGACCTTCTCCAACCGTTTCGAGCTGGACGGTATCCAGTTCGAAGAGCCCGTCCCCAACCTGTTCTCTTTCAATAATCCTTTCGGAGCCTGTCCGACCTGCGAAGGATTCAGCCAGGTACTGGGCATAGACCCCGATCTGGTGATTCCGGATAAAAGATTAAGTGTATATGAGGGGGCTGTCGCTCCCTGGAAAGGGGAGAAGCTGAGTTTATGGAAAGAGCAGTTTGTCAAAGCGGCTAAGAAATTCGACTTCCCCGTCCACAAACCCGTTATCGATCTTACTAAACAACAATATAAGACCCTCTGGGAAGGCAATGAGCATGTCAATGGCATCAATGACTTCTTTGCCGAAGTAGAAAGAAACCTCTATAAGGTCCAGTACAGGGTCCTGTTATCCCGCTACCGGGGACGTACCGACTGTCCGGATTGCCAGGGCTATCGTCTCCGGAAGGAAGCCCTCTATGTGAAAGTAGGAGGGCAGCATATCGGAGAGCTATGCGAGCTGCCTGTGCGGGACCTGGTAAAATGGTTCGACGAATTGCAGCTGGAACCTCATGAACAGCAGATCGCCAAAAGAGTGCTCATCGAGATTCATCACCGACTGCGGACCCTGCTGGATGTCGGATTGGGCTATCTCACCCTCAACCGGCTGGCCAACAGCCTCAGCGGGGGGGAAAGCCAGCGTATCCAGCTTACCCGTTCCCTGGGCAGCAATCTTACCAACTCCTTATATATATTGGACGAGCCTTCCATCGGGCTGCATTCGCGGGACACGGAACGACTGATCCGTGTATTGAAGGAGTTGCGCGACCTGGGTAATACCGTAGTGGTGGTGGAACATGATGAAATGATGATGCGGGAGGCGGATTATATTATCGACATGGGCCCTCTGGCCAGCCACCTGGGCGGGGAAGTGGTTGCCTCCGGTAATTATGACGAGCTGATCGCCAATAAAGATAGCCTGACGGGTAAGTACCTGAAAGGAGAGTTCAGCATCGCCCCGCCGAAGACGCTCAGGACCTGGAACCGGTCCCTGATCATAGAGGGCGCCCGGCAGCACAATCTGAAGGATATCACCGTGGAATTTCCCCTTGGCCTGCTTTGCGTGGTCAGTGGCGTGAGCGGTAGCGGCAAGACCACTTTAGTCAAACAAATCCTATATCCGGGTTTACAAAAGATCAAAGGGGAGCAGGCCGATAAAGTGGGGATACACAAAGCTATTAAGGGAGATATCGACTGGCTCTCCCAGGTCGAAATGGTGGACCAGAACCCCATCGGCAAATCTTCCCGCAGCAATCCGGTTACCTATATTAAGGCATATGACGAGATAAGAGATTTGTATTCCAGGCAGCCATTAAGCAAGTTGCGGGGATTCCAGCCCAAACACTTTTCTTTTAATGTGGATGGAGGCCGTTGCGATGCCTGTAAGGGAGAAGGGGAACAGATTGTGGAAATGCAGTTCCTGGCCGATGTACACCTCACCTGCGAAGTTTGCGGCGGCAAAAGGTTTAAAGAAGAAGTGCTGGAAGTGACCTATCGGGAAAAGAGTATCTACCAGGTGCTGGAAATGAGCGTGGACGAGTCCCTGGAATTCTTCAAAGACGAGAAAGAGATCCTGCAAAAAATAAAACCTCTCAGCGATGTGGGGTTAGGGTATGTAAAACTGGGCCAGTCCTCCGATACCCTGTCAGGCGGAGAAGCCCAGCGGGTGAAACTCGCCTCCTTTTTGGGAAAAGGCAGGGCGCAGGGACATATTCTCTTCATCTTCGATGAGCCCACTACCGGCCTGCACTTTCATGATATCAAGAAATTACTGGCTTCTTTTAATGCTCTGATAGAACAAGGACATTCCATCCTGGTAATTGAACACAATACGGACGTGATCCGGTCTGCAGACTGGGTGATTGATCTGGGGCCCGAAGCCGGTGATGGCGGCGGCAGCCTGGTTTATGCCGGCGCTCCGGCCGGACTGAAAAAGGTAAAGGAAAGCTATACCGGAAAATTCCTCCCCCTTTAGGGGCGGGGGGTTATCTGAGCCTGTCTACGCTTTTGACTAATTTCTGGTCTCTGGTGATGCCTCTGGCCGCCAGGATAAGAAACAGGGGGATGGCCAGCGACAGCAGCGCCCCGATAGTATAGCTGCCTTCTAAAAAATGGGGGGGACGGCTGGCCCGCCAGTAGAGAAAAATATTTAACAGGGCCAGAACGATCAGCCCCAGGGTGATCCAAAGCTGTTTACTCCGCTGCTTATAGTTGAAGATATTGATCAGGCTGCCGGCAATAAGGATCGAGGTGACGATCAGTATCAGGACATTGCCCGCGCTGGCGCTGTCGCTGCCAAAACCGATAGCCGGCATGGCCTTTAGAGACATAAAAACATGCCCATTGGCGCCGACCTGCACATTTCCGCTGTAAAAAGAGAATTTAAAGGTCAGGGCAGCGCAGATAATGGCAAGCAGGGCCCAAATGGTTTGTTTTCGTTGCAGCATATAAAAAATTTAAGTTGTTTCGACATCATGTATCCTGTCTTGCTTTATGCCAGATCTAGCCCAATTCCGGGTACAGTGGGAACTGCTTCATAAATGCATTTACATCCTTGCGCAGCGAAGCCAGCGCCTCTTCATTATCCGCATTAACAATGGCTTTATCGATCATGTCTACGACGGTAGCCATATGCGCTTCCTTCATACCGCGGGTAGTGATGGCCGGTACGCCTACCCGGATACCTGATGTGATAAAGGCGCTTTTATCGTCATAAGGAACCATGTTCTTATTTACGGTGATTTCCGCTTTGCCTAAGGCGATCTCCGCCTTCTTTCCGCTGATATTTTTATTACGCAGATCGATCAGCAGCAGGTGGTTATCCGTGCCGCCGGAGACGATATGATATCCCTTTTCCAGGAATGTCTTTGCCATGGCCTGTGCATTGGCAATGACCTGTTTGGCGTAGACCGTGAATTCATCCGATAATATTTCCCCGAAAGCGATCGCCTTGGCTGCGATCACATGCTCCAGCGGACCTCCCTGTGTACCGGGGAATACGGCCATATCGATGAGGTTGCTCATCGGACGGATATTTCCTTTCGTATCCTTCAAGCCAAAGGGATTGTCGAAATCCTTCTTCATCATGATGATACCGCCGCGGGGGCCGCGAAGGGTCTTATGCGTAGTGGAAGTCACAAAATGACAATGGTCGAAGGGGGAGCTAAGCAAGCCTTTGGCGATCAGACCGGCCGGATGCGCCATATCACACATTACTAAGGCGCCGACCTCGTCTGCGATCTTCCGGATCCGGGCATAGTTCCAGTCGCGGCTATAGGCACTCGCGCCGCAGATGATCAGCTTGGGCTTTTCCTGTTTGGCCACGGTTTCCATCATATCGTAATCTACCAGGCCGTCTTCTTTTTTGACGCCGTAAAATACGGGCCGGTATAATTTACCGGAGAAGTTGACGGGGGAGCCATGCGTTAAGTGGCCACCCATGCTCAGGTCCAGTCCCAGGATGGTATCGCCGGGCTGCAGGACGGCCAGCAATAAGGCGGCATTGGCCTGGGCACCGCTATGAGGCTGTACGTTGGCGTATTCGCAATTGAAGATCTTCTTTAGCCGGTCGATAGCTTCCTGCTCCACCAGATCCACGATCTCACAGCCGCCATAATATCTTCTTCCGGGATAACCTTCAGCATATTTATTGGTCAGCACAGTACCCATTGCCTGCATGACCTGCAGGGAGGTGAAATTTTCCGAGGCGATCAATTCAATGCCATGCCGCTGACGATCTAATTCTTTCTGAATGAGGTCGAAAACCAAAGTATCTTTTTGCATGGCGCAAAAATAGGCCAAAAAGACATTAATTACCGGGTGAAAGAATAAAATTCACTATTTTCACACGCGTTTACATTTTCATTATTATGAAAGCTATTATTCCCGTTGCTGGCGCTGGTACAAAATTACGTCCGCATACTTATACGCAACCCAAGGCTTTGATCCCTCTGGCGGGAAAGACCATCCTCTCTATCATTGTCGATCAGTTGATGGAGGCAGGCATTAATGAATTCATTTTCATCGTTGGCTACCTGGGAGAGAAGATCCAGGATTTCGTCAGGCAGAAATATCCGCAGCTGACAGTCCATTTTGTATATCAGAACGAACGGCACGGTATCGGGCATGCCGTCCTGCTGACGAAGAGCATTGTGGGGGATGATGAGGTCTTTATCGTGCTGGGAGACACTATCTGCGAATATGACGTAAAAGAAATCCTGAATATGCCTCATTCCCTGCTGGGAGTGAAGAGGGTGGACGACCCCCGGAATTTTGGGGTGGCCGAACTGGAGGATGACGGCGGTATCGAGCGTGTGGTGGAAAAGCCCCAGATCCCCAAGTCGAACATGGCCCTGGTAGGGATCTACCGGATCCGGGAATCCGGACCTTTGTTCACCTGCTTGGAGAACAATATCCGCAACCAGCTCACCAGCTATGGGGAGTATAACCTCACCGATGCCATTAAATGCATGATCCGCAGCGGCGTGAAATTTAAGTCCTTCAAAGTGCAGAACTGGTTTGATTGCGGGAAGAAAGAGACGCTGCTGGAGTCCAATGCAAAATTGCTCAAGAAGTTCGGGGGCACCATCGCTCCGGACCATCAGTTTGAAAATACGATCATTATTCAGCCCGTCAGCATCGCCCCGGGCTGTGATATCCGCAACTCCATTGTCGGCCCCAATGTGGCGATCGGGGAGAAGACCCGCGTCAATTACTCTATTATTAAGGATTCTATTATCGGCTCCTTCGCCGACCTCTACGATATCGTCCTCACTCACTCTCTGATCGGCAGTGACACCGAGGTAAAAGGGGAGTCCCGCAGCCTGAACATAGGGGATAATACGGAGATTGATCTGGGAGAGTCTTAATTGGGAGAGTCTTATATAGGGTCATCAAGCTGATCCTGGCGCCACCCCCACCCCTCCACACATTAAGGAAAACAATATTCACCGGATACAGGCCATAGGTCTGGGTTATGTGGGTATTATTGGCAGGAATTTGCAGAAATGCCAAAAATCAGGTAAATTGAGGGGAAGATGTCTAACGAAGCAACAGTTGCCCTGTGGAAGGATCAATCCAGGTTATTTTCCCGGTATGCTAACTTTTAAAACTGTTTTATGGGAACTCAGAAAAAATTGCTGTTCTTCCTGCTGATCTTCCCCCTGGCCTTGTGGGCAAGGGCCGATAGCGGAAAGGTGGAAGGCATCCTGCATGGCTATGTAACGGATGCCGTCACCAAGAAACCCCTGTCGGGAGTGACAGTATCGGCAATGGTGCCGGGGACCAATAACTCTAAAGAAGTATTGACGGATGCCGACGGATATTTCCGATTCGCGCAATTACCCGCCTCCCAGGTGACGGTACATTTTGACAAGAAAGGCTACCAGTCTTACAAACGTCCCAATGTGACCGTAAAAGAAAAGACTTCCGTAAAACTGAATATAGAATTCATCCCCGAGGATATAGATTCCGATTCCGAAGATGCGGAATATCCTGTTTTGCGCCTCTTACAGGCCACCTAAAAATGATCTGACGGAGTAAATGTACTTAATGCAAAGAAGAGCTTGATGGGATTAGCAAGTTTACTTAATAACTAAACGGGACTGAGAACAGTCCCGTTTTTTTCTACTACACATGAGGCTAAAATCTATATTGATGTGAGCCTGCCGATTTTATAAAATTCTCCCTGTTCTTATCCTTCGACTATTCATTACGAGAATCTTCGTATAAAAGTACGCGTGCTTTTTTAAAATGTGGCGCCGTGGCCCCTCTTTTTTGACCATTCATCCTTAATCTTTTCGCGCCCCGGTGAAGGGCGGCCTATGAGTTTTGTTCACGGCCAAGCTCCGTTTGGTAGTGCGCTTCCATCTTCTGTTCTCCTTTAGCCAGCATGGCCTGCATAAGTTCCGGATCGAAGCTGAGTCCGTCGGGGCCGCCGCCCAATGGAAGATCGGGCCGTATGATATGTAGTCTTACCGGTTTCTTATTATAGTATGGATTCTCCGGCATACCGGTATCAAACCAGTCGGCAATCGCGGCCTCGGAAATCCCTTTGTCTTTCATCTTCATTTTTACCGAGTCGATATAACGGAGGCCTTCATTATAGAGGTTGGGAAGGATCCGGTTATTATCAGCGGTATCGGCGATAAAGATATCCAGGGTCTCCTGCAGGATGGAAAAAAGATCCTTGTATTCCTTGTCTTCAGGCATCATGGTCGTAGGGGACGAGAGTAAGGTATAGATATCTGTCGCTCCGCTGGCGATGGCTATTTCTATACCGGAATATTCCCGGTCTCCGGCGTCTATATATTGCCGCACGGGCTCTTCCATCGGTTGGATGGTGATCGGAGGCAGCAGCAGAGGCTGACAAGAGGATGCCAGTAAGGTACGAAGGAATTGATCGTAGTTCTCGGGTTTGCGATGGGCATAACGCGAAGCGACGACCGGATTCGTCTTGTTGGAAAAGACGGTCAATGCATGCGTTTGCAGGCAGACCGTATTAAAATAAAGTTCCTTATCGGTAAGCATTAACTGATCGTAGATCCCGTGCGTATAATATTGATCCAGCAGACCCCAGAAGGGACTGGCATCCAGGATCGAGGCTTCTTTTATTCGTTCAGATAACGTGAACTTTCTGATGATGTCTTTATTATGTTTGGTCGTAAAGATCTCAACCAGCGGCTCTATTTTACCAAGCGCAATAAAGGGGATGATCAGCGAACCTGTGCCGGTACCCACCAAAATATCGAATTGCATTTCAGGCTGCTTTTCGAACATTTTTTTAAGGGCCCCTACGGCGAATGCTCCCCTGGAAATGCCTCCGTTAATGACCAGTGCGTGTTTACTCATGAGACGGTATTTAATACAATGCCCCGGGGGCCGTAGCCCCCGTTTTATTGATTCATAAATTGGTACTAAAGGTGGGTCAATGTAGGGACAAAATCCGGGGTGAAAAATACTATTTTAGTGGTATACGCTATTTTTTGAACGCCCACTTCAACATGGTCTTCCAGGTGACCTTCTTACCATAAAGCAGGATCCCTGTCCGGTAGATCTTACCTGCAAGCCAGACCGTAGACAGGAACCCCAGGATCAGCAGCAACATGGAAAGGCCTAACTGCCACCATGTTACGGTGCCCGGCACGCCGAAGGGAATCCTGGCCATCATTACGATCGGAGAGCTGAAAGGAATGATACTGGCCCATATAGCCAGGGATCCGCCGGGATCCTGTACGGCAATGGTCATAATGATAAAAGAAAAGATGACGGGCATGGTGATGGGCAGCATCAGGGATTGTGCTTCCTGGGGGTCCTCATTCACTGCACTTCCTACTGCAGCGAACAGGGAGGAATAGAAAAGGTACCCCCCTATGAAATAGAAGAGGAAACAGAACAGGATCAGCCCCACATTGGCTGTATTCAGGGCGTTGGTCACTTTGAAGATCTGTTGCGCAAATTCTCCGGCCCTGGCAGCAGAGGCATTGCCCATGGCGCTGGCCTGCTGGATCTGCTGTACTTCATTCCAGGTATCATGGGGGATAAATGCCTGCCCGATAATGGCCAGGCCGCCGATCAGCAGGATCCAGAGCAGAAATTGCGTCAGCCCGACGGCGCCGATCCCGGTGATCTTGCCCATCATCAATTGGAAAGGGCGCACCGAACTCACGATGACTTCGGCGATACGATTGGTCTTTTCTTCCATTACTCCCCGCATCACAGCGGCTCCATAGATGAAGGTGAGGATATAGATCAGCAGCCCGCTGGCATAGCTGATCACATAGGACAATGCCTGGCTGGAGGCTTTTGCTGTCTTGCCGTTGTCTTCGTAGCTGCGCAGCTCGGCAATATCCGAACGCTTGCGGATGGAGTCCAGATTTGCCCGGTTGATGCTGGTCTTTTTAAAGATCTGATGGTCTGTGATAGCCTGGGTGATCCTGCTTTCCAGGTCGTCGACTCCGGAAAGGCCCAGCTGCTTTTTATATTTCAGGCGGCATTCTGTTTTTTTGCCCTCTTCTAAAAAGGGAATGATCAGCACCGCGGTATTACCTTTTTGCGCATAATTCAGGGTATCCAGTCCGGTGGAAAAATCAAAACTGATAGCGGAGTCGCTTTTAAGGTATTCTGAAAAGTAACCATTGGCATCGATCACTGCAATCCGGTGGCGGGTCTTTCCCTGCAGGGACAGGAATATGGAGCCTGCAATGAACAGGACGATCATCAGGGGCAGGAGGAAGGTGGAAAGAAGGAAGGTCTTATTCCGCACCCGGGTCAGGTATTCCCGTTTAGTGATCAGCCAGATTTTGCTCATAGATTAGATTTTTTGAAACTGCCGGGAGAGGGGAGTTCCTTCCACCAGCTTGATAAAGATATCGTTCAGAGAGGGGAGGATCTCCGTGAAAGCCGTAATACCCTGGTCCTGACCGATGAACCAGGCCAGCACATCGTTCGGCCGATATCCTTCCCGGATCTTTACGATCAGGTGCCCCTGCCTGCTTCCCACTACTTCGAATGCCGGCGCTCCGGCGAAGCTCAATGCGCCCGGTTCCATGCCATTCTTCGTTCCGGCCTCCGTCACTGGATTCATTCCTTTATGGTTCAACCCTTCCAATCCCACGCTGAAGAGGTTCTCCTTAAATTGTTGTTTGACGCCTGCCACGCTGCCATCCAGGATTTTTGCTCCCTTATTCACCAGGATGATATGATGGCAGATCTCCTCCACCTGCTCCATGCGATGGGTGCTGAAAATGATGGTGCTGCCGTTGAGGGCCAGCTGATTGATCTCGTCTTTTATGAGATTGGAATTTACGGGGTCCAGCCCGCTGAAGGGCTCGTCCAGGATGATCAGTTTCGGCGCATGTAATACGGTAATGACAAACTGTAGTTTTTGTCCCATTCCCTTGCTCAGGTCCTCTACTTTTTTATTCCACCAGCTTTGCATTTCGAATTTGACGAACCATGCTTTCACTTTTTCCGTAGCCTCCTGTTTACCAAGACCTTTTAATTGCGCCAGGTAGACAGCCTGCTCCCCGATCTTCATTTTTTTATACAAGCCGCGTTCTTCCGGCATATACCCGATATGAACGATATCGTTCTCCGGATGGAAGGGCCTTCCTTCGAAGAGAATCTCTCCTTCATCGGGGTAGAAGATCCCGGTGATCATGCGGATCAGGGAAGTCTTACCGGCACCATTTGGTCCCAGCAGTCCGAAGATGGATCCTTTTTCGAGGGTGAAGCTGATATCATCCACTGCTTTTTGCGAGGAAAAGCTTTTCTTCAGATTCCTGACGGCTAGGATATCCATGAAAGGTTATTTAGTAGTAAATGTATGATTAGTAGGAATAGGGCCGGATTTATTACATTCCTGGTTGAAAAATACCATTTTTCCTATAGCACCGCACAACGGGCGGCTACTCTTTCCCCATCCATCGCGGCGCTGACGATCCCTCCCGCATAGCCTGCACCCTCGCCGCAGGGGAATAAGTTCTTTATCTGAGGATGCCGGAGGGTATCCGCATCCCGGGGGATGCGAACCGGGGAAGAGGTCCTGGATTCGGTAGCGACGATGACGGCGTCATTGGTATAGTAGCCTTTCATCTTCTTTCCAAATAGGGGAAACGCCTGCCGGAGGCTTTCATATATAAAGGAGGGCAGCACCTCGTGCATGGATGCGGAATGAAGTCCGGGAACGTAAGAGCAGGGAGGAAGGTCTGCGGAGACCTTTCCGGCAACGAAGTCGGTCATACGTTGCGCGGGAGCTACGAATTTGCCGCCGCCCTGGCGGAAGGCTGCCTGTTCCACGCTTTGCTGGAAATAGAGGCCTGCCAGCGGGCCATGCTGGTGGAAAGGGGCCAGCTCCTTTTCTTCCACGCTTACCACGACACCGGAGTTGGCATAGGGATTGTTCCGTTTGGAAGGGGACCAGCCATTGACCACCAGTTCGCCTTCGGCGGTAGAGGCCGGGGCGATGATGCCCCCGGGGCACATACAAAAAGAGAATACTCCTTTATGATCGACCTGCTCGACGAGACTATAGGAGGCGGGTGGAAGGTAAGTCGATATTCCGGTACCATATTGTATGGTATCGATGAGGTGTTGGGGGTGTTCGATACGGACGCCTAATGCGAAGGGCTTGGCGGCGATGGCTATTTTCTTTTTATATAGCAGATGAAAAATATCCCTGGCCGAATGTCCCGTAGCTAAAATGATAGCGCTGCCGTCATATTTATCTCCATCGGCAGTTTCGACCTCTTTTATTCTATCGTCCTGTAGAATAAAATCTACAACTTTTTTTTCGAACAGGAATAGTCCTCCGCTATCCTGTATTTGTTGACGCATGGCCTGGATGATCTGGGGTAATTTATTCGTGCCTATATGAGGATGTGCGTCGATCAGAATAGTTTGTTCGGCGCCGAACTGTACCAGGAGATGGAGGATGCGATTGATATCTCCCCGTTTATTGCTTCGTGTATATAGTTTCCCATCACTGTAAGTACCTGCTCCCCCTTCGCCAAAGCAATAGTTGCTTTCGGGATTGAGGATACCTTCCTTATTCAGCAGGGCCAGATCTCTTCTGCGGGAACGTACGTCTTTTCCTCTTTCCAGCAACACGGGGCGTACGCCTTCTTCGATAAGCTTAAGGGCAGCAAATAACCCTGCCGGACCTGCTCCTATTATAATTACCTGTTTTTCCGCTTTGGAAACATCCGGAAAAGCAATTGGTTCAAATGCCTTTTCCTGATAAGGTTCGCGTACGAACACCCGAAGGGTGAGCATGATATAAGGTTGCCTGCTACGGGCGTCGATCGACCGCTTGAGCAGCAGGGTCCCTGAAATATCTTCTTTCGGACAGCCAATGGCCTGTGCGGCATACTCCCGGATGATGGAGTCGGTAGCCGCTTCGGCCGGAAGTAATTTTAATTGAAGGGTTTGTTGCATGATATCAGGTAGATGTCCACCTAAGGGCAGGTAAGTTCTGCTGCCTAAAAACAGGTAAAGATAGGGTAATTAGGCGGGTCGGGGATAATGTAATTAGCTCTGTTTGTTCAAGATAGATCAATACCCACTTGCCACTATAATTTAATAAAATTTTTTCAAAAAAATATACCCTAAAAAAGTCAAACGGTTTTTTTCAAAAAAAAAACTAAGATTACAAAAGGCAAGCAAATAATTTGTATCTTCAACTACTTCTCAACAAACTCTACAGTATATGAAGAAAGGTTCGGTCACATCGAAGCTCAAGCTTTCTTTCTTCGTACAAAGTAAGTTTAAACCACACCGACAGGGTCTACTGTCGAGATATGCTGAATCCCACTATTGTTGTTTAATGGCTCATGGAGGTTGTAGGACAATCGATTCTGTATGTCTATCAATGTGAATAAGTCTTAAAGAATGGGTTTTTAGAAAGATTAAAAGGTTCTGAAAATAAATGGGTGTTACTTTTGACAGGTCTAATCTCAGTCAGGCTGGGTATGGGTTTTGCGGGATAAAAATCAAAAAAATCGCTGGAAGTTCAAACTGTATTGAAAACAAAAAAAAGAAGTGAATAAAAAATTTTTTATTCAATAAAAAATTTTGATATTCGCCGCCCTGCGCAACTTTTTTAAAATCCAATTCCTGAAAGTTCCATATGACTTTAGAAATACAATTCTTTAAATCGGCATAAAAATTGGTTATTGTATAATGGCAAAAACGTTTGAAAAAGTATGGAGTAATTGCTTGGAAATAATCAAGGACATCGTAGAGTGGCAGCATTATAAAACATGGTTCGAGCCGATTAAGCCCGTTGAGTTGAAGAGCAATATTTTGGTGATTCAGGTACCCAGTCAGTTTTTTTACGAATATTTAGAGGAACACTATGTAAATTTATTAGCAAAGACGCTGAGGCGTATCTTAGGAAAAGAGGCCATGTTGGAATACCGCATAATGGTAGACAGTGGTAATCATCAGAACAAGCCTCTCACGATGGATGTGCCGGCGCATGGTTATAAAACATTTTCCAACAACGAAATGGATTTCCCACTCATCATAAATAATCCTGTAAAGAATCCTTTTGTGATTCCGGGCTTGAAGAAAATGCAGATCGATGCACAACTCAATCCGGTTTATACATTTGAATCTTTTATTGAAGGTGATTGCAACCGGGTAGCCCGCCGTGCCGGTAAGACCGTGGCGGAGAAGCCCGGCGCCAATTCCTTTAATCCCCTGGTGATCTATGGTAGTGTAGGATTTGGTAAGACGCATCTGGCACAGGCGATAGGAAATGAGGTGAAGCGCCTGCACCAGAATAAAGTCGTATTGTATGTGAGTTCCGAAAAATTCATTAATCAGTTCGTAGATCATAGCCGCAACAATGCCATCAATGACTTTATACATTTCTATCAGTTGGTAGATGTATTGATTATCGATGACGTACAATTCTTCAGTCGCGCAGAGAAGTCACAGGACGCATTTTTCGCCATCTTCAATCACCTGCATCAATCCGGTAAACAGTTGATCTTATCTTCGGATAAGCCGCCTAAGGATCTGGACGGTTTGCAGGAGAGATTGCTGAGCCGTTTCCGCTGGGGTTTGAGTGCTGATTTGCAGATGCCTGATTATGAGACCCGTATCGAGATCCTGGAGAGAAAGATGAAGAATGATGGGTTGGACATGCCGAAAGAAGTCATAAAGTACTTAGCCTACAATATTAATAGCAACGTTCGTGAATTGGAAGGTGCACTGATATCACTTTTGGCACAATCTTCGCTCAATAAGAGGGAAATTGATTTAGAATTGGCCAAAAAAGTGCTCCGTAATTTCGTGAAAACTAGTAGTAAGGAGATCACTATCGAAACAATACAACGCATGGTATGTGAGTATTTCGATGTGTCATACGATAAACTACTGCAAAAAACCCGCAAGCGCGAGATCGTGCAGGCGAGGCAGATAACTATGTATCTGGCTAAAGCATTTACAAAGAATTCCCTGAAGACGATCGGAGAGCATTTTGGTGGCCGCGATCATACTACTGTCATTCACTCCTGCCAGACTGTAAAGGATTTGATGGATACTGACAGCCTGTTCCGGGAGAATGTGATGGAGTTACAGCAGAAGGTGCAGCTGGCCGCTATGTAGACATAATTGCCTGATAAGGGGTCATGTAGGTTCCCATTTATCAGCCAATCCCCCGAAAATTTACCTTTTACCCATATTCAGACCCATTTCGGAGCCTCCGGAATGGGTTTTTTGTTTTTTTGCACCCGGTTTAGCCTTACCGGGCTGATTTCCAAATGACTTATAAAAAAGTAAGGTCCAATTTGGGTGCGAAGCGAATTAATCTTTATTTTTGCCTCCCCTTCGAAAATTGAAGGGTGAAATTTTAGACGGAGAGGTGCCTGAGTGGCCGAAAGGAACGGTTTGCTAAATCGTCGTACGGGTTACACTGTACCGTGGGTTCGAATCCCACCCTCTCCGCAGATCTAAATGGATGCCCCACGCTGAAAGCGGGGGCATTTTTCATTTGGGAACGTGGCGAACGCATTGACAGGCTGTGGCAAGAAAAACAAGATTTTACTAAAACGGAGAGCAAGTTCGCCAAAGTGGACAAATGGAAAATGCGAGGCACGATAGTGCCGTGGGCATCCATTTAGATCTGGCTCCCCCCTTCGGGATGGCCGAAGGCAATCCCACCCTCTCCGCGGAGTCACATCCATTTTGCTTAGTAGTTTCCGGCTTAGTAACTCCCGAAGTCTATCTTTGTGATTATAAAGTGAAAACTCCAAACCCTCCTCCAACGATAGTATATGGATAAAGAACAAATATTACTAGAGTTTCAGAAAATAACTGAAAAAAATCTCATTAAGAATATCATTCTTCCCCTCCTGGAGAAAATGGGTTATGAAACCATAGAATACCGACACGGTGTCTATGAAAAGGGAATAGATATTCTGTGTGTCAGGGAGGACGAATTAGGCGACCCCGACGTGTTGGCTATCCAGGTAAAGAAGTTTGCCTTTTCAGGAAATTTTAAATCCGAAGGTAATATTTATGGTATTATCAACCAGCTTGATGCCTGCAAAACGGAAACCATTCAAATGAAGAATGGGCAAACCTTGCAGGCAACCCGGGTTTGGTTCATTTCTCCTTACCGGATAAACCTTGCCGCTCTTACCGCAGCATTTAAGAAATTAAACGAAGCACGCCTGCAGCATGTGAAAATTGTAGATGGAGATAAGCTATATGAACTCATTTTCAAAAAGGCACCTGAAGTTTTATTGAAATTGGGAGATAAGAGGGTTATCTATAATGAACGGTTTAAAAGCGAAATCCCTATCCTTCAGGAGGCTGCCTCGTTCAAACTTAAAGACAAGTCCCCTTTGTCTAGACAATATATAAAGATGTATTTATCCTTATTACCCGCCAATCTTACCTGCTTATATTTCCAGGATTTTTTTCTTCTCAAAAAACGGGAGATTAAAAACGAAACATACTCCATACAAAGTATTGTAGAATTTAATGAATTATGTAGGAAGGTCCTGGATATTGTTCCGATACGTATGGACAAGGCGGACGATAACGATAAAAAGATTATCCTGACGCTGAATGGTGAGAAATTGATAAATCGGATGCTTAACAACATTCAAAAAGAAATTACCCTAATCAAAGACAGTGAAAATAAGCCGACAGATAAGGCCGGTAGCAGTTTAAAGGAATATAAATCTACTATAACTCAATATGCTAGAATTGCTGATCATGATGCTTTTGGATATCTTTTGGAGCTATCCTATGATCCTGAAAAGCGGGTATCTTTCGATATCACAATTGAAAGCATTCTTGAATCCGGACTAAACTTTCAGGTTACAGGAGAAGCGGGAGGTGGCAAGACTACTTTATTGAGAATGATTGGCCTGATGGCTATTCGATCTTCACGATTACCAATTTTTATTCCTCTGGCTGATCTCGGCGAAAAACAAACCTTAGTCAAACTAATTCGTCATTCGGCAAATAATTACGGACTGAATATAACCGAAGAGAACTTGGTGGAAAGGCTGGAAAAAGGAGAAGCGCTTCTTCTGTTCGATGGAATTGATGAGGCCATTGCCAGGGTCGAACATATCAAAAAAGACCTCTTGGCTCTCGCAGATAAATACCCACGAACCCAATTAATCATTACTACGAGACCCTGGTCTGCTTTTCGACATCATGACTCTTTCCTGGCAATCGGACTATTGCCTTTTTCTGTCGAACAGGTCGACGCCTTTTTTAGGAACTGGTTCCAAGACGAGCCACAAAAAGGAAAAGAAATAATTGATCACTTAAAAAGTAATAAAGATTTATATAAAATAGTATCTACCCCGTTGGTAGCTACTATTTTTGCTGCATTGAAAACGCATGGGGGCCAGCTTCCTAAAGATCTTGTCGATGTGTATGCGCAGCGTTTGAGCTTGCTCCTGAACGACTGGGACGATATTAAGGGGGTGGTACGGGACAATTTTGATCCTAAAGATAAGTTTTTCTTTCTTCGGAAATTAGCTTTTCGTTTACATAATAGTAATAGCCGGTTTCTTAGTTGGGAAGAGCTAATTTCGGATATTTTTAGTAATATAGGTATCGCTCGTAGCGAGGAAACGGCTGTTGCATTCGCGAATGAATTAATCAAAAATAATAACGTTATTTTTAAGGACGCAAGTAATGAATGGGGACTGGGGCATTTGCAGTACCAGGAATATCTGGCTGCCGTCGAATTGAAGGAAAATCGCCAGTTAAGAAAATACAGGCTTTTAGGCAATGGATGGTGGGCGAAGGTATTAGAAAACTATGCGTGGCTGACCAGAGACATTTCTGACATACTGGAAGACGCTATTTCGTCAAAAAGCTTAGACATGCATTTTGAGCAACTGACCCGTTTGGTCAAATTTGCGCCGAATACCGATAAAAAACTGAAAACAAAACTGCTTGCTCATAAGAGTATTGCCGACCTCAAAAGTAGGCATCGGGAAGATTTTGAAGACAGTTCGGCGGAATTGGATAGGGCAGACAATCTGGACAAAGAAGATTGGCCATTCATGGATGAGCCAGACCGCTGGTAACCGTGAATGTTACAAATTAATCGACTTCGATACCTTCTTTTGTTCTGTCAGTTCGGTTGGTTTTTCATCCTTTTTCTCAATGAGAAAGTATGCTTCCTGCAAACGTTTTTGTACCAACCAGCGATCAGGTGTTGTATTGAAAAGTCCAAATACGGATTACTTTGCCTGTAATGTGCGGTCTGTTAATTCCCGGCCTGATTCGTCAATTGTAATTGTTTCCTGGCTGGCAAAACGCCTTTCAGCATGCCCCTCGTCGTTGAATTGAAAGACCTGTACGCCATAACTTCTGTACCATTGCCCTGCAGCATCGTGCCACTCCGATTCAAATCTGACGGCCATACGGCCTTTCAGCGCTCCCCAGAGATCCAATCTTACCATAAAATCCAATTGCTTTTCGAATTTGCGTTGCAGTAATTGCCTTAGCTCGCTCTTGCCGTTGACAAAATCCACGCCATCGCGCATTTCGATATTGTCCGCATAACCCGCCAGGATCTGCTCCAGGTCCCGACTATTCCAGGCTGCTTCTTCCAATAATAATCTTTTAGCTGCGGTCTCCATGTCCCAGGGAGGTGTGGGAAATGTCTTTTGTGTTGTTTCCATGATTTGTTAATTTTAATTAATAATTATGTATGCAAAATTGCACCTATGCCCTGGCATTGGACATGGACAAAAGGGGTTTTGAGATGGACGATCGGGACCGTTGGTCGGGTTATATCTGTATAAAAATAAACAATGACGCAGGCATCATTTACAATAGTTGACCCTCATACTAAGGAGATGGCCTTACATATCTCTCCCTTTAAGGATGGCAGCCCATTCAATAGCCTGAAGAAGTATAATTATTTTTCCCTGCTCCTGGTATCGCAAGGCGAGGGCAGAGTCATACGGGATGGCGCCGAGTACGAATTCGGGCACGACTGCCTATTATGCTTTGCTATTTATCAGCCATTCCGCATCATACCCAAACAGGAATTCGAGGGCGTACTGATCAATTTTCATCCCAGCTTTTTCTGCCTCTTTAAACATCGACATGAAGTCTCCTGCAATGGAATACTCTTCAATAATCTGTACGATACGCCGGTTGTCAATTTGAATGCCGATGAGATGCGGTCCTTAACCCTTATTGCCGGTCAGCTGAGGGATGAGATGGAGAAAAGACAAGCCCCTGATCAGGATGTGCTTCTTTCGTATTTGAAAATATTTCTGATCAACGCCACGAGAACAAAGGTTGAACAAAGCCGGGAGGGTGCAGCCGATACCAGAAAACTGCCGATGACGATCGAGAACCTGAGAACAGCCATTGAAGCGAATTTTAGAACGCTTCGGAGCCCCGGTGATTATAGCAGGTTGCTTCATATTTCTTCCAAGGCGCTTAACAAAGCCAGCAAGTCCCATTTCAATAAGACCCTGACGAGCCTGATAGCCGAGAGGTTGATCATAGAGGCCAAACGGGAGCTCTATCTGACGTCAAAACCCGTGAAGCAAATAGCTTTCGAGCTAGGCTATATTGACGAATTCTATTTTAGCCGGTTCTTTAAGAAAAATGTCGGTGTTTCCCCACAGACGTTCAGGGATAAGGTAGGTTTCGACAAATTGACGGCCTAACGCAGTGGCTTTGGATGGAGGAAGCTGCTGGAGTGATCCGTTTTATCAGATTTCCACCATACGATCATTGAATTGTGCCATAAGGCGTGGACGGTACCGTATAGTTTTGCTGTCTAAACCAACCAGACATGGAACAAAGACTTCCTTTACCGCCCTTCACCTTCGAGACGGCCACGCAAAAAGTACAGTTGGCAGAAGATGCCTGGAACAGCCAGGACCCTGAAAGAGTATCCCTTGCCTATACCTTGGATACAGAGTGGCGTAACCGTTCCGAGTTCATCAATGGCCGCCAGGAGGTGGTGAAATTCCTGACCGCCAAATGGCAGAAGGAACTGCATTACAAATTAAAGAAAACGCTGTGGGCGTTTATGGACAACCGGATTGCCGTGCGCTTTGAATATGAGTACTGCAACCTGCACGGCGACTGGTTCCGGGCCTATGGGAACGAGAACTGGGAATTCGATGGGGCCGGGCTTATGAAGAAGCGGTTCGCCAGTATTAACGACCTGGCTATCAGGGAAGAGGACCGTCGGTTATAGGGTTGCCGGCTACATAGATCACAGTTCCCCAGACGCCAAAATCGGCTCTGCCCGGAGGGGGATTCGTGATATATTTGTTGCATGAAAAATGTGATCCCGGTGTATGATATCTGCAATTTGTCGGAATTCAAACAGAATGATATTCTGATCAGCCGGTTTTCTCCCTACCTGGCTGTTCATCAGAATTTGCGTATGGCGCATAAACACTCGTTTTATCATTTGTTGCTATTTACAGAAGGCGCCGGCAGCCATGCCATCGATTTTAAGAATTTTGCCGTCAGGCCCTGGCAGATCTATTTTATGATCCCTGGCCAGGTACACAGCTGGAATTTTGAAGGCAGTGTAGATGGATATGTGATCAATTTCTCGGTTCCCTTCTTCCAGTCCTTTCTGCTGAAACCGGATTACCTGGAGCAATTCCCGTTCTTCAATGGGGTCATCGAGGGTGCCGTCGTTGATCTGCCGGAGGCTGTCCGCCCCAGGATACGGGAGCTCTTTGAGCAATTGGTTGCCGAAGGCGAGGACGGCCAGAGACTGGGGCTGGATATGATAAAGGCTCTGCTGCTGCAGCTGTTTATCACCGTCGGCCGTTTCAGCTTTGAACAGCGATCCGGCAACGTGACCTCATTCAACTATACGCTGCTGAAGAATTTTCAGAAACTCATTGAAAAGAACTGTACTACGTTAAGACTGCCGAAGGAGTACGCCGAACTCCTGCATATAACTCCCAACCATCTGAATGCCTTATGTAAGGATGTGCTGGGGATACCGGCGGGAGAGGTCATTCGCAACCGGATTGCGCTGGAGGCCAAGCGACTCCTGGTGAACCTCCAGCTTAGCATTTCGGAGATCGCCTATACGCTGAACTTCGAAGACAATTCCTATTTTACGAAATTCTTTAAAAAACAGGCGGGTCTTACGCCGGAGGAATTCAGAAGAGAAGCCCTGAAGACCGCAGGAAACGAGCAGGTCAAACTCCGATAATCTTCGGTCTCGCACTAATTGAGTTTTTTTTGTTAACTTATAGTACTAACTATAAACGAATGGAAGAATCTGAAAAACTGCAACGGGTCGTAGAAGCCCGGATGAAGCTCAAAGCGAGGTTTGAGGAAAAGATCAGGCTGACCCCATCCGTCGCCGACGACAAGCCCATGGGCTATGGGCGGCCCAACCGGCACGGAATGCCAGTGACGCCTATTGGGCAGACTCTGACAAAGAAATGGCCGGTATTGGATCTGGGTAACCAGCCGGATATTCCCCTTGACCGATGGACATTAACCCTCGACGGAGCTGTCGAACATCCCGTCAGCCTGTCCTGGGAGCAATTCCTGGCTTTGCCGCAGACAGAAGACACTTCCGACTTTCATTGTGTCACCACCTGGTCCAGGCTCGACATGAACTGGAAGGGAGTACGTTTGCTGGATCTGGCGGCTCTGGTGCAGCCCAAAGAGACGGCCACTCATATCTTATGTTATGGATATGACAGCTATACTACCAACGTTGCGTTGGAAGAGGCCCTGAAGCCAGATGTTTTACTGGTACACACGATCGAGGGGAAGCCCCTTCCCCGGGAGCATGGTGGCCCGGTGCGCATGATCACTCCCCAGCTATATGCCTGGAAAGGCTCCAAATGGATACAGCGAATCGAATTCCTGACAGAAAACAAATTGGGTTTCTGGGAAGAGAGAGGTTATTCGAATACGGCCTACCCCTGGCGAAATGACCGGTATAGTTAACGGTAGTCCTCCTTTAACGACTTATCAACAGATCCATGAGCGCGGCAGCGGGCATCACCTGCGCGAACTCCGGGTAGATGGTAGCCAGCGATACCTGGTGTACCAGCTCGGGTGGATAGAGTTGTCCGTCAATCCCTTTGGACCGGAAGGCGGCTGTAGCGTCGGATACGACATAAGTCTGATAGCCGTAGTTGCCTGCCATGCGGGCGGTGGTGGAGACGCAGTGTTGGGTGATAAGGCCGACGATCACCACCGTCTTTATGCCCTGTGCATCGAGCCTTTCTTTCAGATCGGTGCCGATGAAGGCGCTGTTGACGGATTTTTGGATGATAGGTTCGCCGGGCAGAGGTGTCACTTCCTCTTTGAATTCATTGCCGGGCTGACCGGCGGCAAGGGGCGAACCTGGTTTTACGGAACAGTGCCGGATATGAAAGACCGGCCATTTCTGCCCGCGCCAGCTTTGCAGCAGCCTGCCGGCTACTTTCTCGGCATCGGGATTATTGCGTTCGCCGCCAAAGGCGTCCAGTTGGTCAAAGCCTTTTTGGATGTCAATAAGGATCAGGGCCGGTGCGACCGGCAGTTCATGGTTCATGATGGGTGTTTTATAAATTAAAAGATAGAGGCGTGCTGCTTCCAGATCCGTTGCAGCTGCCGTTCATTTTCAAAACCGCACCGGCTGGCGATGGCGCTTACGGTAATGCCGGGAGAGCTCTTAAGCGTTCTGGCCATTTCCAGTCTCAATAAGGTGATATATTGGAGGATGCTGATGCCTGTTTGTAATTTGAAGGTCCGGGTGAGGTTGCGGCTACTCATATTCACCCGCTCCGCCATTTTCTCAATGGTCGTTTTGGTGTGCAGGTTTTCTATCAGCCAGTCCTGTAGCTGATGGATGCCTGTGTGCAGATGGTTGCGATAGTTCAGGTAGATACTCTCCTGCGAGTGCTGGCCGCTTCTTCGGGAATAGACCACCAGTTCCCGGGCGACCTTATGGGCCAGCAGTGCGCCATGCTCTTCTTCGAGGATATACAGGGCCAGGTCGATGCCCGAGCTGATTCCTGCGCTCGTATAGACGCCTCCGTCTTTTATGAACAGGGCATCATCCTGAACATGGGTCGCGGGATGGTATTTCTTCAGCTCCTGGACAAGGCTCCAGTGTGTGGTGCATTTCCTCCCGTCCAGCAGTCCCGCTTTGGCAAGGATAAAGGCTCCGATACATACCGAGCAGATCCTGACGTCGTTGGTTGATTGGACAAGCAGCCAGTCATAGAGCCCCTGCCATTGTTGCCTGCTCCCATCGTTTTCCAGCTGGGACAGCAGTTTCCGGCTGAATCCGGGAATGAAGAGGTAATCCCCTTTCTGCAGATTCATTTGACTATAGTGTTCCAGGCGGCTGAAATGCAGACCGGAAGAATCCGACATCTCCGGTTGGAAGGCGCAATAGGCGATCTCATATCCATCGTTCATCTGGCCCGCTGCCAGAAAGGCCTGTGCGGGACCCGACAGATCGAGCATATGAACGCCTGGGGGGATAAAAAAGACAACTTTCGTTTTTTTCGCCATAATTGCTAATTCTACTCAAAGATAGTATAGAGGCCGCAGATGGGAAAGGACGAAGGAGCGACAGATCCGGCCATTTAATATCCGATTCGGGCCTGCCTGAATTCACTATGCCGGCAGGCCGGAAACAGGTGATCGGTCACTACTCAAATTTTTAGCCCTGATGCAAAAACAAAAAAATCGTATTTTCCTCTGAATGATAACTCCCGGATCTGCTGTCAGGAACATTTATATCGGACTCTTGCTATTTTCTGTTTTTTCGGATCTTTCTCTTTTCGCGCAAAAAAGGAATGCGGGTTTCGAGCTGCATATCAGGCGGGCGGCAAGTCCCGTGAATATCGATGGCATTATCGATGAGCCGGCCTGGCAGCAGGCTGATAAGGCAGGCAACTTCTACATGGTGCTGCCGATGGACACCAGTCATGCCAATGTGCGTACGGAAGTGCGTATGACTTACGATGACAAGGCCCTTTATCTGCTGGCGGAATGTTTTGATACCTTACCGGGAAGTTATATGGTGGAGTCATTGCGAAGAGATTTCAGTTTTGTAAAGAACGACAATTTCATATTTTTCATAGATCCTTTCGAAGACCAGACCAGTGGTTTTACCTTTGGCGCCAATGCTGCCGGCGGACAGTGGGATGGACTGATGTATGAAGGAGGGAAAGTTGACCTTAGCTGGGATAATAAGTGGAGTTCGGCGACGCGGCGGTATAGTGACCGATGGGTATTGGAGATTGCTATTCCTTTTAAGACCCTGCGGTATAAAAAGGGGCTTACACGATGGGGGATCAACTTCAGCCGGAATGATCTGAAGACGACGGAGAAGTCTAGCTGGGCGCCTGTTCCCCGGCAGTTTCCTACGGCTTCCCTGGCTTATACGGGGGTATTGGTATGGGATGCGCCGCCTCCGCCTCCGGGGCCGAATATCTCTGTCATCCCCTATGTGCTGGGAGGAGGGCAAAAAGATTATACCAATGGCAAGGGCGTCAGTTACAAGAAGGAGATCGGGGGAGATGTCAAGATAGCGGTCACTTCTGCGCTCAACCTGGACCTGACGGTCAACCCGGATTTTTCGCAGGTCGACGTGGATAAGCAGGTGATCGATCTTAGCCGCTATGAATTATTCTATCCGGAGAAAAGGCAGTTTTTCCTGGAGAATGGCGATCATTTCATCAATTTCGGTTATTCGACGCTGCGGCCTTTCTTCTCCCGGAGGATCGGGCTGGGGACGCCCATTGAATTCGGGGCGCGTCTCAGCGGCAAGCTGGATCCCAACTGGCGGATCGGGGTGATGGACATGCAGACGGGGAAGGTGGATTCCATCGGCCTGCCGGAGCAGAATTTCTCGGTGATCGCCCTGCAGCGAAAGATCTTTGCCCGGTCTAATCTTGGGTTCATTTTTGTCAATAAGGAGTCGCTGCATTATCAGCCGGGTAAGGATACGATCCATCCGGTGTATTCCCGGTACAATCGCAATATTGGCGTGGAATTCAATCTGGCTTCTTCCAACAATGCCTGGACGGGGAAGGAGTTGCTGATCAAATCTTTCAGTCCCGGGAAGAAGGGTGATGATTATGTTCAGGCGGGCAACCTGCAGTATACGGATCGTCATTGGGTTATCGGGGCGCAGTATGAGTATACGGGGAGTAATTTCAATGCGGAGGTGGGGTATGTGCCCAGGCAGGGGTATTTTAAGGTCAATCCCCAGGTATCTTATTTGTTTTTGCCGGGGAGAGGTCCAATACTTAGTTATGGTCCCCAGGTCAGCTCCACTTATTATTACAATGAGTCGTTTCACCTGACGGATGATGAGACGGTCATTACCTGGCTGACGACTTTCCGCAATAAAAGTACTTTGTCGGGGGTATTGATGCATGATTATGTGCAGTTGCTGTCGCCCTTTGATCCGACGAATACGGGACTGGATTCTTTGGCTAAGGGTACCCGGCATGTCTGGAAGACGGTGGGCGCCGACTTTGTGAGCAAGCCCCAGGCGCTCTTCACCTATGATGCCACCCTGCGATATGGGGGGTATTATGCCAATGGTACGAAGCTGACGATCGCGGGTGATGTGGGGTATCGGATCCAGCCTTATGTCAATATTGCGTTGAGCACTTCCTATAACAGCCTGCTTTTGCCGGCGCCCTGGGGGCATACTGAGTTCTGGCTGGTGGGTCCCCGGATTGATGTGACGATGACCAATACCCTGTTCTTTACTACTTATATCCAATATAACCAGCAGATTAAGAATATGAACCTTAACACCCGGCTGCAATGGCGCTACAAACCGGCTTCCGACCTCTTCCTGGTGTATACGGATAATTATCTGACCACTCCTTTTTCCGTGCGGAGTCGTGCTTTGGTACTGAAATTCAACTATTGGTGGAATATGTAGCCTTTCGTTTAGGCAATTCGGGTTAAAACCCCTACATTTGCATCCCGTTGCTTAATCAGGGTTTGCTCCGGCCTAAAAACCGGTAAATCATCCCTAAAATTAGAAAACGGCACTTTCAACCACGGAATCGGGAAGTAGCGCAGGCCGGTAGCGCACCTGGTTTGGGACCAGGGGGTCGCAGGTTCGAATCCTGTCTTCCCGACTGACAGCTGCAAGTCTTTGATTTGCAGCTTTTTTTATTTCAAAAATCTTCGTAATATCGCCCCGAATTTTACTTCTTGTTGAGCTATCCACTGAGTAGGTTACTGAGTAAACTACTTTCATTATCAGTTCCTTAGCGTCCTTACTACCATCCTTATTCGAAATTTCCACGTCAAACTGTTCCTTTCATTTCTGTGAGTTGTGCCGTGAGTAATGTTTACCACGGCATTCTAAATGATTGTATTCCAATCTTTTCCAGAGCAAGTTCGAATCCAGGCAGGATTTGAAAATAAATATTTGATTATTAATCGTTTATGAATTATTAAAATATTGCTTCGTGGCACACTCGCATTCATTTAATGTCAGTTTCTACATTCGTCAGAACAAGAATAAGAGGAAGGATTACAGTATCTATTGTTGTATCAAAGTTTATGAAAGCAGACCTAAAGAATTATGCATTTTGGGCAGCATTAAGAGGGAGGATTGGGATATGGGCAAAGGGATGCCTAAGCAGGATAGTGACGATCTCACCAAGCTTTCACTTTACCTGGATGCCATAAAAGCAAAGTTGTTTAATATTTACCTAGATCTGAAACTGAAGGGTGAAGATGTCTCCGCCCAAGGTGTAAAAAACGTCTACCTGGGTAAGGAAGACCGAAATTATACCATTCTGCAATTGATTGATAAGGCAATTGAAAAGTACAAAGCGGAGCTTGCTCCTGGGAGCTTAAAGAATTATAGTGCCACACGAGATTATGTCGTCGCTTTCTGTAGGACAAAATACAAGGCCAGAGATGTGCTATTGAAGTTTCTCACCTATTCCTTTATCGATGAGCTCAAGACCCATATCCTTACTCACCCGTTGAAACCCAATGATCCATGTACCAACAATGGCTGCATGAAACATATGGAAAGGGTAAAGAAGATGATAACCTGGGCGCATGACATGAATTTTATCGACCGGAACGTATTTGTCTGCTTTAAGGTCAAAAAGAAGCGCTATGAAAGTAAAAGGTTGCATTGGGCTCAATTGAAAGCTCTTGAGAGCAAATCTTTACGTAATCCCATGTTGGACCTGGTAAGGGATCTTTTTGTGTTTTGCTGTTATACCGGTATGGCACCTGTGGATCTTCAACGTCTGCAGCCATATCAAATATATGTCGGTTCGGATGGACTGACCTGGCTTACGTATACCCGGACCAAAAGCGTAATTCCGGCTAACGTCCCTTTGCTTAGTCCCGCCATTGCTATTGTTGAGAAGCGTCGATGGAAGAAAGGTGATATAAAACGTACCACAGTTTTTCCTTTTGTCACAAACAAAGATTTAAATATTAATTTGAAAATCATTGGCGAAATTTGTGATGTAGGATTCCCGCTTAACTTTTATATAGCCCGGCACACTTTTGCGACAACAGTGACCCTTGCTCAAGGTGTTCCCATTACTTCGATCAAAGAAATGATGGGACATGACCGGATTGAAACAACCATGACCTATGCACGAGTAAGTAATTTTATTATAGGAAAGGATATGATGTTAGTGCAGGAAAGCATAGAAGGTTTAAAGAATTAATAGATGATGATTCGGTATCTTTAGTTATACATAGTGAGGGAAATATGACAATAGATATTGCTCTGAAATGGAGCTAAAGTGATAACAGTAAAATGATCACCGACAAGGAACGACAGCAGTACATTCCTAAATTCTACCTGCAGAATTTTTCCTATCAGCGCAATATGAAGCAGATAGGCGTTTCCCATGCGATGACGGGCTATGCAGCAGGCTAAATTAAAGATCTAGTCTTACAAGGCCTTTTTTACCGGCCGCATGGAAAAATGGAAAAGGCCTTGGCGCATTCTATGGTTCGTGATAAATGATTATTTGCAGGATGTTAATAAATTAATCCCTGCTAAATTAGTTAGTTTCAAATAAAACCCTTTTTTTTGTCAAAAATTGACAAGTCGTAAAATTCCCAAATGACTAGCCTAAAGTCTGAGTTAGGGCAATATTTAAGGGGGCTACGAAAAGAAAGGAAGGAAACACTACATCAAGTGTCCAAAGGGACAGACATTGACTCTCCAATGCTCAGTAAAATTGAAAGAGGCGAAAGACTCCCTACGAGTGAGCAGTTAGGGCGTTTAGCCAAATTTTACGAGGTTCCAGAAGCAAGCTTAAAAGTGAAGCACACTGCCGAAAAGATTTTGAAAGAATATGGTGCGAATGAAATTACTTACGACGCAATTCAACTTGTCAATGAACAATTAACTCCTTACGCTAAAAAGTCAAAAGAAAAATAATTGTGAAACAGAAAATTAAAAGTCTTATTGCATATTTCATTGGAAGTTTAACTCCGATGGAAAAAAAAATTCCTGTGCATGACTTGAGTATTTTTTTTTCTGTCTTGATTGCAACTTTTACTTTGAGAAAGAAACAAAATAAGTCGGGCAAAGCGAGAATTGCCTTCGCTGATTTTCATTCTGAATTCAAAGCAGAAATTCAACTTGTCAAACAAAGATTCCCTGAACTAATTAAAGTCTTTCTTGCAACGGAATCCCAACTAAATTCTGACCTACTTTCTTTTATCTTTGAGAAACTAAATGCTTCTTTTGAAATAACTGATGATGATATTGACGATATTATTTCTTGGTCGTATCAGTTTCTGAAAAAAGATCTAGAGAAATCAGCATTCAAGAGAATCGGAAACGGAAAAGCAAAAATTGAAGATTCGGATTTGCTTTTTACAACTCAATTCTTCACTGATAAATACATGGTGAAATATTTGGTAGATGAATCATTGTCGGGGTTTGACAATAATGAGATTCAAAAAGTAGTTATCATTGATTCTGCTTCGGGTGGAGGTAACTTTCTGAACTATTCTTTTGAACGCCTCTATAAACTTTACAGAATAGCAAAAAGAAATTGGTCAAAGCAACAACTTGTTGATACGATTTTGAATAATGCGATTGTTGGCTATGATTTGGATTCTAATCTTTCTAAAATTGCTTCTCTTTCTTTATTTGTAAAAGCTTGTGGTTATGCTGTCCCCGATAAATCAACTCGGATTAAAATTTTTGGTGGAATTAAAAATGATAAATTAGGCTTCTTAAATCCTAACATTGAATCAACCTTAATTGATAACACATCTTTTAAATCTCAACTAGCAAAAATAGATAAGGAGAAAAAAATAAAAATATTTGTAACCAATCCCCCATTTATGGGTAAAAGGGATATGGATCTTTCGCTGAAAAATTATTTGCTCGCAAATTATCCGGAAAGCAAGGGTGATTTGTGTGTCTCATTTATCCAGCGAATCATACAATTGATGAATGAGAAGGATGTTTTAGGTGTAGTGTCTCAAAACAACTGGATGTATTTGTCTTCGCTCAAAGAATTCAGAAAGATGTTCCTGGAGAAGCAAATACTAAAGAAATGTGTTGATTTGGGAAGTAATGCCTTTGAAGATATTAACGGGGAGAAAACAAATGTTGCGTTGTATATCATTTCCAAATCAGGAATCACCAGTTCGAAATTCTTCAACCTTAAATTCAAGAGTATTTCTGAAAAAAAGAATACTCTTTTGAAAAAAAGATTCCCGGCTAAATTGACTTTTGAATTAGATCAAAACCAGTTTTTGAAAAATAGCCAATTTGAAATCAACTATCAGTTAGAACATCGGTTTGAAAACATTCAAGGGCTTCAACTTTATTCTGAGTTTGCAAATCCGATGCAGGGATCTTCAACAGGAAATAATGCTGAATTTGTAAAATTTGCCTGGGAAGTTAATGGAAGTCCTGACTGGAAATTGGTTAGCAAAGGCGGCGGATTCAGCAAGTGGGCTGGTTTGAATTATTATAAAGTTCATTGGGGAGAGCACGCAGAAATCATAAAAGCAAACAAAGGAAGCGCATTAAGAAATATTGATAAAATCCCTACAACTCAACTTGTTTATAGTGATACCGGGACATTGGGTTTGAATGTGAGAGTATTGAAAGAGCACCAGGTTTTCATTGCATCGGGGCCGGGAATTCAAGTCTTAAAAGGAGATAAATATGCTCACCTTGCGTTTCTGAATTCAAAAATTGCAACCTTTCTTTTGAAAATAATGAACCCCAAATTTACTATCAGTGCAGGATATATTTCCAAGATACCGGTAGCTAAAAATATTTTAGATTCAACATTCATTTCTGATAAAAGCAAAGAGTGTCTGGAATTGAAAGAAAAATATTTGCAAAGGAAATTGCCAAACTTTGAATTTCAGCATTACGATTATGCAAGTATACAAGATGCCGATAAGTTCATTGAAGGACTAATTATTGAAGATGTCGAAAGTGATTATCAAAGGCTTTTATTAGAATCAGTAATTGAATCAGCAATCAGAGCACAATACAATTTCAATTCAAAGGAGTTGCAGGAGGTGAAAAGCGTTGTTGGTGAATCTCCTTTCTTCAATAAGAAAAAAAATTTGAAAATAAATTCAAAACAGTTGGATTTGCTTATTTCCGGTAGTATTGATTTGAATTGCTTGTCGACGAGCAGAGCTATCAATGGGTACTCAGTTGGGAGCGAAAGCGTGTTTGAAGATTTATCTTACAAACTTGATGTAAATCCAAAACCACTTTATCAGTTTATAAAAGAGAATGTTTCTTATTTAAAAGAGACAAAAGAAAAATATTTTAACGACTTACTGCACAAAATTATTTTAAATGAGGTAGGTGTAAAGAGAATTTCAATTTACAAGTTTAAGGTTTTTGAATTGTCAAAGCTGATCGAAGTAATAAAATCATCATATGCCTTCCTGAACGGAATACCTGATTTGACCGAGCGGGTCCTTTTGATAGTTCAGGTTCACCACAAGAATAGCTTCTTCAACAAACCTTTGGTTTCTTATTCCAATAAATCTTTAACAGTCGGGCAAGTTCAGAATGGATAAAGCGATAGAAATATACTCGTATGTTTTGAAAGAATATCTTTCAACATGTTTTGCAAATCAACAGGATATCGACCCTATTGCGCTTAACAAGGAACGATTCAAAGTGAAAGCTGTCTTTACCGCTTCAATGCTTTATTTAAAAAATAATTTTAAAACAGGCGACGGCAAAATTGTTGCTGCTACAAATAGCTGGTTACAAAACTATTTCGCTACTGAAAATCTATTTTCATCAGCCATTGCAAGTTCCAATGAGGATTTGAGTAAACTGATCAATGAAACTCTATGCGATTTCGTTGGAATCGAATCAATAGACATTCCTACTTTCTATGAAACCCTTCTTGGTGTTGAATCAGGAAATGAAGGCTCGGGGACAGAGATTTCTACTGCAAAGAATTACAGAAACAAATTAGGCAGTTACTACACACCATCAATCCTGGCCAAATCAGTTACAGAAAGGACAATTGACGCCTTTTTTAAGCTCAACTTTGGGATAGAAAAAATGTCTGATGCTAAGAGTTTAAAGGTGGAGATACTTAAAGAGTTTTCTTCCATCACATTTGCTGACTTCTCATGCGGAGGTGGGATTTTTCTGATTGAAATAATCAACTATTTTGACACCTTAATTTCGACACTGAAAGTTGATGGTCTTGCCAAAGTCGACTTGCTTAAGGGAATTGCTTTGAATATTTCAGCTTTTGATGTGGATTGTCTTGCATTAGAGGTTGCCAAGTTAAGCCTGCTTTTGAGGATTAAGCAACCATCCCTTTATCAATTATTTAACGAAAAGTTTGTTCATGCAAATTTTTTATTGCAATCTGATGTTGAAGTTGACGAAGCGAAAAAGGTTGAAATATTTTCAAGTGGATTTATATACCATGATATACTTAGTTTGAGCAAAATAAAACTTAAAAAGTATGATGTTGTATTGGGGAATCCTCCCTGGGAAAAGATAAGATTTGAAGAGAAAAAATTTTATGCTCTTTATGAAACGTCAATTTCCGACAATCATTTCAAATCCAGCAGAATCAATGCAATTGATAAAAACGAGTTGACTAGTCCTCTTTTGGCCGAATTTTCGAAGCAATTTAAACTTGAAATTCAAAGGGCAAAGTCGGATTTAAAAATGAATTCTTTTTTCAACCTGTCAAATAATGGAGAGTTAAACACCTACGCATTGTTCACAGATGCAGCTGTAAAACTGAGAACTAAGAGAGGTGTTATCGGATTGGTGCTGAAAAGTGCAATAGTTACAAGTCAGGTAAATCAGACTCTTTTCAAGTTTCTGACAAAACAGAATTTAACTCTTGCCATTTATGATTTTATCAACCGTAAAAAGATTTTCAAGATTGATAGCAGAGAGCGGTTTTGTTTTTTGCTTTTAGGAACAGCAAAGAGTGAAATATTTAAAGTAGTTATGAATTTAAGTGAGGTTGATAAAATTGAAGAAACGAGGCCAGATATTGAAATGTCTTATGAGTGTCTGAAACTGTTGAATCCGTTTACGGGGATGCTTCCAAACTTCTCGAATAAAAATGAGGTAGATTTTCTTCTGAGAATTTCTTACGACTTTCCATTTTTTAAAAATGTCTATGCGGATGTGAGATTTGGTAGAATTGTTCACCTGACAAGCCATTCAGAATTTATTGAAAAGAAACAGTCGGAAGATAATGTGCCGATTTATGAGGGAAAATTTTTCAACCAGTTTGATGGGAAGTATTCGGGGTTCAATGGACTGGGTGATGAAGTGAGGTATGGCAGTAAATCATCGTCTACGCTTCTTGAGGATTCAAAAAAAGATATTAAAGATTATTTCCCTGAATCGCGGTTTTTTATTAACAGAGAGAAATGGTTGCAGCTTTCAAAAAATCATAAGGAGAAATTTATGTTAGCGTGGAGAAGCCTAACTTCTGCAACCAATACAAGAACCTGCATCGCAACTGTATTACCCTTTATCCCTGCATCACAATCAGTGCAGTTCTTAACTATGAATCATAATGATTTGCTGTATTTAACAGGGCTTTTTAATTCTGTTGTGTTTGATTTTATCCTGAAGAAAAAATTAAGTGGAATTGATTTAACTCAGTCAGTAATCAATCAAATGCCTGTTCCGGGAATTGAGCAAATCACAAACAAGGTATATTTTAATGGTAGTTTAGCTACTGTTAAGGAACATATTTCTTTGCTTGTATTTTCTCTCCTGAAAAATGATAGTCGCCTGGGTCCTCTATTTGAAGATTTGGGATTGACAAATGAAAGCAGTAGTAGTGAAAGCAGATTTGAGACTGTCAGAAAGATTGATTTGCTTTTTATGGCTCTCTATAAGTTGACTGATTCAGATGTTAAACTGGTGTATTCAGAATTTCACAAGCAATATTCAAAAGTGGATTTAGCCTGGTTTAGGACCGGTTTGAAAGAACTTGAATCAAATGAATCCGTAAGCCCTTCCAGTAGTTTCGTTTCCCATTTTCCCCCAAACGGAGGAATGTTCAATTAGCTTATCTCTGTCATCGGTATCCAATATTTCAAGTTTATAGTTGGCGTCATCAATTCTTGTAAAGAGGAGGGTTTTATTTACAAAACCTCCGTCCTGCCCTAACCGCATTCTTGAGATGGCTGTAAGTCTTTCTCCGTTTTCAGTTCGCCCCTTCAATTGAATTCTCCAATTACTATTATCAGGTGTATATTTTATGGTATTCCCTATGTAAATTTTGTTTCCAAGATGTAAGTCAATGTCAAGTGTTGTGTCAGTATCATCCGGGTCAATTCCGAAATAACTTACACTGCCATCTATTTCTTCTCCGTTCAATACACCTCTTTTCGAAACATCGAGCTGATTTTTTGAACCTCCAGTCATTCTACCTGTTTCAACCCACATCGAGCCCTCAGGCAATTCAAAGGTTTCATTTATAATATTTAGTTCATTATTTTGCTCTACAATAATTTCTTCCTTAGTGGCAACTTTCCTGAATCCCCTGGGTGGCCTTTTGGATTTTAACTTTCCAAAATTTATTAATAAGGCATCGTAATCGGCTGCATCTTTTTCTCCAAACTCTTTATTAATTTTGTTGAGTTTTTCTCTATTAATGGCTTCCGGTATTACTATTTTATTTGCAACAAGAATTTCTAAAATCTCATTGGTGAGCAATTGGCAACTTGGATGCTCGTTGCTAATTATCTGATTGTAATGTTCATAGATTGCCTTTAGAAATTCGATTCCCATTTCATCGTCTTCATTATGAAAAGTCACACAAACGGATGATTCAACGCTTTGAAAAAGACCTCTTTCTGTTAAGTTGGAAGAGCCTACGATAGCTCTTGAAAAAATGTCTCCTTCAAAAGTATAGATTTTTGGATGGTATATTATATTGTTTGGTGAGAAGACAATGTAGGTTTCAATTTCAAGTTCAATAAGTTTTTCCAAAGCTTCTTTTGAAGTCCCGTTCAGATCAACGCCAATATACAAACGAATATTTCCGCCTCGTGCTTGAAATGCTGATAACTGGACAAGGATATTATTTAATCCTCCAATACTTACAAATGCCACGAAAGCATTAAACGAATTATATTGTTCGTCAGCCAGGGTGTCAATAATCAAATTTCCTGCGGTTGAATTACTTGTAGGGTCTAAGCCTTGTCCGATAAATGTTAACTCCATTATTGTTTTTTATAATACTTTTAAAGATGCAAAATACGAAATTAAGGCTATTTGCTCCGACTATAGCGAAGGTATTTGTATTAATGCAATCAGCTAAAAAATAATCTTATGTTATTAGGGTCTTCTGCAATTGTTTAATATGCGCACCGTCACCTGGAAGTTTATAGGCGAAAGTTTGTAGTTTTTTATACAAGCTATTCGTCTTTTTACACATCATTAATGGGTTTGCAATATTTGGTGTTTGGAATTTAATATTTAATTGAGAATAACCTAAAGATAAATTCTATATTTTTAAATAAAAGGTGTTTTAACGGTATTGAAAAAGGCTAAGTCCTCGTAAATTCAAGTAGCCTTATAAGAAAGGGCTATCTTTCGGTAGGAAATTAATCAACGGCTACCGGGTAAAATTATCGGAACAACTAAACTACCATATCAATGATGCCGAAACATTCAAAGGCCGTTAGCTTTGGCTAAAATTAAAAAATACTTCCAAAATCCCTAAATGAGCGATCCAAAAACCTTCGTGAGGGATTATCTTAGCACCATTAACGTTGAAACTAGTATACGATGAGCAATACCCTTAGCATTAAGTCCATTGGCGAATTGCTACGCTTTACGTTTCATGTTCCTGATTATCAAAGAGGATACAGATGGCAAACTAAATACCAGGTAAGCCCCTTGCTGGCAGATATCTGGGGCTATCAACTGGATTCACGAAATCCGGATGACTTTTATTGCCTCCAGCCGGTTGTAGTAAAAGCCATAAACACCAACTTATATGAGTTGATAGACGGACAACAAAGACTCACCACCATTTTGCTCATCCTGCATTATCTCAACCAAACGGAATTCCGATTGCCAAAGCCAACCTATTCCATGCATTTCGCAACGAGAATCGCCCAAGAAGATTTCCTGGACATCGTTGATAACGAGGAGGTATCGGTAAAAAACATAGACCTCTTCCATCTTCATCAAGCTTATCGATTCATCACTTCCTGGTTTGCAGAAAAGGAGGCCGCCAATCCTGCCATCAGGTCTGAATTCTACTCAAAACTGGTCAACCGGACGAAGGTTATCTGGTATGAAATCGATGCCGGTACCGACGAAGTCGATATCTTCAGGCGCCTGAATATCGGCAAAATTCCTTTGACGAACGCCGAATTAGTCAAGGCATTGTTCTTAAGCAAGTCTTCTACCCAACCGGACGACGAAAATAAGCTGCCCAAGCAACTGCGGATCGCGTCAGAATGGGACAGAATGGAACAGACACTGCAAAATCCCGAATTTTGGTATTTCATATGCCCGGTGCCAGACAAGTATGAAACCCGGATTGAATACCTCTTCGATCTTATGCAGGATAAAAAGCCTGATTATGAGGATCTGTACACATTTTACCGGTTCTATGAAGAGTTTGAACGGCAAAAGGAAGATCCGGGTGCCATCGAAAAAATCTGGCTCAGTGTTAAGGAATGGTTTCTCACCTTCGACGAATGGTTCCATGACCGGGAGTTATATCACCTGATCGGATATCTGGTCACGGTAGAGCAGAAGGTCGCACCATTGAAGAAGCTTTGCCGGCATATGACCAAAACCAGATTCAAGGAGCATCTTGTGGCAGCAGCGAAAAGGACGATACGTGATGATGTCAGTGAGTTAACATACGACGCCCCGAAGAAGGAAATCCGGCAGACGCTACTACTGTTTAATATTCTGACTATACTGGATAGTGAGAAGGCCAGCATCCGATTCCCCTTCAATCATTACCACCGTCAGGATTGGGATATCGAACACATCCGGTCGAAGACCACGAAAGATATCTCCGGAAAGGACAAGGAGAACTGGGCAATGACCGCCTTGCAATATTTCACAGGTGTCCTGTATGATGGCCAAAATGAGGCATTGATCCATGACCATACCAATTTACTGCTTGTGGATGAAAAAGAATTTTGCGATCAACTGCTTCGATTGCTTCGTCCGGAAAAGGAAGATAGCCTTCTTTTTGAGAGCTTATACGAAAAACTTGCCGACTATTTTCAGGAGAGTGAAGAGTTGGAGGAGACAGACAGTCTGTCAAACCTCACTTTGCTCGACCAAAATACCAACCGGATGTATAAAAATGCGTTTTTCCCCGTTAAACGAAAATATATCATCGAACAGGAAAAGAAAGGTGTCTTTATACCGCTATGTACAAAAAATGTCTTCCTCAAAGCCTACAGCAGAAAGCTGGGGCATGTGATGTACTGGAACCAAAATGATGGCGATGATTATTTAACAAACATTCAAACCGTCCTTGCAAAATGAGTGAGCAACTGAGTTTCTATAAGATGTTGTCCCAAAAACAGTACGCCATAGAGATACCGGTCATCCAGAGAGACTATGCCCAGGGCAGGCCATCAGCCGTCGGCGTGCGAACCGATTTTCTGAATGCCCTTTATGACTATCTCCGGGAGGGCACTCCGCAAAGGGACATCGACTTCATCTATGGGGATGTCGATAGCACAGGGAATTTTGTTCCGCTCGACGGCCAGCAACGCCTTACCACTCTTTTCCTGTTGCATGCGTACCTGGCTCTGAAAGAAGGCAAAATGGATCATTTTAAGCAGGTCTGTGTCAGAAACGGCTTCTCTCGATTTACTTACAAAACACGCCAGTCGGCAAGTGACTTCTGTGATGCGCTATTTCGAAATAACATCGATCTTAATGTCTTGCTATCCGCCGGCAACGAAAAGAAAAACGCCCTTTCCGGAACCATAAAAGATAGTGCGTGGTATTTTCTCTCCTGGAATTACGATCCGACTATTCAGTCCATGTTGTGCATGCTCGATGCCATCCATTACCGGTTTACGGATTCGGCAGGCTTCTATGACCGCCTGGTTGACTTGGAAGCCCCTGTGATCACCTTCCAGTTCCTGAAATTGACGGATTACGGGTTGACTGATGACCTGTATATCAAAATGAACTCCCGGGGAAAACCTCTGACCAGGTTTGAAAACTTCAAAGCAAAATTTGAACAGCACCTCGAACAGTTCAACGGACGATTCAGTTATCCGCAAACCGTGAGAGAATATTTCGCACACCGCATAGATACGATCTGGGCTGATCTCTTTTGGCCGTTTAGGGATACCAGAGAGCAGGTGTTCGACAAGCAGTATATGAACTTCATCAGTACGCTTGCCATCAATCGCTATGCATTAGCGAACGATGATCCCAGGCAGTATATTGACAAGCAAAGCAATTTGCCCCTCGATTTCTATATGCAAATGGACGAACCGGCCATTCAGGTCCTCATTGATTCCCTGGACATATTGAGTACTGATCCAAAATACCGGCGATATCTCCCGGAATGCCATTATTATGATGAGCTCAGGGCATTCACTGAGATCATCAATGACCGGTCCAAAGACGCGGGCTACCCCGAACGCATCAAATTTTTCGCCTACTGCGAGTATCTTGCCAAGTGGAAGGATGCTGATGGCCTGGCAGACTGGATGCGGGTCACAGTAAACCTCACGGAAAATACCATCCCTTATAATAGTGAGACGGAATATATCAATTCATTGAGGGCACTGCACCGGCTACTACCCCAAAGCAAAAAAATCCTGGATTTTCTCTCATCAAAATCGCAATTGACGGGCTTTAATCCCTCACAGGTTAAGGAAGAGCAGATGAAGGCCCATTTGATCCTGCGATCGGCGGCCTGGAGCAATAAGATTCATGAGGCGGAGAGGCATCCATATTTCAAAGGACAGATCACGTTTGCTTTGGCTTTTTCGGGAATCGAATCGTATTATGATGAGCATATAAACTGTGGCTGGAACGAGGAAGCCGACAAGTTATATTTTGAGGCCTTCGGGCGCTTTTCACGACTTATTTTCTCGCTCTTCGACGAGGACGGTTTAAATCCGCAAGCGAAGGATGGGCACCGCCTGCATCGGGCAACATTGTCGAAAGGAAATTACCTGCTCTATGCAAAATCTAATCTCAGCTTTCTGATAGACAGAGAAAGGGATGTCAGCTGGAAAAGGTTGCTCCTGGGAGATGGAGAAAGAAGCGAGAAAAGAGACTTCCTCCGCGAGGTGATCACTGATCCGGCATTCAGTTCGTCGGACCTGTCAACGCTCGAGACAATATGTTCCAATTCCAATGGTGAATTGCTCCCCTGGAGAAAGAAACTGCTTGAACATCCGGAATTATTCGAGTACTTGGGCAGCTACAAATACATCCGATATACAGATGATAATACGGTCTTCCTGCTCAGCAGCGTCAGAATGAGCGCCGAACATTCGGAACTATTTACTCATGCCTTGTATCTAAAGCTGAGGGCAGTACCCCCTGCCCCATTCGTGGAAGTAAATTATGTTTTTGTAAGTACCGACAAGGACGATCCCTATCTTTACCTCACCGGATTTAAGTATAAGCAGTACCGACTCGTTTTAGATATTTACTATGTTCAGGGGTTATACGATATCTCCTTCTATGACCAGGACGAAAAAGCGCCGGACGCCGAACTATCAGGTATCTTGACAATAAATGGATTTACTCCCAACTCTTATTGGTTTGAACTTTCATTACCGGAAGACCAGATAATGAGAAAACTGACTGACTTATGCCATGCATTTCTTTCCTTCCTGTCATAGGGCTCATTTACTACTCCGCAGCCCATCCATAGCCAGGTAATCATGAGAACGCCACCGGCATCCTTTTGTGCCGCCTGTGGAATAAACGGCTGTGAAAATCATGAAGCCTGCAAATTAGTAATTTGGGAAGAGATCTTTAGCTAAAATAATTTCATAACTTTGTATTAAGCTCTTTACTAAAAACGTATTCGTGAGTCCAGCCGTGAGTAACAAAGTTCTGGATTTGCAACTGATTAATATATAATATTTTATAGGGAATCTTCGAATCCTGTCTTCCCGACTTTTAAAAAGCGAGTTATATTTTAACTCGCTTTTTTTATTTCTATCCCAATATTAAAGTTTGGGTCAGAAATGGGTCAGATGATCTTGTCTCCTCATATTGGTTACGAATTTTAAAGTAACTTGATCCTGTTATGCTTTCTTTCTTTCAAAAAATTACGGACGTTCTTGATCAATATCAGATACCCTATATGCTTTCTGGTAGTATAGCGCTGGGGCTATATACGGTTCCAAGAATGACCAGGGATATCGATTTTATTATCCATCTGGAAGCTAAAAATCTGGATGTTTTTGTAAACAGCTTTAAAGAAGGGTTTTATTGTGAAAGATGCAATGGAAGGCCCTGTTAAGATGTTCAATATTATTGACCATGCAACAGGATATAAGGCAGATTTTGTTGTCTTAAAAGACGATCCATATCGACGGGAGGAGTTTAGTCGCCGGGTGAAGGTAACCTATATCGGAAAGACTATTTATGTTGTATCTCCGGAAGACCTTTTAATATCCAAACTCATATGGATACAGGAGTATCAGTCTCATATACAAATAGAGGATATTAAAAGCCTTGTTGAAATAGACACCCTGGACTGAGACTATATTTCAAAATGGATTAAACAGCTGAAATTACGTACCTCTAATCTCATAAACAGATGACAGATACTCCCCAGCATATTAAAGAACTTCAATTGAAAATTTGGCTTTCCAAATCTCCAGGGGAAAGGCTGAGGCTGACGTTGGAAGGTAATGGTCAGTTGCTTCATTTTTGGTCCTCCGCTCATGTGGTTGATAGAAACCGGAATGATGAAAAATCCAATCGTGAAGCAGGAAAAAAGAATTTTTTGTAAGACTATTACTGACGTCGCGTCTCTCGCAAATTACAAGACTTTAGGGAGAGCTTGAACGGCGTGCCTATTTCAAGTCACCCTTTCGGATGGTCTGGCACTTCATTTTTGGGCTTTATCCAATCAACTTTAATATTTTTTGCCTGATACGTCTTATCCCCAACCCACATGTAATTAAGGGTGAGAATGCACCTTATGTGAAATTCTTTGATATAGCTGAGCGTTTTATTTACCTTTCCAAGCCTGATCGTTAGCGTTTTGGACTCTCCCGTGTGAAGGGTGTCTTTAACGTAAGTAACCCAATTCATTTTATTTTTTCCAAACTGGACACCCGATACCGGCATGTAACCTTTATTAATCCCAGCGGTGCCGATCAGCCGATCGTTTGTGGGAATCTTATATTTCATACCTTTGTCATCGGTGATTCCCATACTTCCAAAGCCACCCAAGTCAAAATAAACATCAGTCAATTTGTGGTAATCTGTTCGAACCTGCATACTTAATTCCAGGTTTCCAGTCTGTAGGTTGCCGATAGCTTTTATATCGCTAAGAACAAGCGAATCATAGGGGGAAATAACTTTGAGTTCAGTGCTATCCTGGGCCAATACAATAAAATGAACCCCGGTCAGAAAGGCAATCAGAAAGACCCGGAGAATAAGGCAAAATCTTCTTTTCATAGTAATAAGGTTTTGATGTTATGAAATTATACTAAGTTAAAAAAAACCTGCCAAACTCCCAAAAGATGGCTGCTACCAAATTATTTTTAGGAGCCTCCTACCACACTCTCAATTTCCGCTTTTCTCACCCCATATTTGCTGAACAGAGCAATGAAACCAAGTTTTCACCTCAGAGCGAAAGACCATGTTCAGCAATATTTCAGGCCAGCAATTTTTACTTCTATTTGCGGGATTTGTCGTCATATTACTTAATCATCGGGATTTATTACCGGAGGGGAACCGGGCCGACTATTACGGCAAAGACTATTACGGCAAATAAGGCCCCGAATAGGATATCAGCTACAGTTATACGTGCTACCCTACCGAGCTAGCCGGCCGGCAGGTGGTACAACCCATTGAAGCAATGGAAACGATTTTTGCCAAGGAAGCCGCGAAAGTAGTAGAAGAAATTCAGGCGAGGATCAACCATATTGCTTCCAGTTTAAGCGTCGATTATATCTTATTTTGATATAATTGGTCCTTTTAATGTAATAAATAGTACATTTTAAGTTCCGATAATAACACATTCTGATATCACTGGAACATGGCATATACTATTAAACAAGCGGGTTTGGGCAATAAGGAGAGACAATTGATTGATTCTATTGTCGGCTCCAGTAAGACGATAATTCATGGGTCGGAGCTAGAACAGGAATTTAGCTATTCAAATGCGGCTGCTAATCTGACGCTTTCGCGTCTCGGCCATTAGAAATTAGCGTTTATGAGCAGGAATCATCACTTAAAAAGATCTGTGAGGAAATATCTGCGCGATAGTCAAAATTCAAAACGTGGGTGCTTTGCAATTCTTCCGGAAATTCCGTTTTTACGACCTGCCCGGGTCCTGATGATTAGCAAATAGTTATTTTACGGCATCCAGCCCAAAGAATTTATGAATGAGGTTGCTGATCAAAAGTTACAAACTTCTGACGTTGTACCCGTTCGTTCCATTTTTTGACATTTACGCCCTTTATAAGTAGCCATAGGCACATTGAGAATTCTCCAATAAAAGCGACCGGACCCAAAAATATAGGAAATATGGAGCTTTCTATTTTAGGCGAGAAAATCAGCAAGAAGGTGTTTGTAAGGTAGCATAAGCCAGCAATGAATATCATGATACCCAAAATCCTGGGTAGAAATTCAGATTTAAAAATCAAGTACCCATCTATAAGGCATTCAAACCCAAAAAATATAAGGCCAAACCCAAAGCCATATTCATGTGCTTCCACGAAAAGGGAATTTAATGCCTGCAATTGCTGAAGGTTGAAGGCCTTGGAGTAATTGGCATTATCCAATAGAAAGAGCGGCATCATCAAATTCATTTTATTAGCAACTAAAACAGCGGTTTGTATCAAACCGAAAAGAAGCGAAAGCAAAGCAAGAGATTTATTTACCCGTTTGAAAAGCATATAATAAACAACCCCAACAACGAGATCGAATACATGCATAACCAAATCACCAGCAATACCAATACGCCATAGCAAGGGAGACGCTGCTATATTTTGAGTTGTTTTCATATCATCTCCTGGTACAATAATCTTACTTCGGATAAATATTTCTCCCATAGCGCCCGCCACAATTATTATCAAATACGCCAGACCTCCAATTCGGGCACACACTTTTGGTGAGATTTCAAAATCCTGGTCTGGCATCTTATTTCGATTTTTGTCTCAAAATATCATTTTTATCGCTGTAACGGGCAGTTTGCCTAATTATTTCACTTTTGTCGCAACCGCCCCCCTACATTGTCGTTTTCGACCCTTTTATTATAATGAAGCGACTTTTACCTTTATTGAGGAGAACAATGATTCCGATGGGATGCAAGTTCAATGATTTACTTGATAAAATTCTGAAAAATGACTAGCATAACCAAGACGAGAAAAAATTGTAGAAAGACATTATTGTTCACTGTCATCCTATTTATCTGTACACAGAATTTCGCTCAAGGGACTGCAGATTGGCGACTTGAAAAAATGCCCGTTGATCTGGAGACCGACTACGCGTTAAGTGCGCTTCCACCGCATTTGCGCAATGACGCCATTGTTTATTTGCTGGATCCCCAGAAAGGCTATTATGTGGCCCGTCAGGGATCGAATGGATACATATGCTTCGTTTCACGGACGGAGTGGGAGTGGAGTGAATTCAGGAGCGATCTTTGTACGCCCATTAGCTATGATGCCGAAGGCGCCAGGTCGATCTTTCCCGTTTATATGGCTGTGGCAGCGATGCGGGCGTCCGGAAAATACCAGCCTGCACAGATTAAAGATTCAATAATGAACAGGATCATTACCGGAGTATACAAAGCGCCCTCAAAACCAGGTATTTCATATATGCTGGCCCCTGTCATGCGTGTATACCCAGGGACGCCGGATATTAAAGAGCCCATTACGATAAGCATGCCTCATTATATGCTTTATGCTCCGTATTTAACCGATGCGAACACCCGCTTCAAGCCGGGTACTGAGGGACTGATCCTGACCAATCCGGGCAATTCGATTTTGGGGGATGGAAAGGGGCCGTATGGCTACGTCATTGTACCAGCAAGCGAAACAGAAAAGGCAATAATAGTTGAGGATGGCAAAGATCTGTTGAAAAGACTTGCTGCGTACAAAGTCTACTTGAAGGCTGAACCGGGTAGTGGACATCATCATGGACCGGCGGAGAAAAATCAGTAAAAGTTCGAGAATTGTCCTGCCAAGACGACCCCACCCCGTTGGGTGTCCAGGACAAAAAAGGCATTTTAGATCGAATTCTCCATAGTAGTATAAAATGTATAGGCAAAAAAACTATATTTTTTAGAACCGATACCTATAATGAAAAGAAAATAAGTAGCAGCGGAGGTTGTGCATTTTTGCTAAATAAAAAGTTGATTACATTAGCGATCACAATTTGTTTCACTTATACTTATTTTATGAAAAACAAACCTTTCCTATGCAACATGGGGGTGCGATGTGCCCGCATGGCCCTGCTGCTTTTTGCAGCTTTTATGCCTGGCAAGAATGCGTGGAGTCAGACCACCGTTCCCTTCACGATGAATAACAACTCTTCCTATACCGACGCCAATGTGTATGTGGCTGTTATCGGTATCGTCAACAACAATTTTGTATGGATTGATCCCAAAACCAGCGCGGTTAATCTGATGAGTGTGTCGAACAACACCGTAGCCGGACCAGTCATCAGCGGCAATGAAGGACCGGGTGGCAACGGGCTTTATGCCAATTGCTTTGCCAAGCTCAGCGATATTCCTAATAAGATCATTAACATTCCCGGTATTGCAGGATGCCGCATCCTGATCTCCTTTAACTCGCAACTGTATTTGTATTTCTTCGGGGCTTCTGGTTCTCCTAGTGGCTATGCCGCCCCCAATCTTTCCAATCCAACCGACCCCAACCAGGGCATCCGGTTTGAGACGATCGAGCTCACGAACGCATCAAATGGTCTTTGGGCAAATACAACCCGCGTCGACAGCTACCAATACCCGATGGGCCTCGAGGTCTGGGGTAATTCTGGTTTCGATCAAAAAGTGGGTGAGCTCATGCCGCATGCGCAGATTCTTTCGCAATGGCAGTCCACCGCACCGTCGGAGTTTGCCGGCTGCTACGATGCCACCAATGGCATCATTCATTTTCCCTCAAAGACGGCAGCTTTCCAAACCGGCGGCGCAGAAGCTAATTATTTCGGTTCCTATGTCGATGCCATCTGGGCGAAGTACGGTAACGATAACCTGATCTTCAGCGCAGGCGATGCCGGTACCTGGAGCGGACATGTATCCGGCGGTGTATTTACGTTTACAAGGGCTTCCGACGGGCAGGTGGCGACGATATCGCGTGAACCTACCAATATTGAAGTCATGGAAGGAAGCGGTGTCATGGCCAGCGGCGCACAATGGGATCTCGTCGTCCAGGCACAGATATGTGCTGCGATCAACAGACATGCCATTGACCTGACCCTGGCTGCGGGCGCCACGCAGGATTTCTCCAACGCTGCCAACTATTACCAGACCTCTCCCTATAACTGGTACAGCAAATTCTGGCATCGCAGTGATATCAGCTATAACAGCCTGAGCTATGCTTTTTGTTACGATGATGTATTTAGTCATTCGTCAACGATCAACGCTTCCTCGCCCATCCGGGCCACAGTCACTATAGGCGGTTTCGCAGGACTGGCGACAAGCGGCGTCGCCACTGTTTATAAGGACTGTAGTTACGGAGGATATGCGGTAGGCCTCAATCCCGGAACCTACACCCTCAGTCAGATGAACGCACTGGGAATTCTCAATGATGATATCTCCTCTCTCAAAGTAACATCTGGGTATAAGGTCACTCTTTACCAGGATGACAATTTCGGAGGATCGACACTGGTGCTGACAGCTGACGATGACTGTTTAGTTAACAATGGCTGGAACGATATGGCCTCTTCAATAAAAATTGAATCCAATGTCTTTTCCACCGTCATCCAGGCGGAGGATTATACGTATATGTTCGGTATCCAGGTTGAACCAACGACCGATGTGAGCGGCGTAGAGGATGTGGGATATATAGATGCCGGAGACTGGATGTCCTATAACGTAACTATTCCAACAACAGGCACCTATATCGTGGATTATCGCGTAGCCAGCCCCAATTCCAACGAGACGCTGCGACTGGAAAAAGACGCCGGCGCCACACAGCTGGGTACCGTCACCCTTCCTAATACCGGCGGCTGGCAAAACTGGGCCGATGTGTCACATACGGTGACATTGCCTGCCGGTACTTATTCCATCGGGATAGCCACAGCAACGGGAGGGTTTAATATTAATTATTTTACAATTACTGCTACAGCAGCCACACAGGCCATACAGCCGGGTTTGGCTACTCAGTCGGCGCCAATGCTGGCGGTGCAAACACAAGTGAATAATACCCTTTCGCTGTCGCCCAATCCGGTGAAGGATCAGCTTTTTCTTCGTGGCAATGACCAGGTTAAGCTATTTACCATGTATGACGTCGGTGGTCACGAGATTATGAAGGTTAAAAATCCAGGCAGTATCCTTTCTGTATCCTCTCTGATTCCGGGAATATACATCGTTGTCCTGGATCGTATCGACGGCTCTCGAAAACAGATAAAGATATTGAAGGAATAGACCCAAAGGTGTTGATCAGTAATAACACCCTATACACCGTTCCCACAGGCGTATAGGGTGTTTTTTCGGACGCAGAGCTGTCGGCTTACAATTTGTCGATCTCTTCTGCAACACGCCGTGCGCTGCGAAGACATGATTCCATGCCGCGGCTCATATTGTCCGCATAAGTACCGGCAAAATAGATGCGCCCCTCAGGTTGGAGTACCTGCGGCCAGAATTTATGCATTTCGCCTATGGGAAACGGTTCCATTTCACAGACCGGGGCATATTTGTCTTTTGACCAGTCCAGCGTCAGGGCCTGTTCGATGGTATCCTTACTACCGGGATACACCTCGCGGAATGCCGCCAGCACCTGCTGCGGCGGGAATCCACTGGGGCCAAAGGCTTTCAGAATGATGCGTTGAGTGTCGACCTGATTCGTTTCCATCCAGATGGAATTGATCAGTGGATGTTCGAATTCCATATTGATGCTGGGAATGCCGTCTTCGAGCCAGAATTTCGATGCTGCTTCAAATACGTAAAAGGGATGCGAAGAGTATTTAAGGTGATCGACGACATATTGCTTAGCCGGGGAAAGCGCAGGCGTAATGGGAATACTCTGAAAAACGGGCAAGCTGATACAGTTGACCAGCACATCGGCCGCAAGCTTCAGCTCCTGCTTCCCGCCAAAAGGGCGGCAACTGACCGTCACGTCAGTGGGGTTGTGCCGGATCGCGGTTATAGGGTGGTTGAGTTTGACCCGATGGCCCAGTCGTTTGGCAAATGCTATGGGGAGCTGTTCGTTGCCGTCTTTCAGGTGAAAGGTCTCGCCTTCGGAAAGCGTGATGCCACGCGAATACATGATCGAAAGCCGCCAGAGAAAATAAAGGGCATTTGTATGCTTTCCACCCAGGAATCGAAGTGCGGTTGCCGAAGCGCCTTCTTTTTTATAGATCCCGGCGATCGCAATTTTGTCATAGTCATCATAGCCAACCCCAAAGGGCTGCCAGGGATCGGTAAACTTGTCGAGGTATTTCTTTAAGAAAAAGGCGGGCAGCTCATACATCGGACGCTGCGACAGGAACTCCACTTCCCGGTCGTTGAACCCAAAGCCCTTCAGCACCACGGGGTCTTTCAATTTGTCCGCCGTATAGAACTTCCCGTCGATGACCTTCAATTTATCTTTGTCATAGGCATGCTCTGAGCCTTCCGCGTTTGGGTAGGGAATTGCCGTTAGCTTGAACTCCTCGATATACCCGAAAAAATGCTCATAGCCGGGTTTGGTGATATGGTCGGCGCCAAAATCTGCGTAAAGCCCATCGGATAGTCCATCGCGGCCAGTGAACACATGGCCGCCATACCGGCCTGAAGCCTCGAGTACTGTAACGTTATGCCCGGCTTTCATTAATTCGTAGGCATAGCACAGCCCGCTGATGCCCGCACCCGCGACTATCACACTTTTCGGTACAGCCGTCTCAATATACGGGGATAATAGCAGGCCGGCGCCGGCAGTCAATGTATTTTGTAGAAATATGCGTCGCTTCATGCTACAATTTAAGAATTCCGGCAAAAAAAATTAAGGGAATGTAATTTTTTATCTCAAGATAACCACACCGGCATTACCGGCGATGACCACCTGTTCATCGGAAGACTGAAATATATCGAAAATCAGATTCGAATTCAGGGCAAAATTGTTAATAAAGCTTTCCTTATTCAGTACAATGGCACACGGCAAATCCCAAATGCCCCCTAAGATTGGCAAATTTAGCCCCCCTATTGGCCATTTTGAGTCAATATCTTTATAAAAAAATGAAAATGGATAGTAGCAAAACAGTAATAAGCGCGGATGCGTTAGTAAATGCCCCCATTGACACCGTTTGGGAAGCCTGGGTAAACCCTGTTCATATGGCAGAATGGAACAATACATCCGAAGAGTGGCATACGCCAAAGGCAGAAAACGATTTAAGAACAGGCGGAAAATTGTTTTTGAGGATGGAGACCAAAGATGGAAGTTCAGGCTTTAATTTCGAAGCTATCTATGATGATGTTATCATAAATGAAAAAATTACCGAAACTTCTGACCCGGTAAAAGAGCATTCACTTGAATTTCAGCAATCTTTTTGTCAGGCGATTTTGAATAATTTTAAGACCTATACAGAGAATCTCTAAAGACACCCGATGGCTTAAAATGGACTATCGTTGCCCCGAATGAGGGCCAAGGTAACATCCTTTTTAACGATATCTAGGCAACAGGCAATGGCACTCTATAATTTAACCCGGCAGTTGTGCCGCAGGTTACATCAATGGTAACTCCTGTTATTTTGCCAGACATATCAGATGCGAGGAATACCGCTGCATTGGCGATATCTGCCATTAAGGGTAGTTTTTTCAGCATGGTATCTTCTTCCATCTTTCGGAGGATGGATTCCATAGCCGCAGGGTTACTGGCGATAGCTTCTTTAAAGACCCTGGAATCCGGGGAGCCTCCGGACCGGATATTTACCACACGAACGCCATATATGCCCAGCTCTGAAGCCAGGTTCCTGGAAAGGCTTTCAATGGCGCAACATGCCGGAGCAAATCCTCCCGTAAAGGGATAGCCTATTCCCCCGGGCGTCGCTGTGAGGGATAGGATAATGCCTGATCCTTGCTTCATCATTACCCTGGCGGCGGCTATTGCTGTTAAAAACCGGGTTTGAACGGTCAAAGTTATCGGACGCATGAAATCATCCGCCGCTATATCGACCAATGGAATATTTTGTATAACATCAATTCCGATGGCATTGAACGAAATATCTACAGTACCTGCTTTTTGCACAACCCTTTCTATATGGTCATTGATTGCCTTTTCATTCAACGCATCCACCTTATCGATTTCCACGTTGCCGCCGGAAGCAAGAATTTCATCGGCTGTTTTCTGAACGGAGCTGAGATTTCGGCCTGTTAAAAATACCCTGGCGCCTGCACCGGCGAGTGCTCTGGCAACTGCGCCGCCCAGTGAGCCTCCGGCGCCATATATAATGGCATTTTTGTTTTGAAGTATCATAGTAGTTGATTTTTTCGAAGGAGCATGCTTTAAATAAGACATTATACCTAAATGCCCATTCTTTCATCGCTATTAAAACCGGGCTTAATTCCAGGCCACAATCGGTAAGGCTATACTCTACATGAGGCGGAATAACAGGTTGGGCAAGGCGAATAATCAGTTTGTCGGCTTCCAGCGCCCCCCGATTTTGCTCAAAGTAAAGGTAACGAGACATTTGATAGCAATGGCCTGTTTGTTAATTTGATTGGTCGAAGAAGTTTTTACAGCTGTCATTGATACATACTTTAGGGTGAGTACTTGTATTAAAGTAAGCACAAATCTACCTTTGTTTCCGAAAGAGGCGGGAAGGCAATTTTATGCCCATTTCAATAAATAACGACTACTAATTGATATGAGGCGCCTCATTTAAGGCGCCTCATCAATAAAGAGAGAATAATCACAGCGATGCCGCACACTTCCATAAGAGCGCCCGTTATAGGTACCCGGTGTATTGTCGACCCAGTCGAGGCGTATGATATACAATCCTTTCATGGTTGGGATGAAGGCGGCTTTGCCCCCTTCATCCGTCACTGGCAATTTCTCCCAGTTCTCCGGGTTGAATATCCTCAGCCTGGTATCCTTTGCTACCGGATGTTGCCCAATGAAGGCCTGAACGCCGATCCATTTGTCTTTTTTCGTTGCAATGATGTCCAAGTATTGTTTCGGGGTAGGAGTACTTTGCGGATCCCCGGCGGTATATAAATCGCCTACGGTATAAATCGCACACAGGTATTGTACCGGACGGATGCCGGAGCTCGCAGAGCGGTCAACTACGGGCAGTTCTTCATTGATACCCAAAACCTGATAAGTCCCTGCGGTTTTGGGAACAAAAGAGCCCTCCAGGCCATCGGTCATCCGCGCCATAGAAAGGTCAGACCGTACTCCTCTGTCGTCAATGACATATACTTTGAAACCGGTAAGCTTATCGAGCTGTTCCCTGGTTTTGAGATATCTGCTACCGGCCTCATCTACTCCCCCATAACGAACGCTGACTTTTACCGGCTCACCGGCCTTACCAGACCCTTTTATGTCGAACCAATAGCCATCTGCCCGTGCGAGCAGCTGTATACAGAACAAGAATAAGGACAGTACGATCTTTTTCATATTAATTCAATGACTATAGGATCCGAAAATGACTTTTATGAGCTGCGATTTGCCAATTTGTCCGGTTGCATCGGCTTCAATCCATAGAGAGTCGGCCTTGAGATCAGAACTTCAGGCTCATGCTGCCCATAAACCGGGCCGGGGCCTGCGGGGTTAGCCTGGTCGACCAGGTTTTTTCGCTGGTCAGGTTGTCTACCTTGAAGCCAAGCCGGAATTTGGGCTGGTCATAAAAGACAGTCGCATCCAGCAACGTATAGGAGGGGATGATGACCTTGGCGGTTTGGGTATTGGTCTGATAGGAAGAGCTGCCCGAATTTCCTCCAAAGCCTAGTCCCAGTCCTTTCATTTTGCCTTGAGGAATACGATAGCTGACCCAGAAGTTGAGCATTTTATCCGGTCCCGATAAGGCAGGCCGCAGACCCTGTACCGATGAATCCGCTTTGGTGTATTTGCTGTCATTGTAGGCATAGCCGGCAACGATATTGAATCCGGCAAAGGGGTTGGCGGTCAATTCCACTTCCAGACCTTTGCTCAGTTGGGTTCCGTCCTGGATATCATAGTTGGCGTCATTTGGATCGGTGCGCAGGACATTTTTTACCTGGATATCATAGTAGCTGATCGTACCTACTAACTGATGGTCCAGCACGTCTCCCTTGACACCGAATTCAAGCTGGTTGGCATGCTCAGGCTTAAAGGCGCTTCCGTCTGCCGAAATTCCGCTTTCGTTGAAAAAGCCATTCATATAGTTGCCGAATAAGGAGACATGATCTTTAGCCAGTTGGTATACCAGGCCGAGCTTTTGCGACAGTGCTGTCTGGCCGTAAGGGCCGGTTTGTAATCCGCTGGTACCTAATCCGCCGGAGGTAACGCCGGTAGTGATATTATATACCCCCTTGTACTGATAGCGGTCGACCCGAAGGCTTAGCATGGCCATCAGACGATCGGTAATATTAAAAACGTCAGAGGCGTATGCCGCATAGGTATTGTCTCCGCTCGTCTCCTTGCGGAGGGTTCCGGTGCTCGTGAGTGAATCGACTGAAAAGCGGTTTACCTTGTAAGTAGCGGGCGGGTGTATAAAATTAACGGTAGGGGTATTGACCGTTACCCGATCAAAGCCATTATAGTTATTATAATAATCCAACCCTACTACCAACCGGTTACGAAAGGAGCCCAGCTTAAAATCACCGATGAAGTTCTGCTGGAGGTCGGTGGCGATGAATTGTGTGGTCCCTACTATTACCTGGGGACGGATAGTGGAATCGGTGCGGCCGGTCAAGGCTGTTATATAGCCATCGATAGAGGAGCGGGCACGGGATATGATCGTTTGAGAAGTCCATTTATCCGAAATCTTATAATTCAGCTGAGCGAAGATGTTCATCATCTGAGTCTGGTAGGCGAGGTCATTGCTCAGAAAAGTGCGGTTGTAGGGGAATTTCATATCCGCGATGGATTGTATTTTATTGCTCCCGGTATAAGGGGTAAAGCGAACGACCGACGTTCCCTTTGCCTGACCGAATTCCACATCGAGCAACAGCGACAGCCGGTCGGTGATCTGATAGGAGAAGCTGGGAGCAATGCTGAAGCTGTTAGTAAAGCCCTGGTCCTGGAAGCTTTTCTCATAGGTGGTAGCACCATTCAACCGGAATAGGGCCGTTTTATCGGCATTTATAGGTGTGTTGATATCCACGGCGAGGCGGTTATAGTTCCAGCTTCCGCCGAAATAGGCTACTTCGCCCCCAAAGCCATTATAGGGCTTTTTGGTAACACGGTTATACAGGCCACCGTAACTACTGGATATGTTGGTGCCAAACAGCGTAGCCGAAGGTCCTTTGATGGCTTCCACGCGTTCGAGGTTGGCGACATCGATTGATGAAAAAGCTGCCCCGGCGACCCCATTTCTCGCATTAGGCTCGGTTTCAAATCCACGGGAAAGGAAGGTGACCCGGCCCTGGTTGGCGATCATAGGGATACCGGCACCAGGCACTTCCTTAGAAATACTACCTAAATCCACGGCCATCTGCTCCTGGATCAGCTCTTTGGAAACGGTATTATACACCTGGGGGTTTTCCAGGTTTTTCAACGGAAGACGGGCGATATAGATACTTTCTTTTTTCGATAACCGGTTGCGATTTCCCGTGACGGTCACTTGCTGCATCGACTGGATGTTTTCCTTCGCCAGCTGGAAGTCGACGGTTGCGGTTTCTCCCGCTGTCACTTCCACCGGAATATCCTTTTCTTTGGCGCCCAGCAATTGGATCCGGATAGTATATTTCCCGGGGAGTATGTTCGATATCGTATAGTTTCCCTTGATATCGGTCAGGGTGCCTCTATTGGTTTCGATCAGGGTAATAGAAACCAGCTCGATCGGCTGGCCGTCAACGGCGGTAATTCGTCCCGTAATATTGCCGGTATTGGTCTGTGCAAAACAGGTCAGTATGCTGCTGAGGATAAATAAAATAGAAATACATACACATTTCATGATAGAGAAAATTTGCATTTGGAGTTTTAGTTAAATTAGGCCAGGAGCCAGGACAGGTTTTCGTTTATTCCTTTTGCCCCACCAGATGATAACACCGGTAACCGGGAGACTGGTGGCCAAAAGGCAGGCGATGAAGTATACGATTTTGGATAAGGTGCCGAATAATTCGCCGGTATGGATGGGCTTGACCAGGGTGACAATTTTTTGTCCTAAGGTCTTATCACTGAAACGGTCCAGCTTTACTGTATTGCCGGTGTACTGATCGAGTACGACACGGTCGATGGCCGGCGAAACAAAAAAACCATCTCTTGTTTTTTGGATAGTAAATACACCCGTTTGATTTTTTGGAAGGGTGATTTTGATAGTGGCATCGTAATGGAACAGCTCACCGGCCTTTGCGACAGCTGTTTCTATGGCAATTGCTTTCACGGAATCGGGCTGGATGCCGGATGTCAGTTTATTATCCGCGCTCTTTTTTGCCGGTGTGCCGCCCAAAGCCTTCGTAAACCCGGTACGGTACCAGTCAAATCCCAGCACCGGCCCCGTCAATGCCATAATGGTGATGAACAAAAAGGTATAAAACCCAAGCGTTTTATGCAGGTCAAAATTAAATCGCTTGCCGGTCGAGCCGAATTTGATTCTAAAGCCTTGCTTCCATATAGCACTGTTTTTCCAGCTTCTCAGTTTGGCGGGCAGCCATAATATAAAACCAGAAATCTGCAGGAATATCATCATGATGGCGGCAAAACCGGTAATAGCGCCCCCGATGTCGTGATTGCTGATGAGCAGCCAGCGGTGCAATTGCAGGATGGTATTGAAAAATTTGTAGCTGGTCGACTGTGCGTCGCCCTGGACCTTGCCTGTATAAGGGTCTACCAGGAAACTCCTGGTTTTGGGCTTTTCCTTCCGTTCGCTGGCCTCCTTCCCTTGTGCTACCTTTTTAGCAGGGGGCGCCTGTTGCATGCTGAAGGTCCAGGCTTGCGTTTTGTTTGGTGGAATGGTAATGACGGTTGTTTTAAGACCCTTCTGATCCTTTTCCACCAGGTTTATCAATGTTGCCATCGGCAGGAGGGGGGCATTGGCAGGCGCTGTCAATTTGAACCTGTCGCCATCGATCCATTGTGTTATTTCCCGGTTGAAAACATACACAGTGCCGGTTAGACACATGATAAAAAGAAAGAGCGCGCAGGGAATGCCAACCCAGAGATGCATTATATGTATGACTTTCCTAAAGCTTGCTTTTTTTCTCATGATAGGTGAGGAAAGGTATTAATATGTGTAAAAGGGGCCTGTGGCAAGCAGTCGTCGGTAGGATGGGTTTTTATAATGAGCAGCAAAAGAAGCCTATCTCCGGGGATAAGCCGGCCGAGATGCGGAAAATCGTTTTCGCAATGAGGAATTTAAAGAAGGGATAACAACGAGTGAATTCAGCTGATTTGATTCCTGATCTCGTTAGGTGATAAAGAGCTTTGTTTCTTGAAAAAGCCCGAAAAGTGCGATAGCTGCTCAAAGCCAAGGCAATAGGCGATTTCAGAAATACTCCAGTCGGTCTGCTTCAACAGGATCTTCGCTTCCTGTATGATCCGGGCCGTGATGATGTCGGTAGTGGTCTTGCCTGTATTTTCCTTTAATACCTTATTGAGGTGATTCACATGGACGGCCAGCCGGTCGGCATAGTCTTTGGCGGTACGAAGACTTAATTTCTGCTGAGGAGATTCGATAGGAAATTGCCTTTCCAGCAATTCGATAAACAAGGAGGACATCCGTGCAGAGGCATTATGGGTAGAATACAGGGCGGTAGAAGGCTGCAGCTTTTGCCCGTAATGGATTAATTCCAATACGTAATTGCGCATCAGGTCATACTTATAAGCATAGTTGGAGGATAATTCCCTGTACATCTTGGAGAAGATGAGCCGGATATCTTCCGTCGCCTGATCTGTAAGCAGAAAGACCGGGTAGCCGCCCGGGCGAAAGATGGGCAATTTGTCCAGCACCACGCCGCTTTTGCTGGGCAGCAAAAAGTCATCCGTAAAAATGCAGAAATAGCCGGATTGCCTGTCATCCTGGGGAACCCAATTATAAGGGATTTTGGGGGTGGCGAACAACAGGGCATTTTTTTCAATATCGATCACCTTATCGGCGTACTCCGCTTTATTCCGGCCACTGACCAGGCTGATCTTATAGTACGCCCTGCGATTATAGGGCATAATACCCTTTTCCTTTATCTGCGCAACCAGGTCATCCACATTGAATACATTGAAGTGACCTATTTCTTTATGGATGCCTTCCGGCAAAAGGGCGTTCATTCCTCCTTCGATACCGGAGGCCGCATGTTTATAGAAGTCTTCTAATGAATCAGTACGCATGACCAGGATTCCTGAATTTGTAACAAAATAGGGAATTAATGGCCGGGATACAACAAATTATTTGATTTTGATAAACAGTAGATTGAATTTTGGAAACAAGGAGGCGATGGCCCGGCCTACCTTTGTTCTATCAAATTTTAAATATAGAAACGATGGAACTGAGAAATAACACCATATTGATCACCGGCGGTACGAGCGGCATTGGACTGGAGCTGGCTGTCCGGCTACTTGATTTTGGTAACACGGTACTGATAACGGGAAGGGATCAGGCCAGGCTCGACCAGACCAAGCGACAATTTCCCGGCCTGCATACCTTCCAAAGCGATGTGAGCGATCCGGAGGCTATCTCCCTTCTTTTTAAGCAGGTAACCAGCCGGTTTCCCGAGCTCAACATTTTGATCAACAATGCGGGGATCATGCGCAAATTAAACCTCCATGATACCAGCATCGACCTGGAAAATATAAACCGCGAGATTGAAATTAATTTATCGGGTCCGGTCCGTATGGTGCAGCAGTTCCTGCCGCATCTGAAGACGAAGCAGACCGCTGCTATCGTGAATGTCACATCCGGGCTGGCCTTTATTCCTTTTCCGCTATCTCCTGTTTACAGCGCAACCAAATCGGGGCTGCGGGCTTATACGCAGGCTTTGCGGGTACAGTTGAAAAATACCCGCATTAAGGTATTCGAATTGGTGGCGCCGGGAACAAAGACGCCGTTGAACGATACTTTTAAAGGTGACGTAAAGGATAGCCAGCTGATGGACCTTGACAAGATGGTCAACGTAGCTATCAAGGGGCTTCAAAAGGACAAACTGGAGATTTTTCCGGGTATGGCCGGCATTATAAGGGTCATGAGCCGGATCGCTCCGAAATTCATTTTTAAGATGATCAGCAGGACTGCTGACCCAATGCTTGCCGGGACAAAAGTATAATGAGGGTATCGCTGAGGTATCCTCAGCACTCGATACCGCTCATCATCTTAAGGATGACAATGAAACCCAAAACCGGCAACATACTCAGGATGAAAGCAATCCAATTAATTACTTTTATCTGTTTGCTCTCTCTGAAATGATGAGGGACCCATGAAATTTACCGATTCAGCATAATCCGTGGATACGCTTACCGGCATCCCTTCCCGGACAAAATGGGGGACGCCGGCTGAAATGGGGGAAACTTCGGTATTTTTGTCTTTTAGCAACCAGAATGGCCAAATTGGGAGGAGAATATGCATACAGTGAAGACAACGCCCTTTTTTTACAGGTAGCGGGTGGAGATGAAGCGTCCTATACCCAGATTTTCCACCTGTATACTCCCCGCCTACTGCCCTTTATTTATAAGATCACCCGCGACGAGCATCTCGCCAGGGAGATGCTTCAGGAGACTTTCCTGCGGCTCTGGATGAAAAGAGAGGATTTGCATAGGGTGGAACGCCCCGCGTCCTGGCTCTTCCGGATCGCTGCCAATATCTGCCTTACCCAGCTTCGCACACAAGCCACCCGCCATCGCCTGCAAAACAAGGTAGAAGAAAAGCAGGCGGCTACTCAATATAGCTCTGCTGTGGAAGTGTTGGAAAGCAAGGAGATGGATCGCCTTATCCGCAAGGCAGTAGCTGCTTTGCCGGCCCGGCGGCAGGAAATCTACCGCCTCAGCCGCGAACAGGGCCTCAGCCACCAACAGATTGCCGACCAACTGCAGCTATCAGTTTCTACTATCAAGAACCAGTTGGGGTTTTCCATAAAATTTATCCAGGAATACCTGCATAATGCAACCGGCCTTTCCCTGGCCGTCCTGGCAGCCTTATTCCTATTCTAAAAAAAGTTTGGGTCCGGATGGTACGATCGGGCTTTTCAATCATCTTATCCCGTGACCAGGATGGGAAAATAATATTTTATTAAAACAGGCCGGTGATGAAGAACCAAAAAAAATCGTATTGATGATCAGGGAAACCAAAGAACGTATTCAGTTTTTACTGATCCAATACCTGGACGGAAAGGCTTCGCCCGATGAGCTGGAACGGCTGTCGGAGTATTTAACGTCTGTACCCGAAGAAGAGGCCTGGATGGAACTGATGGAAGAGCTGATGATTACGGAGCCGTCTCTTTCGGGATATGATCCGGCAGACTGGCAACCGTTTATCGAGCAATTGAAGCAGAAAAATGCCAGCGTTACATCTTCCCCGGTCATTACGGTTCACCGCAGTCACTTCCTGCGACGTTCCCGCTGGTGGGCCGTCGCAGCTATCCTGCTGCTGGTAGTGGGCGGCGCCTGGTGGTGGTTGCTGCTTAACAGGCAGGCACCGGTAGCGGCAGGCAAACCGGCAGCTCCGTCCATCGATGTGCTGCCGGGCGGCAACCGGGCCGTGTTGACCCTGGCAGGAGGTAAACAGATCATCCTCGACAGCGCCGCTAATGGGCTGTTGACACAGCAAGGAAATGTACAGATCCAAAAATTAGCGAATGGCCGGCTGGCCTATCAACGCATAGATGAAAAACCAGGCTCCGTTCTTTATAATACCTTATCCACTCCCCGTGGCGGCCAGTATCAACTCTCTCTTCCGGATGGAAGCCGGGTCTGGCTCAACGCCTCCTCCTCTATTACTTATCCGACTGCTTTTGCCGGTACGGAACGGATGATCAAAGTCACAGGTGAAGCCTATTTTGAAGTGGTGCATAATGGTCGTCAGCCCTTCCGGGTACGAGCCGGCGACCAGCTGATCGAAGACATCGGTACGGCTTTCGATGTCAATGCGTATACAGATGAGCCAGGAGTGAAAACAACGCTGGTCGAAGGTAAAGTAAAAGTAAGCAGGGGTGTAGCTGTCCGTGTGCTTTCCCCCGGCCAGCAGGCCCAAAGCCTGGGCGGGGACATCGAAATAGTTCCCCATGCGGACATGGAAGAGGCTTTGGCCTGGAAAAAGGGCGCCTTTGCCTTCCGGGATGCCGATCTGCCCACGGTCATGCGTCAACTGGCCCGATGGTATGATATCGACGTGGAATATGACGGTCCTGTCCCTACTGGTCATTTTGACGGGGAAATTGGCCGCAGCCTGACCCTGAACCAGGTCTTACAGGGCCTGGCCAACACCCGGATCAACTATACTATTATCAATAACCATAAAATTATAATCCGTCCGTAGAAAATTGCCTGCCGTAGAAATAGAGCCTTCCTTTGAAAGTTGACTAAAGAGAAAATAGAAAAGACAGATCCTTCTGCGAAGAAAGGAGTCTGAGAGGGATAACATACAATGAAAAACCGGGTGCAAAGATTGGACGTCCTTCCCCGGCTTTCGTTCAGATTAACCCTTTAAACAAGTACGTTAAGACTGCTTAATTTTTAACCCAAACAATGCAAAAGTATGCAATTTAAGGCTCTTTGCAATCCGCCTTCGTATGTTCTCCTACGAAGAAAGGATTGCCTCACCAAAACGCTGTTAGTCATGAAACTAACCACTTTTCTTTTACTGGCCGCTATCCTGCAGGTCAGCGCCCGTACCAATGCGCAGACGGTTACCTATACAGGTAAGTCTGTTCCGCTGACGGCTGTATTTTCTGCTATAAAGGAACAGACAGGTACCTTGTTCTTTTACCGGAAGGAGGATCTTAAAGATGCCGGCCCCGTCACCCTGCAGCTCCGGAACGTGCCGCTGCATGCGGCGCTGGAACAGGCCCTGGCAGGGCAGCCTTTGAATTTCGAGATCCAGGGTAACACGGTCTTCATCACGCTCAGACCCACGCCGCCCCCCACACCCAAAGGTCTGTTGCCGGAAGGGAGTGAAGAGGACCTGCCGCCTTTCGTCCACGGCCGGGTAACTGATAGCCTCGGCAATCCTTTATCGGGAGCCTCCGTCATGATAAAGGGAACCAAAAGAGGGACTACCACGGATGCCCGGGGTGATTTCGAATTCAAAGGCGTTGCAGAAAGCGTGACCCTGGAGATCTCCTTTACCGGTTATATCATCAAAGAATACAAAGTACGGGATTATACGAATAAATTCTTCGTCGTGATGACCAGGTCCAACAGCCCCCTGGACGATGTACAGGTGATCGCTTATGGCACTGCTTCCCGCCGGTTCAGCGTTGGCTCTATTGCCACGGTCACCGCCGATGACATAGAGAAACAACCGGTCAGTAATATACTGCTGGCGCTGGAAGGGCGGGTGCCGGGGCTGTTGGTCACGCCGAGTAATGGTGCGCCCGGCGCTTCCGTGGCTACGCAGATCAGGGGTCAGAATACGATTGTGAGCTTACCTAGTGCGGGGAACGGGATATATGACCAGCCCTTATTTATCGTGGATGGGGTGCCTTTTGCGCCGCAGAACGGGAATTTGAGCAGTTTTTTGAATAGTGACTTTGCGGGCGTCGGGATCAGCGCGCTGAATGGCCTTAACCCTGCCAACATCGAAAGTGTCAGCGTCCTGAAGGATGCGGAGGCCACTTCCATCTATGGATCCCAGGGCTCCAACGGGGTCATCGTGATCACCACGAAGAAAGGAAAGGCGGGACCCACGCAGCTTCACCTGAAAGTAGCCACAGGTCCCAATAAGATCACCCGGAATCTGGATATGTATAATACCCGGCAGTATCTCCAGATGAGGCGGATCGCACAGTCCAATGACGGCCTGGCGGGTTCGACCAATACAAGTGATTTTCCGGACCTGCTGTTATGGGATAGCACGAAATATACCAACTGGGCAAAGAAATTCTTTGGAGGCGCCACCAACAACACGGATGTATACGGCAGTGTTTCCGGTGGGGTGCAGAACAATACCTTTATCCTTGGCGCCGGTTATAGCCGGAATACATTCAATTATCCCGGCAATTTTGCAGATAACCGCTGGACCCTTCATGGCGGTATGCATCATAATTCCCAGGACCATCGCCTGACCATTGACTTTTCCAATGACCTCACTTATGACCGGAACAATTCTTCCACTTCCATTAGCATGGGGTCGGCGCTGACGCTGGCGCCCAACCTGCCTGACCTGCTGGATCCCCAAGGCAACCTGGTATGGAGCTATAAGAATGTGGATATCTCACAATGGCAGATGCTGTCCGCACTGAAGACCCCCTACCTGGTCCAGTCCTTTACGCTGAACAACAGTCTGCGGCTGGCCTATCAGGTGGCCAAAGGCCTGACGGTGAGTACAGGATTAGGATATAGCCTGGTATATACAAAACAATACAGCGCGAGTCCCAAGGGTGCCCAGAACCCGGCACTGTCCTCCACCGGTTCAGCCGACTTTGGTACGGGTGATTACCAGACCATCAATATCGAACCGCAGGTGGATTATAAAAAGAACATTGGCCGGGGGATATTGACTGCCCTCGTGGGTGCTACTTATAAAGAGAATATCAGCAGCAGCAATGAGCAGGATGGCACCGGGTATACGCAAGATGCCCTGCTGCATACCATCCAGGCAGCGACTTCCGTTTACAATGCGGATAATTATTCCATCGTTAAATATGCGGGTGTTTTCGCAAGGTTGGGATACGTCTATGACAGAGAGTTCATCCTCAGCCTGACGGGTAGAAGGGACGGGTCCAGTAACTTTGGCCCGGATCACCTCTTTGGTAATTTCGGATCTGCAGGCCTGGGCTGGATCTTCTCCGAGGAAAAAGCGTTTCAGAAATTGCTGCCTTTTGTGAGTTATGCTAAAATTGCCGGTAACTATGGTTCCACCGGATCGGATGGAGTAGCTCCTTACCAGTTCCAGCCATTCTGGAGACTGGCTAACACGTTCAGCTATCCGCTCTTTGAGGGCATACGTGCTTACCAGCCTGTGAACCTTTCCAATCCCAATTATGGATGGGCCAGCAAAGCGGCGCTGAACATCTCACTGGATCTGGGTTTCTTCCATGACCGGCTCCTGGTCAACGGAACCTGGTACCAGGACCGTACCGGTAATCAATTGACCAGCTATCCCCTGCCTTCGCAGGCGGGTATGAGCTCGGTGGTGGAGAACCTCAATGCCGTGCTGCAGGACAAAGGATGGGAGATATCTTTGAGTTCTACGAATATCAGGACAAAGAATTTCAGGTGGTCCACTACCTTTAATATCTCCGCTAACCATAATAAGCTGGTTAAATTCCCGAATATCGAAAAGACCTCCTATGCCTCGATCTACCAGGTGGGTAAATCAACCAACCTGCAATACGGGTTCAAATACGCGGGCATCAATGACACGACGGGTGTTTTCCAGTTCTATAATGCAAAAGGCGCCAAGGTCTATAATGGACTTAAATATAGCTGGGCAAGCCAGGGAGGAGATTTCGTGGAATTGGGAAATACGGAGCCAAAATTCTATGGGGGCCTGGGCAATACATTTAGCTATAAGGGTTTCAGCTTAACCTTGTTCCTGCATTTTTCCGATGCATTGGCGCGTAACTGGCTCGCCGGGGTCTACCAGGGATCAATACCCGGAACACTGAGCAATTTGCCGGCCCGGTTAAAGATGAGCGATTTCTGGCAGAAGAGTGGAGACCAGGTGTCCCTGGAAAGACTTACGACCGGCTCCTATACGACCAATCCCGATGCTGTGCTGGCGCAGCGAGGGACTAATTATTTCAGCAACTCCTCTGCCATCTTCGGCAGGAATTTTTACATCAGGTTGCAGACCATCTCCCTGGCTTATACTCTGCCGGCCAATACGCTTAAAAAAGTGGGTGTGAAGAATTGCAGTATTAATATGAATGCGCAGAACCTGTTCGTGATCACCAATTATAAGTTTGGTGATCCGGAGACACCGGGTTCTTTTATCACCGTTCCCCTGCAGCGTATCATCACCGGTGGCGTATCCTTTGACTTTTAATTGTTAAAACGCATTATCATGAAAGAATTACTTCCCTTACATAAAAGAACCCTCACTGCCTTATTATTTCTTTCCCTTTTATCCGCTTCCTGCCGGAAACTGATCTCTATTCCGCCGAACCCGCCTACGGCGATACCACAGACACTGGTATTCTCGGACAGTAGCTCTATCCAGTCAGCAGTAGCCGGTGTTTATGTCAACTTTAAGGCCGCGGCCGCCAGCACTTCCTGGATGAACGGTTCTATTACGGTTACTGCCGGTCTCTCCGCCGATGAGTTGGCAAGCAACTCTGCGTTTGATCAGTTGGACCCGCAATTCGCAAATGATGCGGTTGCTATCGATAACACTACGGTAGCCAGCAACTGGAAACAGGCTTATTCTGACCTTTACCAGATGAATGTATCTCTTGAAAACATCGGCAGCACCAAGGTTATCAGTGATTCGCTGAAACACCTGCTGGTGGGACAGCTCAAAGTGATACGCGCCTGGTATTATTTTCATATGGTAAATCTTTGGGGCGGTGTGCCTGTCGTGACCAGTAGTGATTATGCGGCCAATGCCATCCTTCCCCGGGCAACGGTGGACAGCGTTTACGCGCAGATACAGTCGGACCTGGCGGATGCGAGGGTCTTATTGCCCGCGGCGTATGCCTATGCGGATCGTGCACGTCCCAATTTATATGTGGCGGAGGCCCTTTCCGCAAAAGTCTATCTTTACCGGCAGGATTGGGCGAATGCCGCTGTCATGGCCAGCCAGGTGATCAATTCAGGGATGTATAGTCTCCTGACCGATCTCAATAGTGTCTTTTTGGATGGCAGCAACGAGGCCGTCTGGCAATTACCCGCTGTCGGCAGCTATAACCAGACTGCGGAAGGCTATGTATTTAATCCGCCTTCTTATGCGCCTACCCCGGCCTTCTCTTTTACCTCTTTCCAGCAAAATGCCTTCGAGACAGGTGATCTGCGGCTGCAGAAGTGGGTTAAGACTGCAGTGGTGAGTGGCAAGACCTATTACTATCCCTATAAATACAAGAACAAGAACAATTCAGTGGCTACGAAAGAGGATTATATGATCCTGCGATTTAGCGAGCAATACCTGATCCTCGCGGAAGCAGAGGCGCATAATGGCCAGCAGAGCGATGCCATTACCAATCTGAACATGGTGCGCACACGGGCGGGGCTTGCCGGCAGCACGGCTTCCAGCCAAACCGACGTACTGAATGCCGTCATGCATGAGCGCCAGACAGAACTCTTCTGTGAATGGGGGAACCGCTGGTATGACCTGAAAAGGACCGGGACCATTGACCAGGTGCTGGGCGCGGAAAAACCCGGTATATGGCAGCCCTATGCGGCGCTATATCCTGTTCCCAAGGTGGAGCTCCAGAACAATCCCTTCCTGACCCAGAATCCTAACTACTGAGTTACGCTATTTTCAAACAATAATACATGCAAGAACCGAGAGTCCAAGAACCAATCGTAAGAATTGAGCATTTGTCCCATAAGTATAGCAGCAACTGGGCGATACGGGATATTAACATGACGATCAGCCAGACAGGCATCGTCGGATTGCTGGGCTCAAACGGAGCGGGTAAATCGACGACGATGAACATTCTCTGCGGTGTGCTGAACCAGACGGAAGGATCGGTGTACATCGACGGTATCGATCTGCGCAGGGAGCCGGAACGGGCTAAGCAGCAGATAGGATTTTTGCCGCAGACGCCACCCCTTTATATGGATTTTACAGTAGACGAGTACCTGACGAATTGCGCATACCTGCGATCGATGGAAAAGCCGGAAGTGCCGGCCGCCCTGGAAGAGGCGAAAGAGCGTTGCGGGATAGCCCATTTCAGCAAGCGGCTGATCCGGAATTTATCCGGCGGCTATCGCCAGCGTGTGGGCATTGCACAAGCCATTATTCATCATCCGAAGCTGGTGGTGCTGGACGAACCGACCAATGGCCTGGACCCTAACCAGATCATCGAGGTCAGGAGCCTGATAAAGGAAATAGCGACGAGCCATGCGGTGATATTCTCCACGCATATCTTGTCCGAAGTACAGGTGTTGTGCAGGGATATCCAGATGATAGAGGGTGGACGGATCGTCTTCTCGGATACGATGGACGCCTTCAATAATTATGTGGCGCCGCATAGTGTGCTGGCGTTTATGGAAGAACCTCCTGCCGCGGAGGAACTGGAAAAGATAGCCGGCGTCGTTAAAGCGGATTTTCTTACAGAACGCCAGGTGCGCCTTTATTTCAGCGGTGAAAGGACCGTCGCAGAAAGGATCATCGCGGCAAGTGTGCAGGGCGGCTGGCGTCTGCAGGAGATCAACCTGGAAAAGAGCTCGCTGGACGAAATATTTGCGGAATTGTCCAATAAAAAGGGAAGTAAAAAATAAATTTTTGATGAAAAAGACTTTAAGGATCGCTCGGATCGAGCTAAGTACGCTGTTTTTCTCCCCTATTGCCTGGTTTTTATTGATCGTACTAATGATTCAGGTAGGCCTGGGCTATACCACCACGATGGAATGGATGGAGCAATCCAAACAGCTGAGCGGCAACTTCGGAGCGCTGACCGCCCAGATATTCGCAGGTGCTTTCGGATCAGGCGTGCTGTCGGGAATACTCAGCAAGCTGTACCTGTATATTCCATTGATCACCATGGGTCTGATGAGCCGGGAGATCAGCAGCGGAACGATCAAGCTGCTGTATTCCTCACCGATAAAAGTGCGTGAGATCATTTACGGCAAATTCGTCGCCATGATGGTCTACAACTTACTGCTGATAGGGGTATTGTTATTGTTTATAATAGTGGGGATCATCACCGTGCCGCATTTTGATTATGGTTTGATTCTGTCCGGTCTGCTGGGCATATACCTGTTGTTATGCGCCTATTCGGCCATCGGGTTGTTTATGTCTTGTCTTACGGCCTACCAGGTGGTAGCTGCCATCAGCACATTCGTCATTTTTGCATTCCTGGGTTATATCGGGACGATGTGGCAGGAGATTGATTTTGTAAGGGACCTGACCTATTCCCTGGCTATGACGGGCCGTTCGGAGAAGATGATCGCCGGGCTGATTACAACAAAGGATCTGGCTTATTTCGGAGTTATTATCTATCTTTTCCTGGGGCTTTCCATCCTTAAATTAAGGTCGGCGAGAGAGTCCCGGCCTGCCCTTGTCAGCATAGGACAATATACCTTTGTCGTCGTCTCCGCCATCCTGATCGGGTATCTCACTTCCCGGCCGGGGTTCATAGGCTACTGTGACGCCACCGACACGAAGTCAAATACGCTGAGCGAGAATACCCAGCAGCTAATTAAGGGTATGGGCGATGACCCGATAGAAGTGACCACCTATATCAATTTCCTTGACAGGACTTATGGGCGTGACCAACCGAGCCAGCGGAATGCAGATATGGACCGGTGGGAACCGTATATACGGTTCAAATCCAACATCAAATTCAGGTATGTCTATTATTATGACAGCGTGCTCTCCGAGCCAAACTTTTATAAATGGATGAAGGGAAAGACCAATAAGGAGATCGTTGAAATGCGGACGAAGGCTTATAAAATGGATATCAATACGCTGATGAGACCTGAAGAGATCAGGAAGATCATCGACTTACGGCCCGAAGAGAACAGGCTGGTGATGCAGGTGAAATACAAAGACAGAGCCACTTTCCTGCGGGTCTTTAATGACATGGAATTCTGGCCGGGGGAAACGGAAGTGTGTGCAGCTTTTAAGCGTATGACCGTCAGGCTGCCGAAGATCGTCTTCCTTGACGGAGGATTTGAACGCAGCATCTATAAGGCCGGTGACAGGGAATATAAGACCCTGACCAACGAGAAATCTTTCCGGTATGCCCTGATCAACCAGGGCTTCGACGTGGATACGGTGAATGCGGAGGACAGCAATATCCCCACGGATATTGCAGCGCTGGTGATCGGCGATCCCAAAACAAATTTCAGCCCCCAGGCCCTGGCCAGGATCCAGCAGTATATAGACGGGGGCGGTAATCTGCTGATTGCCGGCGAGCCAGGCAAACAGGCTGTGCTCAATCCCTTGTTAAAGGGCCTGGGCGTACAATTGATGGATGGCGTCCTCGTACAGCGCAGCAGGGACTATTCTCCCAACCTGGTATTGCCCTATCTCACTGCCACCGGTGGGGGTCTTTCTAAAAGATTGGACAACGACTTCCAGGACAGCGTCCGGATGTCCATGCCGACCGTTGCGGGATTGACATACGACAGTAGCGGCGCCTACACGGTCAGACCGCTGCTGATGACGGACGAAAAGGTGAGCTGGAATAAAAAAGGGGTGTTTGTAATGGATTCCGCTGAAGTGGCGTATTCTCCGGCGGAAGGCGACGAGAAAAGGGCCATCCCTACCGCACTGGCTTTGACGCGGAAGGTGGGCGGCAGGGAACAGCGTATTGTCGTGACGGGTGATGCCGACTTTTTAAGCAATTCAGAGCTGGGAAGGAAAAATGTGAGAGCGGACAACTTTCATTTTAATACGGCCTTGTTCGGGTGGTTTGCCAATGGTGAGTTCCCGATAGAAACGACCCGGCGGAGGTCGAAGGATAACCATTTAATCCTGAATGCCCTGGGTGTAAATGTTTTGAAAGCGCTGTTCTTAGGCATATTGCCCGGCTTGTTATTGATCGGAGGAGCGATTTTTTTGATCAGGCGTAAAAGGAAATAAATTCATCATGAGGTTTATTACAGACAATCAGACGCTGGAAGACCTGAAGATACTAGGACGGGGGGATCATTCGGTCATAAGTATATTCAACCGGACAGTGACCCGCGGCGGTGCAGAACTGCTGGATGAGCTGTTCCGTTACCCGCTGTCGGATGCAAACGTCATTAACCATCGCAGCAGCATCATTCAGTATTTTGCGTCGATAAAGGCTGTATTCCCTTTTTCGGGCGAGCTGTTCGATGTATTGGAACAATACCTTTCCAATGCCGATGAGCGGACCCGGCTTTCGCCGGACGAACATACGCTGGGGAAAAAGCTGACTCATTTAATCGCGGAAGACACGGAATACAAGAATATCTATAAAGGGGTCGCCGCTGTCATTGACATCCTGCATGGCCTCCGGAGTTTTATCGATTCCATCGGGCAAGAAGATGAATTTCCTTACCGCGAAGAAAAGAATGCCATTGCTGAGCTTCTGTCCGATCCGGCGCTGGCGCTTTTAGTCAAAGAACAATCGAATAGAAAAATACCCTATAATAAGGTGGCCGCTTATGATACGCTCTTACGGTTCCGTCTCCGCGAATCCATAAAGAAAATAGTGCGCCCGATCTATCACCTGGATGTATATATATCCGTAGCAAAGGTGGCGCTGCAGCGCGGCTTCGTATTTCCCCGGGCCTTGCCAAAGGGGCAGCATACCCTTCAATTGGAAGGTGTTTATCACCCGCAGTTGAAAGAGCCCGTTGCCAATACGCTCCGTATGACACCGGACAGCAACCTGGTCTTTCTCACAGGCGCTAACATGGCGGGTAAAAGCACCTTTATGAAGTCGCTCGGCATTGCCCTGTTTCTGGCGCATATGGGTTTCCCTGTCCCGGCAAGGAAAATGACCTTCTCCGTCTTCGACGGCATCTATACCACCATTAACCTGCCGGATAACCTGGGCCTGGGCGCCAGCCATTTCTATGCGGAAGTGCTCAGGGTAAAAAAACTGGCAAAAGAACTGAGCCTCTCCAAAGATCTCTTTATCATCTTCGATGAGCTGTTCCGGGGCACAAACGTAAAAGACGCATACGACGCCACGATAGCCATTACAGGGGCATTTGCGCAGCAGCGCAACAGCATGTTCGTGATCTCCACCCATATCATGGAGGCGGGAGAAGTACTGCGACAACAGTTCGCGAATATCAGCTTTCAATACCTGCCCACGCAGATGAATGGGAATGATCCCGTATATACCTATACGCTGGAGGCGGGAATTACGGATGACCGGCACGGGATGGTCATTGTCCGGAACGAGGGCATTATCGATATACTGAAGAACGGAAAAAAGAAAATCTCCTGATCATGAGCTTTACAGCCGATAAACAGACAATGGACGACCTGAACCTGCCGGGCAAATACAAGCCAGATTCCATCTACAACCTTTTCAACCGGGTACATACTACCGGCGGGGAAAAATTGCTGGACGTCTTGTTTCAGAACCCATTGACGGATCCGGATGAAATTAACCGGCGCAGTGAGCTCTTTCGGTATTTTCAGCAGAAGGATCTGCCATTCCCATTGCTTGGCGAGTCCCTGGACATCATGGAAAACTACCTGGGTGCAGGAGGCGGAGAGAATTTGCTGATGGCAATGATCGGCACCGCCCGAAGAAAGCTGCTGGACTCCCTCGTCCGCGATGAAGCTTACGTCCGAATAAAGACCGGGCTCCTGACTACCATCGGGACGTTAAGAACATTTTTTGATTTTATGAACAGGCTGGAAAAGGAGGATGGGTTGGACGGCCCTTTCGGGAAACAGCTCCGAAGCGTAAAAAAGATCTTTAATGACAGGCGGCTGGAAGGGCTTCGGACAGAATGGGATGCGGGAGAGTGGGAAGGAAAAGAGCTGTCATGGCTCAAAGTGGCCCGGTACGATCACCTGCTAAGAAGGTTGCTGCAGACGGAAATGGCGACAGTGACAGGTATCATTTACCAACTGGACGTGTATATGGCCGTTGGGTATGTGGCTGCATTAAAAGGGTTCACTTATGCATGGGCCCTACCTGCAACGTTCAATACCATTCGTGTCACCGGGTTGTACCATCCGCGACTGGAAAGAGCGGTGGGCAATCCGGTATCGCTGCACCAGGATCGGAATATGCTGTTTCTGACGGGAGCCAATATGGCGGGGAAATCCACCCTGATGAAAGCGTTCGGTATCTCCGTATATCTTGCGCACATGGGCTTTCCGGTAGCGGCGGCGGAAATGACATTCTCTGTAAAAGACGGGATCTATTCCTCCATCAATGTGCCGGATAATCTCAGCCTTGGACATAGCCACTTTTATGCGGAAGTACTCCGGGTAAAAAAGGTAGCCCTGGAAGTAAGCTTGTCCAAAGACCTGGTGGTGATCTTCGACGAGCTCTTTAAGGGCACCAATGTGAAAGATGCTTATGATGCCACCCTGGCCGTCACGGAGGCGCTGTCTGAATACAGGAACTGCTTCTTTATCATCTCCACCCATATTATCGAAGTGGGAGAGACATTACGGGAAAGGTATGACAACATACAGTTTGCCCGTTTGCCTACCATCCTGGAAGGGATGACTCCCAGGTACTTATATAAACTGCAGGAAGGCATTACCGCCGACCGTCATGGCATGATGATCATTGAGAATGAAGGGATCCTCGGGATCCTTAACGGCTATTTTTTCACCTAATCTCTTTTATTTATTAATCAATTAGTATGTTAACAAAAAGACCATGGATCTATCCGTGCGCCCTGGCTATTGCCTTGTCACTGGCCAATAACGCTAATGCACAGCATAAGAGGCAGCGGGCCGACATTTTGAGCGTCCGGCCTGCCGACACCACGCAAAGACATTCCGACAGCTCCAAAAGGGGAGTGCCTCCGGTCCGGCCCTATAAGGATGTGATCACCCCGGACATGCAGACCTATAAAGGTTTTTTTACGGTGCACCGCAAAGAAGATAAATACTATTTCGAGATACCCAATGCTCTTTTAGGCAGGGATATTCTCGTTGTGAACAGGGTGGCCAAGGCATCCGCAGACATGCGCAACGGCGCCTTCGGATATGCCGGCGACGAGATAGGAGAATCCGTATACCGTTTCGAAGCGGGCCCTTCGAAGAAATTATTCCTGCGCCGGATCTCCTTCTCCGAATATGCCAATGACAGCACCCGGTCCATGTTTGCCGCCGTACAAAAAAATAATGTACAGGCTATCGCCCAGGCCTTCCCTATCGCGGCCTTCCGACCGGATTCCACCGCCATTGTCGTGGACGCCACCGAGTTGCTCAATAGTGATAATGATATCCTGTATTTCGAAAGAAAGATCTTTAAAGACAGGGCGGGAATGGGCGCCCAGCAGAATGACCGCAGCTATATCGAATACGTTCATACCTATGCCTCCAATGTGGACATCCGGGCGGTAAAGACCTATTCGGCCGGCCTGAACCCCACTTCCTCCAACTATACCGTCGAGCTGAACTCCTCGCTGGTGCTTCTTCCTGAGAAGCCGATGACCCCCAGGATGCAGGATAAACGGATAGGCTATTTCACCACGCAATACAAGGACTTCGATGCAGACCCCCAGGGTGTTAAACAAACCGTATATGTTAAAAGGTGGCGCCTGGAGCCCCGCCCCGAAGACATGGAGAAATATAAAAGGGGCGAACTGGTAGAACCCCTCAAACCCATCGTCTTTTATATCGACCCGGTAACTCCCAAAAAATGGGTTCCCTACCTGGTGCAGGGAGTCAATGACTGGCAGAAAGCCTTCGAACAGGCCGGTTTCAAAAATGCCATAGTCGCCAGGATCGCGCCGACGAAAGAAGAAGACAGCACCTGGAGTATCGACGATGCCAGCCATTCCGCCATTATTTACCGGCCATCTGTAATTGCCAATGCCATGGGACCCAGCGTGGCCGATCCCCGCAGCGGAGAGATCATAGAAAGCCATATCTTCTGGTATCATAACGTAATGTCTTTATTGCATGACTGGTACCTCGTCCAGTGCGGAGCTGTCGATCCCCGCGCACGCAAGCCCCAGTTGGACGATGAACTGATGGGCAATCTCATCCGTTTCGTCTCCTCTCATGAAGTGGGGCACGCGCTGGGTCTCCTGCATAACTTTGGTTCCAGTTCTACGGTGCCGGTTGAAAAACTGCGGGACAAGGCCTGGGTGGAAGCACACGGGCATACCCCCTCCATCATGGACTATGCCCGCTTCAACTATGTCGCCCAGCCGGAAGATAATATTAGTGAAGCAGGCCTCTTCCCCCGTATCGGAGACTATGATAAATGGGCCATTCAATGGGCCTATACCCTCCACCCTGAATATAAAACTGCCGAGGAAGAGTGCAAGGCCCTGGTAGGGATTGTGACAGATAGCCTGAAGAAAGATCACCGTCTCTGGTTCGGCGACAACCCTTACGATGCCAGGTGCCAGACAGAAGACCTGGGAGACAATGCCGTAAAGGCGGGAGGTTATGGTATCAGGAACCTGAAGAGAATATTCCCTGAACTGATTAACTGGACTTCCGTCCCCGGCGAAGGATACGAGAGCCTGTTTCGTTATACCAGGGTCCTATTCGGGCAGTATGAATTGTACCTGGGACATGCTATGAGTAATATCGGCACCATCTACCATACGGAACGGATTGCCCCGGATGAGGCTCCTGTCTTTGAGATGGCGCCCTATGCCGTTCATAAGGAAGCTGTCCGTTTTGTGAACGAACAGTTATTCACGACCCCGCTCTGGCTCAATAATGAGGAAGTGATGAATAAGTTGCCGGTGAGCTTTGGCGTGGAATTGAACAACCTCCAATCAGGCGCCATCAACATGATCCTTACCCGGGACCGCATGAGCCGGCTTCTCTGGGCAGAACAGTCTTCTACCGGCAGATCGGCCGCCGCTACGAAAAAGACCTATACCGTGACGGAATTGCTGGATGACCTTAACAAGGGCATCTTCCGGGAATTGTATGAAGGGAAGAATGTGGATGCCTATCGCCGTAACCTACAGAAGATCTATGTAGGCCGGCTGATCGAGCAGGCTTTCACCCCCTCGGATCAGAACCTCATCCTGCCTCCTTCTACCTACCATATTGCACAGACAGACCTGCTTGCCTTGCTGAAGGATGCCCTGCGGCAACAGCAAAAATTATTTAAAAAGGCAATGGTCAGCCCGACGCTCGACAAAATGACCCGGCTGCACCTACAGGATCTGGACACGAGGATCTCCGGTAAGTTCGCTGAAGAACAACACAAGGGTGATTAAACTTTTTTCCGCTGCTCTATACAGGAAGGCGCCCAGAGGGCGCTTTTCTGTTTTTAAGGCAGGCGTTTTGCGGGAGCGGGCGGCAGCCGGCCAGTATTTTAATGCAGACTAATGACGCGGGTGATCTTCCAGTTGTTATCGACATGATGCCAGACGAAGACAAACCTTCCTGCCCTGGAGGGGGCGTTGGGCTCCGCGCTATTATGAAACTTATGAAACCCTATTTCTATTGCTCCAAAATTAGCGATCGGGTAGACCTCGACACTGCCCGGCACCAGTTCCCGGGTCACCTTCCCGCAAATATTCTTCTTCGTAGCTTCGACCACGTCCTGCTTCGAAGTCGACAGCCCTCCTTTATCATGGTAAAATTCGAGATTATCGGCATAGAAGGCGGCATATTCCTGCAGGTGTACACTGCAGGTATTGTAAGCTCCGAAGAAAAGGCTGTCCTGATGCAGGATCGTATCGTATAACGCCTGGTCATCCGGCTTGAATTGAGCATATACGCTTTGGGGGCAACAGGCGCTTATCACTGACAGAACGATAAGGACCAGACAGGCAAGGGGGGATGCTCTTTTCCCTGCCTGGTAAGCTCCATGAAATTTTTCCCGGTAACAGGTGGGTGTCATGCCTACGGTCTTTCGGAAAACTTTCCGGAAAGCCTTTGGATCATTGTACCCTGAGTTCAACATCACTTCGGTCATTTGCTGATTGGTCTGCTCCAGTAATTTTTTCGCGGCTTCCACCCTTGTCTTTTGCAGGTACTCGATCGGCGTAATGCCGATCACCTGCTTGAACCTTCTCACGATATTCCTGCGGCTGGCGGGAACATCCCTGATCATCACCTCGATCGTCTCTGCCTCCTGGTAGGCAGCCGCTATTTTTTGCTGTGCCATGGCTACCAGTTCATCATGGTGGTTGTGCTTTGGCAGAAAAGTGGCAAAATAAGTCTGCTGCCCCCGGTCCATGTCAATGGCGAATATTTTAGCCGTCCTTACCGCCATCTCTTTGCCGCAACGCTGCTCGATCAGGTGCAGCATTAAATGAAATCCGGAGGTAGCGCCGCCGCTTGTATAAAGCCCGCTCTCGCCGGTAACGATCCGATCCGGCTCCAGTCTGACGGCGGGGAATACGGAGGCAAATGCGGGGCAGGCGTCGATATGCGTGGTGGCCATTCTGCCATCCAGTAAACCCGTGGCCCCCAATAGGAAAGCCCCGGTACAATAGCTGGCTATTTCGGCCCCGGCCAGATGCTGTTGTTTCAGCCATGGGATATATTCCTGGTTGGCGGAAATAGTCTCTTTTATATCATCGGTAACGAAGGCGGGAATAAAGATCAGATCCTGTTTAGGCTGATCCTGAATAGATTGCGGCTGGTATCCGGCAAAATCAGCCATCCCGGCCTGCTTCATCCCGGCTGAGCATAACACTTTGATGCAGAACGGGGGCTCCAGGCCCTCTTCGGTATAAAACCGGTTCACTGTTTCAAAAACATCCAAAATAGCCGCTACGCTTAATAAGCGGTATTTCCGGGTCAGCAGAATACCTAATTGTACCATCGCAGTTTTATTTCCTTAAAGGTATCAATTTTGTCCTGAATGCCCCTCCTGATTGACCTTTATTACCGCTTAGTGTTATACTCTTAGTCAGTACCTTAGCGTCAGCATCTTAACCATTAAAAAATAAAACGATGGCAGCCGTAAATCCTTATTTGAATTTTCTCGGGAACACCGAAGAAGCATTTAATTTTTACAAATCTGTATTGGGCGGAGAATTCCTCACCGTACAGCGCTTTAAAGACACCCCTGATGGCGGCAAGATGCCTGCCGGCGACCGGGAGAAGATCATGCACATCGCATTGCCCATCGGGCAGAATACTGTGCTGATGGCGACGGATTGCCTGGAATCCATGGGCCAGACGCTTACACTGGGCAGTAATTTCTCTCTGGCGATCTCTCCTGACAGCGAAGAAGACGCCACCAGGATCTTCAATGGCCTCTCCGCAGGAGGCAAGGTAACCATGCCGCTGGAAAAGGCTTTCTGGGGTGCTTACTTCGGGGCGCTTACCGATAAATTCGGCGTTCAGTGGATGGTGAATTATGACCTCAATCAGAAGTAGTGAGCCGGCCGCCCGGGTTCGGGCGGAACCGGCACTCACTCATTACCCGGCCTTAAATACCTTGTTCAGGATCTGGTTGGTCTGCTTCATAGTAGCCGTCAGTTCCCCTACCTCCTCCGGACTGGCAGACCCGCCGAAGGAGGTAGTTTTTTGATCAGCCGGCTGCGGTACGGGATCCTTGCGCCATTCCAGGAATCCATAGATACAAAAGATGGCTGTTTCCGTTAACAGCCCGGCCGTCAGGGCTGTATCCCCGAAATCTTTATGCTCTAATTTGCCCCAGGCCCCGAATACTACGACGGCCGCTCCGAATGAATACGCGGTGTTGATGATTTTTTCTAAACGCATACTATTGAAATTTAGCGTAGTGCTGGGCCGATAAGGAATTAATTTATGCGTTTTGACAACGATCTGTTTTCCGCGATTGACTTAGCCGTATCGCTGACCATCCTACTGGTCTGCCCGGACTCCGGTCTGTTTTCCAGCGCGACAGGATGTTTGTCCTCCCGGAATGGCTGCAGGCTGGTAAAGGTGAATTGCATGCCGATGAATACGATCAGCAGAACGGTGATAAGGATGGTATTTGTTTTGGTCTCAGGCTTGCTGATACCCGCGAAGAAATAAGCGGGGACGAAAACGAAAAGAGCAATGATGAAGGCCAGCAGCCAGATCGTTAGCCAGATCTGGTCCCAATGGGTCCAATGGATTCCTAGGGCGTTTGTCCAGTTTGGTCCTACGAATTTCAATAGCATGCAAAAAAAGTAGAATAGGGTAGCAATCGTTCCACTTGCCAGGATCAATTTGTCCTGTTTGGCAGTAGTCTCTTTAATCTTAACTAAAAAAATCAAGGGAAGAAACAGAAAGACAAAAGATGTAAAACCCAGAAACAACGGGAAATCAGTCAAACGGGAATGTAAGATTTTAAAGAAAGAGCCTGTTACAAAGGCCGCTACGGAAAATGCTCCGCTGAGCATCATTGCTTTTTTCATGGGATGATTGTTTTTATGGGTTAAAAGAAATAAAGTCTCTTCTTCCAGCTCACGCAATTCCTGCTTATAAAAATCCTTGATGACAGTGGCATAAAAAAGCCTGAAATCCCCGTCCTCTTCCAGCTTCTCCTCGATGAGTATACAAATATGGTCCAGGAGATTTTGCCGCAGGCTCTCCAGCGTAATGCCCCGTTCGTGGAGGTCATTGAGAATGAAATCAATCTGCTGATCACTGATAGTATACATTCACGCCGTTTTGGGTTTGATACCTAACAAAAAGACCATTGTATCCATAAATCCGGAAAACTCTTTGAGCTTTTCTTTGGTTTTGACTTTCCCCGCAGGACTCAGGCTGTAATACTTCCGTACCCGCTTGCCGATATATTCGGTTTCAGTGGTCACCAGTCCCTCCTCTTCCAGGGCATGTAAAGTCGGGTATAGCGCCCCTTCCGTTATTTGAATTTTGTCAAGGGTGAGCTCTTTTACTTTCTGCGTGATCTCATACCCATACATTTTTTTATGATCGGACAATAGCTTTAGAACGATCGTTTTCAAGGTCCCTTTTATCAATTCGGAAGAATACGTCATAATAGTAAAATTAATGCATCGGACAAATATACATAGGAATCTTATGTATTGCAAGCGCAAAGATAAAATTATTTTTTGGGGGTGGCCTGGGACTAATGCGAAAGAACCTTCAGCCCAATGATAGAACCTATAAGAGTGGTAATAAAGAAGAGACGCCAGAAGCTGGCAGGTTCCTTAAAGACAAGGATCCCGATGAGGACGGTGCCGACAGCGCCTATTCCAGTCCATACGGCATAAGCCGTACCGATCGGTAGTGTTTGTGTGGCCCTGACCAATAATACCATACTGATGGTCAGGCAAACCAGGAATCCGCCATACCAAAGATAAACGGCATTTCCGGTGACGGTCCTTGCTTTTCCCAGGCAAGCCGCAAAACCAACTTCAAAAAGTCCTGCGATGATTAATAACATCCAATTCATAAAGGTAGTTGAATAGATTCTCCCCCTTTAGGGGGGTGGGGGGACTCATTCGCCAATTGAAAGATCGTGTAAATATGATGTGCTTCATGTAAGAGAAAAAATTCCGTCCACTGTAAGACCGTGAGCTTCCCATATTTTTTATGAATGCCCGTTCTGTATTGCGCCGCATCTGTCAGGTTAGTGATCAGGGAATAGATAGTATTCCGGTCGGTATGGATCTGCCGGAGTATCGTCTCCACGGGCAACTCCCTCCAGCTTTCAAATTCCGGATCCTCTTCCGCGACATATCGTCCGAATAATGGTTCTTCCTTCAGGAGCACCTGGTTGATCCTGTCTATAAAAACAAGCTGATATCTTCCCAGATGAGCGACATTCTCCAGGATATTCCATTTTCCCGGCTGGGGACGCGCCTGCAAACGGGCAGGGGGCAGCGGAGAGAGAATAGATTCAATAGCCTGATGCTGATTTCTAAGCCGGTCATTAAGCGACTCGTAAATTTTCATCCGGTAAAGTTAATTAAATTGTATACTTCCGGAAATTACTTTGCATCGGATGGGAAAATGTCAGTATCTTAAAATTGTATAGACCCTTCGAAAGATCATGAACGTATATTTTATCAGTGGCATCGGCGGCGACAGCAGGCTCTTCAGGCAAATCCGGCTGCCGGCAGAATTCCGGATCGGATATGTAGAGTGGATCCTCCCGGAGAAAGGAGAGCCTCTCCCGGATTACGCATGCCGGCTGACGGAACAGATCGATACCTGGCAACCTTTTATCCTGGTGGGCCTGTCGCTGGGAGGCATCATGTCGGTGGAAATTGCCAAGCGTTTTTCTCCCGTGGCCACCATTCTCATCGGTTCCATTCCCGTATCCTCCCACTTGCCGTTGTATTACACCATTGCCGGACAGTTGCGGCTTCCCGATCTTCTGCCACCCTTTTTTTTCAAAAAAGCCGCCACCATCAAAAGATTATTTACCCGGGAAAAAAGCGCGGACAAGGAGATGCTCCGGCAAGTCATCCGGGATGGCAATCCCCGGTTTATTAAATGGGGACTGAAAGCCGTGCTAAAATGGCGAAACGAAGAAATCCCCCAACCCCTCTGGCATATCCATGGCAGCCGCGACGGAGTATTTCCGGTCTGGCTCACCCGGCCCAGCCATATCGTTTCCAAAGGAGGTCATCTGCTGGTCATTAACCATGCAGCGGAAGTCAACGGGATACTTGCAGAGATACTCCCGCGCTATCTGCCTTCCGGCATTTTTTCCGCGAGCGCCACCGGGTAGAATTCATATTTTTGATGTAATACAAATACCGCAAATGGCAAATCCATATATATCACTGCTTAAGACAGCCTGGCACTACGCACGCCGGGAGCGGAAAAAATATGTGCTGGTCTATGGCATGTTTATAGCGGCTAATCTGGTCTATTCCCTGAACCCCATTCTTTTCGGATGGTTTATCGGCAAGGTTCAGCAGGACAGCGGGCAGGTATTACATTATGCGCTTATATATGTACTGGGCTATATCATCCTGAAATTCGCGCAGTGGTGCTTTCATGGCCCTGCCCGTATCATGGAACGTACGCTGGCCTTCCATCTCAGCCGTAACTTTCTTCAGGAGAAATATCACCAGGTCCTGCACCTGCCGGTGAAATGGCACCAGGATCATCATAGCGGCGCTACGATCAACCGGGTCCGCAAAGCTTATGAAGCCCTGCGGGAATTCTTCGACAGAGGTTTTATGTATACCTATGCGCTGACAAAGTTCGTTTTTTCCGTCGCCGCCATGCTGTACTTCTCACCCTTGTTTGGCAGTATCGCCGTCGGCATGGGGATCCTCACCATTCTCGTGATCCGTACCTTCGATAAGCCCTTTGTCAAAGCGTTGGAAGAGGTGAATGAAAAAGAACATGTCGTTTCCTCTACTCTTTTCGACAGTCTCTCCAATATTATGACGGTGATTACCCTGCGATTGGAAAAAAGCATGGAGACAGGCCTGCTGAATAAGGTACAGCAAATATTGCGGCCTTTCCGGAAGAGCGCCCTCACCAATGAATGGAAATGGTTCTGCGCCGAAATGCTCATCGTGAGTATCTATGGAATGATCGCTTTCGGGTATATCTTCCAGCACCGTGTGCCGGGGAAAGTTTTCTACGTAGGAGGGCTTGTTACCTTACTGGCCTATGTCAACCAGTTCACCAGCGTATTTCAGGACATAGCCTGGCAGTACACCGATGTCGTACAGTACAATACCTATGTACAGACGGCTGCGGGTATCAGTACGGCTTATGCGCAACGGCATCGGTCCGACAGACAGGAGGGGCTTCCGGAAAACTGGCAGTCCCTGGAGATCAGTGGACTCAACTTCTCACACCAGGCATCCTACGATACGGGGCAATACGCCCAAAGCCTGCACAATCTGCATCTGAAGATACAAAGAGGAAAAAAAATAGCGCTGATCGGGGAGAGTGGCAGCGGGAAGAGTACCCTGCTATCACTGCTGCGGGGCTTGTACATGCCTGAACCGGGAATGGAAATAAAACTGGACGGACGCCGGGAAGAGCTGGACCGGCTCAACGAATCCGTCACCCTTTTCCCCCAGGAACCGGAGATCTTTGAAAATACGCTGGCCTATAACATTACCCTGGGGTTACCCTTTGGGGAGGATGATATCCTGCAGGTATGCGAGAGCGCGCATTTCGTGGAAGTGATCCGGCAATTGCCTCTTGGGCTGGAGTCGGACATCCGGGAGAAAGGGGTCAATCTATCGGGAGGGCAGAAACAACGACTGGCCCTGGCGCGGGGAATACTGGCTGCCCGTGACAGCGACCTGGTCCTTCTGGATGAACCTACCAGCAGTGTGGACCCCCGCACGGAAGCGCTGATCTACGAAGGCCTGTTCAGGACCTTTGCCGATAAGGCGATTATTTCATCCATGCACCGCCTGCATTTACTGGGTCGTTTCGATTATGTATACATCCTTCATCAGGGGAGGATCGTCGATGAAGGAACATTTGCGCATTTGCGGGATAACAGCCCCATCTTCCAGGGGCTCTGGCAACACCAGAAAGATACATCCCCACCGGGTATCTCATCCCTGCCTACGCAGGTTGTCCCGGGTGCAAACATATAAATTTGCCGTCTTGTAGGGGATCCTGACCTTCTGGGTGCAGCGGAATCCCGCCATTTTGAACAGGGTATTGGTCCACTCGTTTTTCAGGTCGATATCCGCAATGATCCTGCCCACTTCCGGGAAAGAAAAGAAATATTCCACGCAGGTCCTTATCAGGATCGCAATATTATCCTGGATTGCCAGGGGTGCTACTACCAGCTGCAGGCCATAGTCACCCGGACGCGCATCATAATAAAGACTGATGGCATCCTGCAATGTTTTATAGATATCTATCTGGCAGACGGGAACATTATTCACGAGGCCCATGAAAGGCTGGGCAAAATCCGAATCGATCATACAGGAATAGGATTCCTCCAGTTCCCTCGGCGGAACGTCCTTGGTCAGCAAGGGACCTGCATATTGATAGGTCATCCACTTATAGATGACAGGCACATCCGTAGCGAGACATAACGCACGTACAGAAACAGAAAGATTACGATCGGGCAGATCTTTGAAGATTACTCCGTCCCCGGCTCCGGATACCACGGAGCTCCGGATATCCAGACTTTCAGCAATTGAGAATAATACAGCGGATTCGGTTGACATGATCATGACAATTTGATGATTTAAGGATCATTCTATTGCTATACATGTTCCAACCAGAGCTTATTAACGAAGGAATATTTATTAAGCCGGACGGTCCGGCATGAATTACCGGACCAATATTGGTGAAAATAACGCAGCCAGCCTGCATTATCCTTATGAAGATTGACAATATATGGAGGGTCCCCTATACCCATTTATAGGGAACCACTTACTTCACAGTCACTATCCGCCGTCTTTTGCGCTCCTGGACGGCAAAAACGCCGCCGGGGAAACGGTCCCTTTATCAGACAATCCCTGCCAGCTCCAGGCTTTTTTTCTTTAACTTCCGGATCTCCACATCCTCGATGATGGGCTCCGGCGTCAGCACCAGCGAAGTATTATTCTGCTTCCACCAGTCATGCTGCCTGATCTCACGGAAATGGATCACGCCGACCAGGTACTTGCGGTCCGTCTCTGCATGCCACTCTTCGATCCATTCGAACTTGTCGCGGGGAATATATTTCCAGTCATCAAAACTTACATAGACCCTTATAAAGAAATCATCTGTCAACTCATGCGGCTGATGATGGTACAGCTTTTTGTATTCGTATTTATATTGATAACGCAAGGCGGAAAGATCACTCAGTACGGCGGAAGCAGTAGGGAAAGAGCCGGCCCCTTTGCCATAAAAGAACTGTTTGTCGGCAAATCCGCTCTCGATCACCACTCCATTGTACTCATTCTTTACAAAGGACAGCGCGTCGTCATGTTTAACGAACTGCGGTAATACAAAGGCCGCCACCTTACCGGTCTGCAGCTTTTTAGCCTGCGCTACCAATTTGATATCGAAATGTTTTTCCTTGGCTACCGATGCATCTCCGGCCTGGATATTCTGAATGCCATTGAATACCAGGTTGCGCGTCTCTTCTACGATACCATAAGCATGTGTCAGCAGGAACGTCCATTTATTGGCCGCATCAAATCCTTCCACATCCAGCTTAGGGTCACTTTCGGCAAAACCCAGCTGCTGCGCCAGCAACAGCGCTTCCTGGAACCCCAGCTTATCCTCGAACATCTTTGTGAGAATGAAATTCGTACTCCCGTTCACGATAGCCTTGATGGAATGCAGCAGATCATTATCATAATATTCTTCCAGATTGCGAATGACGGGGATCGAGGCACAGGCCGCCGACTCATACAGGAAAGGCGACCCTGTATCCTGCTGTAACTTCAATAATTCCGGAAGATGCTCCGCGATCATCTTCTTACTGGCGCTTACCACCGCTTTGCCGCTCTTCAACGCTGTGGAGACGATCTCGAAAGCCGGTCCTGACTCATTGATTACTTCCACGATCACATTGATCTGGGGATCATTCAAAATAGAATCCCGGTCGGTAGTGAACAGTGCTGCCGGCGCCTCTCTTTTCTTATCAGCATTCTTGATACAGACCCTTTTAATAGATGCTTTCAGGGAAGGGGTCTGCTGCAATACCTTATATAAACCTTCGCCTACTACGCCAAACCCAAATAGCCCGATGGTGAGCTGCTTATGTGTTTCCATTGATTTTTTTTATTGTTTCTGTTATTTTCAGTTGGTTGATTAGATCCTACCGCTGAAACAGGGCGCAAATTTCCGAAATTTACGGCAAATGAGCGTCTGTTTTTTTGCCGGTTTACATTCGCACATCCCACTCATCCTCAATGTGTTGCCAGTCGTTGAAAGTTTCCTTTCCTCCCCTGGCCTTCCAATCCGAATCGATTGTCAGCTTCGAGCTGATCCCGCCCCTGGGATTACAGATCATGACGATCCGCAGCCTCTCCGGTGCATATACGGCCTGCAGGTCATCATAAATGATATTGATCAACCGTTCATACGAGACGATCGTATTTCTCAGCTGGAATACATACTGCTTTAAGGATCGAAGCTCTATTACCTTCTTTCCCGGATAAAAAGTAAGATAAATGACGGCAAAATCGGGTTGCTCCTTCACCCCCAAAAAGGTAAACTCCGGGATCTTTGTCTTGATCTCATAGGCCTGGTCCGACGGATTCGGGATCGCCTGTAAGAGGGACCTGTCTATATCTTTATACGTTCGTACCGTTGTGGTTGCTTCCATGCTATTTATTGAAATTATTGATTATAGGGTTTATTGGTTAATTCCACCGGACCTTCCACAAAATTGCCGATCAGTCTTTCTATCTGCGCATACTCCAGGAGGAACCCGTCATGGCCGTACAACGAAGTGATAAGCCGGTACCCGGCTCCCGGAATAGCCGATGCCAGCAATTGCTGCTCGGATACGGGAAACAGGATATCGGTTTCAATACTTATCACCAGGGTCCTGGACCGTATTCCCCGCAGCGCCTTTTCCAGACCGCCCCGCCCCCTGCCCACGTCATGCGAATCCATGCTTAGGCTCAGCATATAATAACTGAAGGCATTGAACCGGCGGGCTAATTTCTCTCCCTGGTAACGTTGGTAAGAAGCCGCTCCATTCCGAAGGATTGTCCCTGCACTCCCTGTCCCTGGTCCCGCATCCGTCCCCATTTCCGACAGGAAATCGTCCGGCCTGGGCTGCAACGCCTCATAAGCGGCATAATCCCGGTAGCTCAACAACGCCGTAGCCCGCGCCGCGCTCATACCCGCCAGCCCTGCATCCTCCCGGCGTTCCTTCCAGGTGCCGTCCGCCTCGATAGCCATCCTTTGCGATGTATTAAAGGCGATTCCCCAGGGAGAATGACGGCCATTCGTGGCAATGGGGACGATATGGCGGAATAGATCCGGCTCTTCGATCGCCCACTCCAGCAATTGCTGCCCACCCATACTGCCCCCGATACCGAGATAGATCTTCCGGATCCCCAGGAACTCCCGGAGAGGCCGGTAAGCCCGTATCATATCCCGCGGAGTAAAGAAAGGGAAGTCATGATACCAGGCCTCGCCGCGGCCTGGCTTCCGGTCCAGCGGACCGATGCTGCCATAACAGCTGCCCGGCATATTCACACAAACGATAAAATGAACGGAAGGATCGAAGAGCCTTCCGTTCCCCACTAACCCCGGCCACCATTCAGCAGGATCGCTGTTGGCCGTCAGCGCGTGGAAGATCCATATGACGTTATCGCCCGTTCCATTGAGGGCCCCATGTGTCGTATACTCCAGGTGATAACCTGGCAGCACGGCCCCCGATTCGAGGGTAAAGGGCTTTAAATAATTAAATTTCATATTCTCTCTTAACTCCCCTTTAGGGGTTGGGGGTTACCAGTTCACCCGCAAATACTTTCTCAAAAGCCTGTTCGAAATCAGCCTTGATATCTTCGATATGCTCGATCCCTACGCTGATCCGCACCTGGTTCGGCTGTACGCCGGATGCGATCTGCTCTTTTTCACTTAGCTGCTCATGCGTGGTAGAGGCAGGATGGATCACCAGCGTCTTGGCATCTCCCACATTGGCGAGATGACTGGCCAGTTTCAGCGAATCGATGAATTTACTGGCATTCACCTTTCCTCCTCCGGGGCCGGCGCCCTTCACCCCGAAATTGAGGATACCGCCAAAGCCATTTTTCAGATATTTTTTCGCCAGCTCATGATAAGGGCTGCTCTTCAATCCGGGATACTGCACGAACTCTACCCGTGGATGCTGCTCCAGCCACTGCGCCAGTGCCAACGCATTTTCGGTATGCCGCTGTACCCGCAGCGATAAGGTCTCCAATCCCTGCAACAGAAGAAAAGCATTAAAAGGACTTTGCGATGCGCCGAAATCCCGCAGCCCCTCTACTCTTGCCCGGATGGCAAAAGCGATATTGGGCAGGCCCAGCGGATTGCCTTCCCCGAATACTTCCCAGAACTTCAGTCCATGATATCCTTCGGATGGTTCCGTAAAGGCAGGGAACTTCCCGTTGCCCCAGTTATAATTGCCTGCATCCACGATCACCCCGCCGATCGTAGTGCCATGGCCCCCGATCCATTTGGTAGCGGACTCGACGACGACATTAGCCCCCCATTCAATGGGACGGAATAAATACCCGCCCGTTCCGAACGTGTTGTCCACGATCAGTGGCAGGTCGTATTCTTTCGCGAGATCCGCAAACTTTTTAAAGTCGGGAATATTCAACCGGGGATTACCGATCGTTTCCAGGTAGATCGCCTTCGTATTCTTGTCGATATGCTTTACAAAACTTTCCACGTTATCCCCGTCGGCAAACCGGGCCTCGATACCCAGTCGCCTGAAGGCCACCTTGAACTGATTGTACGTGCCGCCATAGAGATAGGTCGTGGTCACAAAATTATCCCCGGCCTGCAGGATATTGTTCAACGCCAGGAATTGAGCTGCCTGGCCGGACGCGGTCGCCAACGCAGCCACCCCGCCCTCCAGCGCTGCAATACGCTGTTCGAATACATCGGTCGTGGGATTCATGATGCGGGTATAGATATTTCCGAAGGCCTTGAGCCCGAATAGATTGGCCGCATGCTCGGAATTATCAAAACCATAAGAAGTCGTTTGATAGATAGGGACGGCCCTTGCCTTGGTAGTAGGATCGATCTGCTGACCGGCATGCAATTGCAATGTTTCAAAGCGATGGTTACTCATAAAAATTATTTGAAGATGTTTAGAATAGAGTGTCCTATGTTGTTTATCCCACCGGCTGCGTTACTTTTTCCGCCGGTCGGGTGGCTTTCAGCTTATCCAGGGCCTGGCGCAGATCGTCCAGCAGGTCCTCCGTGTCTTCCAGCCCCGTCGACAGGCGGATCAGGCTATCGGTCACTCCGGCAGCTTTCCTCTTTGCCTCGGGGATCGTCTTATGCGTCATGGTAGCAGGATGCGATACCAGGCTTTTAATGCCACCCAGGCTCTCCGCCAGTTTGAAAAGCCCGGTAGATGTTACAAATTCCGTCGCTGCTTCCTGTGTATCGTTTTTCAGGGTGAAAGAGACAATCCCGCCGAACCCTTTCGCCTGCTTTGCAGCGATCGAATGACCCGGATGGGTTGGGAGCCCGGGATAAAATACTTTATCAACGGCAGGATGATGCTCCAGGAAAGCCGCAATAGCCCTGGCGCTGGCACAATGCTGCCGGATCCGCAGATGCAGGGTCTCGATGCCGCGGATCAGCAGCCAGCTGTCGAAAGGCCCCAGGATAGCTCCGCTGGCATTTTGCAGGAACTTGATCTTTTGCCCTAATTCCGGATCCGCCGTTACCACCAGTCCGGCAATCAGATCGCTATGTCCGCCGAGGTACTTGGTACCTGAATGGATCACAAGATCAGCTCCCAGTGAAAGAGGTTTTTGTAAGGCGGGTGAAGCAAAAGTATTATCCACGCAAAGTAGACATCGGTTGGCTTTGGCGATCCTGGCGATAGCCTGGATATCCGTGATCTTTAACGTGGGATTGGTAGGCGTCTCGATCCAGATCAGTTTCGTCTTCGGCGTGATTGCATGGAAGACCGTCTCCGCATTCGTCGTGTCGACATAATTCACCGTGATGCCGAATTTGCGATAGACCTGCTCGAACAGCCGGAACGCCCCGCCGTAAATGTCATCCACTGCGATGACCTCGTCGCCGGATTGCAGGAGCTTGATCACGGCGTCGATCGCCGCCAGTCCGCTGCCAAAGGCCACACCCGTGCTGCCGCCTTCCAGCTGGGCGACAAGGTTTTCCAAAGTGGCGCGGGTGGGATTGCCCGACCGGGCATAATCATACCCTTTGTTGACGCCGGGGGCCTCTTGTACAAAAGTGGAAGTCTGGTAAATAGGCACTGAAATAGCGCCGGTCAAAGGATCTACAGGAATGCTGTGAATGAGCTGTGTTGTCGCTTGCATGAATAAACAATTTTTAATGTTGAATTAAATTTTGTTCAGCGACACCACTTACCAAGTTGAAGATCTTATCAGGAGAGTTGTCTGCCTTCTCCTCTTCGGAGAGCCCGCTTTTACGGGGCGGGGTGGGCAAAAAAAAACTCTTCTGATAGTCAGAAGAGCTTTGAATATTTTATCGTGAAACAATATTGTCAAGCCTGAATCTGACTTATCTGTCCCGATATTCCATCGGGATGGAGTTGGCACCTTACTTTCGGCTTGTTTAAACACAAACTTCAGCAGGTTGTCAAGGCTTCTTTGGGCCATTTCCCTCAGCCTTTCTTGATAAGAGATGTTTTAAGAACTGGTGCAAAGATATAAATCCTTCCTCCATATTTCCAAATTCCCGGGCAGGAATTTTTAAAAATAGTCTACAAGTATAGTAGACTATAAACGATTTTTTCCACAATCTGATCCCTCCAATCTAATTGGTTTACAATGAAATGTGAAATTACAGGAATGGTCAGATTGTCTGCTTAACGGAGGAATAACCGGTATTGGAACGTTTTTTGGTCTGTATGGGTCATGATCTATCTCTACCTTAAATTTCTATAACATGAAAACGGTAACTAAATGGCTTGCTATCGGCAGTCTCTTCACTGCTCCGATTGTTTTTTTTGCTTGTAGTAAGAATACTTCCTCGGGGTCCAACCCGAATATCCCTGCGGGTAAATCCCAGGTTTCCGTCTTTATGATGGACGATCCGATCCAGTTCACAAAAGTGCTTATTGACATCCGGCAGGTGGTCGTCGAGATCGATACGGCTACTAAACAGACGGATGCCGATGAAGATGACCAATGGGATGATAATTTCTGTGGCCGTCACCGTGATCAAAGCGATAAATCCGTTATTTGGGATACGCTCAGCATCACTCCGGGCGTATATGACCTGCTGCAATTGAGGAATGGAACAGATACCTTGCTGGCTTCCGGCCAGTTCCCCAGTGGGAAGATCCTGAAAGTAAAGATCACTTTGGGATCGGATAATACCATCTATACCGATAGTACGACCCATTATCCCCTGGAGATCTTTGGGCCCAATCCTTATTTCACTATCAACGTGAGAAGGGAAAATGTCGCTTCCGTGAGCAGCAACGACTTCAAATTATGGCTGGATTTCAATTTATCCCGTTCTATTTTCTTCTGGAGCGGCCAATTCCTGCTCAAGCCTTATGTTACCGTGTTCAACGATGTGGTATCGGCTAAGTTGGAAGGCCAGGTATTACCCGGATTGGCTTCCCCGCTGATCACGGCCTATAATGCCACCGATACCCTCTATGCTATTCCCAACTGGGACGGCAAATATCTCTTCCGGGGCGTTCCCGCAGGCACTTATTCCCTTCATTTCAAGGGATGGGGAGGATACCAGGATACCACGATCAGTAGTATTGTCGTGGATTCCATGAAAGAGGTCGAGGTACCCACGATCACCCTACATAAATAACTTATCCATAATCATTTGACCTTCCTTTCCGGGGCTGTCCAAAAAAAGGGCAGCCCTTTTTTTTGTAATCCAGGCCGGGCCTTCGGCTATTTTCGTCAACTATTCCGGTCATTTACTGTTAATATAGGCTGGCTTGCAGCTAACAGTGGGTAGCTTGCGGCTATTTAGTACCTTAGTACATCATTTAGGGCGAAACGCCCCCGGAATACACCAGAAACAAAGGAATATCGATCTATGCCGATTTTAGAAAAAAACACAGAGACAGGTATTTTGCCTGCAGAGGAAGTTATTGAGGTATTTGGAGCAAGGGTGCATAACCTGAAAAATATCGACATCAGGATCCCCAAAAATAAGCTGGTGGTGATCACCGGCATCAGCGGCAGCGGCAAGTCCTCCCTGGCCTTCGATACCATCTACGCGGAAGGACAGCGACGCTATATGGAAAGTTTCGGGGCCTATGCCCGGCAATTTATCGGGGATATGGAAAGACCCGATGTGGACAAGATCACGGGCCTGAGCCCGGTGATCTCCATCGAACAAAAGACCACGAATAAAAATCCCCGCAGCACCGTAGGCACCGTTACCGAGATCTATGATTTCCTCCGCCTCCTATACGCCCGTATAGGAGAAGCCCATTCTTACAATACCGGTAAGAGAATGGTGAAGTTCAGCGAGGAAGAGATAGTAGAGAATGTCTATAAGAAATTTAAGAACAAAAAGATCTCCGTACTGGCGCCCCTCGTCCGGGGCCGTAAAGGACATTATCGCGAGCTATTCGAAGATATCCGCAAAAAGGGGTACCTGAAAGTAAGGGTGGACGGAGAAGTCAGGGACCTGGCGCCGAAAATGCAGGTCGACCGTTATAAGATCCATGACATCGAAGTCGTCATCGACCGCCTCGCCGCCACGGAAGATATGAAGGTCCGGTTGAGCCAGAGCGTGCAGAAAGCCCTGCAAATGGGGAAAGACCTGATGTTCCTGCTCGTCAATGACGATAATAAAGTCGTCCAGTACAGCAAGCAGCTCATGTGCGAGGACACCGGCATCAGCTACGAAGAGCCTTCTCCCAACAGTTTCTCCTTCAACTCGCCGTATGGGGCCTGCCCTACCTGTAAAGGGCTCGGCGCCGTATACCAGATCAGCATGGAAGCCGTCATCCCCGACCCGGAGAAGAGCATCAATGAAGGCGCTATCGCTCCCCTGGGAGAAGAGAGGGACTCTTATGTGTTCAAGCAGGTACAGCAGCTGGCGAAAAAGAATAAATTCAGCCTGGACACAGCGGTAAAAGATATGCCTAAGAAGGCCTATAACCTGGTCTTATACGGCAATGAGGCCGGCTCGGACGAACTCGACCTGGATTTTGAAGAGGGGGCTGCCGGCGGACAGATCTACGCGACCGAATACGAAGGCGTGGTCAACCAGCTGAAACGCTGGTTTGCCGGAGGCACTTCCGACGCCCTTCGCGAATGGGTGGAAAAATTCATGGAGCTCAAGACCTGCGACAGCTGCCATGGCGCCCGGCTCAGAAAGGAAAGCCTGTATTTCAGAGTAGGGGAAAAGAATATTTCCGAGCTAAGCGAATTGAACCTGAATAAACTGATCCAGTGGTTCAGCGGGATCGAGAAGAAACTTAATAACAAACAGAATACGATTGCCAAGGACATCCTGAAAGAGATCCGTGAACGGCTGCAGTTTATGCTGGATGTGGGTCTCACCTATCTTACCCTCAACAGGGCCTCCAGGACCCTCAGCGGAGGGGAATCCCAGCGTATCCGGCTGGCCACCCAGATAGGTTCGCAATTGCAGGGGATCACGTATGTGCTGGACGAACCGAGTATCGGTCTCCATCAGCGGGATAACCAGCGTCTCATCGAAGCGCTGAAGAACCTGCGTGATATCGGCAACAGTGTGCTGGTGGTGGAACATGACAAGGACATCATGATGGCTGCCGATTACCTGGTGGATATCGGCCCGAAAGCAGGCGCCCACGGAGGACGTATCGTCGCCCAGGGCCGCCCGGCCGCCCTGCTGAAACTCGATACCCTTACATCCTCTTATCTCAACGGGCATCAGAAGATAGCCGTACCTGCCGAAAGAAGGAAGGGCAGCGGGAAATTTCTGGAACTGAAAGGATCCAAAGGAAATAACCTGAAGAATGTGGACGTTAAATTTCCGCTGGGCAAATTTATCGTGGTGACCGGCGTGAGCGGCAGCGGCAAATCCACGCTGATTAACGAAACACTTTACCCCATTCTCAGTAAGCATGCTTACGGGTCGAGAATGACGGCATTGGAACATAAGAGCATCAAGGGGCTGGAACATATCGATAAGGTCATTGAAATTGATCAGTCGCCGATAGGCAGGACGCCCCGGAGCAACCCGGCTACCTACTGCGGATTCTTCACCGATATCCGCACTCTTTTTGCTTCCGTGCCGGAAGCGAAGATCCGCGGCTACAATGCGGGTAGGTTTTCCTTCAACGTCAAGAGCGGCCGCTGTGAGGTCTGCGAAGGCGGTGGGATGCGGGTGATCGAAATGAATTTTCTCCCGGATGTATATGTACACTGCGAAAAATGTAATGGCCGGCGCTATAACAGGGAGACGCTTGAGATCCGGTACAAGGGTAAATCCATCAGCGATGTGTTGGATATGACGGTGGAAGAAGCCGTCGAATTTTTCAAGAACGTACCTTATCTCTATCGTAAGATCAAGGTACTGGAGGAAGTAGGGCTGGGATATATTACTTTAGGGCAATCGGCCGTGACCCTGAGCGGCGGCGAGGCACAGCGGGTAAAGCTGGGCACGGAGCTGGGTAAAAAGGATACGGGAAAGACTTTTTATATTCTGGATGAACCTACTACCGGGCTTCATTTCGAAGATATCCGGCATCTGCTGGACGTCCTCAATAAGCTGGTGGATAGAGGCAATACCGTGTTGGTCATCGAACATAATATGGACGTGATTAAAGTGGCGGACCACGTCATCGATCTGGGCCCCGAAGGCGGGGACGGCGGAGGCCGGATACTCTTCGAAGGTGTTCCGGAAGACCTGGCAAAAAATAAGGAGAGCTTCACCGCCGGATTTTTAAAGGAGGAGCTAAAAGCATAACGACAACCGGATATGGAAAGAATAATCATTGACATGGACGAAGTGATCGCCGACCCGATGGGAGCGATGATCGAATGGTATCGAAAAGAATATGCACTGGATGTGGACTGGGATAAGATGTTGGTAGGTTCCTGGGTGAAAGGCTTCCCCGAGCAGCATCAGTCGTTGGTCATGGATCGAATTGTGTCCCCCGGCTTCTTCCGTAATCTGCCTGTGATGGAAGACAGCCAGGAAGTACTGCGCGAAATGAATGAACGTTATGAAATATTCATTGTCTCGGCGGCTATGGAATTCCCCAATTCGCTGAAGGATAAGTATGAGTGGCTAATGGAACACTTCCCCTTTTTTACCTGGAGACAATTGACGCTCTGTGGGAGTAAGGACCTGGTATTTGGAGATCATATGATCGACGATCATGTCAAGAACCTGAAGGGGTTCAAAGGTAAGCAGCATCTGTTCACCGCTGCGCATAACCTGGAGGTCACCGGCTACAACCGGATCAACAACTGGAAGGAAGCCGGCGAACTATTTTTGAAATAGAGCATATCGCCAGCGCTCTCTCGTAAGGGGGAAAAAAAATACCAATAAGCGGTAGCAGGGAGTGATCAATAAAATCTTTTGTTTATAAAGGGTACCTATAATAGGGAACGGATCAGGTCTTACTTAACCTTCGGATATTCGGATTTTACTAATTTCCCTGCTTGCTTATTGGTTGTTCATTATAATAATTTAAAGGATTGTCTTTTTTATCGTACTGCCAGGTGCCCGTTCTCGATCCGCTCATCGTCGGTAAACACTTCGAACAGGTAATCTCCCCCGGCAATATTGGTCAGTACGGTGGTCTCCCGGTTACGGATGCTGGCCTGGTTTACCAGCCTGCCATCCATATCGAACAGGTACAATTGATAGACCTTATGCTCCTCGCCGCTGGCTGAGAAGAATAAAACCTGCTGTCGGGCATCAGGGTATAGCCTGATCTTGTTTTTTTTGCTACTTTGAGACTTGCTCACCTGGATACTGTGAATAGTATCCTTACAGGAGCCTGTGGATGCAGAGCGCATCCCGGAAGGAAGATGTTCATCCATGACCGGGCGGAGCCCGGTGAGGTCGGATGCATAGGCCGGATGGTAAGTGGCCAATGCGAGACTCATGACCATAAGGCCGGTAAATAGGTTTAGCAATCGGGGTGTCTTCGTTAGGGGTACAGTTTTCTTCATAAATGACCTATTGACCTTTAAAAATCAATAAAAAAAGTAGGGTACGGATCAACAACTAAAAACGGATCAATAACTAAATTCAACGGGCCAAAACAAGCTTTATTCGATACCCGTACAACGGGCGAACTTATTCGAACTAGAATCTTAACAACGGACAGTGAGTGGAATTCCTCCAGCGCTGCTCGCTGCCGCCGCCGATACGAAATCCTATCTTGAAGCCTGCTGTGAAATAAGCATCCTTCTGCGATGGATCCCCTCTTTTATTACCTGGCTGATAACCTGCTCCAGGTGTATTTGCCAGAGGGCTCTTATTCGCCATCGCCTTGGCGATGGTTGCCTGCGAGGGGGAGAGATATTTATCGAACAGAGAAGGATCAATATATTTCGTACTTACATCATCCACATAATCCGTAAATAACTTACGATGAATGATCTCGAAGGAAACATTGAGGTCTTCACTAAAGAAATATTTGATACCAACACCCATCGGAATATTCAATTGGGTAAGGGAGTAATTCTTTCTGTCGGGATATTCGGCAAACCCTTCTCCTTCCGTATGCAGCGGCTTCAGATCCACCCAGTAGGTATCTCCGTTAGGTGAATGGTAGCTGCCCTGTGGATTGAAATGGTAGACGCCCAGCCCGATCACGCCATAAGGCCTTAAACGCCCGGTAACATCATCCGGTTCGTCTTCCAGGAAAACGGTAGGATAGACTTCCGCCATCACTGTTCCTTCTATTATCTTAGAACGAAAGTCCAGGTTACGGTTCAGACGAGTCACTTCATCGCCGCCTCCGCCCTTTTTGATCGTGTTATCGGCGCCTTCGATACTTCCATAGTTGAGGGAGAACCGGAAGCCCAGCCATGGAGCGGGATATGCGGTGTAATAAGCTCCCAAAGCCAATTTCGTGGTAGACATATTATAGTCTTTGATAAAAGTGGTGCCTTTTCCCATATGGCCTCCAAGGTCACCTAAAAAGACCATGGGCCCTATTGTGATCCCCGCTTCTGTAGTATTTTTCAGATCGTCCTGACTGTAAGAGGGGAAATGCAGGGACGTCGTTACTACCAGCAAGAACAAACACTTCCGCAGCAAGGAGTGTAGACTCTGTTTCATGAATATTAGATTTAGTTTTCCGATGGTTTGGATTCCGGTCTCAAATGAATGAAACCGGGTTATCGTTACAAGAAACGAAAAAAAGATCTTTAATTGTGTGTTAAAACACAACTATTTTATCCACAATGTTCCCAATTAAGGAATTATGTTTAGTCCTTTGTAGGTAATAGCATCTCAATATGTTCAATCCCATCTTCCAGGTAGATGTCGCTGGCTTGCTCAAAGCCAAAAGATTCGTAGAATTTCTTTAGATAATATTGTGCTCCGATGCGTATAACTCGCTTTCCATGAAGGTTGTAGAGTGTTGTAATACTTTGATGCAGCAAGTCTTTCCCGATTCCGTTCCCTCTGGCGGCAGGGGAAGTTACGATCCTTCCTATCGAAGATTCCACATAGGAAAAGCCCGCAGGAACTATACGTGCATATCCTAACAGTTGGCTATGCTGTTGTCCTTCCTCCTGCTGCCATCCCATTAAATGATGAGAGGCCTGATCTTTATTATCCATATCCAAAAAAACGCAATTCTGTTCCACCACAAAAACCTCGCTCCTCAATCGCAAAATTGCATACAGCTCGTCGGGGTTCAGCTCTCCGAATTTTTTACAGATCCATTGGGTCATAGTTTCTCGCTTCTTTTTTAGGGTTGATTGTTTCAGCTTTTTAGTAGCCGTATTTATCCTTCCACAGATTTTTTAAAAATTTCCTCAGTTCCTCTTCCCGGGCATTTTTCCCGGGATCATAAAATTTCGTTCCTGCTATCGCATCGGGAAGATATTCCTGCTGTGAAAAATTATTTTCATAATTATGACTGTATTGATATCCCTTGCCATAATCCAGGTTCTTCATCAGCCGGGTCGGCGCATTACGGATATGCAGGGGGACAGGCAGATCTCCGTGCGTACGAACGGCTGCCTGCGCGGCGCCGATGGCTATCGTAGCCGAATTGCTCTTAGGGGAAGACGCCAGGTAAGTCGCACATTGCGACAAAATGAGGTTCGACTCCGGGTAGCCGATCTTATTCACAGCATCGAAACAGGCATTGGCCAGGAGCAGGGCATTCGGATTCGCATTGCCGATATCCTCGCTGGCCAGGATCAACAGTCTTCTGGCAATGAACTTCACGTCTTCTCCTCCTTCTATCATCCTGGCCAGCCAGTATACTGCTGCATTGGGATCACTGCCGCGAATGCATTTGATGAAGGCGGAGATGACGTCATAGTGCTGTTCGCCTTTCTTATCGTAGAGCGCTATGCGTTGCTGCGCTATTTCCATGACCAGTTCGTCCGTAATCTCCGCTCCCTTGCCGGCGGCATTGCAGACCACTTCCAGCAGGTTGAGCAATTTGCGGGCATCTCCTCCCGATAGGCTGACCAGCGCCTCTGTTTCCTTCAGCTTTATATTTTCCTGTTTTAAGATCTCATCGCTGCGCAGGGCATGCCGTAGCAGCTGGATGAGATCCTGCTCGTCCAATGGTTTCAATACGTATACCTGGCAGCGGCTGAGCAAGGCGCTGTTCACCTCGAAAGAAGGGTTTTCCGTAGTGGCTCCGATCAGCGTCACGACGCCCTTCTCCACGGCCCCTAGCAGGGCGTCCTGCTGACCCTTGTTGAAACGGTGGATCTCGTCGATGAATAGGATAGCTTTGGCCTTATCCCGGGCTTCCGCAATGACCTCTCTCACCTCTTTCACGCCCGATGAAATAGCGCTCAGTGTATAGAAGGGGACTTGCAGGGAATTGGCGATGATCCCGGCGATGGTAGTCTTCCCGGTTCCCGGGGGGCCCCACAGGATCATGGAAGGCGGCTTGCCATTCTCGATAGCAGAGCGCAGAACGCTGCCCTTACCGGTCAAATGCCGCTGCCCGACCAGCTGATCGAGTGTTTGGGGACGAAGCCGCTCTGCCAGCGGAGCTTGTGGAGACAACATAACAAAATTTAAACGTCAATAGTACAACAAGTTACCTATTTTCCTGTTTTATTTGCAAAACGGCTAGTATGGTGCAATTTCGCCCGGATCTCCGCTTCCTTTTTGGTTTAGCCTTCTTGTTCGCTTCTTTCATCCCGGCCCATGGCCAGCATGTGACCATGTCCGGGGTAGGGAACTATGCGCTTAACAGGCCGGGCGTGGTTATGATCCGGACGGAATACTCGGCGAATGTCTATGTCAACAGCATGAAGATGGACAATAAAGCCTTCAACCGTCTGTTGGACTCCATACAAAAACTAGACCATGGCGGCGGTGTATCCGCTGAACAGAAGCTGGATATCGTACTGAGGGAGATGAACCTGCGTCCCGGTCGTTTTTTTCAGACGACTTTCGACTATATCAAACAAGCCGAACAGATTACTGCTACCGGCACCGGCTTCTTTATAACAGACAATGGGTACGTCGCCACCAACTGCCATTTGATCGAACGGGATGACGCCTTTATCCGCCGCCAGTTCATTCTTTCCGCCTTTCAGCAGATAACGGACGCCAGCATCTCCGCTCTGGAGACTTCCTGGGCAAGCCGTTTTACGGAGCAGCAGCGCAGCCTCCTGTATAATACCTATGCTTCTGTTTACTCCCGCCTCTTTTCCATGATCCTTTATGACCTGAAGAAGAATATATATGTCGTATACCGTAGTGATAAGGAAGATACCGGCCCTGGCAGCGAGAAAAAGCCCGCCCGCATCATCCTTAAGGGGGAGCCGATGCCTGGTAAAGACATTGCCATCCTGAAGATCGAGACGGGACGGGAAATGCCTGTCCTGACCATTGCAGATCCCCGCCTGCCCCAGGTAGGGGCGCAGCTGTTCGTATACGGCTACCCGGGTCCTGTCACCAATAACGATTTTGTCGCCATAGAATCGGCTATCGAGCCTACGCTGACCGCAGGCATCGTCAGCGCGGTAAAAAAATCCGTCGGCGGCTGGCCCCTTATCCAGATGGATGCGAATATCAACCATGGCAGCAGCGGCGGCCCGGTATGTAATGAGAAAGGGGAGGTGATCGGGCTTACGACCTTCGGCAGCATAGAAAGTACAGGCGGTCTGGCGGCAGGATTGAATTTTGCCGTGCCTGTCACCATCCTGAACGAATACCTTGATACGGCAGGTATTACCCCCCGGTCCGGTCGTTCCTCCCGGTTATTCGCCCGGGCGATAGCTTTCTATGACGGACAGCATTATCAGGCGGCCCTGAAGAACTTCGAAGCCGTGCGGCTGCTCAATCCTTCCTATCCCGGCCTGTATGTTTATATAGCCGAATGCAGGGATAGTATCAAAAAGGGGAAAAGCAGGGGCACCGGCCCTGTAGAACACCTCTTGCTGATAGCCAGCATACTCCTGCTGCTGACAGCGGGCATCTCATTACTTTATATCATTCTCCCGAAGAAATAAATACCAGCGTAATAGCCGGAAACTGAGGAAGACGTTCACGGCGATCAATATACCGCTTATCATGAGGAAAATGCCAAAACCAGTGACAAAATGGTAGAGATCGACCCCCTTGTACTCAGGAGGCATCTGGGGGGCCATTAAGGGGGCTATGGTACGGATGTTTTGCAGAGCGACGAAACCCAGCGTAAAGAAACCGATGCCGAAAAGCAGGGCTATTAGTCCAATGAAGCGAATACCGACGGATGTTTGAGAATTCAACGGTATGGCAGGATTTTTTATGCTTTTCTGCAATTTCAGGCATGCATAGCTGTGCAGGACGATGGCGCTAAACAGGAAAGCGAAGAGGAGCAAGAGGGGGTTGCCGCCAAACAGCGATTCCAATATTCCATTACCGGCAAACAATCCCCAGGCGATCAAGTTGACCCACGACAGGATCGTGGACACTTTCAATGCGTTCTTCATCCTTAATAATGTTTATTCAATGGCCGGGTGCCGCTTACCGTGCATCCGGCCATAATTTTATTACTTCAAACCGAGCCGGAGTTCCAGCTCCTGCAATTGCTTCTCATCGATTGTGCTGGGTGCATCCAGCATCACATCCCGGCCGCTATTATTCTTGGGGAAGGCTATAAAGTCACGAATGCTCTCGCTGCCTCCCAGGATAGCGCAAAGCCGGTCGAAGCCAAAGGCGATCCCCCCATGCGGCGGAGCGCCATATTCAAAGGCGCCCAACAGAAAACCGAACTTGTGCTGGGCCTCTTCCGGACTCATTCCCAGGGCGGCGAACATCTTCTCCTGGAGTTCCCGCTGGTAGATCCGGATGGAGCCACCCCCGATCTCATTCCCGTTCAACACCATATCATAGGCATTGGCCTTGATACCGGAATAGGGGTGTTCAAGGTATTTGTCTGCGTTGTCGATTACAGGGTTATTATCGATCATTACGCTGATATCCGAAGGTTTGGGAGAGGTAAAAGGGTGGTGACGGGCTACCCAGCGATTCTCTTCTTCCGCATATTCAAAGAGAGGGAAGTCCATGACCCATAATAATTTGAATTCATTATCCCTGCGAAGGCCCAGACGCCGGCCCATTTCCAGGCGGAGCTCACTGACAGCTTTCCTGGTCCTTTCCTCGCGGCCGGCCAGGATCAGGATAAGGTCGCCGGGAACGGCCCCTGCGGCGGCGGCAATAGCCTTCAATTTATCTTCGGGGTAGAATTTGTCTACGCTGCTCTTCAGGCTGCCATCCGCATTGTATTTGATATATACCAATCCCTGCATGCCGATCTGCGGACGTTTTACCCATTCGGTGAGCTCATCCGTCTGCTTACGGGTATATTCACTGCATCCCGGAACGGCAATGGCCAGGACCGTCTCCGCATTGTCGAATACGCCGAATCCGGCGCCATTGATCAGGTCTTCTCTGGTTTCCTGTGCCGTTTTCCCTTCGCGGGGTCCGCCACTTCCTCCGTCTGTCACGCTCAGTATAAAGGCGGATTTCAGGTTCAGGATCTTCAGGCCGAACCGGATATCGGGTTTATCATTCCCATACTGCCACATGGCTTCTTCCCAGCTCATACGCTCCACTTTCTCCGTATAATGGATGCCTTTCACTGTCTGGAAGATATATTTGATCATCCCTTCGAACATTTGCAGGATATCCTCTTGTTCGACAAAGCTCATTTCACAGTCGATCTGGGTGAACTCAGGCTGGCGATCCGCCCGGAGATCTTCGTCGCGAAAACATTTCACCACCTGGTAATACCGGTCATAGCCGCTCACCATCAGCAGTTGCTTAAAAGTCTGGGGTGACTGGGGTAAGGCGTAGAACTGCCCCGGATTCATACGGGAAGGCACTACGAAGTCGCGGGCTCCTTCCGGGGTGGATTTGATCAGGAAAGGGGTTTCCAGATCCATGAAATTATTTTCATGCAGGTAATTACGGGCTGCCCGGTTTACGGCATAGCGTAATTCCAGGTTCTTTTTTATCGCATTGCGGCGAAGGTCCAGGTACCGGTATTTCATCCGCAGATCATCTCCCCCGTCGGTATCGTCCTGGATCGTAAAGGGAGGAGTGGCGGATTTGTTCAGGATGGAGAAGGACTCCACCTTTATTTCGATATCTCCGGTGGCTATATTGGCATTTTTATTGGTCCTTTCCGCCGCCATGCCTTTCACCTGCAGCACAAATTCCCTTCCCAAAGGGTTTTCCGTCAGCTCTTTAGTCAGCTCTTCACCGAACAACAGCTGGGTAATGCCATAGCGGTCGCGCAGGTCGATAAAAGTGATACTGCCGAATTTGCGAACGGTCTGTACCCAGCCGGCCAGGGTGACGGCTGCACCGATATGTTCTTTCCTTAATTCTCCACAAGTATGAGTACGATACATTCTTTTGATTTTGTATTTGTTTTCCTCTTTTGAGGAAGAGGGGCAAAGGTAATTTAAAACCCCGCAGCTTTGATTGTGCGGGCTCAGCAAATTTTGTATTTTACGGATTTATGTCTGATGAAGCTGCCTTTATAGTTGGTCTTGCCATCGGCGTCCTGACAGTGGCCCGCCTGACCCGTATTATCCATAGTTGGTTCAAAAGGAAGAAGCTGGTCCGGGTCTACCAGGACAAGCACGAAGATTTTGACGACATATTAGCCCGGTATAATCCCTATTACAGAAGCCTGGATGACAAGGGCAGAGATCGATTCCTCCGCCGGGTCCTCGTATTTATGGAGTTCAAAGATTTTGAATACGTAGATATCGAACCCGAAGACAGGATGCCCTTGCTGGTCAGCTCCGCTGCCGTACAGCTCACTTTTGGCCTGGAAAATTTCCTGCTGGACTATTTCAAGACCATTTATATATTAAGGGATAACTACCGGTACGGATTATATAACGTACCCTTTGAGGGCCATGTCAGTGAGGACGGTATCTACCTCTCCTGGAGTAATTTCATCCGGGAGTTCACGGATTATTCGGACGGGCAGAACGTAGGCCTTCATGAAATGGCCCATGCCCTCTCTTATGTCAATTTTACGGTGCAGGAGGGAAGAGATGACAGCTTCCACGATAAATTCAAAGACTTCTCCGCCGTCGCCCGTCCTGTATTTGAACGGATGCAGGCTGGAGAAGCTACCATCCTCGACCCTTATGCCGCTACCAATTACCAGGAATTCTGGGCCGTCTGCATAGAGACTTTCTTCGAACGGACCACTGCCTTCAAACGGCAATTACCCGACCTCTACTTATCCCTTTGCAGCCTATTAAACCAGGATCCGCTCTCCCCGGGCAAAGTCGTGACGCTGCCAGCCTCTCCCCATTGAATTTTGCCGCCCCGGTTCCTGTCTTTCGTCCTATCTTAATATTTTTTTATTGCCAGTCGGTTAGTTATCAATTCATTATAAATACGACAGGAAAACATTTCCCCAACGCTTTTGATTTTTAAATATTATTTCTATCTTGTTCCCAATCCGTATGATTCATTCCTCTTGATTAAACCCGCCTATAGGTTTTCCCTTCTAACCTGAAAGCCATAGTTCTGTATCCAACGCCAATGTGAGACCCGATTGTAGCAATCGTTGTTCTTGACTCAAAAAGAAAAATGAACTCTATGGAACTCATTGTTATTTCTTCATTGGTACTGGGAATACTCTTACTTAACCGCCCGGTGACACTGCTTTTTCAGCGTCTGTATACGAAACATCAGTTTAAAAAATTTGTCGCGCGCGAGACTTTTTACCATTCGGTAGTTTCCCGTTATCTGAAATACTATAACAGGCTGAACCTGGATGAACAGCGGAAATTCCTTTTCCGCACTTACCAGTTCCAGTATTCCAGGAACTTCCATTATATAGAAGTGGAAGAAGCTGCGGAAATGCCCATCCTGGTGAGCGCCGTCGCCGTACAGCTCACTTTTGGCCTGGACAAGTTCAAGCTCTCCTATTTTGACGATATCTTTATTTTAAGGGACGACTATCATTATGGGTTCTATTCCCGCCCCTTTATGGGCCATGTAGACCAGACCGGTATCTATTTATCCTGGGATAATTTTATCAAGGGTATTTCCGGTCATACGCCTAATTGTAATGTAGGACTGCATGAGATGGGGCATGCGCTTGCATATGTCAACTTCATCACTCAAACGGAAGAAGACAAGCATTTTAAGAGTGAGTTCCACAATTTCTCCAAAGTGGCCCGCCCTATTTTTACGGCTATGCAGGCCGGCGCCAAAAACTTACTGGGTGATTATGCCGCCACCAATTATCATGAGTTCTGGGCCGTATCTGTAGAGGTATTTTTCGAGAACCCTGTTCAGTTCCGGCATGAGCTTCCCGAACTATATGAGGCTATGGCCCGTGTGCTGAGCCAGGATCCGCTGAATTTCACAACGGGTAGCACAACGATCATCCGCCGTATGGACCCCATCGCCCCAGCTGCCAAAACATCTGCTGCCGGATAAAAGTCGCCGCGACCGGCCTTATTTATTTCCTGAATCCAATCCTCTCTCTTTCCTGCCAGGTCTTCTGTTCGGACTTGTCATCTAAAAGATTCTCGATGGCATCGTAGATACTGCTTAACTGCGTGTCGTGCTCGCCCAGGCGATCTCTTATTTCCTGTAGTTGTCCGGCAATATCATGGTGCTTTACCGCATATTGCTTCAGTGCGATAAAGGCGCGGACCACGGCAATGCTCATATTGACCGCTTTTTCGCTTCGCAATACACTGGCCAGCATGGTGACACCGTGTTCGGTGAAGGCGTAGGGCATAACCCCCTTATTTCTAAACTTCGCTGCCGGGCCTGAGGCGGTCACATTTTGTGACCGCCTCCTTTCATCTTGATTATCACTGTTTTGTGACTCTCCCTGGTCGACAATCTCAGCGGTGGTCACAAATTGTGACCGGGTACCTTGCTCCCATTCCTCCGGGGTAAGCCGGAACATAAAGTCCTCCGGAAAACGATTGATATTTCGTTTGACAGCCTGATTAAAAACTTTTGTTTCCACCCCATACAGCTCAGCCAGGTCAAAATCCAGCATGACTTTATGTCCTCTGATGTCGTAGATCTTATTTTGAATAATCGGTAATTCCATAGCGTTTGGTTTGAGCCTTCGAAATTACAAATTGTCTTTCTTAATTCCGGCTCAAAATTCCACTGAACCGCCTTATATCCGCATCGGGTCGAATTGGATTTCCCTGCGTAATAGCCTGTACCAGCTGGTTGGCAAAATAAGGCGCCAAAGAGCAGCCCTTCGTACCCATCCCGTTCAGGATGCCGACGGCAGGATATAGCGGATGGAAGCCGACAAATGGGCGGCGTTCCAGCGTAGCCGGCCGCACTGAGGCGAGATGCCCCACCGTGCGGAAAGGGACTTTCAGCCATTCCTGCAGTAACGCCTCCGTTTTCTTCCGGAATGCCTCTGTAGGATCCGGGTGATCGAAGGCCCACTCGTAGGATGCCCCCACCCAATACAGCCCTTCTTTCCAGGGCGCCAAAGAAATGCCTTTTTTGAAGACCGTGCCCGCCGGACCGCGGAAATCACCTGCCAGTTCCGGGATCTCCACAATCAGCGCTTCCCCCTTATTAGGGGCAAAGGGCAGCCTGGAAAAATAGGGGCTGGCAGCGCTCTCAATGCCATCACAGAAGATCACCCGTCCGGCACTGATATCCCGGTAATGAACCCTCCCCTTCTCTATCCGCTCCGCTTCCGTTCCACCGGTATCAAGCCCGCCCGGTCTCTTTTCCACAACCAACGCTTTCAAGTCAAACCTTTCTTCCAGCAGCACTCTACGCTCCCGCATCCTTTTTCGGCTCGCCGCCAGCAGCGCCGGCAGATCCACCAGGTAGCAGGGACTGACCACCCCATAGCCCAGCTCATAACGGAAGACAGTATCCCAGGAATGCTCATCCGCCGGCAATTGTAAATAAGAAGGATCTTCCTCATAGCGTCGTAAAAAAGCCACGCGCATTTGCGCCGTAGGAAAGAAATCCACCAGCTCCGCAGGTTCCATACAGGAGATACCCAGGGCCGCTCCTATCTGCCGGTAGGCCTCCTGTGCAAAAGGCAGCAGTTCGTCGATCATCCAGGTGGTGACGATTCTCCTGCCAGTGACGGGATTGATAAGCCCGGCCGCTGCCTTCGAAGCCGTGAGCGGCCGCTCTTCGTCGATCACGATAAAAGACAGGCCGGCCTGCTCCAGCCACCAGCTTAAAAAAGTTCCGCAAATACCCTGACCAATGATCAAAACATCTGTCTCCATAAGAAGTATTAATAACCGGGCGGAGCCCGGTTCATTTATTCCACGCTCACCCGGATCCCTTCACTATGGAAAGAGAATTCGGGTGCATACATACATTCGATACCTGTGACCCCATTACTGAAATTGCCAACCTGTCCGACGAATAAAGGGTATTCAAAAATATAAGTTCCCCGGGGAAGCCGGGAAAAGAAGAAGTCCGTGCTTACATCTTTCGTGCTCTCATAATAACCCAGCCCGCCCTGCCATTTATATTCGCTCAGCACATTCACAGGTTCCATGCAGGAGGCGCGCATATCTTTCATATGGACATATTCCAGGTCGCGGTCTGCCTGTAATTCAATACGGACTTTTACCTTATCCCCTACATGCAGGACGCCATTCTCTGCAACCGGCTCCAATACCGGTCCCCGGTCCGTATTCCTTTCCACGAAGATCTTTTTCACCAGTCTGAGCGGGGCTTTGGCACCGCCCGGAGGAGTGATCTTGTCCAGGTTCTCAAAGTACTGCCAGTACACGGCGCCCCAGGCAGGTGCGCCGCCGGCTGTGGGATGCTCCGGCCGGGAAGATATCGTCACCTTGATATTGCCCATGGACGGATTTATGAATGGTCCGTCGAATACTTTTTTGAAATAGCCGGTTCCCGCTTCCGCTACTGCGTTGGAGGCCGCCGAACCTTGAGCCGCCGCGTTGGGTGCTGCTCCCGCAGTTGCCGCATCCCCTGTCGAAGCGACCGTCTTATCACCCAGCCGGATCTCCACGTTCTTTTCGGCATGGAGCCAGTCGTCCCCGTCCAGCAACAAGGCATAACAGGCATCAGCAGTCGCCCGGGTCGTAGTCCAGTTATGAGTCTGTTTCTGCTTCAGCAGCCAGGTCCGAAGGGCATTGCCGGTGGCTGCGTTTCCCCCGATCTCATGAAAGGCCTCGATGAGCAGGGATTGTGTTTCCACTGGCGCCTGATACCAATAATAACCGCCTTCCATACCCTTCCAATACATTCCTTTTTCTACATCCCGGATAGCCCTTTGCTGAAGAGAGGCCAGGATGTCTTTGGCAGTTTTGATGTCTCCTGTCCGGTAGAGGGCCAGGGCGATCATGCCCTGTGAGTAATTGCTGGTCTGGAGCCATAATTGCTGCGCCTGTTTGCGGTAGTAATTGACGGCCGGAAAGACATCTCCCGGTATGCCATGATCGCTGAATAAACTCCGCATATAGAGATATTGTATTGCCAGCTCTCCGATCCATCCGTTCTTATTCAGAGGCGTATTCTTATTTTGTTTCTTCAGCTCTTCATAGTCTTTTTTCAGCTGTGTGTCCAGGTAGGGGAGGGCGGCTGTGACGATCGCTTTTATCTTAGCGGCGGCGGCAGGAGGAAGGGCGTTCAGTTTCTGCAAACGGCCGATCCCGGTGAGAATATACTGCGTGATATAGCGGTCGTCCGGTCCTCCTTTGAACCAGACGAAACCTCCATCAGGAGACAGCATGCCCTGCAGCTTATCGAGAGAAGATTCCAGCTCCCGGCTCATCCGGTTCATATCGAACAGCAGGGCGATATTCCGCTTCTGCTGAGACTCGCTTTTTCCCTGTAGTACCCAGGGCGTCTCCTGCAGGAGCACCGATTTCAATTCCTGGTTCTTTTCCAGGTTGCTCAGCAATGCGGCTGTATCGGTTGTCTTCCATCGATTGAAGAGTTGCTGTATGCGGGGCGAGCTGTTGGCTATTTTAGTAGCCAGGGCATTCGCATAGAACCGATTGAAAGTCTGCTCTGCGCATTCATAAGGATACTCCATCAGGTAGGGCAGGGCCTGCACGGCATACCAGGCAGGATTGCTGGTGAACTCCACAGTAAGTGCATAATGGCTCAGGGTTTCGCTGCTGCCGCTCTGCAGAAGTTTGTCAAAGGTAAAGGTGCGCGTCCCGTCCCCCGGCATATTCAGCGGAAGCGATTCGGTTACCAGCATCCGGTTGCTGACAACGGGCAGGATCGCTTCTTCCCCGTCGCTGACTTCCTCTTTTGTTCCTCCCGCATGGGGGAGAGAGGCCCTCGCTACGATCCGGTAAGACAGGGGGCGGTTATATTGATAGGGTATATCGAGCGGGAAGCTGACGACGGCGCTTTGCCCTGCTCCGACGGTAAAATACTGGTTGGGCTGCCGGTTGGTGAATATTCCATCGGCTGTCTGCCCGTTCGTGGGATCGGTCAATTGCAATTCTACCTGTCCCGTCAATTCCGAGTCTGTAAGGTTGACGATCTTGGCGCTCAGCTCCATCCGGTCTCCTTCCCGGAGGAACCGGGGGGCATTGGGCTGTACCATCAGCTGCTTTTGCGTGACGATCGTTTTTTCGGAATAGCCGAAGGAAAGGTCCCGGCTATGGGCCAGTGTCATCCATTTCCAGCGGGTCAGCGATTCCGGCATCGTGAAGGAGAAGCTGATATTGCCGGCACTGTCAGTCCGGAGGTCGGGGAAGAAGAAGGCCGTCTCCTTGAAATCCTTGCGGATCTGGATGGGGTATTGATCGGGAGGGTTCGGGGATGCCCCTGGCTGTGATCCGTTAATGGTAATGGCAACGGAATCTGCCAGCAATCCTTTCGATCCATCGGGATCGTTCGCCATGTCTGGGGCCTGTTTGATTTTAGCCATTGATACGGCCATCCCGGGTGTAACGCCTGCTACTCTCGACTCCAGATCCATTGTCATATTCTGCGGCGCTGGCGCGGTATTAAAAGCCAGGGCATTTCTCCGCAGCATAAGCTGTTTCCCGCCGGAAATGGAGAGCAACCCATCATAGCTTTTTACATACACCCTTCCCATTGGCTCATTCAGGTATTTCACCTGGGATTGGACCGTTGAAAAATTATTCCCGTTCATCCAGCTTGTCCGGGCTGCATAACCCGGATATAGATCCGGGAGCGACCAGGCATGCATTTTAAATTGGTCCAGGCTGGCATCATACATCGCTGCCAGTACCTCGGCAGCTACTTTATCCGTTTTATAACCCGCAATCTTAACCTGCCATTTTTCTTCGCTGCCCGGCAGGGTCTTATCCCGGAAGCTGCCATATTGAATCGTAAGTTCTTTATTGGTCCAGGGTACCTGTACGATATGCTCATTCGTGTACCTGCGATTGTCTTTTATAAAGATATCGGATATGCCGAACCCACCCCGGTCGGCTTCCGTTACGGGGAATTCCACCCTTTTTTGCTCCTTGTCCAGCGTGAGATAGCTGAAGGCGGACTTCGTTTCTTCACCCCCATGTTCCACCTTGCGGATAACGAACAGGTTGCCGGCAGAAGACCCGATAGCCACACTGGCTTTCCCTCCCGGCTCCACCGTTGCGTCAGGCTGCACTGCCCAGTTGTATTGAGGTGTTGCGGGCCTTCCGGTCCTGCCATCATACAACTCTATATACCGCAGGCTCTTCACCTCCTGTCCATACTTATCTTTTGCCCGGGCCTCGATGACATACCATCCGGGTTTCAGGGCGTCTCCTTCCAGCCGGTAACGGACAGTGGAATCTAACCGGGGGGTGGCTGCAACTGCGGCCTGCAGCTTGAAGCTGGCAGCTGGCAGATCCTCCCTCTTCCAGCTCTCCATCCTCGATTCATCTCTATATTCATCATGAGGGAAGGCTGCCTGGTACTCCTGTTCGGGGATGATGAACTGATCGGGCTCCTGCCAGAAACGGGATCTGAGCAAACGGTCCGGGGATTGCAATTTATAGATGGCTACCTGTACCGCGGCCGGTTCCGGTTCTCCGGAAAGATTCGTTGGGACAACGGCCAGTTCTTTCAGGCTATCCGCCGGCAGATGATCCTCCGCCGGACGCTTGATGGAAAGCAGCAGGACCTTGTATCCCACGGATGCCGTCGTCCCGCCGCTCCGGGTCTCTCCATTGATATCGGTTATATCGGCCGATACCTGGTATTCGAATATAGGATCCTGTTTTTTATTGATATGCCAATCAGGCAAAGCGGGGAAGCTGATGGCAAACTTCCCCTCCGCATCGGTCTTACTCTCTCCATGGGCAATCTCCTGCCCTTCCGTGTCAATCGGTCTTTCCCGACGACCATAAAACCAGGGATAAGGATATCGGGCCTTTCGCACCACCCGGTACTTTACGACGGCGCCATCGATATTATTTCCGGCATAAGCTTTGGCGCTCCCTTTTATCCGCACGGTATCTCCCACCCGGTAACTGCCTTTTAGCTTTTCATATTCTACATAGAATTTGGGCCTTTTGTATTCCTCGACGGAAAAGAAATTCGTATTGCCGGTCGAATCGTCTTCGATGCTGAATTCGCCGGTCAGCAGGTTCTCCGGCAGCTTGAAGGCGCCATGATAGGACCCGAACTCATTGGTGCCCAACTCCACAGAGTCGACCCGTACCTTGTTGACATCATACAAGATCACCTTAGTCTTAAAGGCTGTCAGCGCCTTTGCCTGCCGGGTATCGAAATCCCTGCTCACGACGATCCCCTTGAAATAGATCGTCTGACCCGGCCGGTAGATCGAGCGATCCGTAAAGAAGAACGTGGTCAGATTATCTTTTTCATATTTTGCTTTATTGAGGGGCTGTTCGCTCCCGGTATTATTGTAATAGGTCGTGATAGGATCGTCCCGAAGAAAAAGACGATCTCCTGCTGTGCTGATCTCCAGTAATTGTTGCTCATTGCTAACGGCTTTTTTAGCCAGCAGAAAATGCCCGTAGGAGTCGGTCTGATAGGTCGCTCCCCGGTCAAGGATATTTTTATTCGTCTTATAATCATAATGTTGGCCCCATGCCTGGACAGTAGCCCCTGTCAATGGCTGCCCGCTTTCCCGGTTCAGTACAAAATAATCCTGGTCATTATTGACGTACGCAATGGAGGAGACATAAAAGTATTGGACAGCCAGGGGATTTTTAGTAAGCGAAAAATCCTGGCCGGCGCTGGCCAGCAATATATATTCCCCCGCGGGCAATGCGTCGATCTTTATTTCCACCCGGTGGGACTGATAGTCTCCGGTTGCCGGTAAGGAAGGCGCATACGTTTTAAGGACGGGCGCCTGCACTAATTTTTTCCAGTACTCGTCCTGCCAGGAATTTCCGCTCAATCCTTCTTTCAGCGATGGGTCCATCCGGATCACACGCACATATAATTGCCCGAAATTACGCCAGGTCACCAGGCTGCGCAGCGGTTCGCCGGGGATATTTATTTTTTCCGTTTGCAGGCTAAGTTCTTTGCGCAGCATATTTTTAAGCAGTGCGGTACAATGGTTCTTGCCTTCGCTGCTATCCCTGCCATCGCCTTGCGCCAGCACTTTTTCGCAGATAGCTTTTGCTGTTACGTAGTCATAGCGATTGGTCGTATCCCCCGACGGATCATAGTTGCCGGCCCGGCTGGCATATTGCTGCGCCTGTAAATACCAGGCTTCGGCTGCCACCGGCTCATTGCCATAGAGGTTCGTTATATGGGCAAGCGCCTGACCATATAAGTCTTCTTTATTGTCGGTGACGGCATAGGCATGTGCGAAATTGAGCCGTTCGATATCGACGTCCAGGTAGGCATCGGGTTTGGGATCGGATAAATGCAAACGGATGAGCCGCTGGAATAATTGCAGCGCTTTAAAGTGTAAGCTGAGAGAATCCGCTGTCCGGAAGGGATGTGCGATAAAAGCCGCGGCATCGGCAAAGACGGCGGGATCATCGATCTCGAAAGCATAAGCCGGCTTGTTGAGGTCCCTTTCATCCGTTTTAAAATAATCCAATGCCCGGTGGGCCAGCAGGTCGAAAAGCGTAGGACGCAAGGCCCGCGTATTCCCCTTGATGAGAATAGGATCGAAGCGGTCCAGCTTTGTCTCTTGTAATAGTTTTTCCTCTTTCAGAGAAGATAGATACAGTTCACCGGTCTTCTGATGGAAATCATCGATATCCCAGGTGGCGATATCTTCTTTCTTAAAATTCACCGTCTTTGTCCGGTTGTATAGTTGCCAGCGATGTTGCTGAAAATAGCTCCAATAAGTATCGGCCAGAATGCTCTGCAGGATCGATCTGGCCGGCTGTGCCGCAATGGCGATCTCCTTTTCCAGGTCTTCGATGGCAGGCTGCACGGCATCTTCCCGGGTTGTCGCCTGCAGGTTTATGCGGTAGATCAATGCCCGTATGAGCTGCACATCGTTCTTTTCCTGTTTGGCCAGGGTATAGATCTTATTTACCTCCGTCAGCGCAGACTGTACCAACCCCTTTTTGCTGACCAATGAATCGATGGACTTCCATTTGGTTTCATAATCACTCTGCCTTATCTGTGCATTCAATAAAGAAGTGACCAGACAGAAAAAGAGGAGGGCCAGCGTGTTTCTAAAATTCATAGGTAAAACTTTTTTAAAGTTACTTTTTTAATTGGTTTATCCGTCTATTTAAGATGCAGCTTCCAAGGGGATTACATAAGATGACAAGAGGCTCCGTCTCTGGCAAACGTGGGAGGGGGATTGGGATCGTCGTGACCTTCGCAATGATCACAGACATTGGTAAAAATAGAGACAAAAAAAAGCCCGTCTCAGAAATGAGGCGGGCTTCGTATTTAAAGTAATATCAATCTATTTCTTCAACACTTTGGCCATCGTCGCGCCGATATCGGCAGGGCTCTGTACTACATGGATACCGCATTCGGCCATGATCTTCATTTTTGCGGCAGCTGTATCATCCGCACCGCCGATGATGGCTCCGGCATGACCCATCCTGCGTCCGGGAGGAGCTGTCTGGCCTGCGATGAATCCAACGACAGGCTTGCGGCTGTTTTCTTTGATCCACCGGGCTGCCTCTGCTTCCATACTGCCTCCGATCTCACCTATCATGACAATGCCTTCCGTACCGGGATCATTCATCAGTAATTCCACTGCTTCGCGGGTAGGAGTTCCGATGATGGGGTCGCCTCCGATCCCTACCGCCGTCGAAATACCCAATCCTGCTTTGGCTACCTGATCGGCTGCTTCATAGGTAAGGGTGCCCGACTTGGATACGATCCCGATCCGGCCCTGTTTAAATACAAACCCAGGCATAATGCCCACTTTACATTCGCCGGCTGTAATCACACCCGGGCAGTTAGGCCCTATCAATCTGGTGTTCTTACCCTGCAGATAGTTTTTGGCTTTTACCATGTCCTGAACGGGAATTCCTTCCGTTATACAAACTACCAGCTCGATACCGGCTTCCGTAGCTTCCATGATCGCATCCGCTGCAAAGGCCGGCGGAACGAAAATGATAGATACATTGGCGGAAGTCGCTTTTACGGCATCTGACACCGTATTGAATACCGGCCGTTCGATATGGGTGCTGCCGCCTTTGCCGGGCGTAACGCCGCCGACAACCTGCGTGCCGTAATCGATCATTTGGGTAGCGTGGAAGGTACCTTCTGTTCCTGTAAAGCCCTGTACGATGATCCTGGAATTTTTGTTAACTAAGATTGCCATTGGAATAGATTTGAGTCGTCTTTCTTACCGTTTAGGTGGGCAAATTTAGGGGAAAAAACGCAAACCGCCATTCCCCGGTCTATCCGCTTTTATCGGGGTGGTTCCGCCCGGCGGTTTGGTCAGGCCGCGGCTGTATTCCGTCCTTATTGCTGCGCATATATGACGATCGACGCCTTGGCAATCGTATTAGCCCCCAGATTGAAACCCACCAGGGCCGCACCGGTATTTTTGTCCAGGTTCAGCTTGGTTTTAAGCGCATAAACGGTGATCATATACTCATGGATTGGCCCGGCGGGAGGACAGGGACCGCCATAACCAGGCTTTCCAAAATCCGTCACACTCTGTACGGCCCCTTCAGGAGCGATGTTTTTGGCGGTATTGCCCGCATCTGATTTTAATTCCATAACATTCGCCGGAATATTGAAGATCAGCCAATGCCAGAAACCGCTGCCGGTAGGGGCATCCTTGTCATAGATCGTCACGGCGAAACTCTGGGTGCCTGCTGGCGCATCGGTCCAGGATAATTCCGGAGAGATATTTTCACCATGACAGCCAAAGGTGTTGGCGAATTGTTTGTTGGTTGCCTGTCCGCCGATATCATTGCTCTTTAATGTAAAAGTCTGGGCTGACAAGGTTCCGCCGGCCAATACGGCCAGCAATAAAAGGAAAATCATTTTTTGCATACTATATAAATTTTAGAATGCAAAAATAAGCGAGGGGATGGCCGGCCTGTTAGTGCCGACCGTCCAAAAACTATTGAAAAACGTTCAATCTAATGGTGGGAACTTCGCTTTGCCCGGTTATGGCCGGGACGGCTCTGCCCTTTGCTGGAACTCCCGTGGCGTTACCCCATATACCTGTTTAAAAGACTGGGTGAAACTGGAATGATTTTCATATCCCACTTTGTGATAGACTTCGCTGGGTTTTTCCTGGCGATGCAACAGCAGGTCGGCAGCCAGCTCCATTCTCTTTTGAAGAAGCCATTTATTGGGCGAAGTGCCGTAAACCCGGGCAAATTTCCGCTTAAAAGTGGAAAGGCTCATATTGCACAAAAAAGCCAGTTCTTCCACGGTGATGGTATGATCGAGATTGCCTTCCACTGCGGCCTTCAATTGCGGGTCGCCGGCATCGGGTTGTTCCGATGGCCGGAAAGAATATAGCTCTTTCGGGTAATTCGCTGCGAGATAAAGCAGCAGCTCCTCCAATTTCAACAATTGCAGTTCTTCCTGCAGGAAAGGAGTAGCCTCCAGCATCAGTTGCAACGAATGCACGTAACTCTGTATGAAGGCATCCCCCTCAAAGCATACAACGGGCTCTTCACCCCGGCCGTAGGAATAGCCGGCGTTTTCGCCCAGTCCGGGATATTTCAGGAAAAAATCTTTTAACACGCTATTGTCAAAAAAGAAAAGCATGCTGGTATATTGCCCTCCGGCAGATAACATTTCTGTCATCAGGCTATTGCCCTCCGCCATCATCAGGAATTGCCTGGGACGGATTCTGAGGGGCTTACCTGGCCGGTGCAGGACCTTTTCGCCTTCCAGCAGGAAGCTGAACAGGTTCTTATTGACGGTGAGACGGTTCTTTACGGACGGCAGGGAAGTATGGTGGAAACGGATAGCCGTTTTATCTATCGGGATCGGGCAAAGATCCCTGGGAAACAGGTCCTCTGGTATGGTGAAAATATTCTTCATCGGCTTATTTTAACAGATCATCCATATTCCGGTTGTTGTCGATCTTGCCTTTCATTTCCAGCATACGCATGTCTTTGGCATCCTTGAGGAAGTCCGAGGCGAAGATGAAGTCATTCAGCCGCTGATTCTTACTAAAAATGATTTCTTTATTACTGCCTTCCCATTCTTTTAAGCCCTGGTACATGTAGATGATATTATCGCCCGTCTCCATCACACTGTTCATATCATGCGTATTCACCACGGTGGTGATATTGTATTCGATGGTGATCTCCTGGATGAGCTTGTCGATGAGCAGCGAGGTCTGGGGGTCCAGGCCTGAATTGGGCTCATCGCAGAACAGGTATTTCGGATTGAGCACGATCGCGCGGGCAATGCCTACTCTTTTTTTCATACCGCCGGAGATTTCGGCAGGGAACTTCTTGTGGGCATCTTTCAGGTTCACCCGGTCCAGGACCTCGTCCACCCTCTTCAATTTCTCTTCGTATGATTTTTTGGTGAACATATCCAGGGGGAACATCACATTCTGCTCTACTGTCATACTGTCGAACAGGGCCGATCCCTGGAACAGCATGCCGATCTGCTGCCGCAGCTCTTTACGATGATCCTGGTTCATTTCCGAAAAGTTCTTCCCGTCATAAGTGATCTCTCCGCTATCGGGCTCGAAGAGGCCGACCAGGCATTTCATCAGCACGGTCTTGCCGCTGCCGCTGGTACCGATGATGAGATTACATTTCCCCGTCTCTAAGACGGCGCTGACATCATTGATAACGGTCTTCTCGCCAAAACTTTTCTTTAGATTCTTTATTTCTATCATAGGTTCATTCTTATTCGCTTTTTCCTGGTTTGGAGTGGTTGCCCGGCCGGCTTCGGGGTCGCTGCCCGGCCTAGTCGGCTAACGCCGCCAGAGTGGGGCCAATGTCTTTTATTGCTTTGAGCGCTTTCCTGGCGCTCAAAGCAATAGGGCTGCCAATATATAGTCCGAGAATAGTACCAGCACACAGCTTACCACTACGGATTTGGTACTCGCCCGCCCTATTTCCAGCGCTCCTCCCTGTACATAATAACCATAATAGGCCGGTATGCTGGAAATGATAAAGGCGAAAGTATAGGCCTTGGCAAGGGCAAAAAATACATTGTAAGGTTTAAAGAACTGGTGCAGCCCTTTGTCGAAGGCTGCCGGAGACAGAATACCCGTCAACGTACCGGCCAGGCGGCCCCCCCATATTCCAAGGATGCCCGAGATCACCACCAGCATGGGGATGACTACGATCGCCGCCAGCAGCTTCGGCAGGACCAGGTAAGTCTTCGTATTGATGCCCATGATCTCCAGCGCATCGATCTGTTCGCTCACCCGCATATTTCCCAGCTCGCTGGCGATCTTGCTGCCTACCACACCGGCCAGTACGATACATACCAGGGTGGGAGAGAACTCCAGGATCACCGTGTCACGGACGATCTGTGCGATCGTCGAGAGGGGAATAAAAGGGCTCACCAGCTGGTAGGCGGTCTGTAAGGTCGACACCGCTCCCATAAAGATCGAAATGATCACTACGATGCCGAGGGACCCGATCCCGATCTCAGAACACTGGTGCATGAATTCCTTCCAGTACATCTTTGTATTCTCCGGTTTGGAGAACATGCCTTTAAGCATTAGCAGATAGCGGCCGAAATCTGTAAAAAGTTTCATGGACTAAATATTAGTGTCTTCCAATATGTTGGTTCCTGTTATTTCCCGTTAGCGTTTAGACCTCTTCCACCAGGGTGATTTTTTCAACTCTTCATCCGAGGCGGAATTTTCGCACTTGATCTGCGCATCGACCACGGCAACCAGGGCCATATTATAAATATTGCGTACCGAGCTACCCAGCTGCAATACATGTACCGGTTTTTTCAGCCCGAGCAGGATTGGTCCGATGGCATCCGCGGCTCCTACTTCCTTCAGCAGGTTATAGGCGATATTCCCCGCTGCCAGATTGGGGAATACCAGTGTATTGACTTCCTGGTCTACCAGCTCGCTGAAAGGATAATTCTCTTTCAGCAATTCATTATTCAAAGCGACACTGGCCTGCATCTCTCCATCCACGATCAGGGACGGGTTCTTTTGCTTTACGATGCTTCTGGCTTCCGCTACCAATCTCGCTTCCGCGCTGTCGCTGGTACCGAAATTGGAATAGCTCACCATGGCGATCCGGGGAGTCAGATTGAAATTCTGCACTTCCCTTGCCACCAGCAGGGTAATATCCGCCAGCTCTTCCGCCGTGGGATTGAAGTTCACGGTCGTATCCGCCAGGAATAAAGGCCCTTTTTTGGTAAGCATGAGGTACATTCCGGCAATCTTCTTTACCCCTTCCTCGGTGCCGATGGCCTGCAGGGCGGGCCGGATCGTATCGGGATAATTCTTGGTGAGCCCGGAGATCATGGCATCGGCTTCGCCGGTCTCTACCATCATACAGCCAAAGTAGTTCCGGTCACGCATGATCTTGTAGGCTTCATATTTATTGAAGCCTCTTCGCTGGCGTTTGCGGAAGAACAGCTCGCCGAAACGCTTGCGCTGCTCTTCGTACTCGTCGTTGTAGGGGTTGATAACGGGCATTCCGTCCAGGTCGATATTATTTGCGGCGGCGATATGCCGGATCTTTTTTTCGTCACCCAGCAACATGGGGAAAGCGACTCCTTCATCATATAAGATCTGCGCTGTTTTCAGGATCTTCAGGTTGTCGGCTTCGGCAAATACCAGGCGTTTGGGGTTATTACGGGCCTTGCTGCCCAGCAGCCGGATCAGCTGATTGTCCAGGCCCAGGCGTTTGTTCAGCTCGATGGCATAGGCATCCCAATTGTCGATCCTGATCTGCGCTACCCCGCTCTCGATCGCAGCGCGTGCTACGGCCGGCGCTACTGTGGACAGCAGGCGCGGATCCAGCGGTTTGGGGATAATATAGTGCGGACCAAAGACGATGGTCTTTTGATTATAAGCCATATTCACGATATCCGGCACCGGCGTTTTGGCCAGTTCTGCCAGGGCTTTGACAGCCGCAAGCTTCATGGCCTCGTTGATCTGGGTGGCGCGGACGTCCAGGGCTCCCCGGAAAATGAAAGGGAATCCCAGTACATTGTTCACCTGGTTGGGATAGTCGCTCCGGCCGGTGGCCATGATAATATCTTCGCGGGCTTCTGTCGCCGTCTCATAGCCGATCTCCGGATCGGGGTTAGCCATGGCGAATACGATCGGTTTGCGAGCCATGCTCTTCACCATCTCTGCCGTCACGACGTTCCCGACGCTCAATCCGACGAATACATCGGCGTCTTTCAGCGCTTTCTCAAGGGTCCAGTCACTGCGCTTGACGGCGAATTTCTTTTTCTCTTCGTCCAGGTCGGTGCGTTCTTCATGCAGCACTCCATCCTTATCGAATAAAATAAAGTTCTCATGTTTGGCGCCCAGGGCGACGTATAGCTTGGTACATGCCATTGCAGCAGCGCCGGCCCCATTGATGACGAAGCGTACCCGGTCGATCTTTTTCTTTTGCACTTCCAGCGCATTCAACAAAGCAGCGCTGCTGATGATCGCCGTACCGTGCTGGTCGTCGTGCATGACGGGGATCTTTAAGGCCTCCCGCAGTTTCTGCTCGATGTAGAAGCATTCCGGCGCTTTGATATCTTCCAGGTTGATGCCTCCGAATGTTGGTTCCAGCGCTTTGACGATCTGAACGAACTTCTCGGGGTCCTTCTCATTGATCTCGATATCGAAGACATCGATATCGGCAAAGATCTTGAACAAGACCCCCTTCCCTTCCATCACTGGCTTCGAAGCCTCGGGGCCGATATCTCCTAATCCCAATACGGCCGTACCATTACTGATAACGGCCACCAGGTTGCCCTTTGCGGTGTATTTATAGACGTCTTCTACGTTTTTGTGGATTTCCTTACAAGGTTCTGCTACTCCGGGAGAATAGGCCAGGGAGAGATCCCTTTGTGTCTTGGCCTCTTTGGTCGGTACGACTTCGATCTTACCGGGTCGTCCTTTCGAATGATATTCTAGCGCCTGCTCTTTACGGAGCTCTTTTTTTTGCATACAGGAATTTTATCAACCTGGCATCGGCCCGTCCATTAATTACTTGATTGATAGGGCTGGGATGCCTGCCAATAGGGGCAGAAACCGGTGCAAAATACGAAATTGAACCCTAAAACCCTTCTCATAAACTGTTTAATGCTGCCCGTATCTGAATTCCGGGCCTTGCCGGGCATCCTGTGACCGTTCCGCTGGCCTGGCCGCCGATCAATGAACATTCAGGCCCCCCGATTCATTGGGGAAGCACCGACAACTCAACACGCGAAGGGAATAAGGCCGACCGGTAGATTTTCTGGGTTGCTGTATGAAAGTCGGCTTCTTTCGCTTCGAAAATGTTCGGTACAAATTTCTGCGGATTACGGTCGATGATTGGAAACCAGGTACTCTGCACCTGCACCATGATCTTATGCCCCTTCTCAAAAACATGGTTCAACGTATGCAGGTCGATTGTATATTCCTCTACTTTGCCCGGTGTGATCGGCTCGGGCTGTTCAAAACTTCTTCTATACCTGCCCCGGAATACATCGTTCGCTACCATGAACTGATAACCGGCCATCTTCGGCTCAGTAGGATATTCCTGCGGATAAACATCGATCAGCTTGACGATCCAGTCCGCATCACTGCCGCTGGTGGCTGCGTAGAGCTTTGCCTGCAAGGCTCCGGTGACGGTGACGGCTTCTTCCAGTATATCGGTCTCCCAGCTGAGCACGTCAGGCCGGCCCTGGACGAATCGCTGGTCTTCCGTCAGCCAGGTATACCACCTGGATCCGGGGCCATAGGTTTCTTCTATAGGCCGGTTGCGATAGGGTACGGGGTGCGCCGGATCGGAGACATACTGGTCATAATTATGCTCCCAGCTGGTAGTGGTCCTGGGTTTGTCAAAGGACAGCTTACCGTCCGCCCGGAAATAAAGGTCCTTCCGCTTTGCCTCCCGGGGAGGCCAGCTATCATAGGACTTCCAGGTGTTAGTTCCCGTTTGGAAAGTGATGGCTTCGGGGAAATTGCCATCTCCCTTGCCCTTCAGGTACCAGGCAAACCAGCGGGCCTGGATCTCTTTCCGGAAATATACGCTCGTTTCCGAGCCGAAACGGATATTGCCCAGGTGGTCGCCTGCGCTGCGTCCCCATCCGCCATGGTTCCAGGGGCCAATCACGATGTGGTTATAGTGATGCCGGTCCTGTTTCTCCCAGGTATCGTATGCTTTCACCGGACCGTAGAAATCTTCCTGGTCCCACCAGCCGGCGACATTCAGGATGGGTACCCGTGGCGAATCCAGCAAAAGGGCCAGCGCCTGCTTCTTCCAGTAGGCATCGTAATCCGGATGCGCGGTGAAATTGTTCCATGAAGGCAGCCGGTTAAAAAAATATTTTTTATTGACATTGGAAAGGGGGCCCAGTTTGAGGTACCACTCGTAGGTATCATAATGGTCAAAAGGGAATAAAGTATCTTTTTTGGAAGCTTCTTCCATAAAGGCGTATTCGAACCCATAGCTCAGACGGAAGGCCCCGTTGTGGTGAAAGTCATCCCCCAGGAACATATCGGCCGGGGTAGCCTGCTCGGAGACTGCCCGCAGGGCGGGATGCGGATCGATGGCTCCCATTACAGTAGTCCAGCCGGGGTAGGAGATCCCATACATGCCTGCTTTTCCGTTATTGTGAGGAATATGCTGAAGGAGCCAATCGAAGGTATCGTAGGTGTCCGTACTCTCGTCGATGGCCCCGGAGTCTTTTTTATTCCGGGGGAAGCGTTGCATCACATAAACTCCTTCGGAAGAGTAGCGTCCCCGGATATCCTGGTAGACGAAAATATACTCTTCTTCCGCCAGATCCTGTACGTAGCCATTTTTTTCCGGGCTTGGGGGGGCATCTGCTCCGTAGGGAGTTCGCATCAGCAAAAAAGGCAGGGCAGTATCCCCCTGGTCTTTGGGAGTAAAGACCACCGTGTGCAGCCTGATCCCGTCCCGCATGGGGATCATGAATTCTTTTCGTTCGTATTTGTCTTCAGGCCGGCTTTGGGCCCGGGTATGGCCGGACAGGGCAATAAAAATAAGGAGAATGCCGAAGGACAGCTTCGCAGCAGTAGTGGTCATATTGAGGAATTTAAATATTGAATAGCATGCACCGCTGCTTCATAGGGACGCCGGCTTATTTTCGGGTCCCTTATCCGGTAAACTCGATATGACTGCCCAGCCAGGCCATCATACCGGCCCCGATCTCGATAGCCGACTCGTCGATATTGAAGGTAGGGGTATGCACTCCGGAAGTGATACCCTTTTCGACATTCATCACCCCGAGCCGGTAAAAGCATCCGGGGATCTGCCGGGTATAATAGCCGAAATCTTCCGCTCCCATCCGTACCTCTGTCTCCTGTACATTCTCAGCTCCCAGGAATTGATCCGCCTCTGCCCGGGCTACGGTGTTCAGGGCCTCGTTATTATGCACCATGGGGTAGCCGATATCGATATGAAGGTCGATCTCCGCTCCCATGCTATGTACCAGTTCCGTAGCCTGCTTACGGATAAGTTCATGTGCTCTGAAGCGCCATTGTTCGTCCATGGCGCGGAAAGTCCCCATCAGCTTGACTTCGCTGGGGATGACATTTGTGGTATGGCCTCCCTGTACGGAAGTAATGGATAATACGGACGGCGACAGGGGATTGCGGTTGCGGCTGATGATCTGCTGCAAGGCAACGACAAGATGAGAAGCGACCAGGATCGTATCGACCGTGAGGTGTGGAGCTGCGGCATGTCCGCCTTTCCCTTTGATCGTGATATAGATCTCGTCTGCGCTGGCCATCACCATGCCGCCGCGAAAGCTCAGTTTACCTACTTCCAGGCCCGGATGTACATGCAGCCCGAAGATGGCTTGTGGCGCCGGATCTTTCAATACGCCTTCCTTGATCAGCAGGCTGGCGCCGCCCGGATTCTTCTCTTCCCCGGGCTGGAAGATCAGCTTCACCGTACCTTCCCACTCGCCTTTTAGTTCCTGGAGGATCCTGGACGCTCCCAGCAAAATGGAGGTATGTACGTCGTGACCGCAGGCATGCATGACCCCTTCTTTCCGGGATTTATAGGGAATGTCATTCTCTTCCCGGATAGGCAGCGCATCCATATCCGCCCGCAGGGCGATCAGTCGTTTTGCAGGGTTCTTTCCCTCGATCAGTCCTACCACACCGGTCTCCGCCATCACCCGGAAAGGAATACCCGTCTCCGTCAATTTCTGCTGAACGAACCGGGATGTCTCGAATTCCTGGTAGCTTAATTCAGGATGTGCATGCAGGTGGTGCCTGATAGAAATAAAATCCGGAGCATATAACCTGGCTAATTGTTTGATCTTATCTTTCAACATGGGATTGATTCATTGATTTTTAAAGGGCCACTTCGATGGTATCCCGGACTACATAAACTCCCGCAGGGAATAGCTTACCCAACTGTTTTGCATAATCGTCCGCTTCTTCCTGTGTCTTGAAATTACCGGCTTTCAATTTGTAATTGGGCGCCTGGTACATCAGGTACAGCTTCAATTCCGGAAATTGCTGGTATACTTTTGTCTTAGCGGCAAATACGCTGCCGCGGTCGGAAGAGTTGATCACCTGGATCCGGTAACCGGGGATATTGCGACGGGTCTCCCGGGTGGTCTCTTCATTGATTTCGACCTGTTTGCGGACCAGCAGGTCGATACGGGGATCTTTATTCACCACTACCGTGTTGGAATCCGTCTGGGCCATAGCCTGGGCTGAAATGAACAGTAATAGGATAATCAGACTTTTATGCATAGTGCTTTTTTTAATAATCTGTCTTGCCGGAGGGCTGGGCCGGAGATTGAGCCGCTGTCTTATCCGAAGGCTGTCCTGCGACGATCGTCACGCTGGCGCTGCAGCCCAGCCTGTCGGCGCCTGCCTCTATCAGCTGCCGGGCAAAAGCATAGTCGCGGATTCCTCCCGAAGCCTTGATTCTTATTCCTGCGGGCAGGTGCCGCCGCATCAGCTGCACGGCGCCCAACGTCGCGCCTTTCTCCGCATATCCGGTAGAGGTCTTCAGAAAATCCACCCCCAGGGCGGCATATATTTCACAACACCGGATGATCTCATTATCCTGCAGGATACCGCTTTCGATGATCACTTTCACGATTTTTCCCCGGTTATGCACCCGCTCCGTTATCGCTGCCATTTCCCGGGTAAGATACCCCCAATCCCCATTTTTCAGGGCCACTAAATTGATCACCACGTCCAGCTCATCGGCACCGTCGGCAAGGGCCTGCTCCGTCTCTGCCAGTTTAGCGTTCAGAACGGAATAGCCGAAGGGGAACCCGATCACCGTCGCCACTTTTACGTCGCCGGCTTCATCCCGCCGGGAGCCGGTTTTCCCATCCCCTTGCAGTTTAGCCGCACCCGCTGACGGCGACTCCAGCGATTCCAATGCCCGCTGAACCAGCGGCGGCGGAACACAGACGGCCGCAAATCCATACTCCAGAGCCTCTTCACATATTTTTTTAATCTCAATATAAGTAGTGACAGGCTTTAGAATGGTATGATCGATATATGAAGCAATGTTAATCACCGAGTTTTGCCAGGTATTTTACCGTTGATAAATATTAGAACACTAAAATTACTCCATTTACTTAAATTAGGCTCCATTTTAACAGACTAAAACTAATCTCACATGAGAAGATTCAACGCCCCTTTCCGGCTACGCCATTGGGGTAAAATATCCGCATTATTTGCAATTCTCTTATCCCATGCATTTTTTTCCACGGCACAGGTTACTTTTCCGGTTAACGGAGTAGCCGATCCACGCGAAGGATGTTATGCGTTCACCAATGCCACCCTCGTCAAAGACGGGCAGACGACCATCTCCAATGCTACCCTGATCATCCGGGATGGGCTGATCATCGGGGCGGGTGCGGGGCTCACTCCTCCGAAAGATGCCGTCATCATCGATTGTAAAGACAAGTATATCTATCCCTCCTTTATAGATATCTACAGCGATTACGGAATACCGGCGCCTGAAAGGCAGGCCCGGGGGTTCGATTTCAGGGCGCCGGCCCAGTTGAGCTCCAATACCAAAGGCGCCTTTAACTGGAACCAGGCTATCCACCCGGAGACAGAAGGAGCCCGGCTTTTCACCGTCGATGAGGCGAAGGCCAAACCCCTGCGGGAGATCGGCTTCGGTACGGTCCTCTCGCATATGAAAGACGGCATCGCCCGGGGCACCGGCGTAGTGGTCACGCTGGCCGATCAGAAAGAGAACCTGGTTATCATCAAACAAAAGGCCGCGGCCCTCTACTCCCTGAACAAAGGCTCTTCCACGCAAAGTTATCCCGGCTCCCTCATGGGCAGCATCGCCCTGCTACGGCAGACTTACCTGGATGCGGCCTGGTATAAGACGCAGACCATCCATGAAGGGACGAACCTGAGCCTGCAGGCCTGGAATGAGGAGCAGTCCCTGCCCCAGATCTTCGACGGAGGCAATAAATGGGACGATCTCCATGGCGACCGGATCGGAAAAGAATTCGGAGTACAATATATCATCAAGGGAGGCGGCGACGAATACCAGCGTATACGGGAAGTGGCGGCGACGAAAGCTACCTTTATCCTGCCCCTTAATTTCCCCCAGGCGATGGACGTAGAAGATCCCGACAACGCCCGCTTCGTTTCCCTGGCGGATATGAAGAACTGGGAGCTGGCCCCCACTAATCCCGGCGCCTTCGAGAAAGCAGGTGTTCTCTTCTGCCTCACTGCCTCCGATTTACGCGATCCAACGCAGTTTTTGACGAACCTTCGTAAAGCCTTCGACTATGGATTGAGTGAAAACAAAGCTCTGGAAGCCCTGACCAAAACCCCTGCTTCTCTTCTGGGTATCTATGATAAGGTCGGCAGCCTGGAAACCGGCAAGCTGGCTAACTTCCTCATCACCACCGGCGATGTATTCCAGGAAAAGACCAGTATCGTAGAGAACTGGGTCCAGGGAAAGAAATACGGCGTGAAAGAAGAAGCCTGGTCAGCCATCAAGGGGCAATACAACCTCGTTATCACTACGGTTAATGGAGGATCTGTCACCTATACAATGGATGTAAAATCGGCCAGCGCCGCCAGTGTGATCGGAAAAGATACCCTCACCGGTAAATTCAGCTATGACGGGAAGCTCATTTCTTTGAGTTTTGGAAAAGGGAAGGATTCGACTGGCGGCAGAAGACCAGGGGGAGGAGGACGCGCGGCTGCGGCCACGCATCTCAGCGGCATATCCAATGGAGACACCTGGAATGGGAATGGTACGGACAGCGCCGGCAACCTGGTGATCTGGACCGCCGTTTTCTCCAAAGCGACGCCGGCCCTCCCCGATTCCGCCCGCAAAAGGATCGCCCGCATCGGCAAGGTCGTATATCCCTTTGATGGGTATGGATGGGATAGCCTGCCCGGTCAGCAGGACCTGCTGATCAAAAATGCCACGGTCTGGACCAATGAAAAAGAAGGCAAGCTGGAAAATACGGATGTGCTCGTTAAGGGGGGCAAGATCATTCAGATCGGTCAGCACCTTGCCGCTTCCGGAGCAAAGATCCTTGACGGCACCGGGAAACACCTGACCCCGGGTATCATCGACGAACATTCCCATATCGCGGCCTTCTCCATCAATGAAGGCGCCCAGTCCGTTACTTCGGAAGTGAGGATCGCGGACAACCTCAACCCGGAAGACATCAACATCTACCGGCAGCTGAGCGGAGGTGTCACCAGCTCGCATATCCTCCATGGCTCCGCCAATACCATTGGCGGGCAGACCCAGCTGATCAAATTACGCTGGGGAGTCGATGACGAAGGGCTTAAATTCAGGAACTGGGACCCATTCATAAAATTTGCGCTGGGAGAAAATGTAAAAAGGACTACCTCTCAGAACAACAATCGTTTTCCCGACACCCGTATGGGCGTCGAAGAAGTGCTGACAGACGCCTTCACCCGGGCCCGTGATTATGAAAAGACGATGAAGGCAGCCGCAGCTTCTCATCAACCTTTTCGAAGGGATCTTGAGCTGGACGCGCTGGTAGAGATCTTAAATCACAAGCGGTTCATCACCTGTCACTCCTATGTACAGACTGAGATCACGGCCCTCATGCGGGTAGCCGATAAATTCGGCTTCCGTGTCAATACCTTCACCCACATCCTCGAAGGATACAAAGTAGCGGATAAAATGAAGGAGCACGGCGCAAACGTATCCACTTTTTCCGACTGGTGGGCCTATAAAATGGAAGTACAGGATGCCATCGCTTACAATGCTGCGATCATGCAGAAAGTGGGACTCAACGTATGTATCAATTCCGATGATGCCGAACAGGCGCGGCGCCTGAACCAGGAAGCTGCTAAAAGCGTGAAATACGGCGGCATGGCGGAAGAGGATGCGCTGAAGATGGTCACGCTCAACCCTGCAAAAGCCCTGCATGTGGCCGACCGGGTAGGCAGCATTAAAATAGGGAAGGATGCCGACCTGGTGTTGTGGACCGACAACCCTTTAAGCATCTATGCCAAATCAGAAAAGACCATTGTGGATGGCATCATCTACTATGATCTGGACCGCGATGCCGTTCTCCGCAAGAGCATTTCGGAAGAGCGGAACAGGCTGGTGCAGAAGATGCTGGCGGAGAAAAAGAGCGGAGCGCCTACGCAGTCCGCCGCGCCCAGCTTCCACGTAGAGCTCAGCTGTGGCGATCATGACCATCATGATGGCCTGCTGACGGTCGACGGAGAAGATCGTACTGGCGGGTCCGGTGACGCTGTCAATGATTCCGGGAATATCAATTCTAACAAGTAAATGACTATGAACATGAACAAACTATTTTACAATATATGCGCTTCAGGTTTGCCGGGTGCGCTGTTACTGCTGTTGACCTCAACAGCCATAAAGGCCCAGGATGACGTATATCCTGCCAAAGACTATAAGGGCAAATTATTTATTACCGGCGGTACGATCCATGTCGGGAACGGACAGGTTATAGAAGGGGGCACTATTGCTGTAGATAATGGGAAGATCGTGCAGGTGGGGCCAAATAGCACGGTCCCGGCCGGAGACGCCAAAGTGATCGATGCCAGAGGCAAACAGATCTATCCCGGTATTATCCTCCCCGTATCGGATCTGGGATTGAAAGAAATAGGCAATGGGGTGAGGGGGTCGAATGATTTTGAAGAATTGGGTGATCTGAATCCCAGTATCCGCTCCATTGTGGCTTATAATACGGATTCTAAGATCATCAATACGCTGAAGGCCAGCGGGATCCTGCTGGCTGGGGTTGCCCCGCAGGGCGGTTCCATCAGCGGGTCCTCTACGGTGGTGCAGCTGGATGCCTGGAATTGGGAAGATGCCGCGTATAAGATGGATGGGGCTATTCACGTAAACCTGCCCAGCTTCATCGTCCGGCCCCGGCGTTTTGGCGGGGGAGGGGGACGTGGGGCAGCGCCTCCGGCTGATCCGGTCAAAGAGGCCCTGGAAAAAATTGAAGAGGTCAAGGGCTTTTTCCGGGAGGCCCGGGCCTGGCTGCAGGAGCCTGTTCACAAAGAGACCAACCTGAAATTCCTGGCGGTAAAAGGGCTCTTCAGCAAGCAACAGAAGTTATTCGTGCATGGCGACCAGGTCAAGCAAATGCTGATCGCCATCGATTTTGCCAAAGAGTTCGGATTTGATGTCGTGATCGTAGGCGGCAGTGAGAGCTGGCTGATTGCGGATCTGCTGAAGCAAAATAATATTGCCGTCATCCTGGGGCAGCAGCATAGCCTGCCGACTACGGAAGACGATGATGTAGACCAGCCTTATAAGACACCGGCTCAGCTGCAGAAAGCAGGTGTCTTATTCGCTTTGAATGATGATAACGAAGAGACCCGCTTTCGCAACCTTATGTACAATGCCGGTACGGCCGCTGCTTACGGGCTGACAAAGGAACAGGCGTTGCAGGCGATCACGCTTAACAGTGCGAAGATCCTGGGGATCGATGACCGCACCGGTTCGCTGGAAGCGGGGAAGGATGCGAATATTGTCATCAGCGCAGGAGACATCCTGGATATGCGTACCAGTCTTGTCGAACATGCCTTCATACAGGGGAGAGAGGTGAGCCTGGAGAATAAGCAGACGCAATTGTACAAACGCTATATGGGCAAATACGGGCTTCCCGTTACACCTATGCCGTAAGGCGGTCACGGGCCGGCAGGAGACAGGCCGAAGCCCGGAAAAGACAGGCTGTAAGCCGGTCATACCAGTTAAATAAATAAAAGGCCCCCGCTGCTGAAGATCAGCAAGACGGGGGCTTTTAGTTACCGGTATCTACTCTTTAGACGGCGGCTGATAGCTTTGTTATTTCCGTACCGTTGAAAATACGGGCAAGGCTCATATCCTTTGTTTTCTTGTAATTTTCGATATTGGACTCCCACACGATCCGCCAAAAATTCTTGGACTTTAACTCGCCATAATCGGAAGTCTTAATGAAGATGCCCGCCAGCGGTTGCCTGGTCTTAAAGCTAATCTTAACAGGAGACTTATCAAGGTACTTTTCCCGGAGAAAATTTTCGATTTGTTCGGTTGTCATAAATGTATTTTTATGAGAGACTATGATGCTGCTTATTGATTATGGAACTTCGACAAATTCATTGACAGAGATCTTTTTCCCGCTCATCATGGTCTGATCCAGCGACAGGATAGCTTGTCTGGCTTCTGCTGCAACAGGCATGCTGATGAGGGCCTTGCATCTGGAGCGCCCGTTCAGCTTGTCTCTTACCACTTCTGCTGAATTGATGATCCCAAAGGCGGAAAACAACTTTCTTATATCCGAGTCATTGGTGTCAATGCTAAGATTAGAGGCCTGAATATCCATAAAGCGTAATTTAATGACCCAAGGGAAATGCTGTGAAAATGCCGATCCGGTTGGAAAATTATGGAGCAAGGTACGCTTTTTTCGCCAATAAGCCCTATTTAATTACGTTTCACGCTCTTTCCGCTGTTATGTCAGCCGCCTTATGGCTTAGGATTCAGTGCCTGCCTGATCCTTTCCTGCAGGTCTTGCAGATGATACCTGCTTAGCTTATCCGTAGTACGGGGAATTGCCGCTGTGATCTCCGCCTTCAGTTCCACCAGTTGGGCCCGCGCGATCGAAGGGATATCGGTATTGCGGATATTTCCTCCGAACAATACGGCAAAGCCCCTGGGCAAGCCTGCCGGGATGACCGGCGCTGCCGTAGATGGATTAATAAGAGCCACCAGGGCGTCGATATAGGTTTTTTGCAGGTTACGCCGGAAGATCTCGATGGTGCCTCCTGTCGTTAGTTCGCCCCAGACCCCTTTCTTCAGATCGGCCAATAGTTCATCCGCGCCATACACGCCGGCGCCAAAGCGGCCGGTGCAGGTGGCCATCCGGAACAGACGTCCTCCGGAGAGGAGGCTGTTCAGAGTATTGGTCTGCACCGTACCCACCAATTCCGTCGCCGCAGGATTGCTGAATTTATTAAGGATATCCTTATTCAGCAACCAGACGGGAGTCGTGAACAATTGCTTGTTCAGGAAATCCACTGCTTCTTTTTGGATGGCTTTGGGAGTAGGTTCGTAGACATCTCCTGTCTGCTCGATGCTCTTGAACGTCTCTTGTATACCTCCGACATTCTTGGAGACATGGCTCATATAGCGGCTGAATTGTCCCACCAATTGCTCGTACATTTCTTCCAGGTTATCATATTGGTCGGCTTCTTCTTTTGTCCATTCCGGTAAGGCAACCAGGATACGTTTCAGGTTTTTGATGCCATATTCACTGGCCTTGACGTTGTTATCGCTGAGATCTTCCGTCTGTGCGCGCGGGTCAAAATTATAGCCTTCGCCTCCAAACCATAGACGGGGATTGGCTTTTAGGCTGTCGATCACCAGCTGGTTGAGGATCTTTTTATCTTCTTCGTCGTTTTTGGTATCGGGTAGTCCCTTGTAGCCCCATTGGATAGCCCATTTATCATAGTCTCCGATCCGGGGGTAGAGACCCCTGATGCCGATATTGTCTTCCGGCTGAGCGACATAGTTGAAGCGGGCATAATCCATAATGGAGGCGGTGTGGCCATTGGCTTCTACCCAGGCTTTGTCCCTGAGCTTCTCCACAGGCGTCTTGCTGCTGCTGCCCATATTATGGCGCAATCCCAGCGTGTGGCCTACTTCGTGCGAAGAGACGAAGCGGATCAGATCTCCCATTAAGGCATCGTCGAATTTCATTTTCCGGGCGCGTGCATCTACCGCGGCCGTCTGGAGCATATACCAGTCATGGACCAGCTTCATCACGTTGTGATACCAGCCTATATGGCTCTCCAGGATTTCTCCGCTGCGGGGATCCGCGATATTCGGACCATAGGCATTCTCGATATCCGAAGCGAAATAACGGATCACGGAGAACCGTGCATCTTCCAGGCTCATGGTAGAATCATTCTCAGGCCATTCCTTGCCGACGATGGCATTCTTGAACCCTGCTTTTTCAAAAGCCGGCTGCCAGTCATTGATCCCCGCGATCAGGTAGGGCCTCCATTTTTTCGGCGTGGCCGGATCGATATAATAGACGATCTGCTTTTTGGGCTCTACAAGCTCTCCGCGTTTCCATTTTTCCCGATCCTCGTCCCTGGGTTCCAGCTTCCAGTGATGGATGAAGCGGGAGGTCTCTATTCTTTGCTGATCGTCGCCATACACCGTATACTCACTGGCAAAATAGCCGACCCGGGGATCGAAGGGCCGCTTGCGCATCGGTGTTTTAGGCAGCAGGATAAAGGAGTTATTCAGCTCCAGCGTGACGGCGCCCGTTACTTCGGCGGCGGGCAGGGTCGTGGAAGGGAAGGGCCCGGCAGGGGCGCCCAGCCCACCCGGCACAGGGGTAGAGGAGAACGTTTTCACGGTCCTGATCTCCGTATTGATAGGATACGTATGGATGCTTTCGATATAAGATCGGTCTGCCGCGAGGGCCGACAGATTGTATCTTCTCTTGATCCCCGGGGTCAGGCTGAATGCCTGGTTATCTCCTTTAAAGAAATCCGTTACTTCGATCACCACCGTAGCAGAAGAATCGGATCCCTTGCCATAAGTTTTTATATCGAAGGCGGCCGCGATGGGGTTCATATTGGAATTGCTGACGGCCTGTGCGATGGGCTGAGAAGAATCTGTAGCCACACTTACGATCGTCAACACGCGCAGGAACAGCGTATTGGAGGGACCTTTCTCCCAGCGGATCGTTTGCAGGTTTGCCTGCTCGCCGCCGTAATTGCCACCGGCCGCCGTCTTCCCATAACGGGTGCTTACCAGGATATCCCGGCCCAGGATGGAATCGGGGATCTCGAAATACCATTTGTCTTCGAGCTTGTGAATGGTGAACAGGCCGGTATGTGTTACGGCCTTGTCCGTAATGACATCTTTGTAAGGTTTGGGCTCCTGTTTAGGGGCGGCGGCCCCGTTTCGGGCGCCCGGTGTTGCTGCCGGGTTGGCGCCGGGTGTGGTAGGGGGAGCGCCGGGACGTTGCTGGGCGACGGCAGCCGAAAGGCTGACACCCAGGGTCACAGCGATCAACATTGTCTGGGCAATCAATATTCTTTTTCTCGCGGTCATAGTTGGTTTTTTAGTGGTGTTCCGGGAAAAATGGTTAAGAGATTGAAAATAATTAATCAAATTAATAAACATCGGCTGCCGGGAGCTTAAAATTTGATGAGTGGGGGATTGACGGAGGCCTTGCGGCATTCGGGAGTATTTATTATTTTGGGATCCAAATCCTTTATCATATGTCACCAGATCCTCAACCGAATACCATAGCGCCACTTTCCGCAAAAGACAAGATCACCCTGAAAAAGCTGAAAGACCAGGCTTATTTCACCCTGGCTAAGACCTATGGCCCCTTTTTTCTGGCTTTGGCGTTCCTTTATTACAGAATGACCCCGGGGTCTACCTTTCGGGGGCATCGGCTTAATTATGAGCATATGACGAGGTCGGATTATAATCTTGTCTTCTGGATATTGGCCATCTTATTTGGAGGTGTTTTTTTATTATTCTTAGTCAGGGATTACAGACGCCGGGTAATTCCTTTGAAGAAAGAAATGCTGAGCGCAAAAAAATATTGCATTCCTTTTGTCGCCAGAAAGTATAAAGATCCCCTTTACAATAAGTGCCTGTTGTTCTATCCGGGCAAAGAAGACTTCTATATCGAGATCCCGGAAAAAGACTTCGACGCGATCAGGAATGGAGAGAACATGCAGCTGGAAGCGGCCTGCATTACCGGCGAGGTATTGCTGGTAAGATCGGAGAGCATTACGTGCGAACAAGCTTCCGAGTTCAGCTTTTCGGATGAGGTTATTACCAGTAATAAATAAGATTACCTGATCCGATGCGGGCTTATAAAAAGAGGCGGCCTCAAACTAATTTTGAGGCCGCCTCTTTTCAACTATTTATCCGATATTCCGGGAAATGCTTATACCGCATCCTTCCCATGGCAATTCTTGTACTTCTTGCCGCTGCCGCAGGGGCAGGCGTCATTGCGCCCGATCTTGGGACCGACCTTTACCGGCTCCTGCCGGACGGCTGCTGAAGGATCGTGGTATTCGCCTCCGCCTTCTTGTGGGATTCCGGGTGGGAGGGCAGGACCTGTTCCATTCGAAGGACCGCCTGCCGCCATCTCATCCTTACGGATCTTCAGCTTGCTCATGTCCGTCCGCTGTTCGCGGCCTTCCTGGATATCTGAATGATGGCTGCTGGAATGGTGGATGCCGCTATGAGAGAGGAAGCTGACGATATCCTTATTCACCTCGCTGTCCATACGCCGGAATAGCTCGAAAGCCTCCATCTTATAGATCACCAGCGGGTCCTTCTGTTCCAGGTACGCCGTCTGCACACTCTGTTTCAGGTCATCCATAGCCCGCAGATGCTCTTTCCAGGCCTCATCGATGATGGAGAGGGTGATCTGCCTTTCTACGGCGTTCATCAGCTCTCTGCCGTCGCTGTTAAGGGTCTTTTGAAGACCGACGTGTACATTGATTCTTTTCTTTCCATCGGAGAAGGGAACTACCACATTCTCTACATGAGCGCCCTTCGTGGCGCGTATATTATTGAATACAGGGACTGCCTGTTTACGTAATTCGTCCAGTTTGTGTTCATAGCTTTGCGTCGCCTCCTGGTACAGCCTTTCGGAAAGCTGGTTCACATCTTCTTTGCGGAACTCTTCATGGCTGATCTTGCTGTCGATGCCGAAATTGACGATTGTGGCCAGCTTGAATCCTTCGTAATCGTCTCCTTCCCGGAAAGAGTTGACCAGGCCTTCCGCCACGATATAGAATGCATTGTCCAGGTCCAGCGCCAGTCTTTCCCCGAAGAGGGCGTGACTACGTTTCTTATAGACCACATTCCGCTGTTTGTTCATGACGTCATCGTATTCGAGCAGACGTTTGCGGATGCCGAAGTTGTTCTCTTCCACTTTCTTTTGCGCCCGCTCGATGCTCTTGGTCACCATGCTGTGCTGAATGACTTCTCCTTCTTTATACCCCATCTTATCCATCAGCGAGGCGATCCTGTCACTACCGAACATACGCATCAGGTCATCTTCCAGGCAAACATAGAACTGTGTGGTACCGGGATCACCCTGACGGGCCGAACGGCCGCGCAGCTGTCTGTCTACCCGGCGGCTTTCATGTCTTTCCGTACCGATGATCGCCAGGCCGCCCGCTTCTTTTACGCCAGGTCCCAGCTTGATATCCGTACCACGACCGGCCATATTCGTAGCGATGGTCACCGCTCCGGCCAGACCGGCTTCCGCCACTATCTGTGCTTCCCGTGCATGCTGTTTGGCATTCAGTACATTATGGGGGATCTTCTTTGCCTGCAGCATCTTGCCGAGGAGTTCGCTCACTTCCACATTCGTGGTACCTACCAGGGAGGGCCGGCCTTCCGCCCGCAATTTTTCGATCTCATCGATAACCGCCTTGTATTTTTCCCGTTTGGTCTTGTATACCAGGTCCTGGTGATCCTTTCGGATTGCCTGTACATTCGTGGGGATCGTCACCACATCCAGCTTATAGATATCCCACAATTCCGCTGCTTCCGTTTCGGCCGTACCGGTCATACCGGCCAGCTTATGGTACATACGGAAATAGTTTTGTAAAGTTACTGTAGCATAGGTCTGGGTGGCTGCTTCGATCTTGACATTTTCTTTCGCTTCGATCGCCTGGTGGAGGCCATCGCTGTATCGTCTTCCGTCCAGGATACGTCCTGTCTGCTCATCTACGATCTTCACCTGCCCGTCCAGTACGACGTATTCCACGTCCTTGTCGAATAAAGTATAGGCTTTCAGCAGCTGCTGGACAGTGTGGATCCGATCCGCCTTTATGGCATATTCGTTCAGCAGGGCTTCCTTACTTTGTAATTTTTCTTCTGCACTGACATCACTCTTTTCAATATCGGCCAGCTTGATGCCAATGTCAGGTAGTACGAAGAACTCGGGATCCTCCCCTTCGCGGGTGATCATCTGGATACCCTTGTCGGTCAGGTCTACGGAGTTGTTCTTTTCGTCGATGTGGAAGAAGAGTTCTTCATCCACCTTGGGCATTTCCTTCTGCTGATCAGCGAGGTAATAATTTTCTGTCTTCTGCAATTTCACCTTGATGCCGGCTTCGCTAAGGAATTTGATCAGGGCGCCGGATTTGGGAAGTCCCCGGTGAGCCCGGAACAGGGCCAGTCCGCCGTCTTTCGCATCGTCATTGCCCTCGGCAATTTTTTTCCTGGCCTCGATCAGGAACAGGTTGGTCACCTTTCGCTGGGCGTCGAAGAGCCTTTCCACCCGGCTTTTCAATATATGATATTGCTGGTCGTCTCCTTTGGGTACCGGTCCGGAGATGATCAGGGGAGTCCGCGCATCATCGATGAGTACGCTATCCACCTCATCCACCATGGCGTAGTGATGTTTGCGCTGTACCATCTCTTCGGGTGAATGCACCATGTTGTCACGGAGATAGTCAAAGCCGAATTCGTTATTCGTACCATAGGTGATATCCGCCAGGTATGCCTTACGGCGGGATTCGCTGTTGGGCTCGTGTTTGTCGATACAATCCACCGTCAGCCCCAGCCATTCGAAAATGGGGCCATTCCACTCGGAGTCACGACGGGCGAGGTAATCATTCACCGTCACGATATGCACTCCCTCGCCGGCCAGCGCATTCAGGTAGGCGGGGAGGGTCGATACCAGGGTCTTACCCTCACCCGTGGCCATCTCCGCAATTTTACCCTGATGTAATACGGCGCCTCCGATCAGCTGTACATCGTAATGCACCATATTCCAGGTGATCGGGCTGCCGGCGGCCATCCAGGTATTCTTATAGATCGCCTGATCGCCTTCGATACGGATATGCTCCTTCTTAATGCTCAGGTTCCTGTCCAGGTCCGTAGCCGTGGAAACCAGTTCCGTATTTTCCTTAAAACGGCGGCTGACCTCTTTCACGGCGGCAAAAGCTTCTGGTAACAGCGCTTCCAGCACTTCTTCGATCTGTTCGTCCCTGTCTTTCTTCAGCTGGTCTACCTCCTGGTAGATGACATCTTTTCCGCTGATATCACTGAAAGGGAGTTCCTCCGCCTTCTTATTGAGTTCGTCTATCTCCGTATCAATTTTGCTTAAATGCTCCTTTATACGGCTCCTGAACTCTACCGTTTTGGCACGCAGCTGGTCGTTGCTGAGGGATTGATAAGCAGCAAAATGCTGATTGACCTGTCCAACGATCGGCTGGATGATCTTAATGTCCTTCTCAGACTTATTTCCCCCGAATATCTTTGATAATAAACCTAACATATTCCTTAGTATTGAATGATTTTAGAATTCCTGGTTAAATACTCCTTCAAATTTAATGCTATCCTCTGCGATAGGTCAAATTGACAGGGAAGCAAAGGTACGGAAAGCCACGGGAAGAAGCGAAAGAAACAACCCTTAATAAGCGGCTGAAAGACAGTCAAAAGAGGCTGGAAGCCTCTTGTCCGAAGGACCGACATTAGACTATGCTGGAAATGGGCTATTTTTTACCTGCCCATTTCCAGCATATTATTATAGAGGATTCCTCTTATATAAATTAATTTTTTGGGATTGATAAAGAAAACTATTAATTTTAGGATTATTTAGTAATTAATGAATTATTTATCTAAATTTATTAGTCTATGTCTACAGCCGGACAAAATCTGAAATACCTTCGCAAATTACGTGGTTGGACCCAAGAAGAATTTGCTGTCAAACTGGGCATTAAAAGATCTTTATTAGGCGCTTATGAAGAGGAGCGGGCAGAACCCCGGATCGAAGTACTGGAGATCGTCGGAGATATGTTCAAGCTGACCCTTGACGAATTGCTCCGCAAAGAGCTGAGTGATTCCAAAGGAAGCTACCTTTCTAAAAGAAGAGCGCAGAAGCTGGTATCCGCCTCCAATGAGATACAATTGGTTCCGGTAAAAGCTGCCGCCGGCTACCTGGCCGGTTATGCCGATCCGGAGTTTCTGGACGAACTGAATACCTTCACCCTTCCCATGCTGGCTCCAGGCACTTACCGGGCTTTTGAGATTGTCGGGGACTCCATGCTGCCGACCCCCAGTGGTTCGGTGATTGTAGGCGAGAAAGTGGAAGACCTGGAAGAAGTGAAGAGCAACCAGACTTATGTGGTAGTTTCCCGCAACGAAGGCATCGTATATAAGAGGGTCATGAAGAATAATAAATCCAGGACGAAACTCACCCTGGTCAGCGATAACACCGCCTATCAACCCTACAATGTGAATGCGGACGATGTGCTGGAAGTGTGGAAGGCCCAGATGGTCATCAGCAAAGCCAATACCCAGCAAAGATGGGATGTCAATCAACTGGCCAGCCTGGTCAGCAACCTGCAGGAACAGGTCAGTTCGTTGAAGAAGAAAATGAATTGATGTTCGCCAGGACATTTCCATCGCGATCCTGACAGACGGGTATAGTTGTACTATGAACCTGTTTGTTGTCCGTTAGTGAGCTATATAACCGCTGCTTTTTAGACTTTGGGCGATCTTGGATGCCATACTCCGGTTCAGACCTCTCTTGCCGTTATATTGTTTGCCCTTTGTCTCCAGTATCGCTCTCCAGACCGGAAAAGCAATGCTCTTTGTATTGATCAGCAAGGATTCAAATGATCCATTGACCGTTGTATAAGTGTTGCCAGGGATACTGGTGTAGCTTGTGGGTTGATAACCGGAACCATGGCTATAAGTATAGTTAGGCGCATAGATACCGGGACTATAATGCTCATTATGCAAAAATCCGCGGGAGTCCACGATCAATAAGGCATCAATGGCGAGTTTATCAATTGTTTTTTCGAAATCAGCATAACTGTTCGTAATGGAGTCAAACAGATCGGCGGATTTTAAAACAGTTGTTCCGGACGTGGAAAGATCATGAGCGATGTGGTCTTCGACACGGCTTCGCAGCGCCAAAGCCTCGGTATCGGTTTTCATAAAACAACTCCTGATGCAAATATTATATGTTGTAGAATCAAGCATGGAAAATTCACAACCTTCTTCCAGATAGATGGCCAATATTTTTGTATAAGGCCTGGTCGGTTCTTTTTTTTCAAGGATGTGAATGGAAGAAGTGGCGCAGCTGGAGAGTAGCATTATACCGTAAGACAGGATAAATAACTTTTTCATTTTCGGGAAGAAAGGTAAAGGGGTTAGATGATCTGATAAAGATTATCCAAAACAAAGTACGGATTTATCCGGTATTATTGGATTTGGAAAATACTCCCCTGGCCCGCTTCTGTCAATCGCCCTGGTGTTGATGGCGGTAAGATGGCAAAGACATTCTCTCCCGGCGCCGGATAGATCGACGCCATCCCGGTGAACCGGCTGAATGCCGGCAGTACGGCATACTCTTCTCCAAAATAAAAGCAAGGGAATCGCAGGCTCTGTTTTCCCAGTCCATTGATCCGGATACCGGGATGAATATGGCCGGAGAAAAAGTAAGTTGCCGCCGCTTCTTCCCCGGCTTTCCCATCGTCATCATCGGTGATGTCATGAATGAATGCGAATTCCCCTATCTGTAACCGCTCCGGGCTCAGCTCTATGCCGGCCGCCTGATACCAGTCATCATGCAGAATATCATGATTTCCTTTGATAAGACGGACACCCAGATCCGGAAAATCCTCCCTCCATCGCTGAAACAGCGCCAGTTCCTTATTTTCCCTGCTATGAAAAAGATCCCCTACCACCAGCAGTTGCCGCGGCCGGAAATACTGGATCTGGGTAAGCAGCCTTTGCAGGTCCTCCCGGTAAACGGATTGCGGCACTCCGATGCCTGATTTGCGGAAATGTCCCGTCTTGCCAAAATGAAGATCGGATACGATCAGGGATTTTTCCTCTTCCCAGAAGATACAACGATCGGGAGATAGCCATAATTGCTGGTCTTTGAGGCGATATGGGAATGCAGGCTGCATAAATTTAAAAGAAGGCAAAGGTATCTAAAAAGAAGGAGGCCGGCCCGGGAATGCAGTAAATAATAATGGGCTAATCTTTTGAAATTCTTTAAAATAGTATTTATTTAGGAGGATTAAATAAATGACTGCTATGACAAGTACCGACCAGGCCGCCGACATATTGGATTTTGACGGTAGCAAAAAGAAAATTCCGGAGATGCTGAATGTCCTTACCATTCTCACTTTTGTGGGTTGCGGCGTCTTCACGCTCGGGAGCATTTATTCTTTTTTCCATGCCCGGAAAGGCTACGATGATTTAGTACAGGCACAGGATAAACTGGCGGATGCCCCTGAATTCGTCAAAAGCCTGGCGGGCCCGAAAATGGTGGAGATGGCAAGACTCTCGCTTGAAAACAGAGTGCCTATCCTGCTCCTGGCTTTGGTGGGTTATGGTCTTTGCCTTTATGGAGCCATCCGGATGCGCGGGTTAAAAAAAGAAGGGTTTCCCTTTTATGTGCTCGGACAGCTGGTACCAGTCGTTGCCAGTTTTATTTTTTTGGGAGTGGGCTCTTTCGGTGGGTTTGCGCTTATCGGCGGGCTGTTGTTCCCGGTGCTTTTTATTATCTTGTATGCGACGCAGCTCAAGAATATGTCTTAGGAGCGAAGCTGCCCGCGGCTGGTCGCCGGCGCTATTTATTCAGTTGCGCCTGCATCTTTCTCACCCGGTCCTCTAATTTTTCGGAGGAGAGATCTTCGCGCATACTGTCCACTTTCAACGGAAAACAGAATGGAGTCAGTCTTTGAGGCCAGCGGAGCACGATCTGTCCCGCTTGAATACGTTCTAACATATTGCGTAACCTTCCTTCTTCCATCTGTTGCTCCATCACTTCGTTATATGCCTGCCGGAGCAGGAGATTATGCGGGTCATATTCGGTGAAGACATTGAACAGCAGGGAGGCGGAGGACTGCAGATGTCTTGTTTTGACATGCTCTCCCGGATTACCCTGGAAGATCAGTCCGCCGATCACGCCGATATCCCGGAACTTGCGTCGGGCCATCTCGGCGCTGTTGACGCTCCGCTGAATATCGGCGCTCAGGCCATCGAGGCTGAACAGTTCATATACATTCGTATCGTCGACAGGGATAGGCTGATCACTGAGGAGCTCAAAGCCGTAATCATTCATGGCGAAGGTGAAGCTGATGGGCCTGATCCGGCTGATGCGGAAGGCCAGCAGCGCAGCCATTGCCTCGTGCACCAGCCTGCCTTCGAACGGATAGGCAAATAAATGAAAGCCATCTTTCGTCTCGATCTGCTCGATCAGCAATTCCCGCTCCCGGGGCATATAGGATAGGTGCGACTGCAAATCGAACAAGGGTTTCAGCACTTGTAGCTCGATGTCCGTGTGATTTTCCAAGGGCGGACGATCCACTTGCCGGTTATGGCCTGCGGCTGCTGCGGGGCCATCGGCTATTAGCTTGTAGCCGTCAGCCATTCTCGCGGCCTCGTCCAGCTTCTTTCGCAACATCAGGCCCAGGTTGGCGGACAACGGCATTCGTCCTCCATTCCAGCTGGGGACGATGGATTTTTTAGCATTCGATTTGCGGACCAGCGCCGTCATATCCTTGATCATAACGAATTCAAGGTTCCTCCCTGCCAGCGTAAAGACATCTCCGGGTGTCAGGCGGGAGATGAAGTATTCCTCGATCACTCCGACATAACCGCCCGTGATAAAACGTACTTTCAGCATTGCATCGCTGACGATCGTTCCGATATGCAGCCGGTGCCGCATAGCGATGCGGCGACTGTTGATCTTATACAGTCCGTCTTCCATGATCTCTACTTTCCGGAACTCATCATATTGATGCAGGGCCACCCCGCCTTCCGTGATGAAATGGAGGATCTCCTGCCATTCGTCTTCCGTCATATCGCCGTAGCAGAATGTCGTCTTGAGCTCCTGGAAAAGCGCTCCCGGGTGGAATCCTTCCGAGATGGCCAGGGTAGAAAGATATTGGATCAATACGTCAAAGCAGAGCAGCATCGGCTCGCGGCTTTCTATCAGCTTGATCTTCATGGCTGCTTTCAAAGCTGCGGCTTCAACCAGTTCCAGGGAATGGGTAGGCAGGAAATAGATCTTGCTTACCTGTCCCGGCTGATGGCCGCTGCGTCCGGCTCTTTGGAGAAACCTTGCTACTCCCTTAGGGCTACCTACCTGGATGACGGTCTCTACCGGGCGAAAGTCTACTCCTAAGTCCAGGCTGGCCGTACACACCACTGCTTTCAGCTTGCCTTCGTGCAGTGCCTCTTCCACCCAGCTGCGCAGGTCCAGATCGATAGAGCCATGATGCAGTGCGATGGCGCCCGCCAGATCCGGGCAGGTGTCCAGCAGCGACTGATACCATCGTTCGCTCATACCGCGGGTATTGATGAAGATCAGCGTTGTCCTGCTTTGTTCCAGGATAGGAATCACTTTATGGATCAGCTTCAGGCCCAGGTGGCCCGCCCAGGGATATTTCTCGATTTCATCCGGCAGGATGGACTCTACGTCGATAGGTTTATGGATTTCTGCCCGGACGATAAAACCTTCGTGTTTCGGGTCGCCGGCTGTGATTGCTTCGCCGGCCGTGGGTATGCCGCCTTGCAGGGAGGCCAGCAACACTTCCTTTGCCTGCCCGAGGTTGCCGATCGTCGCGCTGATGCCGATAACGGAGCATTCCCGTTCCTTCACCCCCATGATCCGCGAAATGGCCAGTTCCACCTGCACGCCCCGCTTGCTGCCCAGCAATTCATGCCATTCATCGACCGCCAGGATCCTTAAGGGACGGAATACTTCCGGATATCCTTTTTGGGCGAGCAGCAGGTGGAGGCTCTCCGGAGTAATGATCAGCACTTCCGGCATCTTACGTTTCTGCTTCTGCCGCTCGCTTGTTTCGGTATCTCCGTTACGGATGCCGACCCGCCATTGCATACCCAATTCCCGGATCACTTCTTCCATAGCCCGGCCGATATCTTTGGCGAGCGCCCGCAAGGGAGATATCCATAATAATTGCAGCCCGCCCCCCGACCGGGTGCGAAAGTCATCGGGATGCCGATTGATAAAATCGATCAGCGCCCCCAGGAATACGGAATACGTTTTCCCGCATCCCGTAGGCGCATTCACCAACCCGGAATGCCGATCGATGATATGCTGCCAGGTTTGCTCCTGGAAAAGAAAAGGGCTGAGCCCTTTTTCTTTCAGCCATTGATGAATAGTGGCATATCCTTTAGTGTTATAAAATTGCATAAGAGGTATCCTTACAGTGTCTTCAGGTACTCGATCACTGCTTTTCTTTCCTTATCGGTCAGCTTATCCCCGAAAGTATGCCCGTAATTCCCATAGCCAGGCAGTGTAGTATTGTATACGGTCGTGCCGGAGGGAGCCGGTTCCCGGGCGAATTTCCAGCCAACCTGGTCATAATCATACTGCAGATTATTGAAATCCCGCGACCAGTAAGTAGGTCTTAGCCTGCTGTTCAATAAGGCCTCCAGTGTTGGCACCGATCCGTTGTGCAGGTAGGGCGCCGTGATCCAGATGCCATCCAGCGGCGGTGCGATATATCCGTTAAAAGGTTCCAGCCTGGCGGGGTGGTCTCCCTGGGCAAACCAGCTTTTGTTGAACCAGTCTACGAACTGCGGACTCTGGTAATTCGATTTGTACAGGAAACTATCGGTTCCAATGAGATTTTCCGGAATGAGCAGGTTAGGATAATCTCCTCCCTCCCCATAATTCCCATGACATTTTGAGCAATGCTCTACGAAGACCACCCCGCCTTGCCTGGCCAGGGAGCTATTGACAGGATTGGGATACCTGGGTGGTTCCAGCGAATAAATATAAGCCAGCACATCATTGATGCGGCTATCCACTTCCCTGGCTTCCGAGCTGTCGTTCACCGTTAGCAGGTTCGAGGCCATGAGGAACCTTCCGAAGTCGCCCCTCCCAAATCCGTTGTAGAACATAGCATGTTTCTTCTTCAGCAGCCACCACGGCGGTGTATCGGAGGGGATCACCTGGTCGGGCGGGGTATCGATCAGCGAGGAGTCGCTCCAGCGTAAGGTATTGGGATCCCGATGGGCTATCAGCAAGTCGGCCAGCCGGTCCGCAGAATTGACTCCTCTTACTTCGGTATAGAGGCCGCCGCCAATAGCTTTCATGGCTTTGAGGAAAGGCGCTGCCGCCTCGTATTTTTTAGGATCTCCATTTTTCAGGACCCGCTCTGCCAGGGCGGCCGTACCTGGGCTCAGCTTCTGGCGATCGGTAAAATCGATCAGGGTGTTGCCCAATCCTACGTATAATTTGTTGTCGAAGACCTGGGCATGGCATTGCATGCAATTGGGTGCTACCACCGTCTCTCCGTTTGCTGCTTTTACCGCTGTATATTCATGGCTGATAAGGGCATTCGGGCCTTCTCTTTTCAGGTAATTCGTCTGGCTTTTGCCAAACCCGAGCAGAAAATAGTTGTAAGGGATCCCGCTCTTCACATAATCGCCTGTTGTCAGGTAGGCATAGCCTTTTTCTTTATCCCCGATACGTTGAGGACTGGCCGGAACAGGCACGGGTTCTTCTTCACGGAAAGGATGGAAGACCGTCGTAAAAGCGGCGCAGCCTATCCCCAACAAAGCCAGTATCATCCATTTTTTCATATCTAAATTTACTTATAAATAATGACCGGGCAAAGAAGGTTGGCTCCTGTCAAATGGAAGAGGGCGGGGTCTTTGTCAGATTAGTATACGCCGGTAAAATTCCCATCCATCCGCTTGATGAAATAGAGCTTCTTATTCTCAAAATAGTCCAGCGTCATGGTTTGCTTGTTGAGAACGGGTTCGATGTCGAAGTCGTTGAATACCTTGTATTTTTTCTCCCCGATGCTGCCGCTCAATCCCTTCCCGGTCTGCAGGAGTAATTTGGCAAACCGGTAAGTGGTCTCATAACCGCGGAAAACCATATCGCTGGGGCGGGAATAGAATTTCGTCTTAAAATACTGCTGGATCGAGCGGACGAGATTGTCTGAGGGATTGGTATAGAAAGGGGTACTATAGATGACCTCTTCCCCGCTGTACTGCAGACCAGTGAAGTCGATATTATCCCAGGTCGGCATGCCGACAATGACACTGGTATAGGTCTTATTCAGGGACGCCAGGGACTGGCAGAGATTCCGGGCAAAATTCTCATCGAGGCTGCCTGCGATACAGATCGTCTGTGTATTGCTATCCAGGTAGGGAACCAAAGATGCTGCGTTGAAGTTGTCCTCCAGCGTAATATACCTGATCCTCAGGGGGACGGAAGCCGTGGTTTTTTCAATATCCATGAAGTAATGCTGGAGATGATCTTCCTGCCCTCCCTTTTTCCGGAACAGGAGAATGGGCTTGGTCGCATAATTGCGCTGAATGAACTTATTGATCCCTTCGCAATGGGTCCGCAGGGTGGAATTCAGGATGACAAAATCGGGATTATTGCTGATCCCGCCGTCATTGGGAAAATTGACATTAATAAAAGGGACACTGAGGTGGGCTGCCGCGGCGGCCAGCTGCTGCAATTCCCCGGAGGCCACAACTCCGATAATGAGCTCTGTCTTTTGAAAGGAAGGGCTTTGCAAGACCTGTGCCAGGCTTTGGGTCGTCGACCGGGTATCATAAATATGCACTTCCAGCGGCGCATCTTCTTTTTCCAGGGAGTCCAGTGCTAACTGGGCGCCTTCGTAGAATTCCAGGCCGGGATTGATGAATTTGGGGAAATTCTTATCATACCGGTAATTACTGGCGGCATCAAAAGCTGAATCCAGGTAGAGGGGAACAAAAATGGCCACCTGGTGACGGGACAGGGAATCGGGCATTGTCAGGCTTGTTGGACGCCTGCTGCTTGTATCCCGGCTTTTACCGACGGTATCCACCTGTGCCAGGCCGGCGACCGCCTGCATTCCTAAAAGGACACAACATAGAAAATATCGGAAATTGGTCTTCATATAATCTTTGGCTCCCACTCCTGGCCCTTACCCCCTAAAGGGGGTTGGGTGCGGGGATTATTCCCATTCGATCGTAGCCGGCGGCTTGCTGCTGATATCGTATACTACCCGGTTGATCCCCTTGACATTATTGATGATCTCATTGGAAATATCGGCCAGGAAAGAGTACGGCAGATGCGCCCAATCCGCGGTCATTCCATCTACGGATGTTACCGCCCGCAACGCTACCGTAAACTCATAAGTCCTTTCATCCCCCATGACGCCGACACTCTTCACGGGCAACAGGATTGCTCCTGCCTGCCAGATCGTTCCATATAGGTGATGATCTTTTAATCCTTGTGTATATACATAATCTGCTTCCTGCAATAACCGCACCTTCTCCTCCGTCACTTCTCCCAGGATCCTGATCGCCAGGCCGGGACCGGGAAAAGGATGCCTTTGCAGCAGTTCTTCGGGAATGCCCAGCTCATGTCCTACCCGGCGTACCTCGTCCTTGAAGAGAAAACGCAGAGGCTCTACCAGCTCCAGGTGCATTTTTTCCGGCAGCCCTCCCACATTATGGTGTGACTTGATGGTAACGGAAGGGCCATGAACGGAGATGCTCTCGATCACATCCGGGTAAATGGTCCCTTGTCCCAGCAATCCTACTCCTTCGACCTTGGCGGCCTCTTCCTGGAATACATCGATGAACAATCTTCCGATGGTTTTCCGTTTGGCTTCCGGATCGGTCTGACCTTTCAGCTCATCATAGAACATTTTTTTGGCATCGATGCCTTTCACATTCAGGCCGATCGTTTTATAGCTTTCCAGCACCTGGCCGAATTCGTTCTTTCTTAATACGCCGTTGTCGACAAAGATGCCGTAGAGACGGTCTCCGATGGCCCGGTGGATCAGGGTAGCCGCTACGGTGGAATCGACCCCCCCGCTGAGCGCCATGATCACTTTCCGGTCACCGATCTGCTGGCTCAACCGGGCGACGGTATCGCTGACAAAATGGGCGGGCGTCCAATCCTGAGAGCAGCCGCATACCCCTACCAGGAAATTCTTTATTATTTTCTTTCCTTCGACCGAATGATAGACTTCGGGGTGGAATTGCACACAATAAAGGGGGTGCTCGCCTGTGGACGTCCCGTTAGCCTGTTCTTTCCGGAAAGCCGCATAGGGGATATTCTCCGTATTCGCCAGTATTTCAAATCCGGGGGGCATATCCAGGATGGTATCGGCATGGCTCATCCAGACCTGCGACAGCTCAATGACATCCTTTAGCAGGATATTGTCCTTTTGTTTGTGTAATAAGGCCCGGCCATACTCCCGCTTGTTGCTGTTGGCTACCCGGCCGCCGAACTGTTTGGCCGTCAGCTGGGCTCCATAACAGACGCCCAGAACGGGTAATTGATGATGCAGCGCGGATATATCCACCACGGGAGCGTTCGCATCGTTCACGGAGAAGGGGGAGCCGGAAAGAATGATGCCCTTCAGGGAAGGATCGAATGCAATGGGTTTGTGGTAGGGAGTGATTTCACAGTATACATTTGCTTCACGCACGGCCCTGGCAATCAATTGAGTATATTGCGAGCCGAAATCAAGAATTAGAATCTTTTCCGTCATGGTGACGCGAAGGTAAAAAAAATCTCCGGAGGGAAAATATCTATTAAGGGAAGAATGGTTTTAAAATACCGAAGAAAAGTTTAATTTTTGTCTGACTTGAGTAAACCTATAAACAGCGCATTATGAGAAAAACACTTTGGATCGTACTGGCCTTGCCGGTGATATTGGGCTCCTGCCGCCATTTCCTGGGTAAAAGAGTACGGGGAAACGGAGAAATCCGGACGGAGGAGCGCAGTGTGAACAACTTTAAAAATGTAGATGTCAGCGGAGCTGCCAAAGTATATGTCTCACAAGGCTCTCCTGCCACCGTGAAAATAGAAGGCGATGCAAATCTTCTTCAGTATATAGAGGTCACCCAGGAAGGGGATAATATCAGCGTACGGGAAAGACCCGGTTTCAACCTCGTTCCTACCGGCGACCTGAACGTCTATGTGACGGCCCCTGTATTTCATAAGATTGCTGCTTCGGGCGCCTGCGATATTATCGGGCAGAATAAGATCGCCAATTCGGAAAACCTCTCCCTGCATGTCAGCGGAGCGGGGGACATCCGTATGGAAGTCGATGTGCCTTCCCTTGCCGCAGAAGTATCCGGCAGCGGCTCCATCGATCTGAAAGGAGAGACTAAAGATGTGGACCTCGATCTCACCGGGGCCGGTCATGCGCATTGCTACAACCTGCTGTCAGAGAATACCAAAGTAGATATCTCCGGGGCTGGTTCTGCCGAAGTCTATGCCAGCGTGAAGCTGGACGCAGAAGTCAGTGGCGCCGGTAATGTCGTCTATAAAGGCAATGCGACGAGTGTCAACCAGCATGTCAGCGGCGCCGGCAGCGTGAAGAAGTTCGATTGAGGGTGCTATAACCGGGCGGAACTTGCAGGAATTCATTTTAGACCCTTGTTAACTTTATTTTCCCGATCATTGTCAGATGATCCAACGGTTACTATTTTTATTCCTGGGGACATTGACGGGTTTTGCCGGGTCGGCACAGGTGGCTCCTGCCGCTTCTTCTCCGGCAGGAGCCGTGGTGAAGCCCTTTCCTACCCCGGAAGAGTTTATCAATGCTGTCTTCCATACGGTCGTCGATAGCTCTTACACTCAATATTATCTTATCACAGGGGCCGATACCTGCCGGTTTGTAAAATACGACTATGATGAATGGACAAAATATTATCTGAAGGAATCGGTGCCGATGCCCATTCTGAATGAGCTGTCGGAGAAAGCTTACCTTTCGCGGTATCCTTATTTCTGGAAGCAGGACCGTCTCCCCAAAGCGGTTTGTATCAGCAATCAGAAAGCCGATTCCATTTTCTCGCTGGCCAATCCTGCGCTGAATGCATCCCATAAGGGGCGGGATAAAAGAACCTCCCGTAAAATAATGCAACAGTGGCAGCGCCTGCCGCCCCAGGAAAAAACCGTCTTCAGCTTCTCCCTGCCTCAGTTCACGGATGACGGGCAGTATGCGGTCGTCGACCTGAATGTCATCTGCGGCGCCGGCTGCGGGTCGGGACTCACCTGCCTGTTCCGGCATACTTCCGCCGGATGGCGGCTGATCGGGCAGCATACGAACTGGTCGTCGTGAACAAAGGAGTTTACAAATCCACATACCTCACCCTGATCCACACATCCCGGTTGCGCCCCTTATCATCTGTACAGGAGATCTTCACGGGCCCTTCATCCGGTATGAAAAACTGTTTACCTCCCGCCTCCCCTGCTTTGTAGAATTTATTGTTGATATACCAGTAGACTTTCCCCACATCATTGCTCACCCGGCACCGCAGCTGCAACGGCTCGGGATCTTTCTTACTGATCAGGTATTCGCTGCCGTTTATCGGGGAAGTGATGACGGGCGCCCCCTCCCGGAACACTTTTTCACAAAGGGGATTATGAGGGGGGATCGATTGATAGGCGATCCGGTTTTCTTCGAAATATTCTTTCATCTCCGGTGAAATGAATTTATAGAGCTTCTTCTTATAGCCGTTCTCCGGCAGGCACAGCCGGCAATACGATATTTTTTCATCGGCGGAGACGTAGACTTCCTGCATATTGTCGCATTTCCGGGACGGAGAGATCAGCGGAATAAAATAATCGGTCACCAGGTTGGTGCAATGATCCCCGGGCGGCAGGCCCGTTTCGGAACAGACCATCCGGATATCGCAATCCTTTGGCTGGGCGAACCAGGTCTGGTCATCATCGTAGTCGATCGTATTGAAAACGGTGAACAGCAATGGAGTAGCCACATTGGCTCCGCTTAGCTCCGGGACGCCCAGCCCCGAGAAATTGCCGACCCAGATACCGACTGTATAGCGTTTGTTGTACCCGATACTCCAGGCATCCCTGCGGCCATACGAAGTACCGGTTTTCCAGGCGATCTTTGGCAGATGTACTGTGCTCTCCCAGTTCAACGGGAAGTCCGGCCTGTTCACCTTTGACAAGGTCTCATTGATCATGAAGGTCGCTGCCGGACTCAGGACTGTTCTGGGCGAATGCTCCGCGCCCTTTGCCGGATCGACGCCTCCTCGCATTGACCCCGCCGACGAATCCGCCAGCGTGTATATGGGCTTCACATACTTCCCATTATTTGCAAAAATGGAGTACATACCTGTCAATTCCTCCAGTGTGGCGCCGCAGCCTCCCAGGATCATCGACAGCCCCAGCTTGCCCTGGTCTTTTTTGATCTGCCGGAAATCGCAGACAGCCAGGTTCTGGATAAGCTTGTCCTTGCCCAGCGCCTTCAGGCTCTTTACCGCGGGGATATTCAGGGAATGCGCCAGCGCATATTCCATAGATACATAGCCATTGAACCTGCGGTCATAATTTTCCGGGGCATACCCCTGATAATTCACTGCCACATCCGTAATGACCATCTTGGGTGTAAGTAGCCCTGCGTCTATACAAAGTCCGTACAGGAGGGGTTTGAGCGTGCTGCCCGGCTGCCGGATCGCCGCCGCTCCATTCACCTGCCCTCCATCGGCCGTATCCCGGAAGTCCGCGCTGCCGACATAGGCTACGATCCGGTGCGTACTATTATCCAACACGATCACCGCCGCATTGCGGATATTTTTCAGGGTGAGGGTCCGGGAATAATCTTTCACCAGCTTCTCGATCTTGCGCTGGGTATTCAGCTCGATGGTCGTATGAATGATATCTCCGCCCGCCCGCTTCAGCTTCCAGGCCAGGTGGGGGATATAACCGGGAACAGCGCCCCGGGTAGCTGTCAGCGGTTCCGACAAGGCATCGGCGATCTCTTTGTCCGTAAACACTTTTTCCCGGGCGAACTGCCGGAGCCATTTATTTCTTTCTTCGATGATCCGGTCATTATGCTTGCCCATGACCAGTGAGGATGGCCGGTTGGGGATGATCGACAAGGCTGTGATCTCGGCCAGCGACAAATGATCGGGATTCTTTTTAAAATAAAGGATAGACGCCGACTTTACCCCTTCGATATTACCTCCGTAAGGAACTTTATTCAGGTACAGCTGCAGGATCTCATCTTTGCTGTACTTCCATTCCAATTGGAAAGCGCGGAAGACTTCCCGCAGCTTATTCCAGTAAGTCCGCTTTTTGGGCTCCAGCGAACGGGCTACCTGCATCGTAATCGTAGAGGCGCCGGAGGTCCGCCGCATCCGGAACAGGTTTTTAAAAAAAGCCCGCCCCATCGCAAATAGATTGACGCCGGGATGATAATAGAAATATTTGTCTTCTTTCTCAACGATGGTCTTACGGAGCAGGGGAGAGATCTCGGAGAGCTCCGTTTTCATCCGCCATTGTTGATCCTGCGTAAGAAAAGCGTGGATCACCTCTCCCTTACTATCCGTAACGATCGTGGAATATTCGATCCGGTCGGGCAGCGGAAAGATCCGGTTCAGCAACAGGAAGAACAAAAAAATGCCCGCAACGATGAAGGCGCCTTTTTTCAGGGAAGCCCAGGTCAGCAACGACCGGACGAAAGACCGGAATCGGGTGAACGAACGCTGGCTGATGCGGAACAACTTTTTCATTTTCTTTCCAACGGCGGACAGATTGCTGCCTGATATGTGTTTTTTTGAATTAACAAATTCTTATCATAGCTACTATTGCAAATAGCCTTTCCCGTGATGTACTTTCAATGCGGAATTATTTTCCAAATATATGAACTCCACCAGTCACCCTCCCTAGCTCTTCTTCATAAAAAAATGCCTAAAAACCCTCTTTTTTTCTCCCTTTCGAGGGTAAGGGCCAGACTTTTTATATATTAACAGCGTTTTAGAGCAAAACATCTCCTATCAACTAACCTTTTTATGCGTATACGATCCGGCTTATCAGCCATAACGACGATCTCCCTTTTTACCATCACCTTTTTCGCAACTATTTTTTTACTGGCCTGTAACCGTAGTACAGTCAGCCTGGAATATACCAATGCGCGGGATGAGGTGCCTTCGCTGGGCAATCTTATCTTCCGGTTCGACCAGTCCCTGGTCAAAGACTCCTTACTCGATCAGTGGGATTCCTCGAAATATGTCTCTTTCGAGCCGAAGATCCCCGGCCGTTTTCGCTGGGAACACCCGGACGAACTTGTCTTCTCCCCCTCCCAGCCCCTGCCGCCGGCCACTACCTTCAAAGCGACCCTGCACAATGATATTCTGCAGTATAGCTCTTATGGCCGGATAAAGAAAGGGGATGACCTGGTCTTTCATACGCCTGAACTGCGGTTGGATAATACCAATGTGACCTGGATCCTGCCGGAAGAGAACAGCAGCACCGCCGTTCCCCAGGTCGACCTGCAGTTTAATTACCCTGTCAACCCCAACTCCCTTAAGGACAAGCTCAAGATCGAAATAGCCGGTCAGCCGGTTAACTACAGCTTTCAGACCCTTTCGGCTACCGATAAGATCACGCTGCGCCTGCTCAACATGAAGGCGGAAGACAAGAATATAGAAACAAAGATCTCTATCGATAAGGGGTTGGTACCGGAAGGAGGCGTCAATGGCCTGAAAGAAATGATAGAGACGCATTCCACGATCCCTTCCCCCTTTGTCCTGCAGATCAATGAAGTCAACGCAGAACACGACGGGGAGACGGGCACCCTGAAAGTGACGACCAGCCAGCAGGTGGTCGCCGCTAACCTTGCCTCCTATATCTCGCTGGTTCCCGCCGTCAAATTCACCGTCGAGCCTTCCGAGGACGGCTTCGTGATCCGAAGCGATAATTTCGACCAGTCCAAAAGTTATGCGCTTACCCTTACCAAGGGGCTTCGTGGACGTATTGGCGGGGTCTTACATGAAGAATACAACACCAATATCACCTTCGGGGAGCTGGCGCCCTCCATCAGCTTCGCCAATGGCAAAGGCATCTATCTCTCCGGCAAAGGAGCTAAGAATATCGAGGTGAAGATCATCAACGTACCGAAAGTGAAAGTGGTCGTCTCCAAGATCTATGAGAACAACCTGCTCATGGCCCAGCAATATGGGTATTCCCCGAAAGAAACTTCTACCGGCACGTCGGGGAGCGTCTCGTCCGGTGACGGTGAAGGTGATGGAGAAGAGGGCGGTGGGGGACGATATTATGGCGACTATGACAATAGCGGCGACCTCAGTTTTGGGGATATCGTCTATGAACAGGAAATAGACACCCGCTCCCTGCCCAAAAGCGGAAATAGTAGCAGCAATCGCCTCTTCAATCTCAATATCACCGACAAACTGCCGGAATTCAAAGGCATCTATCACGTGATGATCCGCTCCGTGAAGAACTACTGGGTAAAGGACAGCCGGTTCATCTCGCTTTCGGATATCGGTCTCATCGCCAAAGAAGGAAAGGAAAAAATACTGGTCTTCGCCAATTCCATAAAGACAGCCGCCGCTCTGAACGGGGTGAATGTGCTGGCCTACGGCTCGAATAACCAATTGCTGGGAATGGGCGCCACCAATGCCGACGGGGTCGCGGAGATCGCCTACGCGCGTAAGGACATGGCGGGCTTCCGTCCTGCTATGATTATCGCCAAGACGGCGGAAGACTTCAACTACCTGCCATTCAGTACTACGAAAGTCAATGTGTCCCGGTTTGAAGTAGGTGGCCATCGCAGCAATACCACCGGGTTGGACGCCTTTATCTACCCGGAGAGGGATATCTACCGTCCGGGCGAGAAGCTGAATTTCTCCGTCATCATCCGGGACCGATTGTGGAAATCACCGGGTGAGCTGCCTGTCAAGTTGAAATTCCTGCTTCCCAATGGGAAGGAGCTCAAAAATTTCCGGAAGAGCCTCAACGAACAAGGTTCTCTCGAAGGCAGTGTAGACATTGCTCCCTCGGCCATCACCGGCAGCTATTCCCTGGAAGTATATACTTCGAATGATATCTTACTGGCGACCCAGCCTTTCCGGATCGAGGAGTTTGTCCCCGACAGGATCAAGGTCACTGCCAAACTGGACAAGCCCTTCCTGGAAGCGGGGGATATCTCCCGGCTGAATATTCATGCCGTGAACTTCTTTGGTCCTCCGGCCGCCAACCGCAACTATGAATGCGAGATCCAGATCAAACAACGGTCTTTCAACCCTAGAAAGTTCAACAACTACGACTTCAGCCTGGCCAACCAGGATGGGCTTTTCGACAAGACCGTCCGGGAAGGAAAAACGGATGAGCAGGGCAGCGCCGTTGAAAAATATGAAGTACCCGAGATGTTTAAGAACATCGGGTTGCTGCAGGCTACTTTCTATGCCACTGTCTTCGACGAGACAGGCCGGCCTGTGAGCCGCAGCACTTCCGCGGATATTTTTACCCAGCCGGTATTCTTCGGAGTGGCGGATGACGGATTCTCCTATTATGCATTGAACCAGGCCATTCAATTTCCGCTCATCGCGCTGGATAAGAACGAAAAGGTCCTGAACAGCGTTGCTGCGCGGGTGCAGGTGGTCAAACATGAATACCGCACCGTCCTTACCAAGAGCGGCAGTTATTTCCGCTATGAATCCCAGAAGGAGGACAAACAGGTCGCCTCCGGTATCGTCACCGTTAGTGGTGAGAACACCCAATACAGCTTTACCCCCCGTTCTCCCGGCGACTACGAACTGCGCATATCGATACCTGGCTCTAACAGTTATGTTAGCCGGAGCTTCTATAGCTATGGCTCCTGGGGTGGGGATAACAACTCCTTTGAAGTCAACAATGAAGGACATATAGATATTAAGCTGGACAGACCCTCCTATTACACCGGCGATAAGGTAACAGCTTCGTTCAGAACCCCTTTCAGCGGGCGCATGCTGGTCACCCTGGAGACGGATAAGGTGGTGTCTTATCAGTATGTCAATGTGGACAAACGCACCGCTTCCCTTGACCTGCCGCTTACCGTAGACGATCTTCCCAACGTATATATCACCGCTACCCTGATCAAACCGCATGAGCTGTCGGATGTTCCGTTGACGGTAGCGCACGGATTCCAGTCGGTAAAAGTGGAAGAGAAAGACCGGAAGATCGCCGTGGAGATCGTGGCGCCGGCAAAGATCCGCTCTCATACCCACCAGAAAGTGACTGTGAAAGCGACTCCGGGCAGTATGGTAACCCTGGCTGCGGTCGATAATGGCGTATTGCAGATCTCCGATTTCGATACTCCCGACCCTTATGCCCATTTCTATGCTAAAAGGGCGCTGGAAGTAAATGGCTATGACCTTTATCCATTGCTCTTTCCGGAAGTCAGGGCCAGTCTCAGCAGTACGGGTGGTGACGGCGAGAGCGATATGAAGAAACGGGTGAACCCGATGCCGGCCAAGCGTATTAAGATCGTTTCTTACTGGAGCGGAATTACCAAGGCCAATGGCAGCGGAGAGGCGGAATTTGAATTCGACATCCCGCAGTTTTCCGGGGAAGTGCGGCTCATGGCCCTGGCGTATAAGAATGAAAGCTTTGGCTCGAAGGAATCTGCTATGACGGTGGCCGATCCTATCGTGCTCAGTACGGCGCTGCCGAGATTCCTCAGCCCGGGAGATACGGTAATGATGCCCGTTACCATCACCAATACGACGGATAATCCGGCTACGGCCAATGCCCGGTTGAAGATCAGCGGGGCTGTAAGAGTTGCGGGCAGCGAACAGCAATCATTGAGCATCGCCCCCAACAGTGAGGGAAGGGCCTTATTCCAGGTAGTGGCGGCTCCGGTTATCGGAATAGGTAAAATAGCGGTAGAAGTGAGCAGCCTGGGAGAGACTTTCACGGACGAGACGGAAATTGGTGTGCGGCCTGCCGCGGGCTTGCAAAAGGTCACGGGGAGCGGGGCGTTGGCAGGGGGGGGATCTCAGTCCCTAAACTTAGGCGCGGGCGACTTTATCCCTTCCAGTGTCGACTATCAGTTGACGGTGAGCCGGTCTCCGGCGATGGAGTTCGGCCAATACCTCAGCAGGCTGGTGGAATATCCTTATGGCTGTACGGAGCAGACGGTGTCCGCGGCCTTCCCGCAATTATATTATGGAGACCTGGCCGACCTGGTCCGGCAGAGTAATACCGCTCAGAAAGCCAATGCGAATGCGAATATCCAGGAGGCGATCCGGAAGATCAAAATGCGGCAGTTATACAACGGGGCCGTCACGCTCTGGGACAATGAAGGGTCGGAGAACTGGTGGGCGACCATCTACGCCGCCCATTTCCTGCTGGAAGCGCAGAAAGCGGGCTTTGACGTGGACAAGGGGCTGGTTGAGACGATGCTGGGTTATATCAATAGCCGCCTGAAGAACAGGGAGACGATCACCTACTATTACAATCGCGATCAGAATAAAAAGATAGCTCCCAAAGAAGTGGTCTACGGGCTGTATGTACTGGCGCTGGCCGGAAGGCCGAATGTCAGCGTGATGAACTATTACAAGTCCAATCCTGCCTTGTTAAGCCTGGACTGTAAATATCTATTGTCGGCGGCCTATGCTTTGGCAGGCGATAAGAAGAGCTTCCGGGAATTCCTGCCTTCGCAGTTCGCTGGTGAGGAATCGGTGGCTCAGACGGGAGGCAGTTTCTATTCCGATGTCCGGGATGAATCCCTGGCGCTGGATGTGCTGATAGATGCTGATCCGGAGAATCCCCAGATTGGCATCATGGCCAAACATGTTGCCGATAAGCTCAAACAACGTAGCTGGTTCAGCACGCAGGAGCTGGCCTTCAGCTTTCTGGCTCTGGGTAAGACGGCCCGGCAGGCGGCAGGCGCCACGGTGACGGCGGATATCCGGGTGGACGGCAGGACGGTGGGAACGATGAATGGCAACCCGCTGAAGCTGACGACGAAGGAGCTGAAGGGCGCGGGTGGTGGTTCCGGGTCGGGTGGTGGTTCTGGCTCAGCCGCGGGTGGCCCGAAGGTCGACATCGTTACCAAGGGCAGCGGACGTCTGTACTATTTCTGGCAGGCAGAGGGCATCAGCGCCAGTGGCGCCGTTAAGGAGGAGGACAGCTATCTGAAAATACGTAAGCGCTTCTTCGACCGCAATGGCCGGGCTCTCTCCGGCAATACCTTTAAACAGAATGACCTGGTGATCGTACAGCTGACCCTGGAGAAGACGTACAGCACGAATATCGATAATATCGTCATTACCGATCTGCTGCCGGCGGGTTTCGAGATCGAGAATCCCCGGACAAAGGATATTCCGGGTATGGACTGGATCAAGGATGGGGATTCCCCGACCGCGCTGGACGTGCGCGACGACCGGATCAATCTCTTTGTCGACCAGCATTCGATGAAGCAGGTCTATTATTATGCCGTTCGTGCTGTTTCACCGGGACTCTATCGCATGGGCCCTGTCAGTGCGGATGCGATGTATAATGGAGAGTATCATTCCTATAATGGGGCAGGGACGGTGCGGATCGTTCAGTAGGGGGCTCCGGGAATGGAATATCTCCGGATGACAGGCCAGCCTAAAATGAAATTTTAGGCTGGCCTGTTTTGCTTATGGAAAACAATTTATCCATATTAAAAGGTATACACCCGGGCATTGTCCTTGAAAGAGAACTTAAAAAAAGAGGGCTTTCCAAAGGGCCTTTTGCACTTTCGATTAATGCGTTTCCTCAGACATTGGGTGCTATTACCAAGGGGAATAGGAATATGAATACGCCCCTGGCGTTGCGGATTGAGCAGGCCCTGGGTTTGGAAGAAGGATATTTCATGACTTTACAGGTTTTTTATGACATCAAACAGGAGAAGCTGAAACAGAGTAGGGGATACCATCCTGATCTCGCTAAACTGAGGCCGGTCCTTTTTTGGGATGCGCGGATGGACAAAATTGATTGGCTCCGGCAAAAGCGAGCAGTTATTGAACGTGTCTTTGCGCGGGGTAATGAGCAGGAAAAAAATGAAATCACCCGGTTTTATGGGGAGGAAACAATCGATCAGATTTTAAAAAATCAAAAAGACAGCTTGAAAGATGCCTGATAAACTCTATAGGTTACTCATCTGAGTAACTATATCGGTATAAGCAGATCCAAAGATAAGCTTTGGCTAAAAGTGGTATATCTGAGCAGGTTTTAGCCAAATTGTATGATACATTTGGCTAAAAGTGGTATATTTGAGCAACTTAAAGCCAAATCATAGCATGGAAACGCTTATCGGCCGACAGGATGAGTTGGCCCGGTTGAGGAAGCTTACTGAAAACAGAAGTTCTTCATTTGTTGCCGTGTACGGCAGAAGAAGGGTAGGAAAAACATTCCTTATAAGAAATGCTTTTTCGTCATTTGATTTTCAGGTAACCGGTATGGCCAATATCAATACGGCCACCCAATTAGCAAACTTCCACATCGCGCTAAACCGATACGATGCGTCTGTGGACAGGCCGCAGGCGACAAGCTGGCTGGAGGCATTCACTCAGCTTACTGCACTACTAGAATCAAAGAAAAGCGAAAAAAAAATAGTATTCCTGGATGAACTGCCATGGCTGGATACAGCCGGGTCGGGTTTCCTGCCCGCCCTGGAACATTTCTGGAACTCTTGGGCCAGCGCAAGAACGGATATTCTTCTAATCGTCTGTGGCTCGGCGGCAAGCTGGATCATCAATAAGTTACTGAACAGCAGAGGGGGGCTGCATAACCGGGTGACAGACAGAATACCGTTGCAGCCCTTTACACTCAAGGAATGTGAACTGTTTTTCAGCAGCCGCGGGGCCATCTTTGACAGGTATCAGATAGTCCAGTTATACATGGTGATGGGCGGCATCCCTTTCTATCTGTCACAGATAGATCAAAAATTAAGCGCAGCCCAGAATATTGACCGACTTTGTTTTACGGAATCTGGAATTTTACGGGTGGAATTCGATAATCTATACCATTCGCTGTTCCAAAAAGCGGAAAGGCATGTGCAGATTATTGAGGCGTTGAGTAAAAAAGCAAAGGGACTTTCCAGGGAGGACTTGCTTAAGGCATCCAAAATGCCCAATGGCGGAGGCACAACCCGCATTTTGCGGGAGTTGGAAGAGAGTCATTTTATACGTAAATACAGGGCTTTCGGGAAAAAGGACAAAAACAGTATCTACCAACTAACAGATTTCTATTCCCTTTTTTACCTGCGATGGATCAGGGGCCTTGATCCATCCGACCGGGATTATTGGATCAGCCAGCTGGATACCCCTAACCAAAATATCTGGGCCGGCTATGCATTTGAACAGGTTTGCCTGGAACATCTTTCCAAGATCAAGCTAGGGTTGAGTATTGGTGGAATGAAGACAGAGACTTCAGCATGGTCTGGCAAAACAGATACATCAGGCGCACAGATCGATCTGTTGATCGATCGTGCAGACAGAGTGATCAACATCTGCGAAATGAAGTTCTCCATTGATCCCTTTGTTATCAGCAAAAGTTACGCGGAAGACCTGAAAAGAAAGATTCGTGTCTTTAAAGAAGTTACTAAAACAAGAAAAGCGGTCCATCTCATTCTAATCACAACCTGGGGGCTTGTTAGAAACAATTATTCTGATACGCTTGTACAACATGAATTAAAGATGGATGCCTTGTTTGATTAAATTATTAAGTACCTTAGGTTTTACACAACAAAGATTTAGGGCAAAGAAAGTCTCATTCCTTCACCAAACTATTCCTCCTGGTGCTGTAGTCTAACGCATAGGCCCGCTTGCTCGCCTGATTGAGGAAGGATCGGTTAATCAGGACTTCTACCTTTTCCTGTTTTATCATAAAAGGAGCTAATAGTTTTTGCGCCCGCTTCTTTTCTAACCCGATCCTATGGGCAAACTCTAAAAAATCCTGCTGACCACGGTGATTTGTTTTTTTGAAAGCAGAAGACTCGAAGTTGTCTGCGAACAGACCTTTATTCAGTGCAAAATCGGTGTCGTCTACATGTATCCGAGTATTGATCAGGTCATAAGCAGGACTCAAAAAATAATCTCCACTTGCAGACTCCAGCAAGGCGAAGTTCTTTAAATGCGCGTCTCCGTTGGAAAACAAGTAATTAAATACTACCACGGAGAAGAATTTTTCCATTTCTACCCGCCAGGTCGGCACATACCTGACAATCAAGGCTGCGGCTTCCTCATAGGAATAGTCATACTTAAAGTTGACTCCGCCTGTATCCTTGCTCTTGCCGGCCAGGGTGGCAAAATCTTCCATGCCCAGTTTGTCGCCATCGGCATTTATATCAAAACGTCGGGTAATATAGGCTGGCGAACCATCCTTGAAAAAAATCATACCGTTTTCTGCGGTATAAATACGATATACCTGGGAAGCAATCTGCATAGTCAGATGCTCGTTGGCTGGCATCTGGTCCACTTTCTTCAAATCTCTGGGGATGGGCTTTAATATATAAGTTCCGTGTTCCCATGCTGTGGTAAGCCTCAATTGGTTTTTTACAAGTAGTAACGATTCTTTTTCCTGCACGCCAGATATAGAGATGCGCTGGCGGTTTTCCATAAACATTTCCGCGTCTGCTTCACTTTTTTGTGGGGCATTATACGGAAGGATATGACTGACCTTTCTGCCTTTGAACATATGTCTTAAAAAGGTAGGGCTATAAGTGCTGTATTGCCCGGCTAAAGTACCCGGGCAGGAATTCAATACGGGCTGGCTCATGACGCAACAGGTTTAACCGTTATAGCACCGATAGTGTCGTAGCTGGCGGTAGCAGCCAGAAGCCCAAAATTATCCGCTTCATCTATTTTTAAAGTACGACTTTGAAGTTTTCTATTGGCACCTTCTGACAACATATTGAAGAAGAAAGGAAAGAGATAATCGGCTCGATATTCCTGTTTTTTTTTGGACAAAGTAAGACTGATAGCAGGCTTTGACGGATCCGCATAGTAGACATCATCATAACGGAAAGAATAACTATTCCTGTTCTCTTCAGTAAATATTCCGGCTAATTCATGGTTCCTGTATACTTCGACACTTCTCATGGATGATTGCTTATAAGTTTACCTTTTTAACTTCCAGTTTGATTTCCATGCCCAGCACTTCAGCGATTTTTCCAATCAATCCAAAGGTTGGATTGGCTTGCCCTCTTTCTATTTTGTAGAGAGAATTTACGCTGATTCCAGCCAACTCGGCAAGATCGGGTTGGGTGATCCTGAGTGACTTTCGTCTTTCCTGGATAAGTTTGCCGACTATAGTAACTGACATTATAATGTGATTTCAGGCAAAAATACGCGATTTTTGAATTAAATATGCCATAAATCATGCTATAGTATGATTTATGAAGAAAACCTATTGATATGGCATTAATTAAGCCAAAAATCGCACTATAATGTGGTTAAGAGCGAAAAAATCATTTTCTCGTGAATTCTGGAAGTCGTCAACCTAGTAAATCCAAACTTAAACTTTGGATTTACTAGGTTGATACCTGACAAAGAAAAGGGCTGACCTTTTTGGTCAGCCCTCAGAGATTCTATAAAAAACCCTTACATCTTCTTCATCGGTTTCTCCCGCTCCCAGAACCGGTGCTGAGCGATAGCCTTGATAAAGGCGTCTGCTACCCCGGCTTTGGAATCATTTTGCAGGATCAGTCCCTTATCTCCGGACACTACCAGCCCGGTAAGGGCCGCCTCTACCAGTTTTACCCCTTCATCGTCTGCGGCTATGGGCTTGGCATGCAGGTATGCTTCCCGTATAAAAGCCTGCGCATCGGGCAGGTCCTTTAAGGTAGCTATGCTGGCTGCTCCGCCGGGGATGTATATAGCGTCGAAAAGAACAGAAGCGGCTATCAACAGGCTCTGGTCTACGGCTATTGTTTTATTCTTTTGCCCTTTGATGCTGCCGAGACGGGGTGCGATCAGCTGAGTCACGGCGCCTTGCGCTATCAGGGCTTCCTGTACGGCCGTCAGGGTGGCATCGTTTACTCCATCCGCTGCAAGGATCGCGACCTGCCTTGTTTTGATGGTGTTTTTCGGCGTATTTGCCATACTCAGCGCCTCTGATCTTTCCACCCGCTGCGGAACGGTCTGAGGTTGGAATTTTTTCGGGTCTCCATCGGCTGGTATACTATGATTAACAGGTTGCTGAGGTTTTGCCGGAACAGGCAGGCCCAGCCCTTGGGCTACCTGGGTGGCTAATATTTTATCTACCTGGGTCAAAAGTCCCACCATTCTTTCCCGGATGTCCGGGATCGTCAATTTGCCCAATTCAAACCGCAGGGCATTTACCAGGTGATTTTTTTCGGCTTCCGACTGACTGTTATAAAAGAGCGTAGCCTGGCTGAAATGATCGAAGAAGCTCTGGCTACGGACCCTCACCTTACTGGCATCGATGCGTTCCGCATAGGAAGTAAACCCTCCTTCCGCCATCTTAGCCTGGAAGGGGCAGCCTCCTCCGATCGAATTCGGGTGATAGCTTGACTTGCCCTGATTGATTATCTGCCGCATGTGCCCGTCCCGCTGATTATTGTGCACCGGAACGATGGGGCGGTTGATGGGGATCTCATGGAAATTGGGACTGCCCAGCCGGGAAAGCTGTGTATCGGTATAAGAGAAGAGCCGTCCCTGCAGCAGGGGATCGTTGGAGAAATCAATACCCGGCACCAGGTTGGCCGGATGAAAGGCCACCTGCTCTGTCTCCGCAAAGAAATTATCCGGGTTCCGGTTGAGCACCATTTTACCTATTCTTTGCACGGGCACCAGCTCTTCGGGAATCAATTTAGTAGGGTCCAACAGGTCGAATTCATATTTATGCTCATCCTTCTCATCGACGACCTGGATCCCCAGCTCCCATTCCGGAAAAGCGCCACTTTCGATTGCTTCATACAGGTCCCTCCGGTGAAAATCCGGGTCCTTCCCGGATATCTTCTGCGCTTCGTCCCAGGCTACCGAATGGACCCCTAGCAGGGGCTTCCAATGAAACTTGACAAAAGAGGATTTCCCTTTGGCATTGATCAGCCGGAACGTATGGACGCCGAAACCTTCCATCATCCGCAGACTGCGGGGGATAGCCCGGTCGGACATGGCCCACATGATCATATGCATGGACTCCGGCATCAGCGAGATGAAATCCCAGAAAGTATCGTGGGCGGACGCCGCCTGCGGAATTTCGTTGTGGGGTTCGGGCTTAACGGCATGGATCAGGTCGGGAAATTTGATGGCATCCTGGATAAAGAATACAGGAATATTATTCCCCACCAGGTCATAATTTCCTTCTTCCGTATAGAATTTAACGGCAAAGCCTCTCACATCCCTGGCCAGGTCGGAGGAGCCCCGAAATCCCGCCACCGTAGAGAATCTTACAAAGACCGGGGTGACCGTCGCAGGGTCCTGCAGGAACCCGGCCTTCGTATACTTAGCCTGGGACTCATATACCTGGAAATAGCCATGGGCGGCCGATCCCCGGGCATGTACGATTCTTTCGGGGATCCGTTCATGATCAAAATGCATGATCTTCTCCCGCATCATAAAATCTTCCAACAGGGTAGGACCGCGGTCACCTGCTTTGAGGGAATTCTGATCGTCATTGATGCGCAGGCCATGATCGGTCGTCATAAATTGATCGGCGCCGTCTTCGGTATGAGGGGCCAGGCTGTTTATTTTCTCATTAATGGGTTCCTTTTTGGAAGACACCGGCTTTTTACTTTTCGCCATAATAATATTAAGTTTAAATGAAAATGGAATGGAGTTAGATCGATAGGATCGTATGGATGCAAATCCCGGACCCCTGGTCAACGATCGGGTGACCGGATGATTCCCCTGATGGGGAGACCGGGTAAGGGGATACTTAATACCCCGTCCCGACGCATTGCAGCTGCAGGAAGTATAATTAAAACCTCTTAGGGGTATTAACAAAAGAAAGGGCAATAAAAGAGGGGGAATTACTGTTTAAAAGTTTTTGCGCAACTATTTTCATATTAATTCGCGATATAGCCCCCATCTTTGTATTTTTACCTCATAAATATATCGCATGAAGCTTTTTGTAGCAGGTATCCCCTATGATTTCGATGATGTAGACTTAAAAGAAATGTTTGAATTGTATGGCGCTGTAAATTCCGCCAAAGTAGTTATGGATAGGGAGACCGGCAAGAGCAAAGGCTTCGGATTCGTGGATATGCCCGATGATACCGAGGCCCGCCAGGCGATCGAGACCCTGGACAATGCTTCCATCAGAGGTAAGAAGATGGCCGTAAAAGAAGCCGACGAGCAGGCAAAAGGCGGCAATCGTGGCGGCGGCGGTCGTGACAACAGAGGTGGTGGTGGACGGGATGATCGCGGTGGTCGCGACGACCGCGGCGGCGGCGGACGGGATAATAATTACCGTCCCGGCGGTCCTCCGAGAAGGTATTAATAGGCTCCCGGTAAGAAATATTGAAATATTAGTGCCTCCGGCATATATATGTGATTTGCTTTCAAATTTAATGCAATACAAAACGAATAAGCGGCTCCAGGGCCGCTTATTCGTTTAACAAAGTTTATCAGACATTTCTCCAATGGCCGGGTATCCACCTCCAGCCGCCTCTTGTATCCTGCCAGTGTCCGTTTTCCCATACCGTTCTGGGCCTGGGCCGTTCCCAATGGCCCTCATGCCATTCATAGCGGCCTCCGACCCATACCCAATCCCCTGTTATCCAGATATGCTCGCGGGAGGGCGGCGGTGGTCTCTCATAGACGATTTCTCTGGGCCTTTCGTGGACTACGGCCCGTACCGTGCAGGACGATAGTAGCCCGATACTGACAAGTAATCCCAGGACAATAGCGATTTTCTTCATAGTAGTGCATTTTAATTAAATAGTAGACTCTATTATAGGTCGATAGGTTTAATAGCGCCTATTATATAGTTTTATTTTATACTATGTTGCTGCATTATGCATTAGTTCACCCGGTATACAGGATATCTCAGGTGCGCCGGCTCATAATAAACGGAGTGTTTGTAGACAAATTCCAGCTGGGCTTCCGCATCCTGTGCAAAAGAAGGATCTGCCTTTTTCTTCTCTTCCAGCTTTTCTCTTACTTCGGGGTGGTCTTTCAGCCAGGCCGCAGCCAGGTCCTCCCATCGGTAAGCGCTATAACCCTCTTTCTGCTGGAGAATGGCATCAAAGAAATTCCAGGAGAAATAGGAGTCGTCCCCGGTAGGCTCAAGCATCTCCACCAGGAAACGCCTGGAAGACTGGTCAGCAGGGACCCAATAGTCTCCCCGCAGGAATTGAATGGATTCCCGCGCCGCCGATACCGTTACCTCCGTATTCCTGTGATGTTTTTCATAGGCCCGGGGATAAGACTTGTAGTTATCGATATGATAGGCCTCAACGGCTATCAGCGTGTCTTTGGTCAGTCGTTGCATCCGTACCCCATTCAGCTCCAGCAGATCGGTCACTTCATGCCAGCCCTGGGGGATAATATAGGCCTTCGGCGCAGTAACGAAGACGTCCGGGATAAAATAATCATAGTATCTCACTTCTTTTTCAAAAGGCTGCTTGTGATCATAGAAGAGACGCGGCAGCCCGGTCACCTCACTGGTCCTGGTCGTTGCCTGGAAGCCACGGAAAAGGATATTGTCATATTGGACCGTGTCCGCTTTCCAATGCAGCGGCCAGCGGGTATTACCGAGGTCGGCGGAGAGATTATGCTGTCTTTTGGTAATGATCTCGCTGGCATGGATCGAAGCCTGCCCGATCATCACTTCCATCAGGGCATAAGTGGACAATACCCGGTCATGAAATGGCTTCAGCATGTGGGTCTCAGGCATGAAGGCGATCGTATTGAACAAAGTGGCGTAACCGCTGGAATAACGGGGGGGATCGTAAAAAGCTTCCCAGCCTTTCTCCGGATTGCCTTCCTCGAAATTCACATAGGGAGTCATCGGCCACCCTTTCTTCTCCATGGCAGCGAAAAGAGCCGGCTGAAATACGTCGTGCAGGAACTTGCCCAGCTCACCCCCCAGCTTATTCCATTGCGAAGAAAGCAGGGTCATCGTATACTGGTAATCCGCTCCGTCGCTGACATGGTTATCGATCTGGATATCCGGGTTCACCCAATGGAAGATCCGGGCAAATGACCGGGCATTCCGGGTATCGTTCTTGGTAAAATCCCGGTTGAGGTCCAGGTTCTGTGCATTGCCGCGAAAGCCATAGCTGCGGGGGCCGTTCTGGTTGACACGGGAATAGCTGCTCCGGTTAAGCGCTCCGCCAATATTATAGAGAGGGATCACGGCCAGGGCGACATTATCCGGAATGCTGATCTTTTTCGAGACCAGGTCCCGTAGTAGCAGCATGCTGGCATCCACGCCATCCGGTTCGCCCGGGTGAATGCCGTTATTGATGAGGAATACGACCTTGTGCTGACGGTGCCATAGCGCCGGGTCGGTCTGTCCGTCATTGGAATACAGGACCAGGTGGTAAGGATACCCGGCATCGCTCATCCCCATCTCCTTAATGGACAGCTTCGGCGAAATCCTGTCCAGCTGCTGATAAAAAGCGATGCACTGGGCATAAGTGGCCGTTTCCATACCGTTGGACTTTTCAAAAGGTGTAGTCTGGGCCGTGCCCCGGAATGGCCCTATGAACAAGCAGATATACAGGAGTTTTCTCATAGGGCTAAAAATAAAGAAGGCATCCCACTATGGAATGCCTCTTATCAAAAAGATTTATAAAACAGCCTTATTTGGCGGCAGCTAACGTATTTACCTTGCGGGCCAGCTTACGTTTCAGGTTCGAAGCCTTGTTCTTGTGAATAATGCCTTTCTTAGCCAGCTTGTCGATCATAGAGGCTACTTCCGGCAATTTTTCACCAGCTTCCTTCTGTTCCTTGATATCCCTCAGATCCCGGATCGCATTACGGGTGGTTTTACCATAGTAACGATTACGATCCCTGCGTTTGGTGGCTTGCCTTACATCTTTTTTGGTTGCCTTATGATTTGCCATGTACTCGACATTTTTAGGACGGCAAAGGTATGCCCAACCAGTGGAGATTCCAAATTTGAATTGGAAAAATTGGAAAAAAGGTTCCAAACAACCCTGAAAAATCAAATAAATGGTAAAATCGGTCAAAATCGTTCTAATCCGTGACCATTTTTGAACGATATTTGTGTGCCCATTTCTGGGCATAATTTGTTCAACAGCACTTCTATGAAGGACTATTCATTTATAACTAATTCTCATCCCGCTTATATTGAGGGCTTATATCAGGATTTTGTCAAGAACCCCGATGCGGTAGATCCTGAATTCAGGAAATTTTTTGAAGGATTTGATTTTGCGATTTCACAGGGCAAGGCCTCCAATACCGCCAATGGCTCTACCAATGGAAACGGCACTTATACGGCCGTTACCGGCACCGGTGCCTCCAAACCTGCTTCCGGGTCCGTATTGACCACTACCGATGGTGTGGACTGGAAAAAGGAGCTGGGCGCCTATCGCCTGATCCTGGGCTACCGGAATAAAGGCCATTTACTGGCCAAGACCAACCCCATCCGCCAGCGGAAAGACCGCGGCGCGAACCTGGAACTGGCCTTCTACGGGTTTACAGACGAAGATCTGGATAAGAATTTCTTCGCCGGCAACCTGATCGGACTCGGCACCACCAGCCTCCGGCAGATTCTCCAGCACCTGCAAAAAATCTATGCCGGCCATGTCGGCATAGAATTCAAATATATCAGTGACCAGAAAAAGGTCGACTGGCTCACCAACGAAATGGAGAAAAAATTCCTCGACCCGCTGACCCTGGAAAAGAAGAAGCGGATCCTGGAAAAGCTCAATAATGGGGTCATGTTCGAAAAATTCCTCCACACCAAATATATCGGGCAGAAACGATTTTCCCTGGAAGGTGGGGAGACGACCATTGCAGCGCTGGACGCCATTATCAATACCGCTGCCGACCTGAGCGTACAGGAAGTCGTCATCGGCATGGCCCACCGTGGCCGTCTCAACGTGCTGGCCAATATCATGGGCAAGACCTATGAGCAGATCTTCAGTGAGTTCGAAGGAACGGCCAAGCTGGACCAGACTATGGGCAGCGGCGACGTAAAATATCATATGGGCTATGGCAGCGAAGTGCAGACGGATAAAGACAAGACCGTCCACCTGAAACTGATGCCCAATCCCTCGCATCTGGAAGCGGTAGACCCCGTGGTAGTGGGATTTGCGAGAGCCAAGGCCGATGTCCTTTATGAAAGCGATTATGATAAGATCCTCCCGATCCTGATCCATGGAGATGCTTCCGTGGCAGGTCAGGGCATTGTATATGAAGTATTGCAGATGAGCGACCTGAAGGGGTATTCCACCGGAGGGACCATGCACTTCGTCATCAATAACCAGATCGGTTTCACCACCGACTTTGACGATGCCCGCAGTTCCGATTATTGCACCTCGCTGGCCGCGGCCATCCATGCACCGGTATTGCATGTCAACGGAGATGATGCAGAGGCCGTCGTGAAATGTGCCGAGATCGCTACCCGCTACCGCCAGGAATTCAATACGGATATCTTTATCGATATGGTGTGCTACCGCCGTCACGGACACAATGAAGGCGACGACCCTAAATTCACCCAGCCTCACCTGTATGCGCTGATCGATCAGCATCCCAATCCCAGGGAGGTCTATACGCAATTCCTGATAGAGAACGGAGAGGCGGATGCCAAGGAGCTGGCTAAGGAAATGGAAAAGAAGTTCTGGGGAGATCTGCAGGAACGCCTGGACGAGGTCAAGCAGCACCCCCTGCCGTATAAATATCAACAGCCGGAGCTGTGGTGGAGAAGCCTGCGTAAGGCGACAGGCGCCGATTTCGAGCAGTCTCCCATAACGGCTATCTCCGAAGCGGATTTCCACAAGATCTTCGACGCCATCATGAAATGGCCGGAAACGTTCAAGCCTCTGCGTAAAGTGGAGAAACTGCTGCAGGACAAGGTTAAACTATTTACGGACGAGAGCAAAGTGGATTGGGCTACCGGGGAACTGCTGGCTTATGGCAGCCTGCTGCTGGAAGGAAGGGATGTGCGTATGAGCGGACAGGATGTACAGCGGGGGACTTTCTCTCACAGACATGCCGTTCTGCTGGATGAGAACACCGACGAGGCCTATAACCGTCTGAGCCGCGTGCCTGATGCGAAAGGACAATTCCTGATCTATAATTCCCTGCTTAGTGAATATGGCGTGCTGGGATTCGAATATGGATATGCCCTGGCTAACCCCAATGCCCTGGTATTGTGGGAAGCTCAGTTCGGGGATTTCGGCAATGGCGCCCAGATCATGATCGACCAGTTCATTGCCGCCGGAGAACAAAAATGGCAGCGTATGAACGGCATCACCCTACTGCTGCCCCATGGTTATGAAGGGCAAGGCCCGGAACATAGCAGTGCCAGAATGGAGCGATTCCTGCAGATGTGCGCCGAATGGAATATGGTAGTCACCAATATCACGACGACCGCCAACCTGTTCCATGCCTTCAGAAGGCAGCTGGCCTGGTCTTTCCGTAAACCTCTTATCAATTTCTCTCCCAAGGCCAACCTCCGTCACCCCGGCACCTGGTCGAAAATGTCGGAATTTACGACGGGCGGCTTTCAGGAAGTAATGGATGATACGTTTGTCGAGAATGCGAATCATGTGAAGAAAGTACTGTTCTGCAGCGGCAAAGTCTATTTCGACCTGGCCGATCGCCAGCAGAAGGAAAACAGAAAAGACGTGGCCATCGTACGCCTGGAGCAGCTGTATCCGCTGCCCCTGACGCAGTTGGAGGCTTTATATAAGAAATACAGCCAGGCCGCTACCTGGTTCTGGGTACAGGAAGAGCCGCTGAATATGGGCGCTGCTTCCTTCCTGCAAATGAACCTGAAGACGATCAATTATGGAGTTATCAGCCGTCAGCCAAGTGCGGCTACTGCTACGGGTTATGCCAAAGTGCATGCCCAGGAGCAGGCGGAAATCATCGAGACGGCTTTTAGTATTTAGATCCTACCCCTCTGAAGGGGGAGGGCTTTGAGGGAAATAGAGCGTCTTATAATTTGTCAAGAACGAGAATAGATAGAAAAACAATTTAAATAAACACACTCCCTGTGGGGAGAAGGAGGGCTAAATGATCGATATCAAAGTTCCGGCAGTAGGTGAATCCATTAGCGAAGTGACCCTGGTAAAATGGTTGAAGCAGGAAGGCGCATATGTAGAACGCGACGAAGTAATTGCAGAATTGGAAAGTGAAAAAGCAACTTTTGAAGTGAATGCCGAGCAGGCAGGTGTATTAAAGACGGTAGGAAAGGAAGGAGATACCCTGAAGATCGGGGATGTAGTAGCTCAGATCGATGAGACGGCCGCCAAACCCGCCTCGTCCAATGGCTCCTCCGCAGCCCCGGCGACAGCGAATACCGCTACGACCGCCGCCGCCACTCCCGCTGCCCAAGGGCCTGTAACGGCTATCTCCAATGATATCAAAGCTACTCCTGTAGCCGCAGCGATCATCTCCGATAAGAAGATCGATGCCGCATCGATCACACCTTCCGGCACCGGCGGCAGGATCCTGAAACAGGATGTCCTGGAAGCGCTGGCACATCCCGGCAGAACTCCCGGCAAAGAACTTTTCACCCGCAAGGACAGAAGGGAGAAAATGAGCAACCTGCGCAAGACCGTTTCCCGCAGGCTGGTAGAAGCTAAAAATACAACGGCCATGCTCACCACCTTCAATGAAGTGGATATGAGCAGCATTATGGCCCTCCGCGCAAAATATAAAGACAAGTTCAAGGAGAAGCATGGCGTGGGACTGGGTTTCATGAGCTTTTTCACCAAGGCCGTTTGTTATGCCTTGCAGGAATGGCCGGCTGTCAACGCCTATATCGATGGCGATGAACTGGTCTATCATGACTATTGCGATGTCTCCATTGCCGTCTCTGCTCCGAAAGGGTTGGTCGTACCGGTGATCCGCAACGCAGAGAGCCTCAGCATGGCCGATATAGAGAAGAAAGTGGTCGAACTGGCTACCAAGGCCAGGGATAACAAGCTGAGCATGGAAGAAATGCAGGGCGGCACTTTTACGATTACCAATGGCGGCGTATTCGGCAGCCTGATGTCGACACCCATCATCAATATCCCTCAATCCGCCATCCTGGGAATGCACAAGATCGAAGAACGTGCCGTCGTCGTGAATGGCCAGATCGTAGTGCGCCCGATGATGTACCTGGCGGTAAGCTATGATCACCGCATCATCGACGGCCGCGAATCCGTCAGCTTCCTGGTGAGGGTAAAAGAATTGCTGGAGACCCCCGATCTGCTCCTCTTCGGAAAAGATCCGGTCAAGGCGCTCCTGGAATTGTAATGAAATTTGACAACCAGCTCCGTTACGGTACTACCATTATCACGTCCTATCAGGGTGAAATGCCCCTGCATACCTGGCTGAAGAACTTCTTCCGTGAGCATAAGCAGATGGGCTCGAAGGATCGTCGCATGGTAAGCAATATGGTCTATGGCTTTTATCGCCTGGGGCATGCGCTAAGGAGCATGCCGGCGGAAGAACGGATTCTCACCGGGTTATTCCTTTGTTATGAGACGCCCGGAGAGCTTCTTCAGTACTTCCGGCCGGAGTGGAATGAGCGGATCGCCCTTCCCCTGCCGGAAAAAATAGCCTTCCTCCGGCAATCGGGCATTGCTTTCGAGCCGACCGATATTTTTCCCTGGAAAGATGAGCTGTCCGAAAGTATCGATCACGAAGCCTTGTGCCTTTCTTTTCTCCGGCAGCCCGACCTCTTCCTCCGTATTCGCCCGGGACATGAAAAAGAAGTGCTGGGCAAGCTGAGGCAATCCGCGGCGACTTCCTCATCGCAGGCTGCGACACAACGGATCTCTCATGAGTTTATCCCCCCTTTCACCCTGCGTCTGCCGAATGGCTTTAAGGTGGAAGATTGGTTCACGCCGGACAGGGAAGTGGTCATACAGGACTACAGCTCTCAGAAAATTGCGGCTTTCCTGGATATAGGCTGGCCGCACCCGGCGTCGGATGCGGATCAGGCCGTCTCCCTTGCTTTCTGGGATGCCTGTGCCGCCAGCGGAGGCAAGTCTATTCTGGCCTTCGACATCAACCCCGGCATCGATATTACCGTGTCGGATATCCGGGAGTCTATCCTGCGCAATCTGCAGGAACGCTTTCGCCGGGCCGGCATAAAAAAGTATCATTCTTTCGTGGCCAACCTCGCGGCCGCGGCTCCGCAGCTTCCTGGCTCCGCCGCCGCGCTGACCCGGCCTTCGCAGCCCTCCAAAATCTCCCAGCCTGTAAAGCCGCGGACCTACGACCTCATCCTCGCCGACGTTCCCTGCTCTGGCAGCGGTACCTGGAGCCGCACTCCGGAAGAATTGTATTTTTTCGACCCAAAGAAGATCCTTCATTATAGCTCGATGCAAAAAAAGATCGTGGCTAACATCCTCCCCCAGGTATCCAGGGGAGCCTGCTTCGTCTATAGCACCTGCTCCGTTTTTAGAAAGGAGAATGAAGAAATAGCCGCTCTTATCCACGATGCGTTTGGCTTGCAGCCTGACCGGATGGAAAATATTAAAGGATACGATCTGAAAGCAGATTCGATGTTTGCCGCGCGGTTTATCGCCTGATCCCGGCTGGCGCTCGCATTGCCTGATGGGAAAGCCCGACTTTCGGCAATCTGGTTAATTAATTATGATCGACCATGGAGAGGGTCACCTCAAAACCGATCTTATAACCGGTCTGGGTGCCATTGGGTGTAGGCGGCTGGTATTCCCACAATTCAGTATGCCGGTAGATCAGCCCGATATTCTTGGCATAAGTCTCCGTCCAGTAGGTCCTGGACGCAAAAGAGCTGGGGTCCAGAATGGGGACATTGATGGAATCATTCACCTGGACGACCGTCGTCGTGCTGTCATATGACTTATTCCCCAGCGCAAAAGACTTATTTACATTCTGGTAAGTATAGTTCCAAAGCTGTACGCTCAGATGGGAGTCGTCACTGAAATCAAAAAAATCCTGATAAGGAGCATAGGGCAGGTAGGTATTCCCCGTCCAGCTATACCCCTCGTCCATGGGAAAAGCCAGCTTGATATACCGCAAATTATTTTCCACCACCTCCAGGGTCTTCAGGGACGGCGTAACCATGTAAGTCTCATTGGGCGTCCACGAAGAGCCTGTCGTATCGCTCAGATACCGTACGACCCTCCAACTGGCGTTACCCAGGTTATCGGTTATGGCTGCTTCCACAGAGTCCTTGGCAAGGTAGTGGGTTAAGGTATCCAACTGCCCGTAATAATAAAAATTCAGAGAATCCAGCCGGTAAGTAATGTATTTTCCCACCTGCAGCGGCGTAAAATAACTGGTCAGCGGAATGGCGGGATAGGTATAAGTCTGTTTCTTACAGCTAGTTATAGCTAGTGCGAGGGCAAGGGTAAGCAGGATAGCGGGGCGGTTTCTTTGCATAGATAAAATAAAAAATCCGGGAAGGATAACTCCCCGGATTGACTAACGTATGAGCAAATAATTTATTGTAGCCTCCCATCCTCAGATCCCGCTTCGCTGAATAATGCCCCCGCCGATCACTTCATCCCCTTCATAGAACACGGCGCTTTGCCCGGGAGCGATACTCTTCGCTCTTTCATAAAAACGGACCCGCGCCGTATTGCCGTCAGGATAGATATTACTCAGGGTCCCGCTATCCTTATAACGGATCTTCGTAATAGCTTCCATGCCTGGCGTCAGGGTATCGTACTTCATCATATTGATCTTTCCTACCACCATCTCCTGCTGATCCAGATCTTCTTCATCTCCCAGGACCACAGTATTGGTTTCGGGCCGGATAGCCGTCACATAGACCGGCTTGCCAAAAGTGATATCCAATCCCTTGCGCTGCCCGATCGTATAAAAAGGATAGCCTTTATGCTGCCCGAGGATCTTTCCTTCCTTATTTACAAAATTGCCTCCGTTCACCCGCTCTTCCAGCCCGTCTACCTTACGCTTCAGGAATCCCCTGTAATCATTATCGGGAACAAAACAGATCTCATAGCTTTCGCTCTTGGTGGCCAGCTCCGGATAGCCATAATCCAGCGCCATCTTCCGGATCTCGGTCTTGCGGTAAGGCCCCAGCGGCAGTAAGGTCCTGCTCAGCAGATCCTGCTGCAGTCCCCATAATACATAACTCTGGTCCTTCGTTTCGTCTACCCCCTTGGCGATCGTATAACGGCCATTGGCATGCTGGCGGATATTTCCATAATGCCCCGTAGCAATGAACTCACAGTCAAGGGCATCGGCCCGTTTCAGCAAGGCTCTCCATTTAATATGGGTGTTGCACAGTACGCAGGGGTTGGGTGTCCGTCCGGCGAGATATTCGTCTACGAAATTCTCAATGACGAATCCCCCGAACTCCTCCCGGATATCCAGCACAAAATGGGGAAACCCATGTTGCACTGCCGCCATACGCGCATCATTAAAACTGTCGAGATTACAACATCCCGTTTCCTTTTTTGAAGCGCCTGCACTCGCATAATCCCAGGTTTTCATCGTAATGCCTACCACTTCATAGCCCTCATCATGCAGCATGAGAGCTGTAATGGTACTATCAATACCACCACTCATCGCTACCAGGACTTTTCCTTTACGGCTCATAATCAGAACGCTTGCGGGCTTTTTGCGCAAGATAGCCCGCCGCGTCCTATACGCTAATGTCGGGCCTTCGGCCAACGGACCTGTTGTCCGTTCATAAAATTCAGAACCGCAAATTTACGTGAAAAAGCCGGATCCTCAGCTCTTCTTAAAATCCTCCGTCACCTTCATCTCCCCATCACAGACCTGAACTGTTTTCCACCGGGTCTCATTTTCCATATGTATCAGATAAACAGTGCTTTGTGACTGGTCGACTTCCTTTACCCAGGTTATCGTATCATCATAATACCGGCTTTTGACCTGCGCTCTGACCTCCTCCGGCAATTCCTTCGCGGTATACTCCCGCAGGGTATAGAGCCAATTCCCCCTTTGACTATAGACGACTTTTACCCGCAGGTTTTTTTCGGTAAATTCCGCCAGGAAGCCATTTGTCATCGGATACCATTTCTCCCCCCTGGATTCCCCGAAAGTATTCCAGAATTGACCGGTTGCCTTGACGGCGGCCGCATCCGAACCCGCATTACGCAGAGGTAGCAGAACATCGCCGCTTTTTTGGGCATAACAGAGATGAATAGATGCCAGGGAGAGGCATCCTGCCAGTAGGATTGAAAATAGTTGTCTCATTGTTTTAAATTTTACGGATGGAATGAATATGCCTGACAGGAACAAAGCTAGGGACGCCAATGGTTTCTCACCAGCTATATCGAGTAGTTGACGGGATTGATGGGCAGATGCCCTTTTTGAGTGAGTATGGGGGGGCTGGCGTTTTAGCGTCCCGGCTGTAGCTTTTTCAGCAGCATCTCTTTGCGGCTTCGCGAGACGTCAATGCTGGTTTCATTCGTCATTACGAGATACCCCCCCTCCCCTTTAACATACCTGCTTATCTCGTTCAGGTTGACAAGATGGGAATGATGCACCCGCAGAAAGGAATGATCCTCCAGCAACTCTTCGATTTCTTTTAAAGTGCGCGAAGCGATGATCTTTTGCCCGTCTTTTAACATCAGAATGGTGTAATTGCTATCCGACGAACAGCTGATAATAGTATCTACGGTGATCATGCGGAGACCTTCCATCGTGGGGATGGCGATCTTGTTCAGGGAATATAGCGGATTTTGTAATTTTTGCAGAAGAATTTTTATTTGCTGGGGCAGGGGGTATTGCAGCCGCCGGACGACTTTCTGAATGGCCCGCTGCAATTCTTCCCGGTCGATCGGCTTTAATAAATAATCCAGCGCGCTGAAGCGGATCGCTTTAATGGCATATTGGTCATAGCTTGTAGTAAAGATCAGCTCAAAATGAACGTCCTTTAATTTTTCCAGCAGCTCGAACCCATTCATCTGCGGCATTTCGATATCCAGGAAGAGCAGCTGGGGCTGGTGCTCTTTAATAGCATTCAGCGCTTCCACGCCTGAGAGACAGCTTTGCATTACCTGCACCTGCGGGCAATAGCGTTCCAGCAGGATGGCCAGCGCCTCACCACAATAAGGTTCGTCATCGACAATAATGGCCTTGATCATATGCGTGTTTTTTCAGCTGTGATATCAGACGAATTCACCGGCAGGGCTGCTGATCCTTATCTTCAGAACTACCTTGGTTCCCGCTGGGTTTCCCTGCTCATCATACAGGTCTTCGATGTCGAAAAAATGACCCGGTGCTCCGTTATCCGTCAGTAAGGCCAGGCGTTCTGCCGTTATCTGCAGGCCCATCGATTTATGCTTCTGGGCGGATTTGCTTTTCAGCGTCGCCGCCCTGGTGCGACCGACTCCATTGTCCTGGATAATGCAGGTCAGCAGATCGTTATGCGCATGGATGGCCACCGTCAACGCCCCCCTTTCCTCCTTATGCATCAACCCATGCCAGACGGCATTTTCGACAAAGGGCTGCAGCAGCAGGGGAGGAATATAAATGTCGCCTGCATCTGTTTCCTCATCCAATACGATGGTATAATCGAACGCATTTTTGAATCGTAACCTTTCCATATCCAGGTATAGCTGGAGCACTTCCAGTTCCTCTTCCAGCGAAATCACCGAATACCGGGAATGATTCATGATCATGCGCATCAGCCGGGAGAACTTTGTCAGGTAATCCGAGGCTGCTTCTGTCTCATGTCCCAGTATGAAACGATTGATGGCATTCAGGCAATTGAAAATGAAATGAGGGTTCATCTGGGAACGCAGCGCCTGCACTTCCAACTCCTTTGCCCGCTGCTGCAGCGCCGCCTTTGCCCTTTCCCCTTCCAGTCGTTGGATCTCCAGTTCATTCTCAGCCCGCTTGCGGCGATGCGCCTCATTTTTTCTTTTCTGCAGCATATAACGGGAGAAGACGAAGCCGATCAACAGCAGGGCTATGAGTCCGCCTATGAGCAATCTTTTTGTGAGCATATCATCTCTTATGCAGGCTTCCGTGAGCTGTTTCTCTTTATTCAGTAAGGCGATCTGCTGCTCGAAACCGTAGGAGGCGAATTTGCCCTTCAACTGATCGTTCAGTACACTGTCCTTTAGAATGATATACCGCCGGTAATAGAAATAAGCGCTATCTGTCCGGCCTTCCCGGTCGTACAAGGTGTAAAGCATCTGGCAGCCGTCACGGATATTCTGTCGGGCATTCGCCGTTTTTGCCAGCATAAGACCTTCCCTTGCATACCGGAAAGCACTGTCATTCCGGCCTAAGCCCGCATATGTTTTGGACAGGTCCTGCAGACACCGCATCATCTGGTTGCCATCATTAAGCTGACGCTGATAAGAAAGGCTTTTAATAAAATACGGCAGTGCCGTAGCATAATCCTCCCGGCATAAATAGTACTCTCCCTTGCTGGCCAGATATTTTCGGAACGTCGCTTGCCCCAGCCGGGCGCTGTCCATTCGGTCATAATAATACAAGGCGCTGTCATACTTATGCTGGCGCGTAAGCAATTCCGTATAGGCCATCAGATCCCAGAGATCTCTATGTTCCGGTTTATTGTCACCGAAGCCCATCCGGAAATATTTTTCAGCAGAGCCATAGTCCTCTATCTGCACAAACATACCGGCCAGGGTAAGATATAGGCTTTTTACCATCGGTGTATCATGGATGGCTGAAGCCATCTGTATGCATTGTCGCAGCACGTCGAAGGCCTTCTCATAATCTCCCCGTTCCCGGTAAGCTTGTCCTGTCAGCGATATCATATAGATCTCCTCGGTGCAGTTGCCCGTGCGGTGCGCATATTCCCTTGCCTGCCCATAATTATAGAGCGCTTCATCAAAGCGGCTCTGCGCAAAAAGAGAAAATCCCAATGTGTAATAGGCCAGCGTAATGGAATACTTGTTGTCCGTTCGCCCGAACCAATCCAAGGATTCCCGGGCCAGCTGTTCACTCCGGGTAAAATCATTGGCATGCATATTCATGAGGAAGGCCTGGCAGGCCAGGGCAACGGCGATGCCGTGGCTGTAACCTATTCGTCGTGACTCCAGCAGCGCTTGTGCCGCAAGACTGGCTATAAGATCGGTCGTCGAATCGTTCTTGTGACTGAGATGGCTTATGGCCTGGTTTTCAAGGCTATCGATCCGCATCCGGACTCCATCGGCCGGCCCTGGTTGCCTGGCCTGTGTCCGGCCTGCCAGACAATAGCAAAACGATAATAATATGATAAGCCAACCTTTCAATAATAAAATTTATGCCTCCCCTTAAAATTAAGCAAACCCTCCCTGTCAGGGGAACCGCCCATCCTCAAAGTTCGCTCTCCCCGGCCTAATGCCGGCCGGAATTGAGCAGGCGGCGGAATAGGGCTGCCATTGGACATCTTCATTGAGCCGTTGACGCCCCCGGCGCCCGGACCGGCAGGCGTTACAAACAGGACCATTCCGTAGCTTGTCAATGGGAGGCTATGGGTGTAAGGGGGTGAATACCACTGTTTTGAACCTTCGTTTCGACTCTTTGGAGGGTAAGGATAGCGGCTGGAAGGGCTGCTGACGGCGGGTGGGTAACTTAGGGAAAACTTTCTCCCCTCCTCAAATCATAAATAATGTAATTTGCCCATCTACTTTTTTTAAATTTTACCAATATGATCAAGCTACAAGTAATCGGCAACCTGGGAAAGGATTGTGTCACCAATATGGTGAATGGGAAAAATGTGATCAATTTCAACGTGGCGCACACGGAGAAATTCAAGGATGCACAAGGCAACCAGAAGGATAAGACGATTTGGGTGGAATGTGCCTACTGGACCGACCGCACCGGTATTGCCCCCTATCTCAAAAAAGGAACGCAAGTATACGCAGAAGGGACGCCTGAAGTGAGGACCTATCCGAAAAATGATGGTACCACGGGCATCTCTCTTACCCTGCGGGTACAGAGCGTACAATTATTAGGCAGCAGAGGCGAAGGTGGCGGCGGCGGTTATTCCGGTGGTGGTTCCTCCGAGGGCTATGCTCCTCAGGCCAGTTCCTCCAGGGTATCCTCTCCCGGCGAAATGACAGAGCCAATCGACGATCTGCCTTTCTAAGGAAAATCGCATAAAAGATAAAGGCCCCAATTTTTCCGGGGCCTTTATCTTTTATGCTGTACTATCTTTTCTCCCAGGCTTTCACCCATTTCTCCACTTCTGCCCGGCTCACCGGTTTATGCTGATCATCCACATCGATCACATATAAATAACCTTTTCTGCCCGGCGTAGCCAGAAAGGCGCTTACCAGGTTGAATTGCTCACTTACCAGCAGATGGCCGCTCGTAGGATTCCACAACTCTTTCGCACAGAGGCAACCCATCGTCGGGGTAAGCGGATAAAAAGGTCTGTCTTTGAAATATTCCGGGTCGATCGTCGTGCCATGAGCAATGATCTCCGTTCTTCCAATCCTGCCGGCGGTCCAGGCTTCCATCATCGGTGTATATTCCCTCCATTCCGGCGGCAATAATTCCCGGTAAAGACGAAGTGAGTCGATCCCCGGAGCCCCTCCCGCACTGGCATTGGCCGTTCTAGTCGTGTCCACTCCGGCCCCTGCCCCAACATCCTCCTGCCTCCCGTCCGCTCTTACCACATCTGCCTGCCCTGGTGTTGCTAAATCCTGGGACTGCTGGAAATAATGGGCCCAGCTTCCCTCGAAGGGCAGCAGTAACTGCAGGTTTGGCGTTGGGCCGATGAAATTCGTACGCGACACATCCGTGCCCTGTATGCTATAAACCCCCTGGGGAGTGCTGCCATTCGTAATAAAATAAGGCAGGTCCGGACCAGACCGGGCCAATTGCTCGAAGACCTGCAGCCTACCCTGCCCATCCCGGACAAATCGTCCGTCCGCATTCTGAACGATGGCCAGCCCGGAATAATCCCGGTCCCAGCGCTGAAAAGAATAAATTACCTTCTGCCCGATCCTGCGCTGCCCGGCAAAGAGCAAGGGTATATCCGGCGTCTTCCCCCGTGTATAGGCGGTATGATAGCTAAGATAGTTTTGCAGCTCCTGCAGGATCGGCAGCGTATCATAACCAGGGAACTTCTCCGCCATGCGGATCTTTAGCCCGTTGCCGTTCTCCGTTGTCGTGTCAGCCCGGAAAAGATAAACGGCGCACATAGAGAATAGCTTGGGGACCGTCTCTTTTTCCAGCACAGCCTGTATGGCAGCGACATATTGCCGGGGAGCTACGGCATACACCGCCTCCAGCAACGCCTTCTTCGTATCGTAGGACAAAGAATCATATCCGTTAAAAAGAGTGGTAAAGCCTCTGTCGACTTCCGGTGTGGCAAACAGGAACTGGGAGACGGTCCAACAGGACGACAGATACTTGTCTTCCGTATTGCTGTCCAGCGGCAGGGCAAAATTCCGGCCGATCATCCTCTCCCGAAGGTCTTTCTCCAACGCTACCCGCTTTTGATAGAATACAAAATCGGAATAAATATCCTCTCTCCTGGATTGCGCTACAACTGCAGAGATGCTGAGCAGCAGAATCATTCCTGTCAGGATTAGCCGATTTCTGATCCGATTAGCCATTGGCTAAATTAAACAGAATTATTTTCTCAATCTGCAATGGGATTTCCCCCTTATTCCGACTTCAGGCTTTTGGCCGGATTGGTCAGCGCCGCCTTTATTGCCTGGAAGCTGATGGTAATGATCGTTATGATCAGCGCCATCATGCCTGCCCATAAGAATACGCCTGGTCCGATAGTGATCCGATATTCATACTTTTGAAGCCACCCCTGTAAAAAATAGAAGGCCAGGGGTGATGCGATCAGGCAGCTGATCAATACCAGTGCGATAAAATCTTTTGACAACAATACCCAAAGTTGCGGAACCGTAGCTCCTAATACTTTGCGGATCCCAATTTCCTTGGTACGCCGCTCCGCCGTATAAGCCGCTAATCCAAATAAGCCGAGACAGGAAATAAAGATCGCCAGTCCCGCGAATATTCCGGATAGCTTGCCGATCAGCACTTCCTGGCTAAATTTCGACGCATAGCTTTGATCTGCGAACTGATAGCCATAGGGATAAGCGGGGCTATATCTATTAAATAATGCAGTCAGCTGAACCAGCGCTTCGGGTGTCTTTATGGTAGGGGCGAGGCGATACAGCAGGCTGTTTTGCCCACCCGGCTGACAGAAGAACATCGTGGGTTCGGCTGGCGCAAAAGGGGATTGCATCAGGACATCTTTTACCACTCCGATAATTTGATAGCGTTGCATGTTCTGGGTAACCATCTGGCCAACGGGATTTTTCAACCGCATGCGTTTGATCGCCATCTCATTAAAAATAATCCCGAGGGTATCTGTAACTCCCTTGAAATCCCTGCCCATCAGGACCGGTATTCTCATCGTCTTAAAATAATCTTCCGAAACAATGATCTTCCCCATTTCTATCGTTTCATTGGCCGTCTTCCCGGGCCAGTCGACATTCGAGTGCCAGTTGATCTCTGTGGCGGAGCCCGATGCCTGCGTGACGTTTTCGGCGAGGCCCCGTTGAATCAGCTCATTTTTAAGGGCCGTATAATTACGGTTCAGATCGCTGTTCATATCGGTCGTCATCAGCCGGTCTAATGGATAACCGGTAGGGCGGTCCTGGGCATACTTTATCTGCTGATAAATGATAAACGTACTGATGATCAGGGCTATTGAACAGCTAAACTGTAATACCACCAATACCTTGCGCGGAAGAGACGCCGCTCTGCCGACTGCCAGCGACCCTTTTAAAACTTTTGCCGGCCTGAAAGAAGAAAGATAGAAGGCCGGCCTGCTTCCCGCCACCAAGGCTGTCAACAGGACATACCCCAGCATGATGAAACGAAAAATATTATTTTCCAGTGGGATACGGACCTTATTCCCTGTAAGCAGGTTGAAAGCCGGTAGCGCCAGCTGAACAAATAACAGGCAAAGAAGAAAGGAAATGAACGTCAATAAGAAAGATTCCAAAAGGAATTGAAGGATCAGGTCTTTACGACTGGAACCGATCGCCTTTCTGACTCCTACTTCCCTGGCTCTCTTTTCCGATCGGGCTGTTGTAAGATTGATAAAATTAATACAGGCGATCAATAAGATCAGGATCCCGATGATACTGAAGATCCGGACATATTCTATAAAGCCGCCGGTATCCCTCCCATTGATGTAATTGGAATAAAGATGCCAGCGCTGCAAGGGCTGTAAAATGACATCGGATTTTTTTGAATTGTGGGCATTCTCGCTTTTTTCTATATCCTTTATCCCGGGCGCAACCTGGGCATAGGAAATACCCGGTTTCAGCTGCACGAAGATCTGGTAGGAGTTTTCGGTAAAGTCGCCGGCGCGCTGTTGCTTTACCTGGTCGGATACCTGCTCATAATAACTGAAAGGTACCAGGTAATTAAATTGGAACGTAGAGTTGGCGGGCAGGTCTTTTAATATTCCTGTTACCTTCAGATCGTTCCTGTTATCGAAACGGACCGTCTTGTTGAGGGGGGCCTCATTTCCGAATAGTGTGCGGGCAGTGGATTCGGTGAGTACGATGGAATAAGGATCTTTCAGCACCTGGGCTGCGTTTCCTTGCAGCAGCGGATACCGGAACATGGTCAGGAAATCGCTGGCCGTCTGCCCCCCCGACAGGTAGATTTTTTTGTTATTGACCATGAGCCCATGGGGCCCCATCCAGTCGGTCTCCGCCACCTGTTCTATTTCCGGGACCTGGCTGCGAAGCGCATCGGCGAGCTTCAGCGAGGAGGACGTAAAATTCAGGATCTCGCCATTGTTGTCAAAATTCCGTCTTACCTGATACAACTGCTGATATCCCGGCAGGAACCGGTCATAGGAATATTCATTATAGACCCATAACCCGATTAAAAGGGCCACCGCCATACCGGCTGCCAGCCCCAGGATATTAAGGGCGCTGTATACCTTGTTATTTATCAGGTTGCGCCAGGCCGTTTTCAGATAATTTCTAAACATATTTGCTATTGTTTTATATGGAATTTATTTTCCCCACTCCCGATTCCCCGAAAAGGCACCAAAAAGAAGGCCAGTACCATATCTTTTTGATTTTCAGTGCTTAAAAAAAGCCTGTCCAGTCGATTTGTACCATTTTCATGCAGAATCCGTCCGTTTTTAATACAGTCACCCGTGAAAAAGCCTTAATTTCAGTTCTCATTTTTGAGATCTACAAAATATATAACATGAAGAAACTAACGTATTCCCTTTTGCTTTGCCTTACCGCTGCGATCGGTCTTACCGGCTGTGGCAGCCAGCCGCAACAGGCCGATGAAACAAAAAAAGATTCGGCAGCCGCTGCCCCCGACTCCTCTTCCGTGACCAGCAACTGGAAGATCGGCGTACAGCTATGGACTTTTCACTATGTACCCTTCGTAACAGCTATCGCCAAAGCGGATAGCGCCGGCGTCAAGTACCTGGAAGCCTTCCCGGGCCAGGCATTGGGCGGCGATATGAAAGACAGCTTCGGCATCCGGATGTCGGCGGAGAGCAAGGCTAAGATCAAGCAGCTCCTGCAATCCAAAGGCATCAGCATTGTGGCTATGGGTGTTATCGTTCCCAGGACCATCGACGAATGGAAAAAATACTTCGACCTGGCCAAAGAATTCGGCCTCAGCTATATTACTTCCGAACCCCTCAAGGATCAGTGGGATGCGATCGACAGCCTGGCCGGTGTTTATGGTATCAAAGTGGCCATTCACGACCACCCCAGGCCCAATGCTTACTGGCATCCTGACTCCGTACTCGCTGCGGTTAAAGGCCATCCCAATATCGGATCCTGCGCAGACGTAGGCCATTGGGCCCGCAACGGACTCGATCCCGTCATGTGCCTGCAGAAACTGGAAGGCCATATTTTTGGTGTGCACCTGAAAGATATCGACTCCGCCGGTAATACCAAGGCGGGTGACATGGTCGTAGGAACGGGCGTGATCAATTTCCCCGCCATCTTCCAGGAGCTCAAACGTCAGCATTTCAATACGGGTATGTTCTCCATCGAAAGGGAAAATAACTGGTATAACAATGTGCCGGATGTGATCGCCACCATCAAATACTTTAAGGAACAGACTTCGAAATTATAAACAGATTTATCAGGAACCCGGGAACTCCCCGGGTTCCTGGTATTAAATGTTGGAGATTGACGAATATGGCACGCTCAAATAATGATAAGAAGAATTCCCGCCGGCAATTCCTGCAACAGCTGGGAAATGCTACCGTCGTTCTGTCGGCCGCCGGCCTTTTGGGCCTCGATGCAAAAGCTGCCGTTGGGACGAAGATCCTTTCCGTGAAAAAAAAGATCGCTCCCTCCGATACCTTGCACATCGCCTGTATCGGCATGGGCATTATGGGATTTAATGACGTCAAAACAGCCTTGAAGGTCCCGGGTATTCATTTGGTCGCTGCAGCTGATCTCTATACGGGCCGCCTTCAGCGGGCGCAGGAAGTATACGGGAAAGATCTTTTCACTACCCGCGATTACCGGGCGATCCTCGACCGGAAAGATATCGATGCCGTCATCATCGCCACCAGTGATAACTGGCATGCCCGGATCGCCGCCGAAGCGCTGAAAAAAGGAAAATCCGTATATGGTGAAAAGCCGATAGTGCATCAGCTACAAGAAGGGCTGCCTCTCATCACCGCCTGGCACGATAGCAAAAAGATCATGCAGATAGGCAGCCAGCGGGTGAGCAGCATTGCCTATGCCCGGGCAAGAGAGCTGTATAAGTCCGGGGAGATCGGCCAATTGACCTGTATCGAAGCCTCCTTTGACAGGCAGAGCGCACTCGGCGCCTGGGAATATACACAGCCTACGGATGGGTCGCCGGAAACGGTCGACTGGGACCGCTATATAGCCGGCACGCCCCAACAACCTTACGACCCGAAGAAATTTTTCTGGTGGCGGAATTACCGGGCATTTGGCACCGGCGTTGCCGGCGATCTCTTCGTGCACCTGCTGTCCGGGATTCATGTGATCACCGGCTCCAAAGGGCCTGAGAAGATCTTCTCCTCCGGCCAGATAGCGTATTGGAAAGACGGCCGCGACGTGCCCGATGTAATGACGGCGATCATGCACTATCCCGATTCCCCGGAACATCCTGCTTTCGAAGTGACCCTTCGCGTCAATTTTGTCAGTGGACAGGGTGAGGCTGGCACCGTGAAATTTGTAGGTTCGGAGGGTGTGCTGGAGATGGGCGATAATGGCTTCACCATCCGGCATCATAAGATGGCCGCCGCTCCCGGGATTGGCGGTTGGGATGCGCTCACCACCTACCCGCAGGCCATGCAGGATGAATTGATACGGCAATACAATCAGCGCTATACGCCTGAACAACAGCAGGCTTCCAGCCCGGCCCCTACTGTCTATCAGTTGCCGGAGGGCTATGACGAACACCTGGATCATTTCACCAATTTCTTCAACAGTGTGCGCACCGGCAGCCCGGTCGTGGAAGATCCCGTATTTGGCTTCAGGGCCGCCGCCCCCTGTCTGGCTGCCAACGAAAGCTATTTTCAAAATAAGATCATCAACTGGGACCCTGTCAACATGAAAGTAAAGGGATAGTGGAGATTCCCGATATTTGCGCACCTAACAACATCCCATGGCAGACAACCATCCGGCAACTTCTTTAATTCCTTATGAACAGCTTCTGGCGTTCACCATCCGCATTTTTCAAAAAATAGGCTGTCCGGAAAAAGACGCCCATACCGCCGCTATCGCCTTGCTTAGCGCCGACCTGCGGGGGATCGATTCCCATGGAGTGGCTCGCCTGATTGGTTATGTCCGCCTCAAAGAAGCGGGCCGGGCCAACCCGGTTCCGGACATCCGGGTCATCCATGAGACCCCCTCCACCGCCGTCGTAGACGGCGATAGCGGACTGGGGCTGGTTGTGGCGCCTTTCGCCATGCGGGTTGCCATCGAAAAGGCGAAGAAGGTGGGGACCGGCTGGGTCAGTGTACAAAATTCCAATCATTTCGGTATTGCCGGATACCACGCCCTGCAGGCCGTAAAAGAAGATATGATCGGTATCGCTATGACCAATGCCAGCGCCCTGGTGGCCCCCACCTTTTCTATCGAGCGGATGCTGGGCACCAACCCAATCTGCGTGGCCGTTCCGGCAGGGGAGGAGCCTCCTTTTGTAGCCGACCTGGCTACCACTACCGCCGCTAATGGAAAATTAGAGATCCTGCAGCGAAAGAATGAAGCCGCTCCTTTGGGATGGATACAGGATAAAGAAGGCCGTCCGTCCACCGATCCGCATGAGCTGAAGACAGGCGGGGCTTTACTGCCCCTGGGCGGCGACCGTGATCATGGCAGCCATAAAGGATATGCCCTTGGAGCTGTCGTGGATATCCTGTCCGCAGTATTGAGCGGAGCGAACTACGGTCCCTGGGTGCCTCCCTTCCCTGCTTATGTGCCCATGCCTACCGGTATGCCCGGTAAGGGCATCGGTCATTTTTTCGGAGCGATGCGGGTGGATGCTTTCCGCCCCGGCGACGAGTTCAAACACCATATGGATAACTGGATACGCCGCTTCCGTTCCGCTACTCCGGCGCCCGGACACGAAAAAGTGCTGATCCCCGGCGACCCCGAACGGGAAATGGAAGCCGAACGCCTGCAGCAGGGTATCCCCCTGCTGGCGTCCGTCATGGAAGACCTGAAAGGCCTCGCGGCTAAATTAGGCGTGGAGTTTCTCCCGATTTAGAAAATTTCTAAACCTTCAGCCTGTATCTTTGCCATCCGAAAAAAGCAGCGGCCGCACAAGGTATACCTTGCGAGGCCGCACAAAAAGTGAATACATGAAAATAATGAAATTCGGAGGTACCTCCGTAGGCCGGCCCGAACGTATGCTGCAGGTAAGCCAGCTGATCACGAAAGACGCAGAACCTAAGATCATAGTCCTCAGCGCCCTCAGCGGTACTACCAATTCCCTTGTGGAGATTGGCAGCTCCATCGCCTCCGGCGAACGGGACAAGGCCAAACAGCAGATCGAAAAGCTGGAAGCCCACTACCAATCCTTTATCAGCGACCTGGTCAAAGGAGAGAAAGCGCTTACCAAAGCAAGGTCCATCGTGGCGGAGCATTTCGAATTCCTCACCATCATCCTGAAGATATCTTTTAGCGAAGCCCTGAGTAAAGACATCCTCGCCCAGGGGGAACTGCTATCTACCAAACTCTTCAGTGTATTCCTGGAAGAGAAAGGCGTTGATCATGTCCTGCTGCCCGCCCTGGAGTTCATGAGCATCGACAACCATGACGAACCCCAGATCAACAGCATCAAGAACAAGCTGGGACAATTATTGCTCCAGCATAAGGATAAGAGTCTTTTCGTTACGCAGGGATATATCTGCCGCAATGCCCGGGGAGAAGTGGACAACCTGAAAAGAGGCGGCAGCGATTACAGCGCCTCCCTCATCGCCGCGGCGATCAGTGCGACGGTATGCGAGATCTGGACGGATATCGACGGCATGCACAACAATGACCCCCGCGTCGTTAAAAAGACCATGGCCATCGAGCAACTGAGCTTTGAAGAAGCCGCCGAGCTGGCTTATTTTGGCGCCAAGATCCTCCACCCCGCCTCCATCTGGCCCGCACAGTTCTATAAAGTGCCGGTGAAACTGCTCAATACCATGCAGCCGGAAGCCAAGGGCACGCTTATCACGGAGGAAGCCGGCTCTGTAGGGGTGAAAGCCATAGCCGCCAAAGACGGCATCATCGCCATCAATATCAAGAGCAGCCGTATGCTATTGGCCTATGGGTTCCTGCGGAAAATATTTGAAGTATTCGAAAAATACCGTACCCCCATCGATATGATAACTACTTCGGAAGTGGCAGTATCCGTTACCATCGATAATGCTGCCGACCTGAAAGCCATCGTAAAAGAGCTGGAACCCTTTGGCTCTATCGAAGTGGAAGACAATCTCACCATTGTCTCTATCGTAGGAAATGAGATTGTGCAGACCCAGGACGTTATGAGCAAGCTGTTCGATGCATTGACTCCTGTACCCATCCGTATGGTGAGCTATGGCGGCAGCAAACACAATGTATCCCTGCTGATCCCGTTTGCCAATAAGATCCAGACCCTGCAATTGCTGAATAAAGGGCTATTCGGATTGGAATGATCCGTTAACTCGTTAAGATATTGTTTATAAAGCCGGGCAATGGGAATAGCCTGGCTTTTTTTATTACATTCATCCCTGATCCCGACACCCCATCGATCTCCCATGAAAAGAATAGGTTATATATTTTTTTATTGTTTTTTCGCGGCCGCCCATTCCTTTGCCCAGGGAGGGAATTCCCTGTCCGGGATGGTTACAGATTCCGCAAGCGGCAAGCCATTGGCCGGCGTCAGCGTCTTCCTCAACAGCACGTCCAAAGGGACCGTTACACGGGCCGACGGCTCTTTTGTGCTGCCGGGGATTCCCGGAGGAAGATACGAGCTGATCGTCTCCGCTATCGGCTACGAAACCTTTGTCACCGGGATCAGCAGCCGCAGCCTGCCTCCGTCCTTAAGAATAACCCTCCATACCAAGGCTTCCGAACTGGCGTCCTTCACCGTAGAGCCATACCTGAAAGACGGATGGAAGCAATGGGGGAAGTTCTTCCTCGATAATTTCATCGGCACCACGGAGAATGCGTCCTCCACCAGTATAAAGAACCGGGAGGTCCTGCGCTTCCACTTTTATAAAAAAAGCAACCGCATGTCCGTCACTGCCATCGAGCCGCTGATCATCGAGAACAAGGCCCTGGGCTACAATCTTGAGTACCGGCTGGAAAGATTTACCTGCGATTTCAGCACCAATATGATCACCTATTTTGGCTATCCTCTTTTCCGGGAGATGGTATCCGATGACCCTGCCCGTATGCAGAAATGGGCGCAGCATCGTCAGGCTGCTTATACCGGATCCCTGATGCATTTCATGCGCAGCCTGTACAACGGCCAGATCCATGAAGATGGATTCCTCGTAGATCATGAAGTAAATGTACCTAACCTGGAAAAGCAACGGGTGAAAGAAAGGTATAATCCCCTGCTTGCTCAAACCGATAGCTTTTCCATCGATACGCTGCATTATTTCTGGGAGGTGCTACGGCAACCGGATTATTTTACACGGATAGTCCGGGGCCCCGAAGGGCTGCTCACCATTCAGCCCGATCAGGCCAAGGTCTTGTTCTTTACCGGCAAATGCACCGTGATATATGGGAATGGTAAAATGGGGATAGCCTACCAGGAATCGGCCATTAAACTGATCACGGGGGAAGCGATAATAATTGAAGAGAATGGAAGCTATTACCCGCCCCAGGAAGTCCTGACCCTGGGCAATTGGAGCAGGACCGAAACAATGGCCAATTTATTGCCGCGGGATTTTGGGATGTATGGCCCGCACTAGGGTTTGAGCCAACCGTTGGTATCCAGCCAGTTCTTCAGCCGGTCCATCCAGGCATCTTTGGTCGCGGAGTTGTTCATGCCGAACCCATGACCTCCATAAGGATAGATATGCATCTCTGCCGGTATCTCATGATGTTGCAACGCTTCGTAAAAATGAAGGGTGTTCGCTACCGGTACGGTATGATCGTCGCCGGCATGTACGAGGAAGGCCGGAGGTGTCCGGGCAGTTACCTGTTCTTCATTGGAGTATTCTTTGATCAGTTCCGGGCCGGGATGGCGGCCGACCAGGTTTTCGCGCGAGCCGGGATGACCGATGCTGTCCGAGAAGCTGATCACCGGGTAAAGCAGGATCATAAAGTCGGGTCGCAGGGAAATACTGTCCTTATTGTCGATGACGACATGGGTAAAATGAGTGCCGGCCGTGGAAGCCAGGTGTCCTCCTGCGGAAAAGCCCATAATGCCTATCCGATCGGTCCTGACGCCCCAGTCGCCGGCATGCTGCCGTACCAGTTGGATAGCCCGCTGTGCGTCCTGGAGAGGGCCGATCTCTTTATTGATCATCGTCTCGTCGCTGGGCAGGCGATACTTCAATACAAAAGCGGCTATCCCCATCTCATTGAGCCGCCTGGCTACCTCGATTCCCTCGTGCGCCATAGCCAAATGAGCATATCCTCCGCCGGGGCAGATAATGACGCCTGTTCCGTTCGCCTTGCCTTTCGATGGGAGAAATATGGTCAGGGTGGGATGAGTGACAAAACTGACGCTGTAATAGCCCGGCCGCCTTCCGCTATCGATCTTTTCCTGGTCTTTTACCGGTTTGGAATTTGGAATAGCGGAATCGTATAAGGGGACCACTTGTTGTGCTGATGACATATAGATCAGGGCTAGGCTGGTGAGAAACAGGAATATTTTTTTCATATGCGACCAATGGCTCGTAAATATATAAAAAAAAGCGCCCTATCGGCAAGACAGGGCGCTTTAAAATTCTTTCTGACCGGGCGGGGTCCATTGCGGGACCGGACCCGTTTGCGGGGACGGGTTAGATCACCAGCATCGCATCTCCATAGCTGAAGAAGCGGTACTTGTCCTTGATTGCTTTCTTATAGGCCTCCATAGCCAGGTCATAACCGGCAAATGCACAGGTCATGATCAGCAGGCTGGTCTTGGGCAGATGAAAGTTGGTTACCAGTGCGTCGGCGATATTAAACTGATAAGGGGGGTGAATAAAAGTATTGGTCCAGCCTTCGGAAGGCTTCAGCAACTTCTCGGCGGTAAAGGAAGACTCGATGGCGCGCATGGTCGTCGTTCCGATGGAGCAGATCCGGTGATTGCCAATCCTGGCTTTGTTCACGATCTTGCAGGCATCGTCTTCGATCCGGTAGTATTCGGCGTCCATCTTATGTTTGCTCAGATCTTCCACTTCGATCGGGCGGAATGTACCGAGTCCCGTATGTAGGGTGACTTCGGCGAACCGGATGCCTTTTATCTCCAGCCGTTTGATCAGCTCTTTGCTGAAATGCAGGCCCGCAGTAGGTGCGGCTACGGCTCCCTCATGCTTGGCATAGACGGTCTGGTAACGCTCTTTATCCTCTTCATCCGGCTTGCGTTTGATATACTTGGGAAGAGGAGTCTCTCCCAGCAGTTCCAATACCTGGCGGAATTCTTCGTCATTACCGTCCCAGAGGAACCGGATTGTGCGGCCGCGGCTGGTGGTATTGTCGATCACTTCCGCTACCAGCTCATCATTGTCCCCGAAATATAGTTTGTTTCCTACACGTATCTTTCTTGCGGGATCAACGATCACATCCCAAAGGCGGTTAGGCTTGTTCAACTCACGCAGCAGGAATACTTCGATCTTCGCACCCGTCTTTTCCTTTCTGCCGTACATACGTGCGGGGAAAACTTTGGTATTGTTGACGACGAATACGTCCTTGTCATCGAAATATTCAAGGATGTCCCGGAAATGCTTATTCTCGATCTGGCCGGTTTTGCGGTGGACGACCATCATTCGGCTGTCTTCTCTTTTTTTCGCAGGGTGCTGGGCAATAAGGTTTAATGGAAGGTCAAACTTGAACTGTGAAAGCTTCATGTGAAATTTTAATTTTAGTATAACGACAATCGCACATGATACCAGGCAGATGGTAAAGATATAACGGAAGATGGGTTCCGGTACAAACCAGGTCTTACGGCACCCGATTTGATATCATGTTACGGCATGATTTTTACAAGCTGGCAAAGGTACGGAAAGTAAACCAAAGGGACAAATTTAAAAAAACAGCCAGCTGCGCCACCCGGCCGGACCCCAAAGAATTCACCCATCCGTAAAATAATTTTCCCGGTTTCCCGTCTTTTATACAACTTCATACAACATCGATTAACCCTCCTTATAATGAGATCGACCCCTCTGCGAAAGTACTTTGTGGCGCTTGTTCTTTTCCTTTCCCTGACCTGCTCCCTGGCTGCGCAGAGACGGCCTGAAAAGAAATACCCGGCCTTATTATGGGAGATCACCGGCAACGGCCTCACCAAACCTTCGTATCTCTTCGGGACCATGCATGTGAGCAGCAAGCTCGTTTTTCATCTCAGCGACTCCTTTTACCTGGATATCCGCAACGCGGACGTCGTCGCCCTGGAACTGGACCCTCAGCTTTGGCAGGATCAGCTCTTCCGCTTCCAGAACATGCAGACCAACCTCCGGTTCTATACGCAAGGCTCTCCCGGCGACTATATCAACGAGCATTCCTTCCAGCTGGAGAAATACGACGACAAGCTCAAATCCGCCCTTAGCGACGAACCTACCGTCATCAACGGTCTTTTATACCGCAGCTTCCAGACAAGGGCAGACTTCGAAGAAGACACCTACCTGGACCTGTATATCTACCAGACCGGGAAGAAACTGGGCAAACAGGCTACCGGTGTCGAAAACTATTTCCAGACAGAGCAGCTCGTCATGGAAGCCGCCCAGGACATGATGAAGGATAAAAAGAAAAGGGCTCCCGATACAGACGGGGAATCCGCTTTCGAAATCGAGAAGAAGACACAGGAAGCCTATCGTAAAGGCGACCTTGACATGCTGGACTCCCTGGAAAAACTGTTGCAGCCCTCCGACGCATATATGGAGAAATTCCTTTACCGGCGCAACGAGATCCAGGCAGCTTCCATCGACAGCATCGTCCAGCGGCATTCCTTATTCGTGGGGGTAGGGGCGGCCCACCTGCCCGGCAAAAGAGGAGTGATCGAGCTGCTCCGTAAAAAGGGCTATATTCTCCGCCCCGTTACCATGCCCGACCGGGACGCCATCCGCAGGGACGATATCGACAAGATCAAAGTACCGGTCACCTTCTCCACCTTCACGGCCGACGACGGGGGCTTTTCCGTACAGCTGCCGGGCAAGCTCTACCGGCGCTCCGACAGCCGAGCGGCGGACTCCTGGCAATATGCCGATATGGGGAATGGCGCCTATTATATGATCGGCCGGGTGAAGACCTATAGCTGCTTCCTGGGGCAGAAAGAAGAGGCCACCTTAAAAAAAATAGACAGCCTTTTATATGAGAATATCCCGGGCAGGATCCTCAAAAAGACCCTCATCACCCGCAGCGGCTACAAGGGCTATGACATCACCGGCAAGACCCGCCGCGGGGATATCCAGCGTTATAACATCCTGGTGACTCCCTACGAAATACTGGTCTTCAAAATGAGCGGCACCAACGACTATGTCGAAGGCAAGGAAGCCGACCAGTTCTTCAACTCCATTGAGATAAAGAAGAACGACCCCACCGGCTGGACCGATTTTACCCCGCCGCAGGGCGGCTTCCGCGTACGCTTGCCCCGGACGCCGGCACAGCATAAAAATACTTCTACTATCGACGGCATCTCCCGCTGGGAATACGAAGCCGGCGATTCCACTACCGGGGACGCCTTTCTGGTCTGGAGAAAGACGGTGCAGAACTTCCGTTTCCTGGAAGAAGATACGGCCGACCTGGCCCTCATGGAAGAAAGCTTTCATTTGTCGGACTGGATCGAAAAACCGCTGAGCAGACGCACGGGCTTGTATAAGGGAGTTCCCTGTCTGGATGCGGCTTACCTGGCAAAGGATGGGGCCGTCATCAAGGCGAAATTCCTTATCAAAGGTCCGCAATACTATCTGCTGGCGACCCGCAGCCGCAATAAGGACAAGGCCTTCCCTGCATTTTTCAACTCCTTTGACTTTGAGCCTTACCGGTATACTTCCTTCCGGAATTATGTGGACACGTTTATCAATATCCGCGTCACGACCCCCATGGTCCCGGATATCGACGTGGGAATGAGGGGTATCCTGGAACGGGCTTCCAGTGAAGAATTCCTCAATTCCATACCGGACTACAATAGTTATTGGCCCCGGGCCAAGACAGCCTTGTTCCAGGATGATTCCACGGGAGAGGCTGTCTTCGTTTCCATGGAGACCTTCCCCAAATACTATTACCCAAAAGACTCCGCCACTTTCTGGCTGGAAGAGGGCAACGAAAAAAGACTGAAGCAGGACTTTATCATTCAAAGCAAACAGCCGCTTCGTTTTTCCGATTCGGTGACCGGCTTTAAATATGTTCTGACGGACACCAATTCTTCCCGCCTCCTCCATACCTGGATCTTCGAAAAGGACAACCGTTTCTTCCGGATGGTCTCCCTGGACGACTCCCTGCAAGGAGGCAGCGAATTCACCTCCCGGTTCTACGCCAGCCTTCATCCCCTTGATAAGCGCCTGGGCCCTTCTGTCTTCACCAATAAGCTGGACCTTTTCTTCGGAGATTTTTACAGTAAAGACTCTCTCGTTAGCAAAAGGGCCAAAGACGCCATTCCCAATGTGTATTTCGGAGCTGCCGGAGTGCCTGCCCTGCTCGGGGCCATCAATGGCCTTTCGTACAATGAAAAAGATTATTTCAATACCAAGACCCGGCTGATCAATGAACTGGGCTATATCAGCGACCCGACAGCCATCGGCAAAGTAGTCGGCGGATTAAAGAACATCTATGAGAAAGCCGGCGACACCAGCACTTTTCAGAATGCCGTACTCAAAGCCCTGGCCCATCAAAAGACACGACCTGCTTACGACCTGCTGAAGACCCTGCTGGTGCAGGACCCGCCCATCTTCGAGAACAACTCCGATTATAACTACCTGTTCCAGGACCTGGAAGACTCCCTGCCTTTGGCCCGGACCCTTTTTCCCGACCTCCTGCAACTCTCCACGGTAGATGATTATAAAGACAATATCCTTTCGCTGCTCTCCACCCTGGTAGACAGCGGCTACCTGAAAGGAACCGACTATGACTCACATTTTCCCCAATTATATTTCGATGCCAAGATCCAGTGGAAGAAGCAGGAGGGGAGAGACGAACGGCGATTGCAAAAAAAGGAAGAGGACAACAGCGATGAGATTTCCGGTAATGAGGGAGAAGGTGCGGGTGATGCTGACAGTCCGCTGGATGATTACGCCGTGCTGTTAATGCCCTTCTATGATAAGAACCCCACCGTACCGCATTTCTTCAATAAACTGTTGCAAAGCAAGGATGCTTCGCTGCGCCTGAGCACCAGCGCGTTGCTGTTGCGCAATAATAAGCCGGTGGCCGACTCCATCATCCGGGCCCTGGCCGTTAGCGACCTGTACAGGAGCCGCCTGCTGAAAAGCCTGGAGGCGATCCATCGGGGCGAACGGTTTCCCCGCTCTTTCAGGAACCAGGTGGATATCGCCCGCAGCCTGCTCGTCGGCAACCGAAGCGACAACGAGGGCGTGGACATACAATTCGTTGATAAGAAGTTCGTACAATTCAAAGAAGCGAAAGGAACGATCTATTTTTTCAAATATAAACTCAATAAAGACGATGACTGGCAGATCGGCCTCAGCGGGCTGCAGCCGGTCAACCCGAAAGAGGTCAATACGGACAATGAATTCGTTCGGCTCACCGGTAAGAAGATCAGGCCCGATAGCCCTGTAAGGGATCAGTTCGAACAACAATTGAAAAAGCTGCTCTTCTCCAAACGTAAGAGCGCCGCCTCTTTCTACCTGGATAATGAATACTATGGAGGTAAGAACGAAGAAGACTAAGTTTATTCCGATCAAGAGGCTTTGCTATTCACTTCTTAAACTCTTCACGGGGTTGGTAACCGCCGACTTGATCGCCTGAAAACTAACCGTCAGCAGGGCGATCAGCACCGCTATCACGCAGGCGATCGCAAAGATCCACCAGCTTATCCGGATCCGGTAAGCAAAATCTGACAGCCATTTGTGCATGAAATACCAGGCTACCGGAGCGGCAATAACAAAGGAGAGCAGTACCAGCTTTAAAAAATCCCTGGATAATAAACCTACGATATTGGATACGGAGGCTCCCATCACCTTGCGTATCCCTATCTCCTTCGTGCGTTGCAGCGTGCTGTAAGAGGCAAGCCCCAGCAGCCCGAGGCAGGAAATGAAGATGGCCAGGACGGCAAAATTGAGGAACAGCTTTCCGAACCGCTCTTCGCTGCGATATTGTTTGTCGAAATATTCATCCAGGAAAAAATAGCTGAAGGGGCGGCTGGGGATCAGCGTCTTCCATTTGCCTTCGATAGCCGCAATGGTGGCCGGCAGTTTAGCGGTAGATACCTTGATCGTAATAAGATCGCAGCCGTCGGGCTCGATACGCATGGACAAGGGCTTGATCTCCTGTTGTAAAGACCGGTAATGAAAATCTTTCATGACCCCGATGATCATTCCTTCCCGCCCCCATTGTTTAAAACGTCTGCCCACAGCCTGTTCCGGGGATGTGTACCCGAACATTTTTACGGCGGCTTCATTGAGCACCATCGCATGGGTTGTGTCGGTCATAAAATCCCTGGAGAACGCGCGGCCTGCCAGCATTTTTATCTTGAATTGCGGGAGGTAGTCAAAATCCACGAAATACAGGTCCAGGTTGGCGATCTGCATATCCCCTTTGGCATTTTGAATTTCAGAATAGGCTCCCATATTGCCTCCTCCCGGAACACTGGATGCCATACCTGCCGACTGGACTCCCGGCAGCCGCGTGACCGCATCTTTGAAAGCATGGCGGGCGGGATCTCCATTGGAATTGACGACCAGCAGCTGCTCTTTGTTAAAACCCAGGTCCTGGTTGCGCATAAAATTCATCTGGTTATAGACGATGATCGTAGCAATGATCAACCCGGTAGAGATCGCAAACTGTGCAACGACCAATCCTTTCCGTAACAGGATGCCCCGGGTGCCCGTGGCCCATCTTCCCTTCAGCACCTCGATCGGTTGGAAAGACGATAATACCAGCGCCGGATAGACTCCCGCCAGCAAACCGATCCCTATCGCGGCCAGGAACAGCAGCAATAGCGTAGACCCTTCATGAAAGACTCCCTGGCTGATCGTCTTCCCTGCGAGGTGGTTGAAGCTCCCCAGGCAAAGGGCCGCCAGCCCAATGGTAAACAGGAAGGCAATCAGGCATAATAAGACCGACTCTCCCATGAACTGCCGGGCCAATTGTGTTCGCAGGGCGCCGACTACCTTTCGGATGCCCACTTCTTTGGCCCGCTCGGCCGAACGGGCGGTAGTAAGATTCACAAAATTGATACAGGCGATCAGCAGAATAAATACTGCTACGATGGAGAAGATATAAACGTTATTGATATTACCCGTTGTACTCCCGTTACGTGTCGAACGCAGATAGACATCTTTCAGCGGCTCCAGGAATAGGGAGGCAAACATTTTCTGTTCCCTCATTTCATTGCCATTGCGATCTTCCAGGAACTTTGGGAGCCTGGCCTGTAAGGAAGCGACATTGCTGCCGGGTTTTAATAACAGGTAAGCGGAGGAGCCATAGTTACCCCATTGCTTGTCAAGATTCGGGCGTAATTTTCGGGTGAGCGTACTCATGCTGACAAGCAGGTCCGCCTTGATCTGGGAATTCTCCGGCAGGTCCTTCATTACCCCCGTCACCGTCGCTGTAAACCCATCTCCGGTGAACGATACGGTCTGTCCAACCGGATCGGTGTTGCCAAAATATTTTTTTGCTGCTGTCTCGGAAAATACCAGACTTAAGGGCTCTTTCAGGGCAGTAGTGGGATCTCCGTGCAGCAGTTTAAAAGAGAAAACCTGGAAGAAGGCGGAATCCGCATACAAGGTATTTTCCTCCTGGAATTTAACGTCTCCCTTTCGTATCAGAAAACTTTGATTGCTCAGACGGACAAACGCTTCCACCTCAGGAAAGTAATCCTTCATATTAGGTGCGACCGCCCAGGCAGGGCCGCCTGTATGCAGCACTTCCGTGGGTGTTTTAATGTCTGCCACTACTCTGTAAATACGGTCGGTCTTCTCGTGAAAACGGTCATAGCTTAGTTCAAAACGGACATAGAGAAAGATAAGGAAACAGGCCGTCATTCCAACGGTGAGCCCCATAATATTGATGAAAGAAAATACGCGATGCTTCCACAGGTTGCGGAAGGCGATCTTGAAATAGTTTTTGATCATGGAGGATGGTTTTGACGGCTGGTACTTTAAATATAGGTAAATTGCCAAAATGTTGCATCCCGGGCCCTGTTAAATTTCTAAACCGGGATTTTATCCGCCTGAAAGTCCGGTTCGCGGCGAATGGGACCACCCCTCACACCCCTCTGGGGATCGCTTCGATCAATTTGCGGGTATATTCCTTCTGAGGGTTGGTATAGACATCTTCTGCCTTGCCGATCTCTTCGATCCTGCCCCTGTTCATCACCAGGATGCGGTCGCTGATATAGCGGATCACGGAGAGATCATGAGAGATGAAGACTATGGTGAAGCCAAATTCTTTTTTCAGGTCATTCAGCAGGTTGAGCACCTGTGCCTGTACGCTCACATCCAGGGCGGAGACGGATTCGTCGCAGACGATAAAGGAGGGACGCAGGGCCAGGGCCCGGGCAATGACGATCCGCTGACGCTGGCCGCCGGAGAATTCGTGTGGATAACGGTCGAAATGCTCGGCTTTCAGGCTTACCTTTTCCAGCAAGGCCACTACTTGCTCCTTCCGCTCCTTTTTTGTGGAGACGAGCCCATGTACTTTCAGCGTCTCTGCGATGGCGGAACCGATCGTGAGGCGGGGATTCAGGGAAGAGTAGGGGTCCTGGAAAATGATCTGGATATGGCTTCGTAATTTCTTTAAGGCGGAGGGTGTATAATTTGCGAGATCGGCTCCTCCGAACAGGATCCTGCCGGCAGTGGGATCGGTCAGCCGCAGGAGGGCCCTTCCCAGGGTGGTCTTACCGCAGCCGGATTCGCCTACGAGCCCCAGCGTTTCCCCTTCATACACGTCAAAACTGACTCCGTCTACCGCCTTGGTATAATTCAATATTTTTCCCAAAAAGGATTTTTTCGAAGGATACCACACCGAAAGATCCTGTACCCGTATCAGCGGAGCGGCTGCGGCGTTGATCGCAGGGAGCGACGCTGCGCCTCCTTCCTGCCCTCCGGCGTTTCCCTTTTGTGGCCCGTGGCCCGGAGCCTGAGGCTCTTCCCGGGGCAGGGGGCGCCCCTCTCCTCCCATAAAATCGCTGACGACCGTGAGTCTTTCTCCTTTGACATGCAGTACAGGGCGGCAGTTAAGCAACCCCTTGGTATAGGGGTGTTGAGGGTTATGGAACAACGTGGTGACGCTGCCTTCTTCTACCACCTGTCCTTTGTATAAGACGAGCGCCCTATCTGCTATTTCGGCGACTACTCCCAGGTCGTGGGTTATAAAAATGACTCCCATATTCTCCGTCTGCTGTAGTTCCCGGATAAGCTCCAGGATCGTCTTTTGTACGGTCACGTCCAGGGCTGTCGTAGGTTCATCGCAGATCAGCAGGGAAGGGCTATTACTCATGGCCATGGCGATCATCACCCGCTGCTTCTGCCCCCCGCTGAGCTGATGGGGATAGCGGGACAGCATACCCGCAGGGTCCGGCAGTTTCACTTTTTCAAATAGTCCAATAGCCTTTTGCCTTGCCTGCTCCGCCGGTATTTTTGTATGGGCGCGGATTGCCTCTGTCAGCTGATCCCCGCAGGTAAAGACTGGGTTTAAAGACGTCATCGGCTCCTGGAAGATCATGGCGATCTCGCGGCCGCGGATCTTTTGCATTTGCTCCGGGCTTTGTTTCAACAGGTCTATACAGTTATTATGGCTGCCGGTAAAGAGGATCTCTCCCGAGAGGCACCGGGCGGGCGGCATTGGCAGCAATTGCAGGATGGACAAGGAAGTGATCGATTTTCCTGATCCGGATTCACCGACCAGGGCGACGATCTCTCCCCGTTGCACCTGGAGGTGGATACCCTGAACCCCTGGCGCCAGGCCGCTCTCCGTTTGAAATCCGATCGTCAGGTTATTAATAGACAGTAGTGGAGCCATAGCCTGCTCAAAATTTCAGGTGTCTTACCGTCTGCCCGTTATTGATCAGTTGCTTCAGTGAGTCGATACCGATCTTAATATGCCGTTCCACATAATCCCCGGTCACTTTGAGATCGCTTTCCGCCGTCTTGACTCCTTCCGGTGTCATGGGCTGATCGCTTACGAGCAGCAGGGCTCCCGTGGGGATCTTATTGAAAAAGCCTACGGAGAAGATGGTGGCGGTCTCCATATCGATGGCATAGGCCCTTATCTTTTTCAGGTATTCCTTAAAGACTTCGTCATGTTCCCAGACGCGGCGGTTAGTGGTGTATACGGTACCTGTCCAATAATCCACCGAATAATCCCGGATCGTGGTGGAAATGGCTTTTTGCAGGGCGAAGGCCGGTAAGGCCGGTACTTCCGGAGGGAAATAATCGTTGGAAGTCCCTTCCCCTCTGATGGCCGCGATAGGCAGGATCAGGTCCCCAAGTTTATTGCGTCTTTTCAGACCGCCGCATTTTCCCAGGAACAGGGCGGCCTTGGGCTCGATGGCGGTCAGCAGGTCCATGATCGTGGCTGCGCCGGGACTGCCCATGCCGAAATTAATAATGGTAATGTCTCCGGCAGTGGCGCACTGCATCGGTTTATGCTCGCCAATGACTTCTACGCCGTGCCAGTCTGCGAACAGGTGTACATAATTGTCAAAATTGGTCAGCAGGATATATTTGCCGAAATTCTCCAGCTTTTCGCCCGTATACCGGGGCAGCCAATTCTGAACTATTTCTTCTTTGCTTTTCATCGTTGTTGTTATCTTTTATGGATTCGTAGACCCAAATCACCCGTGATTCGTAAATTTAACAAATAGTTTTCGCACATGATCAAAATCTACTATCCGACTCACCCTTTCAAGATAAGAGAGCCCGAACCCAAAAAAGAAGAGATCTGGGACGAGCTGCGTAAACTATGGGTTCGTCTGACCCCCGAAGAATGGGTCCGCCAGAATTTCATTCAGTACCTGCTGCAGGTAAAGACTTACCCTGCCTCCTATATGGCTGTGGAAAGAAGGATGAAATTGGGGGAGCTTAGCAAACGATTTGACCTGCTGGTCTTCGACAAAGGCGCCCAGCCATGGATGCTGGTGGAATGCAAGGCGATCAGGGAAAAGCTGGATAGCCGCGTATTATGGCAGGTCCTGCGCTACAATATGGCCATTCCCGTAAAATACCTCGTTGTCACCAATGGCGAGGAATGCCATGCTTTCATCAAAGGAGCCGTAGACTTCGAAGCGATTACCTCCTTACCTTCCTATAATGAATAAAGGGGGCGGCAGATGGGGAGCTCGGCTGGCCCCCATTCTATAAGGGCTGGCTGAGCCGGCTATTATTTCGCCCGGACATATGCCAGCACACTATTGTTCCTGCCCGTATTACGTTCGTCGATCTCGAACTGGTTGAGGCTTTTGATCAGCGGCACCAGCTTCTTAAAACCGTAATTCCTCGGGTCAAAATCCGGCTTCTTCTTCAGTAATAAGGTACCCAGCTCTCCCAGAAAAGTCCATCCATCCTCTCCTGCCAGGTCGTTGATACTGTCGGCAATCAGCTTGATCAACCCATTATCTATTTTCGGAATGATATCTGCCGGTCTCATGCTCTCGGTTTCCCGCGCAGCTTCGGCTTCCCGCACGCTCTCCATCCCCCGTCCCGCTGCGGCTGCTTCCCGGGAACTCCCGGTCTCTTTAACCGTTGCGGCTTCCTGTCTGGCCGCAACCTGTCCCCCTTTCTTACCTGCTGCCTGAATTGCGCGGCCCCCGGCCCCCGGTCTTGCCCTGGTGACAGGGGGAGCCGGTTTGGGTGGTTGGGGAGTATCCTTTTTTAAGATCTCGATATAGATGAATTTGTCACAAGCTGAAATAAAAGCCACCGGCGTCTTTCGTTCTCCTAGCCCATACACTTTCATTCCTGCCTCTCTCAACCGCGTAGCCAGCCTCGTGAAGTCACTATCGCTCGAGACGATACAGAAACCATCCACCCTGCCCGTATATAAGATATCCATCGCGTCGATGATCATTGAGGAATCGGTGGCATTCTTGCCCGTGGTATAGCTGTATTGATGGATCGGTGTAATGGCATTTTCCAACAGTACCGTTTTCCATCCCGATACGGTGGGCTTGGTCCAGTCGGCATAGATCCGCTTGAAGGTAGGGGTGCCATATTTCGCGATCTCTTCCAACATCTCCTTTATATTGGCATAAGGGACATTATCCGCATCTATCAGGACGGCAAGCCGTGGATCTTTTAGTGTGTCCATAGTACAAGTGTTACCCCCTAATCTAGTCTATTTTGGGTACAAAAAAAAAACCCGTCTTTTCAGGCGGGGCATCTTTTTTTCGAATATGGTATAAGATCCTATTTATGGGAAGATACCCAGTTCAGCATAGGAAGTACCTACTTTATTGATAGCTACCACATACGCTGCTGTACGCATGTCCGGAACCGTCGGATTATTCTTCCAGGCATCCATGATCTCCCGGGTAGCGGCGATCATCGTCTCTTCCAGCCCGCTATAGACCAGGTCCACCTCATCGGCCCCATGCATGATAAACAGCTTTTCCTTGTCGCTGACCTTTTTACCGGTCAGCCCTTCTATCTGGCCGAGGATGTGTGTGTTCATGTTCTCGGTGAATCTCTTTTCCATCCGTCCATAGCGCACATGGCTGAGGTTTTTCAGCCATTCGAAATAAGAGACCGTTACCCCTCCCGCATTGAGGTACATATCTGGTACGACCAGGGTTCCTTTTTTGATGAAGATTTCATCGGCTTCCGGTGTCAGCGGGCCATTCGCCGCCTCTCCGATGATCTTAGCCTTTACATTCGGGGCATTCTGCCCGTTGATCACGTTTTCCAGTGCGGCAGGGATCAGGATATCGCATTCCAGCTCCAGGGCATCGCCTGAGCCGGAGAGATTCGTTGCCCCGGGGAAATTCAGGATACTTCCCGTCTTCTTCCGGTGCTGGAACACTTCTTCTTCGTTCAGGCCTGCCGGGTTGGTAATAGCGCCTTCGTATTCGGCCAGCGCGATCACTTTGGCTCCTCCTTCCCGGAAGAACTTAGCGGCATGATACCCTACATTACCCAGTC